>Ga0209694_1000057_pt1 | contig 207463 bp, 191 predicted proteins | sample GluameincwithD2O_FD_187499 | JGI IMG/M metagenome (GOLD analysis project Ga0209694, IMG submission 187499) | Mouse cecum microbial communities from Vienna, Austria - Glucosamine amended microcosms incubated with D2O (SPAdes) (version 2) | ecosystem: Host-associated > Mammals > Digestive system...
CTAAAGTCAAAATCTTTCGCTCACAAATGCGTGGTGTCCGAGACCGAGACTTCTTCATCTTCCGACTGGTCAAACTCTACGCCTAAAAATTTAACACTTCTAATTGCCCAATTTAACATATGCACCGCCATTTCGGCTTGACCCTGAAATGGCATTACTCTGGTAAGCTGCTCAATGTACATGAGTTCATCATGCACGGCGCGATACAAAGATTGCGAAAGGTTTTAGGCTGGTATAGCCATGCCAAGTTCCGTGAACACATGCTGTTTACGCATCATCCCCATCTTGACTGAATTGGATATCACAATTTGTGATTTCCAATTTAGTTTTCTTGTATATTGGTTTGGTGGACAGGTGGTTGGCGGGAATAAAAAAAGAAAAATCCGCAAGTATTGAAATTCAATTACTTGCGGATTTTCGAGGTGTCCGAGATGAGATTCGAACTCACACAGCCCAACGGCCACTACCCCCTCAAAGTAGCGTGTCTACCAATTCCACCACCCGGACATTTGGTCAAGTCGCCTTGAATTTGAGCGAAAAACGGGACTCGAACCCGCGACCCCAACCTTGGCAAGGTTGTGCTCTACCAACTGAGCTATTTTCGCGAATTGCGATTGTTTCTTGATTGGCTCAAGGAGTCTTGACTTAGTATGTTATTGTACTCTTGAGCGAAAAACGGGACTCGAACCCGCGACCCCAACCTTGGCAAGGTTGTGCTCTACCAACTGAGCTATTTTCGCGTTGGGCAACCTGTTTTTTCGCGATTGCGATGCAAAGGTAGGCATTATTTTTAAACTGCCAAAACTTATCGGAACTTTTTTTGCGATTATTTTTAATCATTATTGATTTTCAGATTGTTATAATTTGATGAATTTTTTTGAAGAATGACGAGCCAACCTATTTTGGCTCTATTAGCGGGGTGGAAGGCCGAAATGTTGAGCGAGGATTCAATCTATGGGTGTATTTTAAATGACAATATGGATTTTTTTGTAAATTTGCAGTCTATTTTTAATTTGTTGGAATAAGATGAAACTGATAGCTGACAGCGGAAGCACCAAAGTTGAATGGTGTCTTGTCGATCACGGGAATGTGGTCAAGCAGATATTTACTTCAGGATTCAATGCGCTTATGCTCACCGAAGAGGAGATTTCGCAGTATCTTGATGATGAATTGATGTTTCAGCTCGGCGACCTTGCCGAGCAGGTGACTGAAGTGTATTTCTACGGTGCGGGCTGCATCGATGAAGAGGTTTGCCGAAATGTCCGACGAGCTATCCGTCAGAATCTGAATGTTGCAACCATCGAAGCTCACTCCGACCTTCTTGGAGCCGCACGCGCGCTTTTCGGACATAACGAAGGTATTGCCTGTATACTCGGCACCGGCTCCAACTCTTGCTACTACAACGGACATGAGATAAAGGATCACGTAAGCCCTCTTGGATACATCCTGGGCGACGAGGGCAGCGGCGCCGTGCTCGGCCGACTGCTGATAGGCGATGTCCTCAAGCATCAGCTTCCCCGTGAGCTGTGCGACCGATTCCTTGATGAATACAACCTTGAGCGTAACGCTATAGTGCGCCGTGTATATAAGGAGCCATCTCCCAACCGATTTTTGGCATCGGTGACTCCGTTCCTGTTGAAAAACATCGAGGAGCCTGCCATACACCGTCTTGTACTGAATGAGTTCAAGTCGTTCTTTGTGCGCAATGTGGCACAGTACGACCGTTATCGCACACTTCCTGTGAGCTTCGTAGGCTCGATTGCCTATCTATATAAGTCGGTGCTTAACGAGGCGGCCGATGCGCTTGACGCCAAGATTGACACCATACTGAAAACTCCTATGGAGGGGCTTGTCAAGTATCATTCGTCGACATTGTAACGATAACTCAGCATGGAACAGCCTCACCTTGAACTGATTCTTGTCAACATATCGGGATATGACCGCCCGGGTGTGACATCGGCGCTTACCGAGATTCTTGCCAATTACGATGCGGCGATTCTTGACATAGGACAGAGCGACATACACCATACATTGTCGCTCGGACTGCTTTTCAAGACCTATAGTAACGTGTCGGGTAACATAATGAAGGATTTGCTGTTCAAGGCGAGCGAGCTCAACGTGCAGATACGCTTCACACCCATATCGGTTGCCGAATACGAGGAGTGGGTGACGCTGCAGGGAAAGAACCGCTGGATAGTGACGCTTCTCGGCCGACGGCTGACTGCGAAGCAGATTGCTGCCGTGACCAGTATCATTGCCGATCAGAATCTTAACATCGACAGTATTCAGCGATTGACCGGCCGTGTTCCGCTTGAGGAAACGGCCGAGTCGCGCACCAAGTCGTGCGTTGAATTTTCGGTGCGTGGAAATCCTCGTGATGTGAGCGAGATGCAGTCGCTGTTTATGAAACTTTCAGGCAGTGAGGACTTTGACATATCGCTTCAAGAGGACACGATGTATCGCCGTTGTCGTCGCCTCGTGTGCTTCGATATGGACTCTACACTCATTGAAACGGAGGTAATCGACGAGCTTGCAATGCGCGCCGGGGTGGGCGACAAGGTGAAGGCGATAACCGAGCGGGCCATGCGCGGTGAAATCGACTTCGATGAAAGCTTCAGGGAGCGTGTAAGCCTTCTCAAGGGACTCGACGAGAGTGTAATGCGTGACATCGCCGAGCATCTTCCAGTGACCGAAGGCGTGGGCCGCATGATGGAGGTGCTGAAACGTGCCGGATTCAAGACGGCGATACTCTCGGGCGGATTCACCTATTTCGGCAACTATCTTAAACAGAAATTCGGCATAGATTATGTATATGCCAATGAGCTTGAAATCGTCGACGGCAAACTTACCGGCCGTTACGTAGGCGAGATTGTCAACGGCCGACGCAAGGCGGAGCTGTTAAGGCTTCTTGCCCAGGTCGAAAACATCGATATAGCGCAGACTATAGCGGTGGGTGACGGAGCCAACGACCTCCCCATGCTTGCCACGGCGGGACTTGGAATCGCTTTCCATGCCAAACCGAAGGTTAAGGCCACGGCAGGGCAGAGCATATCAACAATCGGACTTGATGGAGTGTTATATTTTATAGGTTTTAAAGACTCTTTCATTTCCGATGGCTCTAAAAGTAAAAATTATTGAAAAAACGAGGGAATATTTCGCAGCCATTTCGGCTTCGATTATTTTGTTTACTTGTTGTGGGGTTGCCGATGCTCAGCAGTCGGTAGGCCTTGTGTTAAGCGGTGGCGGTGCCAAAGGCATTGCTCACATAGGTGTTATTCAGGCGCTTGAAGAAAACGACATTCCGATCGATTACATTGCGGGAACATCGATGGGGGCCATTGTCGGCGGTTTTTATGCATCGGGATATACACCGGCCGAGATGATGCAACTTATTGAATCAAAGGGTTTCCGCTATTGGTCGACAGGCGAGATTGACCCTTCGCTCGTCTACTATTATGCCAAGGACGATCCCACACCGCGGCTTGCTACCGTAAATGTGAATTTCCGCGACAGTTCCGCAACAAAGTCAATTCTTCCGTCGAGTATAATCAATCCGCTGCCTATGAACTTTGAGTTCATGAATCTATTTGCAGCCTATTCGGCTCAGTGCGGCGATGATTTCGACAAGCTGTTTGTGCCGTTTCGGTGCGTGACATCCGATGTCTACAACAAGCACAAGATTGTGTGTCGCTCCGGCTCGCTCGGCGATGCCATACGTGCGTCGATGTCGTTTCCCATAGTGTTTGAGCCTATCGAAATGGACGGTGTGCTGGTTTACGACGGTGGCATCTACGACAACTTTCCGGTTGATGTAATGCGCGAGGATTTCGCTCCCGACATCATGATAGGCGTTGATGTGAGTTCGCCTGATGCCAAGCCCAATATCAATGACCTTTTCAGTCAGGTCGAGGACATGATAATACAGAATAACGACTATTCGCTTCCGGCCGACGAGGGCATAAAGCTTCGTATCCATCTCGAGGAGTTCTCACTACTTGATTTTGAGGCTTGTCGCAGGATTTATAAGATAGGTTATGACTATGCAATGTCGATGATGGATTCGATAAAGAGCCGCGTCACGGCGCGTGTGCCGGCGGAAACACGCAATTTGCGCAGGGCCGTGTTCAAGTCCAAGACCCCCTATGTGGAGTTTGACTCGGTCAAGGTTCACGGGGCTGCTCCGTCACAGAATGCTTTTATAAAGTATATGTTCACCAACGGCCGCACCGATACATTCGGACTTGCGCAGGCCAAGGATGCATATTATAGGACCATATCGCCGGGCAAGTTGCGAAATCTGGTGCCACATGCCGTGTTTAACGACTCCACGGGCACATTTACGCTCGACCTTCGTGCCGACATAAAAAACAACTTCAATGTGGGAGTGGGAGGTTATATAAGTTCGTCGACCAATTCGATGTTGTTTTTGTCGGCCGGTTACAATACGCTTAGCTTCAATTCGCTGAACTCCGATATAAACGGATGGGTGGGGCAGAACTATCTTGCAGGTGCGTTGAACCTCAGGCTTTCGATGAAATCGTCCATACCGTCCTACCTGAAACTTCAGGCCGTCATCTCGCGACATAAGATGTATGACAACGACCGCATATTCTATGACAGCGGAAGCACGTTGGTTACATCGTCGGAGGCTTTTGCCCGGTTGCGTTACGGCATGGCTGCGGGACGCAGCGGAAAGGTTGAGCTCGACCTCGGGGTGGGACGCCTTAGCTCGCGATTCTACAAGGATCTGATTGTGAGCGCCGACAATCGTGACAGGCTCACCAATGTACTGGGGCAACTTAGGCTGCACTATGCCTACAATACGCTCAACGATGTGCTCTATCCGACATCGGGAATGTTGATAAGGGCCACGCTCGACGGTGTTTACGGCAATGAATGCTACTATCCGTTGAACGACAATTCGCTTGAGGTGCGCGACACCAAGGGATGGGGCGAATTTACATTCCGCTATGAACGATATTGGGGGTTGAGCAATAATTTCACTATGGGCTTCGAGGGTAATGTAGTTGCTTCGTCGCAAAAACTCCATGACAACTATGCCGCTACGATGGTCATGCTTCCCGCATTTCATCCCACGGCATCGACCTATAGCGTGTTTAACACGGCGTTATCGGCTCCGCAGTATGTCACGCTGGGCTTGCAACCGATATGGACCATCAGTCAGATGTTTCAGGTGCGTGGCGAGTTCCACGGCTTCATGCCCTGGCGCAGGGTGAAGGGCGGAAAGGCCGGTATGCCGCCACATTACGGCGATTGGTTCAGCGATCCTGCATTCTTTGGCGAAGTGGCGGCCATCTATTCACTGCCGTTTGCCCATCTCACGGCTTATGCCAACTATTGTAACAATCCCGGTACAAAGTGGAACTTCGGATTGTCGTTCGGTCTTTTTTTCCTCGCTCCCACGTTCATGCATTGACGACTTATTACTGACATAGGTATAAAAAAATTCAGGCACATTGGCTTCGCCAGCTTATGTGCCTGATGAGTTTTTGAAGCGGATGTTTATTTAATAAAAATGTAAATTGAATTATTACTGGTTATGTTGTAGAAGTATCGATTATAAATTCTTTAAGTCGTCGGCTGAAAAGTCGCCGGTTATGTAGATGGCCGACAGCTCGTGCTTGTCAGCGTCGGAGCGCGTCACATTGATTATGTACAGCTCGCTGAATCGCTCTCCGTTACGCACTGCATATATTTCGACCGAGTCGCCCTCGTCGATTACCTTGCTCAATGTTTCCATCTTATCGGCATCTTCCTTAAGCGCGGGTATTATCATTTCGATTGTAACGGGATCCAGACACGCGAGTACCTCAACGCTTTTGAGCTTGTTTACGGCTTGCGACAGGTTGATAGAGCCGTTAAACTGCATTCCGTCCATAGACTTGAGCATCGATTGCGGAATGTAGACATACTCTACATTCTCCTTCTTGGCGAGATTTTCAAATGTCTTGTTTTGGGCCGTCAGTGACGCAGGAATCAGCAGCATTGCCGCAAACATTGTATTCAATATGTAGTTACTTAACTTCATCGTTGTTAGCGTTTAGAAAGTCGTTGTACAATATACCTATTTTGGTTATCTCATCATTTACAAGAGCCATCTGCTTGTCGGCTCTTTTCAGGCTTGCCGATACCTCAAGGAGCGCCTTTTCGGTTTCAAACGATGCAATCTGAGGGTCAGTTATCTCATAGGGATTGCTCTCCGAGCCGAAAAAGAAGAATGTCGCCAGCGAAATTACTATAGCCACTCCGGCGGCTACGCTTCCGGTTGTGATCCAGCGGCGGCCACGGTTGTGGGTCTGCTCCTGACGCTCGAGATGATCGATTAGTAATCCGAGCTGCGGACCAAGATCTTCGGGCACCTCTATGTGGGGACGCTTTCTTGAAGCGATGTAGAGGTCGCGGTCGACAATAAGCTCTTCGGGCACCGATTTCATGTCGGCGAAGTAGCGGTCAAGGCGTTTTTCGTCGATTTGCGACGAAAGCCCCGAGTAATAGAGGTTTAGCAGTTGTTTTATTTGATATATTTCCTCGTTCATCTTATGAGATGTTTGTATAGTTCTTTAAGTTGCCGCCTGGCTCTCGACAGCAGAGTCCTTGTGTTGTCGGTGGTTATCCCGAGCAACTCCGAAATCTCCTTTACTGAGCAGTCGGAGTAGGCTCTCAGCCTCAAAGCCTCGCGTTGGATGGCCGGCAGTGTATCCATCAGTTGCGCCACCTTTTCCAATGTGTCGCGCTGGTCGATGCGCTTGACGATGTCGTCATCGGCTTCGTCGTTTTCAAGCGCGATGTCAAGAGGCTCGTTACGGCGATAGCGCGTCCTTGTCATGTCGATGCATTGTCGCTTTATTGTCGTCATGCAGAAACCCTTGGCCGACTGAATTCCTTCGAGTTCTTCGCGCTTCGTCCACAACTTCACCACTGCTTCCTGCACTGCGTCAAAGGCATCATGTCGATCTTCAAGGATGATATAGGCCACCCGATACATCTCCTCGTAGTGTGGCAATATCATTTTTTTGAAAGTCGTAGAGTCCATTGGTTGTTGCTCGTCGGTATTTTTATGGTTTAAGCAGCGGTGATGCTCTCTTCTTGGAGGGCGTCATCGATGAATACATATTATAGACGAATGAATGGGAGGAAATGTGACAGAAAATGTCAATTTTTTTTGCCCCAGCGGCTCTCCTGCAGTGCGCGCAGCTTTGCTTCCGACTGATTTTCACCGGGTTTCCACAGTGATGGATGTTCGAGCTCCTCGGGCATGAACTCTTGTCGCACGAAGTTGCCCGGATAGTCGTGGGCATACTTGTAGTTCTTGCCGTAGTCGAGCTCTTTCATCAGTTTGGTGGGTGCGTTGCGCAGATGCAACGGCACGGGCAGGTTGCCTGTCCTCTCGACAAGGCTCAATGCTGCGTCGATGGCCATGTAGGCCGAGTTGCTCTTGGGCGATGTGGCAAGATATATGGCACATTCCGACAGCGGAATCCGTCCCTCGGGCCAACCGATTTTGTGGATGGTGTCGAATGTCGCGTTGGCGAGTAGAAGCGCGTTGGGGTTGGCGAGGCCTATGTCCTCGGCGGCCAGTATTACGAGTCGGCGGGCTATGAATTTTGGATCCTCGCCTCCGGCTATGAGCCGGGCGAGCCAGTAAACTGCCGCGTCGGGGTCGCTGCCGCGTATGCTCTTGATGAATGCCGAAATGATGTCGTAGTGCATCTCGCCGCTTTTGTCGTATGCGGCGGGATTCTCCTGCAGTCGGTTGGTGACTACCTCGTCGTTTATGACAATAGGTTCGGATTGAGGGGTTGATTGGTCAAGCAGGTCGAGAATGTTGAGCAATTTGCGTGCGTCACCTCCCGAGAATCTAAACAGTGCCGTGGTGCTCTCGACCCTGATGTCACGCTTTTTCAGGATTTCATCGGTGGTTATGGCGCGTTGAAGCAGCTCTTGCAGCTGCTCCTCTTCGAGAGGCTTAAGCACATATACCTGGGCGCGTGACAATAGCGGGCGAATCACTTCAAATGACGGATTCTCGGTGGTGGCTCCGATTAATGTCACGGTTCCGTTCTCGACAGCACCGAGCAGGCTGTCCTGCTGCGACTTGTTGAAACGATGGATTTCATCGATAAACAGTATGGGGCGTCCCTTTGAGAATATGCTTCGGGCGTCGGCTTTGCACTGTTCGAGCACCTCTCTCACCTCCTTTACTCCCGAGTGAACCGCACTCAGTGTATAGAAAGGCGACTCGGTGGTATTGGCTATTATGCGTGCAAGCGTGGTCTTGCCCACTCCGGGAGGGCCCCACAGGATGAACGATGCCACATGACCGGTGTCGATCATGCGCCGCAGTATGGAACCGTCGCCTACCAGATGCGTTTGTCCTATGTATTCTTCGATTGTGCGCGGTCGTAGCCGCTCGGCCAGTGGTGCTTGCATTTTTTTTGTGCTTCTGAATCTTGTTTCTATTACAAAAGTACCTAAAATCGATGAAAAAAGAGGAATCTACGTGTTAATTGTAATTAATATGTTAACCCATGATTACTAAATTGAGATTTTTTATTTAACTTTACAAACCTAAAATTTTGGTCGGTGAAATAGGATTGTCATGATGCTCTTCACTGGCCGGAAATTATATTGCAGGCTTTGTGCAATCGTTTGTTTACGAACTATTAACTTAGCCGGGTGTTAGTATGATATAGGCATTCGTTCAAGCGTGTGCCGCATCATTTAAATACTAAAAACTTTTTGTTATGAGCAACGAAGGAACAGGAAACAATGGCGGAAAGACCGCTCGCACCATTTTCGGTATTATTATGATAATAATATACGTGGGAATGGGTATTTTATTGTTAATCAACTATTTCAGCTGGATGGACAACGGCTGGCAATGGCTTCGTTGGGTTGGCGGATGTCTTTTCATCGTTTACGGACTTTGGAGAGCCTATCGGCAATTCAAGGGCATCGACCGTAATGTCGGCGATCCTGAATAGTAAGTAATAATTAATCCTGAATAACGTGAAACTGAAAATAGCCATAGCATTATTAAGCGCGTCACTGCTCGGACTTGGCTCATGCCGTAAGGCTCCGACCAACACCAGTACTTCGGGACTGGCGACAATTGTGTGTGACGACAGCTTTGAAAACATAATGAATCAGGAGATTGATGTGTTTGAGTACACCACCAAAGGCAATGCCAACATCATCCCCTATTACGTTTCCGAAAAAGCGTGCATAGACTCTCTTCTTGATTTCCGCACCAAGACAATTGTGATAGCACGTGACCTTACCGAGAAGGAGAAGGCCTATCTCAAGAGCGAGAAGAAGCTCGTGCGCTCCAATCGCATAGCGGTAGATGCCATCGCCCTTATAGTAAACCCCGGAAATCCTGTTGAGATACTTTCGGAAAAGGAGATTGGCGAAATTCTGTCGGGCGAAATCACGCGATGGGATCAAATCGAGCCCAGCAAGCTTGGTGAGATTCAGGTAGTGTTTGACAACGAAGGTTCGAGCACCGTGCAGTATATGCGTGATTCGCTGATGAACGGCCGCAAATTCTCGCCCAATGTCTACGCACAGAATTCCAATCAGGAGGTGTTTGCTCAGGTTCAGCAGCGCAAGAGTGCGCTCGGTATAATAGGTGTAAGCTGGATTAGCGCCGACATGCGCACACGTGACCTCCCTCGCGAGGAGCGCATAAAGTCGCTTGAGCGTCAGGACACCACGGTGGCCGAGTTTGACACTTCGATCAAGGTTCTTAAAGTGCGCCGCGACGACAGCATCGAAGCCTATAAGCCCTATCAGGGTTACATCTACGACGGACGCTATCCGCTATATCGCTCGATCTACATGATTACGACATCGGCCAATGGCAGTCTTTCCCACGGTTTTTATTCATTCGTAACCGGCACAATCGGCCAGAAGATAATTCAGCGCACAGGTATATTGCCGGCTCGGGTACAACCGCGTATGGTGAATTTGAATTAGAATTATTTGAAACAATACAAAGCTCATAATATTATAATAACTGAAATAACAACAAAACAGATTTATTAAAACGATGAAAATCAAACTTTTGTTATCCCTGTTAGTTGCAGGGGCTTTAAGCGTATCGGCGCAGCAAGGTTACAAGGACGGAGTTGAATACTTCAAGGCCGGACAGTACGAAAACGCCAAGACTCTTCTTGAGCGTAATCTTAACGATGCTTCTACCGACAAGGCTGTTGCCTACTACTATCTTGGTGCAATTGCCGTTCATGACAAGGATTTGACCGCAGCAAAGTCTGACTTTGAAAAAGGTCTTGCCGCTAATCCCAACAACGCCTTCAACAAGGTGGGTCTTGGTGAACTCGCACTTATGGGCGGTGACGCAAAGGCTGCTTCAAATTACTTTGATGAGGCTCGCAAAATCAACAAGAAGGATGCCAAGGTGATGGTTGCTATCGCTCGCGCTTACTTCAACACCGACCCCGTTAAGTATGCCAAGGAAATAGATAAGAATCTTGAGCAGGCTTACAAGGCCAACAAGCAGGAACCCGACATCTTCGTTCTTCGCGGTGACATGAAGGCTGCCGAGAAGGAGTGGGGTGACGCTGCCGGAAACTACGAGAACGCTATCCTTTATTCAAAGGGTCTGCCCGAGGCTTACGTTAAGTATGCCAACGCTTACTTCAACGTGAACCCCGAATATGCTATCGCAAAGCTGCAGGAGCTTCTTAAGGAAAGCCCCAATTCAGCTCTCGGTCAGCGCGAACTCGCTGAGAAGTACTATCAGAACGACCAGTGGGCAAAGGCTGCATCGGCTTATGGCGACTACATCAACAACCCCAACCACTTTACCGAGGATGAGGTGCGCTATTCGGTACTTCTCTACTACGGTCAGCACTATGATGAGAGTCTTGCCATTGCCAACAAGCTTCTTGCCAGCGATCCCAACAACTTCCAGCTTCAGCGTATCGCCTTCCTTGACAAGGCTGCAATGAAGGACTACACTGCCGCAAAGCAGCTCGCTCAGCGTTTCTTCGCTCTCAACGACCCCAAGAACAAGTACACTTCCAACGACTACTCTACCTATGCTCAAGTACTTGAGGAACTCGGTGAGGATTCACTCGCAGTGTTTGAATATGAGAAGGCTCTTGAGGTTAATCCTGAAAAGAGCGACCTTTACAAGGCTCTCAGCTCGGCTTATTCAGGCATGAAGAACTACGACAAGGCTCTTGAGGTGTTCAAGAACTTCATCGACCGTGGTGACTATGTGACCAACGACCTCGTTATTCTTGCCAACCGTTATCAGAACGTAGCCGCTACTTCGGAGAACGGTTCAGAGAAGAAGCAGAACGCCATCAACAACGCAATCGCTACCATCGACCAGGTTATCGAGCGTGTTCCCGATCACTATGTTCCCGTGCGTAACAAGGCCCGTATGTTCCTCGTGAAGAACGACAATCAGCCCTCAAAGGAGATGGCCGACATTTACATGCAGGTTGTTTCGATGCTTGACAAGGATCCCGAAAACAAGACCAAGAACAAGGATGTCTACAACGAGGCTTACAGCCAGATAGCATCTTACTACATCTCGGAGCGTGATGTGCCCATGGCCAAGGAGTACTACGAGAAGGTTTACGAACTCGATCCCACCAACCAGGCTCTTCGCGATTACATCGACAAGATGAAGTAACAGGCATTATCCTGTCATTCAATATAAAAAAGTCGCTCTTTACGGGCGACTTTTTTTATGTCGGCGAGTTTTTGCAAGCAGTCGATATTTTTGTATTTTTGTGAAAAATATGCGTTTATGATAGAATATATAAAGGGCGTGCTTTCAGAGCTGACTCCGGCCTATGCCGTGCTTGAAACTGCCGGTATCGGATATATGCTCAACATAACACTTCCGGCCTACGAGGCTTTGGAAGGGAAGAGCGATGTGAAGCTTCTTGTCCATGAAGTGATACGCGAGGACGCGCATCTGCTTTACGGATTTGTCGATGAGCGTGAGCGCAATCTCTTCCGCCTGCTTATAGGTGTGTCGGGAGTGGGTGCCAACACTGCCCGCATCATCCTGTCGTCGATTCCCGCCCCTGAATTGGAGGTGGTTATTGTAAGCGGCGACCACGCCCGTCTTAAAAATGTGAAGGGAATAGGAATAAAAACGGCGCAACGTGTCATTGTCGACTTGAAGGATAAAATAAAACCTGCCGAGGAAGCGTTACTATTACAACCGTCGGCTACATCCGATACCTACGACGAGGCTCTTGCCGCACTGGTGATGCTCGGCTTTGCGCGTCAGCAGTCGCAGAAAGTGTTGAAGAAGCTCTTTGACGCCGATCCTTCAATCAAGGTGGAGCAGGCTATAAAGAAGGCTCTTGCCATGCTTTAAAGATAGTGACGAGGTATAGTGGCTGTCGGGAGTGGACATCCACTATGCAATGGAAGGTATAATTCATCATATATGCCGTTGGGCTCTTATCGTAGCGGTTTGCTGTGCGTTAGGTTGCATGGCAGGTTCGGTTTTTGCCGCCGAGCCGGGCGATGGAGAGGGTGGTGACGGGGCGTCCGACAGCCTGTCGTTGCGCTTCCCTGTGCGTCCTACTGTCGCTCCCGACTATGAGTCACTTGCCAAGGATGAGTTCGCTCTTGATCTCGATACTCCCTCCAATGTTGTCACCGAAGTTGAGTATGACCCCGAGTCGGGGTGTTACATCGTGCGCACCAAAGTGGGTGACTGGGACATAGCGACGCCTTTTATGCTCACGCCTTCGCAATATTACGACATCGACATGCGCCACTCCATGCAGCGTTACTTCAACCGTCGCAATTCAATGACCGAGGGGCGTAGCGTCAAGGAGCGTGAGCCCTTCAATGTGCTCGACATGAGTTTCGCTTCGGGGCCGCTCGAACGCATATTCGGCCCCGGCGGCATCCAGCTTCGCACACGCGGTACCGTGCTGATATCTACCGGAATAAAAAGCACCAAGACCGATAATCCCGCCTTGTCGCTTACTTCGCGACGCAAGACCTATTTCGACTTCGACCAGAAGATTCAGGCCACGGTGAATGCATCGGTGGGCGACAGGCTGAAATTTGGCATGAATTACAATACCGATGCGACATTTGACTTTGACAGCAAGAACATCAAGCTGCAGTATGACGGCACCGAGGACGATATTGTCAAGTCGATAGAGGCCGGTAATGTGAGCATGACCACCGGCTCGTCGTTGATACGCGGAAGCACTGCACTGTTCGGTATCAAGACGCAGCTTCAGTTTGGTCGGCTCACGGCTACAGCATTGGTGTCGCAGCAAAACAGCGAGTCACGCTCGGTGAGCACACGTGGTGGAGTACAGACAACTCCGTTTACCGTCAATGCTGACGAATACGATGCCAACCGTCACTATTTTCTCGGACACTTTTTCCGCGACAATTACGATGAATTTGCCTCTCGTTTGCCTCTCGTGTCGTCGGGCGTCAAGATAACGCGCATTGAAGTGTGGATTACCAACAAGAGCGGCAACTACAGTCAGTCGCGCAACATTGTCGCGTTCATGGATCTTGGCGAGAGCAAGGTGCTTGCAAGCGACTATTGGCGTCCCGATCCTGCTATAAGCAATACATCCAATCGCTCCAACAATCTATTGACGGTTATCAAGGATGAATATCCCGATGCACGTAACATCAACATGGTCACGCAGGCGCTTGCGCCGTTGCAGGCATTCGGCATCGAAGGAGGCCGTGAGTTTGAGAAAGTTGAGAGCGCACGACTTCTACAGCCGTCGGAGTACACGCTGAATTCCACGCTCGGATATCTGTCGCTGAATGTCGCGCTCAATGCCGATGAGGTACTTGGCGTGGCCTATGAATACACCTACAACGGGCAGGTGTTTCAGGTGGGCGAGTTTTCATCCGACATAACTGTGTCCGATCAATCGCTCTATGTCAAGATGCTAAAGAGCACCACGCTCGACCCGCATCAGCCCATGTGGCATCTGATGATGAAGAATGTATATTCGCTCGGAGCCTATCAGGTGGAGCCGTCCAATTTCAAGCTGAATATAAAGTATCTGAGCGACACTACCGGCACGCCGATAAATTACCTCCCGATAGCCCGATTGTCCCACAAGCCGTTGCTGCAGGTGATGAATCTTGACCGCCTTGATGCCAATGAAGTATCCAATCCCGACGGACTATTTGACTTCATCGACGGCTACACGATACTCCCTTCGACCGGAAAGGTGATTTTCCCCGTGGTTGAGCCCTTTGGCAAGCATCTTGCCCGGGCGATTGACAATCCTGTCATTGCCGAGCGTTACGTGTATCAGGAGTTGTATGACTCGACACTTGTCGTCGCACGCCAGTTTGCCGATAAGAACAAATTCATCCTTACCGGTGAATATCAGGCCTCCAACGGCGCACAGATAAGGCTTAACGCCATGAATGTGCCGCGTGGGTCGGTTGTGGTGATGGCCGGAGGTGTGCGTCTTGTTGAAAACAGCGATTACACGGTCGACTATTCGATGGGTATCGTCACGATAACCAATCAGAGCATAATCGATTCGGGGCAGAGCATAAGCGTCACGCTTGAAAATCAATCGTTGTTCAGCACCCAACGCAAGACACTGCTCGGACTCGACCTCAATTACAGGTTCAGCAACGACTTCAATCTCGGTGCCACGGTGATGCACTTCTCGGAAAAGGCGCTAACCGAGAAGGTCAACATAGGTGACGAGATTATAAACAACACTATATGGGGACTGAATCTCTCCTACAACAAGCAATTCTTCTGGCTCACCAACCTCATCAACAAGATTCCCACGGTTAATGCCGTGCAGCCGTCGACACTGAATGTGCAGGCCGAGTTTGCCCACCTTGTGCCTCGCGGACAGAAGTCGGGTTCCAACAAGGGCAGCTCCTATGTCGATGATTTCGAGTCGACACAGACCGGCATTGACCTCCGTTCGCCCTACGCATGGAATCTGGCATCTACACCTTACCAGGCCGGACCCGATGCGCTGTTCCCCGAAGCTGCGTTGTCCAATAATGTCGACTATGGCAAAAATCGCGCGTTGCTTGCATGGTACTACATCGACCGCATGTTCACACAGCGTAACTCATCGCTCGTGCCGGGATATATCGCATCCGACCTGAAGCAGCTATCCAACCCCTATGTGCGTGAAGTCACATCCACCGAGATTTTCCCCGACCGTCAGCTCAACTACGGCGAGTCAAACATAATACAGACACTGAACCTGTCATACTATCCCACTGAACGAGGCCCTTATAACCTTGATGCCTCCGACATCGACGATAACGCACTGCTGCTTAATCCCGAGAAGCGATGGGGAGGCATAATGAGGCGGCTCGACAATACCAATTTCGAGCAGGCCAATATTGAGTATGTGCAGTTCTGGTTGATGAATCCGTTTCTCGACCCCGACAATCCGAATTATGACGGCGGTGACATGTACATTAACTTCGGTGAGATAAGCGAGGACATACTTAAGGACGGAATGAAGTCCTACGAAAACGGAATCCCCTACGACCGTAACGACGAGTATCTCACCGAAACGGTGTGGGGACGCGTTTCCAAGCAGAATTCATTGACCTATGCCTTTGACAACAACCGAGGGTCGCGACTTGTGCAGGATGTGGGTCTTGACGGATTGAAGAATGATGAGGAGTTTGGATTCGGCGCTTACCGTGACTATCTTGAGCGGTTGCAGCGCAAGCTCCCGCCTTCCACGATAGAACGCATGAAGAGCGATCGCTTTTCGGCATTCAATGACCCGGCCGGCGACAACTACCACTTTTACCGTGGTTACGACTATGATGCCGAGCGACTGTCGATTCTGGAGCGTTACAAGCGTTACAACGGAGTTGAAGGCAACTCGCTTTCGCCCGAGGATGCTCCCGATCCTTTGTACCAGTCGGCTCGCACAGGCCCCGATGTCGAGGATATAAATCAGGACAACACGCTTAACGAGTATGAGCGTTACTTCCAGTACAAGGTGTCGATTCGTCCCGAAGATTTTGTAGTGGGAAAGAACTACATCACCGACAAGCAGGTGTCGCTTGTGCGTACACGTGACGGTGAGAATCAGCAGGTGGAGTGGTATCAGTTCAAGATTCCGTTGAGCGACTATGAACGCATTGTAGGCTCCATATCCGACTTCTCGACTGTAAGGTTTGCCCGCATTTTCCTCACCGGGTTCAAGCAAGTTACGCATTTGCGTTTTGCGACTCTTGAGCTTGTGCGCGGGGAGTGGCGGGCCTATGACTTCAATCTCAATTCGCGAGGTGACGCTCCGGTCGAGGGCGAGCTTGACCTGTCGGTCGTAAACATCGAGGAGAATGCAGGACGCGAGCCTGTGAATTATGTGTTGCCTCCGGGTGTGAGCCGTATAACCGACCCGGGACAGTCGCAGATAACGCAGCTCAACGAGCAATCGATGTCGATGAAGGTGACAGGGCTTCAGTCGGGTGACGCACGTGCCGTCTACCGTAACACTTCCCTTGATCTGCGTAACTATAAGCGCCTTCAGATGTGGGTACATGCCGAGAGCCTTATTGATGACCTTACCAATCTGCAGTCGGGTGAGCTTTCGCTGTTCCTGCGACTTGGTTCCGATGTGAAAAACAACTACTATGAGTATGAGATACCTCTTGAACTGACTCCTCACGGACACTACTCACAGGAGCCGGCGAGTGAGCGTTACAAGGTGTGGCCCGAGGCCAATCGCCTTGACTTCGTGCTGCAGAAGCTTGTTGACCTGAAAAAGACGCGAAATGCTGCGATGCGAAGCGAAAACAGCACTGTCAGCTACAACAAGGTGTTTGAGGGCAGGGACCCCGACAAGGAATCCAATCGCATGTCGGTGCTCGGAAATCCTTCGTTGAGCGATGTGAGGGTGATGATGATAGGTGTGCGCAACAATGCGTCGACGGCACGTGACGGCATTGTGTGGGTCAATGAACTGAAGGTGACCGACTTTGACGAGAGCGGAGGTTGGGCAGCAAAGGCCAATGTCAATCTCGGGGTGTCGGACATAGCGACATTCAACTTCGGAACGCATTATGAAACATCGGGTTTCGGTGCGGTGGACCAGCCTCTCAATTCGCGGCGCATGGACGATTACCGCCAATACAATTTTGCCGTTCAGGTCGATGTGGGGCGCTTCCTTCCCGAAAAGATGAAGCTACGCGCTCCCGTGTTCTATTCGGTGATGAATGAGAAGAGCACTCCCAAATATAATCCTCTTGACCGTGACGTGCTTCTGAAGGATGCCCTCGACATTGCCGACACACGTGCCGAGCGTGACTCGATAATGAATTATGCCGTCGACCGCTCTACGGTGAAGAGTTTCAGCATATCGGGATTGCGCTTTGATGTGAGAAGTGCTAATCCCAAGCCCTGGGATCCGGCCAACTTCACGTTCAATTTCTCGTTTAACAAGCGTAACGACCGTAATCCCACGACTCAGTATCAATATGTTAACGATTATCGCGGCTCGTTCCAGTATCAGTGGAATCCGTTTGTAAAGGGAGTCAAACCTTTCGGATGGATAGGCTCCAGATTGCGTAACCTGCGCTTCCTGTCGGAGCTTGAATTGAATTATCTGCCCGCCAACATCTCGTTTATCACAACGATGTCACGCTACTACTATGAGTCGCAGACACGCAGTGAGGTTGACCGCGATTTCACGTTGCCGGTTTCGGTGTCAAAGAATTTCCTGTGGGACCGTCAGTTAAACCTTACATGGAATCTTACCAATCGGCTGAGCTTCACGTTCATATCCAACACTTCGGCACGAATCGACGAGCCCATGGGGGCAGTGAATCGCAAACTGTTTCCCGACCGTTACCGCGAGTGGCGTGACACCGTAATCCACAGCATAATGCATCTCGGCACGCCGTGGGCCTACAATCAGAGTTTTGTCGCGTCATATCGCGCTCCGTTCAACCGCATACCTGTGCTTGACTTCATGTCTGGTACATTGAGCTATAATGCCGTGTACCGCTGGAATCGCGGAGCTGAGATTGACGGTGTCGACATAGGCAACACCATCAACAGTCAAGCGTCGTGGAATGTCGATGGACGCATAAACATTGAAGGTCTGTATAATAAATTTGACTATCTCAAGAGGGTCAATCGGCGCTTTTCGTCATCGAGTCGTGGGAACGCTGCGCCTGTGCGAGCCAAGCGTTACGAGCGAACATTCAAATTGTCGGCCGACACTTCAATCGTGATACGACACAATCTGCGTAACAACAAGGTGAGGGTTACGGCCACGACACTTGACGGCAAGCCTTATAGAGTGCGCACCAAAGTCCTTGACCGCAACCGTGTAGAGGTATTGAGCCGTGGCGACCAAAATCTTAAGTTTACGGTGACCGAGGTTATCGACAACCGCCGCACTACATGGAGTGACATCGGTGAGCACGCCACCCGCTTTGCCATGATGCTGCGAGGCGTCAATGTGCGCTTCCGTTCCACCGGGTCGCTGTCGGTACCGCTGTTTAATCCCGAGATAGGCAATGTATTCGGACAGTCGCGCAGTTACGGCCCCATGGCTCCGGGACTGGACTTCGCTTTCGGTTTTGTCAACGAAAATTATGTGAATAAGGCAAAGGAGCGCGGATGGCTGTTGTGTGACGACGGACAGACATCGCCGGCTATATGGTCGCGCACGAGCGAGGTGACATTTGAAATCGACCTCGAACCCATAAGGGGACTTAAAATCAAGCTCACCAACAACCGCACTGACAACCGCACCAATCAGATACAATTCATGTATGACGACATGCCCGTCACGCGCACCGGCAGCTACACCAAGACGCATTGCGCCATTGCCACATCGCTTCACAGGTTCAAGGCTATCGACGGATACCATAGTGACGCATTTGACCGGTTCCTGGAGAATATACCTGTTGTGGCCGGGCGCGTTGAGGCTCGTTATGCGGGATTGCGTTATCCTATGGGCGGTTTCATGAAGGACAATCCTGTCGCGGGACGCGTATTTGACCCCTCGGTTGCGGGAGTCAACCATTCAAGCAGCGATGTGCTCATTCCTGCTTTTTTAGCCGCTTACACGGGCGTTGATGCACGCAAGATATATCTTAATCCCTTCCCCTCGCTGGCTCATGTGCTGCCCAACTGGCGCGTGACCTATGACGGATTGATTCGCATCGGTTCGCTCGACCGATGGTTCAAGGCGGTGACGCTCACACATGCCTATCAGTGTACCTACACGGTAGGCTCCTATTCGTCGTTTCTCGACTGGATGAGTGTCGACGGTGATTTGGGATTCACTCGCGATGAGCTGACGGGACAGCCTGTGCCTTCGTCACCCTACAACATATCGTCGGTTTCAATAACTGAGCGGTTTGCTCCGCTGCTCGGCATTCAGGTCACGCTTAATAATGACCTGCGCATAAGCGCCGAATATCGTGACGGCCGCACACTGACACTCAATTCCGATGCCGGACAGCTTGTTGAGGCCTGCAGCAACAATGTCACGGTGGGAGTGGGTTACAAGATAGTGGGATTCAACACCGTGCTGCGGCTGCGCGGCTCAGGTCACGGCATAAGCAACGACCTCACGGTGAATGCCGATTTCTCCTATCAGCAGAATCAGGCTCTCATACGACGCATCGAAACCGACTATACCCAGGCCACATCGGGCACGAGGACGATAGGCTTCAACATTTCGGCCAATTATGTGCTTAACCGCAGGGTGACGCTCGGAGCGTTTATCGACCGTCAGGTCAACACTCCGCTCATTTCATCGAGCGCTTACCCCACGAGTACGGGAAGTTACGGTGTTACGCTTAATCTGAGCCTTGACCGATGACTATTGTGCCTTATAGGCGGCCGGATTGAATCCGCGCAGAAATTCGGCTGTATCCATGCGCCGTTTTCCTGAAAGCTGAAGCGACAGCACTTCGAGCCACTTGTCGCCGCAGGCGATGAGCATGCGGTGATTGTCGCTCTTTATGGTTCCCGGCTCGGCCGATGCGTTATCGTCGGTAACGGCAGTAGTGAATATCTTAATAGTCTTGATGTCGTTGTCGGGTGACACAATTTCACACCATGCGGCGGGATAGGGCGACAGTCCGCGCACGAGGTTGTGTATGTCACGTGCGTTACGTGTCCAGTCGATGTGACATGTTTCCTTGAATATCTTGGGAGCCGGTGTGGGTTCCACGCCTTTGGTCAGCTCGTCCTGCGGCGTTGTCGTCAGGTTGCCGTCGAGTATTCGCTGTACGGTGTCGATGGTGAGTTCGGCGCCGAGCATCATCAGGCGGTCATGTATGTCGCCTACATTGTCTTCGGGATTTATCGGGATGCTTCGGCGGTCGATTATGTCGCCGGTGTCGATGTCATGTTTCAGGAAGAATGTAGTCACGCCCGTTTCGGTGTCGCCGTTTATCACCGCCCAGTTCAGCGGAGCGGCGCCTCGGTATTTAGGAAGCAGCGATCCGTGGAGGTTGAACGTGCCGAGCCTGGGCATGCTCCACACCACTTCGGGAAGCATTCGGAAAGCGATTACGATAAACAGGTCGGCATTGAGGCTGCGCAGCTCGTCGACAAATTCGGGATTCTTCAGGTTGGCGGGCTGCATGAGGTGCATTCCGTGTTCCACGGCATACTGCTTGACCGGCGACTGCAGCAGCTTGTGGCCGCGTCCGGCAGGCTTGTCGGGCATCGTCACTACGCCTGCAATGTTGTATCCACCCTCGTGAAGGCGCTTGAGGCTCTCGACCGCAAATTCAGGCGTTCCGAGAAACACTATCTTCAGTTCTTCCTTGTTCATGTCGATAAAATTTTCACAAAGGTAATGATTTTTGTGAGATTTGGCTAATCGTGTAACGTAGCCAAAGATATATGTAACACAGGTTACGTTAATCATCGTTGTTTATTGGCTAACTTTGTAAAACATGAAGAATTTTTTAACAGTGTTAATATAATGAAGATAAAAAACATTGCTTTTGGAAAAATGGCTGCGGTGTTGCTATGCTCCGCTGCCGTGACATTCGGCGCCGGCGACATTTACGGTGCGAAGAATGAGAAGGTTGGTGTGGGTAATCCTTACTTGCCGTTGTGGGAGCACCTGCCCGACGGTGAGCCTCGTGTGTTTGAGGATCCTGACAATCCCGGAAAATATCGTGCTTACATCATCGGATCGCATGACCTCCGGGTTAATGAATATTGCGGTCCCGACATCAGAATGTGGTCGGCTCCGGTTGAGGACCTTACCGACTGGCGTGACGAGGGCCCCATATTCACCTACGAAAAGGACGGTAAGTGGGATGTCATGTTTGCCCCCGACCTTGTGGAGGTAAAGCGCAAGAACGGTAAAAAGGAGTATTATCTCTATCCCCACAGCCGCGGTCCGCGACGCGAAGCAATGGTGTGCAAGGGCAGCCGTCCCGACGGACCTTTCGTGCCTGTGAACCTCACTCCCGACGGATCACAGACAGTGGAGGGCAGTATCCTCGGATTTGACCCCTCAATCTATGTAGAAAATATAACCGACAAGTCGGACCCCGACTATAAAATCGGCTTACGCGCCTATGGATTCTGGGGCTTCCAGCGTTCATCGGCCGCACAGCTCGACCAGAACACCATGTACTCGGTGCGTCCCGGTACTGAGGTGATACCTTACTTTGTGCCCGCCGGTGTGCGTTACGGTGTAGTGCGCGACCCCGAAGGCACCGAATACCCGGCTCTTTACAAGGAGCAGAATCCCGGCGATTTCAACTTCTTTGAGGCATCGTCGATACGTAAGGTTGGCAACAAGTACATAATGATATTCTCGGGACATTCAGGCCCCGACTACGGACAGGGCAGCTCCAACTCGACACTGCGCTATGCATTCGGTGACTCTCCTCTGGGTCCCTGGCGCAGCGGAGGCGTTCTTGTCGACTCGCGCGGTATCGTGCTCAATAAGGAGGGCGATGCTCTTGAGGCTACCAACGCCGCTCACAACACTCACGGAAGTCTTCAGGAGATAAACGGCAAATGGTATGTGTTCTACCACCGCCCGCCACGCGGATTCGGATTTGCCCGTCAGCCTATGGTGGCACCCGTGAAGATTGAATGGGACGAAACTCCCGTAGCAAAGGGCGGAAAGGTTACCATTACAGGTTATGACCCCTACAGCAAGGACGGAAAGTGGAGCGCAAAGGCTTCCAACGGTGACGAATACACCGGCGCCGAGGTTACTTCGGAAGGTTTCCAGATTTACGGACTTGATCCCTATAAGTACTATTCGGCCGGATATGCCTGCTATCTTTCCAATATAGGAGCGCAGCAGGATTCATGGGACATCTGGGACAACAACATGCCCGTTACCATGGCCGGTGGCGAAATCGTGGGTTACAAGTACTTCGGATTCGGCGGCCTTGACGAGGCAAAGGACGGTCTTAAGCCTTTTGCCGGAACCAAGAAGGGCAACGGTACCGAATTCAATCTGTTCCTCACTCCCAAAGCTCGCTGGCCCTTCACTATAAGCGTATGGCTCGACGGTCCCTGGGACAACGATGTATGGAAAGGCAAGAAAATAGGTGAAATCAAGGTGCCCGCAGGTGCTCCGCAGGAGTTGACAAAGTACACCATCGATGTGTCGGACGCTGTTGACGGTCTTGAGGGCAAGCATGCCATATTCCTTGTTGCCGAAGGGCCTCGCGGCGCGCGAAATCTCGTGTGCGAGCTTCAGGGACTCGGATTCAGCACCAAGAATGATCCTCTTGAGTGTCCTGTAGTTCCCAAGGTGACGATTGCTGTAAACGATGTGGCACTCGATCTTCCCGAACATCCCGTGCGCTCGACCAACGACAACGGTTACACAGGATATGACCAATATGAGGTTGATTACCGACTCATGTCGTCGGCTACTCCCAAGATTGTTGCCGTGTGTGACAACCCCGAGGTTAAGATTGACATTACCCAGCCCAAGTCGGCTACCGACAAGGCAGTTGTGAAGTTTGACTACAACGGCGTAGTTAAGACCTACACCATAGTTCCCAAGAAACAGTAAGTCTGTCCGTAATAAATGCAGCAAAGGCTGAGTCATGTCGATGGCTCAGCCTTTGTTGTGTATTTCACAAAACCGGTTATATAGAGCCGGTTCGACAATAAATATTAACGGCAGGGTCGCATAGTGAGGAGCGATTTTTGGTCTGCGAGGAAGGAGTGTACTGGATGTACACGACTGACAAACAGACGGAAAAGCGCCCGCAATATGCGAGGCGATGGTAATTTCGGTTCAACCAAAAGGGAAAAAGGTTTGATTTATGTTATATCTCAGTAACATAAATCATTGGCTCCATGAAAATAAAGTTTAGGCATTGCCGGCGGAAGCGCATCCGTAAGTTTTTGTCAGGCTTCCATGGAAAGGAACGGACAGACCTCTATAAGATATTCACAGCTATTGCATATCTGGTTTACACCGGATGTCAGTGGAATATGCTGCCCCGATATTTGATGGGACGAAAGTTACCTTCGCCTCGGCCACTCGTTGGCGCTTTTCTTCATCTCTTTCGGTCACGATGGAGCCCCATCGCTCCCTCAAGAGCTAAAGAAAATCACACAACAATTGACCGCCCTGCCGTTAACATTTATTGTCGTACCGGCTCGATAAGTTGAAACAAATATTTCCTGTAGTTGCGGGAAATATTTATTTCTCCAACCGGATTCATCGTTATAAAGTTCTTTTCGATGCTGCCTATGCGCGTCAGGTTGATTATGAATGATTTATGAACCTGAACAAATTTCTCGGCCGGAAGACTTTTCAACATATCCTTCAATGTGGTTCTCACGATTATACAATCGGAAACAGTCATTATGCGCACATAATTCTCAAGAGATTCAATATAGACTATGTCCCTTAAATCTATGCGGTGAATGATGCGGTCGGAGCGTACGAATATATAATCCTCGACTGTGGCGTTACGCTTAAAATCAAGATACTGACGAACCTTGTCTATGGCTTTTTGGAAACGGATATAGGAAACAGGTTTAAGGAGGTAGTCGGAAATATTAAGCTCATATCCTTTAAGGGCATATTGTTCATAGGCGGTAATTATTATTATCGCTGAATCAATCGTGCAGTTGGATATGAAATCCAGTCCCGATATTTCAGGCATGCATATATCCATGAATACAATGTCGGGAGCTTTGTTTGTTTTAAGATAGGCTTCAAATGAAGGAATGTCGTGAAACTCTCCTACACAATTGATGCAAGGAGTGCGATTTATATAGCTCGCAATGCCGTAGCGGGCTGTGGGTTCATCATCAATGATTGCACACGACAATGTAGTGATGTTATTATTCATAATCTAATTATTAAATGCGTTGAATATAGTCCTGAATCACTGCTCTCCTCAAAATCATATCTGCCCGGATATAAAAGGACAAGTCTTCTCCTAAGAGCCTTTAACCCGATTCCTGATGCATCATGCATGATTTTGTCATGCTTCATTTCGGGAAGAGTGTTCTCAACCTTGAAATCAACTATTCCCGGCGATCGCATAAGGTTGATATGGATTCGTTTGGGGTTGCCTCCCGAATGTTTGAATGCATTTTCCACAATAGGGAGCAGGAGATAAGGGTGAATCCTATCTTGAGGATATCGGGCATCAATGGATGCCGACACTTCCACCGAGTCGCCATAACGGGTGCGACACAGTTCAATGTAGCTTTTCAATGCTAAAATTTCTCTCTCAATCGGTATGGGTTCATCATCCTCATATAGTTGCATTCTCATAAAGTCGGCCATCTGCTCGATTGTATTTCGAGCTTTAGTGTTATTCTCGTCGATGCTGAAATATATAGTGTTAAGCATATTAAACAGAAAGTGGGGATGATATAGCGACCTAAGCAGGCGCAATTCGGTTTTTACATTCTCGTTCTGTGCTTCTTTTTCCCGTAGTTTCTGATAGGCGTACTTTAGAATGGTATAAAGCAACAGCGACATGAGAAGCGTGATGGTGACAGGAATTACAAATTCGGGCAGATAATCGTAAAACGGAGTTTCATGGGAAACTATCATTATCATGACAGGTAACGTGACTGCAAATATGACAACAACCAGATACTCCAATGCAATGAGGATATGGCGGTCGGCGCAAATTCTAATCCATCGGTTTGCTGCAAAAAAATATAGATAACAGCCTCCAATCAACCCCATTAATTCAATTGCTATAAATTCTGTTGAATGGGTAAAATAATTGTGTCCCATAGGTACATCATTAACAAGCCTGATCAGTAGAAATAACATCGAGGCATAAATCAATGGCGCTATTTTCATTGCTTTTTGTTATAATTTGCGGTGTATATGGTATTTATCTACAAATTTACGCGATTCATCTCGTCTATACAAGATTTGCGATTCTCTTTGCCGGAAGTATTTTTGCCTGAATTAAATCGAAAGGAGAATGAAACGCCCAATCTTCTCATATTTTCAAATTCACGCTCTTGTAAAGAAGCTTCACGCCCCGAAATTACTATTTTTGAGCATGTACGGTTGGTGTTGAAAACATCGTTCATGTATATTGCCAAATTTAGGCTATTGTTGAAGAATGATTTTCTAAATCCTAAATATGCGCTCCATGACGATGATACTTCAGCCTGACCATAGGCCGCTTTGCTCCTGTAGGAAACATTTAGTTCGGTAGCCCATCCATAAGGGAGATTCAGGCGGTTCCTGACATCGATCATCGGGGTGAACATTATGTTGGACGACGAATCAAGCGATGCCGGAAAATGGTAGTTGGAATACACTATATTTGCGGTTATGGATGAAGCCCACCATGAGCTGATGTTTATGTTGGCTGCCGAAACAGTACCGATGAACTGCAGATACCGAGGTAAATTCTCAGGCGTCACATAGACTGTTTTGTCGGTTATTTCACGATAACATTTTACTATTTCATCGGATGTATACATGGCTCTTACGCCTATTCTTAGCCATGAATTGTTAGAGTAGGCCATATCGACGCAATGGGTTATAGCTTCTTTAAGATTGACATTCCCACCTACATGTGTAATGTCGTCGAATATGTGTATGAACGGATCTAAATCGGCAAATCGAGGACGCGTTATTTTTTCAGAGTAGGATAGAATCCAGCTACCTGATTTGGTGTCGTTAATCGACAATGCCACAGACGGATATATGCGAAAGTCATGCCCGGCGTAATCCTTGGATTCGGCGCTTTCATTTCCTGAAAATGCGTTATGTGTAGAGCTTTGTTCCATTCTCACGCCTAAAGATAACGCTGAAATGCCATAGGTGGCTTTGGACTCAAAATATAGAGCATTGACATTTTCGTTATATCCAAAATCGGAACCGAAATTGTCGGCCTGATTTTGCCGCGAGTTTATTTGTGCGGCTTTAAGGTCTTCATAATTTCCATGGCTGTTCATCTTTACATAGGATATGCGGGTGCCGCATGAAAGATGCCAATGAGATGAAAGCCGCCGTCGATAATCCATCGCTCCCACCAAACCGAATATTTTGCTCGACATATCTCCTATAATCGAGTTGCCTGTGTTGTCATTCATGAATTGGTCTTCGGAATTGTGATAGTTGAAGAAATCAAGCGACAGGTTGAAATCGGTTTCGGGGTGGTTGAATATCCGCTTTAGATATACTCCGCCATAAATATTTTTATTGATGAAGCATGCGGTATTATCCGTAACCGTAGGCTCGCTATCGGGAATGAATGTTGTCATGACAGCCGGCTCTCTGCGTTTGAAATAGTTATAATTAACGACACTTCCTGTCTTAAATGAAGAATTAGGCTGATAGTCATAGGAAAAACCTATATTGTGCATGACATCGTGCCGGATGCGATCGTAATTCTGTTGTAAATGTTCATCGTTATCGCTATATGGACGCACTGTGAATAGTTTGGATGTGTTACGTGCTCTATTCCCTGAATATGTAAGTTGGAGGTAGTGGCTGTTCATAAGATATTCCGTATATATATTTCCATAGACATTACGCGCTTTCCCGATATGTCCACCGGAATTGAGGCCAATGGTAAACCCTTCGTCTTTCTTTCGCTTCTTTTGCAGATTTATGATGGTTGAGGCCTCGGAAGCATCCCTTTTAGCGCCGGGAACTGTGAGTATCTCTATTTTTTCAATACCTGATGTCGACAGCGACTTGAGGTGTGAAATCAGCATCTCACCTGTCAATATCGACTTCCGTCCGTCGATATAGACGCTTATTCCGCTCTCTCCATTGACTGATATCACCCCATTGCTGCCGATGGATAATCCCGGGATTGACTGTAGTGCGTCATATACATTGGAGCCGATTGCCGATGTCATTTCCGAAGGCAAATATGAAATCCTGTCAGCCCTGACGATGGACAGGGGTTTCCGTGATGTCACGACAATCTCCTCCAGATTGGCGAATCGCACACTGTCGGTGACTATGTTGCCATTATCTTGAGCGTTCATGATGTTTATCCCGGTAAGGAGGAGGCATAATGTGATTAGATTGGTATTCATGATGTGTTGGTTTTACTTTTTCACAAAAGTATGCAGGATGGAATGTGCGGTTGAAATAAAAGTGACAAACTGCATCTCAGCAGTGACAAAGTGGAATTATGTATTTGCAGCGAAGGCTGAGTCATGTCGATGGCTCAGCCTTTGTTGTGCAGGGAGGGTGGGGGAACGGGAGCTAAAGGTTCAGGTATTGTCGCAGGTCGTCGACATATTCCTCGAAGGCTTTTCGGCCGATGTCGGTTATCGTGCACACGGTGCGCGGTTTTTTGCCGACAAAGCCCTTGTTGACCGCGATGTAGCCTGCTGTCGACAGCTTGTCGAGCTGGACGCTCAGGTTGCCTGCCGTGGATTCGGTTTTCTCTTTGAGATAGACAAAATCCGCTTCGTCAACGTTCATCAATATTGACATTATGGCAAGGCGCAATTGGGAGTGAAGAAGTGGATTCAATTCTTTCATCAGTTTCTACGAGCTTTAGAGTTGAGAATGTGTCCGGGAATGACCATCATGAAGATGATTGCGATCATGAACATCGGCAAAAACCAGTTGGCATAGAGCGTCACATTGCCCGATATGCAGCAAATGGTGAATATGCCAAGAAGCATTCCTGTCGCGCCTCCGAATATGAATGACTTTTCCCTGATGACTATGCCTTGGGCTATCTCGGCAAAAGGCACTATGATAAGTGCGAACGCGAACATCGTGTTCCAGGTGTCGAGGCCCAGAATGAGCAGGAATCCTAAGCACATCAGTGTAGTTGCCAGGCCTGAAAAGCCTACGGTTGACCATATTCGTGACATTATTTTGTCGGAATAGCTTTTAACACCCGACTTGATCTGCTTCTTGCGGCTCATTATGGGTGTTATTATTCCTCCAATCCAGATGGCAAACCAAAGCCAGTTCCATTGCTGATTGTGGGTCGTTGCGATTAGAATCCAGATGAGGGCCGTGACCGTAAGGATGAGATAGCCCCACATCAACATGATGTTTCCGTCGCCCATCATGTAACGCTCTTTGGTGCGAGAAATCATTGAAGTGATTACTTCAAGACTCTCTTTTTCGGTAAGTTTTCGTTCTTTCATTTTTAAGGAGTTTAGAGATTTCTATTTGGTTTATTTTATAAACCGGAATTGTCTTAAAAAAGAGCGGTCGCGCGATTCCGCTCTTTCTTGATGCAAATATAAACAAGTTTATTTTATAAACCAAATATTTCTCAACAAATTTTATCTCGGATACGATTTCACGTTTTCACTGCACCAGGGCGAAAATATGTAACGAGTTGAATATTAGTCTGTTTATTATTATTATTATTATTTGGCGCAATTATTCGATGGAATTATTTGTAAAGTACTGCCATTTTTCTTTAATTTGCATTTAGGTAAGTATTTACACTCCCATGCATCATGTAAAGTAATCTTATAATTTGATCATTTAATAAATCAATCATGAAAATTACAGGAATTATGAATGCTGCAATTCGCAATACGAGTATTGTTGCGATGTCATTGACTCTCGCCATGTGCGGTGATGATGATGACGGTCTTATCAAGGTGGATGACGGAGTCCACCCTGTTGAAAATTTGGTCGGGGTATTGAACAATGAATCAGGTTCTTGGCTGTTTTATCCCGATTCGGGATTCTCCAATCCTTTCATATTGGGAGATTGCGAGGGCAATCACATTGAAATCAAGAATTGGAAGGATGAATATAAGGAATATGCCAAAGGATGTATGATTCAAGGCTCGTATAGAAAGATAGCAGTAGAGCCATCTAAAGTCGAAGGCGTATTTGCGTCGACCAATTATTATGAGCTTACTATTGATAAAATAGAATCGTATATATTGACTGCTCGTTCCCGAAGTGATGTTGGCAATCTTTTAGAATAAGTCAAATATTGGGGTACGGGGTCTAAACGATAATTCATACATGAGATTCTGGCAATAAATCAGCAATAAATCGGAGCCTGAGTGAAATATTTGGGAGGGAAAATAATCAAACATTTGATAAAAAAGCGTAACTTTGCACTCTCAATACAGGCGGTTGCACACGATGTAATCATTTGTTGTTGGCTTTCAATGATTTATATGCTAAATTCATAAATAATACAATCGGAACTCATGGATTGGATTCAACAACTACTTGCACCGGGAAATATGGCGCTGGCGAGTACGATAATTTTGTACTCGTTTGTCATAGCCGTAGGTGTCTTTTTAGGTAAAATCAAGATTGGAGGTGTTTCGCTCGGTGTCACGTTCGTCCTGTTTGTAGGACTCGTTATGGGGCATTTGGGTTATGTCGTAAACAGCGAGGTGCTGCACTTCATTCGTGAATTCGGCCTTATATTGTTTATCTTTTCAATAGGTTTACAGGTAGGCCCCGGATTCTTCTCGTCGTTCAAGAAGGGCGGAATGTTGCTCAACGGTCTTGCCATGCTTGTGATAGTGCTCAACGTAGCTATCGTGCTGGCAATCTTCTTCATCGACGGAAACACTCCTATAACCGCACTTGTGGGCGTTATGTCGGGAGCCGTCACCAACACTCCCGGACTTGGAGCCGCACAGCAGGCCATACTTCAGGTCAACCCCGGAGCCTACAGCATGTCGGAGGAGATGGCTATGGGTTATGCAGCCGCTTATCCTCTCGGTGTTATCGGTATAATCCTCTCGATGTTTGTGATTCGCGCCATCTTCCGTGTAAAGATGGACCGCGAGGTCAAGCAGATTGAGGATGAGATCGACAGCAGCCAGCTGAAGCCTCACATCGTGACATTTGAGGTGGCCAATTCATTGATCGACGGTAAAAATCTCGTGCAGCTGCACGACATCATATCATGTAACTTTGTCGTGTCGCGTCTGCGTGACAGCAGCGGCAATGTCATAATACCCAACTCACAGACCACCGTACACATCGGCGACAAGCTCTACATCGTCATGTCGGCTCAGGATGAGGATCGCTTCAAGGCTGTTATAGGCCCTGAAATCGACATGGACTGGGAGGCAACTCCGAGCCCTGTAGTGTCACGCCGCATCGTGGTTACGAAGAGTCACTACAACGGTGTGGCTCTCGGTTCGCTGCGCCTGCGCATGGGCTACAAGCTCAACGCCACCCGCGTCAACCGTGCCGGTGTCGACCTGCTGGCATCGCCAAGCCTTCGCCTTCAGATAGGCGACCGCATCACCGTCGTGGGACAGGAGGAGGACATCAAGCGACTTGCCGACAAGCTCGGTAACTCGATGAAGCGTCTTAACGAGCCCAACATGATAACGCTCTTTGTGGGTATATTCTTCGGTATTCTTGTTGGAAGTATTCCTATCGCATTCCCCGGCGTGAGCGTGCCTATGAAGCTCGGTCTTGCAGGCGGTCCTCTTGTAGTGGCAATACTTCTCAGCCGCTTCGGCTACAAGCTCAAGCTTGTCACCTACACCTCGTCGGCTTCGTCGCTGCTGATGCGTGAAATCGGTATATGCCTGTTCCTTGCTTCGGTGGGAATCGCTTCGGGAGCCGGATTTGCAAAGACCGTGTTCAACTACACCGGTATGTGGTGGGTTATATGGGGATTCATCATCACGGTGGTGCCTCTGCTTGTGGCAGGATGCATCGCACGCGGTGTCTACAAGATCAACCTGCTCACGATAATGGGTCTTTTCGGCGGCAGCATGACCGATCCCCCCGCTCTTGCCTACGCCAACAACAGCACCGGCAACGATGCACCGGCGGTTGCTTACTCGACCGTGTATCCGTTGACCATGTTCCTGCGAGTTGTGGCAGCCCAGGTGCTTGTGCTTTGCCTCGCATAGTTTGGAGATAGTAAGATATATAAACATAACGGCCGCATGACATCAAAATCATGCGGCCGTTATGTTTTTTTATGTGTCGTCGCGTCAGCTGCAACGGCTGAGCGTCACCTGTCGCTGTGGGAGCGTCATCATGCCCTGAAGTCGGTAGGTGACTTGCCGAAGTGCTTCTTGAATACGGTGCTGAAATAGCTGATTGAGGAGAATCCGCATTTGTAGGCTATTTCGCCTATGCTGTACTGGCGGTCGTTCAGTAGCTTCATTGCATGGTCCATCCTGATGCTTCGTATAAAGTCGACGACAGTCATGTCGGTAAGTGCCTTTATCTTCTTGAACAGCAGCGATGTGCTCACACCCATTTCCCGTGCAAACTCCTCCTTGCTGAAGTCGGAGTCCTCAAGGTGGTTCACCACAATCTTGAGAGCCTGGCGCACAAATGCGTCGTTAAGCTCGTTGGATTCTTTGGTGTCGGCCTCTTCAACCGTTTCGCCGACCTCTGAAATCACGCGGCTTCCGAGTGCGCGGCGGTTGAGTATTATCGACATGATGCGCTGTGTAAGCGTCTTCATGTCAAAGGGTTTGGTCATGTAGTCGTCGGCTCCCAATCCAAGGCCGTGTAGCTCGTCGGACTGGTCGGAAAGCGCGCTGAGCAGGATTATGGGGATGTGGGATGTTTCAAATGTCGACTTGACAAGGCGACACAGCTCAAATCCGTCCATGCCGGGCATCATGATGTCGGAAACAATCAGGTCGGGGAGCTCCTTCTTGATGTATTCCCATGCGTCAACGCCGTTGGAGGCGGTGGCCACGTTGAAGTGACGGCCGAGCGGACGCTTCATGAAGCGGCGCAGGTCGTCGTTGTCCTCACATACGAGGATGCGCATGTTCTTTATCTCCTCATTGTCGATCGACTTGTCGGCCGATTCGGGTTCCTCGGCGTTCACGGGCAGCGGAGCGGAGTCGCACAGGCGGTGAGGAATCACTATTTCAAACCGTGAGCCTTCATCTTCACGGCTCTCGACAATGATTTTGCCGTCGTGCAGCTCTACGAGCTTCTTGGTCAACGCAAGTCCTATGCCTGAGCCGCTTATGCGTGAATTGACGGCGTTTTCGCTGCGGAAGAACTCCTTGAAGAGGTTGTCGAGCGACTTCTTGTCGATGCCTATGCCGTGGTCGACGATGCTGAGTCGCCATTCATTGTCATTGGCTGTAAAGTTGATGTCGACCGACGAGTATTCGTGGGAGTATTTGATGGCGTTGGAGAGCAGATTGTCGACTATGCGCTCGATTTTTCCGGCATCCACGGCCGTTACGTAGGATTCGGGCTTGTAGCTGTAGGTCAATGTGATGTTGCGCTTCTCGGCGATGGACTCAAACATGCTTATGCGGCTGCTGATAAGCGGCACGATGTCGTAGTTCATAGGATGGAACTGTCCCTTGCCGAGGTCGATTTTCTGGAGGTCCATCAGCTGGGTGGTGACCATTGTGAGCCGTTGCATCTGGTCTATGGCAAGTTGCAGATACTGCTTCTCCTCCTCGTTGATGTTGGGCGACCGCTTTATCTCCTCGATAGGAGCCTTGATGAGCGTCAGCGCCGTCCTAAGGTCGTGGGCCGTGTTGATGAAGAATTGCAGCTTGTGTTCGGCGTGACGGCGGTTGATGCGGTTGATGTAGAAGCGCAGCAGCAGATAGAGCAGGGTGGCTATCAGCATCACATAGGCGGTCTTGAACCACCATGTGGCCCAGAACGGGGGCTTGATGTGGATCGATATCTTGCGCTCCGATATAAGATCGGGATTGTAGAGCCTTATATATAATGTGTAGTTGCCGGGGTTGAGGTTGGTGTAATTGATGATGCTGAGGTCGGAAAGTTCGCTCCAGTCATCATCAAATCCCTCCATCTTCCACGAGAAGAGCGATGTGTGCGAGCGGCTGCCGAGCGGCTGCAGGCTGAACGTTATGTTGTTCTGGTCGTGTTGCAGCGTCAGGTCGGTTATCTCGTCGAGCGGCATCTCGGGCATAATGTCGGGCATGTCACGCATCGAGCGGCTTGAGAGCAGAATGTCCTGCAGATATATTCGTCCCGAGGGTGTGCGTGACGTCATCGACTCGGTGTCGAGTATAATCAGTCCTTCGGAGGTTCCCCATGCCGAGGTACCGTTGCTGAGCTTTACGCTTGCATCGGAAGTGTAGTCGATTTTGCCCGCTGTTTCGGGAAAGTCAAATGACGCTACGCTCTTGTCGGCGATATTGAAGCGGCACAATCCGTTGTCGGTGCCGAGCCACAGATTGCCGTTGTGGTAGAGGATGCTGTTGATGTTGTCGGACACCGAACCGTGCTTCAGGTTGAACGTTTCGGTAGCCTGTGACGCAATGTCGTAGCATATAAGCCCGTTGCCGTTACTTGCCACCCATATTTTGCCTTCGGTCACTTCGATGTCCTGTATCATGTTGTCGGTCAGCAGCTCTTTGATCTCCTTGGTGTTCTTGTCGAGCGACAGCAGCTGGTTGTTGCTTGCCATTATCAGGGTGGAGTCGTCGAGTTCGGCAATCGTCGATACTGGCCTTACGGGATACTCATCGAATTGCCCCGTCACGTGGTCATACTTAATTATCGCGCCTATCATTCCGGCCATCCACATGTCGCCGTTGCTGTCGCGGAGAATGTCAAATACGAATCCGTTCTTCGAGAGGATTCCCTGGCGGTCGGTGTGATGCGCCTTGATGCGCTGTGTATTTCCGTCGAGCACATAGACGCCGTTGGAGTAGGTTCCTACCCAGATGTCGCCTTTGCTGTCCTCACACACCGAGCGCACTATGAATGATTCATATTCGTGACCGAAACGGTTGGTCCACTTTTCCGTGTCGGGATTCCAGTGGCTCAGTCCGCCGTTGGTTCCTATCCATATACGCCCCTTGCTGTCCTCGGCCACATCATATATATAGTCGTTTGTCGGCGAATTGGGGTCGTTGACGCGGTGGCGGAAGTGGGTTATGAGTGGCGAGTTGAGCTCGGCTATCGACACGCCGCCCGTAAACGAGCACACCCACACCCTGTCGGGGCTGTCGTAGTACATGTCGAGGACACCGTTGCCGGCTATCGACATGGGATTGTCCTTGTCCTCCTGGAATATCTCGGTCACGCGGCTTCCGTCGCGCGAGAGCTGCCAGATGCCTCGTCCGTCGATTCCGCACCAAATGGCTGAGTCCGACACTATTTCGATGTCACGCACATACTGGTGGGGGAATCGCTCGATGGGTGAGGCCTTCAGTTCCTTGGTGTCGCAGTCGAGATAGTAGAGTCCGTCAGACATCGTTCCGATCCACAGCCGGTTCATGGCTTTGTCGAGCTTTATCAGGGTGGGGAACACTCCGGGATTGTCGTTCCACACTTCACGGTCGTAGTTTTCGGTGTTAATGCGGTAGACTCCTCCCGTGCTTGCGACTATAAGGTGCTTGCAGCCGTCCATCGTCATGTTGCCCACAGCTCCTTCCACGCCGGGAATCCTGGTGCACTTGCCGTTGACGCAGTGATAGAGCCCTGCCGAGGTGGCGAGCCACAAAATATCCTTATCCCCCCCTATCTTAATGTCAGCCAGATAGATGGCTTCTGTATTGAGCGCTGACAAGAGGTTGAGATAGTGTTCAAATCGGTCGAGCCGCTTGTTATATCGGAATATTTCACCATGGTTGGTGAACACATAGAGTTCTCCTTTTCGATGCACAAGCTCTACCGACACTATATTGACTGTAGTGTAGGGTACATTATAGCATTTGCTTTCATCCGAAAGGCGGTATATGCCCGACTTTGTGGCAACCCACATAAAGCCGTCATCATCCTTGCATATCGACGACGGTTCGCGTATAGTGATGCCGTAGGTATTGTCGGCATTATAGAATCTCATATCACTGGCATAGATTTTCATGGCTGATGACATGAGCATGAAAATTATAGCAACTAAGAAATGCTTCATGATTAGGTATATTGTATCGTAGACGCAAATATAACGAAAATAGTTTGAAATATGTCAAAAAATGCAGCATAAGTTTTGCCTCCCGGAGTTTTCGACGAGCGGGATATTTGAACGATTTTTCACAATTCATCGGCATGGCAGGCGATGCTTGCTCAATCTACTCCCCGATAAGACGTCATTATAACCAATGTTAATTGCATTTCGGCTGTAACAACGCCTCACGCGATGTTACGCTGATTAAGGCGATGTAACAACCGGGCGTGTCGGCAACGATGGCCCGGATGCCACGGGTTATTGTCGTTTCACGATGTGATTCAGCGTCATAAGCGGTGCTTGCATTGACCTCGGGAAGGCGGGCTGAAATGTAACATTGCGGTTTAGTTGAGAGAAAACAGCAAAGCAGACGGCCAAAAGTGTAATTTTTTACACTATTTCAACGTATGTAATCAATTTTTCACAAAAATGGCTTCAATATCCAATAATGCAAAACAAATATCTAAAATTTAATCCCGCTCCAACGGCTTCAATCTATATTTGCCATTACAATTTTTCAATCATTTCAATTAAATTTAATACTAACTAACGGAATGAAAAAAGTAATTTTTATTTTGACGATGCTCTTAGTCAGTATCGGGATGTCGGCCCAGACCCACACGGTGACGGGTGTTGTGACCGATGTCGACCATGAACCTATGGTCGGAGTGAGTATAATAGAAAAAGGTACCTCTAACGGAGCCATGACCGATTTAGACGGTAAGTTTACTTTGAAGGTTGGTCCCAATGCCACACTTCGCATATCTTATATAGGATATGAAACACAAGATGTGAAGGTGGGCAACAAGACCTCGGTTAATGTTGTACTTAAAGAAGACAATCTCCAACTTGACGAAGTGGTAGTGGTTGGTTACGGTACTCAGAAGAAGAGCGACGTGACAGGATCAGTTTCTTCAGTGTCGGCCGACGACCTGAAGGGCCTCGCCACCACCGATGCCGGTGCCGCACTTCAGGGTAAGGCTGCCGGTGTACAGATTCTTAACACTTCAGGTGCCCCCGGCGCAGGAGCAAGCATCCGCATCCGCGGTTACTCCTCCAACTCCGGTAACCTCGGCCCGCTGTTGATCGTCGACGGTCTTAAGGTTGACAACATCCAGTACCTCGACCCCTCGATGATTGAGTCGATGGAGGTGCTTAAGGATGCCGCTTCAGCCGCCATCTACGGTGCCCAGGCAGGTAACGGTGTTGTACTTATCACCACCAAGAACGGTGCCGTTAAGGATGGACAGCCCAAGGTTATCTACTCGTTCAAGGCTATCAACCAGCGTCTTGGCAAAACTCCCGAAATCTTCGGTGCTCGTGATTGGGTCCGCTACAAGGAACTTTCAGGCTACGACATGAAGACTATCTGTGAGGCTGCCGGTGTTGACTATGACAACCTCGAAAAGCATGAAACCAACTGGATTGACCAGGTATTTGAACCGAGCTGGGCTACTCAGCATTCAGTAATATTCCAGGACGGTAACGAGAAGGGTAACTTCTTCACCTCTATTAATTATGTAAACAACGACGGTATCGTAGTCGGAAAGAAAGATACCTATCAGCGTCTTAGCGCTCAGCTCAATGCCGAGTACAAGCTCTATAACTGGATTCGCGTAGGAACCAACACCTCTATCGAGCGTTGGAAGACCAAGAGCGTGCCTCACCAGAGCGCTTACGGTTCAATGCTTACACCTGCCCTCTTGCTCGACCCGCTTACTCCGGTATATTGGGACAGCGTTGAAGACTTCACAACCGATATGAAGACTCAGTATGATAAGAATCCTTCAACCATCCTTGTTGCTCCCAACGGCAAATACTATGCAACTTCCAAGTTCCAGATGGACGACAACGGTAACCCGTTGCTTCAGCTCGACCGTATCCACTCCAGCAACGGCGGTTTCACGGTTCGCGGTACCGGATTCATGGATTTGATGCCGTTCAAGGGCTTCATCTTCACCTCGCGTTTCTCTTATCGTATTTCGCAGAGCAACAGCCACAACTATTCCGAGCCTTACTACATGAACGGTCAGGCCAAGGCCACCGACTATTCAATCTCGGCAAGCGCCAACAACAACTACTACTATCAGTGGGAAAACTTCGCCAACTACAACAATGATTTTGGCAAGCACAAGGTAGGCGCCATGGTCGGTATGTCATATACCCAGTATAAGTCAGACAACGTATCGGCTTCAGCTACAGGTACCGAGGGTGCCGAAATCCTCAAGGGTACAGGCAGCAAGTTCCAGTATCTTGACTATGTAAACTCGGCAAGCACCACCACTAAGAGCATCGGTAACGTCATCAACATGTCGACGAGCCTCTCTTACTTCGGTCGTGTAATGTATGCTTACGACAACCGTTACAACGTTCAGTTCAACTTCCGTGCCGATGCATTCGACACCTCCAAGCTCCCCGCCAAGAAGCGTTGGGGTCACTTCCCCTCTGTATCAGCAGGTTGGACCGCCAGCAACGAATCATTTGTTCGCGATCACATCAATCCCGATGTTCTTTCACTCCTGAAGTTCCGTGCATCATGGGGACGTAACGGTAACATCAACGTGCTTAGCGGATATCCCTACGCAGCTCCTATCGCCTATAACCAGGCTTGGTATCAGTATGGTGACAACCCCGATTTGTTCTACGGTTCTTATCCTACCCGTATGGCCAACCCCGACCTCCGTTGGGAAACTTCCGAGCAGTTTGACTTCGGTATCGATATGCGATTCCTCAACGGACGACTCTCTGCAGGACTTGACTACTACAACAAGAACACCAAGGACCTTCTCGTGACTATCACCCCGATTCCCGAGGTTTATGCCAACGGTACTACTATCATCAACGCCGGTAAGGTCAACAACCGCGGTTTTGAAATGGAACTCAGCTGGCGCGACCGCATAGGTGATGTAAGCTATAGCATTTCAGGTAACATGTCGACACTGCGCAACCGCGTAACCATGCTTTACGAGGACATCGACCGCATCTCAGGTACTGAGGGTGGCGTCAGCGGTTGTAATAACCTTGCCTACAGCGCATTCGAGCAGGGACACTCAATATGGTATTTCCGCGCCTACGACTACGCAGGAGTTGACCGTGAAACAGGTGCTCCTACATTCCGCAACGGAGCAGGTGAAATCGTAGCTTCATCGGAGCTTACTCCCGATGACATGAAGGATGTTGGTTCTTCAATTCCTCGCTTGACCTACGGTCTTACACTTAATGTGGCTTGGAAGGGTCTTGACCTCACAGTATTCGGAACCGGTGTTTCGGGCAACAAGATATTCAACGTGCTTTATCGTGCCGACACCCCGATGCGTAACTCTTTGAAGTACTACTACGAAAATGCTTGGACACCTGACAATCGCGGCGCTTCAATGCCCGATCCGCAGCAGGTAGCTACCGACAGAAAGTTCTGGAGTTCAACCGCATCAATGTTCAACGGTGCCTACTTCAAGATCAAGCAGATTCAGCTCGGTTACACCCTTCCCGCCAAGCTTACGAGAAAGGCTTACGTGAAGAACCTCCGCTTCTTCGTTTCACTCGACGACTTCTTCACATTCTCAAGCTATCCCGGCATGGATCCCGAAACCGCCACTACATCAAGCAGCAGCTCTGCCGGATATGACATAGGTTCTTATCCTACAATGAAGAAGGTAACCTTCGGTGCCACTATCGGATTCTAATCCATCGGTGATAATCTCTAAAAACTAAAAACTAAAAAATAATCATGAAAAAAATATTATATCCCATTTTGGCCCTCTGCGCGACAATGTTCCTCAGCGGATGCGAGGACAGGCTCGACATCGAGCAGAAAGGCGTAATATCGGCCGACGATTTCTATCAGACCGACGCCGATGCGCAGAATGCCCTTAATAATCTCTACCAGTGTTTTGCCTACCATATAGCAGGTAACGAGGGTGTCTATGTGGCTCTTCCCGTGCTCTTCAATGAAGCCGGTGACGATATGCTCGCAGCAGGTAACATGTATGGTGACAATGACTTCGGTGCCGAGATTAACGAATTCCGTTACACTTATCAGAATCAGGTAATCGAGAACACCTACAAGGGACTCTATGCCGTAATATATGATGCCAACACCATCATCGACCGCGTGCCCGACGATTCTCCCATAAAGAAGCGTGTTCGTGCCGAGGCTATCACATTGCGTGCATGGTCGCACCTGATGCTTGCCATCGGTTGGGATTGTCCTCCTCTTGTTGAAACAGTTCTTCCCGCCGACGCACGCCCCGGTAATTATGAGGGTGGTCATCAGGAACTTCTCCGCTGGTGCGCCGAGCAGGCTGAATCAGTGGTAAACGACCTTGACGAGCGTATCAGCCCCACCGATAAGGTTGGCGCATCGAAGGTTACCAAGGGTATGGCCCTTACAGTTGCCGGAAAGGCTCGCCTCTTCATGGGTGACTATGAGAATGCCAAGAAAGATCTCAAGCAGGTTATCTCATCCAATAAGTATGAGCTCGTTCCCACCGATCGTTGGGCCAATCTGTTCCACACTTCGGGCGACCTCTGCGAGGAGATGATATTCCAGTCCAACTGTCTTGACAACGCCAATGTAGGTGACTGGGACGGAAAGATCAACCGCACCTCATGGATGTGGATCCAGTTCTGGAACTGGCGTACCGACAAGCTTGCTTCACGTCCCCTCTTCATCGGTGTCGACGGTTGGGGCGGCCACTCAATCCGTGCCGACTTTGCCGAGCGTATGCTTGCCAACGACGGTGACTCTCCCCGCCGTAAGGCTACCTTCATGACCGGCGATGAGTTCCTCTATGAAATGGCATGGAAGGATACCGAAGGCATGACTCGCGCACAGCTTGAAACAACCGACAAGATCGGTATCAAGGATCCCACCGGCCTCTACGGCTTCGGCGGTTACTTCGCCCACAAGATAGTTCCCTGGCCCGAAGATAACGAAAAGGGATGGTACGGATTCAAGAACCTCACCATATTCCGCTATGCCGAAGTGCTTCTGATGTATGCCGAGGCATGTGCAATGACAAGCGACAACGACGGTCTTCAGTATCTTAACGCAATCCAGAACCGCGCCGGTTCAGCTCACGTGTCATCGGCTCTTACTCTCGACGAGGTTAAGAACGAGAAGGCATTTGAAATGTGGATTGAAGGCGTTCGCTTCCCCGACATGGTTCGCTGGGGTGACACCGACGGTATTGTCAACAACGGTAAGAACATACCTACTACCTACGATGCATTCTTCAAGCTGGGCGAACCCAAGCACCGTCTTTACGTAGAGTATTCCAATCCCAATAAGGGTCAGACCGGTTTCGTAAAGGGCAAGCACGAATACTTCGCTTATCCAAAGGTTGCAATCGACCGTAACCCGAATCTGCAGCAGAATCCCAGCGGATTGTAATCGCCTTGAACATGGAGTTAGTTTCAACTATGATTAAATAACAAAACTATCTCTCTGATAGGAAGCGTAATCGCAACCAGTGCCGCCCGGGAGTAACATTACTGCCGGGCGGCTTTATTCTAAGACCCGGTTCAAATATTGGGGAACGGGGTTAAAAAAATAGCCCCGATACTCAATAATGTAAAACATATATCTGTTTTTTAACCGGTAAGAGGTCGTGTAACGCGTATATTTGCTGTAAATTCTTCAATCATTAAGTTTAATACATAATTTTGCTATCCAATGAAAACATTTTCAAGACTCATTCTGTCGACCTGCCTCGTGCTGCCGTTGGCTTTAGGAGCCCAGCAACCCGCCTATCCCGCAGGAACCGTTCCCAACGAACATAATATAAACGGGGCCGACTATCCCCGCATCGGCGATGACGGACGAGTTCACTTCCGCGTATTCGCCCCCAACGCCCAGAAAGTTGAAATCAGCTTCCGCGGCGAGATGACCAAGGGCGACGACGGCTACTGGACACTTGTGTCAAAGGAGCCCGAAGTTGTGGGATTTCACTACTATCAGGTGATAATCGACGGCGTAAGCGCAGCCGACCCCAACGGCAAGCCCTTCTTCGGAATGGGTAAGTGGGTGAGCGGTATCGAGATTCCCGAAAAGGGCGTCGACTATTACTCGCTGAAGGATGTGCCTCACGGACTCGTGAACCAGAGCTGGTACTACTCCAAGATACGCAACGAGTGGCGCCGCTGCCTCGTGTACACTCCGGCCGAGTATGACAAGAACCCCAATAAGAGATACCCGGTGCTCTACCTGCAGCACGGCATGGGCGAAAACGAAACCAGCTGGGCCAACCAGGGCAAGATGAGCAACATCATGGACAACCTCATTGCCGAAGGCAAGGCAAAGCCCATGATCGTGGTGATGGACAACGGCAACATAGAGTCGTTTAACACTCAGCCGGGCGAGTCGCGCCAGGATGCCATGAAGCGTTTCGGCGGTCAGTTCCCCTCGATTCTCGTAGAGGAGATAATTCCCCACATCGACTCCAACTTCCGCACTCTCACCGACCGTGAGAACCGCGCGATGGCCGGACTGTCATGGGGTGGACTGCTCACCTTCAACACCACACTCAACAATCTCGACAAATTTGCCTACATAGGCGGATTCAGCGGAGCCGGCAGCATCGACCTCGACAATCTCGACACCGTATATGGCGGCGTGTTCAAGGACCGCAAGGCATTTAACGACAAGGTTCACGCATTCTTCCTGGGCATCGGCTCGGAGGAGGGCCCGCAGCGCACTAAGAGCCTGAGCGACGGACTCAAGGCCGCCGGCATCAACAATGTCTACTACGAATCGCCGGGCACCGCTCACGAATTCCTCACATGGCGCCGCTGCCTCAAGGAGTTTGCACCGATGTTGTTTAATTGAAATATAATGTATATCTTTACATATATATAATAGAGTGACGACAATTATGACCGTCGGAGGCAGTGATAATGTTGCCGATGGTCAACCATTAATAATTTAACCTTAACCAATAATTATTACAATGAACATCATTCACGGAAACAAAGGACTTTTGGCGTGTCTTGCAATGGCATTGAGCTTCTCGTCCTTAGCTCAGAATCCATCTCCTCCCCAAGGCAACTTCCCCCCGCCAAGACAAAATTATGAAATTCAGACGCCCACTTACCTGAGCGACTATTTCGAGGAGAGCACAGCACCCTCGAAAGCTCCCAACGAGGAGGGATTCATTCAGCGCTGGATGCTCCTTGAGCCTATAAGCAAGCCCAATCGCTCCAATGTCGTGTTTACCGACAGCTATCTCAACCATGTGCTTGATTCGATCTACTTCAAGGATCAGTTCACCGTTCTTCCCAAGGACGGCGCCAAGGTTAAGGTGGGCAAGCAGAAACTCCAGTGGCACGCACTCGACAGCAAGCTCTACAACGTGAAGCTCTATCGTCTTGCAGCCGCATTGAAGAAACCCGTCTACGGCGTGATTTTCTGGGCTGTTACAGTGATTGACTGTCCCGAGGACATCGAGAATGTAAGACTTTCAGCCGGTTCCAACTCGGCATCGAAGTGGTGGCTCAACGGCGAGGAGGTTCTGATGCTTTCGGGCGACCGCCGCATGGTGGCCGACGATGGCGTGTCGCCTCGTCTTACCTTGAAGAAAGGCAAGAACGTGCTTCGCACCGCTGTTATAAACGGCCCCGGCATGAGCGACTTCTGTGTCCGCTTTATAGATGAGCAAGGTAACCCAGTCAAGAACTATTCAATCACTTATCAATGATTATGAAGACAAAGAGTATATTAGCCGGGTCGATTGCACTTGTGTCGGCACTGGTGCCCCAGATGACATTTGCCCAAGTTGGAAAGCCTTATATACATGACCCTTCCACTATTATGGAGTGTGACGGCAAGTACTACACCTTCGGAACCGGCGGTGGCGGACTTATATCGGAAGACGGATGGACTTGGAACGGCGGCGGTGTACGCCCCGGCGGCGGTGCCGCACCTGACGCCATCAAAATAGGCGACCGTTACCTTATCGCCTACAGCGCCACCGGCGGTGGCCTCGGCGGCGGTCACGCAGGCCGCGTGCTCACGATGTGGAACAAGACTCTTGATCCCAACTCGCCCGACTTCGCCTACACCGAACCTATCGAGGTGGCTCACTCGCTCGACGACGAGGATTGTGACGCTATCGACGCAGGATTGCTGCTCGATCCCACAACAGGCCGCCTGTGGCTTACCTACGGAACCTACTTCGGCTTCATCCGCATTGTAGAGCTTGATCCCAAGACGGGAAAGCGTGTTGAAGGCAATGAGCCGGTAGATATCGCCATCGACTGTGAGGCAACTGACCTGATGTATCGTAACGGATGGTACTATCTGCTTGGTACTCACGGCACTTGCTGCGACGGCCCCAACTCTACCTACAACATCGTGGTAGGCCGTTCTCGCAACGTGACCGGTCCTTATCTTGACAACATGGGTCGTGACATGCTCAAGGGAGGCGGTAAGATGGTGATTGCCGCCGGCGACCGCAAGACAGGCCCCGGACACTTCGGACGCTACATCGAGGATGACGGCGTTGAGAAGATGTCGTTCCACTACGAAGCCGACTTCGACCAGGGTGGCCGCAGCGTGCTCGCGATACGCCCCTTGCTGTGGAAGAACGACTGGCCTGTTGCCGGCGAGGTTTTGAAGGAAGGTACTTATGAGATAGAATCGGAGCGTCGCGGCTATGCTCTCGAGCTTGCCGTTGACTTCGTGAGAATGAACACAGAACGTCGCCGTTTCTGGGGCGAAGACAACGAGCCCGTTGAGCCCATTAAGTCACAGACTCTTGAAGAGGTGATCGGCACATGGCCCGAAGGCGACATCGACGTGCGCATCGGCGACTACATGTTCCGTCCTCACCAGCGCTGGACTATCACCGCTGTTCCCGAAGCCGGAGGCTATCTCGGCGGCCCCTACTATAAGATCGTGATCGAAGGCACCAACCGCGCACTGGCCGCTACTGCCGATGCCGAGGTTATCGCAGTGCCCGAGTTCACAGGCGCACCCGAGCAACTGTGGCGCATCGAGCAGCTTACCGACGGTACCTACCGCATCATGCCCAAGCAGGTGCCCGGAACCGACGAGGAGCTTGTGCTCGTGTCGGTTGCCGACAGTACTCCTTCGCTTGGCAAGTTTGACATGAACAGCGACAACTCAAAGTGGACATTCCACGATCGTTAATGCATATTTTGACCATGATATAAAGTGAGAGCGCGGTGTCGTGATTGACACCGCGCTCTTTATTTGTGGGGATAATGTTTTGTCAGATTATTTTCCGCCGGGCATGGGGAGATTGCCGGGCTTTGCAGGCTCGTTGATGAGTCCGCGGTTGCGCAGCAGTGCTTCGGGAGTGGGCTTCTTGCCGCGGAACTTCACGTAAAGCTCCATGGGATCGTCGCTGCCTCCTGCCTCGAGAACGTTCTCCTTGAACGACTTGGCGGTTGCGGGGTCAAATATTCCCTTCTCCTTGAATAGCTCAAATCCGTCGGCGTCAAGCACTTCGGCCCACAGGTAGGTGTAGTAGCCCGAAGCATATCCGTCGCTGCCGAATATGTGCTTGAAGTAGGGGCTGCGGTAGCGGTAGGCGACCTGCGAGGGCATCGAGAGCTTGTCGGCCACGTTCTTTTCAAATGACTCCACATCCACGTTGTCGGCATCGGTCAGCTGACCCCACTGGAGGTCGAGCAGAGCGGCACCTACGAGTTCGGTGGTTATGAATCCCTGATTGTGGGTTGAAGCCTCGTCGAGTTTCTTGATGAGCTCGTCGGGAATCACCTCGCCTGTCTTGTAGTGGTGGGCGTAGGTCTTGAGCAGTTCAGGCTCCATGGCCCAGTGCTCGTGAATCTGCGAGGGAAGCTCCACGAAGTCGCGGTCGACATTGGTTCCGGCCTGGCTCTTGTACTTGGCGCGTGTGAGCATTCCGTGGAGTCCGTGGCCGAATTCATGGAACATCGTTTCCACTTCGTCGAGCGACAGCAGGCACGGAGTGTTGCCCGTGGGGCGGGTGAAGTTGGCTACATTGTAGACGATGGGACGCTCGGCGTTGCCGTCGTCGGTGACAAACGAACCCTTGAACTCGCTCATCCAGGCTCCCTGGCGCTTGCTCGGACGGGTGTAGTAGTCGGTCATGAACACGGCCACATGTTTGCCGTCGGCATCGGTTACATCATACACCTTTACTTCGGGGTCGTACTTGGGTGCATCGGGAATCTCGGTAAATGTCACGCCGTAGAGCTTCTTGGCCATGCTGAAGATGCCTTTGCGCACGCTGTCGACATGGAAATACTGGCTCACGAGGCCTTCGTCGAGATTGTATTTATCCTTGCGCACCTTCTCGGCATAGTAGTAGTAATCCCAGGGTGCGATGGTGAAGTTGTTGCCCTCCTTGTCGCTGAGAGCCTGCATCTCGGCCACCTCACGGTCGACGCGGGCGATTGCGGGCTTCCATATCTGCATGAGCAGCTCCTCGGCGCTCTTGACATTCTTGGCCATCACGTTGTCGGTCATGTAGTCGGCATAGTTCTTGAAACCGAGGATGTTGGCCTTGCGGATGCGGGCCTTCAGAATCTCGGCGATTACGGGGTAGTTGTTGTATTCGCCCGATGAAGCGAGAGTTGTGTAGCCCTTGTACATCTTTTCGCGAAGCTCGCGGTTGTCGGCATACTGCAGCAGGGGCAGGCGGCTCGGAGCATGGAGCGTGAACACCCACTTGCCCTTCATGTTGCGCTTGGCGGCCTCTTCGGCGGCTACGGCTATGCTTGTTTCGGGCAGACCCGAGAGCTTGGCCTTGTCGTCGACTACCAGCTCAAAGGCGTTGGTGGCTGTGAGCAGATTCTTGTTGAATTTCAGGTAGAGGTCCGATAGGCGGCTGTTGATGGCCTTCAGCTCGGCCTTGTCGGCGTCGTTGAGGAGTGCGCCGTTACGCACCATGTCCTTGTAGGACTTCTCGATGGCCAGACGCTGTGACTTGGTGTAGTTCATCTTGTCACGGTTGTCATAGAGGGTCTTGATGCGGGCGAAGAGCTTTTCGTTCATCGAAATCTCGTCGCTGTGAGCCGAGTAGAGCGGGTAGAACTCTTCGCCTATGGCAGTCATCTCGGGAGTCGAGTTGGACTCGTCGAGGGCCATGAATACGAGGCACACACGTTCAAGCAGCGGTCCGCTGTGGTCGAGCGCAACGATCGTGTTCTCGAAAGTCGGAGCTTCGGGGTTGTTCACTATGGCCTCCACGGCCTTTTTCTGTTCGGCTATGCCGGCCTTCAGTGCAGGCAGATAGTCGTCGTAGGAGATGCGGTCAAACGGCGGAATCTCGTAGGGCGTGTCGTAGGGCGCCATGAACGGATTGGTGCGCGATGCCTCCATTGCATTGACTTGATTTGTTGCCGCGCCCATCATTGTGAGGGCTGTGGCAAGGGTTAAAAGATAATGATTCATAAGAGTAGATGAATATGATGAATTGTTTTATCGTTTTATAGTGTCGGCTGCCGCCGTGTTCCAAAGGAATGTTGCGAGCAGCGGATAGTGGTCGGAGCTTCGCAGGTCGCCTCGCTTTATCCTGACTGCTTCCAAGTCGCCCCGATAGAGCATCTGGTCGATGCGGAAGTAGAAGCGGTTGTCGTTGTAGGTCACCGTGGGGCCGAATGCGCACTCCGAGTAGGCGTCCTTCAGACCGTCGCTCTTGATTGTGCGATAGGCGTAGCTTCCGGGCACATCGTTGAAGTCGCCGACAAGGATAACGTTGCCCTTGCGGGTTGCGAGAAACTCCTTGATGTAACGTGCCTGTTGGGCTCTTATCCTGAATGCCGCGAGCAGCTTGGTGACGATGCCGTTTTTCACCTTCGACAATTCGCTGCGCGACGGGTTGCGAAGTTCCTTGTCGGTGAGTTCGCGATACAGCTCCTTGTCGTCGTCGGTAAGTCCTATCGACTGCAGGTGACAGTTTACCACCGTCACCTCATGTCCCTCCACCTCTACATCGTAGGCGCAGAACGACCCCGAACCCCAGTCGGGCTGCGGAGTGTCGATTTCGGTTGCGTGATATTTCGACAGCAGCACCTCGCCTGAGCGGTTGGAGTACAACCGGTAGGGGTAGCGCGAGTTGATAGAGTCACGTTGCGCTTTCTTGCCTACGCCGTTAAGGTTGGACGACTCCTGAAGGCACACGATGTCGGCGTCGGTCGACAGGATGTAGGATAGGGTGCGGTTGCCCCACTCGGGATTCACACCTTGGTTGTCGCGAAAATTGTAGACATTGTAGGTGAGGAGTGTAAACGTGCGGCTTTCGTCGTCGGGCGACAGGCTGCGTGATGTGAAATTGAGCGGCGATATGGTGAGAATGGGACCGATGCATGCCACCAGCACGGCGACTGACAGCCATGCAAGCTTTTTCCTGATGAACAGGTTGACTGCAAGCAGGATGAGCGTCAGCACGATCCATCCCGGGAAAGTCATGTTGGCGAGTTGGGCGAGCGCAAACTTGTCAGGATTTATGTAGCCTCCGTAACCGGCCAGCAGCGTGCATAGCCCGCATACTATGTTAAGGAGGGTCCATAACGACCTGATTAATGATGTACACACTCTTATTATTCCCATCGTCATTACTATTTTATGCGTCGGCTCACATCGAAGAGGCGTTGCTTCTCCTCATGCGTGAGCGCCGAATATCCCGATTTCTTTATTTTGTCAAGAATCTCGTCAAGCGTGGCTTCGTCGTCACGGTTGGTCGTGGCCGACTCGGCGGTTTTTTCCGATTTAGGCTTCTCCGCTTTGGTCTTGGATGAATTGTCGCTTTGATAGCGGTAGCGGGTGTAGTCGTTGCTCTGCTTTGCAGGGCGGGGTGATGTTATGCGTTTCACGAGGTTGACCCACCAGTCGGCAAGCCGGTTGAAGGGCTTGGTGATGTCGGTGCCGTGCTTCAGCGCCACGGCATATATAACGCCGGTCAAGGCTCCGCCTATGTGGGCTATGTGTCCGCCTCCGTTATCGCCTGTTATGCTGAAAAAGTCTATTGCGATGGTGATTATGGCAATCCACTTTAGTGCGACAGGTCCGAAGAATAGCAATCCCACCTTGTAGTCGGGATGCATGACTGCGGTTGCCGTCACGATCGCTATTACCGATGCCGACGACCCTATGAGCCAAGCCAGAGTGTAGTTGTAGGCCGGCACGAGGCTGTAGACGGCCATGAAAAGCGCTCCGCCGCAGATGCCGCCGTAGATGTAGAGGGCGAGCATGCGCTTGGAAGTGTCGGTAAGTAGGAATATTGTGCCGAACCAATAGAGCCACAGCATGTTGAAGAGGATGTGCAGCAGGTCGTATTGGGCAAACATGTATGTGATTATCGTCCACGGCTGGGTGATGAACAGGTCGGGGCTCGACGGAAGTTCAATCCATGTCAGCGCATATTCCGGCTTGATGTCGGTGAATGTCAACACAAGCGTCGCGATATGCAGCAGGGCGAAGAATGCTACATTAATATATATGAGCCTCACGAGCATCGAGCCGTAGACCCACTTGTTTTTCAATGTGTCAATAATACCCATTGCCTCCGATGATGCCTTTACGCTTCCAGTACAGGATTATGAGGAATCCGAATATCATGCCTCCGAGATGTGCAAAGTGGGCGATACCGTCGGATGCCGAGCTGAGTCCCAGTGCTATTTCGATTACGCCATAGCCTATCACCATCCACTTGGCCTTGATGGGCACCGGGATGAACATGAGGTAGAGTGGGCGGTTGGGGAAGAGCATTCCGAATGCAAGCAGCACGCCGTAGATGGCTCCCGAGGCTCCCACGGTGATGAGAGCGTTCTCTATCTGGTCGCGTAACGAAGCTATCTGTGCCGAGCTTACAAGATCGTTGGCCTGTGCCATGCTCAGGTGGTTGTCGTAGGCCCAGTGGGCTATAGTCATTTCAAGATTGTCGGAAACAAACTTGTTGATGGTGAATGCCCATGTGGCTTCCTGAATAAGGGCGGCGCCGATGCCGCACGATATGTAGTAAAACAGGAAACGCTTGCCTCCGAGTACGCGTTCAAGTGTTATACCAAACATGAACAGCGTGAACATGTTGAAGAAGAGGTGGGCGATGCTTTGCGTTGAGTGCATGAACATGTAGGTGAACAACTGAAGGACATTGAAGTCGGTAGCCCCTACATAGTGTAATGCTCCGTATTTAATCATCATGTTGTCGATTTTGCCGACAAACATCATGGCGAGCCAAATCAGTACGTTGATTATGATCAGGTGCTTCGTCACCGGTGGCATTATGCTGAAAAATGAGTTTCCGCTACGGTTCATTGACTGTATTTACTCGTTTTTATTGGTTGTTATGTGAATGTTAAATTTGTCATTGATTGACCTTGCAATGCAAAATCAATTACAAATTTAGATAAAATATCCCGTTATTTTGTGCTTAATTTTACTAATTGAGCTATTTGTGACGAAAATTTCGCAAAAATTACGATAAAAATATTCTTATTTAAAAATTTACATTTATATTTGTAGAATCTTAACAGACCGAAAATCTACATTTAATTATCACAGTTATGAACAAAACAGAGTTAGTCAATGCTATTGCCGAAAAGGCAAACCTTTCAAAGGTAGATGCTAAAAACGCTCTCGACGCCTGCCTCGAAGCTGTTGCAGGTGCTCTTGAGCAGAACGAAAAAGTAGCCCTCATAGGCTTCGGAACATTCTCCGTAGCAGAAAAGGGTGCACGCACAGGTATAAATCCCCGCACTAAGGAGACAATTGAAATCCCCGCACGCAAGGCCGTTAAATTCAAGGCAGGTTCCGAACTTACTGATAAGATAAACTAAACAGTAACCCAGCCTAACATCTCCATTTAGAAACTATTACGCGACCGCCTTCCATGAACAATACAAAGGGCGGTCGTGTTTATTTCTCGAAAATGTCATCGGATTCTTTAATTAAACACCATTATAATTCATTATGAACAAAATTAAAGGTTTATTTATTGTTGTGATGATGGCAATCATCGCCATCCCTGCTTCGGCTCAGTTCCGTATTGGTCCGCGTCTTGGATTCAACGTTAATGAGCTTCATTTCAATCAGAGTGTGCTTGACAGTGACAATAGGGCCGGATTCACCGGTGGTCTTATGGCTGAGTTTACAGTTCCTTTGGTGGGTCTGGGTTTTGACGCATCGTTCATGTATGTTCGTCGTGACGCCCGTTGGCTCGAAGGCAATGAGTACACAAGCGACAAGCGCGACTACTTTGAAATTCCTATCAATCTCAAGTGGAAAATAGGTGTTCCCGTTATCGGTAAGATAATCACTCCCTATCTTGCGACAGGTCCCAGCTTTGCATTCCTTACAAGCGGAAAGAATGTAAGGGACGGCATCAAGAACAAGTCGTTTGACGCTGCATGGAACTTTGGCTTCGGTGTCGAGCTGCTCTCTCATCTTCAGATTGGAGCAAGCTACGGTCTTGGTATGACAAAGGCTCTTGAAGCTGTAGGCGGTGCAAACGGTGTCGACATCGACGGTAAGAACCGTTACTGGACAGTGACTGCCGCTTATCTCTTCTAAGAAAAATATTGTATGAATAAATCGAGGGGCTTCGCCATGCGGCGGAGCCCCTCTTTTGCGTTATTACCTTTGACCGGGATTTATTCAGTGAGATTAAGCAGCTCGCTGTTGCGCACAAGGTCGGTGATTACGGGAATGTAGTCGTCGACATCGGTCTTGATGTCGACAAACTCCGTTATGTCCTTCAATGATTGGTAGGCGTCTTGCATCAGGTTGTTGTTGGCGTTCTGTTGGCCTGCTTCGTAATAGTAGTGGTAGAGTATAGTGCCGATCGATGAGGTGACGATTTTTACCTGTTCGCGCACTTGATTGTCGGTCGAGGGTTCGCTGTTCATCAGCACTCCTGAGAGAGCCTGCCATGCTGTAACGTATATCGACATCATGTCCTCGGCGTTGACTTTCTCGCGCGCAGTGTAGGCTATGGCGGTTATGCATGCGGCGTAGCCCTCCTTGTAGCGGGCCGAAGCGATCATTGTTTCGGCATAGGCGGTGGAAACTATGATAAGCTGTCGCGCAAGAGTGCTGCGATTTTCAGTTTGCGTGCGCCATTGATTGAAAGTTTTGGCAAGCAGCTCTTCGGCGAGCATTATCGATGACAGCCGTTCTCGCTTCATGAGCAGAGCATATATCTCCTTTACGGTTTCCAAGTAGTTCTCTTTCATTGTATATGTCGTTTTGCGTTATATTATTCCCATGTGTTGCATAAGGAAGTATGCGTTTAGGTTGTGGGCGGTGCCTTTGCGCAGCTTGTAGTCAAATGTCAGATTGTCGCCCTCGATGTTTGCCTCAAAGCAGTAGGACGATATGTTTTGAGGATACTCTTCGGCCAGAACGCCTAATGCCAGATCGTGGGTTGCGAGCAATCCCGATACCGGCAGCTTAATGAGTTTCTTTATAAGTCCGAGCGACCCTCGCTGCTTGTCGGCTGAGTTGGTTCCGCGAAGTATCTCGTCGAGCAGGATGAACATACGTTGCCCGGTCGATGCGCTTTCGACTACCGATTGCAGTCGCTTCAGTTCGGCAAAGAAGTAGCTTTCGCCATCGGCGAGCGAGTCGTTGGTGCGTAATCCGGTGAACAGCATTGAGGGAGAGAATGTCATAGCCTTTGCCGCTACGGGTGCGCCCGTCATCGCTAAAAGATAGTTTATGCCTATTGTGCGAAGATAGGTGCTCTTGCCGGCCATATTGGCTCCCGTGATTATGATGAAGGAGTGGGGTGTCATGGGCGGCAGGGGATTGTTGACGCGCGATGATTTGCCTATGAGCGGATGACCCATCTCTGTGGCCTCCATTATCACCTTGCCGCTGCGGTCGATTTGCGGATAGGTATATTCCGGATTCTCGAAGTCGAATGTAGCGAGCGCCGACAGGGCATCGATTTCGCTCAGTGTGTCATACCATGAATCGAGATGTCGGCCGTAACGTTTCATCCATCGGTCGACATTGGATATGACGCGGTAGTCCCATAGCGATGTGCCGTTAAAGAGCAGATAACCCACGGCATTGTAACGCTGGTCAAGTGACTTTAGCTCCTTGGCGAGTTTGGCGATCAATGTCGACGCTTCGGTGCCGTCGACATTCAGTCGCTGCTGTAATTGTTGAAGTAACGGTGAAGTGAACTTCGACTCTTCAATGTGTCTGAACAGGTCGACACGTGATGTCAGCGAACTCACTGTTTCGGTGAGGCGTGAGTGCAGCCGGCCGATGCGCTTGGCTCCAAGTGCCGACAATCCCAGGAATGAGAGGAATGTCCAAAGACACCATGATGACGCTATCACATCGAGATAGCTTAGCACGGCCGTGGTAATGAATATCGGGAACGCCGCATAGCTGAGGACGGTCAAGGCTACAGGTTGGTTTATAGGCGGAATGGCGACAGCCGATGCTGATCCGCGACTGTCGGCGAGGTTGCTTTCGGCCATTCGTCCCGATACCTGCATGAAGTCGCGCAGCGATGTCATGTCCGATAGCTCCATTATTGCCTGTTGCCGCCTGATTATGTCGTCGGCATCAAGGTCGGGAGTCATAAGCCGGTGGGCGAGTTTGTCGCTGCCTCCCGGTGTTGCTGTTGAGTCGAGCAGCGAGAAGAGTGATTTGTCGCCAAACACATCGAGGTCGTAGGTGTAAGGGTGGTTGCTGTCGATGTAACGTTCTCCTCGCGGAAGCCCCGATAGATTGCCGTCGAGCACCCGTAGGCGCGACTCGGCAAATTTCAGCAAGGCTTCTTCACGCAGCCGATGCGTGATCACATTGTCATGCCACTTGACAAGCGCAAGAAACAGCATGACCGTCACCGCAATCGCTATAACCATCGCCGTGGCATCGTGTCGCAACATGATGCCCAGCGCTATTGCCGCGATGAATACGGCGACTCTCAGCCATGATATGAGTCGGCCTTTTCGTGAGAGTGAGGCGATCATGTCACGGGCTTGTGTCGATAGGGCGGTGTAATGCTTTCGGGCTGTCACGGTTGTGCGGTGTTATTTGAAAAGAGGCCGCGTCATGGTTGACGCAGCCTCTTGGTTATGCGCTGTTGTAATTGTTACTCTTTTGTAGCTTTGGCTATGGAGCACTTTATTGACTCAAATATGTCGTCGATGCTTCCCGAGCCGTGTATGGCGTGGTACTTGCCTTCCTGCTTGTAGTAGTCGCGCAACGGCGATGTCTGGTTGTGATACACTTCAAGACGCTTGTTTATGGTTTCGAGATTGTCGTCGCTGCGTCCCGATTCCTTGCCGCGCTTGAGCAGGCGGTCGACAAGTTCGTTGTCGTCAACTTCAAGTCCCACTACGGCGTGTACCTTTGAGTTGCGGTCGGCCAACATCTTCTTCAGAGCCTTGGCCTGGGGTATTGTGCGAGGGAATCCGTCAAATATGACTCCGTTTTCAGCCTCGGGGTTGTTGTCGAGCACGTTTGCGAGGATGTCGACCATAAGTTCGTCGGGTATAAGTTTGCCCTGTGATATGTAGCTGTCGGCGATTTTACCAAGTTCAGTTCCTCGTGCTATGTGGTCACGCAGAACCTCACCGGTCGAGATGTGGAAAAGACCGTATTCGTCGATAAGTCTTTCGCTTTGGGTGCCTTTGCCGCTTCCCGGCGCACCAAAAATTACTACGTTGAACATTTTGATCTGTTTGGTTATGAATAGATATTTGTAATAGCCTATAAATTGTCGTCGTGCAACACGTATATGTCACGCAGGTTTCGTGCAAGTCCGTCAAGGTCGAGTCCGAATCCTATTATAAATTTGGGCGGGATGGCAAATCCCACATAGTCGGGATTCACTTCACACTGCAGTGACTCGGGCTTGAAGAGCAGTGTTGCGATGCGTATCGAGGCGGGGTTTTTCTCCTTGAGGTCGGCTACAAGTTTTTTTATTGTGTTGCCGGTGTCGATTATGTCCTCGACAACGATTACATCGCGACCTTCAAGATTTTCTGAAAGTCCGAGCACCTGCTTTACAACTCCGGTTGTCGATGTGCCCTCGTAGCTCTTAAGGCGGATGAATGAAATTTCAGCATCGATGTCTATCGCCCTGAACAGGTCGGCGGCAAACGGAAATGCTCCGTTCAGTACACACAGGAACAGCGGTTGCTTTCCTGCGTATTGCTTGTTTATCTCGCGGGCAATCTCGGCTATGCGATTCTGGATTGTATCATTGGTTATGTAGGGCTCAAATGTGAGTCCTTTATAGGTTACCTGGTCCATTATACAATATTGTTTGTGCAAATTTAGCGAAAATATTCCTTTCGTTATGTGGGTTTGCGGAAATTTTTGACGATTATCGTAAACAAAGCGATAAATACATTCAAGCATCCAATATATTTTGTACCTTTGTGTCTTTCAACGGGAACTATTGCTATTTGTTGAGTTCCTGAGGTAGCGTAAAGTTTAATGTCTTTTTTCGTAAGATGAAAATATTCACCAATGAACAGATAAGGTCGATTGACCGATATACTATAGAGAACGAGGGCGTTACTTCGCTTGAGCTCGTCGAACGGGCAGCTACCGCGATAGCCTGTGAACTTATTTCGCGATGGCGTCCGAGTCATCGTATATGTATCTTCGCCGGTCCCGGCAACAACGGTGCCGATGCGCTTGCAGTAGGGCGTATGCTCATCGAGCAGGGATATAATGTGGAGATATTCCTTTTCAATATATTCGGTAAACTTAGCGATGAATGTGCCTACAATCGCAAGCGCTTGTTGGAGATTGACAATGCCGACTTCACCGAGGTGGTGGGCGGAAACTTCCAGCCGCCGGATTTGTCGTCGGATGTAGTTGTGCTTGACGGTCTTTTCGGATCGGGACTTCGTGAGCCGCTTACCGGTGGCTTCCAGTCGTTGGTTAGCTACATCAATGGATCGGAAGCTTATGTCGTGTCGATTGATGTGCCTTCGGGACTGTTTGGCGAGTGGAATGAAAATGTGTTGAGCCGTAATGTGGTTCATGCCGATTTGACACTGGCCATTCAATTTCCGCGCCTTGCATTCTTCATCGTTGACAACGCCGAATTCATAGGCGAGTGGAAGGTTCTCGACATTGAGCTGAGCCAGCAGGAGATAAAGAGCTCGCCCTACGACTACTTCCTTGTTGAGAAGAGCGACGCCCGCAATATGCTTCGTCCTCGCGGATTGTTTACATCTAAGGCCGATTTCGGCAACGCACTGCTTGTGGCCGGAAGTTACGGCATGATGGGCGCCGCCGTGATGGGTGCGCGTGCCGCGTTACGTTCGGGTGTGGGAAAACTTACCGTACATTCACCCCGATGCGGCTACAACATTCTTCAGGCATCGGTGCCTGAGGCCTTGTTTCAGACCGACCATCACGACATAGCCATAACCGACATAACGCTGAAGCATGACTACAATGCTGTGGCTATAGGCCCCGGCATCGGCACTCACGATGTCACCAAAAAGGCGCTTGAGAGCTTCATCATATCCCACTCTTCGGGAAAACCTCTGCTGCTCGATGCCGATGCCCTGAACTGTATATCGCAGCGTCGTCACCTGCTTGACGCGCTTCCTCCGTTGAGCATAATCACGCCTCATGCTGGAGAGTTTGACCGTCTTTTCGGAGAGCACAACACCGCCGAGGAGCGACTGAAGACGGCGATAGAGCAATCGGCCTACTATCAGATTATAATATTGCTTAAGGGCCGTTACACCGCCGTTGTGCGTCCCGACGGCAAGATCTATTTCAACTCAAGCGGCAATCCCGGGCTTGCCACTCCGGGAAGCGGCGATGTGCTCACCGGCATTATAGCGTCGTTCATGGCACAGGGATATATTCCCGCTGTTGCTGCCACTCTCGGTGCATTTGTACACGGTTATGCCGGCGACATAGCAGCCGAGCGTCACGGCCGTTACGGTGTGCTTGCTTCGGATGTGGCCGAGTGTACCGGCCGCGCCATACGCGATATAATGCAATGATTTAACACTATTGAACTATAATGATAAAATGAAGACATATTTGCTATCACTTGCTTGCCTTGTGGGTGCCTCAATGGTTGCCTCGGGGCAAACAACCCAAAAATTCACGGCTACTAAAGCCAATGACTACGGATTGGTCTACTCGCTTCCTGTGACGGTGCTTGATGTGACAATCGAGGCCGAGCATGTGGTCAAGAAGCCGGGTGAATTTTATAAATATGCCAAGAAATATCTCAATGTGAGCGATCCGATATCGGAAATGTCGGAGTCGTGGACGGTTAAGCGTGTAATTGTCACGCCACGCGGTGTTGCCGACAGCAAGGAGCAGTATCTGATGCAGTTCAAGAGCGGACAGGCTCCATTCTTGATAATGGATGATGCTAATCTGCCTGTCGCCATAAATACCGAAGAGCTTAACCTGCCTGAACCGCCTGAACTTCCCGAACCGATGGAAGCTCAGCCTACGCCGCTCGAAACCCGTGCTGCAAGAGAGGTGATAAGCGAGGAGATGCTTCAGAGCCAGTCGAGCGCAAAGCGAGCTGAGCTTGCCGCTCAGCGTATATATGAGCTGCGACAGAGCCGTAACGACCTAATAACAGGTCAGGCCGACCAGATGCCGCCCGACGGAGAGGCCATGAAGCTTGTGATTGATCAGATTGCAGCTCAGGAGGCAGCCCTTACGGCAATGTTTATAGGCACCGAGCAGCGTGAAACTGATGTGCAGACTATAACATACCGCCCCGGCGATGAGGTGACCAAGGCCGTAATCGCGCGTATATCGGCTATTGACGGAATTGTCGGTGCCGACGACCTTTCGGGCGACCCTGTCACCATATCGATTCGCGTTACCGAGCGCGGCAAGATGCCTGTCAACGACAAGGGCGAGGAGAAGGAGTTTCCCAAGGGCGGGGTGGCATATTGCATTCCCGGCTCGGCTGATGTAAAGATTGATTTTGAAGGAAAGACATTTGTGAATAAGTCCTTTGAAATGGCTCAATACGGCATCGTGTTCGGACTTGAGCCCAAGATGTTCAGCGACAAAAAAGCTCCTGCCTATCTGCTGTTGGATCCTGTTACAGGTGGAATACGCGAACTGGGCACTAAATAGGTTGAAGTGTAAATGATTACGACAAAACGGCTTTGTTAAAAAAATATTAATATAAACATGGCCGTTTTGTTGATATTAAAATTTTATATACATTTGCTAACATAAATCGGATACCAGTTGGAAAATCAACTCAAAAAATTTAGACTTTATTGATAATCCGATGATGAATTTCGTCGGACTTGACATATTTATTAGAAAAGGAAAGCAACAACAAATAAGTGAATCATAGGTTAGAAATCCGGCCGCGCGAGAGCGTATCCGGATTTTGTTTTTCCCCGTCCACAATCAGGGACTAATTGCAAAAAAGTATGCTGAAAGGTGTGGTATTAAGCACAATCTCAATGCATTATATACTTTCAAAGCTTTTCAGCATGCTGAAAAGGCGATTTGTGAGTCTAATTGCAAAAAAAGTATGCTGAAAGTGGTTGGCTTGTAGCGGATTTAGATTGGTGGTTTGGCGGAAAGACAGGGGGCCTGCCTTACCTGACTAAATGCAGTTATATCAAATAGTTGGATAGTTCCAAAGTTCAATAGTGTCGAATTAGTGCCAAATATCCGATGCCAGATTTTGGCTCTGACTGCTTGCCTCTGCAAGCAGTATCCAATCGCTACTGCGAAGTTAGTCGTTTTCCCGAGACGGACAAGTCCGAGAGTTCATTTTAGGGATTTCTAACACTTTGATTCACACTCCTTATAGCTGGCTTGTAGGTGTATATCTCTCAATATCGACAGCCGGGAGCTTGCTCCCTTTGGCGACAACCTCCACCATGAACGCATCGACATCCTCTTTTGTCATCTTCTTCCTTATGAAGGCATAATACAGGAAGTCGAGAGTTGTCAGATATGTAATCTGATTCAGACTGCAATACTCTTTTATATCCCTGAGGTTGCTGCTTCCAAGCACATCCTTATTATCACGGCAATACACCATGCAGGCGCTCTCACCCTTGCCCAACAACAATGTGTTGCGCAGCCGGGCATATTCAAACCTTGATTCTCCTTTCGGTTCAAACTTTACGTTGGTAATCCGAGCGGCAAAGAATGTCAGGGTATTGTCAATCTGTGTTTTCATCGCCCTGCTCACCGTCACCTCATCGTAAACCACATCCAGTATCAGGTATTGATACTCTGGGAATATGTCCGGCAACAGGCTGAACTGACCTGCCTTGACAACGTGGATTATCACATCGGCGTCAAGCACGATTTTAGTCTTCGCTGTCATTGATGCCGATTTTATGTAATAGTTCCATGTAGTGACCCTCGGAAATTTTATCCCCGTCGAAAAGTCGGCGGGCTTTCTCTCCGAAATCGCCTATGACAAGATTCTCATTGCCCGGTTCATACAGAGCCGTGTCATAGCCATACTCCCTTGCGGTTTTCTTAACCGGGTATTTCCTGAACGCATCTCGCTCATTGCGGTCAATCAGTTTCAGATCATACAGGCGGTTGAGCACTGCGGAATATGATACCGAGAAATAATGTCCGATACGCAACACAGATGCCAGCGACACCCGGCCTGCCATCAATTCATTGTCGGGAATCATTTGCCTCACACCGTCTGCCGGCATTAGAAACATCAGAGCAAAAGCATCGGCGCATTGCTCCACATCGTTTTTCTTGCCCTCGGCCATGCAGTTGTGTGGCATGGGATTCGGGTCGATATAAAGATGATAGAGTTCATGGGCGATGGTGAAATGCTGTCGACACCGGGGATGATTGGAGTTGACCAGCATAAAACGTCTGTCGTCGCTTTTGAGACTCATGCCCGAAAAATCATCTGACAACGGTCTGTAAATAGTCAGCACGTTCAGCTTAAATAGTAGGCTTTTGAGATTGACAGCCTCGCTGTCGCTCAATCCGGTCATCTGACGAAATTTGGAGACCTGACTCTCCACGAGATTCAATAACGACGCTTTCATCTTGCCTCAATCGCCTCCATTTTAAGATATGACTTTACAATATCTTTGAAGCGACGGATTTCAGCGTTATCTTCCGGCGCGATGCCCTCGATGCGGAACGCAGATGCAAGAATCAAGGCATCCACATTCTCGTTTTCCTCAAACAGCATCGTCATGTCGCAACCGAAGAAATCGCTTGCGTTCTCGATTACATCGTATGGCATCTCACGGTCACCCGATTCATAATTGCTATAAGCAGAGCGGGTAATGCCGAGAGCCTGTGCTACCTCATCCTGCGTATATCGGGCTGTTTCCCTGAGTTTCTTCAAGTTTCGTGCGATTGTCTTATCCATATCGTGTCTGTATTGTGTGGCAAAGTTACTAAATTATTTTCATATTACAACGATTTGCCACGACATATTGTTGTAGTAATCCTTTATTTTGCTCTGACGAAAGCGGTGGGTGGCAAGGCTGTCTTGCTGTGTTGGAGGCGTAATGCCGGAAGATTTCAAGCACTTCCTTCAATTGAAAATTGACGAAGTCTTTTAAAATAAACTCGCCTTGAGTCAAATGCACCCCGGCATGAGCTTTGCAGTAGGCCAAACGCCGCTTAAAGGACGAGAAGAAAGCCAAAACCCCAAAAACCAAAAATTCACTAAAAGAATCGAGGGTGTGTCAAAATAGACGCGCCCTCGTGGACTTGGTCATCTTAATAAAACAACCCTTGCGGTTGCACTATCTCCTCTCCACGGGCGATAACATGCAACCCACAAGGGGTATCCTGATACATATTTCCTAACCACGGGTGACGCTACGCTCACCCGCGGTTACACACATGGAATGCCTTCGGCATACCATTATCCCGGATCAGCTGCAAGACATGGTTGAGCTGTTAAAAACTATCCGGGGAATAGATTATTTCTTTTTATCTGGATGATTCTTTTTGTATTGTTTATGGTAGTAGCCTCCGATTAGTCCTCCGATAATTCCTGCTACGACCGGGAGGTATGCGTAAAGTGGAAGATTCATAATTGTTTTGAATTTAAAGTTTTATAATTAAATGATTTATATAGTCTTGTGAGTATTAGGGTTGGGCATTAACCATTATGTATTATTCCCCAGGCCCGATGTTTAAAGGGATTTGTATTGCTTGCGGCATTTTATGTACTGAAAAAGGAATACAAAGCCACCGGCCATAAGCGAGCGAACAATGAGCGGATATGTTTCCATATCATAAAATAGTGAGCAAACAAAGCAAAAACATGACAATATAGAGAAATATCGGCACAGCACTTTACTTCGACATTTCTCAACTACATATCTTTGTATCAAGCCGGGATACTCGGCGTTGTAGGACTTGATCGACATTTTTAGAACCAACGGATAGAGGCCGGCGCAAATAAAAGTGAGTGCCAAGCCGATACTCGCAGTAATAAAATATGGAGTAGAAAAGTAGTGATCTATATCGCGACCGCCTATCAAGTCTATGACAATTGATAGAATTAAAATCGCGGCGATTATCACGAAATATTCAAGGCATATTTTTAATCCATAAATAAGACTCTCTTTCATGTCATTAATCATTGATTCATGATGTAAAGTTACTAAAATAATATCTCGTGTCAAATTAAATCATCTCTTACATTCAAAATAGGTTGCGGCAAGAGCGTCGATGAGGTTGAAGCGTGTGTGAAAAAGTTCGGATATCCTTGCCGACATATCTTTGTTGCGACAATCGCTTTTAAATAGATTGTCCTGCATCGTTTTAATTTTCAGAATGTCGTTTTCGTGTTCAAGCTTGAGCAGTTGGTTTCTTTTATTCATGAAAATATACGCTGCAACACCTGATATAGCCAACAGCATGGCAATGAATATGGCTATATTGGTGCGATTTCGTGCTTCGGCGGCCTCGATTCGGGCATTTCTCGTAGCGGAATCATATTTGAGGTTGAGGGCAAGGCTGCTTTCTTCAAGCTTGCGCTCTTTCATCGTATTGCCTGCTGCGATGTTACGTAGGCTGTCGACTCTTGCAAGTTCGGCTTTGCGCCCCATTTTCTCAAGAATATCATACTCGACATTACGGCAAAGGGCTTCATCGGTATTGTTGCGAGGAAGCTTATTAGCCTGTTGTATCAGCATATATGCACTGTCGAGTTCGTTTATGTGGTAATAGGCATGCGCCCAATGCGCAAGAGTATTGACTGAAATATTCTTTCCGTCATATATCGAATGCCATATATCTATTGCCTTTCTTGATTGTCGGTCAGAGTCGTAACACCTTGCCAGTTGGTCAAAAAAGAATATTTTGTAACTGTCGTGTGCATTGGCTATCACCTCCGGTTCCATTGCAATAAGAGAATCGAGCGCTGAGCTGTAATCTCTTTTAGCCACATATCCTCCTACAATGGCCATGCGCGCATCACGGATCTTATTTTGCCAATTCAATTTCCTGAATATTGCAAGTGCCTTATCGGCATAATGTTTGCTTACTGTGCCGTTAAATCCTTGCTCATATACATTTGAAAGGAAAAGATATATTATCCCAAGGTCAACATTGTCGTTCAACTGTATGGCTAAAAATTCAGCATCCTTCAACAACTCAATACGGGTACCGGATTTCCTCTACGCTTGGCTTCAGCCGACTTGGCAATCAGCCATTTTACTTCATTTTCATCAAGAGCACCTGTAAATATCTTGTCGCCTTCGGCAATTCCTGTCGAATCAAGCGGAAACTGATTGCCATAGATTAATCGTGTGTAGAGGTACAACAATTGTTGTCGTGCTATTTGGTCTTCTGACATATTTGTAGTGTCCATGTAAACCAATATTGCAACGGTAGAGTCGGGCTGTTCGATTATAAGCGATTCCGCTTGTGAGAGTTGTTTTTCGGCACTGTTATCGGAGCAAGCAGCAAAGATGCTTGTAAAGAGCACAATCACAAGCATGCCGAAAAGCGAATATAAAGTGTTGATGTTTCTGTCGTTCATTCGATGCAAGAGGCTCACTAATAGCCGACTCAATAGCAAAGGTAACAATAATTGCCGATGCAAGGGACATTAAGAGCCGTTAATATTTATTGTCGGACCGGCTCTAATGCCTTCAATCATTAACGTAGAAGCCCCGACATCACTGCCGAGGCTCCACATCTTGCATGAATTAATAAGTTTAGAATCGTGATTTTTCAGAGTTGCCGGCTCCTGTGCCGCGGTAGCGGTCGCGGGTCGTATTGAAGCGATATTGGAGAGTTAGCATCACCGATCGACCCGGAGAGAAATTTTTCTGAACAATGTGTACTGCGTCATTATACATAATCGCGTCATTCTGCGAGGAGTTGAACATATCCTTTGCTTCGAGGGTCACGCTTAATGTGTTGTTGACAAAACCTTTGTATATCTTGGCGTTGACATACCAGGGAGTATTGGAGAGTTTCATATTGTTGTCCCATTGAGTTGTCATAAGCTGTGCATCAACATTCAGCCAGATGTCGAGTGGAAGATGCACGGCGTTCTGCCACTGAAAAAGGAAGCCCGGAGTGTTCATTTTCATCGGTTTGCCGTTGACGGGTAGGGTGAGCCATTGCTTCATTACGCCTATATTTACGCGTGGCTGCCATATACCGACATTGAATTGTCCTCCCGCGAATGCCTGAAAATAGTGACGGCGGTCGAGATTGGCAGTCCTGATAATGGTAGCCTCTCCGTCGGGACCGTAGGGCTCGGTGGTGTGGTACACGCCGTCCTTGAAGTAGGTGTAGGATAACTGAGCGAAGAACTGACTCCACTGTGCCACATATTCCAATGTCTGCATTTTTGTCGGCTTCAGATAAGGATTCCCCGTTTCAAAAGTGAGGCGGTTGATGTAGCTGACGGCCCCATCGAGTTGTCCGTAGCCGGGGCGTACTGTCTTTCCCGAATAGTTCAAGCCCATTCTGACCTGACCTATCTTCGTGGCGACATTAAGCGAGGGGAATAGATTGTCGTAGGTTTTGCTTTGGCCGTCGCGGAGTTGGCCCATCTCGTAATAATTAAATTCTACATGTTCGTAACGCAGTCCCACCCCGATATTGAAGCGGCCTAATTGCTGTGCGATCTCCACAAATGCGGCGATGTTGCTTTCGTCCACTCGGTTGTCGGCATCAGGCACTTCGGTGATGTTGGCTGTAAAGATGTTGGTAGTGCGTGTACAGGTATATTCTTCGCCCGCCTGTAGACGGCCGTGCCATAGCGGATGACTCACTACGAGCTTTTCGGCAAACATGCGGTTGTGGTTGATTGAGAGAGTGTTGACCGTGCGGTCTTCTCCCATTTCGCTGAGTTCGTCACTCAATGAAAGCTCCCGACTCTTATACCACAGATAATCAGCATTAAAATCGATGGATAACTTGCCTGCTTGCCCGTTGTAATACAGGTTGACATAGTGTCGCGGTAAGGCCGTGGATCTATTATTGACATCGGAGTCGTAACAGTCAATCAAAATGCCGTTTTGCCACACTTCGCTTGGAATGGTGCCTGTGGAGTGGTGACGGTTCCAACTGTTCTGATAATATGCGCCGATACTGTGGCGGTCATTGAACATGTAGGAAAAGCCGATTTTTCCGGTCATGTCGTTGTAGAACTGTTTGCCGATTGTTTGAAATGCCTGATTGTAAGTTCCAATTGAGGTTGTCGTGGTCATTTCATTAGAACGGTTGTCGCGATTATCGCCGTACCACCATCCATAATTGGCAAACAGTTCGAGCCCGCGTGTGCGATATTTCACATCGATTGAGTTGCCTGTGCGGAAATAGTGCTGAAAGCCGTTGTCGATGCGGATCGTTCCGCTGAATCCATCGCCTTTCGGAGGCTTGGTGCGTATCAGAATTACTGATTTTACATTTGCCGCATAGGCCGCACCGGGATTGGTTATCACCGATACATTTTTCATATCCTGTGAATTCAGTTGGGCAAGTTCCTGACGGTCGTTTACCTTGCGTCCGTTGATATAGATTTCGGGAGTTCCTTTGCCGAAGACTTCCAGCGTGCCTCCGTTGTCAACGACCATGGGAATACGTGCCAGCACATCATTGGCGGTTCCGGCTATGGCGAGTGAGGTGCCATCGATGTCGGTAACGAGTGCATTGCCTTTCATCGTAGTGGAAGGGCGTGTGACACTCACTACAACTTCTCGGAGCGTCACGGTTGTGGGGACAAGTTTAATTGTGCCTAAGTTGCCGGAATTTGGTATAGATGAGGTGTATGTTTCGTAGCCTACAAAAGATATTTTGGCGGTAAGCTTGCCTTGGATGTAGGTGTTCAATGAAAAGGCTCCGGCAGTATCGGTTACCGTCCCTGTCACGTAGATTGAGTCGTGATATAACACTACGTTTACGTAGTCGAGCGGAGTCCCGTTTTCTCCGACCACTAAGCCTCTTATCTCACGGCAAAAAGCTGTAGTCACTGCTGTCATAGCAATGATGAGCGTGATAATCCGTTTCATATTGCCTATTTTAATCGTTTTTTAAGTTCAATGAGAGCATCAATCATGCTCCCGTCCATGTCGATGCCTTTTTCTTCCAACTTGTCACTTATCATTTGCTTGGTGTCGCCAAGGACATTGGAGTCGAGCTCTTCCCATGTGTAAACCTCCGAGCAGTCATCGTTGGTGGTGACGCGTGCATTGTGTTCAACTTTATTGCCGGTTGAGTCGGTGACATAGTATATGATTACAGCTTGGAATCGGTTGTCGTCGAGGGCGCGTACATCGGATTTACCAATGTATTCTACATTGGGAATAGAGTCAAGACGCGATAGCGTAGCTTGTTCGAGATTTCGGTCTTTTAAATCTCCTTTGCCGGTTGAGCATGAAGAGAGGAGGATAGAAGCCATCAAAAATGCGATGGCGAGGATGGTGATTTTTGATTTCATTTTACATCAGTTTTTAGTGATTCTTTTCTTTGTGAGCAAAGCGTCTTGCGACTATTACTGATGCAAAATTACATCTGAACGGATTTTAACTGCAAATGTGAAAGTCTTAATACGAAAGATGCAACATGCTGAATATCAGTGGTTGCATCTTTTAAAACTTTAAATGAAGTGTTGCGCGATTTAAATGACCTCTTAACTTTGCAGGAATCTTACGATGTCCTCCTTCTCGGGTACTCCGAGCTTCTTTCTTATCGAGGATTTCCTGACATAGACAGTCGATGTTGTCTGTCCGGTTATCACGCTTATCTCCTTGGTTGAGAAACCGGCTACCATAAGCACGATTATCTGTTCCTCCTTCGGGCTGAGGATGTCACCGTACTTGCCGTGGAGTTTTCCGTAAAATCCCGAATAGAGGTTGTCGATCATTCCGAATACATTTCCCCAGTCTACAAGCTCGCCGTCGATTTTCCCGTCAATGGACGATATTTTGCGCAACATTTCACGATTTTGCTCCGTCGGAGTTTCGGCAACCATCTTGATGATGCCGAGCTGCTTGAGCATGGCGCTGCGCAGCGCCGACGAATCGGCAATCTCCGATTCGCGTGTCGCGGGTGCCGAGCGATACTCGTCGACCATTTTCTGCAACGCCTCGATGCGTTCTTCATTTTCACGCTCACGTTGGCGGCGAATTATGATAATCCACAAGGCGCCCGCCAATACCAAGAGCGTCACAAGACTTATTATCAGGATTATCACCGTCTTGTGTTCGATTTCAGCTTTCAGAGCCAAAGCCCAGTTCTGCTGATGTAACGCACCGCGCTCCGACTCCCACTGCGAGGCTTTCATGCGGTTGTAGCGTTCGCCCTGGCGGTTGTTGAGGCCGTTTATGTGCATCAGTTTGATGCGGCCGGTCTGCGTGAAGTCAATTATGGCATGGAGCAGGTTGCTGTAGCTGCGGAAGTAAGTATCGTCGTCACCTCTTAATTTTATTGCCAAACTGTCGGCCAATGCAAGGTGTCGCGATGCTCGTGTTATATCGCCGGAGTTCAGTGCATTTATGGCATACTGAAAATGAAGATAGTCGGCGGCTCCGTTATCAGGCCCGGCTTTTCGGAATATCTCTTCTATAAGCGCGTCGCTTTCGGCGCTCCTGCTTTTTTCGGTCAGCAACTGTGCCCGTTCAAGTTCAAACATGAAATGCTTGTCGCCCCAGTTGTGATTGCGTGCATAGTCTACAAGTTGGTCCAAAAGATAGAGGGCGGAGTCCGTTTCACCTGCGTATTCGTATGCTGTTAAAAGCATATAGTTGGCCTCGATTTTTCTCAGGGAATCCGTTTCGAGTTCATGTAGCTTTTTCGCGTATGGGATGAGCTGTTGTCCCTGATATTCCGACGCTCCGAGCATTACGCGTATTCTGAGCGTCTGAGTCATTAAAGAATCGGGCACATCGGGCAATTCGGCAAGGGAATCGAGCATGGTCATAGCTCCGGGAGTGTCGCCGACCCAGAATTTGTACCAGGCCAGGACGATGCCGCTTCTGATGTCCCTCACCAAGTCTTTACCGCGATAATAATCATGAGCATATACTATAAGCGAATCTCCAATCATTGAACGGTTGCGCTTCAGATGTCCGTATCCTTTAATGAAATGGTATTTTGCCCGTAAGGAGTCTATTTTAAGTTCGGAGGCATCGATTGCATCCAGCATTGACAATGCGCTGTCAGGATTGCTCAGCATCATCTTTTCGGCTTGGTCAATCTCTTTATCGTATTGTGACATTGACTTCGAGCATGAAGCAGTGCCTAATGCGACAATAGCTACTAATACATATATAAGTTTTCTCATTATTCGGGTTCCTCCGTAGTCTTAACCTTGTTGCAGGCTATGCAGAAATCATTGGATTTTTATTCCGCATTGGATGTTCAAGTACAAAATTACGAAAAATCGGCGACACCCCGGTCATACAGTCTGATTATATTGCTCTAAAAGTCTTTTTATTTATATATGCCCGACGAAATCGATACTCAGTTATAGATTAAATGTGAAGTATGGTCGGCAAGCTGACGAATTGTGCTGTAAATCGCTGATTTACCGATTGCTTTTCGTATATTTGCAATTACAACTAAGACACCAATGAACGAAATAGACAACAACATTAGCAACTTGCGGCCTGATAGTGAAAATGAAATCATTCTCTATCAGCCTGATTCAACTCTGTCATTGGATGTCAGAGTTGAGAATGAAACCGTGTGGCTCACACAGGCGCAGATGACAGAACTGTTTCAAACCACAAGAAACAACATCACTCTACATATCCGCAATATATTCAAGGAAGGAGAATTAGAGGAATCTTCAGTATGTAAGGAATCCTTACTAACTGCTGCCGACGGCAAAAGATATAAGACCAAGTTCTATTCGCTTGATGTCATAATATCAGTTGGTTATAGGGTAAAATCAATACGTGGCACTCAGTTCCGTCAATGGGCCAACAAGGTATTGAAAGATTATCTATTGTGAGGTTACAGCGTCAACCAGCGACTTCTTTATATGGAAAGCCGCATTGACCACCGCCTGTTGGAGCATGATAAAAGGCTCGATGACCTGACTGGCAAGGTCGACTTCTTCCTTAAGACATCGTTGCCTCCCCGAGAGGGCGTTCTTTTCGATGGACAGATATTCGATGCATACGTTTTTGTCTGCGACCTCATAAAACGAGCCCGTAAACGCATCGTCCTTATTGACAATTATATCGATGAAACAGTTCTGACTTTGCTGAACAAGCGCAATAGAGGAGTCCTTGCTACTGTATATACAAAGAGGATTGACGATAATTTGCGTCTGGATATAGAACGGCATAATGACCAATATAAGCCTGTAAATGTGCGCACAGCCTATAATATTCATGACCGCTTCTTGATTATAGACGATACTCTTTACCATATAGGAGCATCCATAAAAGACCTCGGCAAGAAACTTTTTGCGTTCTCCCAAATGGAAACCTCTCCGAATGCAATCCTCGACAATATTTGAGATCGCCATTCCATGCGCCGCGATGTTCAATGGGGAATGGGCAGGGCATAAATGAAAAGCCCTGTGAGCGAGTCGCTTACAGGGCTTGGCGGAGAGGACGAGAAGGAAAATATCGGGCAAGTGAACAATCATAACGGCTCATGTGTTTGAAAGGAAGCGTTTTAGCGATTGTCAGTGAAATGTAAACAATCGTTAACGCTTTTTTGACGTCACCAAAATTGGGTGTACTTTTGGGTGCAACTAATTTTATACGCCACTGAGTATGAACATAAAAAGAACCGTAAATTTCAAATTAGAACAGCGAAAGAAGAAAGGCGTTGCCGTTACGGAGAACGTGCCTATAAGGATGAGGCTCACGTTTGACGGCAACCGTATAGAGTTCTCTACCGGCTATCGTGTAGATGCCGACAAATGGGATTCCACAAAGCAGAGAGTGAAAGCCAAGTACACCAACAGGCAGAAGGTTACAGCCGCCGACATAAACGCGAATCTCGGCAACTATGAGCTGACAATCCAAGAGGTGTTCAAGGATTTCGAGGTTCAGGATGTGATGCCTACACCCGAACAGCTCAAAGAGCGCTTCGAGTGGTATCTTGCAGGGAAGCCGGAGCCGACGGTAGAGGAAGAAAACAAGGAAGTTCCGACGGGAGTATCATTCTGGGAATCCTACGATGAGTTTGTAAAGGAGCGTGGCAGAATGAACGACTGGACTACTGTTACCTATCAGAAATTCGCAGCTCTCAAAAATCATCTTACCGAGCATAACGCCAACTTGTCATTCGATGATATGACCGAGAACGGCCTTAATGACCTTGTGGATTTCTTCCGTAACACTAAGAATATGCGAAACTCCACTATCGGCAAGCAACTCGGTTATCTGAAATGGTTCCTCAAATGGGCTTTTCAGAAAAAACATTTCTCTGACCCTACCTATATGGGCTTCAAGGCAAAGCTGAAATCTACCGATAAGGAGGTGATTTTTCTCACTGCCGATGAATTGAAGAAGCTCATGGCATACGAGATTCCGGCGAAGAAAGAACATCTTGACCGGGTACGCGACGCATTCTTGTTCTGTTGTTACTCGGGTCTGAGGCATTCGGACCTGTTCAACCTGAAACGGAGTGATGTCTATGAAGACCATATCTCAATCACGACCGTAAAAACAGCGCACTCCCTTCGTATCGAATTGAACGATATGACACGCGCCATTCTTGACAAGTACAAGGATATACCGTTCAAAGACAATAAGGCACTCCCGGTTCTGACCAATCAGAAGATGAACGATTATATCAAAGAGCTTTGCAAGATGGCTGAAATTGACACTCCAGTCCGCATAACGTACTACAAGGGTAATGAACGTGTGGATGAAGTATATCCCAAGCATCAGCTCATAGGCACACACGCAGGGCGACGCACCTTCATCTGTACCGCACTTTCGCTGAACATTCCCCCCGATGTGATAATGAAGTGGACGGGACACCGTAGCTACAAATCAATGATGCCGTATATCGCCATTGCTGACAAAACAAAAGCAGAGGCGATGGCACGTTTCAACGTAACATAAAAACATATCAATATGCCCCCTGAAGAAATTGTAGAATCTCTCGTGGAGAAGTTTGACGGAGCCAACGACATCATCGCAAACTATCTCCACCACAAGAGCCTACTTCTCGAGGACTGCCTTGTCATGGGTTCCTGCGGAATCGTATATCTTCAGCAGTCAGAGATAGAGAAAAGCATCCGCAAACTTGCAAGTTTGCCTGAACATCAGATTCTTCTACGCGCTTTCGCCACGGAGATTGAGCGTCTGTTGTCAAAAATGGAGCCTCAGATTGACACACTGGCAAAAATGGAGATAGCGATGATATATGACATCGCACTACTTTCCGAAACCATTGGTATTTTGCGTCATTCCCTGAACATTAAGGACAAGGAAACGCACCGTTACCTCACTGACCTTGGAGCCAGTGCGACACATCTCCACCAGGCATCAATATCAGGGGAAGACATAGACGCTATAAGACTTGCGCATGATGCAAAATTCGATAACTTTTTCAGCCGCATTGAAACAGAAATCAAGCGACTCCAGTACATAATGGAATTCCGTGACACTCGCAGTTGGGCGCAGGATTTCGATATGTACAAGTTCTTGGAGACTTTGCAGGATTTATCTCGATACTTGAAGAGGTATGGAGTAAAACCATTCGAGTGGTCGGAAGATGACGACATTGAGCAGAATGTTGTTCATGCAGACATGAAAAGCATCTTCTATACCGGCGACACTGCTGTTAACGATGAACAGGCGGTAGAGAAAGCGAGTGAAAGGGGCCATGTATATTTCTCGTTGGGTCATATCCAGTATATTCACGACAATTTTGTCTGTGAGCAGTTCCACAACATAGATCCCCACGACCTGTATGCCATACTCAACCTCCGTGACTGCGACAAAAGACTGACAATCAGAGAAGGAGAGAAGAACCGTGTCTATTATTTCATCAGCACGGTCGGAAGTCTTGTGCAGACAGACCTCCAGCTCAATTGGAGAAAGAGCATCTGCCGCCACCTCGGGCTAAGCTACAAGGCTTACAACTCAAAGTACAAGGAGGCTGCTGACAGCGATAATCCGCGAACCGTGGAATTTCGTGAAAAGATAGAAGAGCTTATCGAGAACTTCGACGAGCTTGCCAAAGCCTCCTAAACAGACGTATGAAATATAATCGGCAAGTCAATGAATTACACCGTAAATCTCTGATTTGCCGATTATTTTTAGTAACTTTGTATTTGAAATCGAGACACCAATGAACGAAACAGATAATAACAATAGCAATTTGCAGTCTGATAGAGAGAATGAAATAATTCTTTATCAGCCTGATTCTACCCTGTCATTGGATGTCAGGGTGGAGAATGAGACAGTCTGGCTGAATCGAAATCAGATAGCAACGCTATTTGACCGAGATGTAAAAACCATAGGCAAACACATCAACAATGCTCTTAAAGAAGAATTGGATGGACTTTCAGTTATCGCAAAATTTGCGACAACTGCATCTGATGGTAAGACTTATCAGGTCGAATACTATAATATAGAGATGATTACCTCTATTGGATATAGGGTAAAATCCAAGCGTGGAGTCCAATTCAGAGTCTGGGCAAACAAAATATTGAAAGATTATCTATTGCGCGGTTACAGCGTCAATCAGCGACTGTTATATATGGAGAGCCGCATTGACCGACGCTTGTTGGAACATGATAAAAGGCTCGATGATTTGACTGACAAGGTTGATTTCTTCATCCGCACATCTCTCCCTCCAAAAGAAGGTGTATTCTTCAATGGGCAGATATTTGATGCGCATGAATTTATTTGTCGTCTTATCAAAAGCGCGAACAAAAGGATTATTCTTATTGACAACTATGTCGATGAATCAGTGTTAGTCCAGCTCGATAATCGTAATGCAGATGTGTCGGCTGTAATATACACAGGAGAGATAAGCCGCACATTCCGTCAAAGTGTCAACAGGCATAACCGTCAGTATGCGCCCATAGATGTAAGGACGGCAGACAGAATCCATGACCGATTTCTGATTATTGACGATACGCTTTATCATATAGGGGCATCCATTAAAGACCTTGGCAAGAAACTTTTTGCATTCTCGAAACTGGAAATTTCCCCGGACTATATTCTCGCTAATATTTAAGGTCGCAAATTGTGACCTTGAAAGACGCCATAGAAAAGCTCTGCTTCGGCAGGGCTTTTTCTGTTATGAGGCTTCATAATCGGCTGTGATAGTCTATGAGTGGTAATGAGCTACCACCCATTTACCACTCAAAAAATCGGGTACCACTCACGTAATTTAGCTTATATTTATCGTTAATTCACTGAAAAACAGCAATGGAATCCGCACTGGAAAATTTTTATTTTCAACTGCATTTTCCTGATTTTTACCACTGGGATACCACTCAAATCGGGTATTAACTTTGCATTGTCGAGGAACACTTCCCGATGCCTCTCAACGGAGCAATCTTAAGAGGGGGAATGTCAAACCAAAACAGATTTGCGTATGGAGTTATCCAGCATTTTAGGCCTGCCTCTGGGCCTTATGACAGGGGCACAGTTTCTAACTCTTATGGCCGAGGCTCTCAAAGACCGCCGTCAGCCGGAGGCACAGGCGGCAACCGTCAACGATTTTTCCGACGGACAAAAATACGCCTATGGCATTTCCGGTATCTGTGAGATATTCGGATGCAGCAAGCCCACTGCTCAGCGTCTCAAGAAAAGCGGTGTCATTGACGGGGCTATCATTCAGAATGAGCGCACCATTGTCATTGACCGGCAGAAGGCTCTCGCGCTCGTACAGGAACACAATGCCCAAAGAAAAGGAGGTTGCCGATGCAAGAAGTGAAAGAGGACATCCTCCGACTTTGGGAGGAAAAGCAGTTGAGAATCACTGATGAGATTCTGACTGCGCCGGAGGTGCTGTATGCCAACGGCAACGTTATCGGAACACTCGGCAATTTCTCTGCTTCGACCGGTAAGGCAAAGAGCAAAAAGACATTCAATGTCGCCGCCATTGTCGGGGCATCGCTCGTCAACGGCAAAGTATTGGGCTACACCGCAGAGTTTCCCGATGACAAACGCACAATCCTTTACTTCGACACCGAACAAAGCCCGTATCATTGTCAGAAGGTCATGGAGCGAGCGTTGCGCCTGGCAAAGTTGCCGACCGACACCCACCCGGAGCATCTGAAATTCGCGGCGTTGCGTCAGCTTACTCCCTCGTTGCGCCTTGAAGTCATCGAGCAGGCTATAATCAATACTCCCGGCGTAGGATTGGTAGTGATAGACGGTGTGCGAGACCTGATGTATGACATCAACTGCGCCAAAGAGTCAACCGACCTTATCGGCAAGCTAATGGAATGGACGGACAAGTTCCAGATACATATCCACACGGTTCTGCATCTCAACAAGAGCGATGACAATGCCCGTGGTCATGTTGGCACTGAGCTGAACAACAAGGCAGAGACCGTTCTTCAGGTGAGCCGCAGTAAAACCGATGATACCGTGTCTGAGGTCTGCGCCGCCATGATACGCGCCGCCGAGTTCGACCCGTTTGCCTTCCGCGTCAATGACTACGGACTGCCGGAGATAGCAAGCGGATATGTGTTCACCGAGCCGGGCAAGAAAACCAAAGACCCTTATCCGTACAAGGAGTTGACCGAGGAACAGCACCGCGAGGCATTAGGTGTTGTGTTCGCCAACGGGCCGATAAAAGGATGTCGCAACTTCGAGGCGGCATTGAAAGCCGGATATGCCGCCTGTGGACACTCGTATTCCAACAACAAGGTCAAGGGCTTAAAGACCTTTCTTGACAACAAAGGAATGATTCGCTACGAGAACCGAGAGTATATCTACAATCCGGATTTCTACTATTGATAACTGCGAAGCGCTTTCGTAGCAAAGCGGAGAAAGAAAACCACAATTCTGGTCTGGTTTAGAAAAGGGCATATATAATAGGCGCTAAACCAAAGACCAACTCACTCTAACATTTTAGAACCCATGATCAAAGAGATTAAATCAATCCCTTTAGCCTCCTTCTTGTCCCGGCTCGGACATGAACCGACGGCGAGGAAAGGAACAAGGCTCTGGTATAAGTCGCCGTTGCGACAGGAACATACGCCGTCATTCAAGGTCGAAACCGCGCTCAACTGCTGGTTTGATTTCGGTCTTGGCAGAGGTGGCAACATCATTGACCTTGCAGCCGAGATGTATCAGTCAACCGACCTGCGCTATCTCATGCGTTGCATCGCCGATAGTTGCCCGGTGCCATCGGTGCAGACAGTCGCTTCGTCTTTTCTTTGCGGTGCAAAGCGCCAAGGACGATTAGCTCCGCGACACTCTGCACCGAGTATGGAACGGATTGAGGTCGTGCCACTGGAACACCGCGCACTTGTCGCATACCTCCAAGAGCGTGGTATCCCGGCACACATCGCCACGGTGAACTGCAAGGAGGCTCACTACAGCGTCAATAGTAAACCATATTTTGCCGTGGCATTTGAGAATGTCTGTGGAGGCTGGGAACTGCGCAACCGATATTTCAAAGGTTGCCGGGGACACAAGGACATCTCATATCTGCCGTGGGCGAGAGATGGCCCGTCAACAGAGTGTGCCGTGTTCGAGGGCTTCATTGATTATCTATCTGCCCTCACTCTCGGCATCATCAACGGAATGGATGCAATCATACTCAACTCGGTTGTCAATGTCAACAAGGCTATGCCATATCTCAAAGGTTACACCGCCATCAACTGCTATCTTGACAACGACACCGCCGGACAAACAGCATTTTCTGAGTTGACAGCCATATATGGCTCAACCGTGATTGACCGCTCTACACTATACTCTGAGTTTAACGACTTGAATGATTTTCTTGTCAACCAAAGTCTCACCAAAAACAAAACTTCCAATGAAAACAAATAAATCCACCGCATCCAAGTCAACAAAGTTGACCGATGCACCCGAAAACCAAGTATCAACCTCTAACCCACAAATTATTATGCAACCCGATAACTCCACCAACCCCAATCTCGCAGTCAACAGCGACAATGCTGTTAACAGCACCACCATAGCCAACGCTGTTGCCAATGAAAATCTGTTTGGCAACGAGCAGACGGCAACAGCAGCAACCGACACAACCGAGCTGCCGAAGCAACAGCGCATCGGCAAGCAGCAGCGCAAATCGGATTTCGCCGAGTTCAAGGCTACATTCCTAACTCCGGCAAAGCTGGTTAACCGTCACCCGGTCAACATCGAGGACGACATCTGGGAGCAGCTTGAACGCATCGCACGCATCCTCGGCGAGCGTGGCACCACCGTCAGCAGCTACATCAACGCTGTCCTCGCCGACCACCTGCGAGCCTACTCCCCTGACATCGAAATCTGGCGCAAGCTCTGAGATAATTACTTCGGGATACCACTGCACCCGGTACACCGTGGGGCAGCTTCCCGATGAACGTAGTGAATTGGGAAGGCAAGGTATGTTTCGGGATTTCTTTTTCTCCGAAAACGCCTCTCGAAACTGCGCGTTGAAGAACGCTCTTTGCCTCCCCAATTCACATAACCCATCATAATGATCACAATGAGTAAATCACCCACAAGAAAGGGCGGTCGTCCCTCTAAACAGACCGACGAGAAGCGCACCCATGTGGTGACAATCAAACTGACGGATGCCGAACATGCCGACCTCAAAAAGCGGTCGAAAGATGCCGGTGTAAAGCTGGCAGAGTATGTCCGTCACGGAGCGTTCCGGCTCACAATCGTCAGCCGCCTTACCGAGATTGAAAAGGAAATAGCCAGAGGAATACTCAATCTAAGTTCCGATTTCAATCAGTCGATGACCTGTTTTCATCAGCTCAAACTCTGCAGCGCGGCAAATAAATTAGCGGCTGTCGTTGACCGGATGTTTGACATTCTCAAAAAATTAAGACCCAACAAGGAGACAGACTATGTTTGCAAGAATCCTTAAAAGCGGCACGTTTCACGATGTCGTGGGGTACGTGACACGACAGTTTCACGACCCGAAAGAATACACGCCCGACACATGGCGCATCATCGGAAACGATAAGGTTTTCATATCCGACTACGCCAGAATGGTGCAATCCTTTGAGGCGATACACGGATTTATGCCCGGCAAGGAGAATCCGGCGGGACATATCTCCATCAGTTTTGACAATGCCGACGCTCCCCGTCTTACCGATGAATTCATGGCACAGCTCGCCAAAGAATATCTGGACGGAATGGGATTCAAGGACAAACAATACCTTATCGTGCGTCATCTTGAAACCGGACATCCGCATTTCCACATAGTCTATAACCGTGTGAATCTTCATGGCAAAGCCGTCAACGAGCGCAATAATTTCAAGCGGAGCGACAAGGTTGTCAAGGCTCTGAAAGACAAATACGGGCTTACATATTCGCCGCTAAAAGAAAAATACGAACAGAAAAAGCCTCTGTTCAAGACCAAGATTTCAGCTGCGATATATGGCTGCAAGTCATGGGATGAATTCTGTCGCCGTCTTGCCTGTGCCGGAATTGACGTGAAATTTCACGATGACCACAATACCGGGGAACATATCGGTGTGAAATTTTCCGATGGCGATATTACGTTGAACGGCTCCAAAATCGACCGGGCTTTCACGTATCGACGACTGAACAATCTCTTTGAGTTCAACCGCAAGCACGGGCATCAGCAGTCTGATAATGCGCCTAAGCGACCCAACGTAACCGTAGAATTTGCTCCGTCTCAAAAGTCCTCTCTTGTCGGGGATGTGCTGGAAGCCACAGTCGGGGCAATCGGAAATCTGTTCACTCTCGGCCCCGGCTTCGACCCGGAGGAACAGGCGTTCCAAAACGAAATTAAGAAAGAGGAAGCCAAACGTAAACGCAAATCAAGAAAAATCTGAATATGTCAAAACTCTACGATGACGTCAAAAAACAAGGAGAGCAGCTTGACGACCTGCAAAAGAAAGTAACCAGCCACTGCACCCGCATCGAGACTTTGGAAACTCAAGCAATGGCAACACCGACAAATTCGGGCGTGCCGATACCGAATGTGACGGTGTCAATTCCCGACAACATCGCAACTACCGAAAATATATCGGATCTGGTCGATGAAGCCATCGAAAGGAATACGGAGGTCATGACAAATGCAATAACGCAGCTATATACAACTGTCTTGCCGAAGCAGTCAGTATCGGAGACTTCGCCAGCGGCAATCAGCGATGAACAGATAAGAAAAATCGCACAAGAGGCGGCGGACAAAGCATCGGAGAAGGCGATGAACATCCGTTATGACAAACTGGATGCAGCGGCAGATACCGTCATGCACCGCTTATACAATCTTGTCAACGGCGCAATCTGGGCTGCAATCCCAAAGTGGGTATATGTTGTTTTCGCAGTCGCAGTGCTCGCCGCCGGAGGCTTCGGTTACGGATTCTTCTATCTGCTCAACGAAAACTCCAAGCTGAAAGATGTCGAATGGCTCTACCGCTACGAGCGCGGACTCAACCGCGACCTGAATGTAGTAATGCACCGTGAGCGTCAGATGCTCCACGGAACATCTCATGAAGTTGACAGCCTGAAATCGCTGATTCGACATCATGAACAACGACTCAACGCCGACACCACCTTCATATACTTCTATCCCTCAAATCTATAATCACTATCAATGCCATCGCCAGCTCCACAGTTGTCGGTGGCATACTTTTGAGGCAGCTAAAAAATTATAAACTTTGCGAACGTAGAGTTCGCAAATTGTTGCTAACTTTGCATCAAAGTTGAAATGAATATGGAGATAAACAAAGATTTCGTAGCATCGGTAATTATCAAGGATAATGGTCTGTTGGAGTATGTTGAAATAAAAATACCCAAACGGAATCAACATATCCTCAGCAAAATGAAGGATATGTGTGAGAATCCCAATCGTACCATATTGGATTTGCAAGAAATCGCTGCTTCACTGATTATCTCTAAGGAAGAACATAATGTGTGTTTGCCCTATGAGTATTATGCTTCATACATACATGCTCCAAAACTTCCAGAAAATATTTCGTTCGCGGACTACTCAAAAATGTGCAATGAGAAAAAGAATGAACTTCTGAAAGAGAAAGATGATGCTGAGGAAAAGGGAGAACCGTTTGATGTGGAGAGAGAATTGGAGAAATTCATCTCGATGTTAAAATATAATTATATGAGAGCTATTTCGGACTATGTAGATGCCGATGAGTATATGGCAGTTTTTGAGTCTGTCAAATGTAACGATACCCACAAAATGTATTCTTCCGAAAATATTGGTTGGACTACTTTCATATATCCAATATCTGATAATGTCAAATTTGAGGTGAGGACAAATTTTGGCTATGGTAGATCTGCGTATTTCCGTGTTAATTTATTGTATAAGGGCATACAGATAATTCCATATTCAGATGTAGTAAAGTATTATTTTGCAAATATGCAGGATTTATGCCAATTTACTCGCCAATATAGGCCAAGACGGGAAAGCTGGCAGATTTCTCTAAATTTTGTAGTAGAAACTACAAACCTTGCACATGCAAATCCGGAGCAATTCGTCAAGACCTGGATTAAGAATGAACTTGAGGAAATGATGAAAGGCCTTCGCCGCTTGAATGATAATGTTAAGGCTGAGATTGAGAATTTTGAGAAGACCCCTAATCCAAGTGCAGACCATTTTATATGTGTCCGTAATATCAATCATCAGGATATACAAGATTATAAAGCTTATCCAAAAGAAATGGCGGCGGCCTATAAAGCTTACAAAATATCCGGAGCTCTTAACTTTCTCGATAATCTAAGCCAACTTTCCGAAGTCTATACCTTTGTAGGTGATTATATCAGTGAACTTAAGCAAATCAATATGGCAATTCTTCCAGAGATTGAGATTGTAATTTCAAATATTGAAAATACGCTTACAGAACTTCGTGGACAGCTTGATGCCCTAAAATCGAAAAAGGAAGCCCTTGAGAAGAAAATGGAACCATTCATCAAAACTCTTGAGGGACTCAAGGAGAAGAAAGATTCATCTCTTTGGTGGAGTATTACTGATAACTTCAAAAAGCTCAATCCTCAATATTGTAAAATGATTGATGAAAAAGAAGAAATACAGAAACGAATCAACGAGATAACATATATCATCTATAAACGTGAAAATTTCAAGCAAAACCTTGAAGAATCGCGTAAACTTATAATTGAAAAAGCGACAAATTAATAAATTATGCCGTCGAATAAGAACGCATTAACTCGAATTGTGTTGCTTGACAAGTTGCTTTCCGACCGATACCACGCATATTCCATTCAGGATATGACGGATTATCTTGAGCGGGAATTGCCACAGTATGGCCAAGAAGGCGGTGTAACCAAACGATGTGTTGAAAAAGACATTGAGTATCTTGAATATAAGTTTCCGATACTCATTGAATTTGAACGATACTCAGTAGACGCCCATTCGGCTACAACCGACAGAGTATATAGAAAAAGATGCATTAGATATGCAGACCCAACCTTTTCAATCTTTAAGGGAAAACTTACTGATGATGAAAAGGGGCTGCTGACTACAGCCTTATCAACACTTGGGTCATTTGAGGGACTTGATGGCTTTGGATGGCTTGACGATTTGAGCAGACGTCTCGGATTAGAAGAGCGACAGCCAACCATTCTGATGTCGAAAAACTTGATTGAGAACCGTACACTAATGGCAGAGTCTTTCTCTGCTATTCAAGCACGTTCAGTTATCAATCTAAAATATAAACTCTTTAATACGTCTGATGTCCGCGAGGTCAAAATATCACCATATATTCTTAAAGAATATAATCGTCGGTGGTACATAATTGGAGCGGCCTATGACACCGGACGCATACTTAATTTTGCTCTCGACCGAATAATCTCAATCAAGGTTCTTCCCGGTTATGACTTTGCTCTTCCGCCTGAAGATTTATCCGAACGCTTTGAGGACATAATCGGAGTAAGCTACTATGAAGGAGCAGATGTTTATAAAATAATCTTCTGGGTATCTGATAAGTCTGCTCCCTATGTTGAAACTAAACCATTGCATGGATCTCAAATCATCATTCGAGGAGAGCGAGAGGAGACCATACGCTCTCAATATAATGTTCCATTAGGCGGTGCAATCTTCTCCATAGAATGCATTGAGAATTATGAATTAATCCGTGAGTTATGCTCATTTGGAGGTGAACTTAAAGTTCTCGCGCCCGAACCTATCGTCGATTCCGTGAAAAAAAGAGTCAAGTCGCTTTATGAAGTATATGACTTTTAATGAACATTCAGTTCGCGTTGACATCTTACCTTTGCATCGTAATTAAAACACGGAAGATATGGAAGACTACTACAACGATTACGAAGAAGACTATGGCACACATTTTGGTGAATATGCCGGAACTTATGCCCAAGATGTTGCCGATTACTCCGATGATGTGATTAATGATGCTTTCGATGGAGACCCCGATGCTTACTGGAACATTGACTAAAAAGTCTTTATGAGCGAACAAAGAGTTCGCAGATATTTAGTATCTTTGCACTTACAAAAAGAACATTGACATAGCGGATCGATGCAGACATTTTGAAAATGCCCGACGAATTGCCGGGTACTTCTCCCCTCGGGGGGACTTCCAATGGTCAATTGGCTTCTATGCGATTACCGTGTCTACTTGCGGTGCAGTGGCTCCTCATCCGACAAGTTAATCGCGATGAATGTACAGATTTAACAATCAATGATTATGAAATCTGTATCATGAAGGTCTCATAAGACATTAGAAAACTACGCATCGACCCGCCATGTCATTGTTAATAACTTCAAAACTGAATGGATAAACAAACTATCAAAGAAAAGGCAAAAGCCTTAGAAACTAGGTTCGACCTGCTCAATCTTCTCAACGAAGTAAAAGCGGATTTGCTTGGCTCGACTGCCTACCCATTCACAATGAAGAAACTTCTCATCTTTTGCAACCCAAAGAATGACGGAGAAAAAAAGCAAGAGCGCTACCGATCATTCTCAATTCCTAAGAAATCAGGCGGCGAGCGCACAATCAGTGCCCCATGTGGAAACCTCAAATGGATGCAGCTTTGTATCAACGAGATTTTCCAAGCCCTATATTCCCCATCACCCTATGCAATGGGTTTTGCTGAGGGGCGCTCAATCGTTGACAATGCCAGGATGCATACTAATCAGAACTATGTTTTCAATATAGATCTGAAAGACTTCTTCCCAAGTATCGACATTAAACGCGTATGGAATAGGCTTCAACGTGCACCATTCAACTTCAATGCGAAAGTCGCCTATACCATAGCCGGTCTTTGTACTATGCGCACTATTCACTATCGCGAAGACCTACCTTTTGAGGAAGCATTTGTATTACCGCAAGGTGCGCCTACATCGCCTTTACTTACAAATGCCATTTGCGACACCCTCGACCGTCGTCTTCATGGACTTGCCAAACGCTTCGGATTGCATTATTCACGGTATGCCGATGATATAACGTTCAGTTCCATGCACAACGTCTATCAGCCGGATGGTGATTTCCGCAAAGAACTTGAACGCATCATTACCACCCAACGTTTCATGATCAATGCAAAGAAAACACGTCTTCAGCATTGCTCTGTCCGACAAGAAGTAACCGGTATAACCGTCGGGCAGAAGTTAAACGTTTCCCGCAAATATGTTAAAGACGTGCGAGCCATACTTCATATTTGGGAAAAGTATGGTATCAATGCTGCCTATGCCACATTCTATCCTCGCTACAAGAGCGAAAAATGCCAACTTCATCGCGGAGAACCGAATATTGTTAATGTTATCTCGGGCAAGCTATGCTATCTGAAAATGGTGAAAGGAGAAAGTGACTCAGTATACACAAAACTGTTTGCCCAATTTACTCGACTGACTTCTACTGAAAAACCAGTCACCAAGCCAAATGATATCGACTATCTTTTCACGATGCCTCTTATCGCATTTGAGAAGAAATTGGGCTGCAAACTGGAATACCGCACTCGCTCACACGACAATAAGCCATACGCATGTTTCAATTTCCAAGACCGATTCTTTATTGTTGCCGTCAGCAAGAATATTGACATCAATAATCTGCCCGGCAATGTCGAAATTTCACTTACCCGTATGGCTGCGCCATTGCCGTTTTATGTCGCTGAGGGAGACCCGATACCAGAAATTAAGCCTACAAAAATTCAGGTCGGCTATCTCCTCCACAAACACTATACTGGCAAGAAGCGAAAGAATGAAATCGTAACTATTACATCCGATGAATCCAACGATGTCTCCGATGGTTTACGCGAATTTGTTCTTGGCTTGGCAGAACAATACCCGGAATTTCAATTCCGCGATGATATGGGCATTATCGAATCTCAACAGGAGAACGATATACTATCTCGTTTAGTCGACTCAAACTTTGATCTCTCAATCTTACCATAATATGGCACAAGACAGACACAAAGAAGATCTCAAGAAACTACTCGTTTTTCTCGGAAATATTATCCGCGAGCCAGAAAATTCATGGTTCGTGGATGAATTGTATTCTATGCTTTCCTCTCGAAACGATGACAAAAATAGTCTCGCCAAAATTGAAAAATATCTTGCTCTTGACTATAACATTGATAAGTTTGTGCCGCTTATCGACTTTTCATTTGTCGCAGAAGAGTATACACGCGAGTGCTTCAATGCCGACTATCGAGAGATGCTGCGTTATCGACTTGGCTCGAGAGGTCACAAAATAGATTTCTCAGAATATTGTCGGTTTTCTCTAATCATTGCTGAACGAGCACTTAATATCTTTTACGGTAAGGCGAGCGACATTGAGACAATAAAAAACAGATTAAAAACATTTAACCCCTCAGCAAAGATAGATAATGCTACGGCATTGAAAGATATCCCATTCAGCGTAAAGCTATGGAGTTTTTGCAACGAATACAAACTTAAGTCTGTCAAGCAGACACTTGATTCCGTCCGAGAAGTACGGAATATGAAAAGCCATGGACATGTCTCAACTGAAGATGACGAGACTTGGTTTCAAAATGTATATCAACAATTCAAAAGGTGCGGTTTCCCATTACGCTCGGATGGCACCGTTGACTGGTATACACTCAAAAATGAAAAGCCGGACTTGTGGGAGTATTATCAGAAAGAAATCCAAAATACAGTAGCACATAAAAGATATATTCAGATAGCATGGCAGAGAGAGCAACCCTTTGACGAAATAAACAATCGTCTTAAAGAACTGGTGTCATTTATAGCCACACTATTAGTGTAATTCAAAGGAAAACAATAGAATGATTCAAGCCCCGATTTTCGGAGTATCACGTCACCGCTCACGACCTTTGACGAAGTCAAAAATGATAATATTTTTGGTTTGGTTCGGGCTTTAAATATGCCCGGACAAACCTAAACCTATATTGAGATGGCTGGGCAAAAGAAAATGGAAGCGATGTGATGAGAGAAGACCAGCCCGAGAGGTTAAGAATATATAAAAACACCCAACTTTGCGTTTTTGGGTGCAAAATTGGGTGTAGATACAATAAAAGCCTGATAATCAGGCTTTATTGCGGAGAGGACGAGATTCGAACTCGTGGTAGGATTGCTCCTACGTCAGTTTAGCAAACTGGTGGTTTCAGCCACTCACCCACCTCTCCATGCTGAAGTGTCTTTTCTGACTTAGCGGTGCAAAGTTAGTCAGAAGATTTTAATTTTGCAAACTTTTCAATGCTAAAAGTTGCCCACAAATTGGGCTCAGTTCACAATATTTGGCTTAACTATCAGTGGCACAATGTCAAGTAAGTTATCAACAATGTGCCGTGGCCGGTTTATTGCCGGGAATTTATCCCATTCCTGCCGATGAATGTTGATGCCCGATGTGTCGGCGAGGGCTATTGTCGTCCAATTGTGTCGGTTGGGCCACACGAAATCCTTGGCGGGATTGTCGCCTATATAAGTGTATTCGTTATCGGGCCCAGCTTGCGCTACCAGCAGTTCAAACGGCTTACCTGAAAGCTTGTCGCCTTCCACGGCTTCCGATACTATTATGTTTTCGGGTTTCACTATTCGGTTCAAGCCAAGAGCCTTGATCTTGTTGTTCTGCGATGTCACGCGCCCGTCGGTTATTATGGCCAACTCTACGTTATGTGCCTGGAGCATTTCGATTGTGCGCTTCGCGTCGGCCGATAGTTCAAGGGTGGGGGGATGATTGCGGTAGGTGTCGACAAGCCACGCTACATCTTCGGTTATGGGTGTGGCGGTGTGGGATATGTAACGCAAAAGGTTGTCAAAAGGATTGCCGGCCGACATCATGGTTCCAACCATAGCGTCGTAATCGAGCGCATAGCGATGCGACAAATCTCGGGCTATGTAGCTGAATGCCGACACGACATAGTCATGCTCGTGATATAGGGTGTCGTCAAGGTCAAATACCGCAATTCGGTGGCGTGACATCATCCTCGTAATATGCGGTGCAACTCATCGATTACGCGTGATATCTGCTCGTCGGTAAGCACCGATCCGCTTGGCAGGCACAGTCCGGTTTCAAACAGGCGTTGCGACACATCGCCGCCGTAGTAGGGAGCGTCACGGAATATGGGCTGCATCTGCATCGGACGCCACAACAGGCGAGTTTCGATTTTGGCATTCAACATTGCCACTCTCACATCCTCGGGTGTAAATCCGGTGGCCGGGTCGATGAGTATAGTCGATAGCCAGAAGTTTGAGTCAAACTCTTCAGTGGGATTGCATTGCACTGTCACTCCGGCGAGATTGGAAAGTCCCTCTTTGTACAATTGGTGTATAGCACGACGACGCGTCACACGCTCAGGCAGAACATCCATCTGGCCACATCCTACACCTGCGCTGACATTGCTGAGGCGGTAGTTGTAGCCGATGTGCTCGTGATAGTAGTAGGGGCGGTTTTCTCGTGCCTGCGTTGCGAAGAACAGCACACGACGGGCCGACTCTTCATCGGGGCATATCAGTGCGCCGCCTCCCGATGTGGTTATTATCTTGTTTCCGTTGAAGCTCAATGCTCCGTAGTTGCCGATGGTACCGCATTTCTTTCCGTGATATTCCGATCCGAGGGCTTCGGCGGCATCTTCCAATACGGGTATGCCGTAGTGAGCGGCTATCTCGACGATTTCATTCATCTTGGCCGGCATTCCGTAAAGATGAACCGGAATGATAGCCTTGGGGTAGCGTCCAGTGACGCGGTGACGGGCCACAATGGCCTCCTCCAGTGCAGCGGGCGACATGTTGTAGGTGTCGGGCTCGCTGTCTACAAATACGGGGTGTGCGCCTTGATAGCATATAGGGTTGGCACTTGCCGAGAATGTAAGCGCCTGGCATATCACTTCGTCGCCGGCTTCGACTCCGAGCACGACCAGTCCGAGGTGCAGCGCGGCTGTACCGGCACTTAAGGCCACGACTTCCTTATTGTCGCCTACATAATTTTCCAGTCGTCGTTCAAATTCATCGACATTGGGCCCGAGAGGCACTACCCAGTCGCCCACAAAGGCCTTGTTGACCCATTCTATTTCGGTTGTGCCTATGTGAGGCAGCGATAACTTTATCATTTCCATAATAAATGCGTTTTTACAGTCATTTACCAATGCAGTGGTACTCAAATCCCTCCTCGGCAAGTTCGGCGGGATCGTATATGTTGCGTCCGTCAACTATTATGTTGCCGCGCATCACCTTGTGCAGCACGTTCCATGACGGGACTCTGAATTGCTTCCACTCGGTCATCAGTGCTATTGCGTCGGCATCCACTGCCGTGTCATACATGTCGAGAGCATACTCGATGCGGTCGCCCAGTCGTCGGCGTGCTTCGGGCACGGCTACGGGGTCGTAGGCCACTACGGTGGCTCCGGCTTCGAGAAGCTTCTCGATTACAACAAGCGCGGGAGCCTCGCGCATGTCATCGGTTTCGGGCTTGAAGGCGAGTCCCCACATGCCTATGCGTCGGCCTTTAAGGTTGCCGAGGGCATCTTTAAGCTTGCGGAACACGATCGATTTTTGGAGTTCGTTAACCTCCTCGACAGCTTCGATTATGCGCATCTTGTAGCCATGTTCCTTTCCGGTGTGTATCAGCGCCTTTACATCTTTGGGGAAGCATGAGCCGCCGTATCCGCATCCGGCATAGAGGAACTTGTTGCCTATTCTCGCATCGGTGCCTATGCCTTTGCGCACCATGTTGACATCGGCTCCCACAAGCTCACACAGGTTGGCTATGTCGTTCATGAACGATATGCGTGTCGCCAGCATTGAGTTGGCTGCATATTTTGTCATCTCGGCCGATGCGATATCCATGAATATTACGCGGAAATTGTTGAGCAGAAACGGACGATAGAGGCGCTCCATTACTTTGCGTGCGCGGTCACTCTCGATGCCTATCACTACGCGGTCGGGCGACATGAAGTCCTTTATCGCGGCTCCTTCCTTTAGAAATTCGGGGTTTGAGGCCACCTCAAAGGGAACCGACATGCCGCGCTCGGCGAGCTCTCGATTTATCTCGGCCTTTATTTTGGCTGAAGTGCCCACCGGAACCGTGCTTTTGGTTACGAGTATGGTGTATTTGTTGATGTTGCGTCCGAATGTGCGCGCCACATCAAGCACATATTTCAGGTCGGCGCTGCCGTCCTCGTCGGGAGGTGTGCCCACTGCGCTGAACACTACTTCCACCTCGTCAAGGCACTCTTTTAGGTCGGTGGTGAAATGTAGTCGCCCTTCTTTCACGTTGCGTGACACAAGGTCGTCGAGTCCGGGTTCATATATGGGTATTGTGCCGTTGATGAGGTTGTCGATCTTACGCTTGTCGATGTCGACGCATGTCACATCAATGCCGACCTCGGCAAAACAAGCACCCGATACGAGGCCTACATATCCGGTTCCTACAATTGCTATTTTCATATTCAGCTATAATTTGATGCAAAATTAATGAATAAAATTAATAAATGGGGATGTTGATATTAAATAGGTTTGGGGCAAGTGCTACATTTTTTGTCGCATTGCATACTTAATGGCACAGCGTCACGTTATTTAGGTGTAAATTCATCACGCATGCCTGTCATACGCATCACATTATTGATTGTTTCTATATTGTCGGGGGCATTCTGCTGCTTCCCGCAAACAAGGATACACGGTCGGGTAACCGATGAGCGAAATCATCCCATCGAGTTTGCCACGGTAAGGGTGGCCGGGACATCGGTAGGTGTAAACACCGATGCCGAGGGTCGCTATAGACTGACTGCTCCGGCTGCCGACACATTGCACATCCTCTTTTCATGTATAGGCTATCGTGACGGCGAGCGCAAGCTTGTGAAGGTGAGAGGCAACGACCTTGCGGTCAACATGAAACTCAAGAAAGCATCGCGCCAATTGCGTGAGGTGCAGATTTCTGAGTACAAGAAACAACTCGGCTCGATGCAGCAGGTCGACGCCGATGCCTACAGGCATTCGCCCGATGTCACTGGTGGAAGTGTCGAGTCGATGCTGTCGACATTTGCCGGCGTTACACCAGCTGATGAATTGTCGTCGGCTTATTCGGTGCGCGGCGGCTCCTACGATGAAAATAGTGTCTATGTCGACGGCGTGGAGCTGTTTCGCCGACAGCTCGTTACCAACGGACAGCAAGAGGGGTTGAGCGTCATCAATCCTTCGATGGTTGACAAGCTGATATTCTCGACCGGAGGCTTTCCGGCGGTATATTCCGATAAAATGTCGTCGGCTCTCGACATAACTTATCGCCGACCTCATGGACTGTACGGAAATGTGTCGCTGGGGCTTATGGGTGCCGAGTTGGCAATAGGGCAGGGAACCGATCGGTTTTCACAACTTCACGGATTACGGTATAAACGTAACGCGTCACTTCTTGCAACAGGCGATGAAAAGGGGGAGTATGATCCGCGTTACTTCGATTATCAGACTAAGATAGAGGTAAATCTTGACAAGCGGTTCAAGGTGTCGTTTCTCGGCAACATCGCCCTTAACAGTTACAGGTTCACTCCACGTAACCGCACGACTAAGTTTGGTACGGTCGACGATGTAAAGCACTTCAATGTCTATTTCGACGGTCATGAACACGACAAGTTTGAAACATGGTTCGGCGCATTGTCGTTAAACTATGTGCCGTCACGTTCGTCGGGATATACATTGCTGTTCTCGGGCAATCACTCCAATGAACTTATAGCTTACGACATAACGGGTGAATATTGGCTTGATGACGCGATGAATGACGACGATGAAGCTCCTATAGGGGTGGGGCGTTACCATGAGCATGCACGTGACCGACTCAAGGCCACCGTATACTCAATGTCGTTGCAGGGTCGCAATGCAGTGTCGCGTCACATGATTGATTATGGAGTTACGTTAAATCATGAATCGGTGAGCGAGTTCAGTCGTGAATGGGAGCTGCGTGACTCGGCGGGATTCTCATTGCCCGGAAACAGTGCGGGTGATTTGCTGATGCTTTATAATATGTCGTCCGACAACTCATTGTCGAGCAACCGAGTCATGGCATTCCTTCAGGACACCTACCGCATCGATAACGGACTCGGATTTTTCAGCCTTAACGGCGGTGTGCGTGTGTCATATTGGGATTTTAATCGTGAGCTGCTGATAAGTCCTCGATTGAATATAGGCTATGTTCCGGCAAGCGGCAGCAACTGGGCGTTCCGATTTGCCACGGGACTATACTATCAGTCACCATTTTACAAGGAGCTTCGACGCATTGTGACCGATGAGCATGGCAATTCGTCGGTGACCCTTAACAAGGATATAAAGGCGCAGCGTAGCGTGCAGTTCATTATAGGCAGCGACTATACGTTCAGGGCGTTCAACCGCCCATTCAAATTGTCGGCCGAAGCCTATTGCAAAGCATTGTCACGGCTCAATCCCTACGAAATCGACAATCTGCGCATAGTGTATGCCGGCGACAATTCGTCAAGCGGATATGCGGCAGGTCTTGACCTGCGGCTTTTCGGTGAGTTTGTGCCCGGAAGTGATTCATGGCTGAGCCTGTCGTTGATGAAGTCGCAAGAAACCATCAACGGAGTTAAAGTGCCGCTGCCCAACGATCGGCGTTACAGCGTGGCGCTCTATTTTACCGATTATTTCCCCCGCATTCCACGCATGAAAGTAAATCTGAGGGGTATGTTTGCCGACGGACTGCCGGTGACGATGCCACATTCAACCCGCGACAAGGGGTATTTCCGCACTTCATCCTATAAGCGGGTAGACATAGGCCTGGCCTACAACATTCTGCCCGAAATCGACAATGCAGGCGGTCGTAGAGGCCGTTTTGTAAAATCAATGTGGGTGGGAGTCGATTGCTTCAATCTGTTTGACATTTCCAATGTCGGAAGCTATTATTGGGTCAAGGCTGCCGATGATGTCAGCTATGCCGTGCCCAATTCACTCACGCGAAGAATGTTAAATGTGAGGCTTACCGTCGATTTTTGAGGTCAACGCAGCCGGCTCATGGCGTCCAGCATCGACTGAAGTTCGGCTCGTATTGCCTTGAGCCTGTCGATGGCGGCTGCATGTCGCGACACGCCTGAATGGTTGTTCTTCAGTTGCTCCTGTGCGGCTTCAAGTTTCAGTCCCTTCTCCTTTACAAGGAAGTAGACCATCCTTATCTTCTCGACATCGGATGTAGTGTAGAAGCGTGTGCCGTGTTCGTTACGCTTGGGCTTGATTATTGTAAAGCGGCTTTCCCAATATCGCAGTGTCGACAAGGGGAGTCCGGTCATCTCGGCCACTTCTCTGATTTTATAGTATTTCTTGCCTATTTCATCCATAACTCAGTCCATTACGTGCCCTGCATTTTCAGCTTCAAGAATCAATTGATTATATTGTTCGGGCGTTATGTCCATGAAGTAGTAGTTGATGGGATTCTGCGGCGCTCCGTTGTAACGCACCTCATAGTGCAGGTGAGGGCCTGTGGATTTTCCCGTATTTCCCGTTTCGGCTATGAGATCACCGCGTTTCACGGTCTGGCCCTCCTTGACCTTGAACTTGCTGAGGTGGGCGTAGCGTGTGACATAGCCGTAGCCGTGGTCAATCTCAACGAGGTTGCCGTAGCCGCTTTCCCAGGAGGCGTTCACCACTTTGCCGTCGGCGGTTGCATATACGGGAGTTCCCTTGTCGGCGGCAAAGTCAAGTCCTTCGTGAAACTTGCGTGTGCCGTATATAGGGTCGCGACGCGTTCCGTAACCCGAAGCCATTTTGCGCATGTGTTTCTGGGCTATGGGCTGTATCGACGGGATGTGGCGTATTCGGTCCTTGTTGGTTTCCGCAAGTTTTTGCAGCTCGTCAAATGATTTTATCTGCACATACAGCTGCCTGTCAAGCATGTCCATCTTGCGCGTGAGGTTCTTTATCAGCTCGGCATCGTGCAGGGTGTTGAGGTGGTTGTAGCGGTTTTCGTTCTCGAAGCCGGCGTAACGCTTGGCTCTCGACACGCGCTCGGTCCCCATTATAACGCGATAGAAGTTGTCGTCACGTTCCGAGATGTCGTTCATCACGCCGAGTGACGCGTCGAGTCGGCGGTTGAGAATGTCGAGCTGAGTGTTGAGCTGCTCGTTTTCCTCGCGTAGACGCTGTTCGGCAGGAGTTCCAATCCAATAGTAAATGATGCTGAAAAGGGCCGCGCTGATGACTATGCCCATGAACGTGTTGCGGGCGATACCCCATATACGGCTTCGCCGTGACGGGTACACTCGTTCATATTTATCGTTGGCCGGGTTATATCGGTAAAATACTTTTTTGCTCATTTTGTGCTGATTGGCGCGTTGAATGACTTGCAAAAGTAATATTATTCAACTAATTTTGCGGATTATTTCACCGCAAATATAGTGAATAATACTCATATAAGCTAATTCATAATTAAATTATAGTCATATAAAATGCTAACTGCAAAGGAAATACGAGAATCCTACAAGGACTTCTTCCGCAGCAAGGGACACCAGATTGTCCCTTCGGCTCCGATGGTAATCAAGGACGACCCGACATTGATGTTCACCAATGCCGGCATGAACCAGTTCAAGGACATCATACTCGGTAATGTCGCGGCGAAGCATAGAAGAGTAGCCGATTCTCAGAAATGTCTTCGTGTAAGCGGCAAGCATAACGATCTCGAGGAGGTGGGAATGGACACCTATCACCACACCATGTTCGAGATGCTTGGCAACTGGTCGTTTGGCGACTACTTCAAGCAGGAGGCAATTGACTGGGCATGGGAATATCTGGTCGATGTGCTTAAGCTTAACCCCGATGTGCTCTATGCAACAGTGTTCGAGGGTTCGCCTGCCGAAGGACTCATCCGTGATGACGAGGCTGCTTCAATATGGGCAAAGCATCTTCCCGAAAGCCACATAATCAATGGTAACAAGCATGATAACTTCTGGGAAATGGGCGATACAGGTCCTTGCGGCCCTTGCTCGGAGATTCACATCGACCTCCGTTCACCTGAAGAGCGTGCCGCTGTGCCGGGCCGTGACCTTGTGAATCACGATCATCCTCAGGTAATCGAGATATGGAACCTTGTGTTCATGCAGTATAACCGCAAGGCCGACGGTTCGCTTGAGCCGCTTCCCGCCAAGGTTATCGACACCGGTATGGGATTTGAACGACTCTGCATGGCTCTGCAAGGCAAGAAATCCAACTACGACACCGATGTGTTCACTCCGCTTATCAACAAGATAGGTGAGTTGGCCGGAAAGAAGTATGGTGAGGATGCCAAGGTGGATGTTGCGATGCGTGTAATCGCCGATCATGTGCGCACAATTGCATTCTCGATCGCCGACTCACAGCTTCCCGGAAACGCAAAGGCCGGATATGTGATTCGCCGCATTTTGCGTCGTGCCGTGCGTTACGCTTATACGTTCCTTGACCAGAAGCAGGCATTCATGTATCGTCTTGTCGACACACTCATCGACAGCATGGGCGAGGCTTATCCCGAACTTCCCAAGCAGCGTGACCTCATAATGAAGGTAATCAAGGAGGAGGAAGATGCATTCCTTCGCACCCTTGAAAACGGTATCCGTCTTCTTGATTCGGCCATCGCAAGTGCCAAGAAGGAGGGTAAGAACGAGATTTCGGGTAAGGAGGCGTTCATACTCTATGACACCTACGGATTCCCCCTCGACCTTACCGAACTTATTCTTAAGGAGAACGGCATGACGCTCGATCAGGCTGAGTTTGACAGCGAAATGGCTGCACAGAAGGCTCGTGCCCGTAACGCTGCTGCAGTTGAAACCGGCGACTGGGTCGTAGTGCGTGACGGTGAGCAGGAGTTTGTAGGCTACGACATGACCAAGACTCCCACACGCATTTTGCGTTATCGCAAGGTTAAGCAGAAAAACAATGAGTTCTATCAGATAGTACTTTCGGTAACTCCGTTCTACGCTGAAATGGGTGGTCAGGTAGGTGACCGCGGCCGTCTTGTAAACGGTGACGACATTGTGGAAATTTACGATACCAAGCGTGAAAACGGAATGGGTGTTCATCTTACCAAGAAGCTTCCCGCCGACATTGAAGCCGTGTTTGAGGCTGAAATCGACGAAGAGGCCCGTAAGGCCATATCGAGCAACCACACCGCAACCCACCTCTTGCACGAGGCACTCCGTGAGGTTCTCGGTACACATGTAGAGCAGCGAGGCTCGTTTGTGTCACCCGATGTGCTCCGCTTCGACTTCTCGCATTTCCAGAAGCTGACACCTGAGGAGATTCGTCGCGTGGAGCATCTTGCCAACAGCCGTGTGCGTGCAGCCATACCGCGTGACGAGAAGCGTTGTGTGCCCATCGACAAGGCTCGTGAAATGGGAGCAATGGCTCTCTTCGGTGAGAAATACGGTGACGAGGTGCGTGTGATCCGTTACGGTTCATCGGTTGAGCTTTGCGGCGGTACACATGTCGACAACACCGGCAACATCGGAATGATAAAGATAATCTCGGAGAGCAGCATCGCAGCCGGAATACGCCGAATTGAGGCTGTGACCGGTGCACGTGTCGAGGATATGCTTGACAAGATGCAGGACACTCTCCGCGAGATAGGCAGCATGTTCAACAATGTGCCCGACCTCGTTCAGGCATTGCGCAAGTCAATCGACGAGAATGCCGAGTTGAAGCATCAGGCCGAGGAGTACTTCAAGGAGCGTGTGAATGTACTCACTAACGAACTCCTTGCCAAGGCTCGTGAGGTCAACGGCATCAAGGTGGTCGAGCTTACCGGCATCCGACTTCCCGAGGTTGTGAAGAATGTAGCGTTTGGTGTTCGTGCCAAGTCGCCCGAGCATACTGTATTCATCGGCGCTACCAAGGATCCCGCCGAGAAACCGTTGCTGACATTGATGATAACCGAGGATCTCGTGGCTGACGGCATGAATGCTTCGACAACAGTGCGCGAGGCTGCCAGGCTTATCCAGGGCGGTGGCGGCGGACAGCCGGGATTTGCTCAGGCCGGAGGTAAGAACAAGGACGGCATTTCGGCTGCGTATGAAAAGATGCACTCGATACTCGGACTATAAAGAATTTTTGCAATAAAGGAAAAGGGTCTTCTCAGCAAGGCCCTTTTTCATTTTTAAGATGAACAGTGTGACAATTCTTCTCGTTATGTTAAAAAAGCGGATTACAGTTATGAAAAGGTCTTTGATGTTTCTGTCGGGCGCGGCTCTTACATTGTCCTCGTTGGCTCAATGGCGGCCCGATGTGCTCGGCGACGGATATGAAATGCGTTATGTTGACCATCCCGATGACTACAGCGGTCAGGTAAGGTCGACCATTATACGTAAGTTGTCGTCGTGCGGTGGCAACAAGGGCGTACTCTATGTACACGGCTTCAACGACTATTTCTTCCAGTCAGAGATGGGCGACCGTTTTGTCGATTCATGTTATAACTTCTATGCCGTGGATCTGCGCAAATACGGCCGTTCGCTCCTTCCGGGACAGAAACCGTTTCAAGTGCGTGACATGAAGGAGTACTTTGCCGACATAGATTCGTCTATATCCCAAATGAAGGACGACGGTATCGACGAGATAATATTGATGGGTCACTCTACGGGAGGATTGACGACATCGCTCTACATGGCCTCCAATCCCGATTCCGACATAAGAGCGTTGATTCTCAACAGTCCGTTTCTGGATTGGAACCTGTCATCGTTTCAGGAGAAGTTTCTTGTCCCGGCAGTGTCGACAATCGGCAATGCATTTCCCGACATAAGGATACCGCAGGGCGGGTCGAGCAAATATGCCGAAAGTGTGCTGAAACAGTACGGCGGCGAATGGGATTTCAACACCCAATGGAAGTTCATCGTGTCGCCTGATGTGGATGCCGGGTGGATCAGGGCAATCGACATGGGGCAGGGGATGCTTCAAAACGGCGAGGACATAAAGATTCCTATACTGCTCATGCACTCCGACCGCTCCTATAAGAAGGGCGATGATGACACGCAGTATGCCGTTACCGATGCTGTGCTCGATGTCGACGATATATCAAAGTATGGCCGTCGGCTCGGATGGGATATAACCGAAATCAAAGTCAACGGTGGAATGCACGACCTCGTTCTGTCGAAGAAGAACGTGCGTGAGGCTTTGTACGACTACATATTCAAGTGGCTCGACAGGCAAGGACTTTAGTCCTTGTCGTCGGCAGCCGGCTCCTGAGTGGTTCGTGCTATCTGGTCACGTGCCACTTGCAGTTGTCGGTCAAGAAAATCACGCTTTAAATTAAGCTTGCGGTTCTCGGTCAATACATTTGCCATTTCGTAGGTCTGCTCGATTGATTTTCGGTCGAGCTTTGACAGCGGAGTGGAGTAGGATTTCGCGCCGTTGAATATAAGTGTAGTGGCGGCTCCCCGGTTGTCGGTGAGGAATTGGCCGAGAGTGTCGCACTCAGCTCCTACAAATGTTATCATCTCGGTGCCGCCCGAGCGGTAATTGCGGTCGCCGTCGTAATCCACTGTGGCGGTGCTTACCTCTCCGGCCTGATTTTTAAGCGACAGCGATGTGTGCTTTACCGGCTTGGCGTTAAGCGAGGAGATTATGTAAAATTCGCCTTCGGGAGTGATGCGGGCTTCAACTCCGGTGCGGTTAAACAGCGAGGAGTTGGCATACTCTTTGATTACGTAGTAGCCCTCGACGAGCTCGGGATTGTTTACAAACGAGAAATAGTTCATCATCGAGTCGCGGCGATGGCTGCTTGCTGCGAGCATGCTGTCGGTTATCTCGATTTGTCGTATGGTTTGTCCTTCGATGGCTTTCGGACGCAGATTCATGGCTCCGCGCTGAACCTTTATTTCACGTGGATAGCGTGACTTCAACGTGTCAAGCAGCGTCACGGCGAGGTCGTAGTCGCCTGCCGTTATGGCTGAATCGGCCTGATTCACTATCGCTTCGGCGCGTTCAGTGTCGGTATTCTTTCCTCCGCATGAAAAAAGTAACATTGCCATTGCCACTCCCAGGAGTGTGCGTTTATTTGCTACGTTGTACATCTTTTACTCCTTTTACTGTTTTTAGTTTCTTTATCAGGTTGTTTAATGCTACGGTGTCATTGACTCCGACCACGAGGAATCCTTGGAAAATTCCGTCGTTGGAGTCGATTGATATGCTGCGCAGTGATGTGTCACGCTCCTTGTTGATTATCGAGGTGATGCTCGTGACTATACCGAGGTCGTCGTTCCCGACAATGCGTAACGTTGCGCCGAACTGCTGTCCGAGTTTGCCCGACCACCTTGTTGTGATGAGTCGGTAGGGATATTTCTCGCGTATGTTTGTCGCATTGGGGCAATCATGACGATGAATCTTGATGACTCCTTCAGCCGATATGAATCCGAACACATCGTCACCGTATATCGGGTTGCAGCATTTTGACAGGCGGTAGTTGATGCCCTTTATGTCGTCGCCGATAACGAGCACATCGGATGATGTGGAATCATCATCAGCCGCAGTCATGAGCTGGAACTCCTCGGCTGAGCGTATTTCGGCCGCATCGGGAATCTTCTTGTCAAGGCCCTCGTACTCGGTTATCACATTGTTTATGTCGAGGCTCTCATCGGCGATTGCGTCATAGAAGTCGGTTACTGTCTTGTAGCCGAGTTTCTTTATAACCTTCATCAGGCTCGACTCGTTGAGCTCTATCTTGCGGTTCTTGAAGCGTCGTTCGAGCAGCTCCTTGCCGAGTGTGGCCGAGCGATTGTTCATTTCATGAACAGTCTGGCGTATCTTGTTACGAGCCTTTGATGTGACGACAAATGCAAGCCAGTCGAGCTTGGGTGCCTGTGCCGTTGAGGTGAGTATCTCTACGGTGTCGCCGCTCTTAAGCTTGTAGTTTAGCTTCTGGTTCTTACCGTTGACTTTGCCTCCGGTACATGTCATTCCGAGCTTTGAGTGGATGTGGAATGCGAAGTCGAGAAGTGACGCTCCCAACGGCAGCTTGTAGAGGTCGCCTTTGGGTGTGAACACGAACACCTCCTTGTCGTAGATGTCCATCTTCATGTTCTTCATCAACTCCATGGGGCCGGTTTCGGCGGCTTCAAGGATGTCACGCACGTTGTTCATCCATGTGTCGAGGTCGCCTTCGCTCTTTATGCCCTTGTATTTCCAGTGGGCGGCGAGTCCCTTTTCGGCTATGAGGTCCATGCGCTTGGTGCGTATCTGCACTTCGACCCAGCGGTCGCCGGGGCCGTACACCGTTATGTGCAGCGACTCGTAGCCGTTGCTCTTGGGTATGCTCAGCCAGTCCTTCATGCGTGACGGATTGGGCTGATACATGTCGGTGATTACCGAGTAGGCGAGCCAACAGTCGCTCTTCTCCTTTTCGGTCGTAGTGTCGATGATTATGCGTATCGCAAAGAGGTCGTATATATGGTCGATGTCGTTCTTCTGCTTTTTGAGCTTGTTCCATATCGAATATATCGACTTTGTGCGGCCTTTTATCTCATATTTGAGCCCTGTCGCGTCGAGCTTTTCTCGGATGGGCTTTATGAATTCGGCTATGTACTGGTCACGCTTTACCTTCGTTTCGTTAAGCTTGTGGGCTATGTCGGTGTAGGTCTTGCGGTTGGTGTATTTCAGCGACAGATCCTCGAGTTCCGACTTTATTGCATAGAGTCCGAGTCGATGGGCGAGAGGCGCATAGAGATAATTGGACTCGTAGGCGACATCGTGTACCATCTTCTCGTTGGGATGGTGGTTGATTGTGCGCATAAGGGCAAGTCGGTCGACAATCATTATTATGATGACGCGAATGTCTTCGGCAAATGTCAGCAGAAGCTTTCGGAAGTTGTCGCTTTCAACAGCTGCCTGCTTGCTGTAGAGTGTCGACACTTTCAGCAGTCCGCGTATGAGTTTTGCTATGTCGTCGCCCCATTCCTTGACAAGCTCTTCGGTGGGGATGAACTCGGTTTTGCACAGGTTGAACAGCAATATGGCTATTATCATGTTGCGGTCGGGACTTATTTTATCACACAGCAACATGGCGGTGTTCAGGTTGTGTATTGTTGGGTTTATTCCGTAACGGTCGCGTCGGTAGTGGTTCTGCTTTATGCCGTCGGAAATAATGTGTCGTATGCGTTTGAAGTCGTCACGCTCCTGAATTTCGCGAGTATGGGCCAGCAGTTGCCGGCTCAAGGCGAGCATCTCTTTTTTCTCTTCGGGTGTAAAGTACTTTTCTTCCATAGCTCATCAGGTTTTTATTGGCCGCCTGCAATCCTCTATTGATAGGGCGAGGCGGCGTTATTCGCATTCGAGTGGCAGCTTATTAAGTTTCTCGATGTAGTCAAGCAGCTCGTTGCGTCCGCGCATGTCGGCGCTTGAGGTGTAGAATATCGGTGGCAGTGATTCCCAGCTTTCGAGCAATGTGTTGCGATATTTCTCGGTCTGCTTTTTGGCAGCCGCCGAGCTGAGCTTGTCGAGCTTCGTGAATACGATGGCAAAAGGCACCGAGTTTTCACCGAGCCACTCCATGAATTCAAGGTCGATTTTCTGCGGATCGTGACGGCTGTCGACAAGTACGAAGAGGCAGGTCATCTGCTGTCGCTCAAGGATGTAGTCCTCGATTATCTTCTTTATCTGACGCTGCATCTCCTTGCTGCGCTGTGCATATCCGTAACCGGGAAGGTCGACGATATACCATTGGTCATTTATGAGAAAGTGGTTGATTAATGTCGTCTTACCGGGTTTGGATGAAGTCATGGCGAGCGACTTGCGACCGGTGAGCATGTTTATCAATGATGATTTGCCTACATTGGAGCGGCCTATGAACGCATATTCATGGCGACATACTGCCGGGCATTTTGCAACATCGGTGTTGCTTATCTCAAATTTGGCCGAGGTGATATTCATATATATTATTTATTTAGCGTAAAGTTACAACTTTTTATGTTAATACAACCGATGTGCCGCACTTTATGTTTAACTTTGTTGTCGGTTATGGCAAATGTGAATAGGGAACATGTGTTTCGCTTCAAGCAGTTTGAGGTGCGCAACCGCATGAGTGCGATGAAGGTGGGAACCGACGGCGTGCTCCTCGGTGCATGGTGTCCTGTGGCAGGGTGTCGCAGGGTGCTCGACATAGGGGCCGGCACGGGACTTATATCGCTTATGATCGCTCAACGCGAGCCGGATGCTTTTATCGATGCGGTTGAAATAGAGCGTGACGCCGCGGCCGAGGCTCGCGACAATTTTGATTCATCGCCGTGGAGCGACAGGTTACGTGTGATTGAGGCCGACTTCAATCGATGGGCGGCAGGAATTGACGCTCCCTACGATCTGATTGTGAGCAATCCCCCTTATTTTAATTCGGAACTTAAGGCTCCCGATGCGTCACGTGCGCTTGCCCGTCACGGCGAGGGACTTACTTACGACTCTATAGTTAAAGCAGCGGCCTCGGGGCTGTTGTCGCCCGAGGGCAGGCTGTGCATGATATCGCCTGTGGAGCGTGAGGGTGACATAATGTTCAGCGCGGCGATGGCGAGAATGTCGTTAGCCCGGCTGACCCGTGTAGTTACGCGACCGTCGACCGGGAGGGTCACGCGGTTGCTGTGGGAGCTGTCGCTTGGCGATGCCGTGACAGTCGAGGATGTAGTTACGGTGGGCTCGCCTGATTACAACGACCTTGTTTCGGCCTTTTATCTTGATAAATCATAACATCGCTATAGCGTTATTGGCAGGTAGTTGTGACATCATTATATTTTCTCGTTAATGCGTTAGAGCCGTTAACATTTATTGTCGAACCGGCTCTTATGTAAAATTCAAACAAATTAACGAAGAGTGTTGTTATATGAATAAAAATATCAACTAAAATTTATTGATGTTATGAATCTCTCAAAATTTAATTTGGTTGGCTACTCTAAGAGCTGGTGGCTCATACTGATAGCCGGTATCGTGATGGTACTATGCGGGTTTGCTTATTGGTTTTGGCCGGGAGCCGGCTATGCAATAGCGTCACAGATTTTCGGCTGGGTTCTTATCCTTGCCGGTGTAATTCAACTTATCGTAGCTGCAGGACCTCATTATCCCAAGGGATGGGGATGGTGGATTGCCGGTGGCATGATTGACTTGTTTGTGGGCTTTATGCTTGTTCGCAACATCATGTTGTCAGAATTCGTATTCCCGTATTTCCTTGCCTTGATATTCATCTATTGGGGTATTACTACGATTATCAGCTCGGTAAGCGGACACAAGGGTAAATATTGGTGGCTCTATCTTGTCAACGGTATCCTGTTGCTTCTCATCGGATTCTTCTTCCTTGAAGCAGGTTGGGTACAGAACATGATGATGGTTAGCTTCCTCACTTCTCTTGCATTCATTTACTGGGGATTCTCACTGTGCATGCTGTCCTACGATTTGAAGCCAATTTCCGATGGAAACGGTGACGAATAATCGAGGAATCATGTAGAAAAATATATCGCATGGCGGACATCGGCGCATGCCGATGCCCGCCATAGATTGTTAAATATTCTTAGCCGGGTATAAGTAGACGAGGGATATTATTGCACAAAAGCAGGGAATACGCTACCTTTATGTGTCCTTGGATTAAACTATCGGTCACTTTTTTAGTCCAAGATAATGAAAGATTTTGAAAAACAACTAATTATTGAATCTTATGAAAGCAAAAAAGGTATTGTTATTAATGGCACTTTTAACCGGAGGAGCTTTTGTTGCTTCGGCTCAGAGTTACTATGATGATGACATCTACTATGACGCATCAAAGGATACAAAGCCCAAGCAGGTAAAGCCCAAGAAGCAGCAGCCTGTATACGAGGACTATTATTACCAGAATAATTATGATCCCACATTGGGCGGACACAACATGCCCGGCTCCGATGCGTATAAGGTGAGCGGAACATCGACCCGCAGCGTCGATGAGTACAATCGCCGTGGCCAGTATGCAACTAATGACACCACCCGTCAATCGATGAGTAAGGACGGATTTGAATACACACGACGCATTGAGCGTTTCCACAATGACGACATTGTGTCGACAATCAATGACCCTGAACTCGTTGATTACTACTATTCACAGCCCGAGGTGAACATTATCATAAATTCACCCGGATATTGGGGCCCGTCATGGGCTTGGAACCGTTGGTACTCGCCTTGGTACTGGGATCCCTGGGATTGGGGCTGGGGCCCGTCGTGGGCTTGGGGTCCGTCCTGGTCCTGGTCATGGGGCTGGGGTCCTTCATGGGCTTGGGGCCCGTCGTGGGGCTGGGGTCCGTCATGGGGCTGGGGTGGTCCCGGTTGGGGTCCCTCGTGGGGCTGGGGCGGTCCTGTCGCCTGGCACCGTGGAGATTATACTCCCAATGGTCGTCGCCCGATAGGTGTGCGCAACGGTTACACCGGATTGAGCCATGTCACTTCGGGTTCATCGGGCAATTATCGTCCCGGTACATCCAATAATCGTGGCAACGGTTTCCGTCCCGGTTCAGTGGGCAACTATCGTCCCGGTCAGTCGTCACACACAAATTCTCGTCCTGCAATTACGCCTAATCAACAGAATAACAGCAATTCTAACCGTTTTGGCACGACTACAGGCAATCGTAATACCCGTAATTCGTACTCTACTCCGTCTTATTCCAGCCCGAGCCGCGGTTCATTCGGCGGTGGTTCGCGTGGTGGAAGTGTAGGCGGTGGTGGCAGTCATCGCGGAGGACGTCGTTAACGGTTATAGAACTTAAAATTATTTTCAACTCATTATTAGAGAATTATGAAGAAGCTTTATGCATTAGCAGTGGCCGGCGTTCTGCCGGCTATGGCGATGGCTCAGGCCGCCGTCGATGCTTATCAACTGTCGCATTCCGATTTGAGGGGAACGGCACGATTCATGTCGATGGGCGGAGCATTCACCGCTCTTGGTGGTGACATGTCGACGCTTAACCAGAATCCTGCCGGTATAGGCATATATCGCAGTAGCGAGATAGGGCTTACGCTTAATCTTAATTTTCAGTCGGCTACCACCGAAGCTCAGGGAGTCAAGATGACTGATGACCACACTAAGTTTACATTCAATAACTTCGGATATATCGGTACCACACATCTTTATAGTGATGTGATGCCTACCTTCTCATGGGGAGCCACTTATTCACGCACCGTTTCGATGGATCGCGTGTATCGCGGCGGATTCGGCTCGCTTGATGCCTCGTTGAGTAACTTGGTGGCCGCAGCTACCAACAGCGAGGGCTGGAATTCCGATGACCTGTCGAGCAGCAAGGATTACAATCCCTATGTCGACAGTTATGCTCCCTGGCTGAGCATCCTTTCTTATCAGGGATTCGTGATAAATCCCGATGCGAGCGGAAACAACTTCCAAGGATTGATGGGTGACGGCACAACCGGCAGTGCATCCTACGCCGTAAGGCAGAAGGGTTACATCGACGAGTATGCCATAAACTTTGGAGGTAACATTTACAATACGCTGTATTGGGGTCTTGGTTTCGGTATAACCGACATCGACTTCACCCAGATAAGCTACTATGACGAAAACCTCGATAATGCATACATAGCAGCGCAGGCGGCCAACGCTACAAACGGTGCCGACCCCTACTATCAGACACGAGGCAAGGGATACTATCGCCTTGACAACTATCTGAACTCTACCGGTACAGGATTCAATGTGAAGTTCGGATTGATATTCAAGCCCATCAATGAGTTGCGTATAGGATTCGCCGTACACACTCCCACATGGTATCAGATGACCGATACCTACTATGCAACGATGGACTACCGATACACTCCGAGCGACAGCCGTTTTGCCGAGAACGCATCGACAAGCAAGGACTATCCGATGACCAATGACGGATATGAGAGCTGGAACGACTATGACATGCGCACACCGTGGCGTATGATGGTGGGTGTTGCTGGTGTCATCGGCGGTCAGGGTATTCTCAGTCTTGACTATGAATACCGAGGAACCCAGACAATGAAACTTTCGGATGTCGATGGAAATGAATACACCGATGTCACTTCCGATGTAAAGCGTTACTACAAGGGTACCAACATCCTTCGTCTTGGCGCCGAGTACAGGGTGACTCCGCAATTCAGCCTTCGTGCCGGTTACAGCTACGAGTCGTCGCCTGTTAAGGAAGAGGCTTCGTCGGGCCGTGAGGCAGTGTGGACCGCCGGAACAATTCCGAGCTACACATTTGACAAGACTACCCAGTACATCACTTGCGGTCTTGGATTCCGCACAGGAGGATTCTATGCCGACCTTGCCTACGTTCACAAGCGTCGCGAAAGCTCTTACCACGCATTCTCTCCGCTCATCGAGAACGGCGTAATTCTTGAAACTTCACCCACAGCATCGCTTGTCGACAACAACAATCAAGTTGTGCTGAGTATAGGATACAAGTTCTAAAAATATTTCATTAACTTTGCACTCAAGGGTGCCACCCGACATGAAAGCCGGTTGGCACCCTTGATTTTTTAGCAATGGCACGGAAGAAAAATAACATAGAGAAGATAGACATTGACAACGCTGAGTTTCAGAATGTGTGGAAACTCGTGCAGTTCACCCGTCAGTCGGTTTTCATGACAGGAAAGGCCGGAACGGGTAAGTCGACATTCCTTAAATATATATGCAACAATACCCGTAAAAAGCATGTAGTGCTTGCTCCTACCGGAATTGCGGCAGTCAATGTGGGAGGTGTCACGCTTCATTCATTTTTCAAGATTCCGTTCAAGCCGCTGTTGCCCGACGATCCGGAGTTTGCGCGCAACCGGCTGAAGTCACGCATGAAGTACTCCAAGAGTCATCAGAAACTGCTCAAGGAGCTTGAACTGATAATAATCGATGAAATATCGATGGTGAGAGCCGACATAATAGATTTCATCGACAAGGTACTGCGTGTGTATTCCGACAATCCCCGTGAGCCGTTCGGCGGCAAGCAACTCCTGCTCGTAGGTGACATATTTCAGCTCGAACCGGTGGTGACGGGCGACATGCGTGACCTGCTCGGGCGTTACTACAGCCATCCCTATTTCTTCTGTGCTAAAGCTTTCGATGAGCTGAATGTCGTGTCGGTGGAGTTACGTAAAATCTACAGGCAGAACGATGACGAGTTCATAGCTATTCTCGACCGGATAAGGCTTGGCCGTGCATCGACCGATGACATGAAGCTGCTGAATTCGCGCATAATTCCCGCGTCGCATGACGATGACGGGCGCATGGTGATGACGCTCGCAACCAAGCGTGACATGGTCGACTCGATAAACGATGAACGCCTGCGACATCTGAAGACCCCCGAAATAACATATCAGGGTACGATAACAGGCGAATTTCCCGAAAACTCGCTGCCTACCTCGATGGCGTTGACATTGAAGGTGGGAGCGCAGGTTGTGTTCATCAAGAACGACATTGACCGGCGATGGGTCAACGGTACGCTTGGACGAATATACATGGCCGATGAGGACACGCTCATGGTGGAGCTTGAATCGGGTGAAAAGCATGTGCTCGATCCTGCAATTTGGCGTAATATAAAGTATGAATATGACGAGAAAAGCCACAAGGTAATAGAGAAGGAGCTTGGCTCGTTCGTACAGTATCCGGTGAAGCTTGCGTGGGCGCTTACGATACATAAGAGCCAGGGACTGACATTTAACGATGTGGTGATCGACATAGGTCGCGGCACATTCAGCGGAGGTCAGGCTTATGTGGCGTTAAGCCGATGTCGCAGCCTTGGCGGACTGTCGCTGTTGAGCACAATCAACCAGCGTGATGTCTTTGTCAACCCCGAAATAATTACATTCAGCCGATCGTTCAACGACAAGAAGCTTATCGACTCGGCTCTTGAACGCGCCAAGGCCGATGACCTCTATTCGCAGGCGCTTGACGCTATTGAACGTGACGATGCCGCCTCGGCATTCGAGCTGTTCATAAGCGCGATGAGGCTGCGCAACGAGATTGACAACACGGTGCTGATGCGCTTTGCGCGCATGAAGCTTTCACGACTCAGCCGCTACAGGTCGATGGTTGCTGATTTGCAGCAACAGGTCAATGACGACAAAGAGAAGTTTGAGAAACTGGCGTTGGAATATGTGTCGATGGGCGATGAATGTAGGCGTGAAGGGTTTGACCCGACTCCAGCCTTGGCCAATTATGACAAGGCGTTGTCGTTATGTCCCGATTGTGTGGAGGCAATGTGGGGCAATGGACGCATGTATGTAGAGGTGGGTAACGATGAAGAGGCCATTCCCTGGTTCAAGCGTGTTTATGAGCTGCGTCCCGATGAATTCGATGCTCCGATGTCGCTCGGTGAAATATATATGCGTGCCGGAAATCTGTCGGAGGCTATGAACTGGTTTCTCATTGCATTGTCAATCGACGATGAAATTGCCGTGGTGCATGAGCGCCTTGCCGACTTATATGAGTCGATAGGAGAAGAGAACGCAGCTTCCCATCATAATGAAATGGCAAAGAAGCTGCGTAAGAAGTTTAAAGGCCGCAAGCCTAAGTCGTAATATATCAGCGCGGCAGTACGTTGACCTTTAGTGCATTGTAGGCACGTTCGGCTTTTGCTCGTGCTGCCTCTACCGACTCGTCGGTTGCAAGGATTACACCCATGCGGCGATGTCCCTTAACTTCGGGCTTGCCGAATATGCGTATCTGTACACCCGGTTCGGCGAGTACCTGTTCGAGATTTTCAAATTCCACCTTGTCGGTGTCGCCTTCAACAACGATGGCACGTGACGCTGAAGGACCGTAGAAACGGATTGCAGGCACGGGAAGACCGAGAAGGGCGCGTGCATGAAGTCCGAATTCGCTCAAATCCTGTGAAATCATTGTGACCATACCGGTGTCATGGGGACGGGGCGACACTTCGCTGAATATTACATCATCACCCTTGATGAAGAGCTCTACACCGAAGATTCCATAGCCTCCCAGAGCGTCGGTTATCTTTCGGGCGATCTCTCTTGCGCGGTTGAGTGCATTGGCGGTCATGGGTTGAGGCTGCCATGAGTAACGGTAGTCGCCGTCGACCTGAATGTGACCTACGGGCTCGCAATAGGTTGTTCCCGAGCAGCTGCGCACAGTCAACAGTGTTATTTCGTAGTCGAAATCGACAAATCCTTCCACGATTACGCGACCGGCTCCGGCGCGTCCGCCTTCCTGTGATATGTGCCATGAGCGCTCAATGTCCTCGGGCTTGCGTGCTACGCTCTGTCCGTGACCCGATGAGCTCATGATCGGCTTTATGACGCATGGCAGTCCTATCTCCTCGACAGCCGCCTTGAATTCCTCAAATGTGGATGCGAATTTATAGCGTGAGGTGGGAAGTCCGAGCTCTTCGGCTGCAAGACGACGAATGCCTTCGCGATTCATTGTAAGCCATGCGGCCTGAGCTGTAGGCGTTACATGGTATCCCTCGGCTTCGAGTTCGCGCAATGCTCCGGTAGCAATGGCCTCGACCTCGGGGATGATGTGGTCGGGATTTTCGCGCTTAACGACGGCTTTCAGTTCATCGGCATCAAGCATGTTGAACACATAGCTGCGATGAGCCACCTGCATGGCCGGAGCGTTGGCGTAACGGTCGCAAGCAATCACCTCCACGCCGTAACGCTGTAGTTCCAAAGCAACTTCTTTTCCTAATTCTCCACTGCCCAGCAGTAACGCTTTGCGTCCTACCGGCGTCATAACTGAACCTATTTTAGTCATATATGAAATAATGATGTAACAAGAGATGTGTAATGCACAAAATTACATTATGCAAAATTATACAAAATTCATAAAACGAGCCCCAAGTGACGCGATTTATTTCAGATTGTTGCGCACCTCTTCAAGATAGTGCTTCATTGCCTCGGAGTCATGATTCTCGACGATTACCTGCAGTTGGCTCAGCTTGGCCTGTATTTTTTCAAGCTGACCCGATGTGTGCGGATTAAAGAGAATTTCGCTGAGCAGATAGTCGTCCTCGCTCATTAGCCCGTTGGCAATCATCAGGTGACGCTTGAATGTCGTGCCCGGAGCATCCTGGTGTTTCATGCAGCCGGCAAACACAAGTGTCGAGGCAAACGGTATTGAAAGCGAGTAGGCTATCGTTTCGTCATGCTGACTGAAGGTGTACTCCTCGATGTGCAGGTGCAACTCATTGTAGAGATCCTTGAAAAACACCTTGCCGAGATGGTCGCTTTCAGCAATTATTATGGCGTTTTCGTTGCTGAGGTTGCTGAGCGATGCAAATGTGGGGCCAAACATCGGGTGGGTCGATACAAAAGGATGTCCGCATTTGGCATAGAACTCCGGCAGACCCGTCTTTACCGATGCGATGTCACTAAGTATACACTTCTCGGGCAGATGGGGAAGTACCTTGTTGAACGCTTCGATGGTGTATTTTACAGTGGCGGCGTTTATCACGAGGTCGGGCGCAAATTCGTCAATCTCCTCAAGATTGTTGAATCGGCGGCAGTTGAATGTGAAGAGGAGTCGCTTGGGGTCGGTGTCATAGATGGCTATGTCATGCTTCATCGACAATACATCGCAGAAGAACGAGCCCATTTTTCCCGCTCCTATAATCAAAATCTTCATAGCGCGTTATTTTGTGCGGTCGTTGAACACCTCTATCTGCTGGCGCACCGATTCCTCGTGGATTGCGGCGAGCACCGTCTTCATGAATTCTCCGCTCATGCCCATCTCTTCGGCAAGCTTTGCGCGTGTCTGCATTATGTGGTCGTGACGGCCTATCTGCAGTACCGGCATTCTATGTTCTTTCTTGTATTGTCCTATTTCGCGTGACACTCTCATGCGCTTGTTGAGAACTTCAAGAAGCTCGTTGTCGAGTTCATCGATTTGCTGACGCAGAAGGGTGAGGCTTTCGGTCGTTACGGTTGAGTCGCGGAGCACAAGGGTGTTGAGAATGAAGTTCAACACATCGGGCGTTACCTGCTGAGCTTTGTCGCTCCATGCGCAGTCGGGGTCGCAATGGCTTTCGATTATAAGTCCGTCAAATCCCATGTCGAGTGCCTGCTGCGACAACGGAGCTACAAGTTCGCGCTTTCCGCCAATGTGGCTGGGGTCGCATATTATGGGCAGGTTGGGCATGCGGCGGCGCAGCTCGATGGGAATGTGCCATTGGGGCAGGTTGCGGTAAAGATGCTTTCCGTAGGAGCTGAATCCGCGATGTATTGCGCCAATTCGGCGTATGCCTGCATTGTAGATGCGCTGTAACGCTCCTATCCACAGTTCGAGATCGGGGTTTACGGGATTCTTGACAAGTACGGGTATGTCGACCTTTGCGGCGGCAAGAGAGTCGGCTATCTCCTGCATTGCGAAGGGGTTGGCCGATGTGCGGGCTCCTATCCACAGGATGTCGACACCTGCGTTCAATGCAGCTTCGACATGCTGACGGGTTGCCACTTCGGTAGCGGTCAACATTCCTGTTTCGGCCTTTACTCTTTTGAGCCATTCAAGACCCTCTACACCTATACCTTCAAAGCCTCCGGGCTTGGTGCGCGGTTTCCATATACCGGCACGGAATATCTTGATGCCGTTACGAGCCAGCTCGCGGGCGGTGTTCATTACTTGTTCCTCGGTTTCGGCGCTGCACGGACCTGCTATTATCAGCGGGTGGGGCATCTCTATTCCATCGGGAAGGATGGGCTTTAAATCATTCATAATTTTATGTAGTGTTTATTGTTTGTTATTCATTTTGTTGATACGGTCAAGCGCCTTGCGCATGTTCTCCTCGGTGGCGCACAGTGATATGCGTATGTATCGGTCGCCGTTGCTTCCGAATATGAATCCCGGGGTGATGAATACGCGGCCTTCGTAGAGTACTCGGTCGGCGAGCGACTCGCTGGAGGCTTCGTCGTCGGGTATGCGTCCCCACAGGAACAATCCTTTCTGGCGCGGGTCGAATGTGCAGTTAAGCGCCGACATTATCTCTTCGGCAACCTTGCGCCGTGACGCGTAGGTGGCATTCACCTCGTCATACCAATCCTTGTCGGCTTCCAGTCCCTTGACTGCGGCCAGCATGAGCGGCTTAAATTGTCCCGAGTCGATGTTGGACTTCACTTTGAGTATCCAGTTGATGAATGTAGGATTGGATGCAAGCATGCCGACGCGCCATCCGGCCATGTTGTGTGACTTGCTCATCGAGTTCATCTCGATGGCTATGTCACGCGCTCCGTCGACCTGCAGCAGGCTCAACGGCTTTTCGTTGAGGATGAAGCTGTAGGGGTTGTCGTGGGCTATGACTATGTTGTGCTTTTTGCCGAAAGCTACAATCTTCTCAAAGAGCTCAAGCGATGCCGGAGTTCCGGTGGGCATGTGGGGGTAGTTGATCCACATGAGCTTGATGCGGTCGAGGGGCAGGCGTTCAAGAGCATCGAAATCGGGCATCCATCCGCCCTCCTCGGTGAGGTCGTAGTTGAATATCTCAGCCTGTGCGAGTCGGCTTACCGAAGTGTAGGTGGGGTAGCCGGGATTGGGCACGAGCACGCCGTCGCCGGGGTTCAGGAATGCGAGCGAAACGTGAAGTATTCCCTCCTTAGAGCCTATGAGCGGCTGAATCTCGGTGTCGGGGTTTAGTGTCACGCCATACCAACGGTTGTACCAGTCGGCCATTGCCTGACGCAGTTGCGGAATGCCTACATAGGGCTGGTAGCTGTGGTTGCCGGGCTTGGCGGCTTCGTCGGCAAGTGTCGATATAACCGAGCTGTGGGGCGGACGGTCGGGACCTCCGATTCCGAGCGATATGATGTCGGCACCCTGAGCGTTGAGTTGTGCCACTTCACGCAGTCGGCGTGAAAAATAATATTCTTGTATCTCCGACACTCGTTTGGCCGGAACTATTTGTGTTGTTGATTCAGATTTCATTTTTACATTCGGTATATTCTCCAAGAATACGGAGGTCGTTGATTAACGGTTTGATTGCTTCGATTGACTGTCGGTAGCGAGCGTAACTGTCAAATGTGAAGTCGGCGTAGAATCGGTATTCCCATTCGCGCCCGAGTATGGGCATCGACTGAATCTTTGACAGGTTTATGTCGTAGAACGACAGGATGGTGAGCACTTTTGACAACGCTCCTTTGGTGTGGGGAGTTGTGAATACGATTGATGCCTTGTTTATCTTGCTTTCGTCGGGGCCTATCTCGGCGGCGAGGAGCGGGTCGGCGAGAATAAGGAAGCGGGTGAAGTTGCGCTTGTTGGTTTCGATGCTACGCTCAAGGATGTTGAGCCCGTAGAGCTCAGCGGCATATTCACCGCACACGGCCGCATGTCCGAGCAGATTGTTTTCGGCAATCTCCTTTGCGCTTCCTGCCGTGTCAAACTTCTCAATCATCTTCATGTTGGGGTGACGCAGTAGAAACTGCTCACACTGTCGCAATGCCATGGGATGGGAGTTGACTTCGGTGAGCTGGTCGATCGACTGTCCCGGCAGCGCTGCAAGAGTGTGCGATATTCTCATTTTGTATTCGCCTATGATGCGAGTCTGGTTCTTGCGCAACAATTCGTGATTCTGCAGCAGCGATCCCGCTATGGTGTTCTCGATGGCCAGGATGGCCAGCAATGAAGCATCGGTTGCAAGATGGTCAAACATCTCCTGAAATGAGTCGCAGGGTATTGTTTCGATTTCCTCGTTGCTGAAATAGTTGCGGGCGGCCGCATCGTGATAGCATCCCGCCACTCCTTGAATTGTTACTCGTTTTTTCATTGTTTCATTCAGTGTCATTATAAAACCAAAGTCCCGACCTTGTTAAAGGAGCGGGACTTACGGTGATGTCTTAAAGATGATTTATTGAGCAATTTTACGCGCGCCTCATCCCGCTTCAATTTCTTGCGAAATAAAAGTAAGAAAAGTAATATGCGTAAAATCGTGTCATTTGTTTCTGCTTTAGTTATAATTGCGATGCAAAAGTATGGTAAAAGTTTTAAACTTGCAACAAATTTCTTGAAAAGTTCAACAATTATTTGCGAAAAATGCTTCGTGACGCATGAACCGGCGATTTTAGAGCCGGTTCGACAATAAATATTAACGGCAGGGTCGCATAGTGCGGAGCGTTTTTTGGTCTGCGAGGAAGGAGTGTACTGGATGTACACGACTGACAAACAGACGGAAAAGCGCCCGCAATATGCGAGGCGATGGTAATTTTGGTTCAACCAAAAGGGAAAAGGTTTGATTTGTGTTATATCTCAGTAACATGAATCATTGGCTCCATGAAAATAAAGTTTAAGCATTGCCGGCGGAAGCGCATCCGTAAGTTTTTGTCAGGCTTCCATGGAAAGGAACGGACAGACCCCTATAAGATATTCACAGCTATTGCATATTTGGTTTACACCGGATGTCAGTGGAAGATGCTGCCCCGATATTTGATGGGACGAAAGTTACCTTCGCCTCGGCCACTCGTTGGTGCTTTTCTTCATCTCTTTCGGTCACGATGGAGCCCCATCGCTCCCTCAAGAGCTAAAGAAAATCACTCAACAATTGACCGCCCTGCCGTTAATATTTATGGTCGTACCGGCTCTTATACAAACGGATTGTGACGCTCTTCGCGGTCTATCGTGGTGGGATCGCCGTGTCCCGGATAGACGATGGTGTCGCCGGGGAGGGTGAGAACCTTGTTGCGTATGCCGTCAATCAGCTGATGGTGATTGCCGCCTACGAGGTCGGTGCGGCCGATGCTCGACTTGAATATCACATCGCCGGTTATGGCCCATTTGGATTGGGGGAAATAGAGGACTATGCTGCCGGGTGAGTGACCGGGTACGCCAAGCACCTCCACTTTCTCTCCGCCTATTTCTATGGTGTCGCCGTGCTGAAGCCGGCGGTCTATCGTTACCATCGATATGCTTTCGGGCAGGCCGAACATGCGACATTGCGCTGCGGCACGTTCACCGAGGAATGAGTCATCGGGGCATGCCTGTACATCGACTCCGTATTTGTTTTTGGCATATATGTCGCCGAATATGTGGTCGACATGCATGTGGGTGTTTATGAGCTGCTTTACGGTTAGGTCGTTGTTTTTGATGAAGCGGTCGAGCGCAAGCTGCTCATCCTCGTTTATCATGCCCGGGTCGATTATTGCGGCCTCACGGGTGTCGGGATTCCACACTATATAGGTGTTGACCCCAAACATATTGAATGTAAAAGTTTTGATTTTCAACATGGTAATTTTGATTTGTTAGATTTGGACATAAATTAGTTTTTTTGTTTCAAAGAACGGCTCATCGAAGTAACGGTTAAGCGGCTCTTCGATTACGGGATTCTTTATCCCGTGAAGTTCGCTCGACAAGTCACCGCCCTTCAGGCATATCAGTCCGTTGGGGTAGGCGTTGCGCGATGTGTGGCTCATATTCTTCTTGATTAGTGGCAGCAGCTCGTCGAGCCTCATCACGGCACGGCTCACCACGAAGTCGTAGGTGTTGCGACATTCGCCTATGTCGCCGTGCTGGAATGTCACGTTGTCAAGTCCGATTTGCTGAGCTATGTCCTGCGCTACTTTTATCTTTTTACCTATGCGGTCAATCAGGTGAAGCTTACATTCGGGCCACATTATGGCGAGAGGTATTCCCGGAAATCCGCCACCGGTGCCCATGTCGAGAAATGTAGTGCCCGTGACCGGATTGATGAACTTGGCTATCGCCAATGAGTGCAGGATGTGATTCCCCCACAGGTTGTCGATATCCTTGCGTGAAATGACATTGATTTTGGCATTCCACTCGGGATAGAGGTTGCCGATTTGTTCAAACTGTTGTTTCTGCTTGTCGGTGAGGGTGAAATATTTCAGAATCGTATCTATCATCTTGGTCGGGGTTGAAATGTTATCCTACGCAAAGATAACGTTTTTAAGTCTATCATGGATGATAACATGGCAAAAAATCGGCGCGGTATTGTGATTGCCGACACAAATGAGGCGGTTGCCGCCTATGTCGCAGACGGTACTAAATATTGTAAATATGGCTGTTTTGTTTGCAATCATGGCTCAATCGTTGTAATTTTGTGAAATATGATTAAAATTGGAGATTACAACGAGCTTGAAGTGGCTCGAAAAGTCGATTTTGGAATCTATCTGACTGATGGTGACGAAACCGATATCCTTTTACCTCAACGATATGTGCCGGGAAATCCCGATGTAGGCCAAAAGTTGAGGGTGTTTGTTTACGTGGACTCGGAGGGTAGGCTTATTGCAACTACCGAGGAGCCTTACGTAACGGTAGGACAGTTTGCATTTCTTCGTGTTGTCGATGTCAATTCTACCGGAGCATTTCTTGACTGGGGACTTCCTACCAAGCATCTGCTGTGTCCTTATCGCGAACAGAAGATGAAGATGTATCCCGGCCGCCGTTACCCAGTCTACGTGTATCTTGACGATTCGTCAAAGCGAATAGTGGCTTCGGCCCGCATAGAGCGTTTCCTGAACAATCGAATTCCCGACTATCGCTCGGGTGCCGAGGTGAAGGCGCTTGTGCTGCAGCGCACCGACATAGGCTACAAGGTCATTGTCGACAACCTCTACAGCGGAATGATATACAACGGCGACATATATGTCGACATAGCAATAGGCCAGACTATCGACGCGCGTGTGAAATACATTCGTCCCGACAGGAAAATCGACCTGACGCTGCGCTCGCATGAATATGACCGCGTGGCTACAGCCGAGCGTGCCATATTGCGCTATCTTGAAATGAACAATGGCTTTTCACCGATGGGCGACAACTCTTCACCCGATGAAATAAGAGTAGTGTTCGGCTGCAGCAAGAAGGACTTCAAGAAGGCCATAGGCCAGCTTTACAAGCAAGGCAAAATAGCACTGGTTGAAGACGGGTTGAGGCTTATTGCCGATAAATGATTGAATTTGCTGTCAATATAAGGCTTTATGAGGCATTTTTAAATCATATTTTAGCCTAAGTGTGAAAAATTTTGCGCAACTTTGCATATTAAAACTAACATCCAACAGGTAAATATAGTAATAATGGAGTTTTCAGCTACTCAAATTGCTGCCTTGGTCAATGGCACTGTCGAAGGTGACGGCTCGGCAACAGTGAGCACGTTTGCTAAGATTGAAGAAGGCCGTCCGGGCGCAATTTCTTTTCTCGCCAACCCTAAATATGCACATTATCTATATGATACGGGTAGCTCGGTGGTGCTCATAGGCCGTGATTTCGTCCTTGAACATCCCGTTAAGGCTACATTGATAAGGGTCGACGACCCGTATGCTACCGTGGCTCAGCTGCTGAGCATGGTAAGCAAGCTCACCGCTCCGCAGCCTGTAGGCGTTGAGTCGCCTGTGCATGTGGCTGAAGGAGTAACAGTTCCCGATGACGCATACGTAGGCGCCTTTTCATATATAGGAAAGGGTGTTACGATAGGAAAAGGCGTTAAGATATATCCCCAATGCTATGTGGGCGACAATGCCGTCATAGGCGACAACACAATCCTGTATCCCGGAGTCAAGGTGTACCACGGTTGCAGGATAGGCCGTAACTGTATATTGCACAGCGGAGTTGTTATAGGAGCCGACGGCTTCGGATTTGCTCCGGTCAACGGGGTTTACAACAAGATACCTCAAATTGGCAATGTAGAGATTGACGACGATGTTGAGATAGGCGCCAACACTACGGTTGACCGCGCAACTATGGGCAGTACACGCATACACAAGGGCGTGAAACTCGACAATCTCATACAGATAGCCCACAACTGTGAAGTGGGCAGCAACACCGTCATGGCCTCGCAGGTTGGTGTGGCCGGATCAACAAAGATAGGTTCCGGTTGCATGGTTGGCGGTCAGGCCGGATTCTCGGGACACATACATGTAGGCGACAATGTTCAGGTGGGTCCCCAGTCGGGCGTACCCAAGAGTGTAAAAGACGGCAGCCGCATTATGGGTTATCCGTCAACCGACTACAGCGACTTTGCCCGCCAGGTTGTGCATGTAAAGAATCTCGGAAAGCTATATGAACGTGTAGCCGAGCTTGAGAAACAACTCAATCAATCGAAAAAATAATATTAATTCATACTCATAACAATGAAACAACGTACGCTCAAGGAATCATTTAAGGTTAATGGTAAAGGATTGCATACCGGCTTGATGATAGAGGCCACTTTCCTTCCCGCACCTGAGAACCACGGTTATAAATTTCAGCGTCTTGACATGGAGGGGCAACCCGTCATCGATGCACTTGCCGAGTATGTCACAGCCACAACTCGCGGCACCGTAATCAGTAAAGGCGACCTTCGCATAAGCACCATCGAGCATGCTCTGGCTGCTCTTTATGCTGCCGGCATCGACAACTGCCTCATCCAGCTGAACGCTCCCGAGCTTCCCATCCTTGACGGAAGTGCCAAGGTATATTGCGAAAAAATAATCGAAGCCGGAATAGAGGAGCAGAATGCCGACAAGGACTTCTACGTTGTAAAGCAGAAGATAGAGGTGCGCGACGACACTTCCGGTTCGTCGATAGTTGTGCTTCCCGACGATGAATTCAGCATCGACACGATGGTGTCTTTTGACTCTCCCGTGCTGACCAACCAATATGCTTCGCTTGACAAGCTTGATGACTTCTCGCGTGAAATAGGCGCAAGCCGCACATTTGTATTCGTACGCGAGGTTGAGCCACTTGTAAAGGGCAGTCTCATCAAGGGCGGCGACCTCGACAACGCAATAGTGATCTACGATTCACCCATGCAGCAAGAGGAGCTCGACCGCCTTGCCGACCTTATGGGCGTTCCCCACAAGAATGTCACCGAGTTTGGCTATATAAACGACTTCCCCTTGCTGGCCGATAATGAACCAGCCCGTCACAAGCTTCTTGATGTACTGGGCGACATCGCACTCATCGGTCGTCCGATGCGCGGCAAGGTGATAGCCACCCGTCCCGGACATTCAATCAACACTACATTTGCCAAGAAGATACGCAAGGAGATCAAGCATCAGGAACTGCAGGCCCCGATATACAATCCGTCGGTAGAGCCGCTGATGGATGTTAACCGTATACGCGAGTTGCTTCCTCACCGCTATCCCTTCCTGCTTGTGGACAAAATCATCGATAAAGGCGACAACTACATCGTGGGCGTAAAGAATGTAACAGGCAATGAACCCTTCTTTGTGGGTCACTTCCCTCAGGAACCTGTGATGCCCGGTGTGCTTCAAGTCGAGGCGATGGCTCAGACCGGAGGACTGCTTGTGCTCAGCACCGTCGACGATCCCGAGAAGTATTCAACCTATTTCATGAAGATTGACAACGTGAAGTTCCGTAACAAGGTGGTTCCGGGCGACACTCTCATATTCCACGTTTCATTCATGACGCCCTTGCGCCGAGGCTGTGCAATCATGAAGGGCTATGCATTCGTGGGCGAGAAGATTGTTACCGAGTGTGAGTTCATGGCCCAAATTGTAAAGAATAAATAATCACATCATTATTATATTAGAAATGAAACAACCTTTAGCTTACGTACATCCTGCGGCCAAGATTGCTCCGAGCGTAGTCATAGACCCGTTTGTAACCATCGACCAAAATGTTGAAATCGGCGAGGGTACACGCATTGGAAGCAACGTGACCATAATGGAAGGTGCACGTATCGGCAAAAATTGCACGATATTTCCCGGTGCCGTTATTTCGGCAATACCTCAGGACCTTAAGTTCCGCGGCGAGGATACACTTGCCATAATCGGAGATAACACTACAATACGTGAATGCGTTACAGTGAATCGCGGAACGGCTGCACGCGGTAAGACAGTAGTAGGCAATAATTGCCTTCTCATGGCTTACTGTCACGTGGCTCATGACTGCATTGTCGGCGACAATGTAATCATGTCAAACGCCACCCAGCTTGCCGGCGAAGTGGTGGTCGACAATTTTGCCGTGATCGGTGGTGGAACACTTGTTCATCAGTTCTGTCACATAGGCCCGCATGTTATGATTCAGGGCGGTGCGCTCGTAAATAAGGACATTCCTCCTTACGTAAAGGCTGCACGCGAACCCATAGCCTATGCCGGAGTTAATTCGATAGGACTTCGTCGTCGTAACTTCTCCAACGAGCAGATTCGTGAAATTCAGGAGATATACCGCTATCTTTATCTCTCGGGTCTTAACGTGTCGGATGCCGTTGAGCGCATCGAGGCCGAGCTTCCCGCAACGAAGGAGCGTGACGAAATCATTCTGTTTGTGCGCAACTCCAAGCGCGGAATCATACGCGGATACGTATAATCGGAATATATTCTCGATAAATATAGCAGGGGCATCGCATTGTGTAGTGCGATGCCCCTGTAGTTTTTTATTGTCGAACCGGCTCTTAGCCTTCAAGTTCCGAGGCTTCCCTCATTTCGTCATATTCCTGCCAATCGGGATCGTTTTCAGTGTATATGTTGATTGGAAGCAGGTCGAAGTCGGCAAGAGCCTCGTTGATCTTCTTTTCAAAGATGTGTATTGAACGGGTATAGAATATCCAGTTGCGCTCGTCATCGCCCGTGTATATGCCGGTGAGTACCGCCACAGGGTCTTTGTCGAATGCCTTGGTCATGGCATCCTGCACCGCCTCCATCACCTTGGAGGTAGGGTAGTCGGGCATTCCTGTCGCATCGCCGGGATATTTCCATGTCACTTCAACACGAATGTTGTATTTGCCGCTGTTGCGCACTTCGTCGATGCCGCCACGGCCGGTCACTATTATCAGTCGCCCGTTTTCGCTTTCGGTGGGCGATGTCCACCATTCCGAACCTATTTTCATAATCGGTTGTTTTATACTCGCTCTTATTTTTCCCGAAATTAGCGAAATTACCTGAATATAGGACTATTTTTAGGAATAAAATTTTGTAAAAGCTTTCGGATTTGTGTATTTTCGCATTGTAATCTTGAATTCATTATGCTCAGATTGTTAATCCTGGCTATTGTCGTCCTACAGTGTACATCGGTTTATGCGCAGCCTTTAAGGGAGGTGAGGGGTGTATGGCTCACGACAAACGGTGGTATGGACTGGCCGGCAGGCCGATATGATGAATCATCGCAGAAAAAGTTGCTTGTCGAGATGCTTGACCGTCTTGCCGAAGCCAATTTCAATATGGTTTTATTTCAGGTTCAGGCCAATGGTGATGTAGCGTGGAACTCTTCGTTGCAGCCGGCCATGGAGTCGCTGACCGGTAACGGGTCGCGCAGCCTCTCCTACGATGTGTGCCGCTTTGTGATAGATGAGTGTCACAAGCGTTCGATGGAATGTCACGCATGGGTTGTGCCGTTCCGCATAGGCTCGTCACGTAACGCCGCACGTTATGCATCTAATAAAGTAAAGCATCCTTTGAAGTCACACCGCGACCTGTGTGTGCTCTATTCGGGCGGCTACTATCTCGACCCCGGGTTGCCTGAAGCACGAAAGTATCTCTTGAAGCTGTATAAGGAGTTGATTGAAAAATATGACTTCGACGGAATCAATCTCGACTATACGCGTTATCCCGGTGATAAATTCAATGATGCGTCATCGTTCAAGGCCTACAATCCCGGCAAGTTGTCGCGCGACGACTGGCGGCGGGCCAATATAAATGAGTTTGTCGCTCAGCTGCATGATATGGCCAAGAAGGTGCGTCCGGGCATAAGGGTAGGGTCGGCACCCATAGGCACATATAAAAATGTAGACAAGTATAAGAACGCGACATCATATTTCAGCTATCAGCAGGATCCTTGTCAGTGGATAGAGTCGGGACATCATGATTTCATTATCCCACAGATGTACTGGAATGAGGATTTCGGATTTACGCCTAATATGGTCACATGGGTCAACAACAGCTGCAAGCATCCCGTAGTAGTGGGGCTTGCTCCCTATAAGCTCGTTGACTCTAAGTGGGATGTGGATGTGATAATCGACCAGATTGAGAAGACGCGTCGCACCGACGGAGTGGCCGGTGTGTGCTTTTTCAGGGCTGAGCATCTGCTTGGAAACAATCCCAAGATAAAGCGACTCTACGATGCATTGCGTAAGGATGTGTTCAATCGTCCGGCTCATCTGCCGCAGTTTGGAAGCAATAAGGCTCCGTCGCCACGCAATGTCAAGGCCGAATATTCCAATGGCGGTTATGTAATCACTTGGGATGCTCCTCGCAATTGCGATGTAAGATACTATTCGGTCTATCTCACCGACGACAAGGGTGTGAGGATAGATCAAGCCCCCGACGATATAGTAGGATTCAAGGTAAAGGGCAACAGCTTCAACTATCGTTCGTCAAAGAAAGGGCTGAAGTTTGCCGTAACGGCATTTGACCGTGACTATTCCGAGAGTGACCCCGTTTACGTAAATCGCGGCAAGGAGAAGAGCAAGAAGCATAAATCGAAATCCGATAGCGACAATAGTGATGAAAGAGTATATGTTGATTATGATTTTTTATAGGAGAATAGCCGATGGTGATATCTGACCGATGGGAGTTTATATGTCTTGATGCCGAGTTTGCCGATTCTCGCAACAATGAAATTCTGGAATTGTCGATATATGATATTTCAGGCGAGGAGATATATCATCAATATTTCAAGCCGATTAAGACCCGCAAATGGAATAATACCGAGAAGATTCATCATATAACCCCCGCGATGGTCAAGGATAAGCCTACATTCAAGGAGTGTGCCCGCGATATCCAGTCGATTATAGACCGTGTGGGCTATATAATAGGTTTCGCTACCGAGAATGATATAAAGCATCTTAAAGGGTCGGGGATAAGGCACTTCACCAAGAAGCATGTCGTCAACATCAGGGAGTGGTATTGGCTGTGTCTTGGACGCGACAAGGGTTATGACATGCTTAACGGGCCGGGATTGACAGTGTGTGCCGGTGACCTCGGCATTTATTTCCCTGATGATGACGCACACTCGGCATCCAATGACGCAAAGGTGACGCTTGACTGTTTTGTGGAGCTGGCCCGCAGGTTTGAGGATAAATACATGTCGGGTAGCGATAACTATGTCACGGATATAGTTGCCGAATTCAAGAGGGTCTATTCGGAGGCGCAAGCTGAGTATCACCGACTCAATGCAAGAGGCCGCATATTTCTGCTAAAGAGTGACGGCGGAGGCTATAGGCTGAAACGGCTGAAGATTGACGAGAGTCCTGACGCCGATGTGGTGGAATCGATAACTGTCGATGATCGGTTCCGTGCCGAATATGAGCTTCGCCGCAGATTTTTGCACCGACTGTTGCCCGATTCATCGGCTTATGAGTTGAATAAGCGTGATTTGGCTTATTTCCGCTCCTATTCCAATAAGTATGTGCCATTGCGGGCCAAGCACTATAAACGGTTACTCCAGATGCTTGTTAAAAACTGATTCCTGTTAATTCAAAATTGTGATTGAACATAAAAAAGGATGGAAAAATTTGGTGAACGGCTCACGATTGAGTAACTTTGATAAAAATTAAAAATCGTATTCAATAATGGAAATAGCAGGAAAAATCATACTTGCCTTACCTGAACAGTCGGGAGTCTCAAAGGCCGGTAATGCGTGGAAAAAGCGCGAATATGTTCTTGAAACACAAGAAACTTATCCCAAGAAGGTGCACTTTGACCTTTTTGGCGACCGTGCCGACCAATATCCCCTGAATGTAGGTGACGAAATTGTGTTGAGCTTCGATATAAACAGCCGTGAGTTCAACGGCCGCTGGTACACCTCGGTTAGCGGTTGGAAAGTAGAGAAGGCAGGTGCGCAGGCCGCTCCCGCCGCTGCTCCCGTGCAGGACTTCCCCGGTGCGGTTCCTCCGCCTCCCGTGCCCGATCTCGGCAGTGATGCTACCGACGACCTTCCTTTCTAAAGGCTGACAGGTATAACGAAAAAGCGATGGAGCGTTTCATTTATTTGAGATGCTCCATCGCCTTTTTATAAAGTAGTGTTGTTGTCGTGAATCAATCCTCGTCTTCGTCGTCATCATCGAAGTCGAAGTCAAAGTCCCAGCCGTCGTTGAGTGCGTCTTCCTTGAAGCGCGACAGCTCACGGCCCTCTCTCTTGGTGGGACGGCCGAGGCCCTTGCGACGGTCTATGAATCCGCTTATCTTAACTACCTCAAGCAGGTCAAGTTCCGATTGAGGAGTTATGTTCTCAAGATAGTCGGGCACGAGCTTCGCGCCAAGTCGGTTCTCGGTGAGAGCCTTTACAAGGAATGAATAAGTGACCGGAGGTTTCCTCACCTTTATCACATCGCCGGGTTTTATAGTGCGTGACGGTTTTACAGTTGTATCACCTACCATAACTCGTCCTTTCTTGCATGCATCGGTCGATATGGTGCGGGTCTTGAAAATACGTGTGGCCCACATCCACTTGTCAATGCGTTCTTCACTCTTTGCCATCTCGCCTATTTGTTATTGAAGTTACACATTGCGAAATCTATTCCCGAGAGGCAGAAAGCCTTTATGGCCTCGCAAGCCACATCCACTCGGGCCGGAAGCTGCTGGCGCTGGTCGAGGGTGAAGTGTCCGAGTACATAGTCTACCTGACAACCGCGCGGGAAGTCGTTGCCTATGCCGAATCTCAGTCGAGGATAGGCGGGTGTGCCGAGCATCTGGGCTATGTTTTTTAGGCCGTTGTGGCCTGCGTCGCTTCCGTTGGGCTTTATGCGTATGGCTCCGAAAGGCAATGCGATGTCGTCGACAAGAACCAATATGTGGCTTATGTCGATGTTCTCTTTTTCTTTCCAGTAGCGCACGGCGTTTCCGCTGAGGTTCATGTAGGTCGAAGGCTTGAGCAGGGTGAGCTGCTTGTTTTTAAGCCTCATGTGAGCCACATCGCCGTAACGCTCGGTGGAAAAAGAAATATTGGATGCCTCGGCAAAGGCATCCAATATTCTAAAACCTATATTGTGGCGGGTTCCACGGTATTCGTCACCGATGTTTCCCAAGCCAACAATCAAGTACTTCATTCAATCAATTTAATAGGTTGTGGGTTATGCCTTAGCCTGTGCACCACGAGCGGCACGGGTGAGCTGAACGGCACAAACAACGGCGTTCTTTGCATTCATCAGTTCGAGGCCCTCGAAGTGGAGGTCGCCAATCTGAAGAGTCTTGCCAAGACCGAGGTTGTCGATGTTGATTACAACGCGCTCGGGAATTGCAGTGTAGAGAGCCTTAACCTTGATTTTCTTCATAGAGAGGTTGAGCTTACCACCGGCCTTAACACCTTCGGCGTGGCCTTCGAGCTGTACGGGAACTTCAACTACAACGGGCTTCTTGTCGTTAACCTCAAGAAGGTCGATGTGGAGGATTGAATCCTTTACAGGGTGGAACTGGATTTCGCGGAGAACTGCATTGCGCTTTTCGCCGTTGATGTCGAGCTCGATTGCGTAGATGTCGGGAGTGTATATGAGCTTGCGCACATCCTCGTTGCTTACTGTGAGGTCGGTAGTTACAAGGCCTCTGCCGCGACCGATTTCTACAATCTTCTCACCGGGCTTGAGAGCTGCGGTGTAGGGAAGTTCTACGATTTCACCACCGTTAAGAACTACGGGGATTTTGTTTTCGGCACGGAGTGCCTTGGCTGCCTTCTTACCCAAATCGGTACGGGGCTCGGCTGATAACTGATAAGTTTTCATTTCGTTGAAATAGTTTAGTTGTGTTACTCAAAATTAAGTGATACTTGTAATGCTCCTTAATTTCCCATCACACGGGATGCTAAAAAGCGGTGCAAAGGTATTGATTTTTGCGCACATTACAAAGTAAAACTGCAGGAAATGTTAAAAATAACACTCCTGCAGTCATTATTTTGTCAATATTCAGCTTAAAAATCGCATTTCCAGCGTTTAAGGAACGCCTGCGACTTGTGAATCTCCTTGTACATGACGATGTCCTCACGAATGAAGGGCACTTCGTTACGGTAGGCTTTCAGAAACTTTTCGATGTAGGGCGACGACTTGAGCGGACGACGGAATTCGATGCCCTGAGCCGCATTCATCAGCTCTATCGACAATATCAGCTCAAGATTGTCCATGACCTTGTAAAGCTTGGTGGCTGCATTGGCTCCCATGCTCACATGGTCCTCCTGTCCGTTGCTCGACACTATCGAGTCGCTTGATGCAGCGTAGCAGTACATCTTGTTCTGGCTTACCATCGAGGCTGCGGCATATTGCGGAATCATGAATCCGGAGTTGAGTCCCGGTTCGGCTACAAGGAATTCGGGAAGACCTCGGAGCCCCATTATCAATTGAGCCACACGACGCTCCGATATGTTGCCGAGTTCGGCCATGGCTATTGCAAGATAGTCATAGACCAGTGCAAGGGGCTGGCCGTGGAAGTTGCCTCCCGAAATGATGAGGTCTTCGTCGGGGAATATGGTCGGGTTGTCGGTCACTGAGTTGATTTCAGTCAGCAGCACCGATGCGGCGTGCCTTATTGCATCCTTGGTTGCGCCATGTACCTGAGGTATGCAACGGAAGGAGTAGGGGTCCTGTACGTGTTTCTTGGGGCGGTTTATTATTTCGCTTCCTTCAAGGAGATGCCTGAAGTTGTTGCCGGTTTCTATCTGGCCCTTATGGGGACGCATCTGCTGTATGCAGTCCATGAAGGGAGCCAGCAGGCCGTCGTAGGCTTCAAGCGAAATGGCGGCGATGAGGTCGGCTTTCTTGGACAGGCGCATGGCTTTCAGCAGCGCGTAAACGCCGTTTGCGCTCATGAACTGAGTGCCGTTCAGCAAGGCAAGGCCCTCTTTGCTTTTAAGTTTTATGGGCTCCCATCCGAATTCGTCGAGCACGCTTATGGCCTCGCAGCGTTTTCCTTTGTAATATACATCGCCTACGCCGATAAGGGGGAGAAACAGATTGGCGAGAGGGGCGAGGTCGCCCGATGCGCCGAGTGAGCCTCGGTCGTAGACAATGGGCATAACATCGTTGTTGAAGAAGTCGATGATGCGCTGCACTGTTATCAGCTGCACACCGCTATGACCCAATGAAAGCGCATGAGCTTTCAGAAGGAACATGAGCTTCACTATTACATGAGGGATTTCGTTGCCTACACTGCAGGCATGGCTCTTTACGAGGTTTTCCTGGAGAGTGTTGAGCTCGTCAAGGGAGATGTTTTTAGTGCACAGCGACCCGAATCCTGTTGTAATGCCGTAAAGCGGTTCGGTCGATTCTTCGATTTTGCGGTCGAGATAGTTGCGACACTTCTCAATTCTTTCTTTGGCCGCAGACGAGAGTTCAAGTTTGAGATTCTCGTTGATTATGCGTTCAATGTCCTCAAATGTGAGGTCGCCGTTGCCTATCTGAAATATGTTTTTGCTCATTGGTGATTTGTTTATTGGAGATTTTCATTAAGATAGTCAAGCACTCGCTTCTCGATGGCCACAGCTTGGTCATGTAGTGAGGATGCTTCGAGTGCCATAGTTTTTACGTAATCTTCATCCTTGATCGATGAAAGGTTGATGCGCACGTTCATCAATGCTCCAAGAACGGCTGTGCGTGCGCACATGGTCGCTACGCATGCATCAGTGACAGCGTTCTGGTTGCCGGTGCGTGCTATCACTTCAAGTTTGGGCATGATGGAGATTACGCGGCGGGCAACCTGCATCGGCACTTCGGCGGCATATTTCGTAGCCGATTGTATTGCGGCGCTTCTTGTCGATTTTTCCTCGTCGGTGTCCTTGGGTAGCTTGAATGCGTCAAACACGAGGTTGTAAGCATCACTGTCGCGGTCAATGTCGGTTTCGAGTTCGTTACGCACAGGTTCGATTTCGGCAAGCAATGTTGTCATTTCGGCTTCACGGTCGGCATATTTCTTTCGGCCTATCGTGAGGCGGGTCACCATTTCGCCGAGTGCTGCGGCTATGGCTCCGTTAAGGGCCGAGATGCTGCCTCCGCCGGGTACGGGGTCGTTGCCTGCGGTCTTGTTTAGAAAATTTTTTACTGATAGATCGGTCAACATGGTTTATTCAGGTTAATTGTTGTTATATGAAACAATCCGGCCGCGTTTTACAGTCATGATTACTGAGTTCATGCCGGTGTAATAGGGTAGCGTGTAGTGGGTGTCGGAGTCGAGCATCACGAGGTCGCCGAGTTTGCCCGGTTCAAGTGAGCCTATGTATTCGGCTCGGCCTATTGCCGCAGCTCCGTTGAGAGTCAGTGCGGTTATGGCCTCTTCAACCGAGAAGTTCATGTAGATGCATGCGAGGGCGAATGTCAACGGTATTGAGCCGCTGCAGCAGCTTCCGGGGTTAAGGTCGGTGGCCAATGCCACGGCACATCCGGCGTCGATCATTTCGCGTCCGCGGGCGTAGGGCTCGCGCAGCGTGAATGCCGTCAACGGCAGCAGGGTCGCCACCACATCGCTGTGGGCCATCGCCTTTATTCCTTCATCCGATGCGTGAAGCAGGTGATCGGCCGACAATGCGTTCAGCTCGGCCGACAGTTCGGCACCTCCTGTGGTCACTATCTCGTCGGCATGGATTTTTATGCCGTAGCCCATGTCGGCTGCTGCCTTGAGCAGTCGGCGTGACTGTTCCACGGTGAAGACTCCGCGTTCGCAGAATATGTCGCAATTTTCGGCGAGATTTTGCTTCTTGACTTCGGGCAGCATCTCACGTATTATGAAATCGATATATTCGTCATGTCGACCGGCATACTCGGGCGGCAGGGCATGTGCGCCGAGATAGGTTGTGGCTATGTCGACGTTGCGTTCGGGATCATCGTTGATTTCGGCCATTACGCGCAGCTGTTTCAACTCGGCTTCGCGGTCGAGTCCGTAACCGCTCTTTGCCTCGACTGTCGTGACACCCATGCGGCTCATTATGTCGATGAAGTGACGCGTCTTTTCCACGAGCTGTTCAGTCGATGCCTCGCGGGTTGATTTCATCGTGTTGACTATGCCTCCTCCACGCTCCATTATCGACATGTAACTGTCACCGCGCATTCGCCACATGAACTCTTCAGGACGGAAGCCACCGAACACCAAATGGGTGTGTGAGTCGACAAATCCGGGCAGAACCACTCGACCTTGCGCGTCGATTGCGGTGATGTCGACGTTTTCGCGCACGGGGCCCACATAGTCTATAGTCCCGTCGACTATCGTTATTTCACCGTCGGGTATATGATGGAGCTCGTTCATCGCTTTGCCGTGAAGGGCCTTGCGACCCTTCGGCGTAAGGATGTTGGCGTGGATTATTCGTAATGTCGACATGGGCGTTTATTCCATTATGCGTGCTTCAAGCACCTGTTGCATGGAGAAGTTTTCGAGTCCGAGGTAGTAGGCCGATGTGTCGATGAGTGCAGCCATGGGCACGAGGCCTATTATTTCGCTGCCTACTACGTTTACTCCGTAGCGGCGAGCCTCGAAGCGCACCATCTCCATGGCCTGGTAGAGTGCGGTCTTTGTGTAGTCGGTCATGTTGATCGACACTTGGGTTATGCCGCGCTCCTTAAGTTCCACTCCCATTGCTTTGCAGTAACGCAGACCACCGCCTATGAAGCGTATCTTTTTGGCTATGCCGTGGGCTATCTCAAGGCTCGGAGTATCGAGGTTTATATTGTAGGCTACGAGAGGCATGCGTGCTCCTATGGCTACCGCTCCGGCTGTCGGATGGCGTTCGGCCGGTCCGAAGTCGGGATGCCATTCGGGGAGTTTTATCTTTTCGGCCATGCCTTCAAACTCACCCTTGCGCACTGCCGCAAGATTTTCACGGTGAGGTGCCGAAGCCGATTTCTCATACAGAAATACGGGAAGATTGTAACGCTCGGCAACTGTTGCGCCTACTTCACGTGACAATGCAATTGCATCGTCCATTGTGCAGCCTTTTATGGGAATGAAAGGCACTACATCGGCAGCTCCCATGCGCGGATGCTGGCCTTGGTGATGATTGAGGTCTATAAGCTCGACGGCTATGCCTATGGCTTCGATTACAGCCTCTTTAAGAGCTTCGGGTTGTCCTACTACGGTGACAACGAGTCGGTTGTGGTCAATGTCGTTGCTATAGTCGAGCAGTTTTACCCCTTCTTTGCCACGAAACGGGTTTACAATTTTATCTATCTTTTCAAGGTCGCGTCCTTCGCTGAAGTTGGGCACGCACTCCATTATTTTAGTCCAGCTCATTTTGTGTTTTTGTTTAAATAGTTGTTTACTGTGTTGGTTATCAATTCGTCATCGGCTATGTTCGGGATGGTTATGTGGTAATAGTCGCCGTTTTTGTCGTTGAACTCTTTCGATGTGGCCATGGCGTTGGGGTTTCGTACCCATGAACGGCGGGCAACGCCTCCCATTACATCCCACAGCATTGACGAGCGCAGTATCTCATCGACGCGCTCCGAGCCGTCGCACACCATTCCGAATCCGCCGTTGATGGCTTTGCCTATTCCTACGCCGCCTCCGTTGTGCAGTGCTACAAGACTCATTCCTCGGGCGCAGTTTCCGGCAAAGCACTGTACGGCCATGTCGGCCATTACATTGCTGCCATCCTTGATGTTGGAAGTTTCGCGGAAGGGTGAGTCGGTTCCGCTTACATCGTGGTGGTCGCGTCCAAGCATGATGGGGCCGACTTCGCCGTTGCGTACCATCTCGTTGAATCGAAGCGCTATTTTCATGCGTCCTTCGGCATCCTGGTAAAGGATGCGCGCCTGGGTTCCCACAACAAGCGCATTGCGCTCGGCGTCGCGAATCCATATCCAGTTGTCCATGTCCTGTCCGCGGCGATTGGGGTCAATGCACTCCATTGCGGCGTGGTCGGTCTTTATGAGGTCGCTGTGTTTTCCGCTAAGGCATACCCAGCGGAACGGGCCGTAACCGTAGTCAAATAGTTCGGGACCCATTATGTCCTCAACGTAGGAGGGCCATATAAAACCGTCTTTCTCGTCGATGCCGTTACGTGATATTTCCTTTACTCCGGCGTCGTATATGGCTTTCATGAATGAATTGCCGTAATCGAAGAAGTAGGTGCCGTGCTCTACGAGCTGCTTTATGATGTTGAAGTGACGGTGCAATGAGGCGTTGACAAGACGCTCAAATTCATTGCGGTCGTCACGCAGTAAACGTGTACGCTCCTCAAATGTCACACCTGCCGGACAATATCCGCCTTCGTATACGGCGTGACATGATGTCTGGTCGCTCAGAAGCTCGATGTGAATGTTGTTGTCGAGCGCATATTGCAACAGGTCCACTACATTGCCGTGATAGGCGATTGAGCGCGGCTCCTTTGCTTTCATTGATTCATCGGCAAGGCGATAGGCTTCGGCAAGGTCGTCGGTTACATATTGAACCCATCCCTGATCGTGACGGGTCTTGATGCGCGATGCATCGACTTCGGCGATTATAGCGGTGGCTCCGGCAATTTCGGCTGCTTTGGGCTGTGCGCCGCTCATGCCGCCGAGTCCCGATGATACAAACAGATGTCCGCGCAGGTTGCCGTCCTGAGGCACACCGAGTTTCATGCGGCCTGCATTCAGCAGGGTGTTGAATGTTCCGTGTACGATGCCTTGCGGGCCTATGTACATCCATCCGCCGGCAGTCATCTGGCCATAGTTGGCAACTCCCATCTGGGCTGCGACTTCCCAATCCTTTATGTTGTCGAAAAGTCCCACCATCATGGAGTTGGTTATGATTACGCGAGGTGCTTCGGGCTTCGACTTGAAGAGGCCGAGAGGGTGCCCCGACTCGATTACGAGTGTCTGGTCCTGAGTGAGTTCCTCAAGATATTGCTTTATGAGCCGATATTGCATCCAGTTTTGGCACACCTGACCGGTTTCGCCGTAAGTGACGAGCTCGTAAGGATAAAGAGCGATGTCGAAACACAAATTGTTGTCGATCATCACCTGAAATGCCTTGCCTTCGATGCATTTCCCTTTGTACTCATCAATCGGTTTTGCTTTAAGGTCGCCTTGAGGACGGTAACGGTAGCCGTATATCTTGCCTCGGGTAAGAAGCTCTTCCATGAACTCGGGAGCGAGTTGTTGGTGGAGCGATTCAGGAATGTAACGTAACGCGTTCTTTAAGGCTGTTTCGGTTTGCGCTTTTGTAAGTCTGTAGCCTCGGTCGGGTGCTCTTCTTATGCCCGGAACAAATTCGGGATATTCAGGGAGCTGGTCGGATAGTGAAAATTTCATGGGATGATATGGTTAATCTTATAATGCAAACTTACAAATTAATTTTAACACGACCAATAGGGGGATAAAAAAAGAGGTCGTTACGATGTGTAACAACCTCTTGAGTGACTCCTACAGGATTCAAACCTGTAACCTTCTGATCCGTAGTCAGATGCTCTATTCAGTTGAGCTAAGGAGCCAAAAAACTCTCTCTCTATTTCAATGTGACTCCTACAGGATTCAAACCTGTAACCTTCTGATCCGTAGTCAGATGCTCTATTCAGTTGAGCTAAGGAGCCTTCCTTGGTTTGCGGTTGCAAAGGTAAGCAACATTTCTGTAATCTCCAAAACTTTTGGGATAAAAATGTGTTGCAGCTTATAAAGTTTTTTGTCCTTACATGGATTCTACCACTACAATGCACTATCAATCAAAACAATGACGGATGACATGGTTTTTAACCGCATCATCCGTCATTGAACTGTAGTTTATGTTAATGCCGTCAGTTAGTATTTAAACGGAGTGTTCTTTACATAGATTTTGAAATCCTTGATTGCCCCGGGAACATCGCTCTCCATTCGCGGGAGATACTGGAATCCTTCGATGCTGTGGGTCGCTCCGAGGTCAATTACTATGGCGTGGGGGAACGGTATTCCGGGAACCGTGCTCCAGTAGGTCGATTCCTGAAGGTCGAATGTCTTGTCGCCCGAGCGGTTCATTCTTGCCACATCCTCGCTGTCGGCATAGTTTACAATCCACGGCTCGCGTGACAGACGCTCGCCTTTGTCGTCCAATACATACATCTCGGCTATGGCGGCGACATCCTTTCCATTGATTGAATTAAGTGCCTCAAGGCAGATGTAGCGACCGGTCACGGGCTTGTCAAATTTCACCTCCTGCCATCCGTTGCCGGGAGCGAAGCTGCCGGTGTAGACCGGAGTTTCCGATGAAAGCACGAGATTCTGTCCCTCTTCGCGGTGGGTGAGAGGTTTCTGGACAAGTAGCTGGTCGAGGAGCGGTTCACGCAATCCTTCCGACTTTGCTTCCTTCGGGCCTATAATGTCGAATACAAGTATTTCATTTTCGCCTTTCTTGAGCCAGCATCCGGGCATATACAAAGTCTGTTGCGGACCTATCTCCCAAATGCGTCCCATGGGATGTCCGTTGACATAGACAAGACCTTTGCCCCATGTTTCAAAATTCAGGAACGTGTCCGACGGTTTCTTGACATTGAATGTTCCGCGATATACACCGCGAGGCAGGCGTCCGTTTTCGTCGGGGGTGAAGGTTTCGATAGGATAGAATTCACCAATCGAGGTATAGGTGTCGTAGGTGTCCTCTATATTATATACCTTCCAGTTCTTGAGGTCGCACACAAATCGGTGTCCTTCATTGTCTACGGTTACGGTGACATTGCCGGTTATACCCTTGAAGTCCTTTATTGCGCGGCCGAAGTTGATGCGGCCCATGGCTTCGATTAATATGTCGAGAGTCGCACCCTTCTTGCATGCCGGAATTGTGAGGGCTTTCTCGCCGTTGCGACGATCGAGCTTGCCGATGAATTTTCCATCGACAAATACCTGAGCGTAGTCATGAGGATCGTTAACGGTAAGAAGTGCCGGTTGCTTGAGCTCGGGAAGTGTAGTGCGGTAAAGGATGCTGCCGAATCCCTGGTCATACTCTTCCATAGTGCGTATCTCGGCATCGCTCTTGGGTTCGGGCAGATTTGAGAATAGCGGTGCTACTTCGGTGAAAGTGAACGACGGTATGGCGATGGGCTTGATGAGCGAGGGCACATCGGCCTGCTTCTTGCCGTCCATGTATTTGGCAAGTGTCTTGCGGAGTTCCCAATATTTGGGAGTAGTCTGTCCCGACTCGCTGATGGGTGCATCGTAGTCGTAGGATGTGACATCGGGAGCGAATCCGGGAGAGTTAGCTCCGGCCCAGTGTCCCCAATTGGTTCCGCCGTGGGTCATGTAGAGGCTGAAGGATATGCCCTTTGAAAGCATCTCGTCGATGCCGGCTATCATGTCGGCGGCAGGGCGTGTTTCGTGGTTGGCTCCCCACTTGTCAAACCATCCGCTCCAGAACTCGGAACACATCAACGGACTATTGGGGCGTACCTCTTTAAGCTTGGCAAACTGCTGGTCGATGTTGGCTCCGGTGCCGAAGTTCATTGTCCATATAAGGTCGTTAAGTCCGTTGTTCAGGAAGTTGGACGACCAGTCACACTGAAACAGGGTGACTTCATTGCCGAAGTTCTTGCGCAACATGTCACGTATTTCCGAAACATATTGTTTGTCGATGCCGTAGGAACCGTATTCGTTCTCAACCTGAACCATGATTATGGGGCCTCCGTTGGCAATGGTGAGGTCGGATACCTGATTGGCTACGGCCTTCTGGAATTTGTCGACACGTTCAAGGAAATAGGGATCGGATTCGCGAAGGCGTATGTCTTTCTTCTTCAGAAGCCACCAGGGAAGACCGCCCATTTCCCATTCGGCGCATACGTATGGGCCGGGACGCAATATGACCTTCATGTCATTTTGCTCGCAAAGTTTTACGAATTCACGGAGGTCATTTTGTCCGGTAAAGTCAAATTGGTCGGGTTTGGGCTCGTGAGAGTTCCAGAATACATAGAGGCACACTGCATTCATGCCGAGGGCCTTGCACATCTTGATGCGCTGATCCCAGTAGGGCTTTGGTATGCGCGGATAGTGAAGCTCGGCTGCTTTCACTACAAATGGTTCTCCATTGAGCAGGAATGTGCCGTCGCCGGCCTCGAAACGCGGTTGGTCGGCATAGTCGTTCATGCTCCATTGCTCTTTCCATGGAATTGTTATCTTGCCGTTTTCCATCGATAACGGCAGCCACACGTAACGCGAATTTTCAAGGTCGGTCTTGTTCCAACGGTCAAACATGGCTACGTATAAGTCCTTTTTTCCGTAAACGGGCTGAACATAGGTGCTCTGTGCGTAAAATGTCTTGTCGGCGTCGGTTCCTGTACATGGATTGCCTAATACTTTCCACTGTCCCATTATGGAGTCGGCAACAGCAAGTTCGGCTTGATTGGGGTCCCATCCGGTGCAGCCCGATGAAAGCATGTAGTATTTTCCGTCGTGCTTGAAAACGGCAGGAGCTTCGCGGCTTGCTCCGATGAAGTTGCGTGTGAATCGTCCCGAGGGGCGTAGATAGTCGTCGGTCAGTTCACTGATGTATAGCGTAGCGTTGTTTTCGGATGAATATAGCTGGTAGGCTCGTCCGTCATCGTCGACAAACAGTGTCTGGTCGCGGCTCATCGCATTGTTGGGGCGGAAACTGCCAAGGTATTTGAATGGGCCGGTAGGGGAATCGCTGACGGCAACACCTGCTGCGGCCTTGCTGTAGTCGGCGCTTTCGACATGAGCCCACATTACGAATTTGCCCGTCTTTGCGTTGTAGATTACCTTGGGACGCTCAAGGACTTTGCTCGGGTGCAGATCGCTGCTTGCATCTTCCTCGGCAGGAAGAACTATCCCCTCAAAGGTCCAGTTTACCATGTCGGGTGACGAATAGCAGCTCACACCTGTCACATCGGTGCGGTAACATTCCCATGTCGCCCAGTCGGGCAATACGGTTTTGCCTTTCTTGTATTCACCATACCAGTAATATTTGCCGTTATGATAAAGAATACCACCGCCATGAGCATTGATTGGATTTCCGTCGGTGTCGTTCCACACTTCACCCGGGACAATGACATTGTTTTCTATCGGCTTGGCTTCAGTGGCTGATGCACCTAACAGCAGGCTTGCTATTATAGCCAAGTTGCAAAAGAACTTTTTCATGCTTAGAGGTTATTTAATGTTTGGTAAATAAATTATCTTGACATCATGTACACAACGTGACAACGATTGCGTTTATGGATTCACAAAGATAATAATAAATTTGAAAATCACCGAATTGACTTGACTGCAAAATATTGGGAATCCATATAAAAAGGGACTGTCCGACGATTGTCGGACAGTCCTTACAGGCATAATTAACTAATTGGTAATTAGTCCAAAAGATGAGAAACCATTTATCACAAACAATCAATCACCGATTTATCATTTTAAGTAAATCTGCCGTTTGTCGTAAATTATTAGTTGTGTAGTATAAGGATATGTAATATAATTTTGAGGTACTATAATATAATTTTGAGGAATTATCTCTTCGCAAGAGATTTTTCATTACAAAAATAATTTAGTAATTAGTGCGTTTAGTCAGCAAAAAGTTATAGATTGAGAAACAATCGTCTATAATTGTAAACATTTTTATGCAACAGAATGACATATTAATTTGCTAATCTTGATTAAATGCATTATTTTTGTAATGAAAAATCTCTTGCGAAGAGATGCATATTTTTATTTGAAAATCACGCATTGCACTTTTCCTGATTGCATCCCTTTTTCTGCTGACTTAAATATAGACGTCGATTTATATTACATATTACTATTTACTATGTATAACGGAATATTAGACCAAGAGTAATGATTGTATGTCATCACAAATTGTGGCGAGATCTACTTCCAAGAGTCCAGAAAATGTCATTGCCATACTCTGCAAAAGAGTATGGTGTACAAACTATTGAATAGGAATTCATACAAGTGCTATACGCATATTTCCGCAATTGAGGGAAACATCAACCCCAAGAGCCTTAAACGCCCTTGATATTGTATTGATGGTCAAGTTATGTCCGTTCTCAATGCGCGATATTTGTGCTTTCTTTACTCCCATGAGTGTTCCAAGCTCTTCTTGGGTCATGTTTTTTTCTTTTCGAGCTTGCTTTATCGCTTCTCCTATATGGTAGGCATGGATTTCCTCTTTTACCGATGCCTCAAAAGCGTCGCGGCGTGGAGTTCCGACGGTTCCGAGGTACTTATCTTCAAGTTCCTCAATGGTGGTATATTCTAATTGTGCCATAGCTTATTTATTTTTATTGTTGAACCATTCTTTGCGAATTGCTTTCGCTTTGTCTTTATCTCGTTGAGGCGTTTTTTGAGATTTCTTGATGAGTCCATGGGTCGCTATCACAAGTGTTTCGCCGTCATTGTCCCAAAAGGCAAACAGACGGTATGCCATGCCCTGACATGATGTGCGGAACTCCCAAATGTCATCGTCCAACTTCTTGAACAACTCTTTATCTTGTACGCCGAAACGGACTTTACGAATATTGTAAAGAATTTTCTCTCTGACCTTATCAGGGAGTGCGTCGAGAAATTCCCGTGCATCTTTGAGAGCGATGAGCTTGAAAAGCGGTTTATCCATGGTCATTCTTAATTACTCTGCAAAGTTAATCAAAAAGTTTACATAATAAGAAACATTTTGGAGATAATTTTTGTTCGGATTTCCATTTATTCACTAATCGAAAAGTATTTTTTGAATGCAACAGTTTAGAGTTTTATATGTTAAAATCGGCATATATAGTCAGTCTGTAATCAAAATTTGCAAAATAAAAATCGCAACCGTTTTGTGATAAAGCGATTGCGATCGAGCTGCGTATTCCCATGGGGAGTCGAACCCCAATCGACGGAACCGGAATCCGTTATTCTATCCATTGAACTATGGGAACATTTTGAATGGATTTCATGTGCAAAAGTACGAAAGTTTTTGTAGTTTTGCAAATTAGATAAAACACTTATTTCAATCATGAATGTAAGAATCGACCCCTCTTGGAATAAAGAACTTCAGGATGAGTGGGATAAGCCCTATTTTGCGGAATTGACCGATTTTGTGCGTCAGCAATATCAAGATTCCCGACAGATTGTATATCCCCCTGCTTCAAGAATTTTTGCGGCTTTTGATGAATGTCCTTTTGACAAAGTAAAAGTTGTTATTCTCGGTCAGGATCCTTATCACGGTCCAGGACAGGCCAACGGATTGTGTTTCTCGGTGGGTAACGGTGTTGCGCTGCCTCCATCGCTCGTCAATATATTTAAGGAGGTACAGGACGATCTTAAGCTTCCGGTGCCGTCGACCGATGGAGATTTGTCGCGGTGGGCACGACAGGGTGTGCTGTTGCTCAACTCGACTCTTACCGTGGAGGCTCATCGACCTACTTCGCATCAGGGTAAAGGTTGGGAAACATTTACCGATGAAGTGATAATGCGTCTTAACCGCGACCGGGAGCATCTGGTGTTTATTCTGTGGGGCTCCTATGCTATAAAGAAAGGTGCTTTCATTGATCGAAACCGTCATCTTGTGCTGACATCGCCTCATCCGTCGCCGTTGTCGGCTTATCGTGGATTCTTTGGTTCGCATCCTTTCAGTCGTGCAAATCAATATCTTGTCCAACATAACGAAACTCCTATAAACTGGCAATGAATAGTGACATACCTACATTGGATGAGCGCATTGAACGCGCTCGGGCACTACGCGCCGAGGGTTATAATTGCTCTCAATGCGTATTCATGGTATTTGACGACATTCACTCAATGTCGCCCGATGATGCCGCACGCATGACAGCCGGTCTTGGAGGAGGCGTGGGTGGACAGCATCAGGTGTGTGGAACGGTTTCCGCCATGTCGATGCTAATCGGAGCGTCACGTTTCGGTAATCCAAAGGATAAGCTTGCGGTTTACGGAAAAGTGAAGGAGTGCTGCAATAGTTTTAGTGAGCGTAACGGGTCAATAGTGTGTGCCGAGCTGCTTGCCGACCGAGCTAACCGCAAGCCGTGTTCGCAATACATCGAGGATTCGATAACGATTCTTCATGAAAAACTGAGTGAAGCGTGATCCGGCGGTTGTCGTTGCTTCTGTCAGTGATTTTGTCGATGTCACACGCTATGGCGGTCGATACCGGCAATATGGTCACGCCTCGATTCCGTTCCCTTCAGGTTACGGTTGACGGCAATGAACTTGCGCCGCCGGTAATAACGCTGAACTCTGACGACAAGGTTACGATAGCCTTTGATGAATTGGCCGAGGATCGCAGTTACCTGCGTTACTCACTGGTGCATTGCGATGCTTCATGGCAGCCGTCGGGACTTGTGGAGAGTGAGTATCTCGACGGGTTCAATCAGGCCGATGTCGAGGATTATTCCTTTTCGAGATCGACGACTGTGCATTATGTGCATTACAGCGTGACGCTTCCCAATCGGCACATGACGATGACGCTTTCGGGCAACTACATGATGCGTGTCTACTCGGAGGATGACCCTGAAGTGAATCTGTTGCAGGCGCGTTTCTCGGTAAGCGAATCCAAAGTGAGGATAAACGGTGAGGCATCGTCACGCACCGATACCGGAAGTGACAACGGAAATCAGCAGCTGAGCTTTACTGTTGATGCCTCAGGTGTCGATGTGAAGAATATGTTGTCAGACTTAAAGGTCGTAGTGTCACGTAACGGTCGCACCGACGATGTCGTCATGCTTGAATCTCCGCAACGCATCAACGGACGAATAGCCTATTACGAGCATTTGCGCAATCTGATTTTCCCCGGAGGCAATGAGTACAGGCGGTTTGAGAACACATCGGTCGATTTCCCGACGATGGGTGTGGAGAGCATCGATTACGAATATCCCTACTATCATGTGACGCTATTTCGCGATGCCCCGAGAGTGGGGGAGCAATACCGTTACGACAGCACGCAGCACGGCCGTTTCAAGGTGCGTGAATATAACTCTGACGACAGCAATGTGGAGGCCGACTATACAATAACGCACTTTACTCTCGACATGCCCGAGCTCTATGATTACGACATATATATAGACGGCGACATGACCTGTCGCAGATTCTCGCCTGAAAGCATGATGCGTTACGATGCTGAATCCAGCTCTTATCGCGGTGCTTTGCTGCTCAAGCAAGGTGCCTATAACTATCAGTATCTTGCTGTGCCGAAGGGTGGAAAGCGTGGCGTGACATCGGTAATTGAAGGCGACTGTCATCCGACGGTTAACGAATATCTTGTAAGCGTGTACTATAGGGAACCCGGTGCGCGATACGATCGGCTTTTGGGTTCCACCGTGATATATTCAGGATATTAAATAATTAATAAATGGAAGAAGAGCAACAAATTATGCTGCAGATTAAAGATACATTGGTAACGCTCGACCTTGCCGAGCAATATTTTTGTTGCGACCTCGACAAGTGTCTTGGCGAGTGCTGCATAGAAGGTGACGCAGGCGCACCCATAACGCAAGAGGAGTATAAGAAGTTGGAGGAGATACTTCCGGTGATACATGACGACCTCACTCCTGCGGCGCAGCGTGAGATAGCCGAGCGTGGGGTGGGCTATGTCGATGAAGAGGGCGACCTTGTCACTACAATTGTCGACGGACGCAACTGCGTGTTTACATGTTACGGCCCCGGTGGGATGTGTCAATGCGCCATTGAAAAGGCTTACCGTGAGGGACGCATAAGCGATTTCCGCAAGCCTGCGTCATGTTATCTTTATCCCGTGAGAATTACCAAATATCCCTCATTTACGGCCGTGAATTATCATCGCTGGAAAATATGCCGTTGCGCCGAAGTGCTTGGCAAGAAGGAGGGAATCAGGCTCTATAAATTTTTAAAAGAGCCGTTGACAAGCTACTTCGGTCGTGAATGGTACGAAGAGCTTGCAACGGCTTGTGAGGCGTATCTTGAGCAATACGGCAGCGGTGACAATCAATAGCGTCCCGTGTCGTAGAAATTCAGGATGCGGGTGCGCAGTATGAGTTCATAATGAGCTTGTATGCGCTCGGCTGTGGTGCGCAGTGCCTTGTTCTTGGCCTGCTCATACTCGCTCGGCGTGGCTCGTCCCAAGTTATACTTTTCGCGCATCGCTTCAAAGGCTTTGTTGGCGGCATCTTCGGCGATGAGGCATGACTTTGAGCGTTCCTGTGCGCTTACTGCCTGATAATAGGCTTGCTGAATGGTCTTGTACAGGCGGTTTTCGGCATCCTGATACTGCAACTTTGAGGCAACGTGCTGTACGCGTGCGCGCTTTACCGAGTTGCGTGTCGAAAGTCCGTCAAATATGGGTATGCTCAACGAGAATCCGAAGTAGGTGTTGAAGTTGTCCTTCATCTGTCGGCTGAACGACGGATGCTCCATTCCCGTTACCGTATAGTAGCTGCTGCCTATTCCGGCGTTGAATGACAGGCGGGGTATGTAGCCGCTTTGAGCAACCGAGATGTTGCGCTCCGCAGCCGCTATTTCACCTCGCGCAGCCTTCAGGGTGTGATTGATGTTCAACGCATTGTTGTAGACCGATTCGGCAGGAAGGATGGGCTGTTCCTCACCATCGAGAGTCGTTATGTCGAAGTTGTCGATGTCGTCGAGTTCAAGCAACTGAGCAAGGTCGACAAGCGCGAGGCGGGTGTCGTTGGCTGTGGTAGTTGCCTGCAGCTTGTCCTGTGCGAGCTGCGACTCGGCTTCAAGCAGGTCGACTTCGGGTATCTTTCCCGCTTCGAGCAGTGCTCTCTGGCGCGTCAGCTCGTAGGTCGACAGTTCAACCTGGTTCAAGGCTACTTCATGAAGCTCCCTGTTGTACAGAACCTGCAGGTAGGCTGTGATTACATTCAGCGTTATGTCGTCCTTTGCGGCGGCATACTGCTCAATCACAGTGGAAAGATTGGCCTTGGCGAGTTGTATCTGACGCACGGTCGACAATCCGTTGAACACCGGGAGGGTGAACGATGCGCCCCACTGTGTATTGGAGGTGTTTCGGTTGGCATAGGTGTTTTCGGCGGTAAGTCCTCGTCCTATGCTCCAGGATTGTCCTGCGCTTGCCGATACGTTGGGAAGCAGTTGCGATTTGGCCGATGTCACGCTCAGTTTCGATGATTCGATGTCGTTTTGACGCGTCTTTACGGTCAGATTGTGCTCAACGGCGTAATTTATGCAGCTGTCGAGGCTCCATGTGTCGGCCCACATCGTGACGGTGGAGGCCGTGGCGATTGTCAACATCGCTATGATACGTTTCATGACTTTCGTTGTTGTGATGGCGTTAATCTTTCTTTTCATTACCACGGAGCTTGACATCCTTGTCGATGCCCGATTTCACCTCGATATTGATGCCGTTGGAAAGTCCGGTGGTTACTGCGCGGCGTTCAAACTGCTGCACGGGTTCTTCGGATGTGAGGCAATACACAAATGTGCTGTCGCCTACCCATTCGATCACTCCTTCAGGCACTGTGAGCACATTGGAAACTCCGCTCAGGTTAATGGTGGCGTTTGCGCTGTAGCCGGCGCGTAGCTGTACTGAATCGGGTACTGTTATGGCCGCCTTGAGCTCAAATGTGTTGGACCCGTTTTCTTCGGTGCTTTTAGGAGCGATGTATTCTATCACGGCATCGGGTGTTACATCGGGAATGGCGCCGATTGAAATCTTTGTGTTCATGCCGGTCTTTATTTGGCCCACCTCGGTTTCGTCGACTTTTCCTATGAAGAGGAGGTCGTTCATGTTGGCTATCTTGGCAACCGTGGTACCGTCGTTCATTGTATTGGCCTGGATTACCGATGTACCCACCTTCACGGGCACTTCAAGGATGAGGCCGTCGATTGTTGCACGCACAAGTGTGTTGCTCTGTTGAGCATTGGCTGTCGATATACCGTCACGCACGATCGAGAGTGCGTCGATGGCCGACTCAAGCTCCTGCTGCGACTTGCGGTAGTCGGTCAGGGCCTGCTCATACTCTTCGCGGCTCACAAACTTCTTGTCGTACAATGTCTTTGTGCGTTCATACACCAGTTTTGACTGCTCGAGCGATATCTTAGCCACATCGACGCGGTTTTGGGCCGATGACAGCTGCGACTCTTCGGGGATGACCTTGATTTTAGCGATTATGTCGCCCTCCTTTACAATGTCGCCGGGCTCTACATTTATCTCCGATATTATACCGGAAATCTGCGGCTTGATTTCGATTTCGTCACGCGGCTCTATCTTGCCGGTGAGCACTGTCGTGCGTTCGATATTGCCTATTTCGGGCGTAACAATTTCATAAATCGTATCTTTCTTCTTGGAGTTGTAGAAAAGATAGACAAACGTGCCTACGAATATCACTGCGATAATCGTCCAAAGCAAAATTCGGAAAAACTTTTTCATTTTAAGTTATGATGTTATTTGTTTTATTTATCGTTAAGTGCCTCGATGGGTTTTATGCGCATCGCCTTTATGGCGGGTATTGTTCCGGCTGCCGTTCCGAGCGTCAGGAACACTACCAGGATTATTATAGCCGAATAGAATGTAAGCTGGAAGGGTAGAGGCTCTTCGTTGATGGGCGGTGTTATCATTTCGGCTATTGCGAGTATTCCCGAGGCGAAGCATATCCCGGCTATTCCGGCAATGACGGTCAGCACGATGCTTTCCGACAGAACCTGCATGATTATGTCACGCGGCTTTGCTCCGATTGCTCGGCGTATTCCTATCTCCTGGGTGCGTTCCTTGACGATGATCCACATGATGTTGCCCACGCCTATGATTCCGGCAAGGAGCGATCCGAATCCAACGAACAGCACCAGCACATCGACCCCGGTAAACATCTTGTCGATCATGTCAAACTCCTCCGAGATGTCCATATACATGATTGCTCGCTTGTCATCGGGATGTATCGGATGTGACAGTCGTATTATGCGTTCGATTTGTGGTTGCAGTTCGGCAGGAGTGTGACCGCTTTTTACATCTATCAGAGCCATGTCGACACGTGTACCGAGGTTGTAGGCTTTGCGCATCGTCGACAGCGGTATTGTGATCATGTTGTCGACATCACCGTTAATCTGCACTTCCGATTCCTGTCCGACGACTCCCACAACGCGGTAGTAAATGTTGTTTACCTCGATGAATTTGCCGAGGGGATCGGTGCTGCCGAAGAGTTCTCCGGCCACGCGCTTGCCTATGCAGCACACTTTCTTGCTGTCGCGCTCGTCAGCTTCGTTTATGAAGCGTCCGCTATATATTACAGGAGTGAATATTTCGGGGAATGCGCTTTCGACTCCTTGCACCGGTGCTTCGTAACTCTTTGTGCCGTAATGCAGCGAGGCCGAGCGATTGGACACTGCGCTCATTGCTTTTATATCGCTTACACTGTGGCGTATGTTGTCGATGTCGGTCTGTGTCAGTGACCAGTACATGCCCTTTTTATATCCTTTGTAAGGCATGCTTGTGCGGTTGGATGCAATTATTGCCGAGTTTGTCGCGAAGCCTTCAAATTGTCCGCGTAACATGCGCTGCATTCCTTGGGCTCCTCCCCACAGCATTGCAAGCATTGCAGTGCCCCAGAAGATTCCGAATGCGGTGAGGAATGTGCGTATCTTGTTGCGGGCAAGAGTGGCGGTTATCTCCTTCCAGTTGTCTATGTCGAATATAGGATTTTTCATTGTTGTCGTTTGAATGGTTTATTCAGTTCTCAATGCTTCGACAGGGCGTATCTTCAAGGCTCGCATCGCCGGGAATATTCCTGCAAGAGCTCCCGACACGATGAGCACCACCGTTACTTCAATGGCGAGTGACAGGTCGACCCTCGGGTCCTTTATGAAATCTCCGTCGGCAAATACCTGCGCCATTATTTCATTGCCTATCGTGCCGAGCAGTATTCCTATATAACCGAACAGGGTCGTCATTGCCACGCTTTCGATTATCACCTGAAGCAATATGTTGTGGGGGCGGGCTCCAATGGCGCGTCGTATGCCTATCTCATGAGTGCGTTCGCGAACCGATACAAACATGATGTTGCTGACTCCCACTATGCCGGTTATAAGCGTAAGCAAACCGATCACCCACATGGCTGTGTTGAGAACGCCTGCCGCTTCCTGGCTGTTGAGATAGGATGAAAAGCGATTCCACATCCACACCGCGCTCTCATCATCGGGGTCAAACTGATTGTATTTGGCCAACGTGGATTTGATGTTGCGCTCTACGCGCTCGGCATCTTCCATGTTTTTAACCCCTTTTATGTCGACTTGGATGGAGTAGACTTTGTCGTCAAATCCCGATAACGCGCGAGCGGTCGTATAGGGAATGAAGGTGCCGCTGCGCCATTCATGTTCGTATATTCCTACCAAGGTGAATGCTATTCCGTTGACATCGACAGTCTTGCCTATTGATGAACCGATGTTTTTGAAAAGCGTTTCGGCATCCTTCTTGTTGAGCACGATTACCTTGCGCATGTCATTGAGGTCCTTTTCGTTGATGAAGCGTCCGTATATCATGGGCAGCTGCAACATTTTTTCGGTTCCGGGAAATACACCTGAATAGCTTGTGGTAATGTAGTCGAGCGGAGTCGATATTGTGCCGCTTTGATTCATTTCGGCCGTTGCCGAAGCTACATCGTTGGGATTGTCGTTTTTGATTTCATCCAGATTCCGGTCACGCAGCTGTATGTATCGTCCCTCCTTTAATCCTTTGTAAGGCATTGATGTATTGCCGGGATATACGTTGATCTTGTTGGGATTCTGGGCAAGTGACGATGACTGAAATGAGGTGAGCACCCCTTTGGATATTCCAAGCAATATGATAAGCATGAATATACCCCAGGCAACGGCAAGTCCGGTAAGTGCGGTGCGCAGTTTGTTGGTGCGCATCGTTTGCCATATTTCGTTGATAAGGTCAAACATTTTGTGTTGTCGGGGTTATTGGGTTATTATTCCGTCGGAAATTCGTATGATTCGGTTGGTCTGTGCTCCCACATTGGGGTCGTGGGTTACGATTACGATTGTCATGCCTTCGGAGTTCAGTTGCCGGAACACCTGCATCACATCGACCGAAGTTTTGCTGTCGAGTGCTCCGGTGGGCTCATCGGCAAGAATTATTGCCGGGTTGGTTATAAGTGCACGGGCTATGGCCACGCGCTGTTTCTGTCCGCCCGACAGCTCTCCGGGAAGATGGTGAGCCCAGTCGGCAAGTCCCATGCGGTCGAGCTGCTCAAGTGCGAGTGCGTTGCGCTTGCGGCGTGACACGCCTTGGTAAAACAGCGGCAGGGCTACATTTTCAACCGCATTCTTGTAGTTGATGAGGTTGAATGACTGGAACACAAATCCGATTAGCTTATTGCGAAGCTCGGCGGCCCGGTTTTCACTGAGGTTTTTTATCAGCGTACCGTCGAGGATGTACTCTCCGGTATCGTAGTTGTCGAGAATGCCAAGGATGTTGAGCAGAGTTGACTTTCCTGAACCCGATGCTCCCATGATTGAAACGAGTTCGCCACGTGCGATGTCGAGGTTGATTCCTTTCAGCACATGCAGGGGCACAGCGCCGGGATAAGTTTTATTGATATCTTCTAAATGTATCATTGCACTGTTATGTGGATGAATTTTGCTTTTTAGACGCAACAAGCTGATTAAAGGTTGCAGCAAATTTGAAAAAAATTATTGTTTGTGCGACAAAGTTATACAAAAATATCGTTTTATCCCCCCCTATTGTTAAAATAATGTTAAAATATAATAGATTCATTCTAATTATGACCTTATTTTTAACTGTGAATGCCGATAATTAACATATATTGCACAACTTAACGAAACAAACGTAAAGATTTGTACCCCGTTATCGATGCTTAGAGCCGGTACGACAATAAATGTTAACGGCTCTTACGCTCGCCAAAATCAAAATTTATTCGTATCTTTGACTATAGTCTTAGATACTCACGCTCGGCAATGCTCAAATACATTTGGCATTGCACTCGACTTATTCGTATCTTTGATTACAGTATCTTTTTAATTTAAAGTTAACCCTTAAAATAAGTGATATGGAGAAATACAACGCCTCTATCGAGGGACTTATGGAATTTATGGATGCCGGTGTGTGCAACTTTTTGGCCGTTGACACTCTTGCATCGATGCTTGACTCTCATGGATTCAAGAAGCTTGACCCGCGTGACGCATGGTCGTTGAAGCCGGGTGGGAAATACTATACGATAAAGAATCACTCGGCGCTCTTTGCATTTATTGTGGGTGAATGTGACGCTTCATCGGGATTCAAGATTATATCGGCTCACAGCGACTCTCCCGGATTCCGCATCAAGCCCCGTCCCGAAATGATGAGCGACGGAGGTGTCATGAAACTGAATACCGAGGTCTACGGAGGCCCTATACTATACACGTGGTTTGACCGCCCGCTGTCGATTGCCGGGCGCGTGTTGTTGCGCAGCAACGACCCCTTTAATCCTGAAACACGGCTGTTGCGCGTCAATCGTCCTATCATGACCATACCGCATCTGGCTATTCACTTCAACCGTCAGGTCAACGAAGGCAATCCGCTGTCCAAGCAGAAGGATATGCTCCCGGTTTTGGGCATCATCAAGCAGCAGGCCGAGCGTGACGGTTTCCTTCATCGTTTTGTAGCCGAAGAACTCGGAGTGGCGTCAAATGACATAATCGACTTTGACTTGTCGCTCTATGACACCACTAAGGCTTGCATGGTGGGAGTTAACAATGAGTTCATCACTTCAGGCCGTCTTGACGATTTGTCGATGGTACACGCTGCCGTTTCGGCTCTGCTTGCTTCATCGGATATGTGCAGGATGACGCGTGTTATGGCTATATTTGACAACGAGGAAACCGGTTCGGGTACGAAGCAGGGCGCAGCATCGCCGGTGCTGGAACATGTATGTCGCAGAATAACCATGTCACTTGGCGGAAACGAGGAAGACTATCTGAGAGCTGTGTCAAATTCATTCATGGTGTCGGCCGACAATGCTCATGCCCTGCATCCCAACTATGCGGAGAAGCATGATCCCACCAATCATCCGGTAGTGGGTGGCGGTCCGGTAATCAAGATAAATGCCAATTGCAAGTATATGACCGATGCCGATTCGGCGGCGGTGTTCAAGACTATATGCGACGAGGCCGGAGTGCCCTGTCAATACTTCGTCAACCACTCCGATGTGGCCGGAGGCTCGACACTCGGCAACATACTCACTTCGCAAATCGACCTCCGGGGCGTCGACATGGGTGCGGCTTTGTGGGCCATGCACTCGGTAAGGGAAACTGCATCGGTCGACGATCACCTCTACACGATAAAGGCGTTTACCAAGTTCTATGATCTGTAGATGCCTGACAACAGGCTTTAAAATAAAAAAGGAGGGCTCAACCCTCCTTTTTTATTGACTCATCAAGCGCTCGCCACAGATTGTCGTCGGGAACCGGTGCCGTTACATCTATTTTGTTACCGCTGACCGGATGCGTGAACTCAATGCGATGTGACATCAACGATATGCTTCCGTCGGGATTGCTGCGCTTGTCACCGTATTTCAGATCACCTTTTATGGGACATCCTATGGCCGAGAGCTGCACTCTTATCTGATGCTTGCGGCCAGTGAGCAGATTCACTTCAAGCAGATGATAGCGGTCGGTCGATGCGATGTGACGGTATTTGAGCACGGCTTTCTGCGAGCCTTTCTTTTCGGTCAACGAGGCATAGGACTTGTTGTTTCGCTCGGTGGTGGTTATGTAGTGGGTGAGCGTGTCCTCCTCTTTAGGAGGAAGGTTGCGCGTTATGGCCCAATAGGTTTTGTTTACCTCACCGTTGCGAAACATTTCGTTGAGTCGCGACAGGGCCTTTGATGTCTTGGCGAATATGACAAGGCCGCCCACCGGCCTGTCAAGACGGTGTACGACTCCGCAGAATACGTTGCCTGGTTTGGCATACTTCTCCTTCAACCATAATTTGAGCGTTTCGACAAGCGGTGTGTCGCCGGTCTTGTCGCCTTGCACTATTTCACCGGGAGCCTTGTTGACTACAAGCAGGTGATTGTCCTCGTAAACGACTTCCATAGCTATGATTTAAAAATGCGGGCGCTTGTTGGGGCGCCCGCTTATTTATGATGACGATAATATAGTCTTGATTAATCGATGCCAAGATCTTTCTTGACGGCTTCAATCTTAGCGTCGGCCTTGTTGTTGGCGTCGGCATAGTCGGCGTTGGTCTTCATCGAGCCTTTGACTTCGACATAGAACTTAATCTTGGGCTCGGTACCTGACGGGCGTATGGAAATCTTTGTGCCGTCCTCGGTGAAGTACTGGAGTACATTGCTTGTTGTGGGCATGTCCATCTTGGTGACTTCGCCGGTCTTGAGGTTCTTCATGTTCAGATCGGCATAATCCTTGACGATGACTACATCGCTGCCTGCAATCTGCTTGGGAGGATTGGCGCGGAACTCCTTCATGATGGCGATAATCTCTTCGGCGCCCGATTTGCCCTTGCGCACGAGTGAAACACCTGCTTCGCGAGAGTATCCGTACTTGATGTATATGTCCTGAAGCATCTGGAGGAAGTTCATGCCCTTGGTCTTGGCCCATGCAAGAGCTTCGGCCATGAGTGATATAGCCGATACGGCGTCCTTGTCGCGGCAGAAGTCCTCAGCGAGGAATCCGTAGCTCTCTTCACCGCCGCCGAGGTAGCGTCCTATGCCCTCATTGTCGCGGATTACGGCTGCGATCCATTTGAAGCCGGTGTAGCAGTCATACATCTTGAAGCCGTTCTGGTCGGCGATTGACTTTATTGTTTCGGTTGTCACGATGGTCTTTACGATGTACTCCTTGCCTGTGATGCGGCCGAGCTCCTTATTGCGGGTCATGATGTAGTTGAGAAGTATCATGACAATCTGGTTGCCGTTGATGAGCACATACTCGCCGTTGTCGTCACGAAGCACACAGCCGATACGGTCGGCATCGGGGTCCGATGCGAGGATGAGGTCGGCTTCCACTTCCTTAGCCTTTGCGATGGCCATTGCCATAGCCGAGGGAACTTCGGGGTTGGGCGACTCAACGGTGGGGAAGTCACCGCTGGGCACATCCTGTTCGGGAACGTTGATGATGTTGGTGAATCCGTAGTTGCGCAGTGATGCGGGGATCAGCTTCACGCCTGTTCCGTGGATAGGGGTGTAGACGAGCTTGAGGTCGTGATATTGAGCCACGGCTTCGGGGCTGAGCTGAAGGCCCTTGATTGCGGTGAGGAACTTCTGGTCCATTTCATCGCCGATGATGACGATCTTGGACTTGTCGCCCTCAAACTTGATTTCGCTTACGCTCTTGATTTTGTTCACATTGTCAATGATGTTGACATCATGGGGAGCGATAATCTGAGCGCCGTCTGACCAATAGGCCTTATAGCCGTTATACTCCTTAGGGTTGTGTGAAGCTGTGATGTTGACACCGCTTTGGCAGCCGAGTTCGCGGATTGCGAATGAAAGTTCGGGAGTGGGGCGGAAGCTGTCAAACAGATACACCTTGATGCCGTTGGCCGAGAAGATGTCGGCAACGATTTCAGCATATTCACGGCTGTTGTTGCGCACGTCGTGACCAACTACAACTGCTATTTCGGGCAGTTCGGCAAAAGCCTCCTTAAGATAGTTGGCAAGGCCCTGGGTTGCTGCACCTACGGTGTATTTGTTCATGCGGTTGCTGCCTGCACCCATGATGCCGCGCAATCCACCGGTTCCGAATTCGAGGTCACGATAGAATGAATCAATGAGTTCGGTCTTATCTTCAGCATTTAGCATGCGTCGTACTTCAGCTTTGGTGGCTTCGTCATAGCCGTCACCAAGCCACAGATTGGCTTTTTCGGTTACGACCTTCATAAGTTCGTCATTTTCCATATCGAATTTTTTTGGTATTTAGAAATATATTTATAAGGCAAAGATAGTGTTTTGGGTTATCTAAAGCAAATCTATTGTTAAAATAGTTACTCCAATTTTATTAAATAAAGTTACTACCATCGGAAATTGGATTTATGCTCCGAAGTGTTGCCGCATCGGTCGGTTACTTTAAGCACAACCTGATGGTTGATGTTTCGGTTAAAGCGTGACGGATCCATGGTAAACGAGAGTCGTCCCGTTTTTCCGTCGAGTTCAAACATCGCCCATTTCCCGTCGATTTCACCACGATATTCGGTGATTCCGCTGAGATTGTCCGAGATTATATAACTAACTCGTCCACGCTTTCCCCAGTTGGCCCGCGCTTCGGGCTTTATGACCGGAGGACGCGTGTCGGTAGTTACGGCAAATGACCCTAATCGGTTGGGGGTTCCTTGCATCTTGCCGTCGACATATTTTGCGTCGACAGCTGAGCGGCGCTTCCCGTCGATGCGCACGAGGCAATATTTGTTTTTGTCGGGTACGGTGTCACGGTCAATGTCGATTTCGATTGTGTATTCGCCGCTTACGGGGATTGTGGGGTCGCCTACGGTGAATCGGTCGGTCACGTAGCCGACAATCGGTTCGGAAGTCACTTTCAGGTATATGTCGTCGTAGAATGTACCGGCAGGGAATGACGCTTTTATGCCGTTGCCCGAGTAAACGTTGTGGCCTTTCCACGACAGCATGTCACCTTTATGGACAGCCTCGGGTATGTCGTGACGCACTCCCGTTATGGTGAACGGTACGCGGCGGGTGTTGCCGTGTTCATCCTCAAGAATCCACAAGCACTTGTAGTCACGCTCCTCGTTGATGTCGAGTACGCCGTTGTCGACGGCTTCAATCATGTCGCCGAGCGGACGGGCGGCGGCAACACGCGATGTCATCATCCATGAGTTGTTGCGCACTACGCCGGCATAGTCGACGATTGTGTTGACTCCGCGAGTGTTGTCGAAACTGAATCGGTCGATGACACGCTTGTAGACCGGATTGCCGTCGACGGTGAGTGTGAGATACTTAACGCCGTAGATATTGGAGGTGCCCGACATCTTGTCGTAGGCTTTTATGGCCGGTGTCACTTTGCCCCAAGCCTTGAAAGGTTCCGATGTCTGCTGGGGCGAGTGGGTTACGGGTGATGAGCCGCCGTTGACCACGCCTTCGCCGTTGACAGGGTATAGCGCCAGTGAGCGCAGTTCGGGAGCCACCTTGTCGGTGATGTATTGCTTAAAGTAGGGCATTGGATCGAGGGCCTCCTCGGTCTTGGTGTCACGCACATCCATGTGGAGATGCGGGCCGCCCGACGATCCCGAGTTTCCACTCAAGGCTATCTGCTCGCCGCGTTTTACCGGAATTTCATCGGGCGCAAACTCAAGGTCGACGGCAAATGACTCTTTTTCATATTGGCGCTTTCGCACCGGATTGTCTATTTTAGGTGAGAACGAACTCAGGTGACCGTAGACGGTGGTGAGCCCCGTAGACGGATGGGTGATGTAGATAGCGCGTCCGAATCCCCAAGGTGACACGACTATGCGTGACACATATCCGTCGTCGGCACTGTGTACGGGGATGCCGGTGCGTCCCTGGGTCTTGAAGTCGAGTCCCGAATGGAAGTGGTTGCTGCGTAACTCGCCGAAGTTTCCGCTCAAGTATAGCGGAATGTTAAGAGGCTTGGCGAGTTGAACCTCGGTGCTTTGCGCTGAAGCGGGAAGCGTTATTGCTGCTGCGGTCAATAGTGAAAATATCTTGCAAATCATAGTTGATGTCGTTATTTCTATTCAAAGTTACGACATATAGGCTTAATGTAAAAATAGTGGCCGTGTCACATAACGCGGCACGGCCATTATTTATGTTTTTTTATAAAATCGATTATTTCATTGCGAATGCTGCCTGAGTAGCTGTCTGCTGGTAAGCCCAAACTCCACTCTGTGACAGTTCGACAACCTGCATTGATCCGTCGGGGGTGATCATCTTTACATGAGAGTCGTCGATGAATGTCATGAGCTTGTAGCTTTCGCCCTCGTTAACTCTTACACTCCATGAATCGTCGGCTGCATCGAAGTCAAGGCGTACGACGCTGTTGTCGTTTTCGCTTGTGATGGTGTAACCCTTGCCGTCGCACTCAACGAGGTAGCGGCCGTCCTGTCCGTCTATTACTTTCTTACCGCAAGCCACGGGGTTGTTACCGCTCCAGAACTCGATTGTGTTGAACACGAGTACATCAGCCAGTGCTGAAACTTCGTATACCGGGATAATCCAGAATGCGAAGAATACGAGTTCGTTCACAAACTTGTTGCTGATAGTCTTGTTCCATGCCAATAGTTTGTTGGTAAGAGCAAAGTTACCAATACAGGATGTTGTCAACATCGAACCGGCTAAAGCGATTACGAGAGCAACACTCAGATACTTTTTTTTCATAATAGATAGTTGATTAAATTATAATGTGATTATGCTAATAGTATGAAACATAATTCAAACAGGCACGTTTTTACGAGCCCGGTTGTACATATCAAACACTTTTATCACGTAATTTGTTGTTTCCTTGCCACGAAAATATCCGTATTTACACACAGGGTCGTTGTAATAGTCGGGATTTGCTTTCATCAGCAGTGCTTCGGCCACGTTTCCACTCCACACTTGCGGGTTTTTGCCGTATTTTCGAGCCAACGCTATTGCATCGTATATGTGTGCAATGCCCGAGTTGTAGGCTGCGACTACAAACTTTTTCCGCTCCTCGGGGTCGGGAACGTAACGTGACAGCGACTTGTCGAGGTCGCGTATTATCGCCGTAGCTGTGCTTATGCTCGCTTCGGGATTGGAGATGCGGTTCATCGACAGTCCGTAGGCACGTGCCGTGCGGGGCATGATCTGCATGAGTCCGCGTGCTCCGGCCCATGACACAACCGTGGTGTCAAACCTGCTTTCGGCATATCCTTGTGAGGCAAGCATTCGCCAGTCCCAACCAATATCTTTGGCATATTTCTTGAAAAGGTTGTCGTAGGGCGACATTCGGCCTTTCGACAGGTCGAGCGACAGCGACGGGCTGTTTTTGCTCAGCTCGAAGTAACGCTTCAGCAACTTCTCCTGAGCCTGCCGCGGCTCGCTGCTGCCGATCCATGCGTTTATGCTGTCGGCCAGCCATGCCTTGTCAAGCGGCACTCCCCACGACGACCGTTGGGGGAAGCTCACCTCAAGTGACACATCAAGGGAGTTATAGTAGGTTTTGTTCAACCGCGCAATGTCGCTGTCGACGATCGTTAGGGGTATCTTGCCCGATGACACCATCTCTATCAAGTCCTCGGTAATCAATGTGTCCTGATCGACAACATGCATCATTATGCCTCCTCCCAGCTCGTCGTTGAGATTGGCAAGACGATGCTGGTACTTGGAGTCCTTCTCTACGTAGACTTCACGCCCTACAAGCTGCGTCACATCGGTGATGAGCGAGTCGGGATTGCCTTTGGGTTGTACGAGCACCTGATGTGTTATGTTTTCAACACCGCAGGGAATCACCCTGTCGCGGTTGGCGGCGATGATTGGAATCTCGTAGGCTGCGAGGTCTACTTTGCCCGAATCGAGCATTTCAAGCAGCGAGGATATGCTTGGAGCAACTACAAGGTCGATATAGACGCCCTTGTCGGCACCAAACTGCTTTATAAGATCGTAGTCGTAGCCCATCTGTTCTTCACGGTAGATGAAGTAGGAGAGGGGACTGTAGAGAGTTCCCACTCTTAACGTGTCGGGGATGCTGTGTATGGAATCGGCGGCCTCGGCTGATTCAGAGGTTGAGCCGCCTCGGCATGAGTATGCCAGGGTGCACACGAGCAACACCGATAGTAACATTGTTGCAAGACTACGCATGATGTCGCGCTTTTAGGAGCTTGTTAATACTTGAATGTACCCTTATCCGAGATGATGGTGAGCATATTGGCCGGCGCATCCTCCACGCGTCCGATGATGCGGGCCGGGATGCCCATTGATTCTGAAATCTCGATGACGCGAGCAGCATCCTCGGGTGCTACGTATATTTCCATGCGGTGACCCATGTTGAACACCTTGTACATCTCTTTCCAGTCGGTTCCCGATTCGCGCTGAATCAGGTCAAACAGGGGAGGAACGGGGAAGAGGTTGTCCTTTATCACATGCTTGTCGGTGACGAAGTGCATCACTTTGGTCTGGGCTCCGCCCGAGCAGTGTACCATTCCGTCAATCTTGTCACGCATCTCATCGAGGAGCTTCTTGATTACGGGGGCGTAGGTGCGGGTGGGCGACAGAACGAGCTTACCGGCGTTTACCGGCGCGTTGTCGACAGCGTCGGTGAGGCCCATCGAACCTGAATATACCAGCTCTACAGGCACTGCTGCATCATAGCTCTCAGGATACTTGACAGCGAGGTCGTGCTTGAACACATCGTGACGTGCCGAGGTCAATCCGTTGGAACCCATTCCGCCGTTATACTCTTTTTCATAAGCGGCCTGTCCGTAGCTGGCAAGTCCCACGATTACATCGCCGCCCTTTATGTTGGCGTTGTCGATTACATCGCTGCGACGCATGCGACATGTTACCGTACTGTCGACGATTATCGTGCGAACGAGGTCGCCTACATCGGCTGTTTCACCTCCAGTGCTGTATATCGACACTCCCATTCCGCGAAGCTCTTCAAGCAGCTCTTCGGTGCCGTTGATTATGGCGGCTATTACTTCGCCCGGAATCAGCATCTTGTTGCGCCCGATTGTCGAGCTTACGAGTATGTTGTCGGTCGCACCTACACAGAGCAGGTCGTCGATGTTCATTATAAGGGCGTCCTGTGCTATGCCTTTCCACACGCTCAGGTCGCCGGTTTCTTTCCAATATATATAGGCTAATGATGATTTGGTTCCGGCTCCGTCGGCGTGCATTATGTTGCAGTACTCCGAATCATTGCCGAGGTAGTCGGGAATGATTTTACAGAAAGCTTTTGGGTAAAGACCTTTGTCAACATTCTTGATTGCATTGTGGACATCCTCCTTTGAGGCCGATACTCCACGCATGTCATATCGCTGATCGCTCATAGTTTATATTGAAGTTTATGATGTTACAGATACAGAATCAATAGCAAGTAGCACAGCACCGCGGGGGAAACGCACAGCAGCGAGTCGATGCGGTCGAGTATGCCTCCGTGACCGGGCATTATGGTGCCTGAATCCTTTACGTGCAGGGTGCGCTTTATCATCGATTCGACGAGATCGCCCCATGTGGCGAATATCGACACGACAACAGACATGGCCACCATAAGCGATAGCTTCACGGGTGCGAATGTCGCAGGCCACAGGTTCATGATGAGCAGTGCGGTGGCGATGCAGAACACCAATCCGCCCCAGAATCCCTCCCATGACTTCTTGGGTGATATGCGCGGGAACAACGGGTGCCGGCCTATAGAGCTGCCTACGATGAAGGCTCCGGTGTCGTTGAGCCATATAAAAATGAACATCGCCAATACGAGGTAGGGCGATATGGCATATATGCACGACATCATCGCCAGGGGGAAGCCGATGTAGAGTTGGCCCATCATGGAGTAGGCAAGATTGACCAGCGGAGATTTGTCCTGGATGTACAGCTGCATGATGAAGCGTACAAGGAAATAGCCCAAATAGGCGGCAAACGGGGTATATATATTAAATGACACGGCACACCATGTCGAGGTGATAAGTGCGATTGCTCCCAAAATGTCGACTATGCATGTAGCCGTACTCTTTTTGGTGGCGCTTACATGACTTAATTTGAAAAATTCAATAAGCGCCAATATTGCAAACAACAGACATAGCGCGAGGAATGTCCATCGATTTATGAGTATGGCCGCCACGATAAGAGCCACATACACGGCTCCCGAAAGGCTTCGCAACAATAAATTCTTCATTTACTCGGTCAATAATTTAAATTGAGCTTCAAAAGTACGTAAAAAAAGTGATATTGGGAAATATTAGATAATATATGACCTAAAAAAAGCTTTCGACAATCATTGCGGTGACGGTCGAAAGCTTATTGCGTGTTGGCTCTTATTGTTGCGGAAGAGTCAATTTGTTATTTGAACAACATCGGGGCGAGCTGATAGAGGCTGCGGCGCCATGTGAGGAATTCATGGGCTGTGCCGGGCGAAACGTAGGACACAGCATTGTAGCCTGCATCCTTCAATGCCTTGGCGGCGGCTGTAACGCCTTCGGGGTTCTCCTTGCTTCCGCAGCTGATGAAGGCGAGTTTCACACCGCTGTCCTTCAAGTCCTCGGGAGCGTAGGTTCCGCCGCTGAGCAGTCCGTAGTAACCGAACACCTCGGGACGACGGGTAGTGATGAGCTTGGTTTCAACTCCTCCCATCGAGAGTCCGGCCATTGCGCGATGATCCTTGTCGGGAATTGTGTTGAAATTGGCGTCGATATAGGGAATGAGCTCGTCGATAAGCAGCTTCTCAAACTCCTTTGCGTCAAATGTGTCGATGGTGCCGAACTTAACGTTGTTGGTCAGTCCGTAGGTCATCACGATGATAAACGGATCGATTTTGCCTTCGGCGATGAGGTTGTCCATGATAAGGTTGGCGTGACCTTGGCTTGACCATGCGGTTTCGTCCTCGCCCCATCCGTGCTGAAGATAGAGTACGGGGTACTTTTTGTTGCTCTTTCCATACTCCGGGGGAGTGTAAACGAATGCGCGCTGATGAGTGCCTGTGCTCGGTGAGTTGAACAGCACTTGCTGTACATTGCCGTGGGGCACATCCTTCAGAGCATAGAAGTCACGGTCATGGGCGGGAATTTCGATACCGCTTTCCCAACGGCATGAGCCGAAGTAGTTGAGTGTGCCGGGGTCGTTAAACGTTCCGTCGTCGACAATAAGGTGATAGTAGTGGAAACCTTCGTCCATAGGTCCTGCGGTTGTTCCCATCCAGGAGCCGTCGGCCTGCTTTTCGAGTTTTGTGCCTCCGCTGCCACCAAGACCCAATGTCACGGTTACCGATTTTGCTTCGGGAGCGTCAACCTTGAAACGTGCATAACCTTGAGAGTTTACCATGGGATACTCCTTACCGGGGTGATTCTTGGTTGAAGGAACAAAGTCTTCCTTTACCTGGCCTTGAGCCATGAACGATGTGCTCAGCAACAGAGTCTTCCTTTACCTGGCCTTGAGCCATGAACGATGTGCTCAGCAACAGAGTCACTGCACATGCTGAAATTTGTAATAACTGGTTCATGATGTTTTGTGATTATTGGTTATTACAAAATTAGTCACTATTTAATGCCCTGGGTGTTACTTGTGTTTCAAAAATCTTTGATTATGAAACGTTACATTGGAAAAGTTTTGAAAAAATAGATAAAATATTTTGGTTGGAATATTAATTATGTTAATTTTGCATTTAAGTGTTAATTGCGATGAATATAAGTGCATGTGCTTAAAAACAATTAACGATTAAGATTGTTAACGTTATATAATATAAATGGAAACCTCATGTAGGTTCTACATTAATTAAAATATGAAGAAAGCGACTATCTGGTTTTTGACAATAATAATGGCGCTGACCTTTTGCGGGTTGTTGTACCTTCAGATTATGTATATGAAAAACATAATCAGGATGCGTGACGACCAATTCTCGGAAGGTGTGCGCCGTAGCCTGTATAGCGTTTCCACTACGCTTGAACAGGATGAAACCCGGCATTTCCTTGAGGAGGATGCCGCTGCGATAGAACAGTCGATATATTCCCAGCTTGACGCATCGTTGCCCGGCAAGGATGCGCTGAAGTATTCGTTCCCGAAGGCCGACAACCTTGATGTCAAGCCGTTGACTGAACGGAGCGGCAGTAAGGTCAACAAGGACCGGTACCGCAACATGCAGGAGAATATACGCGGCCAGTATCTCTATCAGAAAGGATTGCTGAATGAGGTGATTCTCAATATACTGAGTCAGTCGAGCAACCGTCCTATCGTGGAGCGTGCCGACTCGGCCACGGTTGCGGGCTATCTGCACTCCGAGTTTGAGAACAACGGATTGAATCTGCCGTTTGAGTTTGCCGTCGTCAATCGTTCCGGACGCGTCATCTACAGCTCTTCGGGTTATGAGGCCAACCATGCCGGCAAGAATAACATGTTTGTGCAGACTCTGTTCCCCAACGATCCGGTGAGCAAGATGAATTATATAAAGGTGTATTTCCCCACCAAGAAGGACTACATCTTTTCGTCGGTCAAGTTTATGATACCGTCGTTTATCTTCACCTTCATTCTGCTTGTGATATTTCTCTACACCATCATCATAGCGTTTAAACAGAAACGCCTTACCGAGATGAAGAATGACTTCATCAACAACATGACGCATGAGTTTAAGACGCCCATTTCGTCAATATCGCTTGCCGCGCAGATGCTCAATGATGACTCGGTGCGCAAGTCGCCGACCATGATGCAGCACATAGCCACGGTGATAAACGATGAAACGAAGCGACTGCGTTTTCAGGTGGAGAAGGTGTTGCAGATGTCGATGTTTGACCGTCAGAAGGCGACTTTGCGACTTCAGGAGATAGACGCTAACAAGGCAATCGCCAACATTGTGTCGACATTCAAGCTCAAGGTCGAGAGCTACGGAGGCAAGATTGAAAGCGACCTTGCAGCTTATGACGCTATAGTCGAGGTGGATGAAATGCATTTTACCAATGTCATTTTCAACCTTCTCGACAACGCTGTTAAATACCGTCGTGAGGATGAGCCGCTGATGCTTAAGGTGGCTACGGCCGACATCTCGGGCAACCGCTTTGAGATAAGGATATCCGACAACGGAATAGGCATAAAGCGTGACGATCTCAAAAAGATATTTGAAAAATTCTATCGCGTATCTACGGGCAACCGCCATGATGTGAAGGGTTTCGGTCTTGGACTCGCTTATGTCCACAAGATGGTTACCGAGCTGAAGGGCGACATTCGCGTAGAGAGCGAACTTGGAATAGGAACAACATTTATAATTATATTACCACTTACTAAAAACTAAACTATTATGGAAGAGCGTTTGCGTATATTACTATGCGAGGATGACGAGAATCTTGGCATGTTGCTGCGAGAATATCTTCAGGCAAAGGGATTCAATGCCGACTTGTTTCCTGACGGAGAGGCCGGTTATAAAGCATTCCTTAAGGGAAAATACGATTTATGTGTCCTGGATGTGATGATGCCTAAAAAGGACGGATTTGCATTGGCACAGGAAATTCGCACTGTCAATTCAGAGGTTCCTATCATTTTCCTCACCGCCAAGTCTTTGAAGGAAGATATACTTGAGGGCTTCAAAATCGGAGCCGACGACTATATCACCAAACCTTTCTCTATGGAGGAACTCGTGTTCCGTATCGAAGCCATATTGCGTCGTGTAAAGGGAAAGAAGGGTAAGGAGATTACCATGTACAAGATCGGACGCTTTACTTTTGACACCCAGAAGCAAGTGTTGATGATCGACGACAAGGTGACAAAGCTTACCACCAAGGAGTCGGAGCTGTTGAGCCTTCTCTGTGCCCATGTTAATGAGATTCTTGAACGTAACTTCGCGCTTAAGACCATCTGGATCGACGACAACTACTTCAATGCACGTTCGATGGATGTTTACATCACCAAGCTGCGTAAGCACTTGAAGGATGATCCTTCGATTGAAATCATCAACATCCACGGCAAGGGCTACAAGCTCATCGCCCCCGAAGTTGAATCGAAGACAAAGTAAACACCCTTCATTGAATACACCGAAACATCGCAGGCGACCCTCCCCACCGAGGGCCGCCTGTCATGCTGTTATTACCATGCTGTTAACGCAATGCTGTTATCGCCATGCTGCCATTGCGATGCTTCAACCGACAACCTCAACAGCATCCTCCAAGTCCCAGAGCTTGTCGATGTATCCTAACGTTGTCATCATCTTTCTCCATGTCGCATTTAGTTTGAAAAGATATGCTTTTCCATCCCATTGCAGCCTCTGTCAAGCAGTATTGCAATAGTTAATAATTTGGTTTATGCGATTTTGCCGGTTTCGATCTCGGATTTAAGGAACTGGAAGATATAGACGGCTCCTTGATAGTAGAGGCCGCATTCGGGGTCGTTGAGCTTGGCGAAGGTGGTTGATAAATACAGTTCGTCAAGAGCACGGTGTATGTCCCAGTTATATTCTGCCATGAGCATTTCAGCGAGTTCTGCCGCAAGGCATTCTATTTGAAACTGTATGTCTTGTGTCATAATTCGATGCGTTTTAAGTGTTCTACAGCTTTGGGGGAACCAAAGAAGTATTGGACTGCATGGTCGCCACGGAATTTCAGCTCTTCAACTAATGCGGAGGCAGACAAATACCCCATTATGAAACGGCGAATTTGCACACCAACCGTATCATCCGCAATCGGACCGATTACAATATCATAAGGATGAGCCTGAACATCGGAATTATTCTTGCGGTTCATCACAACAAATTCTGCCCATTCCTCGGAGTATTCAGGAAAAATCTTTATGTTCAAGCCGTTCTTTATTGTCTCGTCTTCATCAAACTCAAAGCATGATAATGTTGGTTCGCCCTCATTTAGGAATCGAGTTGTTCGAGCTGCCATCTCCATGGCTTGGTCAGGATTGGCGTTGAGATAGAATCCTTGTCCAAAATCCTTGCCACGCTTACTGCGCGAAAGGTCAATCTGTTCAATGGCCACGTTGGAGCCGTGATAGAGTCGTATCATATCTTACCTCCTTCCCGTTGGCAAATGATCTGAAGGTCAGAAACGGCATCGTCAATGGAGAGGGTATGCTCGGCAGCATAGCAGTCGAGAAGGAAATCTATGCCTGTGAAACGGCGCAAATATGCGTAGGCCTGCATATTGGAGATTTGATACCGCTGGGCGAATGCTCCTACACAAGCCACTACATATTCAATTCTATTAAATATCTCTTTCTTGTCCATGACTATGCTTTATTGCTTACAATTAAATCTTTAACATCAATATCAAGTAGTTCTGAAATCCTTACAAGAGTATCAAAAGAGGGCTGCAATTTTTATCCTATTCATTTTTTGCGATTCCATTTTTACTTGTAATACATTGTTGTTAAACGTAAAGTTACAGATAATTTTTGAGGTAGCAATCGAAGTCAATATGAAATATGCGGCTAAGAGCAATATTAGAGGCGTTTAGATGCGAAATGCCGCAGAGGGAGGCGGCGGTTATTTATCGCTGGGGTTGAGTTTCGTTGATGTGGCGGGGGGTGAAGTTGGATGCGGCAGCAATTTGGAGGGAAGGGAAAAGGAGGAGAGAGGTTAGGGGGTGTCAGCAGCAGATGTAGTAGTTGGGGCCGTGGGTGCGTTTTATGCGGAAGCGGCAGCCTTCGTCGAGTAGACATTCGGTGATTTCCTTGAAGCAATCCCTCACACAATTCAGACCGGGATTTATGATTTCCCGCCATTCAGCCATACATTCGGCAATAAAGCGTGGAAGCTGTGAGTAGGCAATGTTGTGCCTACGGGCCATTATGCGGGCGTCGTCGGTGTTGACAATGGCTGCGGTCGAACAGTTGTAGGCCGGCTCTTCGTAGTCGAAGAGGTCGATGACAATGACAAGCTCATCGGAAAAATTGAAGCCGACAAGCAGGTCCATTATTATTGGCTGGTCCTCGTCGGAGCTCATTATGTGGCCGACTCGGTATAGTGTATCGCTAATATGTTTGCTCATATAGATTAAATGTTAAAATCCCGGAATCGTGAGGATTCCGGGATGGTGATGAATAGAGTGTGGATGGTAATGAATAGAGTGTGGATGGTTGATGATCAGATTGTGAAGCCGATGCGCTGACGGGATTCGGAGTGTCGGGCAGGTGTTGTGTCGCGACTTGGTATGTCGCAAGGCAGTATCTCGGTTAATGTTTTACAATCAAAAGTTTCAGCCGAGGTCACTCTCCGGGCCATTGCGGGGAGAATGTCGGTCTGTATCATGTTGATTATGTAACGTGCATTGCCGAAGCTCTTGTCACGATGTAGGTAATCGATGTTAACTCGCTTGGCCAGTGCCGAACGTGCTTCGTCAGACAGGCTGTAATGATTGCTCGTCAAGTAGTTTTCGGCGATCTCCATCAACTCCTGTTCGGTGTAGTCGTCAAATACATAGATGTTGGAGTCGGGGATTCGTGACTTGAATCCCGGGTTCATGTTCAGCATTTTCATCATATTGTCGGGATAACCGGCAAGTATGAGCATCCAGTCACGGTTTGACTCGTCGGCGAGTGCTGTCATCAATGTTTCGATTACAAATTTTCCAGGATCGCGGGGATCGTCGCCCTGATAGAGCTGATATGCCTCATCGATGAACAGAATGCCGCCTTGAGCCTCTTCGAGGGCTTTAAGTGTCTTTTCCGACTCGGAGTTGTAGTTTTGTCCAAGGAGCGTGGCGCGTTCTTTTATCACGACATGTCCCCGGCTTAGCACTCCGGCGCGTCGCAGCATCTTGCCCATCAATTTGGCTACGGTGGTTTTGCCTGTACCGGGTGAGCCTAAGAACATGGCATGAAGCGGAGCATTTACATAAGGCAATCCATTGTCGGCTCGCATCTTGTTAAAGCGTACAACGCGTTCATATAGCGCCAGTTTCTCTTTTGCCGATTTTATGCCGGTGAGATGGTCGAGCGATACGAGCGGTTCCGATTCTTCCTCGTTTGTCGTGGTATCCTCGTTTGTCGTGGCATCCTCGGTGTCGTATTCGATGCTTTCTTCCACTTCGTCGGTTGAATTTTCAAGTTCTGAAGCGATGAATTTGTCGAGAACTTTATCAAAATCATCGTCATCAAATTCCGATTCGGATTCATTTCGGTGGGGAAGATAATTGTCGATTCGCTTTATGGCAGCTTAGGGCGAATATTCATCCAATGGGATGATATACTCAGGGTCACATTTCCCTTTTATGTCGGTGCCGCTCATAGTGTCAAATACGAAACCGGCAATAGGTAGATTCATACATAAGAGTTCGGCATAGAAAACACCGTTAACATCACCGAAAGTGGTAAAAGGGAACTCAACGCTCCAAATGTCATTGTTAAAATTTTCAAGTCCAAAGCAGCGCGGCTCCTTGAAGTATGTCTTAACATATTTGCCGTCAGGGTAGTGGAGCCTTAGTTCCAGCTCGGGCATGATTGTCGGGTGTATTGAGGGCGTTTTGGTGGTGAGATTGAATCTCAAATAGTAGTCGTGGTCGTCAATTGTGTTGAGCGACTTGTAGAGGTTGTCCTCCCATGCGGGACGCACGCCGCAGTTACATACATTGTAATACCGTCCTAATGGATAGTCATAAACATGGATGAACTCTTCGGCGAGTGTTTGCGATACATTTTCATCGCTTACCACGAGTTTATATGTGTGGCCTCCCTTTAGACCTGAGGATTCAGCGGAAAAATGAACAAAATCTTCTTTGAAGTCCTCTTTTGCTAAGTTGATTCTCTTCCGTAGGATGGCAGCTTGGCAGCGTGAGGTCATGTCTATCAATCTGAAAGAAACTTCACGGCGAGCGCCCTTGTCGTAGCGGATGTCGCTGATTTCTACTTTCACGGCAATGCCCCCGAAAAATTCATGTTTGATGAAATCGCGGCGATCGTCGTAATGGAATTTGTCCATGGATGACAAATCATTTACTTGATCCAGATAGTAATCACAAAATTGAATTTTATCTACTGATATAGGGGATTTTTTTGTCATATTTATACAGTTTTAGAGGGAGAGCAGTTAAGCCCTCCGGGTTAATATTTCATTTTACTAATCTCAGCCGGAGGCCTTCCTCCGGATTTGTTACCAACATGTCAATGTACTCCCTGCTCCGAGCTGCTGAATAGGGATGCGTAAAGACACACCACGAGCTGTCGGGGCATTTCTGCGGTTGTAAAATGTTGGTGGGAAATAACTATGCACACCTCATCTCACTCCCCTGGGGGAGCGGCACCGCCGAACTTCTTGTTGTTGAGATGTAGATGCTTCATAGTTGAAAATGAAGTTATTAAACTGTAAAAATATGAGCTTATGCCACAAGGGCTATTACCCAATTTGCTGCAAAAATAATGACGATTTTTCGATTATGCAACTTTTTAAGCAAAAAAATGCAATTAGAGAAATATAGAAAGTCCATGACCTCCCTATCAGGAAGTCATGGACTTTGCAGATATTTATTGATTGTTTTAGGTTGCTAAGATTGCGATTCCATAATGAAGCGCTCGGCATCGAGTGCGGCGCGACATCCGGTTCCGGCTGCCGATATTGCCTGCTGATAGTGCGGGTCGGCGACATCGCCGGCTGCAAATACTCCGGGCACGCTCGTTGCTGTTGAACCGCCTGAAACCACGACATAACCTTGTGCGTCGAGGTCGACCTGGCCTTTGAATATCTCGGTGTTGGGATTGTGGCCGATTGCAAGGAAGAAACCGTCGATGTTTATGTCAAATTTACGCTCCTTGTCGGTGCCTACATGTTCCACCAGATGCGCTCCTTCGAGGAATTCCGAGCCAAAGAGTCCCAATGTGTTGGTGTTAAAGAGAATTGTGATGTTATCCTTATCCATCACTCGCTTCTGCATAACCTTTGATGCACGCAGATAGTCCTTACGCACAATAAGATATACCTTTTGAGCGAGATTGCTGAGATAGTAGGCTTCTTCGCAGGCTGTATCGCCTCCGCCTACAACAGCCACAGTGCGTCCGCGATAGAAGAAGCCGTCGCAGGTGGCACAGGCTGAAACACCAAGACCTGAATAGCGTTGCTCGTCGTGCAGACCAAGATAACGAGCCGACGCTCCGGTTGCTATTATGACCGTGTCGGCAACTATTGTAGTGTTATCGTCGGCGACAGCGGTAAATGGACGCTTGCTGAAGTCGACCTTGGTTATTATTCCCGGGCGAATGTCGGCTCCGAATCGTTCGGCTTGCTTGCGCAGGTCGTCCATGAGCTGTGCTCCCATTACACCTTCGGGATAGCCGGGAAAGTTCTCCACTTCCGATGTGTTGGTGAGCTGTCCGCCGGGCATTATTCCTTCATACAATATGGGAGAGATATTGGCTCGCGAGGCATATATGGCGGCGGTGTATCCTGCCGGCCCCGAACCGATGATGAGGCATTTTGTTGACTCGTTACTCATGATTTAAATTGATTATGCGTTGTTAACTTTAATGTTCTGTGTCACTATCGGAGGTCGATAATCTCGGCATCGGGATATTTGCTCTTGTCATACACAAATGTCGATGCCGGATAACTGATACCGGTTTTTACCGTCCCGACCTTTATCGACGCCTGCGCTCCATTGTCAAGTGTCAATGCAATGTCGACCGGCATGTGGGTCGAGGCGTTGAACGTTATCGTGGCTTTCAGAATCTGCGCTCCCCGGCTGTTGACAGGCGTGAACTCGATTTTGCACGATGATGAGGTCGACGAAATCATGCGCGCCTTATAGCTGCTGCGGAATGAGTTGATTATTGCAAACGGGTTGATTTGCTGCAGCTCCTCGGCTGTCGGCTCGGTTACGTTTACTTCGCCGGTCGATGAGGAATAGGTCCATTGAGTGCGTCCGTCATACCATATCGACATTCCCGGAGTGGTTATCCTGAATTTGTCGCCGCTTATAACCGCTTCGCCTTTCACCGTGTTGCCGTCCATTGTCATGCTGTAGGGTGCGGTTACCGATTTGGCATTCTTAAAGCTTTTAGCCGCCGAGGCTATTACCTCCTCGGGCGATGTTACGGGAACCGCCGCATTCAGTGAAACGGCTAAAATGAGAAGTATTGCAGTTATGAGTCGTGACATTGTAAAATTACGTTTTAAGCAGTTATTTCAAGCATTCTCTCGAGCTGCAATGAATCGACAAGGACCTGACGGGGCTTGGCTCCCGAAGCGGGGCCGACTATGCCGGCGGCCTCGAGCTGATCCATGATTTTGCCTGCTCGATTGTATCCTATAGAATAACGCCTTTGAAGCGAAGATGTTGAGGCGGTGCTTGAAGTAACGATAAATCTTGCCGCTTCTTCAAAGAGCGGATCGCGGTCGTTGACTGTTCCGAAGCTTGTTGAACCGTCGCTTTCAGGAACATAGTCGGGCAGGGGATAGGCGTTGGGATATCCTACCTGTTCGTCGATCGCATCACATATAGCCTCGACCTCCTCGGTGCTGATGAATGCGCACTGCACACGCTCCATCTCGCCGTTGTGCGAGAATAGCATGTCGCCCTTTCCTATCAGCTGATTGGCTCCCGTGCGGTCGAGAATCGTGCGGCTGTCGACCATCTGCGATACCCTGAACGCGATTCGTCCCGGGAAGTTGGCCTTGATGATACCTGTGATTACATTGGTCGACGGACGCTGTGTGGCAAGAATCATGTGCATACCCACGGCACGTGCCTTCTGGGCTATACGCGCTATAGGAGTTTCAACTTCCTTTCCTGCCATCATTATCAAGTCGCCAAACTCGTCGACCACGATAACGATGTAGGGGAGGTAGCGGTGTCCCTTCTCGGGGTTAAGGCGACGCTGGATGAACTTGTTGTTATACTCCTTTATTGTGCGCACGTTGGCATCCTTGAGCAATGCGTAACGATTGTCCATCTCCACACACAGGGAGTTGAGCGTGGCTACGACCTTCATCGGGTCGGTAATGATAGCTTCATTCTCGTCGGGGAGCTTGGCAAGATAGTGGCGCTCAAGCTTGCTGTAAAGGCTGAACTCGACCATTTTGGGGTCGACAAGCACAAATTTCAGCTCGGCCGGATGCTTCTTGTAAAGCAGCGATGCTATTATGGTGTTGAGGCCCACCGATTTTCCCTGTCCGGTGGCACCGGCTACAAGTACGTGTGGCATTTTGGTGAGGTCGGCTATGAATACATCCTTGGAGATTGTGGAGCCCATTGCCATTGGCAGCTCATAGTTGCACTCCTGGAACTTGCGTGATGATATTATCGAGCGTATAGGCACCATCTGAGGCTCCTTGTTGGGCACTTCGATACCTATTGTTCCCTTGCCCGGGATAGGTGCGATAATGCGTATTCCCAACGCGGCAAGGCTCAAGGCTATGTCGTCCTCAAGTCGCTTTATCTTGGCAATTCTTACACCCTCGGCAGGTACTATTTCATAAAGTGTAACGGTAGGCCCCACCGTAGCTTCGATATGCGAAATTGGTATGCTGTAGTTGGAAAGCGTTGAAGTGATGCGTTCCTTGTTCTCCTCCATTTCCTGCTGGTCGACACTGTTGGCTTTGACTTGAATGTTGTTGAGCAGCTCTATTGACGGGAAATGGTAGCGCGACAGTTCGGCCGTGGGGTCGTAGGTGTCGGTCGTTATCTCGTCGGCTTCTTCGATTTCGCCCTCATTTATGGTCATGCTCACATCTTCGTTGTTGTCGATAACCTTAGACTCGTCTTGAATGTCGTTTTTAGTTTCGTCGTCCAATGTGTCGTAGATGTCATCGTCGATTTCGGACTCGGTCATGTCGGTGTCGACGTGGTTGTCATCCACATTGTTATCGTTGGCATAATCCTCAAAGTCAAGTGTCTTGTTCTCAAGCTGTACCGATGATTCGCGCTGAGCCTCATTTCGGGAATTGTCGACTATCTCGGCCGACTCTTTCAGCGATTCTTCAACCTTTCGGCGTGATTCTTCAGCGGCGGCGCGTTCGGCTTCTACGCGTTTGCGGTGTTCGTCCACGCGCTTGCGATAGGCAACATAGAGGAGCCTCAGCTCATTAAGGTATATTGATGCGACAAGAGCCACAAGCAGGATGCTTACAAGTATTGCTCCGGTTACGCCTATGTGCGACATCAGGAATGTGTTGACCTCATAGCCGTGTATACCGCCCCAGAACACCCATGAATGCGCTTTATAGGTTACAAGTCCTGTGACGATTGAAACGGTAATCGCAACAATGAGCGATTTCATAGTCAGCGACCAGAATCCCACTTTGCCCTTATGCAGCAATCCCCATCCGAGGGCAAGGAAATAGTATATGATTACAAGTGCGCCTATTCCTATGCCATTGGATATTGCGCTTTGCGACAGGAATGCTCCTATGGGGCCTCCCGCATTGTTGATTTCATCGCCGCGTTGCGCCATTTCCGATATCGACAGATTAATTGTCGCGCTTTGGTCGTCGGCTCCGTGGGTGAAGTAGGAGAGAGTGACGATTATCAGGTAGGCGGCCCAGCATATCAGTGCTATGCCCACAAACAAGCGTGTACGCTTGTCATGGATAAATCGCGATATGGCGCCCGGTTTGGATTCCTTTTTAGCTGCGGCCTGGCGCGTCGTGTTGCGCTTGCGCGGTGCGGGTTGTGACGGCTCCTTGTACTCGCGGTCGAGTACATCGGGGTCGAAGTTGTCGGATAATATATTGTCTGATCTCATAAGTGCTTAATAACTAATAGTGAAGCTCTATAGCAAATAAAATTTTAAGCCGATGTTGTTAGTACAAAGTTACAACAACCTCGGCTCAAAAACAAAAAAACATGGAATGTGTTGCTTGAAAAATTTCAAATCGCAAGCCAGCAATATCTTAGAGGCTTTTCAATGTGTCGATGGCTTTCATCGGGTCGGGAGCCTTGAACACATAGCTGCCGGCGACGAGAATGTCGGCTCCCGCTTTCGACAGAGCGGCTCCTGTCATTTCGTTGACACCTCCGTCGACCTCTATCAGTGCATGCGAGCCGCTTGCCTCGATAAGTCGGCGCAGACGGCCGACCTTGTTCAGCGAGTTTTCGATGAATGCCTGTCCGCCGAATCCCGGATTGACCGACATAATGAGCACGAGGTCGAGTTCCGAAATGATGTCCTCAAGCATGAAAACAGGTGTGGCGGGATTTAATGTCACTCCGGCTTTCATTCCTGCCTCCTTGATTTCGTGCACCACGCGGTTGAGATGGGTGCAGGCCTCAAAGTGTACGTTCATGATTTCGGCTCCGCAGTCACGCACTTGCGATATGTACTTCTGCGGTTCTACGATCATCATGTGCACATCGAGCGGTTTTCGGGCGAGCCGTTGAATGGCTTTTATAACCGGAAAGCCTATAGAGATGTTAGGCACAAATACTCCGTCCATTACATCCACATGCAGATAATCGGCATTGCTTGAGTTAAGCATTTCAAAATCGGCTTGCAGATTGGCGAAATTGGCTGATAATAATGATGGTGCTACGAGCATGGCTTTAGATATTGATTGCTTACAATTGTTGGTCGTTGCTTCGTGGATGAGGCTTGAATGCGTTCCACAGGATGAAGAGCACGCACACAACTCCTATGCCGAGGCCTATGTAGGTGAGGTATTCGTTGTACTCCTCTACTTTGGCATATAGCTGTTCTTGCGGTACTATCTTGCCGAGCCAATAACCGAGCGCGGCAAGGATGCAGTTCCACACAAGGGCTCCGAGTCCGGTGAATATCACGAATTTGCCGATGTTCATTCGGGCAAGTCCGGCCGGAATTGATATCAACTGTCTGACAGCGGGTATCAGTCGGCCTATGAATGTCGACACAGCTCCGTGATTGTCGAAATACTCTTCGGCGTGACGCACTTTCTCCTCGTTGATGAGGCATGCGTGACCAAATCGGCTATTTGCGAATTTGTACACTATCGGGCGTCCTATCCACAATGAAAGATAGTAGTTGATCAACGCTCCCACTATGGCTCCCGCTGTGGCTAGCAGTATCACCGAGATGAGGTTTACATCGCCTTTGGTGCAGGCGAGATATGCTGCCGGCGGAACAATTACTTCCGAGGGGAAGGGAATGAAGGAGCTTTCGATGACCATGAATGCGAACACAAGAAGGTACACAGTCATTGCATCGGCCGTGAGAAATTTCATCATTATCTCGGCCGGGTCAAAAAGCGCAAAAAGCGGAATCAGGTCAAGCATATATCAAGTTATACTTTATCAGGTGTATTGAAGCAAAGTTCAAAATTAGTAAATAAATCAATTAAACAGCCGGGATTGGCGATAAAACATCACAAAATCCCTATTTCGCGAAACATGTCGGCATAATAGGCCGCTTTCTTCTCGATGGCGAGCGGATAGGCCCTTGATGTCGACGGCATCCTGAATATCTTCACTTCGCGTCCGTCGCCAAGTGTTGCTGTTACATATTCTCCGATTTTCGGCGACACGGTGCCGGTAATCGAAGCAAGAGTTTCGCCTGCTTTCTCGCCTGTGGTGGCGAGGGCATGGCAATGGGGCATACGCGTCAGCAGCTCCATCAGCGGCACCGGCTCCACTATCTCCAGATACTTGTCGGAGGCATTGTCCTTAAGACGGCGCACCTTATGCCCGGTGTCGTTCAGGGCTATGCCCTTTGCGTTGAGGAACTTTTTTATCAGTCCGAGCCTGAAAGTGCGCGCCGCCGCGTCGTAGAAGTATTCCTTGTCGTCATGGAATATTAGTCCCATGATTCGCCAAAAGTCGTTGATGCGGTTAGGGTAGTAGAACTCCATCGACCATCTTTCGCTTTTGGGCGGGAAGGTGCCCATTATCAGCAGGCGTGCGTCATCGGGCACGTAGGGCTCAAACGGATGAATTTCGACCGGTATCATCGTCATTGCGTTACGACAACAGCTGTGATGCCACGCTGTCGGCAAGGGCGGCACAGTCGGCCAATGTTTTGGCGCTCGGAGCTTGCTTGGCTTCTACCGATACCATGTCGGGGGTGAGCATCTTAGCCTCTTCAAGCACGCTGTTTATGCGCTTTACTGCCTGCGGAGCCCATGTGTAGGAGCCGAATGTGGCTACGACGCGGTTCTTTAGTTCGCGTGTCTTTATCGCTTGCATCACGCTTTCTATCGGCGGATAGAGAGTGTTGGAATAGGTGGGTGCTCCTATTATGAGTCCTTTGTAGCGGAATATGTCGCTCAATATGTAGGAGAGGTGGGAGTAGGATGCGTTGTGGACGCGTATGTTCTTGATGCCCTTTTCGGCAAGGCGCGACGCTATCGCTTCGGCCATCTCCTCGGTGTTGCCGTACATTGAGCCGTAAACTATCACCACGCCTGTTTCGGCTTCATATCGGCTCAGCTTATCGTAAATGCCGCCAATTCTCTTCACTTCATCGTGCCACACGGGGCCGTGGGTCGAGCAGATGTAGTCGATTTTCAAGTCCTTGAGCTTGGCAAGTGCTTTTTGCACAAACACTCCGTATTTGCCCACGATGTTGGAGTAATAGCGGTACATTTCAGGGATGTAGTACTCAACATCGGTTTCGCTGTCGATTACACCGCCGTTGATTGCGCCGAAACATCCGAATCCATCGCCTGAGAAGAGCACGTTGCGCTCGTTTACGTAGGTCATCATGGTTTCGGGCCAGTGCACCATGGGGGTGAGTTTGAATGTCAGTGTCAATCCGCCAAGGTCGATTGTGTCATTGTCGGCCACCTTGAGCAGATTGTCCTCGATGCCGTAAAAACCTTTCACCATTTCAAGGGTCTTTGCATTGCCCACTATGGTCATTTCAGGGAAGAAGCTGCGCAGCACTTTTATGGAGCCTGAGTGGTCGGGTTCCATGTGGTTGATCACCAGATAGTCGGGTGCTTCGGTGCCGGCTATCTCCCTGATGTTGGTGAGAAGTTTGTCGCATTCGCTTATCTCCACACCGTCGATGAGGGCCGTTTTTGACGAGCCTTTTACTATGTAAGAGTTATAGCTCACTCCTGCAGGAAGGGGCCAAAGGGCTTCAAATCGGTGGGTGGTTCGGTCGTTTACCCCAACGTATGATATGCCGTCGGTTATGTTTCTGATGTTCATGAATTGTTTTGATGTGTTAAATGTTAATATTAGCAGATATGAGCAAAGCCGCTTTATCCTGTTATTGGATTAGGCGGCTTGAAATGTGATAAGGTTGGTTGGTGATTCGTTTATGATTTTGCGCGTTCTACACGTTCTACGTATGAACCGTCGCGAGTGTCGATGCGCACTTTGTCGCCGGTTTCACAGAACAGGGGCACGCGTACTTCGGCGCCGGTTTCCACTGTTGCGGGCTTAAGCGTGTTGGTTGCTGTGTCACCCTTTATTCCGGGCTCGGTATAGGTGATTTCAAGCACTACGCTGGTGGGCATCTCGCAAGTGAGGATTGTGTCGGAAGCAGCATGAACCATGGCCTCGCATATATCACCTTCTTTAAGGAACTGAACACCGTCGATGCTTTCGCCGGGAATTGCTACTTGTTCAAATGTTTCGGTGTGCATGAAGTTGTAGCCCATGTCATCCTTATATAGATATTGGTAGGGACGACGCTCGATGCGTACTTCATCAACCTTTACGCCCGAGTTCCAAGTCTTGTCAAGGATGCGGCCGGTCTTGACATTCTTGAGCTTGGTGCGCACGAAAGCCGGACCCTTGCCGGGTTTTACATGAAGAAACTCTACGATGAAGAAGTAGTTGCCGTCGATGTCGAGGCACATTCCGTTTTTAAAATCTGCAGTTGTTGCCATAAAGTGATTTATATCGATATTTTTGATTGTTAAAATTTTGCTTGGATTTCAAGCCTTTAGCGAGTCATCCGCGAATTTTGCTGCAAAGATACTAAAAGTAAGGGCATTATACCCAATATTTCTTGAATTTTTTTACGATTGTCGGCTTAAAAAGGGAAGAAACGGCGTGTTTTGTGTAGTTTTTTCTCAATATTTTCCGATTCTACATTTAGTTTTGCGTCACATTTATTATTAACTTTGTAACTCACATTTCTTAACCAAAAATTTAGTAACAATGGAACAAGTATTATTTTGGATTGTGCCGATTTCGTCGTTGCTTGCTTTGCTTCTTGCATGGCACTTCTACCGTCAGATGATGGGAGAGAGCGAAGGCACTCCTTTGATGCAGAAAATTGCATCCCATGTGCGTAAGGGTGCGATGTCTTATCTTAAACAACAGTACAAGATTGTGGGCATAGTGTTCCTGTGCCTTGTTATCCTGTTCTCAATTATGGCCTATGGATTCAACTTGCAGAATCAATGGGTGCCGGTGGCATTCCTTACCGGAGGTTTCTTCTCGGGACTTTCGGGATTCCTGGGAATGAAGACGGCTACTCAGGCTTCGGCCCGCACTGCCAATGCCGCTCGCAATTCATTGAACAGCGGATTGCGTGTCGCTTTCCGAAGCGGAGCTGTGATGGGACTTGTTGTCGTGGGTCTTGGATTGCTCGACATTTCGTTCTGGTATCTCGTTCTTGACTATTTCGTGCCTAACGACCCGGCGACTCCTACCGCCAAGCTGTGCATGATTACCACCACGATGCTTACCTTCGGAATGGGTGCCAGCACGCAGGCGCTGTTTGCTCGTGTGGGCGGAGGTATATACACAAAGGCTGCCGATGTCGGTGCCGACCTTGTGGGCAAGGTTGAGGCAGGAATTCCCGAAGACGACCCCCGAAATCCCGCTACTATTGCCGACAATGTGGGTGACAATGTGGGTGATGTGGCCGGTATGGGCGCTGACCTTTATGAGTCATATTGCGGCTCGATTCTTGCAACCGCCGCTCTCGGTGCCGCCGCTTATATGACTTCGGGCGATGTCGACATGCAGTTTAAGGCTGTGGTAGCCCCCATGTTGATTGCCGCAGTGGGCATCATCTTGTCAATCATCGGTATATTCTCGGTTAAGACCAAGGAAAACGCCAAGATGAAGGACTTGCTCAACTCGCTCTCATTCGGAACCAACCTCAGCTCGGTGCTCATTGTCGGCGCTACATTCTTGATTCTGTGGCTTCTCCAGATTGACAACTGGCTTAATATCGCCATTGCTGTTTTGATCGGTCTGCTGGTGGGTATAGTTATTGGCCGTTCCACCGAATACTATACATCGCAGTCCTATGCTCCCACTCGCCGTTTGTCGGAGAGTGGAACTACCGGTCCGGCCACCGTTATTATATCGGGTATCGGTCTTGGTATGGTTTCAACAGCAGTTCCTGTGTTGGCAGTGGTTGTAGGTATTATCCTTTCTTACTGGCTCGCATCGGGATATGACCTGACAAATGTGAGCATGGGCCTTTACGGTATCGGCATCGCCGCTGTGGGAATGCTCTCGACTCTCGGTATAACTCTTGCCACTGACGCTTACGGTCCTATTGCCGACAATGCCGGAGGTAACGCCGAAATGAGCGGTCTTGGTGAAGAGGTTCGCCGTCGCACCGATGCTCTCGACTCGCTCGGCAACACCACCGCAGCTACAGGAAAGGGCTTCGCGATCGGTTCGGCAGCTCTTACCGGTCTTGCTCTCTTGGCCTCATATATAGAGGAAATCCGCATCGGATTGTCACGACTCGGACAGACAGCCCTTAATCTCGGCGACTTGACAAAGCCCATCCATGAGGCTTCGTTTACCGACTTCATGAACTATTACGATGTAAACCTCATGAATCCTAAGGTGCTTTCAGGTATGTTTATCGGCAGCATGATGGCATTCCTCTTCTGCGGTCTTACGATGAATGCCGTGGGACGCGCCGCCGCTCACATGGTTGAGGAGGTTCGCCGTCAGTTCCGTGAAATAAAGGGTATACTTACAGGTGACGCAGAACCCGACTACGTATGGGGCACAGAACGAAGCGTTGCTTGAGGTGAGCGGCGTGATTTTGTGAAAGGTTTTTTATTTCAGTGAGTTAGGTGTGGTGAGGGATGATGAGGTGGTGAAAACGAAATGTTCCGAAAGTTAACATGGATTGGATTTCGGTTTAATTTTTGAGCCGAAAAGTTTACACGAGGGCTGCGCATGGTTTAATCGGGATTGTCGCCGGGTTTGCAACGGTTTTGACCGGAGTTTCGATGGGGCTGAGCCGCTGATCAGGATGTATGATGGGGTAGTGGAGCCGGTTGTGTGCCGGTTATTTTATGCCTGTTTCGTTTATTTATAAAGTTAAAAAGGTTGCATATAACGGTTATTTGTGTAATTTTGCGGTAAATATTAGGATTATGGGACCAGTGAAAGTGATACATGTGCATCTTCTCGGCAAGCGTCGGGATCTATATTTCGGCTCAATAGCCGCTATATTTACAGTTTTAACGCCTGATGAGGTCGGTTGTGGGTATGATTACCTGCGCCGTGCCGGATTGAGCGGAGGGGGCACTGTGATGACTAAAAAGGCTTGTATCAAGCAGTCAGTACTTATCACCAGCCCTCGCGGGGGTAAAGAACAGGCGTAAGTTTGATGTCTATTTTAAGGGAATTATAACGGCATATTAAAGACATTAGAGAAGGGAGCCATCCGCCCCCTATTTTTATGCCTGAACGGTTCGATTATGGGCGATTTTTAGGGGTGGACGGACTGGTGGACGGACAAAGTGGACGGACATTTTGTAAAAAGTGGACGGACAGGTTTCAGTCCGTTGATGGGCAAATAGCTGATAGTGGCAAAATACCGTTACTTCAAAATGAAATGTTAAAATCGGGGTTTTGTTGCGAACGTAGAAACCCCTACTTTTTCAAATCCGCATTATTAATATAGCGTAAAATCAGCATTTTAGCTTATATATAGCGGTTAAGCGAGGGGGGAACTGCTAAAGCCGAGGGGAGGGAGGGTATACCGGTGGTCACCGAGGGTACCACAGTGAACATCCCAAAGGTCAATTCAGGTGGCACTGGGTGTGGATCAAGCGAAGGAGGTCATGCTTAGACATAGGTCTCAGAGATCTACAGTCTCCTTCGATGTAGAACGGGCATAGGCAGGGACCGGCCTCTCTCTCTCTAATTCCTCGATGCGAGCCTTTAACCGCCCGATTTCTTCCGCTTGCTGCTTAATGGTTTCTAAGAATGTGTTTACCATGGAGGGGACCGGGTTTTGCGATAATTTTTGAGGGTTGTCAACGAAAATTTTCTCGTCAATGTGGTCCTCCGGCACAGAGGAATGAATTATTGGAGTGTCCGAGGATTCCAATAACATTGCCCCTTGCCCTGTTAGTAGCCATACAGGAGAATACTTGGGAAATTTTTCACAGATGAGTTCCAGCCATTTAGATTGAATGTCGGTTCCTTTCGCAATTGCCTTAGATATAACGCCTCGGCTTGCTCCAATGGTACGCTCGATAGTGCCGATGGAGATCCCTTCGGCATCTGCTAAAGTCTTTATACGAGATAAAATTTTACACATAATGCGAAAATTATCGTTGAAAAATTTTGTTGTGCGAAAATTATCGCTTATCTTTGCAGCGTGTTCCAAATGGAACAAGCGGCCAAAGATACAAAAAAGCCGCGATTTTAACAAATTTAAGATTATGACCAACAACGAAATCAAAGAACAAAAGACCCGCCAGATGGCACGAGTCATTTCGATGGCGACAAGTCTTCACTATGCCATCGAGGAGCTGATGAGTATGATGATAGCTGAGGATGAGGACGAGGATTTTTCACTTGTGGATTCCGAGGATGAAGATCTTTACCTCGCCCTCGGTATCAAGGCTGACGAGATCGACAAGATGGCCGATATGATTTCAGAAAGATATAAAGCAATAAAAAACGAAAAATAAACAACTATGAGTGAGACAAAGAAAATGACCAAGCTGGAGATACTTGAGATCTTCAAGGATGAGTACAAGAGCGTGCTTCGCAAGTACGAGCGCAATGTGGAAAAGTATGCCCTCAAGATGAACGAGGACTATGAATACTTCTTCCGCTGGTATGGTGACGACATGTATAAGGCACAGGTAAACCTCAAGGCTGTGCGTGAGCTTCGCCCGATGACCTCGTGGGATGACCTCGACAAGATCAAGACATGGCTGGGCAACTACATTGAGAACATTGAGCGCACGCTTGTTGAGGGCAGTCAGTACCCGACAAGCTCAAGCATCATGGCTAACGTAGCCGAGACCCTTCAGCGTGTAGCCAGCCAAGAGCTGAGAGGCGAGCTGCAAAGGCTTCTCTGGTCAATCACCTGTAACGAATAAAGCAATGAGAACAATAACTGAAATCGAAGAAGATATCTGCGTTGCAAAGCGCAAAGTTGACAAGGCACACACCTCGTCAGAACTGACAGCTGCAATTAACGAGCTTAGTCATCTGAATTTTGAGCTAAGTCAAGCCGAACGGTTCAAGTCGAGCGGCAAGGAGAATGCCGAGCAGATGGCGCTTGAGGAAATACGCCGATGGGCAAACGGAAGCCACGCTTACCTGTCACAAGCTCCCGGCTACGCACGTGGATACAAAGATGGCATCGGTCAAGCTAAAGAGATAGTCTGCGGTATCCTTAACAGATACCTCGTAAAAGATAAAGAGGGTTAGACCCAAGAGAGGGCGATCCTTCGGCAGGAGAGCCGAGAAAGCCGAAAGGCAAAGTAAATTTTTCCACTCCCCGGCGTTTGCCAAATTGCGCCGGGGAATCAGGGAGGCCCGGAAGGTGAGCGACCATGGCGCAAGTATCGGGGTTCGATTCCCCGACCTCCCACTAAAAACTTCCAAAGATGAAGCAACGAGCAGAACGAATGATCGATAACGCAGTCAAGGTGATGTTAACGACCTTGCAGCGTCAGTTTGAGGACACTTCGACCGTCCTTGACGAGTATGAGGCGACCCACAGCGAATATGAAGCCGACCAATCCAAACAGTACGGCGCATTAGTGGAGGGTCACTTTGCCATCAAGGAAGCGATAGACAAGATGAATAACCAACTAAATAAAAAGTGAGACTATGAAGCAAATGATTATTCCGGTAGATGATAAAACGCTTTGTATCTATCCGGCAAAAGATTCAACCATACTGGACTGCCAAATTGAACATTTGAAAAGAGTCCGGAAATGGCTTTCTCAAACTCCTTTTGCGACATTAGCGACTGCTCTGAAGAGCGGCACAGAAAAAGATCAGCTTCGTTGTATGCACCAAGCTGAGCGTTGGCTTCTGAAATATCATCCGGCAGAGATATTCGGTCGGTACACACGAGTTCAATTCCTTGAAGATGCGCAAAGGCTGATACACATTCTTGGAGGAGTGGTCTCGCCCACTGTGCTAAGGAAGTATCAAAATACATGGCCACGAAAGCGGATGACCATGGATGAAAGGGAGATTTTCTAACCATAACTATTCCATTTGGAAAATAAGCGCAAAAATAACAAAAAATCAAATAAGTGAGAATATGAAAAAGTACATTTCAGTAAGCAAAGAAGGCATAGCCAAGCTCCAAAAGGCGTTTCGCATCGATGGCAAGCCCATCGGGGAGCGTTGTGTGAGAAACGCACTTGCCTATCGCCAAAACAACGACCTTGCCAGAAAGATACGATTTGCGGCGCTCAAGCATTATGGAGGCTGCACCTACTACGACCTTAAGGAGGGAGAGTTCTTCTTTGACTCGGACAGTTGCGCACGTGCGGTATATCCTAACGGAGCCGAGGTCTATCTTGACAAGCAGACAGGCGTGGGTACCATCTACGACCCCAAAGGGAACGTGGTCGCTGAATACGACAATGTGATGGTTTCACAGATACCTTCCATTCAAGAACGGGCAATGGCGCTCTAAAATTGGCGAGTTTATGGAGTATTGCAACGGCATATATTGCGTATCGTCGCGTGAGCTAATCGACACCGGCATCATGACTATTGGAAGTTATGAGAAGGCGGTTCAGCGTAAGCGTATCGATGTCGTAAAGCGAGGCGGGGGAGCAAAAGGTTCCTATGCCCTTATAGCTGTTGACTCCCTCAAACCTGAACACCGCATCCAAGTCAACGAGAAGCTCGGGGGCAAAGACGCACATATAGCAGCATGGGTCCGGGCAAATTATGTCGAGGACCAGAAGGCTGTCGAATACTTCAACGACCCGGAAAAGACCGGTACCGAGCTGAAGATAGGCAAGAAGCGTGAGTATATGGTCAACGCATCGGTGCTGAACACCTGTATCAAGCTATATGATAACGCCTCGGCATCACAGCGGCTTTTTGGCAGGGACTATGACTGGTCACGCATGACAGCCGTGATAGAGAGCCTCCGGGTTCAGTACGGGCACACCCTGCCGGCTTCGGTGCTTCGCTTCCGGCGTAAGGTCAATGACTACCGCAAATATGGTTATGCAGCCCTTGTTAGCGGTAAATTCGGCAACAAGAACGCCCAGTTGCTGACCGATAAAGAGGAACGGGTTATAAAGGGCCTCGTGATATTACCGACCCGACCGTGGAACACTACCGTCAGGAAAATGTATGAGATGTTTGTATGCGGTGAGCTTGACGTTTTTGATCCCGAAACCGGAGAGGTTCTCGATCCGGATAAATGTGTCAGAGTTAAGAACGGCGAGCCGTGGGTGCCAAGCGAAGCGACCATAACCAATTACCTTAACCGCCCGGATGTGAAGCTGTTTGTCGATATGCGTCTGAAGCCCAACGTTGACTTCTATCACGAGAATATGCCGCACGTTCACCGTCACAGAGGGCAATATTCGCTTTCGCAGATCACGATGGATGACGTGGACCTTCCAAGGCGTATGGCGGGCAACAAGCGTGTGCATGCGTATTATGCTTACGACTCCGTGAGCGAATGTGTGCTTTCTGCCACCTATTCGATGAAAAAGGACGAGGCTCTTGTCGATGACTGCTTCAGGCAGATGTTCAGGCTGATCAGGCGGCGCCAATGGGGTATGCCCGCCGGCATAGAGGTTGAGAACCACCTTATGACCCGCCACAAGGACGGTCTGCTTGCTGAGGGTGTTGTCTTTTCTCGGGTAAGGTTCTGCGCCCCGCAGAATTCACAAGAGAAACAGGCGGAACCGCTCAACGGTGCAAAGAAGCGTAGCATAGTCCATAAGAACCGTGAGGATATCGGCCGCTTCTACGGCAAAGGGAAATGGCGCACATATCAGAAAAAGATCAGCGATGAAACCAACGAGACATGGGAGGACAAAAAATACTACACCTTCGAGGAGCTTGTCGCCGATGACCGTGCCGACAATGCGGAATGGAACAACAGCCTCCATCCCGACCAGAAGAATTATCCCGGCATGACACGGTGGGAAGTCCTTATCTCCAATATCAATCCTAACCTCCGACCCTATGACGACCGTATTGTAGCCCGGTACGTAGGCGTGACGGTTCCCACGAGCATACGGCGCAACTCCACGGTGCGTGTCAACCATAGTGACTGGTGGCTCAGTGAGCCGGAAGTCCTCGGCAAGCTGAAGTCTAACAGTTACAAGGTCACGGCTTACTACCTGCCGGACGATGAAGGCGACGCACAGGACGTGTATCTCTATCAGGATGACCGCTTCATTGACAAGGTGGAAAAAGTCGAGACCTTCAGCCGCGTCATGGCTGAGCAGACCGATGAGGACAAAGCCCGGTTCGCAAGGCAGATGCAGAAGGTAAACCAGTTCAAGGAATACCTGAGCAAAAACGCAATCGCCCGTCTGGGCATACAGGAGCGCACAGCGGCTCCGGAGCCGGAAGACGAGGATATTACCGTGCCGGAGGTCGAAACGGCGACAGACGCGCCCGAAACGCTCACAGCGGCATGGGTTAAATATGAAACCGCAAAGGTGGCAATCGATGATTTATAATGAAATTACAACACTGTTAGAATATGATTACAACAGAAATCAAAAACAAAATCGCAGAAGCGATAAAGGCAGCCCGGATAAATTACCCGAGCGATGCCAAGCACGCCGCTTCCCTCGGGGTCACCACCTCGGCATACAGCTCCATCAAGAACGGTCAGACCGAGCGAGTCCTGAGCGACGGCAACTGGATGAGCATAGCCCGCAAGCTCGGGGTCAATCTCCGTGGCGGCATAGAATGGAAGGCAGCCAAGACCGAGACCTTCAAGTATATCACGACGCAACTTGAGTTCATACAAGAGCGTGGGTTAAGCGGTCTGCTGTGTGACCTTCCCAATATCGGCAAGACCTTTACCGCCCGGCATTATGTCAAGACCCATCCGAATGCGGTCTACATCGACTGTTCGCAGGTCAAGACCAAGCTGAAGCTCGTTCGCAAGATAGCGACCGAGTTCGGTTCCAACACCAGAGGGTCATACTCGGATGTGTATGCCGACCTTGTGTTCTACCTTCGCTCAATAGACGCCCCGCTGATCATACTTGACGAAGCCGGCGACCTCCAGTATGAAGCCTTCCTCGAATTGAAGGCACTTTGGAACGCCACCGAGCGGTGCTGCGCATGGTATATGATGGGCGCCGACGGACTCAAGGCGAAAATCAACCGCTCCATCGAGTGCAACAAGGTTGGTTATGCCGAGATGTTCAGCCGTTACGGAGACCGTTACAGCAGGATAACCCCGGATGACGGACGTGAACGTGAGGCATTCCTGAAAGAGCAAGCTCGCGTTGTGGCTAAGGTCAACGCTCCGGAAGGCACCGATATCGGTGTGATCGTGAGAAAGAGTGCCGGCGGTCTGCGCCGTGTGTATACCGAAATTGAGAAACTCAAAATGGCGTGACTATGATGGATTACAAGATTAAAGTCACGTTTGCAGACGGTAGCCGGAGAGTGCTGAAAGATCCGTCAGAGTTGACAACAGCTAATAAGCGGCGTGAGATTCGAGTGGTCTTTAAGGACGGCAAATATACTGACCTTCATTTAGGTCGTGTATGTCCAAAAATGGGTATTGTAAAGGTCAGCACCTTTGGTCTTTTACCCGAAGGAATAAAATTAGATAAAATCATGGGGTGGTGTTACAAATTCCCCCATAAAACCGCAAGACGATAAAATTATGACAGTAATAGAAAAACAGTACATGGATTCGGTTATCAACATCAACCGAATGATGCGCAAGGCGCAGGACAGTGAACCCGATTGGGAGCAGCGTCGATACGAGATAGCCAAGGATATGATGACTGCATTAATCAACAATCCCGATGTAGCGGCATCCGTGGCATGTGGACCCAAGCCAACCGAGGGTGTGCCTGTCACGTTAGCCAAAATTTCTTTGGAATTCGCTGATGCACTTGTCGCTGGACTGAAAAAGACTCAAGAGAAGAAGTAACTATGGCAAAGCGAGCATTTAGTCCGAAGGAGGTTCTTGCCAAGAAGTACAAGAGCCTACCATGGGGCGAGAAATGGCGTGTCCCATTTGGCGATGTCCCGACAAACGAGACATGGTTCATCAGCGGCGCGTCAGCTTCCGGCAAGAGCAGCTTTGTGATGCAACTCGCCAAGGAATTATGTAACTACGGAACCACCCTGTATTTGAGCTATGAGGAAGGAATAAGTCAGTCATTCCAGATGCGAATAAAGCGTGAAAGGATGAGTGAGGTGCAGGGGCGATTCCGCGTGATCACTGATGACACCTACGAGGAACTTGCTGAGAGACTCGGTCGTCCTAAGAGTGCAAAGTTCGTCATAATCGACAGCTTTCAGGAGAGCGGAATCACTTACGATCAATTCATGGAGCTGATAAACCGTTTCCATCGCAAGAGTTTCATCTTCATATCTCAGGAGTATAAAGGGGAACCAGCCGGCAAACCGGCAGGGCGACTCAAATACAAAGCCGGAATTAAAATCCGAGTGGTAGGCTACAAGGCTTATTGTCAAGGGCGCTTCACCGGAGATCCGGGCAGCTGCTACACAATATGGGAAGAAGGAGAGTTAAGAACGTCAAACAACATAGAAAAAGATGAGCATAAAGAAACAGATAGTGGAGCTTGAACCTTCAGGGCGCATCCATAATGAGGCGTTTGTTTCCGCTCCGATGACATGCCGCTATTGCAACGGCAGGGGAGGATTCCCGATTGATACGGTCGAAGGCCCATCGATGGAGGAGTGCCCCGACTGCAAGGGAACCGGCGAGGTCATTGCCGTGGTAACAGTAGAGTGGAAACCTAATAAAAGATAAGATTATGGCACAAAACATCAATCAAGCCTTTCGGCAGTTAGGCCGAACCGAAAAAGCTCAATTCATCGAGAAGAACCTTGAATATGCTTCTGAATGGGCAATCGCCGAGTATGTGGACACATATTTCTTAGGGGTGGCAAAACATCTGTCAGAAGAAACCCTGATGGCAATGCTTCACTACAAACAAGAACAGAGCAAGAGCAATGAAACAGCAGGTAACTAACTTCGGGCGGTTCTACTCCGCTTTCCATAAGCTCACCATACATGGAGAGCCGGACGAGGCAAAGCGTCAGTTCGTGCTGCAGTACACCGCCGGACGCACCGACTCCCTCAAGGAGATGACCCGGAAAGAATACTCCGACCTCTGCACCGCCATCGAGGGAATGAGCGGCACCAAGGACGAGCTGAAGCGTCGCCGCAGCATAGTCCTTAAGCTGATGCAGGAACTTGAGGTTGATACTACCGACTGGGCGCAGATCAACGATTTCTGCCGTCACCCGAGAATAGCCGGCAAAGCCTTCGGTCAGCTGTCAATCGAAGAACTGATGGAACTTGCGACCAAACTCCGCTCAATCAAGCGCAAGGGATGGCAGCGCAAGAAGGAACAGCCTGAACAGGCTCCTGCGCCAACCGAGCGAATAACTTATCTTATCAACCTTGCCGGTCCCGGCATGACAAGCTATAACTGAGATGAAAAGGGTAATACAACAAATCAAGAACTTCATTCAGCTCCATACCTCCGACATGGAGAACGAGGATTATATAAGCCTCATGCGAGAACTTGCTGAATGGACCACGAGTCAGGCTGACATAGCCGAATATAGTGATGACACCGACACGGTGTTCCCGATAGACGAATAATCACCATTAACAACAAAACGATATGGCAAAAAGAGCAAAAAAGACAATCATTACCGGCGTGTCAAAAGACGCAGCCGAGGAAGCCTTCGCAGTCTATGCCAAGGCAGACGCAGAACGTGCGAAAATCACCGCAGACATCGAGCTCCAGTGCGCACGTATCCGAGAGAAGCATCAGGAAAGACTCTCACAGCTGCAGACCACACAGGACGAAGCATTTGAGACGCTCCAGTCTTTCGCCACTGAAAACCAGTCGGAGCTTTTCTCAAAGAAAAAGAGTCTCGATATGGTACATGGTACCATCGGATTCCGCACCGGCACTCCCAAGCTCAAAACCCTCAAGGGTTTCACATGGGCAAGCGCATTGCAGCTCATCAAAGAGTTCCTTCCCGGGCATATCCGAGCCACCGAGGAGATTGCCAAGGATAAACTTCTTGCCGACCGAGAAGATGAGACGGTGGCAGCCAACCTCGCACGTTGCGGCATCTCGGTCGTGCAGGAGGAGACCTTCTTTGTAGAACCCAAAAAGGAGGAGAGCGTAGTATGAAGCGGGAAATATCACGTCCTCCGAAAGTGGCACTCTGCCGGGTCTGCAAAGGCTCGGGCAGAGTCCCCGGTGACGAGGAAGGGGAGACCCACACGTGCCTCCAGTGTGAGGGGAGCGGCAGAGTGACAGTGAGCTGCGAAATGATCCTCGACATCAGACCGTATAAACCGGAACCAAAGAAACATCGATGAGCTGAATGTCAAAAAAGAAACCCGGAATAAGTTACAAAAAGCGAGTCGCTGACACCAACAGGATATATGACCAATATGCCAAGCAAGGAATCCCCAACAGGGAGATATGGCTGAGGTACATATATCCTTTGTATGGTTTCAGCGAACGGACGTTTTATAACCTGCTGAAAGCACCGACCAAGCCGGGATTCGTTGACAGCAATATACAGCCATCACTATTCGATGACGATGATGAGCAATGATTTCGAGCGTGTGATCCGTAACATACTCCGGGATATCGAGGTTGAGCTGACCGACGAGTTCGACCGGAACTTCGAGCGTCAGGCTTTTTTCACTCAGGCATGGCAACGGCGAAAAAGTCCGACCCGTCCCGGCGGTCTGATACTCGTGGACACCGGCGGTCTTCGCCGGAGCATTTACAGTGTCAGGAAGGACAGCAGCATAGTTTTCCGCTCGGATCACCCGGCGGCCGCCATCCACAACGAAGGCGGGGAGATAAAGGTAACAGAACGCATGAAGCGGTTTTTCTGGCACAAGTATTACGAAGCCACCGGTTCCTTCGGCAGGAAGAAGGATGGAAGCCGGCGCAATGACAAGAGGACTATACAACTATCAACCGAAGCCGAGTTCTGGAAATTCATGGCATTGATGAAGGTCGGCAGGACAATCAAGATACCACAGCGCAAATTCATCGGCACATCTCCCGAGGTCGAGGCAACCGTCAGGGAGATAATCGAGGAAAATATAACAGAATACTTCAAAATTGATTTTGACATAAAAGAGAAATGAGAAAGGAATTATACAACGCAATCAAGACCCGGCTTGAGGCTCTTTGCGTAAACGCAGCTGGGGAATACTACACGAGACCGGATGAAGCGGATGTCGATGACGAACTTTATCCTCGGGCTATAAAGCATATCGACCTGTGGAACCGCAATGTCGAATTCATCGATCAGGACACTCCATGGGAGCGTCCGGCGGTGTTCATCGAATTCGAGCCTATCCGTTGGAATGACATTGTTCCGGCGGTGGAATACCGTGCCGAGGCTAATGTCAGACTGCATATAGTTACTGACTGGGCTCCGGCATATAAGGATTTTGCCGGTGTCGGGATAGACCTTGATCTGCCCGATAAAATCCATGATGTGATCGCCGGCATCGATGGCGAGACCTTCAAAGACTTCCAACTCGCCGAGTCCCACACCAACCACGACCATGAGGATATTGTGGAGAGCATCGAGGTTTACAGCTACGTAGCCATCAAGAGTGCTGCGCCCAAAGCCCCATAAACGCCACGTGTTGCGCTAAAACAAAGGGAGCCGTTACCTTTATCGGGTGACGGCTCTCTTGCGTTATATGGGCGAATAAACGGCTAAATTTGGCGTGATGGTTGTGCGCCCGGGTCTGTGAAAAGCATAATATCGGTGTATCCTGCATTATAATTCATGGTGGCGTTGAATTCCTTGCGTCGGCATCGTGCAAACGGGTTGCCGAGAGCCGGGTTCCGACCCATCCACTCGCACAGTTCCACTATGCATGATTTTTCGGACGTGAAATAAATGAAATTATGCCCCGGAAGCACCGACAGCACATCGAGGTAATCGGCGAGTCGCCAATACATACGGTAGGTGCCGACATCTGTTGAGAGGTACGGCGGGTCCACAAGGAATACAACTCCCGGGATGTTTCGGTATCTCTCGACAAGTTCTTTGTAGTCACACGAGGTTATCTCAAGCCCTTCGAGATAATCCGGGCATTCGGCATATCCGGTCTTGCGCACGTTGTTGTAAAGAACCTCCTTGCGCATCTCCGGGATTGACATCTTGTATTTCATTGAGAACATCAACGATGACGAAATGGTGATGAAATCAAGGAATCCTGATTCTCGCTCCTCCGATTCCAGTATGCGGAATATCTCTTCCCGGGCATTGCCGGTGACAGGCTTATGGCGCGGGAACTGTGCGGCGATGGGTCTGATCAGCGACAGCAGACGGTTGGTGCGCGATATGTTGTCGATGCGCCGGCGGTATCCGTCAAAGTCATTATATATCACTGTCGAATCGGGATGGAAGTGCTTTGTTATATGCGACAACAACCCTGAGCCTCCGAACAGATCAACGAATACAGTGCCGGCGGGATATTGCTTTATAACCTCTATGAAATGCTTAGCGAACATGCGCTTCTGCCCTACGAAAGGCAATGGCGCGGACATATACAGCTTGCTCATACGTTGAGTTTGAATTTTACCGTATCGTTGCCGGAGAGCAGCTTGCGGGTGTTGTCAATATTATTTTCGTAGATATGCACATTGCCGAGGAACAGCGTGATGGACTTGAGCGGCACATCAATGTGCTTTGCCATAAGATAGAGATGGTATATGTCGGCGGGAAGCCCGAGGCTTGCGTCAGAACTGCGCTGGTATGCAGTTACCACAAGCTCGCCCTCGTCTATCTGGAACTGCACAAGCGACAGGCACGGCGTCTGATTTGATTGGGCGTTGGTCTCGCCGAGGAACAGCACATAATTCTTTGAATTGCGCTTTTCCCGGTTGATACGGTCGATGAGCGGGGGCAGCTTCTCGAAGTAGGTAGGATAAGAGTTGATAAGTATGGAGCCGCAGTAATCCCACCAGTTGATGCCGACCTCGCGGTATCGCTCCACAGAAATTTCCCCCTGCATGAAAAGCTGAAGTTCTGTGCGTAGCTTCTTCCGGGCAATGCCGTGTTCCTCAAAAATATCGAGGAGGTCGCCCGGGGTAAGAGACAGTGACTGGTTGATCAGATAGATTATGTCCCCTTTGCGGTTTGTTTGGATCTTGCCTTCTGAGAGAATACGGGTAAGGATTTGATGATATTTGTTTTTTGCCATGTTGGTTTGGTTAGGTTTATGTCGCAAAGGTAGGGCAACGGAAACATCCCCTCACCACGGCAAATACCAATCAAACTGCACCCGGATTGCAGTCATTGCGGAAATGCCTGAGAAGGCTATATACCTTCCTTTCGCTGATACCATATTTATCGGCAAGGACAGCTACCGCATAGGACACCTTCTCGCCGGAGCCGACCATATCGTTGAATTCACCGAAAAGGTCAATATAACGTGTGTCTTCGAGACGCACACCGATATTGCGTAGCCTTTCAAGCAGTTCCCGGTTGAATTTCAGTATCTCAAATATCGTCATATCAGAATTATTTGTTAATTTTGCAGTGTCTCACTTATAAAAACTGCGCTTCATAGCGCAAAAACAACCGTAAAGGTGCCGAGAAGGGCATATTGCTCCCGGCTGGCACCTTTACGGTTGTTTTTGTTTTTAGAAAGTGAGACGTCTATTAACAAGCCGGGGGCATTTTTTATGTCCACCCCGGAGGGACAATGATATTTTTAGCTCATAAAATCAACTATATTTGAAATTAATGTGTTATCTTTGCACTCAAAGAGTATGTTTTAGCCTTTAAAGTCGTATGTGATCGACGTGTGGGTTATTGCTTACTCTTTTTTCATTATATGGTATATGGCTTCAGTACGCTCTTTATAGACTTCGGTCTTTACAATCCAAGTGTCGGAACCGAGTTGAAGTTCATAAACGTTATATCCGGTTACGCCACGCTCCTTTTTCTTTTTGATGTTCGCAATAGCCTTCGGGTTTGTCATGTCTTTGACTTCACCCAATGGGCTCTCGCGCACATAAACAAGATCTGATATGTGCAGATTGATTTTGGAGAACATTTCGGCCTCCTCGATATTCATGGCATGGGCGATTCCACGTTTGAATGATTTTTTAGTCTGGTAAAAATTCCCTGTCGCCAGATTCGGATGCCCGGCTTCAAGTCTGGTCGCATCTTCAACGATACTTTTACGATAATCCACGAATCCGGGATCTCGGCGGAATTCCAGACAGGAGCGTATGTACTTGCAAGCCGCGCAGACCTCATTGTCCGGCACGAATGCCCGGGCGAGCTTGAGCTTCCCTTTGGCTATGTCGCAGTCCCGGCAGCGGCGAATGGTGTAGGGATTATAATCCGGGACGGACTTTTGCTCCAGTCCGGGATTGAAACGGAATATCCCCTTGGTGTCGCGCTGGAGAGCGTCATCGCCGAGACGCATAGCCTCGTCATGCGGAGTCTCGGTGTATTTAGATTTGCGCACCTGAACCACGGTGCAACGGCAGTTCCAACCGTTGGGCGGATAGAATTCTTCCCAGAAAGAATCCGAAGGCGGCAGCGTCACACCGTCGAGAGCGGCATGTTCCGGACGCACCTTGTCATCCTTCTGGGTTCGGTACTGGAGATTGTAACGGTCACCGTCAGCCATGAACCTTTCCCATTTGGAAGCCATCTGTGCCGATGAAGCCACGAAATTATACTCAGACCGGAGCCAATTACGGTTGTAGATCTCATCGATATTCCGGGCATCGTTCAAAAACTGTTCGAACGGCTTTATAACACCGTTATCATCATAAAGCAACGAGAGAGCCTCATTGACCTCATGGTACGACTTCATGCCGGAGAAAACGAAGTTTGAGCGTTGAAGCCTCCGGCGCATGGCGTCCGACATATCGACCTTTTCAAACGACGAGTCGAGAGCCACCGCATGGGCATCCATGAATTCCCGGACTTGAGGGGTTGACAATATGTCGATGGCAAGTTCTGCGCCGTCTGTTTTGTACACAGCTTTCATCATACCATTGAATAATCCGGAGAGTCGCTTGCGTAAAGCATCCTCCTCTTTCCCGAGAGTCAGTATCGGGGGATTGTCACCGAGCCACCAGGCATAACGCTCGTGCAGCCCCGCATAGTCAGCGGGGCTCAGTCGAAAAAACGGCGGGAATTCTTTTGCGTTCCGTCATCGTCAGGATTATCGTCAGAACTATCTGTCGGAGGTTCTGGCATCCTGTCGCGACGCTCTCCGACCGGCATGCCGTATTTGTCGGCAAAATATGACGGATCAACTTCGTAACGGTCGGCAATCATAGTCTCGTATTGAATCTGCTGTTCCGGAGTGTAATCAACCGCATCATTCCATTCAAAACGCAGTCCCTTCAGAGGGAAACCGTGTTTTATCATTCGTGGTATGAGCTGATTGTTCACTATGTCGCGCAGCATATCCCGGTCTGACTCAACAAGGTTCTCGAACACCTGAAGGTGAGTTTCCGATTGTGAAAGGGAGGAGCCGTCCTCGATGGTCATGGTCTGCCCGATGGTAAGTTTTGACAACTCCGAGTTTGCCCTGTCGATGCGCTTGTCATAGACGTTGAAAGCGTCGCCCTTTCCGGACTCGACAAACTGTATCTCGGTCTCCATGCCGGCGACCATGGAGAGAGCGGTTCCGGCATCCCGCATCATCTTTTCGAGGCGGTTCCACTCATTAGGGTCGCGTGTCGTGGTTCGGGCAATGCGCATCGGCATCCCGAAAATCTCAGCGAAAGCGTCCCAGAACGCATTGGCATGTTTTTTCGGTATGGTCTGCTGGGCAGCCTTGAGATAAATCCCGAGGTCATCCGGCAAACCGGCCTCTATAAGCCAGTCGGCGTAGGGTGCCTCGTGATAGTCAACCCCGGATTTCCAGTCGTCGCCGATATTCACAACACAACGATGGTATTCCGGGATCACATGTTTTCGGGGGATGAGCTTCACGCCGTCATAGCAGAGGCAACCGTCGCCGTCACGGGTAAGTTCCCCGAGCTCGATCAGTGAATGCCCCCACCAGATGGAATCGTGTGCGAGTCTCAGGAGCTGTTTGAACCATGACTGGTCGAAATAATGCCGAGCTTTCTCATCCTCGTCGCCGGAGGCGTTTACGAGTTTGAATGAGCGCGACATCACAAAGCCCCGGCGCTGGGTCGTACAGCCGGAGAGGTGCGGATCGGCATCCACATCACGATAAATATCATAAAGCTTTACGCGGTTCGGAGAGTCAACATTCAGCGCCATCTGCCATGCTCTGCGCCAATCGCCTATGTCCTGTTGGGTCAAGGCATCGGTCACCCGTTGAATCTCAAACACCGTGCGTTGGAACTTCTTGCGGTCTCGGGGTTTGGCGAGATTAAGGTCGCCATGCGGTGTATGCAGTACCGGAGCTTCAGTTTTCTTTGAGCGGAAATTCTGAAGGAAATTGTCGAGAATATTCATACCGTTACCAGTTATGCCGGAGCTTTCGTTCCGAGTGATAAATTATTGTATTTGTAGGGGAATTGTCGGAGTCATCTACAACAGGCAGATCAGGCACTATTTTTCCGGACTGGACCCCTTCGAGCCATTTGATGGCGCGCTCGTACCGTTCCTTGCGTATCTCAATACCCATCTTTTGCGGCAAAGAAGCTACCATGTGGTACAGGGCTATATCTACTGTGTACATCACAATTAGCCGGTTGCGGCCGTCCCCCTCGGAGCCGAATATTGCGGCGCAGTCATATACCGGTCGCAGATATCCGGAAATCTCCTCCATCGCCTCAAGTTCGGCATTGGCACGGTTCTCGACTGAAGCACGGGATATCACCTTCAGTGCGTCATCACCGACAACCACGCTGTAATCATCATCTGTCACAAACATATTATAAAAGGTTATCGGGTTACAAACAGCGCTTTTTTCTCTATGTCATCGACAGTCACTCCCTTGCGGAACCTCTTGCGGCGCACAAGCTCCTTTATGGTCTGCTTGGGCACAACCTTGAGCTTACCGTTCAGGGATATGACATAATATCTCATGCCGAACAGTCCGGCGAGCTCCTTTGCTTTGCGCACAGCGCGACGATAGCGCCATGCGAATACATACTGTCTGATTCTCTCTATCATAGTTACCACATATTTTTGGGTGACCGTCTTTCGACGACCACCGGTTTGAAAACTTCTTGTCTTGAGCATCGCTGGAGAATCCATATAGCACCCTCGTCAGCATCCGGAGCGTCGTCATGGGCGCGGGAGCCACGCTCAAGCGAAAGGGTCTGGTCGATTCCGACCTGCATATCCGGCGACTCTTTCAATGCCTCATTATAGAAAACCTTGCCACGCTCCCACAGCGGCGACACAGCCTCGATGCGCTGTATCTTTTCCGGCTTTTTTCGGGTGTCCGGCATCAAGGGGAGCTGATATCCCCTGAGTCGCCCTTCCGCATCGAATTCGTCAAGGATTATGTCCTGCATGAAATTCGCTTCCATGAAGAATGACACCACCACATCGTCCGGCAAAGACTCGTAAAGATTATATAGCCAGCGGACCATGCCCGATACCGTGTCCTGCCGCACATAACAGTCGATCAGATGCAGTTCAGTGCCGACCTTGCCCCACAGACGCGAGGCTTTATAGTCGTTAGAGGTCGTTGATTTGAACGAGGGGTCGGTATAGCACACGAGCATGTCGTACTTATGCAGCGGAAGTATCTTCTTGAAGCGTATCCACTCGTGCCGGAAGATAGTACCGTCCTTTATCGGATTATGCATCATTTCCTTTTCCCATGCACGATAGCCCACGAATTCACGGTAAGCCTCCGCCTCCTCGCGTGTCCATTTATCCGCCCACACCGGATTTCCTTCGGCATCGACAGCCTTTATTTCCGACACATGGACTCCCTTCGAGGCGCATATATTTGCGAGGACAGAGGTTTTGGATATAAGGTTGCCGACCATGATGAAGCGGCCACGTCCCACGTCGAGCGCGCCGAACAAAGCTTCCTTGACCCAATCGGTCAAATCCTTCACGCGCTTTTCGTTGCGGCACGTTTCGTCATCGTCCAAGTCGTCTATGACTATGAAGTCAGGACGGGCCTCCCGGTCACGCAGACCTCGGGGTGACTGGCCGCGCCCCACGGCGAGGAACTTGGCCCCGCCCTTGGTTTTGAATTCCCCTTCGAGCCATGAGCCGAGGTTCTTCTGTTCGCCGAAATCAGCAATCAGCTTCTGGTTATACTCAAGCTCCGCCTGAAGGTCTCCGAGCAGACGCACGGCGCTGTCCTCCGACTTGCCTACCGTCACCATGAAATCAATCAGGCGCTTCGGTTGGAAAATCAGCCAAAGGGGAATGAATACTCCGATATGGGTGGATTTGGCATGACCACGCGGCCATTTGAACACCGCCTTCAGGTTCGGTGTGTTCCTGATCTTCATGGCTGCTTTGGTGTGGAAAGGCGCGTTGTGTATAACTTTTACCACCTCCCCGGTGGATTTGTCCCGGAGCGTCATGAAGTGTGCGAAATAATACTCGCAGAATTCATTGTAATTGGAAAGCAGCCTTTTGATGCGCCGGTCACGCTCCGCCGGAGATTCGCGTGCCACCGCGAGGGACACGCCCGTCATCGACTGCACATCCCGGCAATGCTCCCGCCATTTCTCCAGAGCGACTTTCTGGTCAGCCGTCAGCTTTTTTGCCATAGTATCATGCCAGTGAGCCTTTGCCCACCGATTCGATTATGAACTTGTCCTGAAAACGATTGATCTGCTTGATGAGCTCCACGGTGACTTCCGGGTCTGTCTTAGCCCTGAATTCGAGCCATTTCGAGAAAGCGGTGAACACCTCAATCGCATCCACCACATTGGCCTTCTTGTCGAGCTTCTCTATTACCGATGATAGCTTTGCGAGTCTGTCACCGAGAGAGGACATCATAGCCGGGTCTTTAGAGCTGTTGACCTGCTCAATGAGGTTGTCGATTGTCAGGAGCAGCTTGTTGACGAGTTCCGGACGGGTTATGTTTTTGGCGGCTCGGGCCTCCTTCCATCCCTCGGCTGTACACCACTTCGATATGGTCGTGCGTGACACGCCGGTCTTGTCGGCTATCTCTGTCTGCTCCATTCCGGACATGAACAGTGCCCGGGCTGTGGATTTCTTTTTTTCCAGTTCTGCTTTAGTCATGATGATAATGATTTTTGCGCTTTTGCAATGCAAAAGTGGCGAGTTCGACCGTGCCGGCAAAAAAAGTGTGCAATGGTTTCATAGAAGTGTGCAACCGTTTCACACTTTTTTGTCAGGCAGGTAATTACCCTGTAATATTGCATCGAAATTCAAACGCATCACATCGCAATGGGAAAACGAGTAAGACTAACGGACGACAGCCTGAACAGCCATGGCAGCCGGGTGCTGACAGCCGGGTGCGATACCGCGCAGTATGAGCGGAACCCTGTGCTGCTATATATGCACGAGCGAGGCAAGGTCATCGGCTTCATGAAGGACATAGAGGTCAAGGACGGTGAGATTACCGGGGAGCCGGTCTTCGACTGTGCGACCGAGTTGTCGAAACAGTGTAAGAAACAGTGGGAGGTCGGTTCCCTCCGCATGGTGAGCATAGGCATCGACGTGCTTGAACTTAGCGAGGAGCCGGAACATCTCGTCGCCGGGCAGACCGCTCCCACAATCACGAAGAGCAAAATCTTCGAGACCTCCATAGTAGATATAGGTGCCAATGACAACGCCATAGTCATGCGCCATAATGGAAAGCAGATAACGCTGGGCAGAGACAGCGAGAACCCCCTGCCCGCACTCAGTAATAAACCTCAAACAACAAAACAGCAAATGGAACTCAAGACCATCGCCCTTAAACTGGGCTTGCCGGAAACGGCAGATGAAACGGCAGTTCTCGCTAAAGTGACGGAATTACAAGCCGCTGCGACCGAGAACGAGCAGTTAAAGAAAGACAAGGCCGGGCTCGAGCTTACTCAGGTGACATCCGCAGTGGAGCTTGCCATCAGAGAAAATCGCCTTACCGAGGACAAGAAGGAACACTTCATCAACCTCGGCAAAACAATCGGCATCGATTCGCTTAAAGCAACTCTTGATGCCATGTCCCCGCGTGCCCGCCTTAGCAAGACGGTAAACTCCTCAAGTGATACGACCCCGGTTTCAGGAGAAGCCAAGACCTACGCCAAACTCAGCGAGGTTCCGGAGGAGGAGCTTCTGAAGCTTCGAAAGGACAACCCCGGCGAATACCGCCGTCTCTACAAAGCCGAGTACGGCATGGACTGCAACATCTAACCAACAAAAATAACCGCAAATGAAAACAACATTAAAAATCCTTTGCGCCCTGCTTTTCAACATTGTGATGGGCGCGGTCATGGCGACTGCCGTTGATGTGCATCCCCTTGCGGGTTCTGCCGCAATGGTCGCCGTGGGTTCCGTGATGAGTTTCGTCCCTTCGGTCGGATCCGCGCTCCGGGCCGGTGTCTATGCCGAGATATGGACCGGCGAACTTGTCAAAGCTTTGCGCGAGTTCCTCAGCGGCTCATGGCTCGACGGGGTGCCGGACCAGTCCTCGATAGTCAACAACGATGTCATACACCTCGTGGATGTGGGGGTTGACCCGGATGTGCTGATCAACAACACCACCTATCCCATCGACACGCAGGAGCTTGATGACGGCGATATTGCGATAAACCTTGACAAATTCCAGACCAAGGCGACCCCGATAACAGATGACGAGCTTCATGCCATTACCTATGACAAGATGTCGCGTGTCAAAGAGAGTCATGGCAACGCCATCAGCGATGCCAAGTTCCGCAAGGCCGCACATGCGCTTTGCCCCAACGAGAACAGCGCCACTACTCCGCTGTTGAAAACCACCGGTGAGGCCGATCCCGAAACAGGTCGTCGCCGTCTGACTCCCAATGACCTTGTTGCGCTAAAAGCTGCCCTTGACAAGCTTAAGGTTCCCACGGATAACCGTCGATTAGTGCTTTGTACAGATCATGTAAATGACCTGCTCCTCGTCAGCCAGACTTTCCGTGAACAGTTCAATATCGACCGCAACACCGGAAAGGTGGGCAATCTGTACGGCTTCACCATTTACACCTATGCTGCATGTCCGCTCTATACCACCGCCGGTAAAAAGAAGGCTGTAGGTGCCACTGCCGAAGCCGGCGAGTTCCAAGCCTCCTTCGCCTTCTACACACCCCGTGTATTCAAGGCCACCGGCTCTACCAAGATGTATTACAGCGAGGCATCCACCGACCCGTTGAACCAGCATAGCCTCATCAACTTCCGTCATTACTTCATCTGCCTGTTCAAGAAGCAGGATGCGGGAGTTGCCATAATGAGCGGATACGAAGCCCCGGCAGCAAATAAGGGTTAAAGATGGCAAAGCTGCAGTATTTAGTCCTCCACTGCACGGCGACACCCGAAGGGCGTGAGGTGACGGCTGCCGATATACGGCGCATGCACCTCTCCCCGGTGTCTGCCGGAGGCCGTGGATGGAAACAAGTAGGTTACACCGACATTATTCATCTTGACGGCAGCGTTGAGCGTCTGGTCGATAACAACGAGGATGCCAACGTCGATCCGTGGGAAATCACTAATGGCGCCAAAGGTTACAATTCTGTCAGTCGTCATGTGGTATATGCCGGGGGCTGTGACAGGGCGATGAAGCCCAAGGATACCCGCACCCCTGCGCAGCTCAAGGCAATGGAAGCGTATGTAAAGGACTTTCATTGCCGCTTCCCCGGAGTCAGAATAATCGGCCACAACGAAGTGGCGGCCAAAGCCTGTCCGAGTTTCGATGTCCAGAAATGGCTTAAGTCGATAGGCATAAACCAGTAAACAACAATTAAAACCAAACACAGCGATGTCCTTCAGCGAAATCCTCAACATATTGCTTGGTGGAGGTCTTGTCGCCCTCGTGGTGGCGGTAGCTACTATGAAAGCGACCGTGCGCAAGGCTAACGCCGATGCAGAGAAAGCCCGGGCAGATGCCGAGACCGTGCGTATCACCAACACCGAGAATGCCACACGGATTTTGGTGGAGAATATCGTAAAACCCTTGAAAGATGAACTCAACGCTACGAGAACAGACCTTCAGTCAACAAAGAAGGAGATGGCTTCAACCAAACGCGAGATGGCCCGGTTGCGCAAGGCTGTCGAGGCTGCTTCCGGCTGCCGTCATGCTGATTATTGTCCTGTGCTTTTCAAGTTGCGCGACAACCAAAAAGACTCAGATGCAGCAGGAGCAGACATCTTCGACATCCGAGAGGAGCGACACGACGGGTATTGTAGTAAAACACATTCAGACCGAGATGATCCCGGGGAGCAAGGTGAATCTTACGGTATCCGTGGACAGCCTCCTTAAGCTACCAGAGGGAGCCGTCTTTCGCGAAAGTAAAGACCGGGCGCATATAGAAGCGAAGCAAAAAGGTGGTGTGATATACATTACCGGCACATGTGATTCGCTGCAACGTCAAGTAGAATACTACGAGGCACTCTATCATACTGCGCGTGATGCTCTCGAACAGAAACAGAACGAACTTATACAGGAGCGGCAGAAACGCTCAGACCCATTGGCAGACCCTATACTGATTTATGTTTTGGGTATAGTTTCCGGGGTACTTGTAACAATTACATTCAATCTGAAAAAGAAAGAGAAATGAACAAAGACTTCATGTACGGCATAGGTGCCGTAAAATATAAAAACAAGAAAGTCGGCTATATAGCCAAAAACAGTTTCGACATGGGCGGTACGAAGCCCGAGTCTGCCGATATAGATGCGGAGCAGGTCCCGGGTGCGCCGGTTCTTGTGATACCTCAGTCAAACGGTAAGATCGGACCCAAGTTCGACATGATCCAGTTGAATTTCGAGAGTCTTCAACAGCTCCTTGGCGGTTCTCTCCATAAAAATGGAGAGAAAGTGACAGGCTGGACCGCCCCGAGAAAAATCATAGTGATGGAAGGGCCGTGGGAGCTTGAACTTGTTTCCGGCCAGTCCGTACTTATCCCCAACGCCACGCTGCTGTCGGATCTCGGCGGCAAGCTCACCCTCACCGAAACCGCAAAGATTGAAGTAGAACTGAAGGTGGCTGCGCCTGTGGCCGACAAGGTCCCCCCTTACGGAGTGTTCGAAAGCACGGAATTACCGACAGAATGGAGCGCCGACAACGGATGTCTCCTTCCCGAAGAGACCGCAGCCGCAGCCGGCTCCTAATCCTGACAGAGTATGGATGAAGCTACGGCAAGGGCGATACAGTGCGAAGCTGCCGACGCGCTGTTGAACCGTGGAATATCAATTCCGCTAAAGGAATTCAAGGTGCCGTTCCGTAAACGCCCAGTCGTGCTTCGTGTCACCCTCAAACGACCTTACATGTCCGGGCAGATAGATTTTGCCCGGACATATCTGTCAATGGGTGTGACGGCGGAGCAGATGGCGGCTTTCAACAGCGAGGAGCAGATGCGGTTCATCGCCGACCACGGAGCCAAAATATGTCACATGATAGCATGTGCCATTTGTGTCGGTCCCATTCGGCGCCGGTTCCTGCGCCCGGTCTCATGGTTTATCCGCAACTGTGTGGAGCATCGTTACCAGATTGGTGCCATACATCGTTTTGTGAGTCTCATGGGTACCGACCCTTTTACGAATATTATCAGATTGGCCGAGCGGACGAATCCGATGAAGCCGAGACTGAGCCGAAAGGCGAAGATGAGTTAACGAGCGGTTATGAAAGCTCCCATAGCATCTTCGGATTTATATGGCAGATCGCCGACGTCACAGGATGGAGTGTTGACTACATCCTTAACAAGGTGAACTATCAGACCTTGATAATGATGTTGAGCGATGCTCCTCATTACAAAAAGACAAACAAAAGCCCCAAATCATCTTCCGGCAATGACATTGTAAACGCCACTCCGGAAGAGCAGGCTGCAGAAGTAGCCGGATTTTTCAAAAGCAACCTGAAACATTGAAAAAGCATGAAGCCAGTAGAGCTTGAGATATTTTTACAGGACGGACTGTCCCCCGGTCTTAAGAAGGCCGGTCAGACAGTGGCGCGTTTTTCCGATGAATCCAAAAAGGAGCTCAAGGAAATCACCGAATCCCTGAAGCTGCAGAAAAGCTATGTCAGCGGCATGGAGAAGGAATATGCCCGTCTTGAAAAGAGCCTAAAAAATGCGGCACCCGGTAAAAGCTGGATGGAGGCTCAGGCTAAACTCAAAGCCTACAAGAGCGAACTGGAAGGGGAACGTGCGGCCATCAGGCAATTGGAGGAAGAGCAACGCCGACTTAAGGCAGAATCCGAGAATGCCGGGCAGTCACTGCGTATGCAGCTACGTAATGTCCGCGAAGAGATAGCCACATTGCTGTTGGCTTACCGTTCCCTGACAGATGCAGAGAAACAGACTGCGCAAGGTCGGGAACTTGCCCGCCATATCGATGAACTTACCGAGAAAGCCGGAGAGCTCAACGATGCAATAGTGGACACTTCCCAAGCCGTCACCAACGCAGCCTCCGACACTCGCGGCTTCGATCAATTGGCGGGAGGTATGCAGCTTGTCGTTGACGGGTTCGGGCTGGCGACCGCCGGAGCACAGGCTCTCGGACTCAGCGAAGCCGACCTCATTGAAGTACAGACACGTCTGCAGACGGCACTTGTGGCGAGTAATGCCCTTACCTCCATGCAAGTCAATCTTCAGGGGCAGTCCGCCCTCATGCAGGGAGTCAACACAATACAGACCAACGCCGCCGCCACTGCCGAGACCATACGCACATGGGCGGTAGGGCGCGGTGTCATCGCCACCAAAGCGGCCACGGTCGCACAGGCGGCATTCAACGCTGTAGCCAAGGCGAATCCCTATGTGCTGCTCGCGATGGCCATAGTCACCGTTGTAGGTGCCCTATACGCGTTTGCGAAAGGCAACGATGCCGCAAAGAAAGCCGAGGAGGAGCGTCAGGCACAACTGGAGCGCACAAAGGAAATCAACGGGGAAATCGCCCGGTCGATAGGGGAAAGTGCGGGTTCCCAGATTGCCGCATATAATAAACTGCAGCGCGCGTGGAAAGCCCTCGGGGATGACATGTCAAAGCGGCGTAAATTTGTCGATGAGAACAAGAAGGCTTTTCAGGAACTTGGATTGTCTGTAAACAATGTCAAGGATGCGGAAGCTGTGCTTGTCAACAACACCTCTAACGTGGTGCAATCATTCGTTCTGCGCGCCAAGGCGGCTGCTCTTGACAAGGCTGTCACCGGCGCTTACTCGACGATGATCGAGAAGCAGGAACTTGCCCGGCGCAATGCCCGGTACGGTGTCAAATCCAAAGGTGATGAGATTAGTTACGCTGATGCAAAGGCACGTGGCATGAAGGGGGTACGGGAGGTCGCTCACGATCACTATGCCGTGACCTCTGCCGGTGTCGGAAGGACGTGGAAAACTTACACCTATGAAGTCAGTGATGCGCAGACATATAACTCAGAAAGCAACAGGCTTGCCCTTCAGGAGCGTGACCGTCAGGTAAAGGCGGCCGCCGATGAAGCTGAAAAACGCGTGGGTGATCTGCAGAAAGAAATCGGGGCGACTGAGGATGCCCTTGCAGCACTCAGAATTCCACAGATGGCAGCAACAACTGTAGAGAGCCAATCTAAGACCGTTCCCGGCAAAGATGAGCGGTTGGAGGCAGTCCGCAAGGCTGCGGAGGAGTTGCGTAAGCTCCGTTGGCAGAACGAGCAGGATGAAATCGACCAAATGGCCGACAGTGCCGAGCGCCGCCGCCGTCAGATAGCTCTTGACTATGAGAAGCAATGTGCCGAGATAGACAAGATGCGGGATGATTTTGCCGCACGGAATAAGGAAGCCGGAACTGTCGGGCTGAATGAATACGGGTTGACTACCGAGCAGCAGGAGCAGATCACGAGGGCGCAGGAAAGCGCGGATGCCGCCATGAAAGCCGGCACGGACAATCTTTATAAGGAGCTTCTGGATAAATATCAATCCTATGCCGACCAACGCAAAGAAATAGAGGAGCGGTATAACTCCGAGATAGCGGAGCTTCGTAAAGCCCTGTTACAGGCTGAATCTGCCGGAGATGCTGAAGCTGTGGCGCGGATTGACCGTTCCATGGCCGAGGCTATAAAATCCAAAGGGAAGGAACTGATGGCGCATGACTTCGATGTGCTGCGCCAGTCGCCCGATTATATCCGAGCCTTTGAGGATCTTCGCGGCACTTCGACCGAGACCCTGAACGAACTTCTTTCACAGCTTGAGAAAGCCAAGACCGCAGCGTCCTCGGTTCTTGACCCTCAGGACCTGCGCGAATATACTACGACAATCCGCGAGATAATGGTTGAGTTGGACAGCCGTGATCCGTTTGGTGCTTTGTCTAAAAGGGCGCAGGAATTGTCGGTGGCCCAGCGTGAGCTTGCTGCAGCCAAACGGCAGCTCGATACCGTGACCAACGGAGGCAAAATCTTTACAGGTCTCAAGTCCGAAGGCGTTGACGCCAACGGCAAGCCGGTTATTGTAGCCACCTATCTCAGCATGGGCGAGGCGCTGAAAAAATACACCGAGGCAAAGGACCGGCATGTCAGGGCGAGCAACAACTTTGTCAAGGCAGAGAAGGAAGCCCGGGATAGCGTCTCGCAGCTGACGGAAGCCATTAAAGGTGTTGGCAATGCCATCGGAGGTACTGCCGGCGAGATTATGGGTCTGATAATGGATATCGGGAGCTTTGTCACTGACACCATCGACGGAATAGCCACCGTGCAGAAAGTCGGCGTGGAGGCTGTCTCCGCAGTCGAGAAAGCCTCGATAATTCTGGCCCTTGTTTCCACTGCGGTTCAGTTACTGCAGAAGATAAGCGAGCTTGGCAACAACAAGGCATTCAAGGAATACGAAGCCTATGCTGAGAAGGTAAAGGAGATCAACGCCCTAACTGACGCAGTGAGCCAGTATCGAATAGCCGTGATGGATGCCCGCCATGAAGAGGACACATGGTTTGCCGAGGACGGCCTGCGGAACCTGCGAAACTGGCGTGAATATCATGACGAGGTTTATGCCGCCTATGTGAAGAAGGCAGCCGAGGCGCAGGCAATATACCGCAATCAAAGCGGCGGGGGCTGGCTCACCGGAGCATTCAACTGGGTGATGGGCAACCTGTCCGCATTGTCATGGTGGGACGAGTGGCGGGACATCTGGGGACAGGGGGGCTATAAGGAAGGCACTACGGCAGCAATCAATAATCTCCGTATCGAGACACGCAAAAAGAGCAGCGGATTCCTCGGTTCGGGTATTGGTGGCCATTCCCAGAAAACCGAAGACCTTGTGTCTTGGGCGCGCAAAAACGGTCTCGGCGAACTGTTTGATGACAGAGGGCTTATAGACAAGGAGCTTGCCCGTTCGATACTTGACAACTACGGCAATAAACTTGTCGGCCAGACCAAGGAGACTCTTGAGGCCCTCATCGAGCTTCGGGAGAAATATGACGAGTATCTTCAGAACCTGCACGAATATGTAAGTTCCCTTTATGAACCGCTTGTCGGCAACTTCGTGGACGGTCTATGGGACTGGCTCGACAACGGCAAGGATGCGCTTGATTCCTTCAAGGAGTATGCGTCCGACACATTCCGGGACATAGTGACCGACATGCTCAGGACGATAGTTCTTGACAAGGTAGTGGGTAGCTTCAGTGACGACATATCCGCTCTTTACGAGAAATACGCTGAAGGAAAGATGACTGAACAGGAGCTTATGGGCGAAGTTGCCAAGCTCACCGGGGGACTCATCGACCGCTACGGAAGCAATCTCCCCACGCTTGAAGGATTGCTTGAGACCGTCGCGGGTATGTTTGACAAAGCCGGCATCGACATACGCCACCCTGACGATCCGGACTCAGAGTCCCAGTCGCAGTCCCAAAGCGGGAGGGCAGGTGTCTATACCGCCATGTCGCAGGATCAGGGCACCAAACTCGAAGGGATAGGCACGAGCATACAGATGCACACTGTCTCCATCGACGGGAATGTGGAGGATGTCTCCAAAAAAATGGGTGTGGCGCTCGACTGCTTGGCGAAAATAGAGGAAAATACCGGGGACACGGCCCGGAATACCCGTGAAATCAACGAGAAACTTGATCAGATAATACGTGACGGAATAAAGATATAAGACTATGTGTGGACTTGACGGACTTGTTACAATCAACGGCATCGACATCTGGAGTGAGTTCGGAGCCTTCCTGACCGAGGAGAAAGCCGGCGGCAGGGAGAACCTCACCGCCATCATGGCACCTTCCAAGGTCAAGAGTCATGTCGGAGTGAATATACGGGAGCATGACGGCACCAAATATTCAGACAAACTCGATGTTAAAAACGAGGAGCGTGAAGTCACCCTGCATTTCGCCATATTCGCACCGACGGTTACCGGATGGCTTACCCGGTATCGTGCATTCATAACGTTCTTGAAGCAGGGTGCCGACGGGTGGCTTTCATTTAACTTCCCCTCCATCGGTCTTACCATGCGCATGTATTATATGTCGAGCACATCTTACAAGCCCCTTACATATCTATGGAAGGAGGGGGTTCAGGCAAGCCGTTTCAAAGTGACATTCAAGGAGCCGGAACCATCTTTTTAACCGTATTATAACGACGTTACAACATGCTTATAAAGATATACGACAAAACGGGTATCCTGAAGGCGGAGCTGTCCCCTGAAAACTCATCGACACAGGTCAAGGAGATACAGGGGGATAATGTGCTGTCCCTGTCCTTCACATTGCCCCGGCATATAGCTCTTGATGTCGATGATTACGCGGACTTCATGTGGGAGCGATATTGGCTGACAAAGCAGTACCGTCCCAAGCAGAAAAGCACCGGCGAATGGATCTACAACCTGAAAATGTACGGTGTCGAGAGCCTTATAAAGAATTTCCTTGTGATAAAGAGCGTGGACGGTGATAACGAGCCGGTGTTTACGCTTACCGCATCCCCGAGGGAGCATCTTGCGTTGATTGTAAAATGCATCAATGACGGTTTCGGCACGAACGACTGGAAAGTGGGCATAGTCGAAGGCGTTGACAACATCGTTATAGACTACCGGGGCAAATATTGTGACGAGGCGCTGCGTGAGCTCGCCGAGAAGGTCGGTGTGGAATACTGGGGAGAGGGAACCACCGTTAATTTGTGCCGTTGCGAACATGGGGAACCTTTGACCCTCGGATATGACAAAGGTCTGACTTCCCTTGATTGCGGCGATGCCGATAATGTAAAATTCTACACAAGGCTGTTTCCGGTCGGAAGCAGCAAAAACATAGACCAGACAAAATACGGTTCGTCCCGGCTTCGCCTTCCCGGCGGTCAACGCTATGTGGAAGTCAATGCCGATAAATACAGCAGGGTGGACCATTATGAGGAAGCGGCATTCTCCGGAATATATCCTCATTATACGGGTACTGTCAGCAGCGTCAGGAGTGAGGAACTTACCGGCGAGGACGGCAATAAATTCACGGTTTATTATTTCAAGGACAATAACCTGCCGTTTGATCCGAACCAATATGAGATAGGCGGTCTTGTAAAGCGTGTGTCGTTTCAAGAGGGCAGCGAGCTTGCCGGTCTTGGCAACGAGGATAACGGCACATATTATTTCGAGGTCAATTTTGACAGCGCTACCCGTGAGTTTGAAATCATCACCATCTGGCCATACGATGACGGAACGCAATTGCCCGGTGCCACACTGGCGCCTAAACCCGGTGACAGGTACATTCCTTGGAACATCAGGATGCCCGATGAATATTACAGGCGTGCTGAAGCGGAACTGCTGGACGCCGTAAACAAGTATAATGCCGACCACGCCCTTGACGTGGCGGTGTATAAGGCCCCGACAGATCACGTATGGATTGAGCAGAACAATATCGTTCTGACGGTAGGTCGGCGTGTGCGCCTTGAGAGCGAGAAATATTTTCCCGGTCCCGGTTATCGAGACAGCCGCATTACAAAGATAACCCGTAAGGTCAATCTGCCTTCGCAGATGGATCTTGAGATTAGTGACGCATTGAGCCGTCGCACCCTCGATAAGGTGCGGGATAATATAACCGGCATCAAGAACTATGTCGAGAGCGGAAAAGCGGGGTTGCCGGATATCATAGGCACCGGCGACAATACACCGTTCACCGACACAAATATATTGAGCGCCCTTCGCACGATCAAGGAGATAGCCAAGCGTGCGCTCTCCCGGCTTCATGACGACGAGGCGGCGGGGCTGATCAAGTTCCTTGCCGGACTGGAGGTCGGCACTTACAAGGAGGGGCTGAGCGGAGCTAAGATCGATGCCGACGGCAACGCCATATTCGGCGAGCTGCTTACCCGGCTCAAGGCTACACTGGCGCAGCTGCAGGTCAACGGCGCATCCGAGTTCCGGGGTCAGCTGTCGAGCGAGGATTTCATCTCCGGCTTCATCGGCGGCAAAGGGTGGTCCATATTCAAGCGGGAGGTTCTGAACGCCCTCGGCATTCCGGAAACGAAATATACCGCCGAGTTCGACGACATAGTGATACGCGGCACCCTCCGTGTTTTCACCATGGTGATATCCCAGTTGCTCGGCGAGAATGACAACCGCATCTTCACCGGCATGATGGAGGTTGAACATTACGACCCGGCGACAGGCAGAGTCTATCTCCAGACTCATGACGGCAAATTCTACAATCCATTCCGCAAGGATGACTACATCATGGTGCAGCAGTATAACGGTATGCCCTCTGCCGAGAACGACCATTATATCACCAAGCACTATGAGCTTATCATCACCGATGCAGGCTGCGGCGACCAGAGCGACGGCGAGGACCGCCTTGACTGGGTGGAGTTCAAAAACTTCGTGTCGGCAGACGGCAGGGCTGCCGCCGATGTCATATCCAAGGGCGACACGTTCACGAGGGTTGACAACGCCACCGATGCCGACCGCAAGGGTCTGATCCAAATAATCACGGTCGGCACCGCCACGCCTTACATGGATATTGTCTATGGAATGAAAACCGACCCGGACAATTACCTGAAGGGACGGCTCGGCAACCTCAAGGGCATACACCATCACCTTTTCGGGTGGCTTGACGGCTTCGGCGAACTGCTGACAAACCTGTATGCCGTCGGTGACTTCCGGTTGCGCCGGACAGGAGAGAGCATTGATGCGAAGATAGAGATGCTCAAGGCGATGTTCGCCACCCGGTACAGCAACCTCCGTTATGAGCTGACCGAGGAAGACAACTATCTTCGCAACGCCACCTTCGACGAGACCATGGAGGGATGGGCCGTTCAGGATGACGGCAAGGTGATAACCTCCAACGGCGAGGCTTTGCTGATGAACGGCAACACCTATATCGCCGATGGCAGGATAGCCGGTATCGAGCAGCTTGACGGTCGCAACGTGCTGCATCTGAAAAAGAGTTCAATCCGTCAGGCAAACGCATTGATCCGGAAGCCCGGCACCCATAAGGAATATGTGCCTCCCACGGCCAACGACATGACCGACCAATGGGTGGATGTCAAGGACACGCTTTATATGAGCATCCGTTTTTTTGCCAAGAGCGACGGCACCCTGACCATAGGCATGAGCGGAGCAACCTCCGAGCCCGGTTCCCTCCCGGTTCCGGCAACTGTGGCTGTCACCTCCTCCATGGAGTGGCAGGATCTTCAATGGCAGGGCACATGGGACGGCAAAGGTGACTTCGTTCTGCAATATACCGGTGACATGTATGTGTCGGTATTATCCGTCACAGACAAGCCCCTCGATGACTTCAAGAAAGAAGTCTCTACGCAGATTATTCAGACAGCCGGCAATATCAGGCTGCTCGGTACCAACATCAATAATCTGAAGGGCACGGTCACCAATCTCGGCATTGAGCTTGACGCAGCAGAGGAGCAGATAAGAATTTATGCCGACAAATACGACAAGCTCAACGGCACCGTGACGCAACTCGGCATAGATCTTGACGCAGCCGAAGCCACCCTGTCGCTCCATGCCAATTACATTGACAACATCAACGACAACATAACACGGCTCGGTGTCAGGCTCAATGCGGCCGAAGGCAGCATCACCAATTACGCCACTCGTATCAGTGCCAACGAGACCGCCATCTCGGCGCTCCGTGTCAAGACCGACTCCATAAGCTCGACCGTGGCGGGTGTGCAGGGTGACCTTGACACAGCCAAAGCGAGGATAGAGGCTGTCGCCGCCATCGCCAACAGTGCTGGCGACGCAAAAGTCTACAGCCAATCAAGCAACCCGTGGAATTCGTGGCCGAGCGGTCAGGAGCATAAATATGTCGGTGCCACATGGCACAATACATCCGACGGTCATACTTATCGTTATATCGGCTATGACAACTCCAACAAATGGGAGGATATAACCAATCAGCAGGATGCCGCAAGCTATATCCTGCAAAACAAGGATAAGATAAGCACGGTCGTAGGAAGTTTCGACGCTGCCGGCAATCTGACCAACACGAGCGGACTTGTGACGACCGCCTACGCCAGCCAGATCTACGCCACCAAAACGACTGTCGATGCCCTCACCGGACGCGTCAGTACCGCCGAGGCGAGCATCAATGTGCATTCCACACAGATAGCCATGCGCGTTGAAAAGGACGGCATAATCTCGGCAATCAATCAGAGCGCCGAGTCTGTGACCATCCAAGCCTCGAAAATAAATCTTAACGGCGCGGTGACGATGAACAATTCCTTCCGTGTCGATGTCAACGGCACCGTCCATATTGCCGACCAAGCATATATAGGCGGGTTCAGGGTTGCCGGCAACGGTCTGACCAACGGTCCGGACTTCACCAACGACGCATACATAATTTTCCGCAATGACACGCACGGGTGTTTCGCCGGCATAGGCGGCAACGTGTTTCCTTCGACCTCCGGAGCGAGAGGTGTTGCACGCTTTGAGAATTACGACGAGTCGGACTGGTGGGGACTGGGCCACAACTACGCCATTTTGGTCGGAGCCCGTGGGGCGGCAGACAACAGCGCCATTGCCATAAGCGGCGGTTACGTGTCCGGTCTCGCATTGAAAACTCAGGTCATAGGACATGACAGCGTCACACAGTCTACGGCTCCGACGACAAAGAGCGTGACCATAGCACGGGATATAAACAGCGTGTATGTCTCGACCCATTTCAACTGGCGCTCAAGCAACTCGAAGGAGTATGAGTCAAAGACCCGCGAAATAAGGCTGACGCTACCGGATATGCAGCCCTACGATAACGGGCACGTCCTGTTCATCAAGCGCGGCACCAACAATGGCAACTATGTGCGTGTGATACCGGGGTGGAGCTACCGCCGGGAGTTCAACTCCTCCACGCTAAGATGGGAGACCAAGAGCGGCCGCAGCTTCATTATCTATGACCGCGAGAGCCATGCCACATACTCAGACCCCCTGACCATCGAGAGCTGCGGCGATGCCATGTGCCTGATCTACCACCGGGAAATACAGTGGACATATAACAACGTGACTTATTACGGCGCATGGGTCCAGCATAAGTTCCCGAGGGAATGGTAACCAATGAAACATCAACCTCAAAAAATAGAGAATATGAAACTGAATTTTGACAAAACCTTCACGGACTGCTTCGGCAAGGAAGTGGTCAACGAAAAAACCGGCAAGGGAACCAACATAGCCGAGTCGCTGTGCATGGTAATCTTCAACCTCAACAACGTGGGCGGGGCACCTCTCCCTCCTGAGAAGAAGTACGACCTCCACAAGATCTGTCGCAAGATAGCTGACAACCCGGGGGATGTTGAGCTGACCACCGAGGAGGGCAGTCTTCTCAAGGAAGTGGCAGCCGAGGCATACTCCTGCGGCGCCTACGGTCAGGTTGTCGATATAATCGAAAACAATGTTTAACCCATAAAACAAATCAAGATGGAAAAGAAAGCAGAAAACTCAACCACCAACTACGCGCCCGAGAAAGTGACCGAAGGCGTGGAAATCAACTTCACGAAGATTGTAAGCTCCGGCAAGACCCAGATAAGCGGGTCCATCCGCAAAGCCTCCGAGGAAGTCGGTTCCGTGAGCTTCGACACCAAGGACAACTATCTGATCACGTCGCTCAAGCCCTACAGCTCCCTGACCGCCGAAGAAGTCAAGGCGGTTTATGACGCTGTTCCCGGGTGCATCGCCGAAATGCTCAACGATTAATAAGTAGAATCATGGGACAGATACAGACCTCGCATAGTGAGCTTCTGGCGTTGTGCAACGAGCTTGCCCCGGTATTTCTGGAGTACCTGCGCACGCACGGCACGGCGGTTGACCGCATCGAGGTAGCTACGTCGCTTGACGGTATAACCTCCCTTCCGGCACGCTACTCATTAGGCGGAGTCGAAAAGAATGTCCTCGCCCCCTTGAAGCTGCTGACAAAAGATGTGGATGTGCAGATAGCCGCCTGTCAGCAGGCCACCACCAAGGCGAACACCGCAGCCGATAACGCCAATGCCGCCGCCAATCGCGTTACGACCGCCATAACGGATATAAGCGCTGAGAAAGCGGCGGCACAGGCGGCGACGGCCAAAGCCAACGCGGCAGCCACCAACGCCGACAACTCCCGTAAGCAGATCGAGGCTAACGAGGCGACCCGTCAGGCGAACGAGACCACCCGACAGAATCAGGAGTCGGCTCGTCAGACCGCCGAGGCGACCCGCAAGAGTCAGGAAACGGCACGCCAGTCCAACGAGACGCAGCGTCAGACCAACGTGGCGGCTAAGATTGCCGAGCTGAACACCGCCAAGGGCAATGCCGAGGCGGCCACCCTCGCGGCGAACCGAGCCGCCACGGTAGCCAACACCGAAGCCCAGAACCTCTCGACCCTGAAGTCAGAAACGCAAAATGCGGGAGCCTCCGCAAGCGCGGCGGCACAGACGGCAGGGGAGAAGATAGTCGAGCTTGAGGCGTTGATGAAAGCCGTCTCCGGGGAGTCGGCCGCCGCGCCGGCAATCCTCGAAGTGTCAGCCCCGGCGACCATCTCGACCAAAAACAAGAAGGCACAGCGTATCGATGCAAAACTGCTTCCGAGCTATGTAATGCAGAACCTCCTATATCAGAGGGAGGAGGGGAGCAGCCTGAAAGTAAACCCTTCCGGGGAACTGACAGTCACCGGCACCGGTACGACCACCTTCTATGTGATACCGCCCGGCAACACGGAACTGTGGAAAGAGGTCAGCATCACGGTACGACCTCCGAGGATGCGCCTGACAAGCTCCGGCAAAATCCGGCGCAGCACGAGAATGAGAGTAGTATAACAAATTCAAACACCATTAAAACGAAATTCAAATGGCATTAACAGCACAACAGGAAGCGGACCTGTTATCGATGCTCGACGCATACAAAACCGGCGAGCAGATAGACGATCTCCCGGCAGCCTCGACGGATGCCACCGACAAGAAGATAGAGGTTTTCGACACCAAAAGCGGCGCCAGCCAGTGCATGGACCTTACAGCGGCCGTCGATATGGCAAACGCCCCGTGGTGCGGCAGGGTATGGCGCACAGACCTCGCCACCCCTGCGGCAGCCACCTATTGTGGCAGCCTTGAGATGCTAAAAAAACTCAAGGATATACTCGGTCTTGGCGGCTACCTTGTCAAGAACGACCACAGCCGGCGCAAGCTCGACCCCACCAACCACTACCGCTTTGCAAATGGCGAGACCGCCAAGCTCGACGGAAGCATGGGGCATTATCAGTGGGGGTGGGGCAAACCCTTCTACTTCGCCAAGTGGACGCAGGGCAATCTTGAGTTTGAAGCCGTGAGCCTGTATCCTATCAAAGGACAGTACAACTACCGTATCCCGGTGGGCTCTCTCAGCGCCACCGGCCTTGCGGCCCTTGACCGCGACACCGACACCCTTGTCAGCTATATCAACGATGATGTCAAGTACCGTGGCGGCAACAACACCTCGGGGTGGGATGACACCTACCGCTCCTTGCTCGGCCATTGCGCCACGAACCGAAGCACCGCCCAGTTCGCGGCGGCGGCCCATAAGAACGGGGCAGGATGGCTTGCGGGCACAATGAGAGCCGCAGCCGTGGTAAAGATCCTTGTCGAGATAGTCATGGGCACCCGCAACGTTCAGGCAGCCTTCAACGCCAACAAAGATGCCAACGGACTCTATCAAGGCGGCTTCGGCACCGGTGTGACCACCTTCGGCACATGGGGCAATTACAACAATTATAATCCCATACTCCACCTGAGCGCCGGCGTTGAGCTCGCCGATGGTCTGGGTATTGCAACCCACAACGTCCTGAATGAGGATGGCACAACGGCTTATGTTGCCAATGTCCCGGTGTTTTTCGGTCTAAAAAACTTCTATGGCTATATTTGGCGAGTGTCGGAGGATGAGCTTGCTGAAGCCAACGCTGACAAGACAATGAAGCATTGGGTGACACCGAGTATCTATGGCACCTACACCTACGGTTCCACCGCCGGCATGGTGCTGAAATCCACAGCGCCCACATATTCGGGCGGTTGGATAAAGCGTATGAGCTATGACAACCTCGAAATGTGGCCCACAGAGGCAGGAGGCTCAGAGTCCACCTACCACTCTGACCATTATTGGAACGGCAGTAACATCACTTCGGGCTTCCGTGCTGTCTTCCGTGGTGCCATTACGAGCATCGGTGGCAGTGCG
>Ga0209694_1000059_pt1 | contig 204210 bp, 187 predicted proteins | sample GluameincwithD2O_FD_187499 | JGI IMG/M metagenome (GOLD analysis project Ga0209694, IMG submission 187499) | Mouse cecum microbial communities from Vienna, Austria - Glucosamine amended microcosms incubated with D2O (SPAdes) (version 2) | ecosystem: Host-associated > Mammals > Digestive system...
CTGACGGATGAAAAATTTATATTGCATTTAAAAGAATGTGAATGTAGATTTAACCTCAGAAATGAAAATTTTGCTGTTTTTATGGAACAACTTTACTTCAAAAATAAAAAGTGATGGTCTAGAGCCTAATTTATATAAAGGTTATATATGGCATTACAAAAAACCTATTTAGGCGTTAATAATCAACCCAAACAGATTAAAACAAAATATTCTGAAGTTGATAAGAAAGCCCATAAAATTGAAAAGGCTTATGTTGGTTTAGAAAGTGGGAATAATAAAATCTGGCATGATACTGTTCCACCAATTATTAGGGATTCAATGAACACTTAGACAATCTGCCGCAGATAAGCAATGGATTTCTGTTTGTTACGGTAATGACCTATTCGTTGCAGTTGCTAGTTCTGGAACTGGTAACCGTGTAATGACTTCACCTTAATAGAATCTTGACAATTTTTCTAAAGCTTTCTAAACTTGATAAGAATTTTGAAAATCCAATATTGAGGAAATTATGATGAAAAACGTGGCTTTTACCCCTTGGACCGGCAAGTATTATTTTGAAAATGGATATAATAATATAAAAATTCTTGTAATGGGTGAAAGTCATTATTGTGAGAATTGTGATGAATGTGACGATTATAAAAAATGTGGAATTACAACAACTGTGATTGAAAGCTATTTAAAATATAAAAATGGCAATGGACAACATAAATCATGGATGACTACATTTACAAGATTTACAAACATTTTCTTTGGTAAACATTGTGATACAGAAGAAATAAATATTTTTTGGAATTCAGTATTATTCTATAATTATGTGCAAAAGTCAACTGGAGGGACAAGACAGTCTCCAACAGAACAAATGTTTAAAGATAGCAAAATGGCATTTAATGAAATTTTAAATGAATATGAGCCAGACATTATTATCGTATGGGGTAAAAGGCTGTGGAGTTATCTTGACCTTGATAATGGATATTGGGGAGAAGAATATATTTTAGATGAACATGGAAGAAAGTTTTATTATTTCAAATGTAAAACAAAAAATATTCCCGCATATTGGATTTATCACCCTTCAACATCATATTTGACTTATAAACATTCAAAATATTTAAAAAGAGCTATGGAATTAGTTTAAAACAAAATCGCCTATTATTTTTAATTGGTGGCTAACTGGTTGAAATTGATGAGATTATTAAAAGAGTACTATTGAGCATAATCTCCTTTGGTGGAGTAAAAGTAGGGTGTGTTTCCAAATTACTTTAACCAAACTAAACAACACGCAATAAGGACAAATTTTTTATACATTATTTGTAATTTATCATACCTTGTTGCAATTCTCCGGCTTTCTTTTATTTTTTGAAAGAAACATTCTATTGCATGGCGTTCTTTATATAAATGTCTATCATAACTTCTTGGATTTATTGCATTCTTCTTCGATGGAATTACAACTTCACTGTTCATTTCTTTTATGAGGGCCTCAATTTTTTTAGAATTGTAACCTTTATCCGCCAAGACGGCTTTTGCTTCCATTCCAAAAAGCAAATCTTCTGCAAGCTTTGAGTCATGGACATTCCCGGCTGATAAAATAATTTTTAAAGGATTTCCCAAAGCATCAGTCACCGCATGGATTTTGGTGGTTATCTCCCTCTGCTTCGCCCTATGCGTTGTTTTTTTGTCCGCCTTTTGGGACTGAACCGTGTTTATGAACCTTAATACTGCTGCTGTCTATTGATAACCATTCATTATCAACACATTCCCTAAAAGCTTGCAGCAGCCTTTCTAAAGCTCCCGACTTAGCCCATCTGGCAAAGAGGTTATAACCAGTTTGCCATACTCCAAATTCTTTTGGCAAATACCGCCATGGAATACCGGTTTTTAAAACATAAATAACGCCTTCAAAAGCAATTCTGTCATCAATCCTTTAAGGTCTACCTGCCTTACTTTTATTGTTCCTTGTTAGATACAAAGAAAATAATTTCCATTGTTCATCTGTTATTTTTATCATGTTCATAACTGCTTTATAACATAACTTAAAAACAATTAAAAGAAAAAGTTAGAAACACACCCTAGATAACCAACGTAGTATAAAATATGAAAAACAGATAGGCATTGATTTTGAATTCGGGTAATTTCATTCATTGGAAGCGGGAGCGTCAGCTCCCTGCTTCAACACAATGCAAAACCAAGAATAATACGGAATTTCCGGATAACCGTTTCCTTCTTCAAGGTTTATTTTTAATCGGTCAATTGCAAATAAAAAAAGCACCGATTGCTCGGTGCTTTTTTATTTCACAGCTCTTTGGGGAGAGCAGTATTTTAATACATACCGCCCATGCCGCCCATGCCGCCGCCCATAGGAGGCATAGCAGGAGCTTCTTCTTTCTTAGGAGCTTCGGCAATAGCGCAGTCGGTGGTGAGGAGAAGTCCGGCAACACCGGCAGCGTGTTGGAGAGCAAAACGGGTTACTTGTTTCGGATCGATAACACCTGCTTTCAAGAGGTCTTCGTATTCACCGGTTGCGGCGTTGAAACCGAATCCGTCCTTGCCGGAACGCACTTTTTCAACAACAACGGAACCTTCAAAGCCTGCGTTTGCAGCAATTTGACGGAGAGGTTCCTCAATAGCGCGGCGGATGATGTTTACGCCGGCGATTTCATCGTCATCAGCAAGTTTAAGGTCATCAAGAACTTTGCTTGCACGGATGAATGCGGTGCCGCCTCCGGGGACAATGCCTTCGGCAACAGCTGCGCGGGTAGCGTTGAGAGCGTCTTCCACGCGGTCTTTCTTTTCTTTCATTTCAACTTCGGTTGCGGCGCCGACATGGATAACGGCAACACCGCCGACGAGTTTCGCAAGACGTTCTTGGAGTTTTTCACGGTCGTAGTCAGAAGAAGATTCTTCGATTTGAGCGCGGATTTGTTTTACGCGGGCTTTAATGTCTTCAGCTTTGCCGTGACCGTCGACAATAACGGTATTGTCTTTGTCAATGCGAACGCTCTTACAGGTGCCAAGGTCCGCAAGGGTCATATTTTCAAGCTTGATGCCCATTTCTTCAGCAACAACGGTACCGCCGGTAAGAATGGCGATATCTTGGAGCATGGCTTTGCGGCGATCGCCAAAACCAGGAGCTTTTACGGCAGCAACTTGGATTGTGCCGCGGAGACGGTTCACAACCAGGGTTGCAAGAGCTTCGCCTTCGATATCTTCAGCAATGATAAGCAAAGGACGGTTCATTTTTGCGACTTGTTCAAGCACGGGAAGCATTTCTTTCATGCTTGTGATTTTCTTTTCTTGGAGGAGGATATATGGATTTTCAAGTTCGCAGACGAGTTTTTCGGTATCGGTCACAAAATAAGGGGAAAGGTAACCGCGGTCGAATTGCATGCCTTCAACGGTATCAAGCGTGGTTTCCAAACCTTTTGCTTCTTCAACGGTGATAACGCCTTCTTTGCCGACTTTGCCCATGGCCTCGGCGATGATATTGCCGATTGTTGCGTCAGCATTGGCGGAAATAGTACCGACCTGTGCGATTTCTTTTTGGTCGCGGGTCGGTTTCGCAATATTGCCAAGTTCGGAAGTGATGGCTTCAACGGCTTTGTCGATACCGCGTTTGATAGGCATAGGATTGCGGCCTGCGGCGACAAGCTTTACGCCTTCATGGTAAATGGCTTGAGCCAAAATGGTAGCGGTGGTTGTTCCGTCACCGGCCGCTTCATTGGTTTTGGAAGCGACATCACGCACGAGCTGCGCACCCATGTTTTCAAATTTATCTTCAAGCTCGATTTCTTTGGCGACAGAAACGCCGTCTTTGGTGATAACGGGCGCGCCGTATGATTTTTCAATAAGAACGTTGCGGCCTTTTGGTCCTAAGGTTACTTTAACCGCATTGGCGAGTTTATCGACACCTGCTGCCAAACGTTCACGAGCTTTCGCGTCAAAAAGGATTTCTTTTGCAGACATTATTTTTATCTCCTAAAATTTATGCTTAACGATGTATTTTTTATGATTATGAAAGAACCGCCAAAATATCTTCTTCTCTTAAAACGAGGTATTCTTCGCCTTCATATTTCAATTCAGTGCCGACATATTTGCCGAAAAGGACAATGTCACCTTCTTTCACTTCAAGAGGAACGCGTGTGCCGTCAGCCAAAACTCTGCCGGAACCGACAGCGATAACTTTCGCTTGGGATGGTTTTTCTTTTGCAGATTCGGGAATGAAAAGCCCACCTGCTGTTTTTTCTTCAAGATCTGAGCGTTTTACAAGCACACGGTCATTAAGGGGTTTAAAACTCATGGGAACATATCCTCCAACAAGATTATTTATTTTGTTTTTTTATGCCGCCATTCCGGCAACAACAAATAAATAAGCTTTTTTTCATGCTTGAAAAGGGGTAAAAAGAAAAAAAGTTTAAAATATTTTTTTAATGCTGTTATTCCTTATGGTTATCCTATTAACTTTTTTTGTTTTTTTATTTCTTTGCAATATATTAAAAAATAGCTATACTTTTTCTTCACAATGGGAAAATTATGGTAAAAAACATTTTGAAATCCGCACTTGCTTTTTTGGGAGCGTTTTTCCTTTTCGCCGTTTTGGCAAACGGAATGAATTTCCTTTTAATAGACAGTTTATTTGCGTTTTCCGGATATCCCCGTTTTCCCGCAACCCCGGCAAATCCTTTATATGTGCTTTTTCCTCTTGTTTTCATGTTTTTTTCTTTTCCCGCCCTTACGCTGATAAGCGTGCAAAGACAATTTTCCTTAAAAAAACGGTTTCTGCTTCTGCTTGAAAGCCATGCTTTTTTCTTTTTTTGGCAGGTGCTTTTCTGGAGCGCTTTTTGCTTTTTCACACTGCATCAGGCTCATGTCATTCTGCAGTTTTTGCTTGGATATTCACCAAAAATCGACGCAAGCCTCACCAGTATTTTCATGCCCCTGATTTTGACACGGTTAATGCCTGTTTTCGCATTCTTTTTTATTTGTTTTTCTTTTCGCACCACGCTTTTTTTATTAAAAGACGAAGAAAGAAAATTATCCGTGCCCAAAGAAGATAATGATAATTTTTCTTTTTCATTAAAGGAAATCGAACGGGCGTTCACTCTCGCCGATTTCGGGAACGTGTTTTTCCTTTTGCTTGTCTTGGTGATGTTCCTGCCTCCCGATTACGCAAAATATTTCCCGAAGCTTTGCTCCCTCCCCGTTATTTTTCTTCTTTGCCCCTTGCAGTATTATATTGTGCATTTATATAGGAAAGAAAAGAGGAAAAGTTTGCTTTTGCCGGGCATATTTCTTCAGTTTTTTATTTTAGGAATAACGCTCTTCCTGGAAGACTCAACATATCAACTTGTTTTTATTGCTTATTTTTTAATACAAGCCCTTGCGTATTATTACTTCATACGTTACGGCAAGGATTTTTTCACAGCGCAGTGATATGGGTTTAACAATATGGCGCAAACAAAGAACATCTCCGCCGCCTTTTCATATCAGGGAAAAGAAATTTCCTATACCCTTTGCTTCGATAGGTTTAAAACCGTCCGCCTGCGTATGAAAGAAGCCAACCGGCTGGAAATAAAAGCCCCTTTCCATACGCCATTGACCGCGATAGAAAACAGCATGCGAAAACATGCCGAATGGATATTCGCCAGACAGGAACAGCTCGCAGACATGCAGACGGCAATAAAGCCGGTAACGGAAGAAGTTTTTATTTTCGGAAAATCGTTTGGCGTGACGCTTCGCAAAACAAGCTCCGCTCCGCTGGAAAAAGTACGGTTTTTCGCCCGAAATTCTTATATTGACCAAGAGGAACTTTTTTCGCAGGCTTTGCCCATTTTACAAAATTCCCGTCCTGAAATACGGCTGACCGGCCAAGAACTTTCCATATATTGCCCGAATAGTGAAGAAGCGCTGAAATTGCTCAGCCTCTGGCGGAAAAAAACGGCGCAGCGGTTCCTGCCTTTGCATTATTCTTTGTTGTGGAAAATTTTCCAAGAAAAAACAGCGCATTTTCTTTTACGGCATACCATAACAACCCCTTATCATTTTTCCTGCCCGCCTCTTACCGTCCGTTCATGCAAGCGCTGTTTCGGTTCATGCAGGATTTTTGCGAAAGAGCAAAAAACACGCATCACGCTTTCCCGGCATTTAATGGGTCTGCCTCTTGAATATATCGAATTTGTCATTCTGCATGAATTTTGCCATTTGGTTTATCCCGATCATTCTCCGCAGTTTTACGCTCTTTTTTCAGCTGTCCTGCCCAACCACAAAAGTCTGAAAGCAGGCATATCCCATTGGAGCAAGGGACATAATTCTTTTTAGTTTTTTTTGACTATTTTTTATTTTTGACATAAAATGCACCTCAAATAAAAGGAGTTGTTATGGCTAAGAAAATTCTTATCATCGGAGCTGTCGCTCTTGGAACAAAAGCTGCCACACGCTGCAAACGGGTAAATCCCGATACCGAAATCACTATTATAGACCAAGGACAATTTATTTCCTACGGCGGCTGCGGCATGCCTTTTTATATTTCTTCCGAAGTGGACAGTATCAATGAATTGCGCGCCACAAGCGCCAATGTTATCCGCGACCCGCATTTTTTCACCCATGTAAAAGATATCGACCATGTGAAAATCAGGACCAAAGCCCTTGAAATCAATCCGCAGGAACAATATGTCCTTACGGAAAATCTGGATACCGGCGAAAAAGAAAAACTTTTTTATGACGAGCTTGTGCTCGGCATGGGCAGCCATGCCATTGTGCCTCAAATCAAAGGTGTCGGTCTTAAGAATATCACAACCATAGCGGGGCTTGAGGACGCGGAAAAAATCCGCACCCACTGCGAAAAAGGCATACGACATATGGTGATTATCGGGGCGAGCTTCACGGCTATTGAAATCGCCGTGGGCTTGGCTGACATGTGGAATATTCCCTGCACGCTGATAAAGCGTTCAAAACGCATGCTTCCGAATCTTGTTTCAAGCACCGTTTCCGACATGATCAGGCATGACCTTGAAGAAGCGGGAATCAATATTGTTGCGGAAGAAGATGTGCTTGAATTTGCGGGCGATGATGAAGGCAACGTATGCGAAGTTGTCACCAACAAACAGCGCATTAAAGCCGACCATGTCATTTTGGCAATGGGCGTAAAGGCGAATTATGAACTCGCCGAAAAAGCGGGACTGAAATGCGACCCGAAATACGGGGTTTGCGTCAATGAATATTTGCAGACTTCCAATTCCCATATTTACGCGGGGGGCGACCTCATCGCCATAAAAAACCTTATTTCGGGCAAGGAAATGCATTTGCCCATGGGCTCCCTCGCCAACAGACAGGGACGTATCATCGGGACGAACATTGCCGGCGGAAATCCGCAAACCGGTTTGGAAACATTCCCCGGAGTCGTGGGCACATGGTGTATGAAAATGCATAAAGGAACAGTTGCGGGAACGGGCTTGAATGAGGATATGGCAGTCAAAGCCGGGTTCGACGCTGTCAGCATCAATATGGAACAGCTCGACAGAGCCCATTTTTACCCTGAAAAACATATGATGACTCTGGAAGTCGTTGTGGAGAAAAAAACACGCCGCATTCTCGGCATGCAAGGATACTGCGCTGACGGAACGGCGGTGAAAGCGCGTATCGACACCATGGCTGCCATGCTTCAATTCGGCAAACCGACCCTGCATGAATTATCCATTGCGGAAGTTTCCTATTCTCCTCCGCTTGCCTCCGCCATGGATGTTTTCAATACGGCGGGCAATGTTGCGGACAATATCGTCACGGGTCTCGGCGAATTTATCAAACCTGCGGAATTTGACGCGCTTTTTGAGGCGCGGGACAGCAATAATTATGTTTTTGTGGATACGAGAGCGGGACAAGCCCCTCTTGAACTGTGCAAAAAATATCCGGAATATTGGCTTAATATTCCGTTGGAACGTTTTAATGAAGATATGGAAAAAATCCCCGCGGATAAAAATATCGCTTTCATTTGCAATTCAGGCACACGGGCTTACGAATGCCTGCTGAAATTCAAACGCGGCGGCAGAAATGCCGTCAACTCTTCCGGCGGTATGCAGGCGATGAAAAAACGCGGCAAAAAATATTAGAATATTTCCGCACCATATTCATAATGGCATGTGATTTTAAAAGTGTGTGGAAAATTAGTATAAAACGTTTTGTAACATGGTGCGGGGGAAGAAGTTTCTCGTTTTAGCTGTCAGCGAACTTGTGAGCTTTGCGGCAGCCGTTAGCGGGTTTACGGGCTTTACGGACAGCGACAGCAGAGATAAAAGTTTTCCCCTGCATAAAAAATTCCTAATCTTAAATGGAAATACCCTGATTATTGTATGACAACCCCGAAAGGGCGGACCGGTCCGCCCTTTTTATTATGCAAAAACCATCAGAATGAAAAAATCAGAACCATGCCACAAAAATTTTTCCGTTTTCTTATTAAAATAGCATAAAAAACCTTCCGCATTCTTTGATCACGCGGAAGGCTGAAAAATCATATGGATAAACCGAAATTACCTAGCCGTAAAACCGCCGTCAACCATAACACACTGTATTTGTTAATTTTTACTGATTAACTAAAGAACCAACGTATAAAAACATACAAGGCAGCGTGTTTCCATACAAAAACCATCCGGATGTCATGAACGGATCTGTATGATTTTATCACAATCCAACAGACGATAAACGTTTTTATGCGGTATCGCACATTATCGCGGTATTTATCGGGCAGAACCAAAAAACAGATGAAATGCGTTCCGTCTGTTTTTTGGTTTTAAGTTTTATGCGGAAGCGTTCATATTATGCGCTTTCATAAAGCCTTGTCATGACAAATTCCTGATGTTTCAAGGCTTCAGCGGAAGTCAAACGTCCATTGACGGTTTTTTCCATCATGTCAAGAAGCAAATCGCCTGCCTGATCGAGGTTCATCTCACGGCGCAGCAAACCGGAAACATCAACGTCAATATGTTCCGACATGGTCCGAACGGTGCGGGGATTGGCGGAAAGCTTGATAACCGGCAATATCGGATTGCCGATGATATTGCCTTGTCCCGTCGGAAAGAAATGGACCACATAGCCAGCGGCGGCGGCAAGCGTGATCATTTCTGCGGCGGCGGAAGAAGAATCCATGAACCACAAGCCCGGACCGGTCGGAGAATACGCCTTTTCCAAACAGCCTTCCACAATGCACTCTTTACCGATTTTTTGAATATTGCCGAGGGCTTTTTCCTCAATGGTCGTCAACCCGCCTTCGATATTGCCTTTCGTAGGCTGGGAATCGGAAAGGTCGCTGATTTTATGCTTGTCGATAATATCGGCATACCGATCAAAAAAAGCTTGGAATTGTCTGCGCACTTCCTCATTCTTACAGCGGGCGGCAACAAGATGTTCTCCGCCGGTAAGTTCCGTTGTTTCGCCAAAAAGCAAGGTATTGCCGTTTTTCCACAGTTTGTCGAACGCATTGCCGACAGTCGGACAGGAAGCGATACCGGAAGTCGTATCGGATTCGCCGCATTTGCAGGAAACCCAAAGTTCTTGGATAGGGCATTCAACCCTTTGCAGGCCTGTCGCCCATTGGACAAGCTCTTTCGCTTTACGGCTCGCCATAGCGACAGTGTTTAAATCGCCGTTTTGTTCAATACCGAAACCGAAAACAGGTTTGCCGGTTTTTGCGATACCTTCGACAATCTTGTTCGTCCATTCCTTTTCAATGCCGATGACAATGACAGCCGCCACGTTAGGATTGCTTCCCGCGCCGATCAGAGTACGGAAATGCAGTTCCAAATCTTCCCCGAATTGAAGACGCCCGTAAGGGTGGACAATCGCCAACGTTCCTGCGACATTGTTCGCAACCGCCTGACAAGCGGAGTTTGACAAATCATCAAGAGGCAAAACAATCACATGGTTGCGAACACCCACACGTCCGTTTTCACGGCGATATCCCATAAATGTCTTATTCATATCAATTACCACCTTTTGGTTTTTACGTTATGCACGTGCAAATGCTCACCTTTTTTTATGGAAGCGACAACTTTGCCGATATCCGTACCGTATTTGAAAACGGTATCCCCCACGGCAAAATCTTTAAGCGCGATTTTATGCCCGATAGGAATATCATTTAAAACTTTAATCGTAATAGTTTGGTCTTCCTGCATAATCCAGCCTGTCAAATCCTGACCGGCTTTTATGCCTTCAACAGCTGCCACACCGACACCGTCACCCGCTTCGTGTACAAGAAAGTCGATCGCCATAATGGCCTCCTTCTGTGTTTCAAATTAAGCATTGTTAATTTGTGATTGAATTATGATTTTTATATACTATATCTTATATAAGATTGTCAACAGTTTTTTAACTTTATACTTTTAAATAAAAATCTCCTCCGCATCAAACCAAACACATGCAAATTGCGGGAACGTAGGTTATCAGCAGCAATACCGCAATCATCAAAATCAACAGCGGAACAATGGCACCAGCCAAATCCATAAGCTTGCAGCCGGCAATCGTGCCGGAAACAAACAAATTCACCCCGACAGGAGGAGTAATGAAACCGATTGCCAAATTGACAACCATGATAACGCCGAAATGAACGGGATTCACGCCGAGCTGCGTCACGACCGGCAATAACACGGGAGTAAGAATGACAATGGCGGCGAGAGCTTCCATGAATGTGCCGACAAACAGCAAAAAGGCGTTGATAATGATTAAAACGGCAATTTTGTTGTTTGAAACACTTAAAATAAACGCCGCAATGGATTCGGGCACGCTTTCAATCGCCATGATATTGCCGAACAATGTCGCCATGGCGATCAATATGATGATTGCGGCGGAAGAAGCGGCGGCCTGCGCCAAATAATCTCCCAGACGTTTAAAAGTCAGCTCGCCGTAAAGGAACATTCCCGCGATCAAGCCGTATAACGCGGCGACAGCGGCGGCCTCCGTCGGCGTCATGATACCGCCGTATATGCCCCCCAAAATAATCACGGGAACAAGCAGCGCCCATTTCGCTTCCCAAAGAACTTTTATCAATTCTTTTATGTTCTTTTCCCTGTCAATTCCTTTCCAGCCTTTCTTCTTTGAATAGAAATACGTATATACCATCAAAGCCAGACCGGTTAAAACACCGGGAACAATGCCGCCCATGAACAGGGATCCGATGGACTGCTGTGCTGTCACCCCGTAGACGACAAAGGGATTGCTCGGAGGAATCATCACTCCGATGGCGCCTGCGGCGGCAACGACCACCCCCGCAAAAAACTTGTCATATCCGCGTTCTATCATTGCGGGAATCGTAATCATGCCGATAGCCGCAACCGTTGCGGGACCGGACCCGCTGATTGCGGCAAAAAACATGCTCGCGGCGATACTGACAAGCGCGATTCCGCCGGGCAGACTTCCGATGAAATAATCAGCCAAATCAAGCAAACGCTTGGAAAGCCCTCCCGCCCCCATAAGGACGCCGGCGGCGATAAAAAACGGAATTGCCATAATAGGCAGGGAATCGACAGACGTGAAAGGGACTTGGGCGATATAATCAATAGGCAGCGAATCCGCACCGATGACAGTCGCGAGTGTCGCAAGCCCCAAGCAAATGGAAACGGGAACCCCCAAAACAAGCAGCAGAATGAAATAGCCGAACAATAAGACAAGAACATTTAACTCTTCAAAAAGATATACGGGAGCAATGGACAACACAATCAAAAAAACAGCTGAGAAAAAATCCGCATACGATGAAGTTTTCAATTCAACCGAAATATCCTGAATCAATCGTATGACCATGAGCCCAAACCCCAAAGGCAATATGGCATAAGGAATATAATACGGAATGCGCAGAGCCGCGGTTTCCTGTTCAAATTCCCATTGCATGTAAATATAGCCCAAACTGGTATAAAAAATACTCCCCGCCATGACAATGAAGGCGAGGTCCGAATATATCCATAATATGCCGCGCCATTTCGGAGAAAATTTGTCATAAATAACATCGACGCGAATATTTTCCCTGTGTTTGATTGTCAGCGGAATTGCGAAATACATCGACCAAATGAATATGAAACGGGCTAATTCTTCCGTCCAAAAAGGAATGTGCATTGCAGGAAAATATTTTGCAAAAACATATCTTCCGAGAGACTGGTAAACAATTAAAAGAACCGCTCCCACTAAGCCGATGATCATAAACGGTTTTTCAAAATTGACATTCAAACAGTCCGCAAACGCACCGCATTCGGAAGTATGTTCCAAATCAACTTTAATACTGTCATATATCGACATACATTGCCCCTTATAAAAAAGCCGTACCATGAAAGTACGGCTTTTCATGTTAATACGAACACGTTACTTTTGTGTATCCAATACCATTTGCAATACATCGGGATCAATTTCATTTTTGAACGTATCCCAGACAACACGCGTTTTTTCTTTCAAAACGGCACGCTCCTCAGCGGAAAGGCGGTAAATCACAATGCCTTGGGCGAGCATTTCCTTTTCACACCTTTCTTTTAATTCCTTGGTGAGATTTCTTTCATACGCAAGGGCTTCTTTTGCCGCTTCACGAAGAACGGCCTGCGCCTGCGGGTCCAACATGTCATATTTTTTCTTGTTCATCATAAGAATATGCATACTGTAATTGTGTTCGGAATTCATGGCGCCTTTCAGCACTTCAATATGTTTTGCAAGAACAAGATGTTCCCAGTTATTGCCTTCACCGTCCACGGTGCCTTGCTGCAAAGCGGTATACACCTCACCCCATGCCACAGGAGAAGGAATCATGCCCAATGCCCTTGAGACCGCCACTTCGATAGGAGAGTCCGTAGTGCGGACTTTCTTTTCTTTCATCATGTCAATTCCGTTTACGGAAGAAGTAAACGCGAAATTGCGGTATCCGTATTCACTGAACATGATGGTCGTCAAACCGATACGGTTTGCCACTTTTTCAAAATGTTTGCCAAGTTCGCCATTGTCAAGAGCATCATACAACTGCTGCTGATACTCGGGAGAAGTGACATACGGCAAATCGAAAACCATATAGTCGCGGGCGAACGACGCCATGTTGGGAGAAGAGCAGGAAGCCATGTCCAGCGTACCGCGCTGAGCCGCCTCAAGAGTTGACCTGTCACTGCCAAGCACGGCATTAGCCATGAGTTTGATATTGATTTTACCGCCGGATTTTTCTTTTACAAGTTCAACGAATTTTTCATAACCGAGCACCATGTTGCTGCCCAGCGGACTCGGACTTGCAAGACGCAGATTCAATTTGGGACCGGTGTACGGTTCCGCTCCGAAAGAAAAACCTGCGAGCGAGAGAAACGCAAAACCCGCCGCCGCCAAGCCAAGGATTTTTTTTCCGTTCATACTCTTCTCCTTATCAATATGCCGGATGTCTGTATACTTTGAAATCCCAATCCTTTTCAGGCTGGTATTTCGTAAGGCGCCAATCACAGGCACGGGCATGCCCTTCCATGCCCTCTACACGGGACAGACGGGAAGCATATCCGCTGATCAGACAGCTGGCTTCCATGCTTGCCGGCTGTTGGTAGGTGCAAATCTTAAGATATTTATGCACATTCAAGCCGCCGCTGAAATGTGCCGCTTTCTTTGTGGGTAAAATATGGTTGGGACCGGCGCATTTGTCGCCATGGGTGACGGTGCTGAATTCGCCCATGAACAGCGAGCCGTAAGAAGTCAGATGGTTCAGCCACCAGCCGGTATCTTCACAAAGCACTTCAAGATGTTCCGGTGCGTATCGGTCGCTGATTTCAACCATTTCCTCCCTGCTGCCGCAAACGATGATTTCCGCATAATCATCCCATGATTTTTGAGGCGTCGCCGGATCCGGCATATCGGCAATGAGCTTCGGCATGATTTCCAGTACCCGTTCAGCCAGCGCTTCAGAATCGGTGAAAAGCCATACCGGCGAATTAACTCCGTGTTCACCCTGTGAAAGCAAATCAATGGCGACGGTCATGGGGTCGGCCTGCGCGTCAGCCAAAATCGCAATTTCGGACGGTCCGGCGAAAAGGTCTATTCCGCAAACGCCCTCACCCGCAAGCAATGCTTTTGCTTCCGCAACAAAAGCGTTGCCTGGACCCGCAATGATATTCGCCTTTTTTCCCGTGAATAAACCGTACGCCATAGCGGCGACGGATTGAATGCCGCCCATTTCCAAAATAACATCGGCACCTGCCAAATCCATGGCATAACACACGGAGGGGTCGATACTGTCGCCTCGGGGCGGCGTTGCGGCAACAACAAAAGGAACACCTGCCACTTTCGCCGTCGCAATGCTCATAAGTGCGGAACACGTATGGGCGAACCGTCCGCCGGGAACATAACAGCCTGCGACATCCATCGGAATAACTTTCTGTCCCGCGCGGACGCCTGCGGGAGTCATGATTTCAAAATCCTTAATGCTCTCGCGCTGCGCCTTTGCAAAACAGGTGATTTGCTCGTATGCGAACTGAATGTCTTTTTTGACGGTTTCCGGAACGCTTGCGATGAGCCTGGCTTTTTTTTCCGGAGAAAGGACGAAATCCTGCTCCCATTTATCAAATTTTTTCGCAAGTTCGCGGACAGCGTCCTCGCCGTTCGCACGAATGTCCGCAAGAACTTCCTCAACGGCTTTACGGGCTCCGGAGCTGAATTCCTCTGCCGATGTGTTCGCTTTTTTCAGATATTTCATGATTTCCTCCCATTTTGAAACGGTATGATGTTTCTATTTTTAGAAAATATATTATATCTTATATCAGACTGTCAAGTACTTTAATGAAAAACATCACAATCTTTTTTCCGCCTGAACGCGGCAATCATATTTTTCCGCAAAAAAAAGAGCAGGTAACCCTGCTCTTTTTCACGATGATTGCATACCCGCTTACTGCAAGCTTGCGCGGTACACAAAATTTTGCGTGTTTATCTTGCTGATTCTGTATTCGACTATCCGTTCCTGCACATCAAAAGAGGTTCTGGAAATTTTCATCACAGGCTGTGTTTTCACAATGCCCAGTTTTTTCACATCGTCGGCTGTCGGAAGAACGGCTTCAATATCCTCCACCGCACGGTGTATCCTGATTCCGCATTTATGCTGGTAATAGACATAGAGCGTATTGGGAAACTGCTGGTCTTCAAAATGAATATCGCCGGTCACTTTCAGCGAAATATACACGATCTCGTTTATGACGCATTCGTTGTCAAGAATACGCACCCGCTTGATTTCTATAACTTCGTCACCTTCATTTATCTGCAAATGCCCGGCAATATCCGAAGAAGCCTTAATCCGCGCAATGCCGTTGATTTGCGAAACCGGAGGAATGTGTTTGTTATCGCGGCGGGAAAGAAAAAAGAACGGAAATAACGCCGTATCGTCTTCCACGACGGCGACGGCAGTGCCTTTTCCCTGATAGCGGACAAGATATTTCTCAGCGGTCAGTTCATTCAACGCCTTACGGAGCGTCCCCTGGCTCACGCCATATTGCTCCGCCAATGCAAATTCATTGGGAAGAAAACTTCCCGGCGACCAATCGCCTGCGATAATTCTTCTTAAAATATCTTTTTTCACTTGTTCATACAGCGGCACATACGAAATCTTCTTATCCATGTTTCCTCTTCATAATTCTTTCAAACTTCCAATAATACCATGCGGATAGAAGTATACATAGGCAAATGGATTATTGCAAGCAAATTTTATCTTTCAGAAAATATCATAAAAAAATTTCATACTATGCCGGTTCCGCCAAAACCGACAACAATCGACATGTCACCCCGAAAAAACGCATACAGATGAATCGATTTGCCGAAAACAACGGACAAATTCCCGGACAAGCGGCGAAATCGGCAAACATAAGGCGAACATGCCGTCCGCGGCGGCAACATCATAACAGCTTTCGATACAAGTCATCGGAAATCGTTATGCCGTTCCTGTTTTTTTCCGCACGGCAATTAAACCGTTTCATGCCGGGAATACGCGTGTTTTTTTGTTTCAAAATCTCTGCGCAAAGGGTTTGAATGCTTGTCTGAAAATGAGGATTGAGCCGGCAGGGATCAATAAAAATGAAACTTTGCCCGATATTCGGATACGGTCCCTCCGCTTCAAAAAAGGACGAAGCCTGATAGGAAAAAGAAGAAGCTGTCAAACTTGCGCTCATGATTTCCACCAAAAGGGCGAGCGCCGTACCTTTCGCCCCTGCAATAGGCAAAAGGGCTCCCTCCATCGCCTTTTCCGGGTCTGTGGTTGCATTGCCGCAGCTGTCTATCGCCCAGTCATCGGGAATACTTTCCTTTTTTTGCTTGGCAGTTAAAATTTTTCCCCGCGCGGCTTTGCTTAATGCCATGTCAATAACAAGGGGATCTTCATCATAAGGACAGCCGAAAGCCAAAGGATTTGTTCCGAAAAGAGCCGCATTCCCTCCGAAAGGAGCCATGGCTTTGGGAGTGTTTGAAAACGCAAAACCGACAAACCCCTTTCTTGCCATTTGTTCCACATACTGCCCTAAGACACCGCAATGATGGGAATGGGAAATTGTCAGCAGGACTATGGCGTTATGCTTCAGCAGCGCTTCGGCTTTTTCCAAGCCCCTGCAAATCGCGGGAAAAGCGAACCCGTTATCCGCCGAAACCATGACCGCGTTATCGGCAATGTTCATGCCTATCGACGCATGAACATTGATTTTTCCGCTTTTTGCCTGGGCATAATAAAACGGAATGCGGGAAAAACCGTGCGAGGGAAGATTGTCCAATTCCGCCAAGGTAAGGGAATGGCAAATCGTCCGTTTAACATATTCATCAAACAAAATTTCCGAAAACTTTTTATATGCCAAGGCATATGCCTCATCTTTAGAAAGCAGCATACCATCATCCCTGTAAAATTTTTGATATTTCACGGGCTATCAAAGAACTTATCCGTGCATTCGATTCTTCCGTCACACCCGCTATATGAGGGGTCAGCAGGCAATTTTCAATGCCGATAAAGGGATTTTCCGCCTCAAGGGGTTCATTTGCGAAAACATCCAATACAGCACCTTTGAAATGTCCTTTTTTCAGCAATTGCGCCAAAGCATTCTCATCCACGACTCCCCCGCGGGAACTGTTGATGAAAATACTGCCCTTCTTCGTTTTTTCAAGCAAAGACGCGGTAAAAAGATTTTTTGTTTCGGGACAGAGAGGAATATGCAGGCTCACAACATCCGCCTGCCGCAGCACTTCTTCCAAGGAGCAGGGCTTAACCGCGCTGCCGCCGTATTCTTTCCAAACGGCATCCGTTTCTTTGAGATAAGGGTCATAGGCAACAATATCCATATCCAGGCAGCTTGCTTTTTTCGCAACGGTTCTGGCTATATCTCCAAAGCCGATAAGCCCCAAAGTTTTTCCCGCCGCTTCGGAACCGATCATCCGTTCCCGCGGCCATGCCCCGCTTTTTACCTGCGTTGTCAGATAATATTGTCTTGAAAAATAAAAAATACCCGTCAAAACATATTCGGCAACGGAAATGCTGTTCGCTCCCCTTGCCGTGATAACCGAAACCGCATGTTTTTCACAATATTCCGTATCAATATTATCAAGCCCGACCCCAAGCCTGCCCACAGCTTTCATTTTCACCGCGGCAGACAGAAGTTCCTGGTCCACCTGCGTTTTATTCCTTACGATAACCGCATCTGCGTCTTTGCAAACGTGCAGTAATTCTTCACGGTTCTGGAACAAGTTTTTGTCATAAACAACGGTATTGTTCCTTGACAATTCAAGAACGGCGGATTCATCCATAAATTCCGAAATAACAATTTTTTTCATGGCAAACCTCTCTGCAATGATTAAATCAAAAGACCGGCGGGTGTCGGCACCAACAGCACATAATGAAACAAGAACCATACGGCAGAAACAAAAGCGAGACTGAAAACAAGACCGTCGCGCATTGTTTTCATTTTTCCGTTTTTCTTATTCGCCAAATATGCGTGGGAAATAAAAAGAAAAAGAAAACTTGCGCTGTAAAATCCCAAATATTCAATAAGAAAAATAAGCATAAGGGCGGAAAAAAGAATATATACCAAGCGCATGAACAAAAACCGCTCTTTTGATTCCGCTTCCCCTGTTCCTTTGGCTTTTTCCTTTCCTCTGCGGACAAAACCTTTTATGAAATAATAAAAACCGCCTAAGGAAATAAGAGAAATCAAGGCTTCCGGAAAAATCCGGCTCACACCGCTCAACTGGCTGTATTGCAAACCGAAAGCCAAACCAATGCAAATAAATACGGCACCTGAACATAAATCCTGCAAATATTTCGGCATATCAATCCTCCCCGGCACGCCTGCCGCTCTTTCTTTTTTTATGGTTGATATAAAAAGGCGTAAGCAAAGATACCGCAAGGGCGAAAATCAAAATCTTCGAAATGGAACCTTCAAGCATGACTCCAAGCAGACCTCCGCTGTGGGCATTGGCCAAATCAACGCATTTGCCGAGATTTTCCTCTATCATCGGACCCAGAATGACGCCAAGCGCCATGGCTCCGGTATCAAGCCCGATTTTATTGGAAACAAAGCCCAAAATACCAAACACGAAAACAACCCAGATATCGACCATGCTGTTGGCGATGGCGTATGCGCCGATAAACGATAAAATGACAATGGCGACAGCAACGTTTGTTAAAGGAAAACAAAGAAGTTTCGCCATGAATTTGCATAGGACATACCCGATGGGAAGCATGAGCAGCGCGACAAAAAACTGTGAAAGAATAAAAGCATAAGCCAATTCGCCGGAAGTCGTGAATATTTTAAAACCGGGCTGTATGCCATGAGTCAGCAGCGCTCCCAAGATAACCGCGGCGACAGCACTTCCGGGAATGCCCAAAGTCAGCATGGGAATGAGCGAACCGCCAATAACCGCATTGTTCGCGCTCTCGGAAGCGGCAATGCCTTCAACGCACCCCTTGCCGTATTTTTCAGGTTCCTTATCCCAGCGTTTCGCTTCATTATAAGAAATAATGGACGCGATTTCCCCCCCGGCACCGGGAAGCATGCCCACAAACGTCCCGATAAGGGAAGAGCGAACCAAATTTGTCTTGCATTTTGCAAAAAGGTATTTGAACATCCGCGTAAACGAGCCGCTGCTCGGTTTGCATTCGGCAATGTATTCTTTTGAGGAACTCAAAAGCTGCAATACCTGTGAAAAAGAGAAAAGCCCTATCATGCAGGGGATGACGGATATTCCCTGGATGAGAGGATAATAGCCGAAAGTGAAGCGCACATTGCCCGTATTGGGATCAAGCCCGACAGTGGACACAAGCATTCCTATCGCTCCGGAAACTATTCCTTTTCCCATGTTATCGATACTCATGACCGCAATGGTCGACAAACCGAAAAGGCAAAGCCAAAAATTTTCCGGTCCCCCGAACCGCAAAGCGAAACGGGCAAAGGAAGCGGAGAAAAACAACAGGAAAAACGCCCCGACTATCGTTCCGAAAGCAGAAGAAATAAGGGACACGTGCAAGGCGTCATCGGCATTCCCGTTTTGGCACATCGGCCATCCGTCAAACGTTGTGACAACGGAACTGGGAGTTCCGGGAGTACAAATTAAAATTGCGGAATTAGCCCCGCCGTATATGCCTCCGATATAAATGGCGCCAAGCATTATAAGCCCGCTTGCAGGGTCCATCGCAAATGTGACAGGAACCATCAGCGCTACCCCCATGGTTGCCGTCAGCCCCGGCAAAGCCCCTACGACGATACCCCCCGTCAATCCGATAATCATCAAAAAGATATTGAACGGCTGTATCATTTCAATAAGTGCATATCCAATAAATTCAGTCATTGCATAGCTCCGGTAAAAAAACTCCCCGCGCGGAAGCACTGGGGAGTTTTCGTATTATTTTATAAGTCCTGCCCGTTGAAGAATGCCGCGGTTGCTTTCATACTGCGTCTTAATATACGCTTCAAAATCCTCACCGCTCAAATATTCATGAGGCTGACCGGCTTTGAGCATATCGGCAACATAATCGGGGTCTTCGCATATCTGTTTGAAAACAGCGCGCAATGTCCTGACAATTTCCGGGTCGACACCCTTCGGCACGGCAAAACAGCGCCTGATATCGGAAACAAAATCAATGCCAAGTTCTTTGAGTGTCGGAATATCGGGAAGGAAAGCATTCCTTTCTTCAGCGGCGACACCCAAAATTCTCAGTTCATCCAGTGCGCGGGTGACGTCATTCACATTGCCGAACATGAAATCAATCTCACCGCCGAGAAGCGCGGCGTTCTGGTCGGCAGCCCCCTTATAGAATACCGGAGAAAACACGGATTCCGGAAACATTTCCTTGAATGAAAGAAACATCACATGGTGACCGCTCAATTGCCCGGAAAGACCGACCTTGATTTTGTGCGGATTGGCTTTCGCCGCCGCAATCAGTTCTTCGACAGACGCATACGGGCTGTCTTTTCTTACGGCTATGACCTGCGGGTCGTTCACCACTTGGCAAAGGTACTCGTAACTTGTGAGCGGGTCGAACTGCGCATTTTGCGCAAGACTCTGCAAAATGATATGGGGAGTATTCAAACCGCCGACAGTGTATCCGTCTTTTTTGGCATTGGCGATTTCCGTGAAGCCGATAATGCCGCCCGCACCTGTTTTATAAATGAAAACCCAAGGCTGCGGGGCGTATTTGTTCCAGTATTTTTGCATGATCCGCGCCTGAACGTCGCTGGAGCCGCCGGCGGTAAAAGCAATAACCATATTCACTGGCTTCTCCGGATACGCCGCAAGAGCAGGGGAAGTCACTGCGAATGCCAAAACAACAGACAGCAATGTTTTGAAAAGCTTTTTCATAAGTATCCTCCTATTTGATAGTTAAGATAGTAATAACATGTCTTATATAAGATGTCAATTGTTTTATAAAAATATGTCTGTCATGAGGCTTTTCCTTCTCGTATTCCAATCAATATTGCGGTTTAACAAGTAATTTCAGAAAATAAAAAATTTCCCGCTTTATTTAATGACCGATCAGCACTATCAATACCCTGCAATAATCAGAAAAATATCAAAAAATTATGCAGGGATAATGAAACGTTCTCCATTCATATCTGTTGGCAATATGTCCAGAGCGATGGAGCGGTAAAAAACGGCAGTATGGGCGTGAGCGGATAAAGTGAGTGAAAATAGACTGAGCTCTTTTTTGTTCGGCGGTATTTCGGAATATGGCACGAGGAATGAGACCATTTCAGAAAGCGGCTGCGGGGCTGTTCACCCGTTCAAAAAGAAAAAAATAAAATTCTCTTGACAGAAGCGCCAAAGATTGATTAAAAAAGCCGAGTGCCAACTTAGCTCAGATGGTAGAGCAACTGATTCGTAATCAGTAGGTCGCGAGTTCAATTCTCGCAGTTGGCTCCAGATATTTCAAGGGCTTATAAAACAAAAATTTTGTAAGTCCTTTCTTTTTTAATTTTGTCCCCCGTATGTCCCCGTTTTTAGCTGAAAAACATGCGAAATTAGGGAATTTCTACTGTTGGTATGCTTTATTAAGGAATATCCTGCAAGATACTGCCGCATTGACAGTATTCTTTTAATAGCGTACTATAAAACGTACTATATGGAGGTGTTTATGCAGACTATCAATATTTCAAATCTCCGCAAAGACCTATATAAAACGGTTGAAAACGTTCTCAACTTTGAGCCTGTCCGAGTAAATACGAAAAACGGCAACGCAATTTTGATGAGCGAGGAAGAATACAGAAATCTGGAAGAAACCGTTTATCTTTGCTCTATTCCTAAAATGAAAGAAAGCATTCTTGAAGCAAGCAATACTCCTCTTGAAGAATGCATAAAAGAGGAAAACTTTGAATGGTAGCCTATACCATATATTTTTCCAAACAAGCCCAGCAAGATGCCAAAAAAATGCAGGAACGGCAAAAAGAAAAAGCCAAAAAGCTGATTGGGCTTCTCAAGGAAAACCCCTTTCAGAATCCTCCGCCTTATGAAAAACTGAAATTTGACTTGGAAGGCAAATATTCCAGACACATTGATATCCGCAACCGCCTTGTTTATGAAGTTGATATTCAAGCAAAGACCGTCAAAATTTTGAGAATGCGGACGCACTATGAATAAGCTTATGTATGTTCACAGGCTGTTCTCTTAGCTTGTGCGCAGGGATTTGAAAATATACGCTTAACTTTTGTTTTATTTCTGCCTGCAAGCGGAACAACAGCATAGCCTTATGATTTGCTTTTATTATTGTTGATTATGGAGGACAGAATGAATGAGAATGGCGTATTAAACCAATTTGATTTATCCTGTTCCCCAGTAATAGAAGATAAAAGCGACAAGGGCGGTCGATAAAACGCGGGAAAATTGGTTGCAGCACAGCAGTTTTACGGCGAAGCGTGCCGGATAATAGCTCACATACGCCGGCAGCTGATGTCGTATGCCCCGCATGGGAGTTGAAAGCACATTGCCGATAAGCAAAGCGAGCACGACTTCATCGGCGCCGAGCAATCCCGCCTGATAGACCGTTCCCGCCGCCACAAGAGAAGCCCGCAATTCCGCCGCCATATACAGCACAATGATACCAAGGCTTTCCGCTTTTAAAAAATCAAAGCCCGCCGAATGGACAAGCCAATTTTCAACAAGTTTGAAACAACCGAAATATTGCAGATAGAACATCAAAAAATACACGGGAATACCGACAAACAAAAAACGCGGCAAACGTGCTGCGAACCGTTTGAAAGCAAGCAAAAGCGCTTGCCGCCAAATCGTTTTTGCCTGCGCCTCGCTGTCTTTTACGCTCTGAACGCCGCAGGAGGAAGCCGGCAAAAGAAAGCGCCCTACCAAAAGCGTCGCCGCAGTGCGTATTAAAGCTGAAATGAACGATATTGCCGTATATATCACCGCAGCCTTCCCGATAATGGGAAAAGACATGAAAAAAAATGTGGGGATATGTGTAAGCGTTGAGGGCAGGCTGTTGAATAAATTTGAAATAATCACTTCTTTTTCTGACAGTTTCTTATTTTGCAATGCCTCGCCAAGCATGACGTTTGCCGACGCCGGCGAAAACAGCGCCAACGCGAAACTTGCCGCTGAAATATCGCATAAATGGGCGGAGCGCACAAAAGGACGCATAAATTTTGCGACATATTTCGTCAAATTCAGCGCTTCCAAAAACGAAGCAAAAAAAAGCCCCGCGGCAAGTCCCGTAAAAATATTCAAAAGAGGCTTGAAAGGGGGCAATACGGCAAGCAATTCCTGCATTAATGAGCTTGCCCCCAATTTTTGCCGACCCCGTATTCCACAAGCAAAGGCACGGAAAGCCTTTTGCCGAGCGGCGCAATGTTCATCATGATTTCAGCGACGCATTTTCCTGCCCGTTCCGCATGTTCCTCCGGCACTTCCAAAATCAGTTCGTCGTGAATTTGCAGCAGGAGGCGCGCATTCCATTCTTTGAGCTGTTTATCCCTATGCACGGCAAGCATGGCAAGTTTGATGATGTCGGCGGCACTGCCCTGTATGAGCGTATTGATGGACTGGCGTTCCGCCATAGCCCGCGCCTGATGATTGTTTGACATGATATCGGGCAAAGAGCGCTGTCTGCCCGCAATGGTGACGACATAGGCATGTTCGCGGGCGAAATTTTCCACTTTTTCATAAAATTCCTTGATTGTCTGAAAGCGCTCGAAATACACTTCCATAAAACGCTTCGCCTCTTGCATGCCGATATGCAAATCCTGCGAAAGTTTACGCTGTCCCATGCCATAGAGCAAACCGAAGTTTATGGTTTTTGCGTGGCGGCGCATATCCTGCGTCACATTTTCAAGAGGAATGTCATATAATAAAGCGGCTGTGCGGGCGTGAATATCCTCATTATTCAAAAAAGCGGTCCGCAAGGTCATATCCCCCGAACAATGGGCTAAAACGCGGAGCTCCACCTGCGAATAATCGGCAGAAACGAGCAAATGCCCCTCGCGGGCGACAAAACAACGCCTCATCCTGCGTCCCAGTTCCCCGCGCACCGGAATATTCTGCAAATTGGGATTGCTGGAAGACAAACGGCCCGTGCCCGTGCCGGTTTGGTTGAAACTCGTATGTATTCTGCTGTCGGCACCGGTCATTTTAGGCAAAGGCTCCAGATACGTGGAACGCAGTTTTTCCAGTTTCCTAAATTCCTGAAGCGCCTCGATCACCGGATGCGTGCCTGCGAGTTTTTCAAGAACATCTTGGGACGAGGACGCCTGCCCGCCCTTGGTCGACTTTGCCATCGGCAAATCAAGCTTTTTAAATAAAATATCGCTCAGCTGCTTGCCCGAACGGATATTAAACGTCGTGCCGGCAGCTTCGTAAATTTTATCCGTCAACACATCAAGCTCATCACGCACTTCTTCCAGAAACTCAAACAGCGCTCCGACATTGACTTGTATCCCCGCTTTTTCCATGGCAAAAAGCACGGAAACAAGGGGCATTTCAAGCTCAGCCATGAGGGACAGCAAGGAGCGCCCCTCCATTTGCCGCACATCGTATTCAAACATGGAAAGAGCGACTGTCGCCGGATTTTCCATAGACAAGCCGTGTTCCGCCGCATGACGGTTCGCAAGGCTCAGCCACGTGTAATTCTTTTCATCGGGTGAAAGCAGCCATGCGGAAACACTCAAATCGAAAAGCGTATTCTTATCGGCAAAATGTTCCCACAATAAAGGATAGGAATGGAACAAGGCTTTCACATCGCAGGAAACAATAAGCTCGGCTTCCTGCAAAAGCGGAATTAAATCGGAAAATTCCCCGGCGTACCAATAGTCGGAACGTTCCGCATACGGCAAAGCGAAAACCTCGGAAGAAACACTCGCTTTTTCTTCTCCGAGCAAAGAAAAAAGGCTTGACTGCTCTTGTTTCGCTTTCCTGGCTTTTTCCTTTTTCTCACTGTTTTTCATAGCCTGCAAGCTTGCAGGCACGGGGCAAAGGGCGAAATAAAAATGTTCGTTTCCCGGCTGGGTTTGCCGCGCAGTACCGGGGATAAAAGCGAGGCACTTGTTTTTGGCGCTGGGCAGAGAACCTTTTTCCACGCGCTTGGGTTTCGGCAAGGGCTTTTCCGCCGCGTCCCGTCCTCCGTTCCCTTCCTTTTCATCAAGCGAAAACAAGGAACCCTGCAAGGTGCTGTTTTCGGCAACGGCGATAACGTGTTTTTTTGCCAATCCCTCAAAATCCTTAGTCAAAGAGCTTAATTCATATTCTTTGAAAAAGCCCAGAACTTCCCGCTCGTCAGCGGGGCGTATCCGCATTTCCTGCAAATCGAAACTGCAGCAGGAAGTATTCAGCGTGGTCAGTTTGCGGTACAAAAACATGGCTTCGAGATTGCCGTCCAGTTTCTTTTTTATGGGAGCGGGCAAACGCCCGAAATTTTCTTTTATGTTTTCAAGGCTTGGAAAATCCTGAAACAATTTTATGGCTGTTTTTTCACCAATGCCTTTTATTCCGGGAATATTGTCGCTGCTGTCCCCGATAAGGGCCTGCACGTCCGCCCATTGTTCGGGCATGAGTCCCGTTTCGTCCATAAAAGACCGCATGGTGACGATTTTTTCTTCTTTTGAGGCAGGGTCCCACATCACCACGTTTTCATTGAGGCATTGTTTTAAATCCTTATCCATGCCGATAATGACGACGGGGCGTTCGGCGGAATATTTTTTGGCGAGGCTTGCGATATAATCGTCGGCTTCTGCTTCTTCGGAAACCGCAACATGTATTCCAAGCCGTTTGAGCATGGTTTTAACCGGTTCGAACTGCTGTTTCAGCTCTTCAGGAGCGGGAGGCCTGTTGGCTTTATATTCCGCATACAGTTCATGGCGGAAATGTTTTCCCTGTCCGTCAAGCACGAAAAGAAAATATTGCGGCTTTTCCTCACGCAAAATTTTAAAAACGGTTTTTCCCACAATATGTATCGAACCGGTAGGAAAAGAATCGGAACGGGCCATACGCTGGTTAGCGAAAAAGCCCCGGAAAATAAAAGCGTTTCCGTCCATAACATAGAGAGGTTCTTCTTTAAAACCTAATTTTTCACGTAGAGCCATAATATTGTCCTTTTCCGCACGATATGAAAAATGATAGCAAAAGAACACATAAATTTCAACATATGCGCAGCAAGGAAAATTTTTAACCGGACAGCGGTTTTCAAAACAAAAAAACTTCTCAGAACCGAGAAGTTTCATCGTATTTTCACAAGAACGGACATTATTGCGGTGTCATTATTGCGGTGTCATTGCATGAAAGGAATGATTTTCGCCCGCTGGACAGGTATTTTCGCAGTTTCGACATCCACATCGGGTTCTGCGGCAAAATGGCAATGGGGACATATCCACTTGGTTTTTGGAGTGAATTCATCTTTTTTCTGAACAGCCATACGGATCAAATCACCGTTTGCGTGATAGCATTTGGGACAGAACGGACCTTGCTTCTCCCCGCCGGAAATAAGCCAATAGGCGTCTCCGTCAAAAATGATGTTTCGCGAAATGCTTAAAATTTCTTCCAAATCATGAAGCTGCACTTTGAGTTTGGAATTTTCCTGCGCAAGTTCCAGATATAGTTTCTGCAAAGCGCGCAGTTCCTCAACAGCTTCCTGAACTTTTCCCTGTGAAATTAAAGTTTCAACTTCATAAAAGCGATAGTATTCTATCATGGCGCTGACCTTTATTGTTAAACTTTGAAATAGTACCAATATTCATATCGGCAGGTTCAAGCCGGTTCTTTAGGGCTGCTTTTCATTATGGTTCCATGAACCGTAAGGGCTCTGCACAAGCGAGGCATTAAAATATTTTGATATTTTGCTGACTTCCTCGCCGACCCAAACGGGCAATTCCACTTCTTCCTCTTCCGACTGCAATTCAACCTCAGCAATGACCAGCCCTGAATTAGCCCCGAGAAATTCATCGATTTCCCAAACATGCCCGCATTCAGAAAACGTATACCTGTATTTTTCAATGATTTCAACGGGAGCGAGCGAATTTAACAATTCATTGGCATCATGCAGGGGGATTTCATATTCAAATTCATGTCTGGAAATGGGACCGACTTTGACTTTTACGGTGATCATGCCTTGATTGCCGGCGACACGGATACGCACGGTCCTGTCCACAGTCCGTGCTATATACCCCTGACGGAATAAAACAGGTTCCGCTTTTCCCCGCCAGCCGTCATTCCTCACTAAAAATTTCCGCTCAATCTCCCTGTGCATATTCTGCGCTCCTGCGAAAAACATCATTCTTCTTTTTCGTCTTTTTTAGCGGCGGCATCGATGGACGCTCTGAACTTTCTTACCTTTTCAACACGTTCCTGCTGTTTTTTCTGACGGATATTCTTCGCCTTATCTATCATTTCTTTTCTTTTCCGTTCAAAAATAATCGTTGTTTTCAGCGATGCCAAACCAAGGGACAACATCAGGGTGACACTGAGCACGACTTTCATCAATGCCCAAAAATTTGTTTTAATAATGCCCTGCATATGCCCCATGCCTATTTCCGCCCCGAAAAAGACGCTCACGAAAATACCCACTATGCCCAACGGCATAAAAAGCATGACAAGCTTTACAAATGTGCGCATGGTTAAAAGAAAAAACAAAGTGGTATCGCGGACCATTTGCAATGCTTTCAGTTTTTTCTCAAGCTCCGCGACCTGTGCTTCAAGCGTCACAAGATTCTCTTTCGCCTCTTTAAAAATCTTAGGATTGGTGAAATCGGAGCCGAACGCCCAGTTTAAAATTTTGGCGCAGCTGTTGAATAACTGATTGAAATTGGTGAGTGTTTTCTGCAAGGCGAACCAGCTCATTTCGTCACGGATAAATTCCAGTTTGAACAAACATTTTTCATACGCGTCTTTCATCCGGGTAATTTCGCCATTAATGGCTTCCATAACTTCCGCTTCAAGGGCAGGTCTTTGTTTGACGACATCCAAAAAAAGCAAATAGTTTTTTATTTCGCCGTGTTTGAGCAAAGTCCGCACTTTCGCCGCCTGCTTCGCAATGGGATTGTCATCGTCCTTGAACCAGTCTTTTATGACGGCATCCAAATCTTCCAACGCCGCCTTTTCCACAAAATATCTGTTATAGGCTTCCTTCCACACCCGCTGCAAAGAGGAAATCAAATAAAGCTGTCCGCGGATAAGTTCCGGGTCGAAAATGACCTTATGAAAAAATGAGGGATTTTTATTGATGACTTCAAGAAGTTCCTTTGAAACCTTTTCCGTGAAGCCCCGCTTCATATTGCAGACCAAACTGCGGTAATGCGGGTCTTGCCATGTCGGCAGCGTACGCGTGATATGCTGATACATCTCAACAGCTTCCCCATAGCGCCCCTGAATTTCCTTTGCCCGCGCGATAAGGAATTTTATCCATGCCTGGTGCAAGGTTATGGTACAAAGCTTGTCAGCGTCCATCCAAAGCTGCACAGCCTTGTCAAGATCCCCCCTTTCCATGACGATGAAACCCAAAAGGCAGTGAAGCTGCCAATTTTTGGGGTCGTTATGGGCAAGCTGGACACATTCTCGTTCAAAGGCATGGCTGTCTTGGGGCGAACATTTTATAAAACGCTGCAGCAAGATATGCATGGGGTCGGAAGCGTGGTCATGCGGAAAATCCGGTTCCGCCTCGATGTCACGGCTTGTTATCCGCCAAATACGGCAGATATTGGGTAATTGAACAATATGGTTAATGGCGAAAATAGCTTTTAAAACCTGTCCCGCCGTTTCATTTTCCGCCATCATCTCATCATAGGCTTTCACGCCGTTTCTTGTGATCCGCGTATCAATTTCACGAAACGCGCTGTTGATGTCGGCAAGATTGATGTGGCTGAGCTTTTCAAAATAATCCGCGCCTGCCGGAGCGATATTCCGGCTGGGACAGTGACGGGGACTATGATTGGACGCCCCGCAGTAAAAACAAGGAGTCTTGTTGGGCACAAGGCTTTCGGGCAAAAGCACGGTGAAAGGATTGGCTTCCGTGTTTTGCGTTTTGACAACAACGGTGCACAGCGTGTCCACGCTTGTTTTCGCACTGGAATACAAAATGTCCTTGATGATGAAATCTTCGCCCAAAATAAAAGCGTTCTTATAGCTCAAATACGGAATATCGGGGCAAAGATCGGTCCAATCCACATTGATTCTTTGCGGCAGATCGGGCGTAAAGTTGAGATTGTTCTTATCGACGACAACGTTCAAACAAGGCCAGTAGGCATCGGAATGCTGTTCATGGATAATTTCATAAATAGACGCGGTTGTCCGCATCCATTCGCGAAAAACAAGCAAATTATCCAAAGGAACGATAAGAAAATTATCTTCTATGGAATATTTCAGCTTATGTTCGCGGATAAATTCCTCAAGATAGCGGAAAAGGGTTTGCCAGCCGCGCTGGAACTGCTTATCGAGGGGATTGCCCAAAGGGTGCACGAAAGCGTACCAGCCTTGTTCCACGGAAAAAGGCAGGCGCCTTTCAGCCACAACCATTTTCCAGCTGATATCGCTTTGCTGGTCAAGCCCCTGCATTTCGTAAACGCTGATGCCGGGAATGCTTGCCGCCATGGAACCGTAACTCGGATGTATGTAGATATAACTTCTTGTGTTCGCTATTTCTGTTTTTAAATGCCGGTATTCCGCAGCAACATTGATAAATTTTATTTGATTGACATCGACAATCAATTGACCGGGAAACGTGAACGCCGTAATGCCCACGCTGAACTGTTTCCCCCAAAGGTCCAATTTTGCCAAACTGTTGACTGCGACAGCCGCATTGAAGAAATACCATATGGATTGATTGACAAGAGTGACAATATTCAGACCGCCGGCCTCAAGCAGAATATCGGTCGCTTTTTGCGGACGGTTCGCCTGTCCCCACACGATCCAAACGCACACACCCTCGGATGTGAGCATTTCATCCTGTATCACAGGCTGGCTGTCTAAAATATTGCGTATTTCTAACATACAACTCTCAACACATTACTCATTACTTGCCATATCGGACTAAAGCAAAAATTTAATATATTGAAAAAGAAATTAAAAGCCCGCAGCGGGCATTTTCATAAAGGACAAGGTCCGTAATTCTCCTGATAACGGGCTCTGTAACCTTCAATATCAAAAGAATGCTCCTGCGTTCCATATTCTTCGATACAAAAAGCGGAGCAGACGCTGCCCATTTTTATACCGGTTTCAACATCAAAGCCCATGGTCAAGCCTTTCAGCAGGCCTGCGCGCAAGGAATCGCCTGCGCCCGTGGGGTCGACCAATCCTTTGATCTTCGGAGCAGGCACGGCAATATCCGCCTTTCCTTTTTGGGAAATAAGGCAGCCTCCCTCACCAAGAGTCGAAACCACATAGTTTGCACGGCTGAGAAGCTCGTCTTTGGATAAACCCGTACGTTCGGAAATAAGGGCTATTTCATAATCATTGCCGATAAGAATTTCAGCCCCGTCAATGCCTGCAATATGATTTTCCTTGCTTACGGCGGGAATTTGCTGACCCGGATCGTAAATGTACGGGATACCTTTTTCTTTGAAAAGCTTTGGAAATTTGCCCATATCTTCGGCGTTTCCGGGGGAAACGATACCATAATCGCCTGCTTTGGCAACGTTCAGCCTGTCTGCATCACAAGGAGTATTCATGGCGGCGGGGCAAAAACAGTTGATCAAATTGCCTTTGGAATCGGCAACGGCATGACAGCAAGCCGTCAATTCCTTTTCAAGCGTTCGCACACCGTCAAGATTGATTTGCAGGGCTTGCAGCTTCTTTTCATATGAGGCTGCGAAATCATAGCCTACACACGTATAAATATGCGGTTTTTCTTGAAGCATGGCAAGGTTATATGCGATATTCGCCGCTGTTCCGCCTTGTTTTTCCTCAATTCTGTCAATAAGCATAAGAATGCTCAACGTATTGAATTTATCTTTCAAAAGCAGATCGTTGATGTCGCCCTTATAGGATAAAATTCTGTCAAACGCCACCGAACCCATGATATGGATACTCATGCCCGCCTCCCTTTATTTCGTATTCGTTTTTATCCAGTGAAAAAAATCCTTGCTGCCGCCGGCAAGTTCCAAAGAAACTATACAAGGAATTTTATAACTATGCAATGTTTTCACCCATTCTTCGATTTTTGCGGAATTTTCTTTCACGCTTTGCATGACAAGGGCGTATTCCTCTCCCTCGCAAATTTCCCCCTCCCACCAATAAAGGCTTTCTATCGGAAAGATGTTCGCTCCCGCAATGCAGTTCTCCTGCAGCAGTTTACGGGCGATTTTTTTTGCCTCTTCCTTTGTTTTCGTTGTTATGTAATATAATCGGGGCATAAATTTTTCCTTTGCTTTTCTGCTGCGATAGAGTAAAATTCTTTTTGGAAGAACAAAGAGCCTGCGAGGTATTTTATGCTGAACTATTCAAAAATTCAAGATATTATGCAAGACATTAAAAACAATACCGCCATAGACTTACGTATCGACAACGCCCAAATCGCCGATGTTTTCAGCGGAACGTTTTTTCATGGCTCCGTTTGCGTCCATAAAGGAATTATTGTCGGGTTCAGCGAAGACATGTACGCAAAAAAAGTTTTTGACGCTGAAAACGCCTATCTTCTGCCTGCATTTTTTGATGCCCATGTGCATATTGAATCTTCAATGCTTTGTCCGGAAAAATTTGCGGAACTGGTCATTCCTTTCGGAACAGGAACCGTCATCGCCGACCCTCATGAAATAGCCAATGTCAAGGGAACAGACGGCATACGCTATATGCTTGAAAGCGCAAGGCAAAGCCTTTTGGATGTGAAAATCATGCTCCCCTCCTGCGTGCCCGCCCTGCCCTTTGAATGTTCCGGCGCAAACCTTTCCGCCCTCGACCTTGCGGAACTCATCACGGAAGAAAACGTCCTCGGTCTTGGCGAAATGATGAATGTTCCCGGTGTGCTCATGCAGGATGAAAGCGTCCTTGAAAAACTTGAACTGGCATATAAAAACGGCAGGATTATTGACGGACACGCCCCGCAGGTGCACGGAAAAGACCTTGACATGTATGTTCTTTCCGGAGTGAGCACCGACCATGAATGCACCACGGCGGAAGAAGCCGCGGAAAGGATACGCCGCGGCATGTACGTGCTTCTCCGCGAGGGTTCAGCCGCCCACGATTTGGTAAATCTTCTGCCCGCCGTGAACAGCCATACCATTCAAAACTGCCTTTTCTGCACGGACGACAAGCAATGTATCGACATCATGCGCAGGGGGCATATCAACAATTCCGTCAGCCTCGCCATTGAACACGGTATCGCCCCCATCGACGCCGTCCGCATGGCGACCATAAACACGGCAAGAGCTTACGGAATAAGGCACAAAGGAGCTATAGCCCCGGGCATGGAAGCGAGCTTCATGCTGGTGAAAGACATGAAAAAATGCATGCCCCATGCCGTTTACATCCAAGGCAGACTGGCAGCCGAAAACGGAAAGTATATCGCCGCGGGCAGCAAGAAATACAATGCGAAGCTGGAGCAGCTGACCGACAATATGCAGGACAGCATGCATGCGGAACTGCCCAAGGATCTGACATTGCATATTCCTTCAAAAAAAGCCCGCGTCATACGCCTTTTACCCCATTCTTTGCTCACAGCCTGCGAAATTGCGGACATCGCCGTTGACGCGGACGGCAATTTTGATTTCAGCCGAAACAAAGGCATGCTCAAGCTTGCCGTTGTGGAACGCCACAAAAAAACAGGAAAATTCGGGTTGGGACTTCTGCATGGCGAATACGGACTGAAAAACGGAGCCATCGCCACAAGCATTTCCCACGACAGCCATAATATTGTCGCCGCAGGCGATAACGATGAGGATTTGCGCATAGCTCTTGAGGAAATCGAAAAAATGGGCGGCGGAATCGCAATGATCAGCCAAGGAAAAATTTTGACGAAGCTGGCTTTGCCCATTGGGGGGCTTATGAGCACGCAACAGCCCGAAATCGTTGCAACGGCATTGAAACATCTTTATAAGCTCGCCAAGGACCACTATCAGATTTGGGACAAAGCCGACGCGTTCATGTCTTTAAGTTTCCTTGCTCTGCCCGTTATTCCTGACTTGAAACTTACCCCGCAAGGGCTTTTCGACGTCACAACATTCCAATTTGTCAGCCTTGACGCGGAAGAATGAAAGCCCACGGCAAAAAGCTGACAAAACAATTATAAAGCGGTATCCCGGAGCATTTCTTTCTCATATCAAGAATTAACGATACAAAATTTAAACCTTCAAAGGAAAGCTTTTCCAAAGGTTTTCCCCTGCCCTTTCAAAACGTTTTAATAGCACAATAACCTATTGATAAGATTAAATAATAAAAAATCCGTTATAGATTTTGTCCATAACGGGTTTACGTTCAGGAAAATCTGGGGGAGCGGCAGCCGTCAGCGGGTTTGCGAGCTTTACGGACAGCGGCAGAGCTATAATTCCCCCAAGAAATAAAAAGTGATGATCCAGAGCCTAAAAAAATTTATGAATGTTATGCAAAACTGCGTTGGTGCGGTTCCGTTTGACATTAGCGAACGTTCCACACAGCAGGCTTAAACACGAACAATACAGGGTTACCCGTATTTTCAGCGAAAAACCTTATTCAATACCAATACTCCCCGCCAACTGCGGAAAAATTCAGGCAAAAACCGTAACTATCCTTTCCGGCATAAAATGAGGATTGGATACATGTATCCAATCCTCACAAACAAACCTCACAGCAGATTTTGCCCATAGCCCGAACGCTATTTTCAAAAAACAACACTCAAGCGCAAGCAACGTTTTTATTTTTTCTTGCCTTTTTTAATTTCCTTTATTCTTTCTTCAAGCACGCGTTTATAGGTGCGCAGAATTTCAAGGCGGGCATAAAGCTTATTCTCGCCGGGGATGATGAACCAAGGCGCCTGCACGGTATTTGTGCGTAAAAACATTTCATTGGCGGCGATTTTGTATTGATCCGCTTTTTCCCTGTTACGCCAGTCTTCTTCCGTGATTTTGTGCCGTTTCCATTCTATTGCTTCCCTTTCCTTGAAACGGCGCAGCTGTTCATCCAAAGAAATATGCAGCCAGAATTTTATCAGAATATTTTTCTTATTGATAAGCTCGTTTTCAAAAGCGTTGATTTCGGAAAACGCCCGCTTGCATTCCCATTGGCTCGCAAATCCTTCGACACGTTCCACAAGAACACGCCCGTACCAAGACCTGTCGTAAATCGTCACAAAACCGGCACGCGGCACATGGCGCCAAAAACGCCATAAATAGTGATGAGCGGCTTCTTCGCTTCCGGGGGCTGAAATCGGAATAACCTGCGTGATACGGGAATCGATGGACTGCGTCAGGCGGCGTATGGCTCCTCCCTTGCCGCTTGCGTCATACCCTTCAAAAACAATGGTCGAGGAAATGCCAAGCTCATAAGCTTTATAGGTAAGCTTATAAATATCTTTCTGTAATTTTTCCAGCTCTTTTTCATATTCATCTTTCGGCACGGACAAGCTTAAATCCACTTGGTCGAGCACGGAAATACCGGAAAGCGCCTCCATGTTGTCCGGCATGGACGGAAATTCTTCCACAACTGTTTTTTTCACGTCCAAAGCATTTTCAATGCATTTTGAAATGGCTTCCACCGCCTTGATATTGCGGAATTTCTCATCATACGCGTCAACGATGTACCATGGGGCGAAATGCTTATCGGTCAGCGGCAGCATTTTTCCCACGACACTGTTCAGATTTTCAAAGTTTTCATTGCTTTGTTCATCATAGGTCGAAAAGCCGATCTCGCCTTTGTTATTGAGTTTTTTTCTGGCTTTCATGCGTTTCTTGTGTTCGTCGGCAGTGATGTGGAACCAAAGCTTTACGATGACATAGCCCGATTGCGCCAAAGTACGCTCAAACTCCACACGGTCGTGCATGATTTCGTTAAATTCCGTTTCCGTAATTTCTTTTGCGGCGAGCTTACGCATCGGCTCGTCATACATACCCGCGATAAACACGGCAAATTCACCGGCTTTAGGAATTTTCATCCAATATTTCCAGGCTTCCGGACGAAGTCTTTCTTCGTCAAAAGAAAACCAGAAACTATAGTTTTTAAGGTGCTTCACATCACACCATTCGGACAATAAATTCACAAAAGAACCTTTTCCCGTGCCGCTCACGCCGTCAACATAAATAATCACAGGAACTTTTTGCGTCATGCACTGCTGCTGCAAATTAAAAAGCTTAATACGCGCATCTCTCGCAAGTGCTTTGTACTCCTTTTGAGTGTAAGACTGGCAAAAATTCATAGTTGATAACATGGTATAGCCCTTTGCTGAAAATAAAAAATGTTGAAAATAAAAATATCGAGGTGTAAAAACACGCTCCCCCGCAACATGAAAAGTATCCCGCACTGTTTTTTGCGCCATCTCATATTTCAAAGAATAAAACCCGAAACAAAAAGCATATGAAAACGGCAAACTCATTCAAAAACAAGCGTTCAAAAAACACCGCCGAAAAAGCCTTTCATTCCGCATGCCCGTGCATGCAAAACCAAAAAGCCTTTCCTAAAAAATACTATCCTTACCTTTATTTTTGTCGAAAACGCATTCATTGTCAAGCGGTCTGATAAAAAAAATCAATAACTATCCATAAAAAAAACGCATAAATAAAAATCTGCGATAATACCCCCGCAGCAATCCGCCGAAAATCAAAAAGCACCCAAAACCATAAAAAAAGAAAGCCCCCTCGGGGACTTTCTAAATTTTACATGTAATTTCTAAAAAAAATTACATTTGTTTTATTGCCTATCTGATTTAATCCTGCTAAAATCAATCAGACAACTTCTTATAACAAGAAAACAGATACAAAGCAAGGAAAATTTTATGGCATTACGATATATCTTAGGCATAGATTTAGGTATCAGTTCCATTGGCACAGCCCTTATCAAAATAGCTCCGGAAGCAAAAGATTTAAATGACATCAACTCCTATGAAAAAATATTGGACGCAGGCGTACGTATCTGTTCTTGCCCGGAGGGTGCGGAAAAACGCCGTATTTTACGTTCCCAGCGCAAGAGCAAAAAACACAGAAAAGCCCGTAAAAAACAGCTGATACAATTACTGCAGGAATATAATTTACTGCCCAAAGAGCGGTCCGGCCTTGAGCTCGGTTTGCGTTCCGCTCCCTATGCCTTGCGGGCAAAAGCCATGCAGGAGCCTTTAAACTCCGCCCATGAACTTGGCTTTTGTATCATGCATACCGCCAAACTTCGCGGAGCGGGCTTTATTGAAGAAACGGACGAGAAAGAAAAATCAGAGAAGAGCCTCAACCGCTATCAACTCTTAGAGCAAGCCCTGAACAAAGAAAAAACAACCCTTTCCGAGTATCTTTACAAGCATTTGCAAGAAAACGGCTGCATACGCCAACGCAAAGAATTTATTGCGGATAAAGTGCCTTTTTCTGTGCCCCGCCACCTTGTAAAGCGGGATTACCGTGATTTGATGAGCAGGCAAGCCCCGCATTTCAACATTTCTGACGAACAAATCAAAAAAGTTTATGACTGCATTTTTATGGATTTCCCAAGGGCGCCTTATGCCAACGCCCCTTGTTCCCTGCTTCCCGAAACCGGCGGCAGACTGCCTAAAATGCACAGGCTCGCGGAACAGCTGCGAATCTATCAGCAATGCAACAACATACGCTATAAAACCGAAAATTCCACCCAAAAACTCACCAGAGAAATGCGGGATAAACTGGCTGCAATGCTCATGCAGGGTGAAAGCCTGAATAAAACCCTTATCAAAAAAACGCTCCAAACCTACACGGATGAAAAAATCCTCAGTATCAATGTTTATGCCGAAGACGAAGAAATAAAAGCGATCAAGCCCTTTGCCCATATCAAAGCTTTCGCCGATATTCCCGCATTTTGGCAGTTATCGGAAGAAGAGCAGGACGGGCTTATGGAATTTATTGCAGACCCTGTCAATCCCAAAGCTAACCCCGCTAAGCCCGTGCTTTACGACGAAGAGGATTTTTTGCATATCTGCATGGAAAAATTGAATTTATCTGGAATCGAAGATGAAAGAAAACTCTACGCCTGCCTCAACAGCCTGCCCAAAGACAGAACCATGCTGGGCAAAGAAGCAAGCAGACAAATTTTGAAAAAACTTATCGAAGGTTATGAAGAAAATGGAATTTGGCAAGCTCCCACCTATTACGAAGCTGTCAAAGCCTGCGGCTTCACCCGGGAAAACCAAGAGCAAAAGCGTTATGACGAACTCCCCTATTACGGAGAAATTCTGCACGATGAAATTTTGCCCATACACCCATGGCATTTGGATAGAACGGCAAAAGAAGAAAAAATCGGACGCATAGCCAATCCTGTCGTCCATTCCATACTCAATCAGCTGCGTAAAGTTATCAACGAAATCATCAGATTATACGGCAAACCGGAAATGATAAAACTGGAAGTCGCCCGTGATTTCGGAATGTCGAAAAAAAAGCGTGATAAGTTGGAAAAACAACGCCTTGCCAATGAAAAATACAATAAAATCATTGACGAGGAACTCCTGAAAAACGGCTATGCGGTCACTGACAAAAACCGCAAAAAATATAAACTGTTAAAAGAACAAGGCTATAAAGATATTTATACGCAGGCGAACCTCAGAATTTCAGACCTCAATGCTTATGAAATCGACCATATCATTCCGCAGACCGCAGGAGGGACCAATTCTTTCTGCAATCTTGTGCTGACAACGGTTAACAATGTAAAAAGCGATACGTTTGCCTATGATTTTATCCGACAAAATTTTGCGGACCGTGAAGAGGCAATCAAAAAACACTTGGAAACACTGCCTGAAAACAAAGCTTGGCGTTTCACCGCCGAAGCAAAAGACCGCTTCATTCTTTTAGGGGACGAAAAAGACGAAGATTATGCCGACAGACGCCTGCAAGATTCCCGTTACATGGCAAAAGCGGCTTTGCGGTATCTGCATGCCGTTTGCCCCGATATTTTGGCAATCCGCGGCGGCATGACCGCGCAGCTCCGCCGTTTGTGGGGTTTTGACGGCATGGAGTTCGAACTCATGGGACTGGATATTCCCAGATACCTCACCAATAACGAAACAGGCGAGGTATATTGCGATGAAAACGGCAAGTTATCCAATAACAGCGACTGGGAAAAAAAGCCCCGCATCGACCACAGACACCACGCCATTGACGCCATGGTGCTTTGCGCCGTCACCCGTTCCCTCGCCCTTAAAATGTACAAAGCAAGAAAACAGGGCAAAGAAATAGATGAAAGCATTATCAACATGCCGTTCCGGCTTTCCCCTAAAAATCCGGACCATAAAAGCTTCCGCGAACTTGTGTTGGAAACGCTCAAGGAAATCAGAATTTCCCACAAAGCGGAGCACGATACCAATACACAGCTCCATAATGAAACAGCCATCCGAATTTTAGATTATGACGAGAAAAAAGGACTCCATACGGCAACCTATATGCGTTCTTTGGGAAATATCGACAGCTTCGGCAAACTGGAAAAAATCGCTGTTGCAGAAAATTTGGGCACAAGCCCTGATGTGCAAAAAATCCGCAAACGATGCGCGGAAATCATAAAAGCGGTCAATGCCCAAAAATTTGCGGCGGAACAAAGCCTTATGGAAAAAAATGCCGAAAACCGCCTGCAAGGTCTTAAAGAAACAGCCATGACAGAACAAAACCTTGTGCAGGAAGCCATACGCCTTGCCCATGTCGGCAAAAAATATCCTGTGGGGAAAAAATTCACTCTTGTCAATATCCGGGAAAAGCAGCAATGCGGCTATGAACCGGACAGCAACCACCATGTTGATTTTTATGTTCATACCGAAGGCAAACAAAAAGGAAAAATCGGCTGGGAATGCATAAAAAGCATTGACGCCGCCAATCCGAACTTTAAACCCGGCTGGCGGCAAGAAAACGCAAAGCTTATTTGGAGCGTCTGCAAAGACGATATTTTGGAACTGCGTTTCACAGAGCAACAGCTTCAAGAATACAATGTTCCAAAAGCGTTTGTCAGCAAAATCAGCAAAAACGGACAGCAGGAATATACCATGCTTGCCAAAATTTTGAAATTCAGCCCCGGCGTACTTGTTTTTGTTTCCATATACGATGCAAGAACGGGAACAAAAAACGCCCTCAAAGAACATCCTGAAAACTTTCTCCTTTGGACAAGCGGCAACTTAGGGCTAAACTCCTACTGCGAACTGCAAGCCCGTAAGGTCAGCCTCAGCTCCTTTGGAAAAATAAACGGCAAACATAAAAAATTATGGAATGGCAAGAAAATATAAATACATACAAAAGCCCACCGAGTATACGATCATGTGGATATTGGTCATGTTCGATTTGCCGGTGCTGACAAAAACACAAATGCGAAAGGCGACGCAATTCAGAAACAATTTGCTCGAACTCGGCTTTATCCGAAAGCAATTCTCTGTTTATCTGCGGCCGTGCGAAAACATGGCGGCTGCGGAACGCATGGCGGAAAAAGTGGGACTTTGCCTTTTGGAGGAGGGCGAAGTTTCCGTCTTTTTCATCACGGACAGACAGTACGGACTGACAAGAAACTTTTTCGGAAAAAAGAAGAAGAGAAATGAACAACAAGAATTTCAAGCCATGCAGCAGTTACTGCTCTTTTAAATGCGGAAATTCCAAAAGAACCTCTTTGGCGCAATAACTTTTATAAATTCCCTGCGCGGCTTTCAACACAAGAGGCAAAAGAGTGCTTTCTTCTTTCTGCAGATAAAACGGGTTCTGCAAAATTGAGGATAAAAAACGCTTTGCTTGCGTATCCAGAACAAGCACTTCATTTTTTTGCACATATTCATAAACCAAACAATCGACAAAAGGACGGAATGGCTCCATAATGTCATCCGCAAGGCAAAACGCATTGAATTGGTTATGGTGATGAACGCCAAAAAGCGGCAAAAGCCCGCTTGCGCATAAAGCCCTTGCACAAACCGCCCGCACAACGGCATAGCCATAATTCAAAAAAGAGTTGATCCCCTCTTCTTCCACATCACGGAGAAATCCTCTTCCAAATAAAGCCTGCCAATAAATTTGAGCCGCCTGTCCCTCTTTATTGTCCTTATCCCCGGAACGCACCCTTTGCGCTAAGAATTTTAACTTCTCAACATGCTTTTTTACAGCGCTGTCATGGGGCAAAACACATTTTTCCAATGCCTCGGCTTGATTACGGATTTTTTCAATCACTATTTTCTGCCATATCTGTTTTTTTATCACCTCGCCTGCCCTAACCTGCTCCTGCGCAACAATTAAATGCCGATAATGCGAGCTCACAGGCAAAGCCATGGACACGGGCAAATAATTGCTTCCCATAATAAGCACAGGAATATTCGCCTCTCCCATGCTCATTAAAAAAGTCTTGCTCACCGTCACCCCTTGTGCCGTAAGCATCACACAAGCAAGCATATCAAGAGGTATCCGCGCTATTATTTTTTCCTGCTCTTTTACGCAAACATTCCCGTGAGCGATTGAAAGATAACGATTATTTTCCGCAATTTCTAAAATATGACTTGCCATAGCCCTCTCCCAAAAATAAAAAAACTCAAAAAACAGGAGAAAAAACTCCTTGCTTTTTGAGTTTTTAATAGCATATTCCCTTGAAAAAGTAAATATTTTCAAGGGAATATGTTAGCAGATTTTAGCAGGATTAAATCAGACAGGCAAGTAAAACGTCCCGATCGGTGCAGGTCAAGCTGGTGGAAATTTTAGCAGGATTAAATCAGACAGGCAAGTAAAACTAACCCTTACATATTCTGATGAAAATCTAGATTTTAGCAGGATTAAATCAGACAGGCAAGTAAAACTGTTTATGTCTCGATACATAGTTGGTATGTATTTTAGCAGGATTAAATCAGACAGGCAAGTAAAACTGCGAAAGCGAGGAATACGGCAAGAAAAATATTTTAGCAGGATTAAATCAGACAAACAAGCAAAAAAAGCCAAACGATTTTACGGCGCACAATCCCGGCAAAACATCCGGCAAAAAGCGTTAAGACTTAGCGCCATTTTGCATGGACTTCATAATACTGGCGTTTGCGGTTGAACATCATTTCATCGGCAAGCTGCACGCATTCGTCAATCTTGCCGTCGTCGCAATACCGTTCGCCATAGGACATGTCGTATTTATCCTTATTTTTTTCCAAATCGTTTTTAAACGTGACAAACTGTTCCTCAAACGCTTCTTTCGAGATATTCCGCAGCAAAACAAGAAACTCGTCGCCGCCGATACGGTAAACGTTTTTTCCGAAATAACGCTGGATGAAATTAGCGGAATTAATAATAAATTCGTCACCTTTATCATGTCCGTACACGTCATTGATTTTTTTCAAGCCGTTCAAATCAATATAAATAACGCCTGCGCAATCGCCGCGGCGCTTGATGTCTTCGTGCACGGCAATATATTTGTTCCTGTTGTAAACGCCTGTCAAGTCATCAATATTGCTTAAATAATCAAGATGTTGGATGAGTTTTCTCTGTTCCAGATTGTTGACGATGAACATTGCGATGGTTCCGAGTATTTGTGAAGCGGAAACATTATAGCGGGGGTTGTCGACACCTATGAGTCCGATCAGTTCGCCGCCGTCATAAATGGGCATGAGCAGCATCTCACGGATATTCCTTTCCTTGAAAGCTTCCGCCAATTCGGGCATTCCTGCGAAATCCACATCGACATCCTTATGGTAGACGACAGATTCCTCGGTAAACATATTAAGCCATTCCTGTAAAAGAACGCCGCTCGCTTCCGATAAAATATCCTTGAACGCTTTTACAAAAGGACGCACAAAAAAATACGAGCCTTTCAACACGTTTGTTTCCTTATCATATTCAAACAGATAAGAGCGGTCCGCTTCAAAAAAATCAACCACATTTTCCAATATCTTATTGATAGCGAGGTCGATATCGTCATGCTTGCAAAGGGTTCCGGCGCATTTCACCAAAAGCTGTTCCGTGGAAACCTTGTTTTCCAGTTCCGTCATATTGTTTTGGTATTCGCTGAAATCCATGCCGTATTCCAAACGGAAGCGCCTGCCGTGCCACTCCACGATGGAAGCCTGAGATTCAAATTGCCGGTTCAAAACATAATTATGCGTATTCCACTGATAGACCGCGTCTTTTTTTAACATATGATTTATACAGAAATCGCAGGGACTTGACTGCCCCTGCAAAACTTCATAACATTTTCTGGTCAGATAAGAAGATTCAGAAATATTGAGCAAATTTCTAAAAAATTTATTGATATAAATCAATTCATACGTGTCAACATCAGCCAAGTAGGCAATCCCGTTGAACTTATCCATTAAAACTTTTGAAAAGCCCGAACCAAATCTCTCTAATTTGCACATCGCATATCCCCAAATTTTTATATCAGTTCTTTCTAAATTATCCTGCATAATTGTCAAGCAATATTTTATTTTTTTACTGCAATTAAATAAACGGTTACACGTTCCAAAAAAATACTTGCCAAATAAAAATTTCATATATATATATATATATAACATTACTCCAAAAGGTTCCCTATGCATTCATCGTCCAAACAAATATTGCTGTCTTACCGTTCACACATCATCATGCTCATCATATACAGCATTATCACTTTTTTCGGCTATGTTTTGGTCCGTACAAGCCTTATTAACAATTTCACCAAAATCGGCAAGGAAGTTGCGAATTTTTACGCAATGGAAGAAGAAAAAAGCTTTTCCATTTACAAAGCGCTTCTTAACCGCATATCTCTTTTAATTGACAACACCTCCGGGCTTCCCGACAAAGAAAGCTGGATGGAAGATATATTCACAAAAATAAACATAAGCAAGTTTGACCAAAACCTGGAGCTTTACGCCGTTATCGATGATAAATTCATCACAGGCAGAGGGTGGGAACATTTCAAAGACCCCGATTACCAAAATGCGGAATGGTACCAAAAAGCGGCGGCAGCTTCGGATGAAATCATTTTTACCGATGTGTATATTGACAACTTCACCCATCTTCCCACTATCACCATTGCAAAATCGATGGAAAATTCCAATGACGTGATCGCTCTCGATATTTCCGCCGAAAATTACTCCCCTCCCGCAAAAAGTTCTTTTCTCCCCCATAACAGCAACTATTATCTTTTCGGGGTCAACGGAAACCTTTTTTATTTCGAAAATGATCTGGGACTGGACACCGGCGAGATCACGGAGCATGCGGAAGACATTTACACCAAGATAAAAAATCAAACGCTCACGACAGACCGTTACATCATCGACCCGCACGGAATAAAGAAACTTATCTTTTACGCCAAAACCAACGATAACCTACTCGTCATCGTCACCATTCCCCATGACACGCTTCTGCATGAACTCAATCAATTGCTCGTTGTCACTCTTTTTATCATATTCACCTTGTTCCTGATCACGTTCATCAATATTTATTTCGCATACAAAACAAGCAAGAAATATGAGAACATCACGAAAACCATAACGTTCCTGGGCAATATTTATTATGCGATTTTCCTTGTGGACACCGCCCGCGGCACATTCATAACCATAAAGTATCCTGAAGATTTAATTAATGATTTCAACAAGTCAAATGATTATAACGACTTGATTGATGTTGCCAAAAAAACTATGGAAAAAAGTGTTGCGGTGGAATTCAGCAATTCATTCTCACTTGAAAACATCCTCAAAGTAGCGGAAGAAGGAACGGACGAATTCGGCGGAGAATTCAAACGTATTCTCGGCAATGATTTCGAATGGATTTCCATCCGCATGTTCCTTGAACATATCAAGGACAACAACACCGCCATTCTTTGCTTCAAAAAAATCACACAGGAAAAGGAAGTGCAGATGCGTCAATACGAACTGCTCACTTCCGCGGTGGATAACGCCAAAAAGAGCGAAAAAGCGCGCACCGACTTTTTCGCCCGCATGTCCCACGATATGCGCACGCCTTTAAACGGTATCATCGGCTATACGGAACTTGGCATCAACCACTCCACAACGATGGAAGAAACAAAAGACTACCTCAATAAAATCAAGCTTTCCAGCCACCAGCTTCTTGAGCTTGTGAACTATATTTTGGAGCTTTCCCGCATTGAAAAAGGTAATGTCGACGAAACGAAAACAAAAATCAATATCCGCGAAATCATCACCCATTGCGTTCAGCCTTTCCATTCACTCGCCCTTACGGAAATCAGAAAATTTTCCGTGCAGTTCGACATACAGAATGAATACATACTCGCCCCTGCGTTCAAACTCATTCAAATTCTCAACAACCTTTTATCCAACGCATTCAAATATTCCAACAAAGGAGACAATATCTCCGTTCTGCTCAAACAGCTGCAATCCAAAAAGGAAGACCAGAAGCAAATCAAATATCAGCTTATTGTCAAAGACACGGGCAGAGGCATGACCAAGGAATTTTTGGAAAAAATCTTCATTCCTTATCAGCGAGAAACCATGTTCGGAGCCAAGGATATTCTCGGCACGGGGCTTGGCATGCCCATAGTCCAGAATATCGTCACAAGCTTGAACGGTGAAATCAATATCGACAGCGAACTCAATGTGGGTACGAAAGTTTCCGTCGTCATCCCCTTTGATATTTCGGAAGAAGTCAGCGCCCCAAAAGACATGGTAAAAATCAATACAAATGAAATCAATTTGGAAGGCGTTACCGTTCTTCTTGTCGAAGATAACAAGGTAAATATGGAAATAGCCCAAAAACTGCTCACATTCAAAGGCATGACCGTTGAAAAGGCATGGAACGGCGAAGAAGCCGTCGAAGCGTTCATCCATTCCGAGGAAAACCACTTCGACATAATCCTTATGGACTTGCAAATGCCGAAACTCAATGGTTTGGAAGCAGCCGTGCAAATCAGGCATTCCAGCCATCCAAACGCCAAAACCGTTCCTATTGTCGCCGTTTCAGCAAACGCCTTTACAGAGGACATAGCAAGAAGTCTGCAAGCCGACATGAACGACCATATCAGCAAACCTCTTGATATTGCGACGCTTTATCAAACCATTTACACCCACACGAGCTGCAAAGAGAAAAAATAGCTTTTTGCGGCTCCTCGCCAAAACCGATAAATAAAAACAATAAAAATTCCGCAAAAAAGGGCAGATTTTCTGCCCTTTTTTATTCATTCAACACGCATTGACATTGCCCCGATGCAGTCCGCATACATTTATTCTTTGACCGAACATGAAAATTAAACCCCATAAACACAAACAATATGGGAAAAGCCATTGTCTCTTCTTATCAAGCGGCAAAAGCCAAACAACAGAAAACTTTCGTTCACTCATGGAAAGCGAAAGCACTTTTTCCATAAAGCGCAAAAATGCAACGCACAAATAAGGCAAATTGACATGCGGTATGCCCGTGAACCGAATACGGCATACTCCCGTCCCTCCCGGCAAAAACAAGAACAATGTTAAAAATTATTTGTTTGCAATTTAATTGTACGGGACACATCGGCTGTCTTACATACAATCTGCCTTTTTGGGTTGTAATTTGCTGAACATATCGAAACATAGCAAAGAAAAACAGATTGGTCACCCATTGCGGCGCTTTCATAAATTGAACGGTCACACGGTTCAAAGCGCAAAGACGGGTTGCGTAGCAAGCCCCGAACAGAATGAACCAGATAAAGGCGTAGCAGGCAATTTCCTCCGTCCAAATCAAAGACATGTTGAGCTGTCTGAGAACAATTTGCATAAAAACGACAAGGACAAAGAAAACAAGCAAAAATTGGCACAAATAGCCTTCAAAATGGTCAAAAAATGCTTTTAAAGCGTTTTTAAGCATGAAACCTCCAATAAACGAATCTTCTCACACGTGACAATGAAATCCCTTCCCGAAAACAATACCGGAAATTTCTTTAGTCTTAGAATAACCATATCAAAATTCTTTAATTGCGCCATATGAAATAAAAAATTTTACATAATTTTCACACAGTTTTTACATAATGATAATGCCTGCCGTATCAGCCCATTGAACAAAAAGAGTTAATCATCATAGAAAGATATGAAAAATGAACGGCTATACAATACCCGTTTGCCGCGGACAAACGGTTTTAACCGGCAAACAAGGCACCAGTTTCCAATCCTTTCTCAAACCAAATAGAACATCAGCTCAGCGGATTTTCCCTTGACTGGCGGTTTTTTCCGCCTTTAAAAGACACAGTACCGACACCGTAAGAAGTTTTGAATGTGTCCGCCAAGAACATTTCATTTACAAAGTACGGCGAAAAAATAGAGCCTGTCAAAAAGAAAACTCCCCCCACAAGAGCAAATCTAACTCAGCAAAAACCCTAAAATGCCCAAATACAGGAAAAAGACAGTTTTGATAACGACACGAAAAAATGCTATGCAAAGCAGGCTATAACGGCATTGAGATGATAGGCTTGCGACATAATAGATAACAGTTCCTATAAAAAATAAAGGGAGTTCACACACTCCCTTTAATTTTTGTTTGTTGCCATATCTGCTATGGTTCGCGACAATACTGCAAGCGGATTGTTGCTTGCGGTATCATATTCTTCTTTTTCTTCTTTTGTTTTTTCTTTAAAAACATTTCTTATTAATGAACAGATAACTGTTAATGGGGCTAGACATAAAGCAAGAATAATCGCAATAAGATAAGGAACATCTTTTACTAATTTATAAAAAGGCTCTATATCATCTGTTCCAGAGTATAAGAACATCGCTAAGAATACAATAAAAAACAAGAATAAAATTAATGCAAAAAATAAAGAAATAAAAAAAAGGCATTTTTTATGAAAAAGTTTTAATTTAATTTCTTCTCTTTCCAAATCAATAGATTTTTCTTTCCATTCTTGCGGCACATCTTTGTAAGAAGCGGAAATTCGGCTTGCAAAATCGCTTTCTAAAACGTTTTATCCTGCTTTTTGTTTTGGTGGGGGTGTTATGTTTGTCATAATAAATACCCCAACCGTTTAAGACGTATTTCCAATGCCTGACTGGAAACAGAAAAAACTTCCGCCATTTCTTTCAGACCAATTTCCGTTTGTTTAATCATATAATTGATAGCTTCTATTGGCATAAGCAGTTCTGCCGCAAAAAGATTGGCTTCATATTCTTTTAGTTGAAAATTGGCTTGATTGTAACGAATTTTTGTTCTGGGACTTGAACCATGCCCTAAAACTGCGTGTCCTATTTCATGTGCAATAGTGAAACGCTGTTTATTAAGACTGTCATCCTCATTGATGAAAATCGTATGGCTGTCTGCATCAAAAGAACCGCTTAATTCCAAATCGGCTCCACCGTAAATAACATTCAAATCAAGCTTCTTAGCAATGGTGACAGGATTAACCGGCAAGGAACCATCCCAATATCGGAGCAAAATGTCTTTTGCCATTTCTTGCGGATTAAAACTCATAACATTTCCTCCTTTTTATGATTCATTTTCATTATAATTAATTATAATACACCACATTGTCAAGACAGCCCTACGTCAATTTTTGACGCAGGCTATTTGTTGTTTAAAGAATATTGGTTAAATACTATTTTTGTTTCATAGCATACAAATGGATTAATTTCAAAACCTTTCGGTTTCATATTAAATAAATTACTCGCAGAAACCACTGTTCAATCTTCTGCAATGCATTCAATGCGTTACATTTTCTTATCTTGCTGTATTTCACATAGTTATATAATTCTCTCATGCGATGCCAATCAAGCCCCTCTAATATTGGCTGGCTTTTAAATTTAAACACAACTAGAATATGTTTTATGAACAATTTCATTCCACACAGAATAACCATTGGCTGTCGTTCATACAGCACATCCTTTCCTTTAGTTTCATTGGAAGAGGATAATCCCATTCCTGACGATTTCCCGTCCGCCGGCTTTGCCGGTGATTTTTTATATTGAAGTGACAAAAAAAGGGCAGATTGCTCTGCCCTTCAATTATATCGGTAACCCTTATGGATTAGTTATTCCATTCAGGTTTGCCCATAGCTTTCAAGTATTCGTTGATAGCGTCTTTACCGCCAACAAATTCAGCCATTTCAGGCCATACTTTTTCGTAAGCAGCTTTTTGCCATTGATCTTCGTCTTCAAGATAAGAAACGACAAGACCTTGTTCGATAAGAGCTTGCTTAGCTTTTTCGCCGTCATTCTTTTGGTATGCCAATACTTGGTCTTGAGCGTACTTGCCTGCTTCAACCATAAGAGCTTGATCTTCGGCGCTCATTTTGCGGAATACGCGTTCGCTGATTACGAGAGGTTGGATTTGATAGGTATAGTGAACTTCTGTCAAGTATTTTTGGTTAGCTTCGTTGAATTTCATTGCTTGGAAACCGATGTAGCCATAGCATTGACCGTCAACAACGCCTTGTTGCAAAGCGGTGAAAGTTTCAGACCAGGAAATAGGGGTCGGGCTGCCGCCGAAAGCTTTGTAAGAAGCGATAAGAACAGCAGATTGAGGAACACGGAATTTCAAGCCTTGCATATCAGCCATTTTGGTGATTGGTTTGCGGCTGTTGGAAATATAACGGAAGTCCGTGTAAGTGAAGCAAAGAAGTCTGAAACCTGCGCTTGTAGCGTAGCTGTTCAAGAGTTCTGCTGGTTTTCCGGTTGTGCCGGCAACAACTTCGTCAAGATCTTTCCAAAGGTATGGAAGAGTCATAAGACCAAGTCTTTTTTCAAAAGGAACGAGGTTAGCGATACCGCCGACTGCAAAAGGAAGGGTTCCTTTTTGTACGTTACGGAAACATTCGGATTCGTCACCTAAAGCAGAGCCAAAGAAAACTTCAATTTTAATATTGCCATTGGATTTTTCTTCAACATATTTTTTGAATGCGTTAGCAGCGTAACCTTGTTCAGAATCTTCAGGATCACCGACTGCCATGTTGTAAGTTGCTGCGTTAGCCATTACAGGCATTGCGAGCATTGCAGCAACGGCCAAAGAAAGAAGGCTTTTCAATTTCATAGAATTCTCCTAATTTTAAGGTTTTGTAAACCATATTTTGACTCTTTCCATCCCGATGACGGAAAGGTGAATCAACTTGTAATTCTTCTATACACTATTCCACCAGACTTGGCAACCATAAGGAAAGCTGCGGAACCATGACGATGATGAAAATAGCGATAAGGTTGATGGCGACGAGCGGCAGCGCCTTGACGGAAATGGCTTCCAAACTTTCGTTTGAAATACCGGAAGCGACGAACATGTTCTCACCAAGAGGCGGTGTAGCAAAGCCGACTGCGCAGCAGCAAATCAGCACGATACCGAAATGGATAGGGTCAACGCCGAACGCTGTCATGAGCGGCAAGAGAACCGGCGTTACAAGCATGATGATGGCAAGCGTTTCCATGAACATTCCGAGGAACAAGAGGAACACGACCACCATAGCCCAGACCAGATAGACGTTGTCCGTGAAATTGAGCATCCATTCCGCAATATAGATAGGCAGACGGTAAGAGGTAAGCAGATAGCCGAAAGCGGTTGCCGTGAACACCAGAACAAGCACACGGCCCGTAAGCCATGAAGTTGTTTTCAAGGAGTTCATGAACGCTTTGAACGTCAGTTCCTTATGGATGAACACGCCGACAATCACCGTATACACAATGGCGACAACGGCTGCTTCCGTCGGTGTGAACGTACCGGCGTAAATACCGCCCAGAATGATGACCGGAGCCATGATGGACCAAAAGCCTTCTCTTGTCGCCTGCCTTAACGCGGCACGGGACCAGGCGAGCCCTTCGGTTTTAAGGTTACGGCAAAGGAAATAATGAGCGACACTCAAAGACAGGGCGATACAAAATCCGGGAACAATACCCGCCATGAACATTTTGGCGATACTTTGCTGTCCGGTGACGCCATAGATAACCATCGGGATACTTGGCGGAATGATGATACCGATACCGCCCGCCGTCGCCGTTGTCGCGGCGGCATACGCTTTATTGTAACCGCGGCAAGCCATGGCAGGAATCATGAGCATGCCGACAGCCGCCGTCGTGGCAGGTCCGGAACCGGAAATAGCCCCGAAGAACACGCATGCCAAAGCCGTTGAAATGGCAAGCCCGCCGGGGATAGGTCCGACGATGTTTTCCGCAATGTGCACGAGCCGTTTGGATATGCCCGCCGCCTCCATGAGCGCGCCAGCCAGCACGAAGCACGGCAGTGCCATAAGCGGGAAAGCGGTCAGGTTCGCAAAAGCTTTTTCAATCATTATGCTGATGTCAATGCCAAGCAGGAAGAAGCAAGACATTGTCGCAATACCGAGGGCAACCATGATGGGGCTGCCGATAAGCAAAAGAGCAAAAAATACTAAAAAAAGTATTGCTCCAATCATTCCTGGGGTCATTTCTAGCATTCTTCTTCCACCTCTTTAGAAAGCGCTTTCTTGCTTTCTTCCATAGCTTCTTGGTCGGGGTCGGCGATTTCAATATGCAAAATATATTTCATCACGTTCACCTGCACGATACGGATCGCCATAAGGGTAAAGCTCAATGGGAACACGAGGTATACATAGCCTAAATCCCAGTCGAGAGCAGGAGTGTAATAAGGAAATTCCCTCAAATCAAGCACGGCGAGCAAACCGTAATACGCCATGACAAGGGAAAAACCTATCCAAATCACGTCACCGACAAATAAGAACAGATTGGTCACCCATTGCGGCGCTTTCATAAATTGAACGGTCACACGGTTCAAAGCGCAAAGACGGGTTGCGTAGCAAGCCCCGAACAGAATGAACCAGATAAAGGCGTAGCGGGCAATTTCTTCAGTCCAGCTCAAAGACATATTGATTTGTCTGAGAACAATTTGCATAAAAACAACAAGGACAAAGAAAACGAGCAAAAATTGACACAAATAACTCTCAAAATGGTCAAAAAGTGCTTTTAAAGCGTTTTTAAGCATGAAACCTCCTCCAATGTATCAAAACTCAAGATGAGTTCAATGTTATGGCATATATTTCTTTCCTCATCTTCTTAACGTTCCGTATTTTCACTGCGGAACAACGCCAAAAACGAAATCCTCACTTTCGTTTCCGCCAAAGACTGGAAAGAACCATTCACGCCATGTCAAAAAAGAAAAACATATGCAACGTTGGCATATTTTTGACAATTCTTTTTGTATGTAGGATAATTTTAACTAATTGTTCTTTTTGTGTCAATCAATTTTTTTAAATAATTCTTAACAATTCCGCGCCGGCTTTTCCTCATCCCCTCCCCTCAAAGAAAGCCCCGACCGCTTCTTTTCGCCCGTTTTCCCGCCCAAACTTTAACTTTATTTTTTTTCTGAAAGGGACTATATATATGGGGCAATTTACAGACATCAAAGGCAAACATGAATACCAAGATCAACCTCAACTCCCTTGGCTACCAAGAACTTGAGAATTTCGTAACAAAAGAGCTGCTTTTACCCAAATACAGAACCGCACAGCTTTGGAACTGGATTTGGGCGAAAAACTGCACGGATTTTGAAAGCATGTCGGACATCGCCAAAAAAACAAGGGAACGCCTGCAGGAAAAAGCCTATTTATTTCGCCCTGCTATCGAAAAAGTCAGCAAAAGCAAGGACGGCACGACAAAATTCCTGCTCAGGCTTGAAGACGGAGAACTCATTGAAACCGTCCTTATTCCGAGCATAGCCAAGGACGGAAACGGACGCGTGACCCAATGCCTTTCCACGCAGGTGGGCTGCGCCATGGGCTGCACGTTTTGCAGCACGGGAAAGCTCGGCTTCACCCGCAATATGAGCATGGGGGAAATCTTGGGGCAAGTGCAGACAGCCCGCCATTATCTGGAAGACACGCACCCCGAACGCCCCATTATCAGAAATTTGGTCTTCATGGGCATGGGCGAACCCTTGCTTAATTTTGAAAATTTGATGAAAAGTCTGGAAACGCTGCACCATAAAAAGGGGCTCGCCTTTTCCGCCCGCCGCATCACCGTTTCCACATGCGGCATACAAAAAGGCTTGCGGGAACTGGGCGAGAGCAACCTCGCCTATTTGGCGGTATCCCTGCACACTCCCACGCAGGAAAAACGCGCCATGCTCATGCCCAAAGCCTCCAAGTGGCATTTGGAAGATCTGCTTTCCGCTCTTGAAAAATACACCTTGCACGCAAGGGAACGCATGACGTTGGAATATCTTGTCATCGGCGGCGTCAACGACACCGCGGAAGACGCGGGGGAACTTGTCAAAATCTGTTCGCGCCTCAAAGCGAAACTCAATCTCATCCCTTACAATGACACGCCAAACTCCCCTTATAAGGCTCCCAGCCCTGAAAATCTTCTGCAATTTGAAAAAAAACTTTGGGCAAAAAACATTACCGCCATTATCCGCAAAAGCAAAGGACAAGACATTGAAGCCGCATGCGGACAACTGCGCGCCGAATATGAAATTGCCAAAAATAAAGGATAGTTATGAACACACGTGCTGATTTTGCAAAAAACAAGAACGCGCAGGGCGTCAACTGCGCGCAGGCTATCGCCCTCGCTTATCAGGATTTGGTCTCTGTCGAACCGAAATATCTTTATCAAATGGCGGAAGGTTTCGGCGGCGGCATGGGACAAATGCAGCAAACGTGCGGGCTCTTGACCGGGCTTTATCTTATTGTCGGGCTTCTTTTCAGCGACGGCGATATGGAAAAAGGGCAAACGAAATCCGTTACGTATGAAAAAGTACGCTCCCTGCACCACGCCTTCAAACAGGAATTCGGCGCTGTCGACTGTCTTGAACTTCTGCACGGTGAAAAACCCGGCTCAAAAAAATGCCATGACAAATTTCCCCGCGCCTGCAAAATCTTCGAGGCGTTTCTCGCCCAAAACAACATGGAATTTCCCGAAAATCCAAGTTTTCTTCTCGATAAACGGAACTGACCATGCTTGCCGTTTTATGGGACGCTTCACCGCTTTGGGGACATCTGGCGCTCAACACCGTCATTCAGACGGGCTTGCCTTATGAAATTGTCACGGCTAAGGAATGCCAAGAAAATATTTTAAAGGAAAAAGCCTTTAACGTTCTTATCGTCCCCGGAGGAGCAGGAAAACAAAAAGCGAATCTGCTCGGGCAAAAAGGCATGGAAGCAGTCCGAAACTTCGTTGCGGAAGGCGGCGCGTATCTCGGTTTCTGCGGCGGCGCCGGACTCGCCCTTGAGGACGGCTTAGCCCTTTGCCCATGGGGACGGGACTTTTACGAAGGCAGGATCGAGCACAGGATTTCCGGGCACATTTACTGCGATATTTTTGCCGACAACCTTATTCCGCAAGACATGAAAAAAGCGAGCCTGCCCGTATGGTGGCCGGGACGTTTTCAAGAACCAGGCAAAGAAGAAATCGCCCGAACTCCCTCAAAAGGCGAAGTCCGGGTACTCGCCCGCTACCGTGAAATGGGAGAAGATTTTTACAGCCATGACCTGCCTGTTTGCTCATTGCCGCAAAATACCCTTGAAGATTGGGAAAATGTTTACGGCGTGCGCTTAAAACCCAAACTTTTGGACGGACAGCCCGCAATTATTGCAGGCAGCTATGGCAAAGGACAATATATTTTAAGTTACAGCCATTTGGAAACGGCGGATTCCAAAGATGCAAACCAAATTCTCGCCCACATGCTCAAATCCCTTCTGACGGGAACGGACGCGGGCAAGCTCACAGCCACCGGAACAGCCTTTGAAGTCAGAGGCGGGGGACTATGCAAAAACATTTTGAATACCGATGAGTTCTCGCCCCGGTGGATACAAACGGATTTTCAAACCACATGGCCGCTTTTGCGGGAACTTGACGGTCAACTGCAAAAAGTCTTTCAGCTCGGCGAAAATCTGCACCTCCTGTTTCGGCGCAATGATTGGCTTTATGGCTGGGACACCAATGTGCACGGCTCGCAGCTCAACGCCCTGCGCATCGCGCTCGCCCGCTCACTTGTCCTGCCTTCCACCGAAAAACGCGAGGAATACATCATAAAGCAAGGGCTGACCTTTGCCGAAAACATGCTCCTTTTCATCCATGGCACGGAAAATTGGTTTTTGGCAAGAAAACTCTGCAACAGCCTTGCGGAGAACGAGCGAATTTCCCCCGAACTTATGGAATCACAGCGCAAAGAGCTTTTCGGAATGCTCATGTACGGCGGAGGACGCTGCGGAGAGCTCATAGCATGGCTTGACACCTTTCTTTTACTCGGAAAACAAGAAAAATAAGGATATGGATATGCGTATCGTCTACATGGGAACACCTTTTTTCGCGGCGGAAATTTTAAAACGCCTGCATGCTGAAAACAAAGATGAAATCATTGCCGTGTACACCCAGCCCGACAAACTCGGAGGCAGGGGAAAAAACAAACTTATCGAGCCTGAGACGAAAATTCTCGCCAAAGAGCTGGGTATTCCCGTTTACCAGCCTGAAAAATTCAGAAATAATCCTGAAGCCGCCGCCAAGCTCAAAGCCTTGAATCCGGATATTTTGGTCATCGCCGCCTACGGCATGCTTTTGCCGCAGGAAGTTTTGGATATTCCCCAATTCGGAGCGTACAATGTCCACGCTTCCTTGCTTCCAAAATACCGCGGGGCCGCCCCGGTACAGCGCTGCCTCTTAAATGGCGATACGCTGACCGGAGTGACCATTATGCGCATGGAAGCAGGGCTCGATACCGGTCCGGCTCTTTTGCAGCAAGCCATTTCCATTGACGATACGGAAGAAAATCATCATAATTCCGGCACCCTGCTTATGGATATGGCCCGTTCCGGAGCGACGCTTCTGCTTGAAGCCCTGGACCTTATCCGAAACGGCGACATAACGCTGATCCGACAAAACGGGGAACTCGCCACCCACGCGGCAAAACTCACAAAACAAGAAGCGCAGACCGATTTTACAAAAACAAGTTTGGAAGTCCATAATCACGTGCGCTGTTTTTCCCCGAATCCGGGAGCGACGGCAAACCTTGTTTTGGAGGGAAAAGAACCTGTCGCCGTGCGCATTGAAGCGGGCTATCCTTTGGAGCGCACGGATTTTTCCCCGACTGAAGAACAAAAGCAAGCCCTCTGCGGCGAAATTGTCGGCATATATGAAAAATACATAGCCGTAAAATGCCGTGACAGTTTTTACGGCATACGCTCTTTGCGTTTGGCGGGCAAACCCAGCATTGACGCAAAATCCTTTCAAAACGGCTATTACCGCAATAATCCCCGCGCTTCTTTTGCCCTGCCGACAGAACGGAATTAAGGAAAAATCATGCTAAAGCTGCCGAACCTGCCAAAACTGCGGGAACTCGCTTTAGAATGCCTTTTGCAAAAAGCAGGAAACACGCCTTTTCCCGTGCTGTTGGAAAAGGCTTTCGCTCAAATTCCCGCACACGGGCATTCGAGCCAAGACAGGGCATGCCTCATGGCTCTTTGTTACGGGGTTTTGCGAAATGCGGGACTTCTCAAACAAATCTGTCTAAGTCACTGCAAAAAAAAGCCCGGTCCGGCAATGGAAACATGCCTCTGCCTCGCCCTGTTTGAAATTTTTTTCATGAATAAAAGCGAGTACGCCGTTGTCAATGAATATGCAAATCTCATCAAAAAGCGTGAAGGACAAAGCAAAGCCCATGCCGTCAATGCTATTTTGCGCACTATTTTAAAAAATAAAAATACGGCGGCAGAAAATCTTGCGCACTATCAGGAACAAATAAAAACAAAAATTCCCGATAATCGGATCCCCAATAAAAAGGCTTTGCGCAAACTGCACCAACTAGCCGATTTGTCAGAACTTTTTACAAATAATATTCATAAGAGCTTTTATCAGCTCCTTGCCGAAGAAAGTTTTTACGCCCCGATTCCGAGTTTTCGCCTCAATCCGCAAAAAAACGAATTGCCCCAACATGCCGAATTATTCAGCCAAAGCATAGTTTTTTTCCCAGAACAAAAAACTCAAGAACGCGCGCAGGAACAAATCCTGCCCCTCGCCAAACAGGGCATTCTTTCAAGACAAGGCGTTTCTTCCGCCCTTTTTGCGGAGAAAATCGCCGCTTTCATTCAGGAAAAAAATCTCGGCACAGCGCCGTTATGGGATATGTGCTGCGGACGCGGAGGAAAAAGCCTCGCCCTTTTGGAAAAAAATATCCGCGTCAGCATGGTCAGCGAACCGAACAGCGAACGCCTTGAAGCATTCAAAACCCAACTTTCACGCCTTGGTTTGCCCTCTCCGCAAATCATGGAAGGACTTGCCGAAAAAATGGCTCAAGACAGGAAATTTCCTCTTATCCTGCTTGACAGCCCCTGCTCCACATCAGGCACCATAGCCCGCAATCCTGAAGTAAAATACCGTATCAGCGAAGAAAGCCTTGCGGAAATTTCGCTCATTCAAGAAAAACTCCTGCGCCTCGCTTCTGAACATTTAGAAGACAAGGGCTGCCTTTTTTACTGCACGTGTTCCGTTTTTGAATGTGAAAACAAGGAACAGATAAAAAAACTCCTTGCCGAAGTTCCCGCCATGCACTGCCTGCACGAGGAATACCTCGTTCCCTCCCGATTAAACCCCGCGTTCAAAGGGCATGACATCCTCTATTTCGCCATTTTACAGAAAGAATAAGCCCCTCACAAACCAATGACTGCTGATTTGCGGCTTGGGACGTACAATAAAAAATCCAGCTTGCTTGAAAAACTATCAAAAAACATTAACGCATTAGCTCCGCAGGAAATCATAAGCATTTTCAGGAAGACAGCTTTTGTAAAAACTCTTTCCCCGTACCCTCTTAAAACTTTCATAATCATTTTTAACCATTCATAATGATATGGTATAAAAGTTAAAACGCTTTGAAAGGGGGCAAGGGGAAAACGTTTGGAAAAGTTTTCTCCTTGAAAAAAAATTCTTAATGTTAAATAAAAATGCTTCAAAAGCACATAAAAACAAACCTGTTATGAGCAATGTTTAACGGGTTGAATAGTTTTATCTGTTGAAGCGGAAAGAATAATTCTCCCCCAAAAAAGCAAGAGGAAAACGATACCGAAGTACCGCGGACGGTATCCGAAAATATTCTAGGGGAGAAACGAAAAAGCACAGCCTGAAAAATTATTAAAAAATATCCTGATAGCACCGGATGGGAATTTCAAGTCCCGTCCAAAACTTAAACTGGGCTTTTGCCTGCTCAATGAACATGGTTTTGCCGTCTTGGCAAAACACGCCGTATTCCTGTGCTTTTTCCAAAAACGGCGTTTGCTTGTAGGTTAAATCATAAGCAAAACGAACACCCGTAAAATCCGCGCGGGGGCTTACCGCCTCGGCTCCCCACTGCGGGATGGTGTTCACCGCCAAATCACAGGCAAATTCTTCATGCCGCAGCGGAATGAACCGCAGTTCCGCCTTTGTGTTCAAACCATATTCCCGCATGAGATCACCATGTGCTTTAAAATGGCTGATAAGCTCCTGCGCCTGTTCTTCACGCCTTGCGCAAAGATAAACGGTTTGCAGCTCCCGCATATGCAAAAGAGCGGTCAAAACCGCGCAAGCCGCCCCGCCGGCACCATAAACCAAAACGGAATGAAAAGGGGGATTATTGTGAAAATAAGCTTCCAAGGGAGCGAAAAAACCTGCTATATCCGTGTTTTCCGCAACCAATTCGCCTTTATCCCAATAAAGCGTATTCGCAGCGCCGGCAAGCCGCGCTTTATACCCAATCCTGTCCGCAGCCTGCAAGACCGCCTTTTTATGAGGAATGGTGACGGAAAGCCCTTGCAGCGGAAAAGAAAAATCCTGTCCGGCATAAGGAACGAGTTTCAAATTTTTCTGATATAAACCGCCTTGGCAGCCAAGATAGGAATAGGGAATAAATCCGCCCTCCTGAAACAACGGAACATCATGCGCCCGTGAAACGTCCCGAGCGTGCGAAACCGTATTCCCCGTTTGGTTTCCCGCGTGAAAATACTGCATAAAAGCGGAAAAATCCTCCACTTCATACGCAAAATAGCGCGCCTCGATTTGATAAAAATCAAAAGCGCGCTGATGTATCAAAGGACTGAGACTGTGAAGTACCGGATTTCCGATAACCGCATATTGTTTTTTCATGTGCTTCACAGCCTCTTCTTATTCTTCGCTTCTTGCTTCCTAGTCCAATTCTTTCTCGTCAGCCATAAAGACATCATCTTCAAACCGGTCTTGATCGGCGGTCAATTCCTCGGGAACTTCATTGTAATCGCTGCGTTTTTTCATTATGATCACACGCTTGAGCACTCCGTCCCCGACGCTTCTTGTCTGCACATCGGGTTCGTCCTGTAAAGCAAGGTGAATGACGCGGCGCTGATAAGCGCTCATGGGGCGCGTTGATTGGGAGCGTCCTGTTTTGCGAAGCCTGTCCGCAAGCATTAACGCCAAAGACTGCATACGGTCATCTTGGCGTTGGTGGTAATCGCCGGTATCAAGCTGAATGCGGACCTGCACCTGCATTTTCGTCGTGATGATGCGGGCGGCAAGATATTGCACGGCAGCCAAATGCTGTCCCTCACGCCCGATAAGAAGTCCGGAATCTTCGCTTTCGACTTTCACGAGAACGCGGTTTTCTTCAACGTTCACCTCAAGAGCGGTAATTTCCCCCACAATGGGACGGACAAGAGCGGTAACGGTTTCCCGCACCGTTTGCTTCAATTTTTCCTGGTCCAACTCAAGCAAATTGATACGCGGCAGCTGCACGCTTTCGTAATCCGCGCTGTTTTCAATAGTTGAATAGGCATGGTTTTGCGGACGTTTTGGCTGATAATAACGGGATTTGCGGTCTGTTTTATCATATTTCTCATACTTGTCATAACGGGGGCGGTCCGTTTTTTCAAAGCGGCCGCTTTTTTCCTGACGATCATACTTGGCATATTTGCCGCCGCGCTCATACGCATTATCGCGCTGTTCATAACGTCCGTGATTATTATGCGGATATCGGGAAAAACGGGAGTTCGCCCTTTGGTAACGGCCGTTTCTGTTTTCATATTGTCCGCTGGCGATAATTTCCGCTTCCGTCATGTTGCCGAGCAAATTCGCCTTTTGCATGGCTTCCCTGTCCATAGCTTCAAGCTGGTATTCATCAAGCTCTTCTTCACCATGAGCGGCGTTTTCCGCCTGAATTTTGGCAAGGAAACGTTTTTGGCTTTCGCCCTCTTCCTCGTCTTCGGCAAAAACCTGTTTTTCGGCTCGGGGTTTCTTATATTCCGTTTTTTCCTGTGCCGGACGGTTTTTGGCTTTTGTATTGCGATTATACGGTTTTTGTTTTTTACCCTCGTCACCGGGCATATTGAAATCGGACAAAGAAGCGAGCCTTGCGCGGATTTTGGCTTTTCTTGCTCCTATAATGCCGAAAACACCCATTTTTGCGTCTTCGACAATCTCGATTTCAAGCTTTTCCCGCTCCGTACCGAAAAAGGCGCATGCATCCTGTATCGCTTGATCTATGTTTTTTGATTGAAACTCTTTAAAATTACTCATTATGATTACCTCACTTTACGCAAAGTCCACCATTGCTGTCCAATGGAAAGAACGTTGTTTGCAAGCCAATAAACAACCAAACCCGCGGGGAAATTCAAAAACATGAACGTGAATATTACCGGCATGAGCATCATTACCTTGCGCTGTGTCGGGTCGCCCACGGCGGGGGAAAGCCATTGCTGCAAAAACATGGTAGCACCCATGACAAGAGGCGTGATATAAAGAGGATCTTTCACAGAAAGGTCGGCAAGCCAGATAATATCGGTAAAAGGCAGATAGGTGATAAATTCCGCATGCCTTAAATTTTCAGAATTGAGAAGGGCGTTGTATAAAGCGATAAATACGGGCAGCTGGACCAAAATAGGCAGACAGCCGCTCATCGGGTTGATATTGTAAGTGCGGTATAACTGCATCATTTCCTGTGAAAGGGCTTCTCTGTCGCTGCCGTATTTTTTCTTCAAATCTTCCATGAGAGGAGCGATTTTTTTCATTTGCTCCATGGATTTGTAACTCTTTTTCGTAAGAGGCCAAAAAAGAATTTTAATAAAGATAGTCAGAAGAATGATGGCGATACCCCAGTTGCCTACGAAAGATTGGAAAAAGTTCAAAAGCCAAAGCAGCGGTTTCGCCAAGATGCCGAAGATGCCGTAATGAATGGTCTTTTTGAGCTCATTCGGCGCGTTGTCCAATAATTTTGCATCTTTCGGACCTATCCACCAGCTCAGCTCGGAACTTACGGGAAGCCCCGCATTCACGGTAAGAGGCTGTTCTTCATAGGCGACACGCCAAACATCATTTTGTATGCGGGCTTTAACCAAACCGTTTTTGCTTTGCGGCACAACCGCGCTCAAAAAATAGTTGTTGCTGAGCCCTGCGAAAAACAAAGCCCCGTCCTCGACCATTCCTTCTTCCGTAAGTTTGCTTACGTCGCTTTCGGTTTCATAGCTGCCTTCGCTGTCCCACACAACCTGCATGGGGTTGTAGGTGGAAGAACTGGAATATTCGGAACCAGCCAAGGTATAGCCCACGCGCACGATGAAAGCTTTTCCCTCTTCCGCTCCATAAGTTATTTTTTCGCCGATAAGATACGTCGCCGCGTCAAACGTGAGTTCGCGCCTGATAATCAGACCATTGAGATTGCCCTCGAAAACAAGGGTTTTGGTATCGCCGTCTTCCAAAATGAGATTTTCGGCGCTGATTGTCCATGAACCGATGTTCCAGGAAGGCTGTCCGTTGATCAAAAGCCCCATGGGGGAAGCGGATTTCGCCGTTTTTCCTATCATATCCAAAAACGGGGAATGAGGGGAACTTGTTTCGGAAATATTATTTAAAACAAAAGACTCCAGCACACCGCCGGCGCTGTGAAAAACCGCCGTGTACAAAGGAGTCCTTACCACGATGTTCTTACCCTCGCCGGGAGCGAAAAAAGGAACCGTTTCTTTTAAATCCGAAAACGCCGGGTCGGTAAGGTTTGCGGTTTGTTCCGCCTGCGTTTCAATCTGTTCTGTTTGTTCAGCCTGTTTGGGCACCCACCCCATATGCTCGGCGATGTACTGCCAGCCAACCAAAATGACGAAACATATGACAGTAGCAATGATAATCCGTTTATTTTCCATTTTTTTCCTACTTAACTGTAATTTTTGATACGATAAAACGCACTGTTTTTTTTAACACAAGTTTGCACGGCTCAATATTTTCAGGAACCGGGTCAAATCCCCCCTCACACCATGGATTGCAGCGGCAAATTCTTTTTATTCCGAGCCAAATTCCTCGGACAACACCATGCTTTTCAATCGCGAGAGCCGCATATTCGGAACAAGAGGGATAAAAACGACATCGTGCAGGATATAAAGGTGAAATACAATTCTGATAAATCCTGATCGGAAAAATAAAAATTTTCCTGATAAAAGCCCCCTTTTTATTAACCATAAACGAAAAATTCCTTTTTTCGTCCTATTCATCGGCATGCCGGCGCCGATTGAGCCTCTCTAAAAAAGGAAACAGATCCTTTTCCACATGGGCGAATTGCAGCACGTTCGCATCTATATGCTTTTTGGGAACAACAACAAATTCGCAAGGACAGATATCTTCAAAATGAAGCCGAAAAAATTCACGCAAAATACGCTTTATCCTATTCCTTTGAACCGCATTTCCGCTTTTTTTGCTTACAGCCAGCCCAATACGGACATGAGGCGCTTTTTTTACAAAAACAATGAAAAGCTTTGTAAAATGCTTTTCACCTTGCTGATAACAAGCTTGAAATTCCGATCTTTTCAATAATCGCTGATTTTTTTGCCAAACATGCGGCATAGTAAGCCTATTGGATTTTAAATAAGGAAAAGACCTATGAATAGGTCAGCCCGCTTCATAAGCAAAGGGCGGAGAAAACTCAGCCCTGCCCATAAATGAATAACCGTTTTCTTATGCGGAAAGAGTCTTGCGACCTTTAGCACGGCGACGATTGATAAGAGCACGGCCGCTTGCGGTTGCCATACGGGTACGGAAACCATGAGTACGCTTTCTGCTGATTTTACTTGGTTGATATGTTCTTTTCATACCATTCTCCTTAAAGGTTTTGAACTAAGATAAATAGCGGTTTAAAGAAATAACGTCAAGATTTTAATTAACTATTTTAAAAAATCGACCCCTTAAAAATCTTCAAAAAGGAATTTCTCATTTCGGGAAAGCAACGGCAAAACCTTTTCCAGCATTATTCCGTCAATATACGGAGTGCCATACCCATAGGTCGTAAGCATGGCTTCATAGACGAAGCGGGCGGAACGCGCCATAGCCATGGGCAAGGAATCTTTTTGGAGCAGCGCCCCTAAAAAGACGGAAGCGAACGTATCCCCCGTTCCCGGATACGCCGCGGGAATCTTGGGAGATTTTGTCTGCCAAAACCGTTTGCTTTCCGCGTCATAAGCGAACACGCGGATACTGTCCTCCTCGCAGGGAGCGGAAGTGATGATTACGGATTTATTTTTATTCTTCTTATCCCCCAAGGCGGAAAGCGCCTTTAAATATTCTTTCGCCTGCTTGAACGTGACTGTTTCTTCATAGGGCGTATCCAGCAAAAAACATACTTCCGTATAATTGGGGGTGATGATGTCCGCCTTGCCGGCGAGTCTGCGCATGCGCTGCACAAGTTCCTCCGTTTGGGTCGGGTACAGTTTTCCGTCATCGCCAAGCACGGGGTCGACAAGAAAAAGGCTGTTTTTTTTGCCGAGTTTCTGCATGAGTCTTTCCACAATATCCACCTGCTCGGGACTGCCCAAAAAACCGGAATAGACGGCGTCGAAATACAGTCCCAAATTTTCCCATTTCCCGACTATTTCCTGCATCTGCGCCGTCAAATCAAAAAAAGAAAAATCATCTATGCTTGCGGTTTGCGAAGACAAAACGGCAGTCGGCAAAGGGCAAACCTGCATACCCATGGAAGAAAGGACCGGAATAGCGACAGTCAAAGAAGCCCGTCCATAACCGGACAAATCATGCACAGCGGCGATACGGGGGATCGGCGTCCTGATATTTTTTACGCATTGTTTCATGGCAACCTCTCAAAAACAAGCTTTTCCGTCATAACGTATTCCAATTTCGCAGTCGGCTCATTTTCATACGCATATTTTTTTTGCAACAATGAAGAGAAAAAACCATGCTGTCAAGCACAAAAAAAGTCCCCAAAAAATTTTGAGGGACTTTTTTATCTATACCAACTCGCTTATTTTTATCGAATAAGGCTGAGAGCCATCTGAGGCAATTGGTTAGCTTGACCAAGCATACTGTTTGCGGCATTTGCCAATGTTTGGTTACGCACGAAGTTTGTCATTTCGGTTGCAACGTCAACGTCGGAAATACGTGATTCGGATGCCTGTAAGTTTTCAGCTTGAATGCTGAGGTTTGCTACCGTGTTTTCCAAACGGTTTTGCAGAGCGCCAAGGTGGGCACGGATATTATCCTTGGAAACGATAGCGTCTCTGATACCTTCAAGGGCCTTTTGAGCGCCTTCTTGGGTTGAAATACTGAATGCGGCTGAACCTTCCGCCGCGCTGTTGCCGACACCGAGAGCTGATGCAGTCGTACAGCCGATTCTGATGTAGTAGTAATCTTCGTCGGAATCGTTGCCTGAACCGAAGTGGACCTTGAGCGGACCGGTCGGAGTCAAACCGCTGCCGTCATGTTGCTCGCCGTCTGTCTTGGTTGGATCGCCGCTCAGGTTACCGTCAAGCAACTTAATGTTGTTGAAGTCGGTAGCCATGGAAATACGGGTGATTTCCGAAGCCATTTGTTGGTATTCCGAGTCGATGATCGCACGTTGGACAGAGTCGTACGTACCGGTTGCGGCTTGTTCCGCAAGTTCCTTCATACGGACGAGCTTTTCGTCGATGGTTTGCAAAGCGCCGTCAGCCGTCTGGATAAGGCTGATACCATCGTTGGCGTTACGGATACCTTGATGCAGGGCTGCAATGTCGGAACGCATGAGTTCGCGGATAGCAAGACCGGCTGCGTCGTCTGCGGCTGTTTCAACGCGAAGACCGGAAGAAAGCTTACGGGTTGAATCTGCAAGGTTGTTGTAGTGAATGTTCAGGTAGCGAGCTGTGTTTTCAGCCATCATGTTGTGGTTAATAACTAAAGACATAATATCCTCCATGATAATAGTCAGTTATGTTTTTTGGTTTGGACATCGCTTCCTGCGATGTTCGCCTCTGTTACCAAACTTAACGACAACACGAAATTTTATATTAGGGAAAAAATGAAAAAAATTTATTCTTTCCCTAAAAAAAAATTTAATTACTAATGAAAACAATAAATTACAGCACAAAAAATATTTTAAAAATTTCCCCGTCCTCAAAAAAACAAATAAAAAATTCTTTTTTTTTGAAGCCCCCAAAAAATGGGGGCTCAATATATTGTTAACAACCCGCCTCTTATCGGATAAGACTGAGAGCCATCTGCGGCAGGGAGTTAGCCTGTCCGAGCATACTGTTTGCGGCATTCGCCAATGTTTGGTTGCGCACGAAGTTTGTCATTTCGGTCGCAACGTCAACATCGGAAATACGGGATTCTGAAGCTTGCAGGTTTTCAGCTTGAATACTGAGGTTTGCGACGGTATTTTCCAAACGGTTCTGCAATGCGCCAAGGTGGGCGCGGATATTATCCTTGGAAACAATGGCGCTTGTTATTCCGTCAAGAGCCTTTTGCGCCCCCTCCTGAGTGGAAATGCTGAATGCCGCGGAACCTGCCGCCGCACTGTTGCCTACACCGAGGGAAGATGCCGTTGTGGAGCCGATTCTGATGTAATAATAATCTTCGTCGGAATCGTTGCCGGAACCGAAGTGGATCTTGAGAGGTCCGGTTGACTTCAAACCGCTGCCGTCATGAGCCTCTCCGTCCGTCTTTGTGGGGTCGGCGCTCAGGTTACCGTCAAGCAGCTTGATGTTGTTGAAGTCGGTAGCCATGGAAATACGGGTGATTTCCGAAGCCATTTGTTGGTATTCCGAGTCGATGATCGCACGCTGCACAGAATCGTACGTACCGGTTGCGGCTTGTTCCGCAAGTTCCTTCATGCGGATAAGCTTTTCGTCGATGGTTTGCAAAGCGCCGTCAGCCGTCTGGATAAGACTGATACCGTCATTGGCGTTTCGCACGCCCTGCTGCAATGCCGCAATATCGGCACGCATAAGTTCACGGACCGCAAGACCTGCAGCGTCATCCGCAGCTTGTTCGACACGAAGTCCGGAAGAAAGCTTACGGGTGGAATCCGCCAAGTTATTATAATGGATGTTTAAGTAGCGGGCTGTATTGTCAGCCATCATGTTATGATTGATTACTAAAGACATACTATCCTCCGTGATAATTGTCTATTCTATGCTTTTACCGGCATATCGCGTCCTGCGATATTTGCCTTCGGCTCAAGGCGGTATTTATAACGACACCGTGTGTTTCGCCTTGCCGCCATATACCTTTTTATCGAATCAATAAAAATTCATTGGGATAATTGTTTCATTTTCCTGAGGAAGTCTGAAAAACTTCCTCAGGAAAACCAGTAAAAACAAAGGTTACAATAAACTTAACGCCATCTGCGGAATGTTATTGGCTTGTCCGAGCATGGAAATTGCCGTATTTGCCAATACCTGGTTTCGCACAAATTTTGTCATTTCCGTTGCAACATCGACATCAGAAATACGTGATTCCGATGCCTGCAAGTTTTCAGCCTGTATGCTGAGGTTGGAAACAGTGGCTTCCAGACGGTTTTGCATTGAGCCAAGATACGCGCGGATATTGTCTTTTGAGACGATTGCGTTATTAATCGCCGCAAGAGCTTTTCCCGCCGCCTCTTGGGTTGAAATGGAATACCCGTCCGATCCTGCCGCGGCGCCGCTGCCGACTCCGAGAGAAGACGCTGTCGCGCTTTTGATTTCGACATAATAATAGTCTTCGTCAGAATCATTGCCGGTACCGAAGTGAATTTTAAGCTTGCCTTTCGAGTTCAGTCCGCTGCCGTCATGCCCGTTGGCAGCAGTGGGCAAAGCGCTTAAGCTGCCGTCCAGCAATTTGATATTGCTGAACTTCGTTGCATTGGCGATACGGGTGATTTCCGAAGCCATGGATTGATATTCGGAATCAATAATGGCCCTTTGCACGGAATCGTACGTACCGGTTGCGGCTTGTTCCGCAAGCTCTTTCATACGGATAAGCTTCTCATCAATGGTCTGCAATGCGCCGTCAGCGGTTTGTATCAATGAAATAGCATCATTGGCATTTCGCACGCCCTGCTGCAGTGCCGCAATATCGGCACGCATGAGTTCGCGAACCGCAAGACCTGCCGCGTCATCCGCCGCTCTCTCGATACGAAGACCGGAAGACAATTTCCGGGTTGAATCGGAAAGCGCACTGTAATGCGAATTCAGGTTTCTGGAAACCGTATTAGCCATTGTATTCGTATTTATGACAAGTGACATAACTCCTCCATTCGATTTGAATGGTTATAACAAGCTCAACGCCATCTGCGGAATATTGTTGGCTTGTCCGAGCATTGACACCGCCGTATTGGCTAACACCTGGTTACGGACAAACTTGGTCATTTCGCTTGCGACATCGACATCAGAAATACGTGATTCGGAAGACTGCAAGTTTTCAGCCTGTATGCTCAAGTTTGAAACCGTTGCTTCCAGACGGTTTTGCATGGAACCAAGATACGCACGGATATTGTCTTTTGAAACAATCGCGTTATTGATTGCGGAAAGAGCTTTCTGTGCCGCTTCTTGGGTTGAAATGGCATAACCGTCCGATCCTGCCGCGGCACCGCTGCCGACACCGAGAGAAGAAGCTGTCGCGCTCTTGATCTCGATGTAATAATAATCTTCGTCAGAATCGTTACCTGTACCGAAGTGGATCTTCAGCTTACCTTTCGAACTCAATCCACTGCCGTCGTGTCCGTCAGCATCGCCCGCAAGGGCGCTCAAATTACCGTCAAGCAATTTGATATTGCTGAATTTTGTTGCATTCGCTATACGGGTTATTTCCGAAGCCATTGCCTGATACTCGGAGTCAATGATCGCACGCTGGACAGAGTCGTACGTGCCTGTTGCGGCTTGTTCTGCAAGTTCTTTCATACGAATAAGTTTTTCGTCGATAGTTTGCAAAGCACCGTCAGCTGTCTGAATCAATGAAATAGCATCATTGGCATTACGCACACCTTGCTGCAGCGCGGCAATATCCGCACGCATAAGTTCGCGGACCGCAAGCCCTGCGGCGTCATCCGCCGCTCTTTCAACGCGAAGTCCGGAAGACAGTTTGCGTGTGGAGTCGGAAAGAGCGCTGTAATGCGTGTTCAAGTTTCGAGAAACCGTATTAGCCATTGTATTCGTATTAATGACTAGCGACATAATTTCCTCCTTGAAACATGTCTATTAGAAGTGTTCTATACGCCTATACCTCCAATAATTATTTTTTGGCGCTACCTCTATTAACGACTGAAACCGAAATTCCATTAGGCAAATTTTTCCCGGTTAATGAAAATAGCGGCAAAAATTGCCTGGTTTCTGATTGACCGGTTCTTGCAAAACCGGTTTCAATATTCTGTTTGCACTTTAAATTTTTTTTCGCTATGGTCTGTTCATGTTCACATAAACCCATAAAAAAGAGTATGAATATGAGCAAAAAAACTATCCTCAATATTAAAGAATGCAAAAATACAAAAAAACTGACCATGATTACCGCCTATGACGCTACCAGCGCCAAAATTGCGGAAAAAGCCGGTATCGACATGATTTTGGTCGGAGATTCCCTGGGCATGACCATGCAAGGCAATGACGACACCAACGGAGTCACCCTCGGCGATATGATTTATCACACGAAAATCGTGAGCAAAAATGCTCCGAACACGTTCATTGTGGCGGACATGCCTTTTATGAGCTATGAAATAAGCGTCAGCCAAGCCCTTGAAAGCGCCGCTGAAATTTTTAGAAAAACAGGAGCGAGAGCCGTGAAGCTCGAAGGGGGCGAAACCATGCTCCCGCAAATAAAAGCCCTTACCGATGCGGGCATTCCCGTTATGGGGCATCTGGGGCTGACACCGCAGCGCGCCGCCATGCTCGGCGGTTTCAAAGCCCAGGCACGCACGGCAAAAGGCGCTGAAAAATTGCTTGAGGAAGCCCTCATGCTTGAAGAAGCCGGCTGTTTCGCCGTTGTGCTTGAAGCCGTACCGTACAAAATTGCCGAAATCATCACCAAAAAGCTTTCCATACCAACCATAAGCTGCGGTGCGGGCAAATACTGCGACGGACAAGTGCTTGTCTTCCATGACATGCTCGGACTTTCCGATATTGCGCCGCGTTTTGTGAAAAAATATGCCGATCTTGGCGAACAGGCTGTGCAGGCTGTGCAAAGCTATATCAGGGAAGTGGAACAAGGCGAATTTCCGGCTTTGGAACATTCCTTTAATATTTCCGATGAGGAATGGGAAAAATTTTCCCATAAATAAAACATGTTCATTTTGCGCCGCCCTTTTGCCCTATGCTTTGCCGTATCGCCCTGCTGAGTCCGCCCTATTCCACGCTTACGTACAGCTGTCCTGCTTTTTTTCCCGAAAGTTTTTGGGAAACGGGCATGCGTGTCGCCGTGCCTTTGGGCGGCGGAGCCGTGCGTATCGGGGTCATCCTCGCTCTGCACACGGAAAAAGACGGCGATTTTCAAATCAGGGAACTTGCTTTTCCCATGGAAGAAAAAAGCCTGCTTTCCGCTGATTACATATTGATGATCGAGCAGCTCGCCAAAAAGCAGTTTGTCAGCACGGGGCGTATTTTGGGCAATGTTCTGCCAAGCAATCTCAAAACAACGAAAAATATCCGCCTGCGTGTTTTTCAGGATACGCAAAAACCGAAAATCCATAAAATACGGGAAATTCCGAAGCTCAGCCAAGAAGAAAAACAAAGTCTCGCAAACGCTTTTCTTGAAAACAAAGCCCAAATCTTAGAAATGGCGGAAGACACAAGCCTTACGGAAAGAATTTGCCTTTTGGCGGAACCGCCTTGGAATATCCGCGCAAACGCCAATAAGCAAAGGGAAATTTTAGATTTTTTGGCAGATAACGGAAGCATGGTCCGCAATGCGTTTCAAAAAAAATTTCCGGATCACGGTCAAGCGCTGAACACTCTCATAAAAAACGCCATGGTCGGCATTACCGCCCTTGAGCAGGAAGAAAAACTCAATGAAGAGTTTCTTCCCCCTCCCATGCCCCGTTTTACCCTCAATGCAAAGCAAAACGAAATTTATCAAGCATTAAGCCCCTATTTGGACGCGGAAAACAAAGAAAGCAAAACAGCTTTGCTGTTCGGGGTCACCGGAAGCGGCAAAACAGCCCTTTATCTCGAACTCGCCCAAAAAGCCCTGCAAGAAAAAAAATCCGTGCTTTTGCTCGCTCCGGAAGTCGCCATAGCCCTGAAACTCCGCCAAGACGCCATGAACAGAAATATGCCCGTAACCCTCTATCACGGTTACCAAAGCCCGAAGCAAAAAGAACGCACCTTTAAAGAATGCGCCAAAAGCCAAAACGCACATTTCATCATCGGCACGCGTTCGGCGCTCTTTCTGCCTCTGCAAAATATCGGACTAATTATTTTGGATGAGGAACACGACGATTCTTTCAAACAGGACGAGGGGCTTTCATACCATGCGAAAGATATCGCTTGGTACAGAACCCATAAAAACCGCGGGCTTTTTCTCATGGGTTCCGCAACGCCTGACATCAAATCCTATTACGCCACGGAGCAAAACCTCTATGAACGCTTTGAAATGCAAGAACGCATAGGCAGCGCTTCCCTTCCCGAAACAGAACTTGCCGACATCAGCCAAACAACGCAAAGCTTCGCTCCGCAAACAATCCTCGCCCTCAAAGACTGCATAAACAAAGGCGAACAAGCCGTCATCCTCCTGAACAGACGCGGTTACGCTCCGCTCATGTTCTGCGTGGAATGCAAAAAGACAGCCCGCTGCCCCAACTGCGACATTTCCTTATCCTATCACAAAAAAAGGGAAATCTTATCCTGCCATTACTGCGGATATATACGCCATGTGCCGAGCCCCTGCCCCGAATGCGGAAACATGCACGGCATTCCCATAGGCGACGGCACGGAACGCATTGAAGAACAAATTACGGAACTTTTTCAAAACAGCGGCTCTTTTCCGCCGAAAGTCCTGCGGCTGGATAAGGACAGCACCCGCCGTGAAGGAAAAATGGAAGAAATTTTAAACGCTTTCGCCAAACAGGAAGCGCAAATCCTTGTGGGAACGCAAATGCTTTCCAAAGGACACCATTTTCCAAACGTCACGCTCGCCGTCATTCTTGACGCCGATTTAGGAATAAATTTTCCCGATTACAAGGCATTGGAACGCACGTTCCAGCTTATCACGCAAGCTTCCGGACGTGCCGGGCGCGGTGACAAGAAAGGACGCGTGATCATTCAGACCCGCGACACGCAAAACCCCTTTTGGCAGCATATTTTAAAAGGAAATTATTTGACTTTTTACGCCCAAGAAATTTCCCGGCGCAAAAAACGGAGCTATCCGCCCTTTGCCAAACTCGCCCTTATCCGCTGTTCGTTTCCGAAAGAAAAGGCGGAAGCCAGACAAATTTGGGAAAATTTCAGCAAAGAAATCAAACAAAAAGCTGCGCAGACGGGCATACGGGCGACAGGCTCCATTCCCGCACCGCTCGCTCTTCTGCAAGGCAGGCTCCGCTTTCAATGCTTCATACGGGCGGAAAACTGGAATGCCGTCAGAACGCTCTACGCCTCCTGCCTGCCCAAACAAAACATTTTGCAAAATAACGATATGCGCCTGAGCCTGGACCTCGACCCCACCAATATGCTTTGATTCTTTTTGCGTTGCTCCATATTTTCCCCAAAAAAAGCCTATAAGCCCAACATATTATGATAACCTGCAAATAATTTATAAAAGCCTGCCCTTATCGCTTGCTGTCAGATTTTAAAGCGGTTTGAGAAAACGGGCTCTAGTTATTTTTTGGATTTCGATAAAAATTTTCATGAGAATCTAACCCAATAATGTAAGAATAAGAGTATGTTCTTCAAAACTGTAAGCAAGCAGCATCAATTGCGTTGAGATTTTAAATTTATATACTCTGACGATATTCAAATCTCCTTTTTTCAATATTCCAAGCTTAGGGTCTTTCATACTATCCCGAATTGCTTCATTAACCGCTTTCAACTGGTTTTCATGCAGCTTTTTATACGCTTTTTTAAATGTGTTTGTTTGAAACCTGCATATTACTCATTGCGAAACTCAAAAGCTGAAATTTGTCCTTGTTTAACTTCTTCCTGAGCCAGCAAACAATCTTTTATAACGTCTAAGGACAAATCAGGATTATCCTCCGCACAGCGCCCGAGCATAGCCCAGTATTCAATTTGCTTGGGAACAGTCCGCATATTGATTTTGGCATATTTTTCCGCTTGGTTAATAAATTCTTTAGACAATCGTATTGCTACACTTGACATGATTTTCTCCTTTTTATTGCATACCAAATCATTTTATTGCAATATGCAACATTATGCAACACTGTATCCGGCAAATTCATCCCTTTTCGTTTAAAACACGCCGGACGGGGAGCTTGAGTTTTATTCCGTTTTGCACCATACTGAAACCGGCTGTTGTCCATAAAAAAATTTTACAAAAACCATTCATGACACCGCCGACGGGCAGGAAAGACATATGATACGCGAAATGCAGTTTGCAGGTTTGTTTTATGAAGAAAATGAAATACAGCTTGAAAAAAACATGCAGGCATTTTTTCAGGGGAAATTTTCTTTCAACGGCAACGCGGCGGAAAATACTTTAAAATTCCAAACAAAGCAAAAAACGAGAATTTGCCTTCTCCCCCATGCCGGACATATCTATTCGGGAAAAATCACCGCAGAAACACTGGCGGAAATACATCTGCCCCGCAAGCTCATCATGCTGTGCCCGAACCATACGGGACTGGGCAGACACGGGGCGGTTTGGGAAAGCGGCGCGTTCACGACCCCGTTCGGGCGGGTGCCCGTAGCCGAAGATATTGCGGACAGGCTCCTGAAAACAAAATGGTTCCGCAAAGATTACCTGGCACATCAAAAAGAACATTCCATAGAGGTTATTTTGCCTTTTTTACAATATACCATGGGGGAAGAACTTGAAATCGTCCCTGTTTCTCTGGCAGGCATAGAAAATTTACCCCAAATGGCGGAAAGCATATCGCAATGCATGCAGGAACATGAAGAAACCGGACTTGTCGTCAGTTCGGATATGAACCACTTTGCCGCAGAAAAAGAAAACAAGCGCAAAGATTTCCTGGCATTGGACGCCATACGCGCCATGAATGAAAAAGCCCTCATCCGGACCGTTATCGAAAATGACATCAGCATGTGCGGAGTGCTTGGAGCATATGTCGCCGTGCTTGCCGCCAAAAAATTAAACTTGCAAAACTGCCGTCTTGCCGGTTATGATACTTCGGCAAGCGTTTCCGGCGACACAAGCCGGGTTGTGGGGTATGCGGGGCTGTATTTTTATTGATTTCGTTTCTCCTTGCCGCTCCTGACCGCAGCCGGCGGGCAGGCAAATCCATGCATGCGCCGTTAAAAAAGCTAATATGGTTTGCAGCAATTCGGAAAAAACATCTTGTCATGAAAACAAGGGACACAAATCACCAAATTCAGGTTTTTTCCTGTATGCCGGTCAAATGAAAAGGAGTTGCCATGCTCTCGAAAAGAATGAATAAACTGGGAACGGAAAATGCGTTTCAAGTCGCCTTGCGGGCAGCCAGACACCAAGAAGAGGGAAATATTGTTTATCCGTTCCATTTGGGCGATTTAAATTTTAAAACTCCAGAACCTGTGACGGAAGCGATGTTCAAAGCCGTACGGGACGGAAAAACCGGCTATTGCCCCGCTGCCGGCATCATGCCTCTTCGGGCAGCCCTTGCGGAAGAAATCAACGCCACCCGCAAAACGGCTTTCACGCCTGAAAGCGTTCTTATCCAAACCGGAGGCAAGCCTGTCATCGCCAAATTTCTGCTCGGCTTCATGAACGAGGGCGACGAAGTCCTGTTCCCGAACCCCGGTTTTCCGATTTATGAATCATTTATCGAATTTCTAGGCGGAACGGCGAAACCCTATGGCTTTTTGGAAACGGAACGGGGATACGCCATTGACATTGAAGCCTTGGAAAAAGCCATTACCCCGAAAACGACCTGTATCATCGTCAATGACTTTCAAAACCCTACGGGATCGGAAGCAAGCAAGGAAGAACGTGAAAAACTGGCGGAACTGATTTTAAAACATAATTTGACGGCGCTCATAGACGAGGCGTATTTCGATATCCGCTACGAGGGAAAATCAACGTCCGTTTTAGAAATTGAGGAAGTCCGCGAACATTGCGTCCTGCTTTACACGTTTTCCAAAAAATTCGCCATGACCGGCTGGCGCGTGGGAGCGATGATCGCACCTGAAAAATATATCCCGCAGCTTTCAAAACTCAATGTCAACATAGAATCATGCACCCCGCATTTCACCCAATACGGAGCTTTGGCTGCCCTCGCCCTGCCTGAAAGCGAAAATAAGAAAATCATTGACGAGCTGCGCATACGCCGTGATTTGGCGGTAACATTGCTCAACGAAGTTGACGGCGTCCACTGTCCGAGTCCGAACTGCGCTTTTTATCTGTATCCCAATGTGACCAAACTCATGGCGAAAAAAGGCTTCGGCGGCGATTACGCCGCATTTGCGGAAGATGTGCTTGTAAAGACAGGTGTTTCTTTTTGCACCCGCGAACATTTCGGCAAAAAGCAAGCCCATGAAACGGAAAACTTCGTCCGCCTGGCTTTTTCCGGCGTCAATGCGGAACAAATCGCAAAAGCCTGCAAGGCGTTAAAAGAATACGCCCGATGAACGGACCGGAAACGGAAAATGCGTTTCAAGTCGCCCTGCGGGCTGTCAAGCACCAATGTTCATACCATTTAAAATGTGGTGATAGGAAAAATTCTGATTAATGAATGTTAGAACGGGAAAAATGCCCGGTTAAAAGGTAGTGATAACATGACGATACAACAGTTGAAATATATCATTGCTGTTGTTGAGAACGGTTCAATTACAGAAGCAGCCAAAAAACTGTATATTTCACAGCCAAGTCTCTCAAATGCCATCAAAGATATTGAAAAAGAAGCAGATATAACCATCTTTATTCGGAGCCGTTCTGGTATTGCATTATCGAAGGAAGGTGCAGAGTTTGTAGGATATGCCCGGCAGGTAATCCAGCAAATGGAGTTATTAGAGGACAAATACATCTCTCATCTGCCCCCAAAAACCAGATTTGGAGTTTCAACGCAGCACTACACTTTTACAACGAACGCTTTTGTTGAAATGGTAGAGCAGTTTGGACAAGAACGCTTTGAATTTATTTTGAATGAGACACAGCTCCACCAAATTATTAAAGACGTCAAAAACCAGTTTAGCGATTTAGGCATTCTTTATCTCTGCAAGAACAATGAGGCGGTTATTCGCAGAACGTTGGAAGAAGCAAAACTGGTTTTTTATGAATTATTCACCGCCAAGCCTCATGTGTTTATGCGATCTGCGCACCCTTTGGCTGAAAAACAATTCGTTACGCTAAAAGAACTTGAACAATATCCACGGCTTAATTTTATACAGGGCAACTATGAATCTTCTTATTTTGCAGAAGAATTGTTCAGTGCGGTTCCGACAGAAAAAATAATTAAAGTGAGTGACAGAGGCGCCATTGTCAATTTAATGATCGGTATGGACGCTTACACCATATCAAGCGGCATTTTCCCAAGATATTTACAGGGGGATACAATCATTGCGGTTCCACTTGCGGAAGACGAAAAAATGCACATTGGATATATTTTGAACGAGAAACAGGAGTTATCTGAATTAGGGCGACTATATGTGAATGCCCTGAAAAAATACGGTAACCCATCCATATAGTTTTAACCTATGGATAAGCATTTCTAAATAGAATTTTCTATGAATAGAAAGACATGATATACTGATTGGCATGGAGGAAAAATTCATGCCGATCTATATTCTAACCAGTTTTTTCTTATATTGTATCATCAACGCTTTTACACCGGGACCGGGAAACATTCTCGCGCTGAATACAGTAACAAATTATGGATGGAAAAAGGGAAAACCGCTCTTTTCAGGAATAATTGCAGGCTATTATGTCGTTCAGACCATTTGTGCAATATTTGTTTTCGGAATAAGCAGCTTTCTCCCTAATGTTTTGAATATTTTAAAATATATCGGAGCAGCCTATATTTTGTGGTTAGCTTTTCATATTGCTGTAAGTAAACCCGATATGGGCAACGACAGCAAATCAGCATCTTTTATAAAAGGCTTTATGCTTCAATTTGTGAATGTCAAAATATATATGTTTGGCATTACCGCGTTGACAGGCTACATTACCGATTACAGCACATCCCTTGGCATTTTGTTATTATTCGAAATGATTATCGCAACGATTGGAGCTGTTGCAACGATAACGTGGATCGGATTAGGAATACTGATTCAAAAATATTACCTCAAATACTATCAGATGATAAATATTGTGCTTGCATTAACGTTGCTGGAATGTGTTTATGGTATGCTAAAGTAAAAGGTTTTGTCTTTAAAACAATCAAAGGTTTGCCCATAAATTTTCAAAAAGGCAAAACTCACTCCCTTATTGATGAAAAGTGAAAATATCAGGCAAGTTTTTTCAAAAAACGTGTATTGTCTTCCCAACGGCTTTTAGTAAAGTGAGAAAAACGAAAAGGAGCTGACATGGGTAAAAACGTTTTAATACTTTCGGCAAGCCCGAGGAAAAACGGCAATTCCGAAACCCTTGCCGACGCTTTCATACGCGGTGCGGAAGAAGCCGGGAATACTGCTGAAAAAATCTGCTTATACGATAAAAACATCGGTTTTTGCAAGGGCTGTCTTTCCTGCCAAAAAACAAGACGCTGCACAATCCAAGACGACGCAAACGCCATTATTGGAAAAATGAAACAAGCAGATGTCATGGTGTTCGCAACCCCGATTTATTATTATGAAATGTGCGGACAAATGAAAACCATGCTTGACAGGACAAATCCGCTGTACGGCACGGATTATCTTTTTCGGGACATTTATCTTCTTGCGGCTGCCGCCGAAGATGACGGACATGCCACCGACGGTGCCGTGCAAGGACTTTCAGGCTGGACAGCGTGCTATCCGAAATCCCGTTTAGCAGGCGTTGTCTTTTGCGGCGGAGTGAATGCCGTTGGAGAAATCAAAGGAAACAGAAAACTCATTGAAGCCTATGAAATGGGCAAAAATGTTTAGGAGCAAACTATGAAACGCACGCTTATGGGATTATTTTTTATCGCAGGGCTTTTTCTGGCTTTGAACGCCGCCGCCGAGGCGCCTAAAAATGCCGCAAACTTAAAAGGAACAGTGATCATGAAAACAAAAGAACTGAACTTAACGGATGAATGGGACAAAACCTTTCCTAAAAGCGAAAAGGTAAACCACAAAAAAGTAACGTTCGTCAACCGCTACGGCATAACGCTTGCAGCTGACATGTACCAACCTAAAAACGCCAAAGGAAAATTGCCCGCCCTTGCGGTGAGCGGTCCTTTCGGGGCGGTGAAAGAGCAGGCTTCCGGACTTTACGCCCAGACAATGGCGGAAAGAGGCTTTTTAACGCTTGCCTTCGACCCATCTTATACGGGCGAAAGCGGCGGCGAACCGCGTTATATCGTATCACCCGATATCAACACTGAAGATTTCAGTGCCGCAATCGACTTTCTGTCAACAAACGACATGGTCGATTCCGAGCGCATCGGCATCATCGGCATCTGCGGCTGGGGAGGTCTCGCCATAAACGCCGCATCCGCCGACCCACGTATTAAAGCGACCGTGGCGTCCACGATGTACGACATGAGCCGTGTAAATGCCAATGGTTATTTCGATGCGGACGACAGCGCCGAAGCCCGCAACAAACTTCGTAAGGCTCTTGCCGCACAGCGTACCGAAGATTATCGCAACGGCTTTCAGAAGGCCGCCGGGGGCGTTCCGGATGTGCTGCCCGCTGACGCACCTCAGTTCCTGAAAGATTATTACGATTATTACAAAACGCAGCGCGGTTACCATCCCCGCTCGCTCAACTCCAATCAGGGAAGAAACGCCACGGCTCCGATACCGTTCATCACTTTTCCGCTTATGAGCCGCGCGGACGAGATTGAGAATGCCGTGTTGATAATTCACGGCGAAAATGCCCATTCACGCTACTTCGGCGAGGATGCCTTCAAAAAACTGCGGGGCGACAACAAGGAATTGATGATTATCCCCGGCGCCGTGCACACGGATTTATACGACAGGACGGACATCATTCCCTTTGACACGATAGAGGCGTTTTTCAGAAAAAATTTAACACAAAAATAACATAATCCATATTGCCTTGTAAAAAGCCGTCCGCAGCAGGGCGGCTTTTTTTTAACGGGATTTTTGGTCCGCAAAATTTTCCGCCGGATTTTTTGCCGCATATCAACCGCTCTTCGGATTTTCAAACAATCATTTCAATAAACCGGACAAACTTCGCCCGGAAAAACAACGCCGTCCCGCCGTTAAAATTTCCAGCCGCGGAAATTTGCGAAGAGAACATACGGAAAAAATACATTGCTGCAGCATGGCAGACGGTTATAAAAAAACGGATTATCGGCACATAAGAAAATTTTTTATCATACTGTAAAAAATATCGCAAAAAACAAGCTATGGTTTCACCATGATTTCAAACCGTCAATCAATAAAAAGAAGCCGTTGACAATAAAAAGCAATGAGCGAATAAACGGATACCGGCAATAAAAAAGCACGCAGGCTGTATTTTCCCTGCGCGCTTTTCGCATATCAAAAATCGCCCAATCGTACGGCAATTAAAAAATTACTTTTCTTTTCTGGGATTTGCTTCATTCACTTTGAGAGTACGTCCGCCATATTCGGAAGCATTTAATTTTTCTATCGCTTTAAGAGCTTCCTCATCTTCCATTTCAACAAAACCGAAACCTTTCGGTTTGCCGGTGTCACGGTCATGAATAAGCTTGGTTGAAAGCACGGAACCGAATTGTTCAAAGAGCTGTTTTAATTGTTCTTCTGATGTTGACCATGGTAAATTACCCACATAAATTGACTTAGCCATTGGAAAATCCTCTCTTAAATTTGCCGAATAAAAATATTCTATATGTTAAATTTCGCACAAATTATCGTATTAGTCAAGTTTTAGCCTCATATTATGCCAAACTTTTTACAAAAAAAACACATCTTGAAAAAAATCACAAAATTCCGTTGAAAATTTCATGCCGTACCGTGTTCGGGCATGATGAAAATACGGTTTTTGAACAGAATAAAAACGCTATGACTGCTGACTTTCCGGATGTAAACCGTTCAGGCGGCGCAATACGTCATGCAGGAAAACCGTACCCGCTCCTTATTTCTGCTTTCACCCCCTTATGCAGGCATTGTCTTGCCCGTCCTTTTTACAGCCCCTTTTCCGCCTTGCCCCACCCCCCGCCAGAAGCGCCTGCCGAAGCCGACGCATATTTTTCCTTTCATAAACGGACGTTGCTTGACAAAATCGCATATTCTTCTAAAATAAAAAAAAACATTAAACGAGTTGACTATGAAAAACGAATCCATAGGCATTGCGAAAGAGGGGTATCCCGTCATCGCTTTGCTTGCCGTAACGGCAGTAATTTTTGCAATATTCCAATGCTATTTGGGCGCACTGCTTTTTCTTGCGCTTTTGTGGTTCAGCGTTTACTTCTTCCGTGACCCCGAGCGTGTCGTGCCAAGCGCCGAAAACATAGCGGTAAGTCCCGCCGATGGTAAAATCATCCGTATTCAAAAAAAACAAGATCCTGTTTCCGGTGAAGAAAAAACATGCATTTCCATTTTCATGAATCTGTTCAGCGTGCATGTGAACAGAAGCCCCGTTTCCGGCACATTGCAGAAAATCGCTTATTTTCCGGGCAAATTTCTTAATGCGTCTTTTGACAAGGCAAGCACGGACAATGAACGCTGCGCCTATCTTGTCACAGACGGGCAAGACAAGTCTTGGGTTTTTGTGCAGATCTCCGGACTTATCGCCCGCCGTATCGTTTGCCGCGCCGACGAAGGCGACACATTGAAACGCGGGCAGCGTTTCGGGCTTATCCGTTTCGGTTCGCGGGTTGATTTGTATATTCCGGATGAATATGAAAGCGCCGTGAAAATCGGCGAACAAGTTTTTGCGGGGCAAAGCATCATCGCCAAAAAACAAGGCTGAGCCCAAAAAACAAAACTATAAGGCAAAATTATGACTGAACGGAAAAAACCGCATAAAGGCGTTTACGTGCTTCCCAACCTTTTTACGGCAGGAAGCTTGTTTGCGGCTTTTTTATGCGTGACATACTGCTTTAAAGGACAATTCCAAGCTGCAGCCCTTTCCATTTTCTTAAGCGCGGTTCTGGACGGACTTGACGGAAAAGTCGCCCGTCTGACCAATACGGCAAGCCAATTCGGCATCGAGTTTGACTCGTTGGCGGATATGGTCGCTTTCGGGCTTGCTCCCGGCGTACTTGCGTGGACATGGCAATTGGAGGCGTACGGCAAACTGGGAACCGCCGTTTCCTTTTTGTTCGTGGCTTGCGCTGCGCTGCGTCTGGCGCGTTTCAATGTCGATGTCGCTGTTGTTTCCAAGCGTTTCTTCATCGGTCTGCCAAGTCCTGCGGCAGGCTGCACCTTAGCCGCCTTTGTGGTTTTCGTTCCTTATCTGCCTGAAAGTTTTTTACCGTATTTACCACAGTTCACGTTGTTTTTATGCATATTGGCGCCCCTTTTGATGGTGAGCCGCGTACGGTATTTTTCATTTAAAGAATACGGCTTTGTCAAAGAACATCCTTTCAGCGTTCTCGTTGCCGCCATGCTCATATTGATTCTGCTTTTCAGCGAGCCGTTTTTCTTCATGTTCGCCGTCATTTTCGTTTATATCATCTGCGGTATCGTCTATACTTACGTATATATGCCAAACAGAAAGCACAGCCTATTGCGCCGGCTGCAAAAGTCAGGTGACGGCACTTGTGAATAAAAAAAGAAATAAATACAATATATTACATAAGTCGCCTGTCAAATATTTTTTGGCAGGCTTTTTTAAAAACAACAGCCTGACTGGAGGAGCTATGAATAACAGAGTTTACATTTTTGACACGACGCTTCGCGACGGAGAGCAAAGCCCCGGAGCGACCATGAACCTGCAGGAAAAACTGCGCCTTGCGGAACAGCTTGAAAAACTCGGAGTTGACTGCATTGAAGCGGGTTTTCCAGCCTCAAGCCAAGGAGATTTTGAAGCTGTCAAAGCCATTGCGGAAAAAGTGAAAAACTGCCAGGTGGCAGGGCTTGCCCGCTGTATGGAAAAAGATATCGAACGCACATGGGAAGCGATCAAAAACGCCAATTACCCCCGTATCCACACGTTTTTGGCGACTTCTCCCATTCACATGCAATACAAGCTCCGCAAAGAGCCCGAAGAAGTGTTGGCTATGATTGAAAAGGGAGTGAAATTCGCAAGAAGCCTTTGTCCGGTGGTGGAATTTTCAGCCGAAGACGCCTCCCGCTCCGACAAGGATTTTTTGGTGAAAGCCGCCGCAACCGCAATCAATGCCGGGGCGACCGTCATCAATTTGCCCGATACCGTAGGCTATGCGATTCCAAGCGATTACGCGGAACTCATCGGCTACGTGATTAAAAATTGCCCGGTATCGGACAAGGCGGTTTTCAGCGTGCATTGCCATGACGATTTAGGGTTGAGCGTTTCCAATACCTTGGCTGCCATCGGGGCGGGCGCAAGACAGGCGGAAGTCACTCTTTGCGGTATCGGGGAACGGGCGGGCAACACGTCCTTGGAAGAAGTCGTCATGGCGCTCAATGTGCGCAGGGATTTGTTCCATTTGGAAACCGGCATTGTCAAAGAACAGCTTTTCCCATCCTGCCGCCTGCTCTCCATGATCATAGGCAAGCCTATCCCCGCCAACAAAGCCATTATCGGGGGCAATGCGTTCGCCCACGAATCAGGCATACACCAAGACGGCATGCTCAAAAACCGTGAAACCTATGAAATCATGACTCCGCAAAGTATCGGGCGGATAAGTTCCGACATTGTGATAGGCAAGCATTCAGGACGCAATGCGGTGCGCAGCAAATTGGAAAGTCTGAACATCACCGATTTGACGGAAGAACAGTTCGAACAAATTTTCAATGCCATAAAAGCTCTTGCGGACAAGAAGAAAACCATTCATGACGAAGACATCGAATCCCTTGTCGTCGGCGAAGTCTACCGCATGCCCGACAGTTTCAAACTGCTTTCCGTTTCCGTGCACAGTTCTACGGATATTTTGCCCGCTACCGCCGCCATTTCTCTGGAAGTCAAAGGCGAGATAAAATGCAGGGCGGGGCTCGGGGTCGGTCCTATCGATGCCGTGTTCAATGTCATTGCGGATATTCTGGAAAGAAGCCCCGAAGTGGAACGCTATGCCGTCAATGCCGTAACCGGCGGAACGGACGCCCAGGGCGAAGTGACCGTCACCCTTGCCGAAAACGGCATAACCGTTACGGGACGCGCCTCCCACCACGACATCATCACCTCCAGCGCCAAGGCTTACGTTGACGCGATGAACCGCATAGTCCGCAAAGAAAAGGACGAAAATTACTAGTTGCAAGATTTTGAAAAATCAATAAGATATATACGTTATTCCGAGCTGTAAAAGGAGATTAGAATGGCTCATACCCTTGCTCAAAAAATACTGCAGATGCATGCGGACGAAGAAATCCGTGAAGCAGGCCAAATTGTACGTTGTAAAGTGGATTTCGTTCTTGCCAATGACATCACGGCGCCGCTGGCGATCAAATCATTCAGGCAAATGGGCGCGAAAGATGTTTTTGACAAGGATAAAATCGCTCTTGTCATGGACCATTTCACTCCTCAAAAAGATATTGATTCCGCAAACCAAGTCAAAGGAACACGCGAATTTGCACGTGCTTACGGTATCACCCACTATTACGAAGGCGGCGAAGCGGGGGTCGAACACGCCCTTTTGCCTGAACAAGGACTTGTGAAACCGGCAGACATCGTCATCGGTGCCGACAGCCATACCTGCACATACGGCGGACTCGGAGCGTTTGCCACGGGCATGGGCAGCACGGACATCGCCGGAGCCATGGCGCTTGGCGAAACATGGTTTAAAGTCCCTCCGACCGTTCGCGTCACCTTTAACGGCACCCTGCCTGAATATGTGGGCGGAAAAGATTTGATTTTGACCACTATCGGAAAAATCGGCGTTGACGGCGCGTTATACAAAGCCTTGGAGTTTGACGGCACAGCCATTGAAAGCCTTTCTGTCGAAGGCCGCCTTACCATGGCGAACATGGCGATTGAAGCAGGCGGAAAAGCCGGGCTTTTCGCTTCCGACGACAAAACGCTTGAATACTGCAAAGCGCATAAAAATCCGAACCCTGTGCGTATCGGCGCGGATAAGGGCGCCAGCTACGAACGGGAGCTTGTTTTCGATGTGAACGGCATGGAACCTGTGGTCGCCTGCCCGCATTTGCCCGAAAACGTGAAGCCCGTTTCCGAAGTGGGCGAATTGCCTTTGAACCAGGTTGTTATCGGTTCATGCACAAACGGGCGCATCAGCGATATGCGCGAGGCGGCAGCCATTCTTAAAGGCAGAAAAGTAGCCAAAGATGTCCGCTGCATCATTTTGCCGGCAACGCCGACAATTTGGAAACAAGCCATGAAAGAAGGACTTCTTGAAATCTTCATGGACGCAGGCTGCATTGTCGGACCCGCCACCTGCGGTCCCTGCCTTGGCGGACATATGGGAATTTTGGCGGACGGCGAACGCTCCCTTGCGACGACAAACCGCAATTTCAAAGGACGTATGGGAAGTTTGCAGTCCGAAGTTTATCTTTCTAATCCTGCTGTCGCAGCCGCAAGTGCGGTTCTTGGCGTCATCGGCAGTCCAAAAGCATTATAAGAAGCGAGGAAACAATGAAATATCAAGGAAAATCCCATAAAGTGGGTGATCATATAGATACCGACGCTATCATTCCCGCACGGTTTTTAGTGACGACCGATGCCAAAAAACTCGGGGAAAACTGCATGGAAGGCTTGGAGCCCGATTGGATAAAACGCGTGAGCCAGGGCGACATCATGGTCGCGGGACGCAATTTCGGGTGCGGCTCCTCGCGTGAACACGCTCCCGTCGCCATTGTCGGAGCCGGCATGCCCATAGTCATCGCTCACAGTTTTGCGCGCATTTTTTACCGCAACAGTTTCAATATGGGCTTGCTGCTGCTTGAAATAGGCGACGAAGTGGAAAAAATCGGCGACGGCGACAACCTGGAAGTGGATACTGACGCGGGGCTTATCCGCAATTTGACGACCGGCGTTGAAATTCCTTTCCCCCCCCTTCCGCCTTCGATGCAGGACCTGCTGCGGCGCGGCGGGTTAATTCCTTACGTGCAAAGCAGACTGTAAAAAATAGAAAAAATAGGGATAATTTCCCTATTTTTTTTGTTTTCACCCTATCTTTTAATGGCTGCTTACCGATTAGGGTAGTTAACATATTTTTTGGAGGCTGTATGAGGCTATCAGTTAAATTATCCCTTGTTTTTAGCGCTATTATTTTGCTTTTAATAGTGCTTGCAGGTATTTCATGGTATAAGATCAATGACATGCAACGCATGAAATACCTTATTACGGAAACAGAAGATGCGGCGTCACAAACGGCGCTTGCCAAGGAAGTCGCCATTCTTGCCGTTTCCAATGATGACCCCAGTTATTTTAAACTAATCAAAGAACACATTACCAATGCGAGCAGCCATGCCGCCAATGTCCGCAAATTCGCCAAAGCGGAATCAACTGTCAATGCCGTTACAGCCTATGAAAAAGAAATCAGCCAGCTCATTGTTTCAGTCGATACCATGATCGGTGATTTCAACGCACTTTCAGAACATACCAAAATTATCAACAATGATTTTGAAAATATTGAACAACAAATCACAGCAATCGTCAAAGAAGAACAATCCCGCCTTATCCGCGGCGGAGCAGCCAATTTGGTCGCCATTCAAGCCATCCATACCAACATGCTTGAAATCGAAGCCCATTTGGAAGCGTATTTGCGTATTTCCACGCAAGAGAATTTGAACGAATTTCTTGAGCACATGGAGGAATTGGACGGATTTGCCGCCATGTACAGCGACAGAAGCGAAAAATTCAGCGGCGTATGCGGTAATATTTTAAAGTATGTGGACGATTTGCAGCAATTCATCGAATTTGCTCGAGCATTCCAAGCTTCCGTCACCAACGAATCGGAACAATTGGACGAACTTGGCAGGCTCGCCCAAAATCTTTCCCAAGCCGTACGCCAACAATACGACAATGTTAAAAACAGCGCCGTGACCACTCTGTACATAACCGCTCTCTTAGCTGTTTTGCTTGGCATTGTGCTTACCATTTATATCAGCAAGTCCGTTGCGAAACAGCTTGGCGCAGACCCCGGCGAACTGGTAAATCTCGCGGACAGAGTCATTGCCGGCGATTATGAAGTTGATGACGGCAGCAAGCATATCGGGGTATTCAACAATATTATCCTCATGGTTAATAAAATGAAAGAAACCCTTGAATTTTCACAAGAAATTCTTGCAAGCCTGCCGACACCCACCGCTGTTTTCGGTTCGGACAACAAGCTTAAATATGCCAACACCCAAATGCTCAGTCTGACTGAAAACCAAAAGCCTTTGGCTGACTGCATAGGCATGACTTCCGGCGAATTTTTCTACCGCAATTCCGGCAGGGAAACGCAAATTTCACTCGCCATCAACTCAAGGGAAGCGAAAAGCCTTTTGGCAGCCGAATACACCCCGCTGAAAGATAAGACCTATTATGTGGACGTTGCGACAGAACTTATCAAAGATAAGGAAAGCAACATCACGGATGTGATCACCGTATGGATAGATGTGACCAACCAAACATTGGCAGCCCAGCAAATTGAACAAGCCCACCATAATATGCAGGATGTTGCGAAAGAATTGGAACAGGTCGCCGCTATCGCTTCCTCCGCTTCCGAACAGCTTTCCACTCAAATAGAACTTTCCGAAAACGGCGCCCAAGACCAAGCGGACCGTGTCGCCACAACCGCCACCGCGCTTGAAGAAATGAACGCAACCGTTCTTGAAATCGCCAGAAACGCAGGCTCCACCGCAGACAGTGCCGCAACAGTCCGCTCCGAAGCGCAAGCCGGTTCGGAATCAATGCAGGAATGCGTGAAAGCAATGCAGGACGTGCGCGGCGAATCCCTGAAACTCCAAACGGAAATGGGTATTCTTTCCGAACATGCGCAAGCTATCAATGAGATTATGAACGTGATCTCCGATATTGCCGACCAGACAAACTTGCTTGCTCTGAACGCCGCCATCGAAGCCGCACGGGCAGGTGAAGCCGGACGGGGATTTGCGGTTGTTGCCGACGAAGTAAGAAACCTTGCCGAAAAAACCATGGCAAGCACCACGGATGTGGGCAATGCTATCGCTTCCATTCAGAAATCAACCATTGACAATACCCATCTTGTGGCGAACGCCGTAGAAAAGATTGAAAAAGTCACCGAAATGGTAAGTGACGCCGGCGAAGCGCTCCTTGGCATTGTAAAGCTTGCCGACACAACCGCCGACCAAGTGCACGCCATTGCCACCGCTTCGGAAGAACAATCCGCAACCAGTGAAGAAATCACCCAATCCGTTGACAGTATCAACAGCATTGCGAAAGAAAACGCCCAAAATATGGCTGAAGCAAAGCAAGCTGTCAATGAAGTGGTAACGCAGTCACACGTTCTTTCCAATCTCATTATCAAATTGCAAGGCTGATCATAAATAAAACAATCGATAAAAAGGCATTAGCGATAATGCCTTTTTATTTTTTAAAAACAAAAAAATATAGACAAAACCTATACCGAGCTTGTTTTATTATCTAATTTTATCAATATGTTATTGTAATATTAAGCCGTATTGAAAGGGGGCAGGGGGAAGGTTTTCGGAAAAGTTTCCCCCTGAAAGTTTAATTTTCATATATGTAATTCCTGATGTGATAAGGAAATGCTCCCGCCGCATTGCATACTTCGCCTCTTTCCCGTCGCTCATATCGTTTTCTCATTTCGCCCGCTTTCAACAATCCGCCGCAAAAACCGCCCCCCAATGCCGAAAGCATTTGAATGCCGTTTTGCGTTCAATACGGCAAGAACAAAAGAATTAAAAATCACTTCTTGCAATAAAGCATGCTTTTCCGCTTGCAAAATTTTTTAAATCTTCTAAATTGAAGATACTGTCACTTTTAATTAGGAAACGTTATGAACAATGCAACGGCAGTTAAATCCCAAGCGGATCAGAGCAAAAAAGACGGCTCACTGCTTGTTTTTCTCGGAGCTTTATGTTTCAGCGGTTCCGGAACCATACAAGCCTTGGCGCCAGACGAAGCGACCCCTTTCATTGTCGGGGCGCTGCGGCTTTTGGTCGCGGGGATGTTCCTTATCGCATGGTGTTACGGCAAAAGACTTTTTCAACCTTTAAAAGCCGATTATTTTAAATTGTTTCTTTCCGCCTCGGCTTTGGCAGGTTTCCAGATCACGTTTTTCCTCGGCGTGCAAAAAGCCGGCGTTGCGGCGGGAACTGTCGTCACCATTGGCACAACGCCCATAATGGCGGCTGTTTTCGGTCTGCTTTTTTATGGGGAAATTCCGTCGAAAAACTGGTATGTCAGCACCGCCATGGCTATTTTCGGGCTTGTCCTGCTCAACCTCAACGGGACTGAAACGTTCAGCGTGACCGCATTGCTCTTCCCGCTGTCCGCAGGCACGATTTACGCTTTTTACCTTTCCCAGTCAAAAGATTTGGTGCGGGAAAACAGCCCTGAGCTGGTGATGACCTATCTTTTCCTCATAGCCTCATGCCTGCTTATTCCCATATGGGTTTTCTTTCCCTGCGCATGGATTTTGAGCGTACGCGGCATTACCGTCGCCCTGGGGCTCGGCATTCTGGCAACCGCCCTCGCTTACTGCCTTGTCATGGCGGGTCTGAAAAACTGCGACACCGCCAAAGCCGCAACCCTCAGCCTCGGCGAACCTCTCGGCGCAGCCGTTTTGGGTTTTGCCGTTTTGCACGAAGCCCTCAATCTTTGGGGTTTAATCGGAATAGCGGCGATATTCGCAAGCGTTCTTATCCTTGTTTATCAGCCGGGAAAGAAAAATATTTAATTTTTGCACATTTTTCTTGACAGGGTAAAAAATAATCGATAAGTATTTCGCATAACATTTTAGACCTAATGGACATTGTTCTGTTGGTTTTGAGGAGATAATATGAAGAGTATCAAAATTCTTGCGCTCTTGTTTATGGTAGTTTTTGCTACTGCATGTTCTAAAACTGCACCTGTTGAACCAACCGGACAACAAGATTTGGCAGCTATCGATGTAGCAGCACAGCAAATCACAGACGGTATCATTTATTTTGATTTTGACAAATACGACATCAAAGACGAATACCGCGAAGTTCTCAACCAAAAAGCAGCGATTATGCGTCAATTCCCAAGCATCCGCGTTAGAATCGAAGGTCACACCGACGAACGCGGAACACAAGAATACAACCTGGCTCTCGGGGAACGCCGCGCTAAGGCTGCATACGAATATCTCGTTCTCTTGGGTGTGAATCCCAACCAATTGGAAATCATCAGCTACGGCAAAGAAAAACCTGTTGTTGACGGTTCCAACGAACAAGCATGGTCCGCTAACCGCCGTGACAACTTCCGCGTTATCGCACGCTAACGGCTAAAATAAAAATTTCGGGACGTAGCGCAGCTTGGTAGCGCATCTGATTTGGGATCAGAGGGTCGCTAGTTCGAATCTAGTCGTCCCGACCATTTGAGAAGGGAAGTCATACGGCTTCCTTTTTGATTTACCTTTTTTCATGTTCGCAAATTTTCGGAACGAACACCAAGATATAATAAGCAATTGACATATGACCTTCTTTCTTCTTCCATAAGAAACACCTGCCTGCTTTTATGTCATTGTAATTGCTGAACAAACATACTCTGCTTATTACCGGATTACGTTTGGTTATCCAAGCAGGTAAATAAAAATTTCGGGACGTAGCGCAGTCTGGCAGCGCGTCTGCTTCGGGAGCAGAAGGTCGCTGGTTCAAATCCAGTCGTCCCGACCATCTCAAAAAGGAAGTCAAACGACTTCCTTTTTCTGTTTAATCCGCTGTCAAGCAATCAGGTATGGGAACCTTCGATTTACCATTCCCCCGTATTGAAAATCATTGCCTGCTTTTCACCACATTCTTCGGCACACGCTTACCTCGTACACTTCCCCTTGCTGTTCGCCAAAGCTTTTGGCATGCCTATTCAAAGATAATGCCAACAAGTTACATGACAGAGTTACCCAATAAAAAACACTTGTTCCTATCGGATAATGCACAAAACGTTTTCATGATCAGCATCCATGCGTTTAAACATAGTGCCGTATAAGTGAATTTAAGAATGATAAAGTCCGATTTTCCTCCGTCAATCAATCCGCTTGAGCATGATTAACGCAAAAAAACAGATAAAAACAAAGAAAGGAAACAGCAAAATGCGCTTTGGAGGGCTCAAAAGTTCACGCCGTTAAAGCATTAAAAGACTTTTTCGTATACGCCATTGCCTAAGAATTTTACAAAGCCCCTGTCCCGCAAAAATTGCAGCTGCTGCCGTATTTTTGCTTTGATATTCTTATTCTGCGGAAATTTTTTAAATAACACAGCCTCAAATTGATAAACGTCGTTTAATCGAAATACGGCATTCAATCCGGTTATGCATTTTAAAACTTCAAAAAACCACCCTCTTGCGGCAATATCGTCAACATCAAACAAACGGACATGCTCCGCCCGACTAAGAACCTCATGTTTCGGAACAATCTTCCCATCGGAAACAACCGCGATTCTGCCTTGCTCCGGAATTTCCGAAAATAAGATATTACAGCCTATCCAGCCCGCTCTCCTGGCGTTTTGCGTCAGCGCATTCCTTTTTTCAATAATTTCAGGGCTGAAAAAATGCTTTGGAACAAAAGTAAAATTCACAACGGTCAAAGGAGAATCAGCATATTGCATAAAGAAAAAATCAGGATTATTGTTTGCACATATTCTTTCAATCATTTTCCCATAAGCACCGTCAGGAATTTTATTTTTAAATGCCTTACCGCTGCTTTTTAATTCATATTCGCTCAAACACTTTGAACATTTATAATCAGAAACCGGGCTATTGTTTTTTTGCTTTTCAAGGTGAGCATTTCCGCAACGCGGGCAATACATATTTTTTTCAACCCAATTTTCACTCATAACCCGCGCTTGTTGTGAATTGGACGAATAACGGCTGTCAGAAAACAAAAACAAATCCATCGGTACTCCGTAATGATAACATCATAATCAAAAACACAGGCGGCGTGATACAAATAAAAATTTCCTGTCCTGTCGTGCCCTTTCCATATTCTCTTGCCATTTCAACACACCAGAAACACAGCTTTAGAGAGCTGGAAAAAACCACCTGCTGAACAGGTGGTTTAATTCGATAACCTCATAATTTTCCGCGGCAACACAAAGCCGTATTCATTCCGGCTACGGCACCATATGCCATAAAACAGTCTTCGTATCCGACCTTACAGCACTTTTTTACCGCCGAGGTAAGCGGCACAGACACGTCCCCGCAGTTTTCGTCCCAAGAAAGGCGTATTGGCTGATTTTGAATAGAAACTTTCCTTATCCGCCGTCCATTCAATTTCCGGGTCAAAAAAGAAAAAGTCCGCAACATCGCCTTTTTCAAAACCATTGTAAGGCAATTTAAAGCGCTTCGCAGGATTTACTGTATAGGTTCTGACAATATCCTCCTGCGTCAAAACGCCCTCGCACACGAGCTGCCAAAGCAAAGTCAGGGCGGTATCCAGTCCGCTGATGCCATTGGGCACCATATCAAGGGGGTTCTCCTTTTCATGTTCGGCATGGGGGGCGTGGTCCGTTATCATGCAGTCGATAACTCCGCTCTTCACAGCTTCGCGCATGGCGAGCACATCGTCCCAAGTCCGCAGGGGAGGATTGACTTTCGCATTGGTATTGTAATTATCAACGGCATTTTCATCAAGAATGAGATAATGGGGGCATGTTTCAGCCGTAACGTCAACGCCTCGCTCCTTCGCGCGTCTTATGAGCTCCACGCTTTTACGGCAGGAAACATGGGCGATATGCACGGGCAAATTCAAATATTCGGCAAGCATGATATCACGCCCGACCTGCAAAGCCTCGCCTATGTCAGGCTGTCCTTTCACGCCCAGTTTCGCGGATAAATTTCCCTCATTCATATGCGCTCCGCGGGCAAGATAGGGATCTTCGCAATGGTCGATGAAAAGCATGCCGAGATCGCTTGCGTACTCCATAACGCGCCGGACTATTTCCGTATCGCATAGGGGCACGCCGTCATTGGAAACGGCGGTGCAGCCCGCTTCCGCCATTTCTCCGAGGGGGGCCAGCGCTTCCCCTTTCAGTCCGAGGGTGGCAGCAGCGACTGGGTGCAAAAACGGTCCGAACGGGTGCGTATTCCGGGCTTTTTCAAGCATATACCGTGTTATTCCCGCGTTATCATTTACCGGGCTCGTGTTAGCCATGCAGAACACATGCGAATAACCGCCATGCAAAGCCGCCTCCAAGCCCGTATCGATATCTTCTTTCCATTCCATTCCGGGATCGCGGAAATGCACATGCACATCGATAAGGCTGGGGAAAAGGATTTTTCCCGCCATATCGCAAACGGAACAATTTTCCGGCGGGCTCATGTTTTCCGCAAGGGCGAGGACACGCCCCCCCTTTTTGCCGTAATTCTCACCATAATTTCGATACGTGCCGCAAAAGCCGTCCTTTTCATCGAAAACAAAACCGTGTTGCGCATTTTCTTCTGCATTTTCCGTCACAAGCAAATCAACGGTCTTGCCTAAATAAAGGGCATTTTTAAATAAAATCATTTCCTATTCCCCCACCTGCGGATTAAGCGTCATATCATCATTCCTTGTGCCGTAAAGATATAAAACAGCCATACGGGTAGCGACCCCGGCGGAAACCTGGTTCAGCACCAAACTATCGGCACAGTCGGCGATTTCGGAAGAAATTTCAAGCCCTCTGTTCATAGGTCCCGGGTGCAGGATTTTCGCATTGGGCTTTGCCTCCGACAAGTGCCTGCGCGTCAGACAATACCGGCGCGAATAATCCCCCAAATCAGGCAAAAGCCCCGCCGCCTGCCGTTCCAGCTGCAAACGCAGGCACATCACGGCGTCGGCTCCCTGCACAGCCTTGTTTAAATCGGAATAGATCTCAACGGGAAAATTGTCCAGATAGCGGGGCAAAAGCGTTTTAGGCGAGCAAATGCGCACATTGATACCGAAACGCGTCATCCAATGTATATTGGAACGGGCGACGCGGCTGTGATTGATATCCCCCAAAATAAGGAGGGTTTTGCCTGCAAATTCGCCATTCCACGCTTCACGCAGGGAAAAAGCGTCCAAAAGCGCCTGTGTCGGGTGGGCATGCCAGCCGTCCCCGGCGTTGACCACGCTGCAATTCAGGCGTTCAGCCAAAAACTGGGCGGCACCGGAACTGGAATCCCTGATGACAATGATATCGGGGTGCATGGCCTGCAAGGTAAGGGCTGTATCTTTCAGGCTTTCGCCTTTCTGCACGCTGGACCCGCTTTTTCCAAGCGCGAACGTGTCGGCTGACAAACGTTTCGCAGCCGTATCAAAAGAAAGTTTGGTGCGCGTGCTCGGTTCGGAAAAAAAGAGGGTGACCGTTTTCCCTTTCAAGGTGGGAACTTTCTTCACCGCTCTCAAATTCACTTCCTGAAAACGTTTTGCATTATCCAGTATGAACAGAATTTCTTCATCGGATAAATAGGTTACGTCCAACAAATCCTTATGCCGCCATTTTTGAATAGCCATATCAACCCCGCGGTTCTGCAAATCAATATGAAAAGGCTACTGTATTGCAGCCTTTTAGTAAAGAAAAAATTTTCCGTTTTTTTACGTGCCGTTTTCAGAAAAATCATTCCTGCAGCGAAGCGAAAATCGGTTCAAACAAAGGAGTCAGCAAAAGCGCCCCCTCTTCGCTGAAATGGTCGTCATCCCAATAAAGAGCCGTTTTCCCGCGCACAACGTCATAAGCGGTTTTTTGAGGATTTAACAAATAAGGCGTCGGGTCCAAAAAATAAACATGCGGAAATTCCCCTGTCAATTTCTTTAAAAGCGCCGTTATTTCTTTTGTCCTTTCCTGATACGCCGCAGCAGATTCGCCTAAAATACCATTAATCCTGTCCGTACTCAAACCGAATAATCCGGAAAGCTTGTTGGCGGAAGCGGGAACATAGCCGGCAGCCTGAGGCGCCGGACCGACCAGATAAATGGTTTCCACCCCGTTTTTCCGCAGGAGCGATATGGTTTCTTTCAAACCGAAATATAAAACTTCCAAGGGATCTTCACTTTCAAAATCAAGGGATTTCAGGCTGAACCTAGCCACGGAATTTTTTCTCGGAATATCCACTCCGTTGATATAATAATCATACCGGTATGCGATAACGGCAGTATCAAAACGTGTTGTTTCCGTTTTTTCCCTGAACTTGTCGAAACTTTTCCCTATGTTTTTCCTGTCCGCGATACTTCCGTCAAACGTATACGTACGATACGGCATGATATTGACATTCGTTGAAGAAACACGGTATTTTTCCCCCAGCTCCCGCATGAGCGGTCTTAAATGCCCGGAATGGCTGTCACCGATAAGCAATATCGAATGCGCGGAATTATCCGCCTCGTATTCGGCTGGAAGTTCACGTTTGGTATACGCGAACCCGTCATCAAAGGACAGAGTGAATTTCAAATTGTTGATAAATAACAATATCAAAGCAAAAGAGCAGACAACGCCGAACCAAAGCACGCCGTGTTTTTTGAAAATCGGCTTTTGGCGTACGGGTTTTTCGATAAAACGCCAGGAAAAAACGGAAACCAAAAATATTACGGCAAGTAAAACACAGCCGCCCGCGAAATCAATATCCCTTCTGTAAAGCCAATTCTGATAATAAACCAAAACCGGCCAATGCCATAAATACAGGGAATAAGAAATAACCCCGATAAAAACAAGGACTTTGTTCTTTGTAAGCGTGTCCGCAAAAACAGACTGCAAACGCGTTCCGCCCGCGATATACAAAACAGCACCGAGGCAGGGGAACAATGCATAAAATCCCGGATACACCACATCGGCATAACCGATAATCGTCCCGAACATGAGCACTATCCCAAGGAAAAAACAAAACAGTTTATGTTTTTGCTCTTTCGGAGTCCAGCCGGTATAGGCGAGCAGGCTTCCGCACAAAAGCTCCCATGCCCTTGCGGGAAGCATGTAAAAGGTGAATTTCTGATCATAAAAAACAAAAACCGCGGAAAAAATAAAACTCAGCAAAAAAAGCGCAGACAAGACATGAACGATTTTTATTCCGCTTATTTTTTTAATATATATATATATATTAAGGATAAACAAGAGCAAAGGGAAAACAAAATAAAACTGTTCCTCGACACCCAGGGACCATGTGTGCAAAAGGGGCAATGTTTCCGCCGCGGGGTCGAAATAATTGGTATGCAAATAAAAATAAATATTGGGAACAGTCAGCAAAACACGCTTGGCGGAACTGAAAACTTCCCGCCTTTCCAAAATATTGACCGAAGTGACCCATTCAAAAAGCACGATGCAAAAAACCATTGCAAACAAAGCCGGAAAAATTCTGCGTACGCGGTTTTCATAAAATTCCAAAAAACTGAACGTGCCGTCCGCAAGTTTCCGTTTGATAATGCCCGTAATCAAATAACCGGAAATCACAAAAAATATGCTGACGCCGACAAATCCGCCGCGGAAAAAGGGAATATGGGCATGATAAAAAATGACAGCCAAAACGGCTATCGCCCTCAGTACGTCTATATCCGATCTGTATTCTTTCGCCTGCATGGTTTCTCCTATCCGCCCTGTTTTTCATTTTCCGCTTTTTGCTTTGCAATCCGGGCAAAAACAGGTTCATATGCTTCCATATGCAGCATTGCTCCCTCATGGCTTAAATGATCGTCATCATAATAAAAGAGCTTTTCCTCATCCATAACCGCAAACTGCCGGGTATCCGCATTCAGATAGTAAGGGCTGATGTCCACAAATTCAATCTGCGGATACTCTTCCCGCAGTATCGCGAAAGCCTCAAAAACATCCTCATTGCGCTGCCGGTATTCTGTTAATTTCTCGCCTAATTTTTCATTGATCTGCGATACGGAGTACTCAAAAAACAGTGTTAACATCGTTGCTTTATTGGGAACCATGTCTTTGGGTTCCGGCACGGGATATTGAACATAAATATGCTTTATTCCGTAACTGACAGCCTCATCGAGCATATCCCGCATGCTTTGCAAAAAAGCCTCTTGAGGAGTGAGCTTCTTATCAGGAATGTAATAAATCGGAAATGCTTCATCCTGCGAATAATACCGTTCTTTGCCGTCGATTTTTTGCGAATAACGAAAAACAATGAAAAGATTTTCGCAGGAATATCGTTCAAACAATTCCGTCAGCCTGTTCCATTCCATTCTGACGATTTTTCCCCTCTTATAATTATACTTGGAAATAAAGGTGTTTTTCATTAATCTTTGATTACTGGTAATGCCTGTCAGCCGGTATTGTTCCGCCATTTTTTGAAATACGCTTTCTTCGGAAAACCTATGGCTATCCCCAATCAAAATGAAATCTACGGGGATTTTCCCTTTTACAGCCGCCTGCTTGGGAAAAGCTGTAAAACCTTGCGATCTGGAGTAATTGAACACATCATAAAGTCTTCCGTAACGCATATACGTTGCCATGGTAAAAATGCCTGCGGCGCAAACAAGCGTGACAATCCACAATATTTTTCTGTTTTTAAACAAAGGAAGCTGGCGGACCGGTCTTTCCACGAAGCGCCATGACAAATACGAAATGAAAATGGTAAGAACAATCAATCCCCCTGCAGCAGGCAAGGTGATTTCCTTATAAAAAGGAAACGTGGAATAAAACACCAAAACGGGCCAATGCCACAAATACAGGGAATAGGAAATAACCCCGATAAAAACAAGGGCTTTATTATTGGTTACCGCATGAATGATATTGGCACGGTTGGAAAAAGCGTACGAGGTTCCGCCCGCGATGTACAAAACAGCCCCAAGGCAGGGAGGCAAAGCCCAAAAACCGGGAAAAAGAACATTTCCGGACAGGACGATAGAGGCGAACATTATGCCGAGCCCTGATAAAATGCAAAAACTTTTTCCTTTTTGCGTTGCAGGCGTCCAAGCTGTATATGCCAGGATACTTCCGCATAAAAGCTCCCACGCCCTTGCGGGAAGCATGTAAAAGGTGAATTTCTGATTATAAAAAACAAAAACCGCGGAAAAAATAAAACTCAGCAAAAAAAGCGCAAATAAAATATGAACGATTTTTATTCCGCTTGGTTTTTTAATATATATATATATATTAAGGATAAACAAAAGCAGAGGAAAAACAAAGTAAAACTGTTCCTCGACCCCCAGGGACCATGTATGCAAAAGAGGCATGGTTTCCGCCGCGGGGTCGAAATAATCCGTATTGGCATAAAAGAAAAAATTCGCCAAACCGAAAAGCGCACGGCGGACGGAACGCTGCAAACCTAAAATTTCGGGCATACTCAAAAAATAATACAATAATCCCCAAAACACCATCAATACAGCCAAAGCCGGAAAAATTCTGCGCACGCGGTTTTCGTAAAATTCCAAAAAACTGAACGTGCCGTCCGCAAGTTTCCGTTTGATAATGCCCGTAATCAGATAACCGGAAATCACAAAAAATATGCTGACGCCGACAAATCCGCCGCGGAAAAAGGGAATATGGGCATGATAAAAAATGACAGCCAAAACGGCTATCGCCCTCAGTACGTCTATATCCGCCCTGTATTCTTTCGCTTGCATACGTTCTCCAACATTATCGCCTGTGCCGATAAAGTATAGCATATACCCCTAAAAGTAAACCGCAAAATCAAGAAGTTTTCTAGACTTTTTTGTGTGTTAAAATCGCCACACTTTTACAGCGGAAAAGGCATTGTGGCAAAAAAAACACAATGCGGCGATCTGCCAATTTTCCTCTAATATACTGATAACTATGACATAATACAAACATATCTTTATGGTATGAAACTTGCAAAATATAGTTACACAAATGAGTAATTCCAGACAAAAGGATTTCATATGCTTCAACAAACATTAATGCACGCAATCAATTACACAGGTATCGGGCTTCATTCCGGAAAAGACGTGGAAATGAAACTCCTTCCTGCGAAAATTGACGCCGGCATTAGTTTCCATATACATACCAAAAAAGATGTTTCCGTAATCAAAGCAGACCCCTTCGCGGTCACAACCACGGAACTCGCCACAAGCCTCGGCAATGAAAAAGTCCATGTTTCCACGGTGGAACATTTGCTTGCCGCTCTTTTCGCCCTTGGCATAGACAATGCGGAATGCCACGTTTACGGAAAGGAAATCCCCATTATGGACGGTTCCGCCCTGCCTATCACAAACCTTATCAAAAAAGCCGGCATACGCTCCCAATACGCTTTGCGCAAAGTTGCGAAAATCACCCGTCCTTTTCTTTTCGAGGCGAACGGAAAAACAATCAACGCCCGCCCTTACGACGGTTTTTATGTCGACTACACCATTGATTTTCCCCATAAAGCAATCGGCGTGCAGCGCTTAGCCCTTGAAATCACCCCTGAAACCTTCGACGAAGTCGCGTCCGCCAGAACATTCGGCTTTATGAAAGAAGTGGAATACCTGCACAGCAAAAATCTGGCTTTGGGCGGTTCCCTCGCCAACGCCATCGTTATCGGCGACGAAGGCATTGTCAACCCCGAAGGACTGCGTTTTGCCGATGAATTTGTCCGCCATAAGATACTGGACTTTATCGGCGATATGGCGATGTTCGGCATGCCTTTGCAGGGCGCTTTCGAGGTGCGCTGCTCCGGACATCAGCATAACAACGCCTTTTTACGGGAAATGTATACCCATAAGGACCAATATCTCCGTTTTGAAGAACTTATTCCGGAACAGCGAAAAGCGGATATTCCCTACTTGGGTTTAGGCACGGCAATGGCATAAGCCTTTCATGGCTGACCTTGCCCCCTCCAAAGAAACAGCCCCCAAAATCCCCTATAAGACCGGCAAACCCCGCCGATAACGGCTCTATGCTTAACATCATGGACGCGGAAGCAAAGTTTTTTTTATCGGGCGATATGTTTCTTCTGCGCACACCAAGACGAAAAACAAAAAAACGGTTGAGCTGTCCGCTTGGCAATGCCGCGCGTCAAGTTCAGCCGTCTTATCTTTCCTGATAAAAAACCGCTTCGTTCCGATTTGGGAATGTTTCTGTTTCCTGAAAAAGTAAAGAGCAACGATTGGCTGCGAAGTGTTTTTCCTCTTCCCCAAAAAAACAGAAAGCTACGATTGAATGGCGGAAATAATCGCAAGGGTCTGATTGAAAGCGATAAAAAGCCACAAAATGAAAATCGGAGCGAGGGCTAAAAACGTTCTTTGCCATGTCAGACGCAAAGCGTACTTCACCCCGATAAAGATATTGTAAATAAACCACACAAGACCGACAACGCCGCCGATATACGGCACTATGCTCAAAATCATGGGAGCTGAGGCATAGGCGATAATGCGCAATGTCAGCGGAAAATCCGCCTTTTCCGGATTTGTGATGCGGATGGCGAGATAAATGAAAGCCGTATAGACAAGCAGCTGCAATATCATGATGAAAGGCGTGCTGATAATGAGCATGGGCAGGCTTTGCCCTGAAATCAGATTTTCCATGAGAGCCTGTTTTTGCGGGTCCATGTCGGCGGTTTTAATGATTTCCAGCACGTTAGGAGAAAGGAAATACGCCACAAGAGCCTGAAACACCCCGATAAGGGCGTAGAAACTTGCGGGACGCAAGGAAGAAACACGGCTGTGAATGGTGGAAAAAAACTCCCTGCCCCTGAACATGACCCGTGAAACGGTTTGCACCAAAGCCCCTAAAATTCCATACCGTTCCGGATGTTCCCAAGGCACATCGTCCGTCATCATCACATATTGCTGGGTCCGTTTTTTCGCCGCCTGCTCATAAGCCTGAAACTGCGGTTCCTGCAAAGGGTTTTCCGAATTTTTAAGCTTATGGGGCATGTCCTCTTCCGTAAGCGGAACCGGATCTTCGCCGTTTGCACCGTTTGTAACGGAAGAGGCGGGCTTTGCCGGAGCGGCGCCTGAAGCCGCGGTCACATCTTCCGCTTCATTCGCCATGTTTTCCTGATTGGGATTTTGCGTTTCATTATCCGCAGGCGAACCCGCCGGAGCGGCATTTAACGTTTCCTGCGCATTTCCGGCTTCCGTGCGGTTCACGCCCTGTTCGCTTTCAAGGCAAATATCGGAAAGAAACGCTCCTGTTTCCGGGTCGCGGAAGCGGAATTTGTTTTGACACTTGGGACAAGTGGCAAGCGTTGCGGACTCCGGAATTTGTTTTTCATCCACATGACGTTTGAAATGACATTCGGGACAAGAGATAAGCATATCGCCCTCATACGTTATAGAGCTGACAAATAGGGATTGTCAGTTAAAAGGTATTGCTGAACATAATCCTTCACCCCCTCTTCCAAAGAGGTGAAAGCATAAGGGTAACGGTAAGCGGAAAGCCAGCCCATATCAGCCTGGGTGAAATATTGGTACTTGCCGCGCAATTGTTCGGGCATGGGAACATATTTTACCCGCAAGGGTTTTTCCATTGCGGCGAAAACCGCGTTGGCGAGGCTGTTCCATGTGCGCGCCTGCCCTGTGCCCACGTTAAAAATTCCGCCGTGCCGATTTTCCAAAAACCAAAGAATCACGTTTGCGCAGTCTTTGATATAGACGAAATCGCGCTGCTGCCCGCCGTGCGGATACTGCGGATTGTCAGAACTGAACAGCTGCAGGTATCCTTTTTCATTGATGGCTTCAAAGGCTTTGCACGCAACGCTCCGCATATTGTCCTTATGGTATTCGTTAGGACCGTAAACATTGAAAAATTTCAAATTGGCGACATTGTCAAGGCAATTGTTTTTGATACACCATAAATCGAACAAGTGCTTGGAATACCCGTACATATTGAGAGGTCTGAGTTTTTTGACCGTTTCCAAATCAGTGGAAAAGCCGAGCTCGCCGCCGCCATAGGTTGCGGCGCTGCTGGCATTGACCATATGCACGCCGCACCTTCGGGCGAAAAGAAAAACTTCGCGCGTGTAATGGAAATTGTTGCGCATAAGGAAGTCCGCATCTTTTTCGGTGGTTGAGGAACAAGCCCCCATATGCACGATGCCCTGCACGTTCTTTATCTCGTCAGCCTTGATTTTTTGCAAAAATTCGTCCCGGTGCATATAATCGGCATATCTGAGACAGACGAGATTTTTCCATTTTTCGCTGCTTGCCAAATTATCAACAATTAAAATATCTTCGACGCCCTTTCGGTTCAAAGCCCAAACAGCGGCGCTGCCGATCATTCCCGCTCCACCTGTCACTATATACATAACAACTTCCTAATCCGGCATTTTTACAATATTGAAACCGTTTTCAACCGGTCTTGCCTCAAGCTTGAACATGATCATGGTTTGCAGCAAAGGACGCCCGAAAAGAAAAGGTAAAGCCTCTTCCGGCGCGGCTTTTTTCTCCACGACCAGCTCACGGAAAGAACGATCGAATTCAACTTTTTCAAGAAATTTTTGTCTTGCATCGCTGTCTTCGTCAATTTTCAATGCCCATGGTCCGAGCTCTTCATATCCCACGGCCTCTTCATGGGTTTTGATAAGCTCCGTCCAATATCCCGGAGCATTGATAATCTCGCAGATTTTTTCCCGCTCAAGGCGCGGTTCGTTGCTGAGCTGCATAAGGGCTTCCGGTTCTTTGCAGTAAAAAGCCCGGCATTCGGCGGGGTGTTTGCCATGCAAAAAACAGCGGTTGTTACTTGTCAAAAAACGGCAGGTCCAATCATCGGGACGGGCGTTTTTTGCGGGCGCAAGCTTCACAAGTTCGGCAGGCAAAGGCACAAGCCTGTTTTTCATGTCATCCCGCACGAGTTCACCCGCCCGAATGGTTACGACATCCTGAATCTGCAAAATATTTTCTTCAAACAAATAAGCGTCTTTCGTATGCAGGGCTGGTCCGCCCTTTCTGCAGCACGCGCCGCAATTCACACAGCTACTACTCATGGATTTCATCCTTGTTCCTCATATTTTAAACGTGCGATACGCACCCGCCGAAATTCCCTGTGGGTTTCAAGCATATTTCTTTCCTGAATCAATTCATGGATTTCAGCCGCATAGAAAATTTTTTTCATAACGTCTTCTTTCGCCATACATTCCTTAATAAGGTTCGTGCATAAAAGACGCCATTCGTCAATCTGCCTTATTTCCGCCTCAAGCTCATCAATCGTCGTCGGAAGAGAGCGGCTTAGGAAGGTCCGCATAGACTCCTTGGGCAATAACTCGTCTGGGTTTGGGTGTGTCATCTTTTCGTTCAGCCTTATCAATGCTTGGATTTGGCAATGTGTTGTACATGCGCCAGAAGAAGGGGTAATAATCGTTCAAAATATTGGGGTTGACCAGTTTCACGCGCGGACGGAGATACGCGGCAAGCGCATAGGCGACCGCCCATTCGGCGCCGGGAGCCATAAACGGATCGTACAAATCTTCGCCGCGTTCCAAATCTTCCGTATATCCCAAATGGGCGAGGAAACTTGCCGTAAGCGGACAATCCTTATTGCTTTGCGCAAGGTTCATGTCCTGTCCGTTGACTTTCGCCCACAATGCCAAAAGGGCGGAAGTGGCTTTATTGCAAGGCGGAATGCTGTTTTTCCGGGCATTGCCGGATACGCCTTTCGCCGTGGCGGCATTGCCCTGAACGGAAAATTCAAGCCCTGCGAAATCCATGATCTGCGCCAAGTATTTTTGCTGTCCTCTTCCGTTCCATTGCCCTTTAAGACTTACGCTGCCGCTTGTGAACGCAGGCAAAAGGAAGAAAGAAGCACAAAGCTCCCCGTCGGAAGCAAGCGCGATTTCTTCAGGAATCCGCACAGGCTCATGCCGCGTGCTTATGCTGTTTTCCTGCATTGCGACAGGCAAACGGCAAAGGGCTATGCAGTCGAGAATATCTTCAAGATTTGTATTCCACGCCCGCAGTTTTTCATCATCTTTTTGCAGTTCCTGATAATATTCCGACATATCGAAGGTCACCGCGCTTTCCCAGAACGGACTTGCAAGAATGAGGGCGAAAACAAAATCCATAGGCAGCGCGGCGGGAATGCGGATTGTCTCGCTTATCATGCCGGAGGCTTCAATGCGGATAGGCAAGCCTTCGCTCGCGGGAATAACCTGCACGAGGCGGGCGTTGAACTGCGCCAAAAATTTCGCAACAGGGGCGAAATCTATTTTGCAAAGCTGATTTTCACCGGTAATTTTAAGATGATACGGGAGTCCGAGACAAAGGGCGAGGCAAATCCATAAGCTCTGCTCATCGCTTCCCACGTGGATGATTTTGTCGGAGCCGCGCTGCAAGCCCTTGCTTTCACGGCTGAAAACCGTGCCATTGTTTTCAAACCACAAATCACCGCCAAGCACGTTGAGCGATTTGATAAGATGAATGAGGGAATCGGTCAGCGCCAGATTTTTCATGCAGGTTTTTTGTCCGCTTGCAGCCGCCAGCATCATATAAAAACGGGCTAAACGCACAGAAGCGGGAGCCTGCAAATCGACTTGCACGGGTATCGGCAGCGGCGCCAGATTGTACGCATGGTCATAATCGGTTTCGTCCACGGCTTTAATGCTTTGAACAAGCAGATACAGCTCGCGGGAAATTTTGGGATCGGGGCAGTATTTGTTCGTATTTTGTTCCCATGAGGTGCGGATTGATTTTTCCGTTACGGCGTCGAGGGATTTATATTGTATCATGCGCTCAATGACTTTCGCACGCTTGGCAATCAGTTTGATAATGCCGCGGTCCAAATCGCAGACTTCCAGCAAATCAGCCTGCTTGGGGCTGATTCTTTCTCTTTTCGCCCTGTCGTTTCTGCCGTTTCTTTCATTTCTTTCAAATCTTTTATCATCGCCGAAACGGGCGGGACGTTCCTGTCTGCCTTCATTTCTTTCGCGAAAGCCTGCGGCATGTTCCTTATCTTTATGGTTTTCAAAGCGTGAACGGCTTCTTTCGCCGCTTTTTTGAAAATTTTTTTTGTGTCCGTCAAATTTATGGAATTTTCTTCCGTTATCATCAGCGGTACCGCTAAAATTGCTCATATTCCGTCCTTCATAAAATTTAGTTGTGCTGTTTCCCGAAGCTTTATAAAAATAGCGTGAAAGTAAAAAATAAGCAATAGCCTAAAAATACGATAAATTTCTATTCCGAAAGGCTTTGCTCATTGATTTTTTGTTTTTCTCCTTTCCTGTTTGTTTCCGCCGCAGGCATATCAAGAATTTTCGCTTGTCCCGCCTCAAAGTCCAGAGCCAGCCCCGGTTCGAGCGCTTTTTGTTTCCGCTCGGTCAAATTACGGTAAACAGCGCTGTCTTGCCCATGGGTGAACAGCGTCAAATCACGGATGACAAAAGGTTCAGCCTGCCAATATTCCGCCGTTCTGTCCCTGATGATGACAAAATATTCCCGCGCCTTTCTCGCATTGTTTCTGGCAAGCTTGTCAGAACTCGCCTTTTCTTCAAAACGGCAGTAAACGAGCCAATCCAAAACGCCGTCCTTATCCCAGTCCAAATCGCCCAAAAGGCTTACGGTGATCCGCTCCAACCCCTGCTCCATGATGAAGCCGTGGGAGTACATTTCCGTATCCGCATACTCGCTTTCAAGACCGGCGAACGTCCAGTGCCTGCTCTCTTCAACACTGGGGTAACGGAAAGAAAGCGTCAATTTTTTATAAAGTTCCTTGCCGGTGAAAAAGCCCCATTCCTTATTGATAAGCCCGACAGGATTAAATGACGGCAAATCTTCGGTGATGATGCCATGCTTTGTGAAATCCGCCAAGAGCAGCGGCTTGATATTCTGATAACGGGTATTGTCGTAAACGCGGATTATCCCCTGCGACGAGGCGTTCGCCATGCAGGAACACAAAAAAAACAGCATAAGGAAGAAAATATTTTTCATAACCCACCATAATTTTTTTAAATGGAATACTTATTGCAAGTTGCACAATTAGTTTGTATTGTATGTCAAGAACATAACATTACTGATTTTATGAAAAATAGCAATATGACCATGAGGCGTTTTATGAAAAATTTTACATTATTTCAACATAATAAGAAAAAACAAAATATCATTCCCCTTTTGCTTGCGGCGCTTTTGCTTTGTTCTTGCTCAACAATTTCAAACACGGCGGACTATGTTGCCGATAAAACGGAAGAATTTACTTCCCCGCGGGAAGGCAGGCTCGATTTCGACTTGCAGGACGGCTTGCGTTTTTACAAAGCGGCGGAAATATATACAGGCGAAATCATTACCTATGTCCACCCCACCGCGAATTTGCCGGAAAAGCCCACAGCCCTTTTCGTGCCTCTCGGTTTGGTGCAGAACAGCCGTGACCATTATGCCGTTTCACAAGGCGTTTCAAGGCTTGTCTATGAAAACTTCCTTGCGGAAAAAACTTTTGCCGCACTGGAATATTCCGACTACACCGTTCCTTACCGCACGGAGCAAATGCTCCCCTATGCCCGGCAAAAAGGGGCTGACTATCTTATAGGCGGAGTCATCAATCAATATTACGACGGCACATCCGGCGGCGATTCCCGGTTCGCCCTGCAATTATTCGTTTACCAAGCGGAAACGGGCGATTTGATGTGGTCTTTGCACCACAGCGGAATACTTCCGCATAAAGCCGATTCCGATTTCGCGTTTTTCAAAATAAAAAACCGCATGCCCGTCAATCCCATGTCAACGCTCATCAGCGCGGTAAGCAGGGAGCTCGCCGTGCTTCTGCATTATTGGACCGATGAGAAATACATGAAGAAATGGGAACAAAGCCAAAAAGAAAAAGAAATTTTCGGCGACCCCGACGCGTTTTAATACGACGTTTCAGCCCGGTTTCCCGACAAGCGCTCAAACACTCCACTACGCAAACAAGAACGAAAAATAATCGGATAAAGAACAATATGATAATCGGAATAGGCACAGATATTGTCGTCATTGAACGGATAGAAAAAAATATCGCCCGCTTCGGCTCCGCTTTTCTGCAAAAAATCCTCACCCCTGCGGAACTTGCCCAAATGCCAGTAAAAAACGCCAAACGCCAAGCCGAATGGACGGCGGCGCGTTTCGCCTGCAAAGAAGCTTGCGTCAAAGCGCTCGGCACCGGGTTCAGCGAAGGGATAGCGCCCGCCCATATTCAGATTTTGCGTGATGAGGGAAAAGCCCCCGTTCTCACGCTGCTTGCCAAGGCGAAAGAAAAAGCGGACAGTTTGGGCGTGACCCGCTGCTTCGTATCCTATTCCCATGAAAAAAATCATACGGCAGTCGCTTTTGTGGTCTTGACGCAGCAATGATTTTTTCTCCTCCCCAAAACCGATAAAAAATATTTTTACCCCAAAAATACCGAAAGCGTATGCGGCAGAACGGCTTTTATCTTTATGCCCGCAGCAGGCGCCAAACCGGCGTACCGGATTTTTTCCATATTTTAATGTATATATTAAAATGAAAGAAACAGCCCTATTTATTAAAACAGCCTGAAAAGGGCTTTTTTTTACATTATGCGAATAATTCAATTTTTATTGCGCATAATCTTCGTTTTAAATGAAAATACAGGATTTTTTTCCGTAAAAAACGCTTTTTCGGTATGTTATTAAAAAACCGTATTTGCAACTAACACGCTATCTTAGAGAATTATCTTGACAAAAAGACATTTGCCGTGTACATGACATTATTCTTGATAACGTTACAAAATAATAAGGAGATTGCTCATGCCGACTGCTGAAAATCAAGCAAGCCTTGTTGAGGTTTATAAAGAAAAAGCGACTGCGACTGCCTGCCAGGTTGCGGAGTTTTCCTCTTTTGAAGAAGCTATTCCCCATCTTTTGTCCATCATGGACAAAAAAGCTCCCTGCGAACTTTTATATGAGGAAGATGTGGAAAAAGGCCCGAACGGTCCGAACGGCTGCCCCACCAGAGTCCAAAAAATCATTGCCGCACCTGAAATCGGTGAATATTACGAACCGTTGAAAAAGGCTTTTGAAGAAAAAGGCTATAAAGTGATTGACAGCAATCTCCGCCATTATACGGCAGGTATTGACATGGGCGTTGCTTTCGCCAAAAAAGGCATAGCCCAAAGCGGAACATGCATGATCAATGCCTATAATGAAGATACGCGCCTTGCGACCATGGTTTGCGAATTTTGCGTCCTTGTTTTGAAAAAATCACAAATCATGCCCACCGTGCTTTCCATGGCTGATGAAATCCGCAGTGAAATGAGCGGAAATCCCACAAATTACTTAACCTTTATTTCCGGTCCGAGCCGTACTGCGGATATTGAACGCGTCGGCGCCGTCGGCGTCCACGGTCCGTTGGAAATGCACATCGTTTTGTTGGAGGGATAAGATGAAAGACAACGTGAAAACCTCGAAAGATTATAAACAGGAACTGGAAGAAGCGCTCAACGACCAATTTTTAAGAAGAACGCTCGATAAATTCGCGGTAGACTACCGTATCAGCCGTGAAGCTGTTTTCAGCGAAATCGACGGTAAGGACATTATTAAAAAAGTTGCCGACGCGAAAGACGACGCCTGCCAGCACATGGAAGAATTATACGCCAAGTTCAAAGAAGAAGCGGAAAAACGCGGCGTTATCGTGCACCGTGCCAAAGACGCAAAAGAAGCCAATGAAATCATTGCGGAAATTGCGAAAAAGCACGAAGCGAAAAAAATCATCAAATCCAAGTCCATGACGGCGGAAGAAATCCATTTGAACCATAGGCTTGAAAAAGACGAATGCGAAGTCACGGAAACGGACCTTGGCGAATGGCTCATCCAGCTCCGCCATGAAGGACCTTCCCATATGGTCATGCCCGCAATCCACCTGTCCCGTTATCAGGTTGCCGACGATTTAAGCAAAGTTACCGGCGAAAAATACGATGCGGAAGATATTCAGCGCCTTGTCAAAGTCGCCCGTGTGGAACTCAGAAGCAAATTCATCGAAGGCGAAATAGGCATTTCCGGAGCGAACTTCTGTATTGCGGAAAACGGCACGTTCGGCATCGCCACCAACGAAGGCAACGCCAGAATGGTCACCACCTTGCCTAAGGTGCATATCGCCTTGGCAGGGCTTGACAAACTTATTCCCGATTTTGAAACCGCTCTCACCGCTCTGACGGTTTTACCGAGAAACGCCACGGGTCAGCGCATAACTTCCTATGTCACCTTCATCAACGGTGCCGGAGAATGCAGAATTGACGATGAAAACAAAAAAGAACTGCACGTCGTCTTTTTGGATAACGGCAGAACGGAAATTGCCAAGGACCCGCTTTTCAAACAAGTATTCCGCTGTGTGCGCTGCGGTGCCTGCGCAAACGTCTGCCCCGTGTTCAGAATGGTCGGCGGCCATAAAATGGGACATATCTACATCGGCGCCATCGGTCTTATCCTTACCTATTTCTTCCACGGCAAAGATAAGGCTGCCATTTTGGCTCAAAACTGCATAGGCTGCGAATCCTGCAAGGATATTTGCGCCGGAGGCATTGATCTGCCGCGCCTTATCACCGAAATCCGCAACAAAACGACGAAGGAAGCGGGACAGCCCATGCAAATCGCTTTTGTGGGCAAAATCATGCAAAACAGAAAACTGTTCCACAAACTGTTGAAATTCGCCCGTTTCTCACAAAAACCGGTCAAAACCCAAGACGGCTTCATCCGTCACTTGCCTGACGCCCTTTTCGGCAAACATCAGTTTAAATCTTTGCCGGCGTTGGCGGATAAGGCTTTCCGTGAAATTTACGCCGAACACGCGTATACCTTGGAAAATCCGAAAATGCGCATCGCCCTTTTTGCCGGCTGTGCCCAAGACTTTATTTTCCCCGACCATTTGGTCGCTTTTATGAAACTCATGAAAGCCCATAACGTGCAAGTCGATTTTCCAGAAGAACAAACCTGCTGCGGGCTTCCTTTGCAAATGCTCGCGCTGAAAGAAGTCGCCGCGGACATCGCCCGTCAAAACGTAAAAGCCATCGACGCTTCAAAATACGATTATATCGTGACCCTTTGCGCAAGCTGTGCTTCCCATTTGAGCCACAATTACAAAAACTTCATCGGCGACGAATGCACGGAATTTTCTTCAAAAGTAAAAGATTTCTCTTCTTTTATGAATGATGTCGTAAAGCTTGACCCGAGTCTTTTCAACAAAAGTTCCGAAAAAGTGACCTTGCATATTCCCTGTCACCAAGCAAGAAGCCTTGGCGTTATAGAACAGCCGAGAAACCTTATCGCCCAAGTCGCCGACTATGCGCCGGCTAAGGAAGAAGCGAGCTGCTGCGGTTTCGGCGGCACATATTCCGCGAAATTCCCCGAAATTTCCAAAGAATTGCTCGGCAATAAAATCCGCCGTATCGAAGAAACGGAAGCGGAACGTATCGTTACGGACTGTCCCGGCTGTACCATGCAAATCCGGGGCGGTTTACATAAGAAAGGTAGCAGCGTGAAAGTAACGCATATCGCCGAACTTTTAGCTGATAATTTAAAAAAATAATTTGAGGAGGTCTGTATGAGTTTCGGTTTTTATGCTGTTCTGGCATTTATTCCCATTCTTATTGCTCTTATTCTTATGGTTGGTCTGCGTTGGCCTTCAACCCGCGCAATGCCGCTTGCCTGGCTTTCCGCCGCTGTGCTGGCATTTGCGGTTTGGGATCTTGACGTGATCCGTATCGCGGCTTTGTCCGTTCAAGGTTTCATCACCGCTTTCGGCGTGCTTATCATCGTTTTCGGCGCTTTGCTTATCTACTATACATTGCAGGCGAGCGGAGCCATGGAAACAATTCAGGCAGGCATGCAGAAAATCACTCCGGACCGCCGTTTGCAAGCCATTATCATCGGCTTCATGTTCGGAGCATTCATTGAAGGCGCTGCCGGTTTCGGCACCCCTGCCGCTTTGGCGGCTCCATTGCTCATGGGCTTGGGCTTTCCTCCTCTTTGCGCCGCCATTATCTGCTTGGTTTTCAACAGCGTGCCTGTTACGTTCGGCGCTGTCGGCACCCCTGTCATTCAAGGCTTCAAACCCATTCAAGACATTGCGTTTGAAGTGCTGAAAACGATAGACCCGCAAGCTGTTCCTGCTGATGTTTATAACCACATCGGACAATTTGTTTCCGTTATGCACCTGCCAATGCTCTTCCTTCTCCCAATCGGCATGCTTGGGTTCATGACCCGCTTCTTCGGTAAGAACAAAAGCTGGAAAGAAGGCTTTGCCGTTTGGAAATACTGCATAATGGCTTCTGTTTGCTTCGGTATTCCTTACATCGCCATTTCTTGGACCTTGGGACCTGAAATTCCGTCTCTTATCGGCGGTCTTCTCGGTCTTGGCGTTTTGGTATACCTCACCAAGAAAGGCATATGCGTGCCTAAGGACGTTTGGCTTTTTGAAGACAGAACCCACTGGGCTGCCGACTGGTCCGGAACCATCACCGCTGAAAACGTGCATGAATTTAAGGAGCACATGAGCCAAGTCAAGGCTTGGATGCCTTATATCCTTTGCGGTTTATTCCTTGTTCTCACCCGCGTGCCTCAATTCGGCTTAAAATCCATTATCACCGACCCCATGTTCAACCTCGGATTGAGCAATATTCTGGGTGTTGAAGGCGTAAATTCCTATATTGCGGTTCTCAACCTTCCGGGAACCATTCCGTTTATCTTGGTTTCCATTATCACCATTTTCATCCACGGCATGATGAAAGATGATGAAATCGGCTCCAACAAGGTAAGCCGCGCTTGGGGAACAGCCATTGCCAAAATGAAAGCTCCGACCATCGCTTTGCTTTCCGCTGTCGCTCTTGTTTCCATTTTCCGCGGAACAGACGCAACCACGGTCGAAGCTTTGATATATAACGGACGCGGCGTTTCCATGCCTCTTGCCATGGCTATTGAAATTTCCAGACTTACCGGTGATTCTTGGGCATTGCTCGCTTCCTATATCGGCGGTTTGGGCGCATTCATCACAGGTTCAAACACCGTATCAGACCTTTTGTTTGCAAACTTCCAATGGGACGTTGCGGAAACCCTTGGCTATAATTACTGGCAAAGCATTTACATCTTAGCCGCTCAAGGCGTCGGCGGAGCCATGGGCAATATGATCTGCGTGCACAACGTCGTATCCGTATGCGCCGTGCTCGGCATGATCGGACACGAAGGCGCCATTATCCGCAAGACGTTCTGGCCTTTCCTCGTATACGGCATTCCTACCGGCATTATCGCTTTCTTGCTTGCCATGTAAGAAAACCATATCGGTATAACAACAAAAAAAGCCCTTTCAAACCGAAAGGGCTTTTTGTTTTGGATTTGAAAACAGAACTGATTGTTAATATTCAATTTCAGAAAACACAATATCAATAACTTGTTTCAATAACTCTTTGGGAAGTTTTTCAACAAAAGAATATTGCCTTGCATTTAAATCAAGCGTTTTCACATGCTCACATAAAATAACACCTGTTGTCTTGGTTTTTCCCTGTAAAGGAATGTGCAAAGGAAATTTATTATCAGTATTAGTAATAGGGCAAACAATGGCTAAATTCGTTTTTGCATTGAAAAAATCATTGCTGATAATTACAGCTGGTCTATACCCTGCTTGCTCATGCCCCTTTTGAGGATTGAAATTTACTTTAATAATATCACCTTGTTTCAACATATTTCATTTCCCATAGGTTCGCCCCAATCAATTTCTGCAGACTCACAGTTTCCTTCATAATCTGCAAAAAGTTCTTGGATGGTTTTTCTTTTCTGCACAGGTTCAATAATAATCTTATTTTTCTTGGCAGCTATGGAAAATTGCTCGTTCTCCTGCCATTCCAAACTCTCAAGAATAGTTTTAGGTATGCGAAAACCTTGACTATTTCCCCATTTCTGAAGTGTTACGACTGACATGGTTTTGCTCCTTTTCAATGTATATACAAAATAGATACATTAAAAAATTTTTATTTGCAAGTTTTTACTCAGCACTCTTTTTAATCGCATTCAGCCTGGCGTTGCAGAGGGTGAGGTTTTGCTCCAGTTCCAGAGCATAGAGAAGCAAATCTTCGTTTGCTGTGTTTTGATTTATCGGCATGGCGGGCAAGGGAATTTCCTGCAGAAGGATTTCAGGCACGGGTTGTTTTACGGTTTCAGTCGTGTAGATCGGTGTTTTTGCGCAGGAAACAAGACAGAAGAGCAAAACGCAGAATATTTTTCGCATGAAAATTTCCTTATGATCAGCTTTTTTGTTAAAAATTTAAAATCGCCTGATTAGGTTTTTTATCGAAACAAAGCGGAAATACACATTCGCTTATGCTTCTTTCGAGGATATGTTTTGCACTGCTAAAAAAATAACGCTCTCATGCGGCTGTGAAACTTGCTGTTTTTGCTTTATCAAAATTTCCAAAATGGCTTGCGGTATTTTTTGTTTTCTCCAAGCTTTGGCCTCTTCATCCGTGTTTTGGACAAGCGCCTGCCGCTTGGCTTTGGTTTGCGTTTCAAGTTCCCGCCTTTGCTTTTCCAAAAGCAAAAGCTGTTCTTCCTGCTTCCTGCTTTGTTCCAAAAGGCTCGCCATGGCGTCTTGCTGTTTGTCCGCAATCTGCTGTAAATTGGCAATCTGTGTATCTTTGAGCTTGTTCTTCGCCTGCAATGTTTCGATTTTTTCCTGCAAAAGCCAGACAATAAGCCCGGCTAAGGCGATAAAAACAAACTTAGCCATGATACTGCCATTGAATAAATACTTCATGCACATTATACCATTCCCTTGAAAAATTCCCGCACCTCAAAGCACGGACAGGTTTTATTAGCAAACTCATTATGACTAAGAGATGCCGCTCGGAGTGGCTTCCTGCCACCCACTCGCTCAAGCTCGTATTTTGTGCGAAAAATACTTCGCTTGCACTGCGTGGCTCGCACATCCTGTGCTGTTTTATTTTTCATTGAAAAACTCTTTTACATCGAAACAGGGGCAAGCTTTGTTTGCAAACTCGTTATGTCCATGGATTGCGGCGTTCGGATATTCTTTTTTGAGTTTTGCCGCAAGGTTTCGCAAGGATTGAAACTGCTTATCCGTAAAATTGTTCTCCGCCCTGCCGTTTTCGTCAATGCCTCCCGCAAGGCAGATACCGATTGAATTTTTGTTTTGTCCCTTGCAATGCGCCCCGGCGATTTCCAGAGGACGTCCCTTTTCGATTTCTCCGTTCCTGCGGATCACAAAATGATAGCCGATTTCATCCCAACCCTGCTTTTTATGCCACATGTCAATTTCCGCCGCCCCGATGTCTTGCGTGGGCTTTGTGGCGGAACAGTGGATGATTATTTTATTGATTTCTCTCATTTATTCCCCTAAAAACTTCCTTATTCCTTATTATTAAAACTTTGTCCTATTTTTTTGTTGATTTCGCTTTCAAGCCGTGTCTGCAGTTTTCCCGTGTATTTGAAAATGATTCTGTCCAGCCAGCGGTTGATTCCGAAGCCGAAACACGCCAAATGGTGATTGATGCTCGCAAGGTTCAGCAAAATAAGCACGCACAAAAACAAATCGAACCAAAACGTGCCGTTGTATTCAAAACTTACGCGTTCCTGCACGGTCAAATCAAACGCCTTGCAGGCGAAGCCCACAATCAAAACCGCCAAATAAAGGCTGACCACTTTCTTGAACCCTATCCACGCCTTGAACCATGAAAAACGCCTGTTCCGCTTGGCGCGAAAAGCCCCCAGGAAGAAATCCGCAAAAATAAGATATTGGATGAGGGCGAGCAAATACTCACTCGCCCCGAAGTGATAGGAAATGAACGCTGCGAACGCAGACACGGAGATTTTAATCTCGATGTCGTGCATAAACGCCAAAACATACTCGCAAAAAAAGAACATAGCAACCACCTTTAAATTGTGGAGGATGCACAAAGCCACGCAGTGTGAGCGAAACAATTTTCACACAAATTGTGAGCGAAAGCGAGTGTCAGGAAGGACGCCTGACCGAGCGCAGCTCTTTTTGCCTCGGAGATTTTAATCTCGATGTCGTGCATAAACGCCAAAACATACTCACAAAAAAAGAACATAGCATTCCTGTGTGTAACGCGGTTGTTTTTTATATAAAAGAAATTTTATATTGTCTTTGGGAACAGTCCCCAAGATTTTTTAGTGGGACCTTATCCCACACCCTAGAAAGAGGGGGACACTCCGGGGGATACTCCCCCTGTTTGTACCCCTCTTTCATCTCCCCGAACAGCCCCCCATTTCACTCTCTTTCAGCAGGAAGCTGACGCTTCCGCTTCCAGAGGGTAAAATCCGCAAATCAAAAATATTGCCGATATGAAAAACTGTACAGTAAAGCTGAACAACTTAATACGCATTACGGCAAACCTACTCAAACATGGCTGCCGCTTGACTTGCCACATCCTCAGCAAAAACCGCCTGCACATCCACGGCTTCCACCTCCGCGAGCGTTTTCGCCGTATTCAGAAAATCCCGCACCCGTTTATAACGTCCGAGGTACAGCCCGCGCACAGGGGCGAAGTCTTTGGCGTTTTCAACGATTTTTCGGGCAAGTTCGGTGAGTTCCACTTGCGAGCCAAGACTTATGCCCGTAATGGTCGGAATTTCGGCTTTATCAATTCCATTGTCCGCCAAATACGCCGCGGCTTCGCTTTTCTGCACCTCGAAACTCTCGCTTTCCGCCCGGGGATACGCGGAAATTTCCGCAAGCTTGGCATTGAGCAATTCTTCCGCCTCGCGCAGTTTCACGGTTTTCAGGTCGTCCGCCTTTTGCGCGTCGCTCTTCATGGGAGCGAAGCCCTTTTCATACCAGCCCCAATCAATATCGGACTGTTCGATTTCGCTTTCCCCGCAGGTCAGCGTCCAGCCAAGCGACTTCGCAACGTCTTCGGAAGGCGTAAAATTGCCCAATTTATGATTTTCCATGTTTTCAATATAAAGCATTAACTTTCTCCTTGTGCGTAAAAGAAATAAGCACCTACACTCCAACAGCTTTGCGTTTTCAAATAAACCCCGCGCCCTTTTCTTACGGGAATTGTGGCTGTACATACAACATCGGCGGTTCCGCTGGCGCTGGTCATCCGTATATCTCCGCTTTGAGCAAATACCAAGGCGTAAGCTTTGGAGGCTATATTCGCAACTTGTCCGTAAACGGTAACCCAACCGTTTGCCGGGGCGGTATACGCTGCTGAATAGTCAATTTTATCATTATTAATCGGGGAAAACTGAATAAATATCTTTTTATCGAGATTTGGCATGCCAAGTCCGGAAATGAAATTGTCGGAAAGAACGTTCCGCAAACCTGAAACGGCTTTGCTGCTGGCGACGGTTTCCTCGCTTACGCTGTCAATGGCGGAGGAAATGGCGGACTTGTCGATTTTTTCGGCAAGGGCTGCCTCCGTTTTCGCATCGAGAAGGGTTAAAGCTTTAGCGCTCGCCCCGATATCCGACCGTTCCAAATCGATTTTATCCGTAAGCGATACTTTTGAAGCATGCAGACCCGCGTTATCGAAAGGCAGAACGATTTCCAGCCTATTTTCCTCTTTATGATAGGTTATCTGCCCTTTTCCGTCGTTGCTGATATAACATTCAACCTGCAAATCGGTTAATTGTTCCGCTTTCTCTCTGGCAAACAAAGCCCATGTTTCGGCGTTTTCCGCTTGCGTTTCCGCCGTATCCGCATGGTTTCGGGAAAGGTTCGCCTGCTCCGAGGCTTTTTGCGCATGCGAAACAGCTTCATCACGAGCCGCGAAAAGTTCTTCCAATAGATTGGAAACATCGCGGGTATCGGTAATGTCAATTTTCAATGCCCTGCTTATTTCTTCATCAAGCTGCTGGATTTGCATGACAATCCTGTCAAAGCCGTCATGCTCCAAAACTTTTGGATGAAACGCTCCGGCATTTTCAAGGTCGACAATCTGCGTTAAGGGAATTTTACGGTAAAGGGTCAGATATTCCCCTGTTTTTAAAGGTTCTCCCTGCAAGGGATATATGAAAACTTTTCGGTTCAAATCTACGGTAAAATTCGTTTTAACCTCTTCAATTTTCATACCTTTTTTTATAACGGCAAAAATATGCCCTTTTTCAGCCACTTGAAAAGGCAAAGGAAATTCCTTGGCAATGTCATTTCCTTGATAATGCTTTTTGCTCAGCGTGCTTGCAATAGTCATGAATGCTCCTCACCGCCCTTTGGTTCTAAAAATAATTGGGACCGCGCTTGAAATTTGTTTTTTGTACCGCCGCAGCCGCAGAATTAAGTCCGGAAAAAACGGTTTGAGCGGCTGCAAAAGGATTGGAACCGCCTTTACTCCCCGCCTGCCTGACATACCCTTGCGCTTGGGTGTTGTAATTTTTCGCTTTCTGCCGTGCATGTTCACCTGCGTTTTGAGCGTATTCTTCGCCTTGACCCGCCATGTCGGAAAGGACGGCAAGAGGGCTTCCGCCCGCAAGGTCGATATTCCCGGCGCCATATTCCACGGCTTTTTTACTTTGCAGCGCTTTTTGCTCCAATCTGATTTTTTCCTTTTCTTTTTCCCCTTCCAAAAGGGCTTTTCTGGCATTGTCTTCCGCCAACTTAGCATTTTGAAACGCTTGCTCCCGCTGCTGCTTTGCATGTTCCGCCTGCGCTTTTTGACCGGAAAGCGCATTCGCCGTGCTAAGAGCGGAACCGAGCACGCTTATGCCCGTGGCTATTGTGCTTGGTACACACATACTGGATTCCTCACCGTATAAAAACGTTTAAAAAGAGCCTTGCTCAATCCTGCGCGGATATAGTCCTCTTCCACAAAAAAACCTAAATACCGCACAAGGGAAAAGGTTTGATTGTTCCATGAAGCCGCGATATTCACAAGAATCGGATAATGCGTCAGCGCTTTCGCGATGATTTCTCTGCCGTGCCGCACAAGAAACCGCTTGTGTTTTGTCAGATACCCGCCTGCGAACCAAATTTCACCGACGCTTTTCCCCATATCGTTCAAAGGAGCCAATCCGCCTAAGCCGATGACCCGTCCGCCCTTTTCCCTGTCATGAAAAACAAGGAAATACGCCTCTCCTTCGCCTTTGAAGGCATGCTCCAAAACGTTTTCAAGAAGTTTTCCGGCGGAAATACGGTAAAGCTGCCACGCTTCATAAATTTCATCCTGGCAGATGACATCAAGGCAATCTTCAAAATATTTTCCGACAGTCTTCTCTGTTGCGGCGATAAGTTCGTATTCGCCGTAACAGCCTGCAAGTTCCTGTTTTTCCATTATCCCCCCACCTGCACTTCGGGAAGCAGGGCAAGCACTGTCAGCGGCAGAGGCGCCTCGCTCATGATGCAGACATGATTTTGATTTTCATAATGCTGCGTAAGGTGCATGAAAACATAATCCGTCTGCAAATCGACCGCTTGCCCCGGTTTTTCGTTCCGCCTCCATTTCACTTCGTTCATCCGGGTAAAATCCGTTCCTATCTTCGCATGATTGGTATTTTGAAAATAAACGCTTATCCCCTGAATGCGCTTGCGTTTGCCAAGGGTGTTGGCATAGCCGTTTTCCGCTTCGACGGGCATGCTTTTCAGCTTTGCCGCATAAGGCAAACCTATCACGATGTCATAAGCTTCATAGCCGATGTCAATCCCTGCGATTTGCACGGTTTCCCCGTTTTTCTCATAAGAAAGGGTTCGGACTTTCTGCCGCGGGCAAACCGCCCCGTTGGCGATAATGGCGACTTCCATACCCTGCAAATGCTCAAGACCGCCCACATAGCGGATAGGCACATCCCGATTTTCTTTTGCATGATAGGAAAGCCCGCAATCCACGTAAAAAAGGGAAGAGGCGGACATATCCTCCTGCGGCGTATTTTGCCGGTTATGTTCCATGCGTTCGAGAAAATAGTGTTTTTGTTCCCCGATTTCCCTTTCCACCACAAAAAAGACTTCATCGGCAGATGCGCCCGGCAGCGAACAGACAGCAATGAATTTCCCCTGCGTATCATGCCTGTGCCATGCAAAAACTTCATGCTCGCGCAAAAACGTATGCCCGAGCAGGGCTCCGTCGTCACGCACGCACCAGATAACGGAATCCGGGCTTTGCTGATATGCCCAGTCGGTAATGGCGCGGTTTGCGAATAAATGCCCCGCAAGCACGGCATGGTCGGAACCGGAATAAGAATCCGTACCGAAATCATAGACCAAATCATGCATTTCCCTTTGCGTTCTGTTGATATGCAAAACACTGCTCCCGATGATAAGCGCGGGAAGACGGCTTGAACCCCGGTACGACTGCGGCACAAGAGAAATATCGGAAGCGGTAAGCGCCCCCGCATTGCTTTTGACTTCCCATTCCGTTCCGCCGGTGCCCACAAGCAGCGTACGCAAGGAAACCAGCCAGCTGATACGGGAAACCTCATTGCCCGCAATGCTGATTTCCATTGCGTCGTCCGCTTTTACGGGCGAAGAGCGCGTAAAGGATTCAAAATTGCCCGTGCGTGAGAACCAAAGGGTCTGCGGGCGTTTTTTCGAGCCTGCAAAAACAAGCCGCTGCTGATGAAAACAAACGCAGCTGGGATAATTGCCGTTAACAAAAGGGTTGTGGGCTTTAGGCGGGCAGTCTGTCATGTCGGGAGCTATGTTCTTAGCGTCAAAACAAGGAACAAGACTGCTGCCGATATAACCGTACTTGCCGTTTTTTTCTTGGTAAATACGATATTCTTCCGCACCTGCGCATTGCTGCCAGCTGAGTTTCGGATAACAGGTCTGACGCAGATTTTCAGGACCCTCCACCGAACAGACGGCGCTGGGGAGGCTTTCTTCCCCTGCTTGGTTTATTTGCGTAACGACGAAAGACCATTGTTTCAACCCGTTTCCGTCACTTGTTTTTTCCGATGAAGTCCGCACATCGTAAAGCCAAGCCCCGAGCCCCGCCGGCGGAGCGGCTTTGGGACTGAAATTAACCGCTTCCAATTTCCAGTTGTCGTGCGCATAACGGCAAAGCTTATAGGGAGCGAAGTCTTCACTGACCAGATAAACAACGTCGGCGCTTTGCACAAAGCCCATTTTTTTAGCGGTTTCATAACTGAAAGGCGTTGTGAGGACATAAGGATTTCCCGCTCCGTCAAGGAGCTGACCCTCTTTGGTAAAAAAGGAAAGCTTTTTTTCAGACCACGCAAGAACATAGGTTTCCGCAGAAGAAAAAATAAAGGGCATGAGCCGTGTTTTGCCCGCAAGAGCGGCGAGATAACGCAAACCGCCGCGTTTGCTTGCTCCGCCATGGGGATGAACGACCATATTTTCAAGCAGGCTGCACCCTGTATGATACCGTGCCAAATCAATACGCACGGCAAGCGAGGGAGAAAGCTCACCTGCCGTGAAACTGCTTTGAAAACCATGAAACGCCATTATTTCCTCGCCTCCAGATATTTGGAACAGTATATGTCTGCCGCTTCTTCCCCGCAGTCCCGGCTCTTCGCTTTTTCAAAGGCGCGGTCCGCGATTTCCCGCAAGGTCCGCACCGTATCGAGGGCTCCCCCGAAGCTGAGGCAAAGTTCGCCTGCCAGCTGCCAGGCAAAAGCGTCTGTGAACAGACTATCCCAAATACTCGGATCTTCGCTGTAACTTGTACAGGTTAAAACGGCTTGGGGACAGGAGGTGACAATCGCTTTTGTGCCGTCGGAAATACGTTCCACAGTATAATCATACACCGGGGCGAAATGATTTCCTTTTTTGCCGGCTGCCGGATTCAAAGCCAAAATCCGCATGCATTCTTCAGGGTATTGATAATAATGCAGGTTCCGGTAAAAAATATCATTTTCCAAAAAATGTTCCGCCGCCCCGCAGCCCAAGAGGGCGAGGACTATCTCCTTTGTGGCGAAATGCCATGGGTACGCGCGCAAAGCGGAAGCGAGCACATAGGGAAATTTTACGGCGCACTGCCTCGCTTCCGTGCTTGCCTCGCCAAGGCTCGTGATTTGCGAAATGCCGTGTCCGCCTATGCGGCTTAATGCCAAATTGCATACATCGACTTGTGATAATGCCATACTGCCTCTTCAGGAAAAAGAGGGTCGCCCCTCCTTTTCTTTTTAAACTGTTTTTGCCGCTGTCATTTCCTACGCGTGCGCGTCAAGCACAAGTCCCGCGGTAAGGGCGCCTTTTGCGGCAGCGCCCTCGACTTCGTAAAAAACGCGCAAATACCTGCCCGCACGGGGAGGCAGGGAACCGAAACCGACGGAGCAAGGCTTTTCAATTTCCGCAAGAGGCAAAGGTTTGCTTGAAAGGATAGTCCGCCAGTCTTCTTCCGCAAGTTCGGCAAGAGGCTTGCCGCTGTCGGCGGACTGAATATGCACGGTTAAAGAAACCAAGCCCCCGAACCCCTCGACAATTTGCACGAAGGGAAAAACAGGCATGCCGCCGCCCTCCTGCACGCCGAGATCGAGCGTTTTATCGGAACATTGGCTTGTGCTGATTTTCTGAACATGGGAAAAAAGCAATTCTGCGTCCAAATACATAAGATTTCCTTTTTTGGATAGATAGGTTATCGTGTTTTGATAGGTTGTCGTGTTTATGCGTATCCTGTTCCATGATTACATGATTAAACAAGGCGTTCCTCATTATTATGCAAAGCGTCCACGCGGCGGACAGGCATGCCTAGGAAACGGGTCACGGGTTTGCCTTCGATTTGATCGACGGAAAGCTGGACATTGGCTTTTTCCATAGCCATGATGTCCAAAACGGTTTTGACGTCCCTGTTCATATACCATGCCATTTGCGCCTTGTTGGCGGAAGGAATTTTGTTTGCGGCGGCAATCATGAGGCGGATCAGGTTCGTGCCGACGGAAGCTGCCGAACCGTTGATAATATCCGCAAAGCTTGCCGTATCGATATTGCAGATCCGCACGGCGTAACGCCAGTCACGCAGGGAAAGCCCGCAATCCCATTTGAAATGGCTGCGGTAGCCCTGATAATGCCCGCCATTGTCATCAAGCAGCGTCTGCTCGCCAAGATCTTTGATTTGCAGACCCGCCTGCGAACCTTTCGGGAAAATACCGTGCAGAGTATCCTCGCCCCAACCGCAAAGCCAGATTGACGTGTTGGCGCCGCCTGTTCCGCCGAAATCGAGGACATTTTCCGCGCAGTCAAAGCCTGAAAGGGCGTTATAGCGAGGGCTGAGCCCCATGAACTTTTGCGGTTCCTCATGAATATCGCCATAAAAGAGGGTTTTCGCCATTTCTTGGTTCATCGCTTCCACAAAACCGGCTTCTTCGCTCATCCGCCAATCGGCGCTCGCACCGTTTAAATCCGCAAGGGATTTATCCACTTCCGCATACGCTTCCAGCATTCCGCACGTATCATCAATGCTTTTTGTGGTGCTTTTGCTTGGCTGAACGCCATAGTTCAAAATACGCCATGCGGCGGCAGGCAGACCGGTGCGGACGGTGGTTCTGTGTCCTGTGGGCAAATTGCCCTCAAGCCAAAGGGCGTCTTCCAAAATTTCATTGGTTTGGGCCATGATTTCAACCAGTTTGGCAATCTTGCCCGTGTTGTCGAAACGCTTTGCCGCATCAAGCAGCGTTACTGCATTCGCGCTCATTTTTTTCTCCTTTGCAGAGGTTGGTGGGGTTTTCATTTCCTTTTTCGGGCACGGGAAAAGCCCCTCCCTAACGGGACTATCCGCCCGAAAAGGAAATGTTGCATGTAAAATCATCGTGTTTTGAAAATGAATGAAGAGGATACCGGTTTGAAAATCAGCCGTGCCGTTTTCTTTTCACCGGATTTTCCCATGTTCAGCGGGTCTGTTTTTGAACCGTCCGCACGGTTGTTTTTCATGCCTGTTTTTGCGTGCTTATTTCCTCATGCTGGGATAAAACAATTCCGCGGCGGAGCGTTCTTTTTGCACGTCTTTGGCTTTAGGCATATCTTTTTCCGCAAGAGCCCTGCCCACGCGGTACATGAAACGCACCACTTCCGGATGGGAGCCGAAGCCCGTTTCATTGAGGATTTCAGCGAGCGAACCGTCGTCAAAGCGCAAAACGGCAGCTTTGGCGTAACGCATATTGTCGCTGAAACTCATACCCCCGTATTCCGTATCTTCCTCGCAGGCTTTTTGCATGGACTGCAAAAGCCGCGCTTGCTCCCGATTTTGTTTTTCAGCAAGTTCCCGCACATGGTTTTCATAAAATTTCGCCATGAGCTGTGCGTTTTCAAGGCTCATTTTCTGCTCGAAGGCGAAGCGCCGGAAATCCGCAACCAAGGCTTCATCCACCTGCGTTTCCGGATTGAATTTAAAAACATAATCTTCAGGGCTTGCGAGCAAAACTTCGGTAAGCAAGGTTTCCGCCGTTTTTTTCGCCTGTTCGGCAGTCTGTTCGGCTTGCTGTTCCGCCTGCCCCTGCGGTCTGATAACGATTTCCGCTGCGTTTTCTGCCATATTTTCCTCCTTAGTTTTGTTTTTGTATGTGTAAAATATGCTCAGGGTCCAACGCATATAGGCGATGATACAGTGTCAGACCGATACTCCGTTTCCCCTCGAAGTAGGCATAGGATTTTTCATTTTGAATAGGAATTGCTTCAAAAATGCCTGTTTCGGCAAACAAATATTTCAAAAAGCGTCTGCCTTGCGCGTTTTGCACGAGAGAAGACAAATCATTTTGAATTTCCTCGTCATACGACAACATTTTTTCATAAGGCAACATTTCTTCGCGGGTCAACACTTCTTCGTGCGAAACCGTTTGTTTTTCCTGCCAAAAACCTTCCTGTTTCATGACGTATCCCTTTCCGTTTGCTCCGGCTGCGGATTGTCAGGGGCGTTTTCCCGCATGGTCCCCAACAATGCCGAAGCGAAATTCTTTCCCTCCAAATCGACTTCGCTCAGCATTTTTGCGGTTGAAGCGCCTTTTTCAAGCAGCTGCCAAGTTTTTTGCTCTTCCTGCTGCATGGCTTGTTCCCGCCTGCGCTGTTCGCGAATGGCAAAAACGCTGTCCTTGCCGCGAAGCAGGGAAAGCGGCACCCCGAGCAGCTTCGCATTATGCAGGAGCATTTCATCCAAATCCAGATTGTCCAGCACGTCGGGATTTATTTTCGCCAAATTGCCGGCAAAAAGCATTATGTTTTCGATAGCCGCGATGTCTGCGCTTTTTTGGGCTAAAGCAAGGCTCGACTGCATTTCGATTTCCCATTCCCTTCCCCGCAAAAGGTGCGGAACGGGCAATATTTTGCCGTACCGTTTCATAATGCCCAAGACCCGTTGGATAAGGGGCTGAAAAAGTTCGCTTCTCAATCTTTCAAGAGTCGGTCCCAGCATGAGCAGTTTTTCGGCGTTTCGTTCGTAAACTTCCGTGGCTGTCATGCGTTTGTCCGATTGGGTGAGCAAAAGGAACAGATCCTTATAAAAATGCTCCCCGATTTGCCGCCGTATCTGTTGCAAATACGCATCTAAAGCCTGCAGGTTCGCCTGTACCTGATAGGTCGGCGTAATGGCGGGAGCCTGCGCGTTCATATCCACGAAATTCGCAAATCCGGGACGGAGCGAAAACTGCCCGCCTTGATTCCGCAGCGAATTGGAAACATTCATCGGCGGTTTTATTTCCAGTTCCAACGCTTCCAAACCGTCCTGACGCATACGCTGCAGCATGTTCACATCCGGTAAAGCGTCCATGCCCGGACCCCTGCCGTACACATCCTGCCCGGTCACATCCCAGCGGGGGCAGCAAGCGGGAAATTCCTCATATCCGTCTTCCTCCAAAAGAAAATTCCCTTGTCCGAGCAGAACGTAATAGGACGCATAACGCCGGCTGCGGGCGTCGATTTTATCGGGGTCGCAATTTTTCCGAGGTTCGATGGCATGAAGCACGGCAAAGACCTGCACGCTGTCTTTTTCAGCCGATTCCCTTATCCGTTCCGGATACGTTTCAAAACGCTGGACGATTTGCCGCGCCGTCATGCTTATTGTGCGGTAAAGCGTGTCCACCCGCCCTTTTGCGTCGCAGTCCAGATAGTATTCGCCGACGGTTAAATTTCTGCAGCGTATCACTTCGTCCCGGTCTTCCTCAATCAAAAAGCAGGCGGTGCCGAACGCCGCCAATTCCGCATAATGGGCATGCACCGTCGGATAGAAATTAGAACCCGAAAGCACCGCATGCACGCGTTCCTGCGTATCCTGCAGCCATTTGCCTATACCCTCGGCATTTTCCAGTTCCTTGTCCTTCAAAGAAAACCGAAACCAAGGGCGGGCGGGGGAACTGAGCCCGCCGTGCATGCCGGCAGCCAATATCCGCAATGCGTAAAGGGCTGTCGAATCCACGATATTCCCATGCTTCTTATAGCCTTTGTTATGATTTTCTTCCGACCATTTCCCTTTGTTTGGAAGCATCACATCGCTGATTTCCTTCCATTGCCCTTCCCATGTCCGCCTTTCCTTTTCCAGTTCATGAAAACGCCTCAATACGTGCCGGACGCAATCTCTTTCTTTTTCCATGGCAGCAGTTTCCCTCTCACGCGCCGAGCAAGGTCTTTTTTTGACTGTTTGCGGGACTTGTCAAACCCGAACCGCTCGTAAGAACGGTTTTTGAATGCCCGAACGCACCGGCGCGCCTGCGTCTTTCCTCATCAGCCGCTTCCTTTACGCTTTGATCCGCCTCCACAGGCGCCGGCGCGGGAATTTCCACTTCCTGCGCAACAGGCGCGGAATAATGTTTTCCTCCTCCGCCCATTTGAACCTCCTTTGTTGGTATTTCTTCTTTGGTCAATATGCTGACAAGAGCATTTTTATAGGTGTTTTGCCGGGCGAAATAACACGCCTGCGGCAGTTCCGCGACAATACGGAAGCCCAATTTTCGGATGAACGCCAGCGCATGACGGTACGGTTTGGGAGTGATGCCGACAAGAGCCGAAAGCACATATTCCCCGGAGCCGTTTTTGCAGTGAAGCAGGCTCTCAACCACATGGATCCCTATCGCCTCTTGCTCGCCAAACGCCTTACGCAAAAAACAAAAATGTATCATCGCGTTTTTGCCTATGGGGTTGTTCAGCCAATAGAGGGCTTTGACTTCCCCGGTACCGCCCGTTACAAAGCGCGCGTCTTTGTCCTTTGCCGAAAGCCATGCGCTGAAATTTGCAAAATCGGGTATTTCGCCGTCGAAAAACAGAATGGGATTAAGCCTGTCTTTTTGAAATTGCTCCCAAAATTCCGTTTTTGTTTCCTGCGGGGCGTTTTTTGCCCGAAGTGTCCGGTAGCATGTTTTTTCCATACTTTTTATCCTGCGAAAAACGCTTCCCCGTTCACTGACCGCTTTTCAACGCCTGCGGGAAAAACAGCGCCGAGTTTGCCGTCCACTATTCTTGAAAGGCAGTCGAGCATGTCATCATGTTCCGCCACCGGAAAATTCAAATACTCGTTCTTATAAAAATCCTGCACCAAATCCGATACCGTCCTGTCCGACTTCATGCAAATCAAACGGTGCGGAAACCATATCCTGCCTTGTTCAAAAATAGGAACAAGACGGCGTATCCTGTCGGTCTTGGCCATCGCCCCGCCAAGAGCGATGATGGAAAAACGGTAATTTTCCTGTTCCATGCAGTATTTGATATGTTCGATGTCCGCCTGTATTCCGTATTGCTCATACCCGACAGCCAGGGGTCTGTGTTTGCGGTGCAGGGTAAAAAGCGCCTGCGCGCGTTCGTGCAGCGCCAGCCTGTCGTGTATGCCGTCAAGCACATAATAAAAGCCGTCATGATTGAGCCCGATCACCCACATCGACGTAAAATCCGACCCTTCTTTCTTGCTTGACGCCGGGTCAACCAGGATGTAACGGTTCATATCGGCGGAAAAGCCCGGTTTCATTTCCGTACCGCCCGGCAGGGTTTGAAACCATGATTTTTGAAAGCCCATGGCGTTGTCCGCCAAAGGATTTTGCAGCATCTGGCAGGCGAAAACATAAGCGCCCATATCACGGCGTTTCTTTCTTAAAACCTCTTCGCTGAGGAAAACAGGTTTGCTTTGCGCCTGCCCGTCCGCCGTCGCGGGGTGTATGCGCGGAATCACGCTGCCTTGCTCCATGATCAGATGATAGGTGTCGGAAGCGTGATAGCGCGTGCCGATCATGCGCAAATTTCCCCCTCTCGCCCCCAAATTCAGGGAAAGCCGCCACGCGTCCGTTGTTTTTCTTATTTGTTCCGCGGTGGTGACGGATTCCAATGTCACCACGTCGTCATAAATAAGCAGGGAGAAATGTTTTCCGGTGGGCTGGCCGTCCACAAGCCCCCATGCTTCAATGGTGGCTTCTTTCGGGTTGCCGCCGCGTCTGACAATAAGCCCGCTGTCTTCGCTCCATGTGCGTGTTCTCGCTTCGCTTTTTTCCGGCGGCGCGATAAACGGAAAATAGGTTTGCAGAAGGATATTTGTTTCCCATTCGCGTTTAATCTGCCGTAAAAACGCTTTGGCGATGGGACGCGTATGGCTGAAAATGCCCACGGTGATATCCGGATTCTGCAAAACATTCTGTATTGTCAGACCGATGGTGATAATGGTTGATTTGTAATGTTCCCTCGCCCATAGGTCCAGGCGGTTGTCCGGCGTTTCCTGCACTTCGCGGCAGCGCTCGAAAAGCCAGTCGTTATCCATATCTTTCCTGTTCATACCGTAAACAAGCAAATAAAAAAGGTCATGTTTGAGCAGGGTTTCGATATCCTGACTTACGGGCATGGCTTCAAAAAACGGAATTTCTTCCGCCAGTTCCTGTCCGCTTTTTACGGGAAGTTCCTGACGTTCCTCCTGTTCCCGCAAGAAGGCGTAATACGCCTTATGCACGTTCGCATACAATTTTTTCGCTTGTTCCCGTGAATGTTGCAGGGTGATTGTGCCGTCTTTCTTTATTGTTACGGGATTATCGGACATAAAGGCTTTCCTGCATTTGTTTTTGGCTGTTCTGGAAAAATTTTTCCCTATGGTTTCGTGATGTTTTTCGGTGCAAAAGCATTTCGGGAACCGGTTCTTTCTGCACAAAAATATCCTGCAAATCCAGGCTTCCCTCGCGGATACGCCGTGCAAGAACAGACACCACCGCCCCCAGATAGCCGGAAGCGCCGTGCAGGAGCAGCTGGTTTGCGGCTTCATTGTAATTTTCCTGCCTGAGAGCGAAGAAAAATTCATGCATCCGCTTCATTATCTCCAAACCTAAGAGGTGACTGGCAAAAAGCACGCTGTCCAGACGCAGAAGCGCCTGCTCCTCTTCAGTGAGAAACACATAGGAATACGTTTTTGCCGTTTTCGGCTTTTTCCTGCCGCCGAAACGGACGGAAACACCGCCTCTTTCCGCTTTTGCCCGCGGAAAAAAAGGAACGTTGGCAAACTTAGCCGAACTTGAATACGCAGACCTTAAAAATGCAGGATGCGGAATTTGTTCGCTGCTGTTTTGCATTTCTTTTTTTGCCGGTTTCGCCTGTCCGCATGTTGTTCCGTGATTTCTTTCTTTGCTCTTTTCGGTTTTCTGACTTTTGTTCCGGATAATGACATGCGTTTCATACTGCGCCAAACCGCTTTCAGGCAGCAGAACCGCATGTGCGCATTTGTTCTGCATATGCCGGTAACCGGAAAACAATTTCGCAAGTTCCTGCGAATTGAACAGCAGGCGCTGTTCCAGCAAGGTTTTCGCAAGTTCTTCCGTTATGGCGAGAGGTTCCGCCAATATGCCCCGCACGCTTTCGTTTATGCCTCCGTATCCGTTCGGAAGATTGTTCTTTACGGCTTTGGCTATTTTTGTGTTTCCGTGCACGATGGACAAGCCTTCTTCCCATAACGGAAAACCGTAACCGATACAGGGCATGCCAAGGCGGTTTAAAACAGGACCTGCCGAAAAACCTTCATAATGCATTATTTCTTGTATGAGGAGCGAACTCGGTATTGTCATTTCTCTTCCTTTGCAATTTGTTTTTTTATCTTCTAGCATGCCCTTTTCGGGTTTTTTATGCATTTGACAGACAGAGTATGGGGATATGACAGGCAGACACTATCTTGACAGGGTTTTTTCCGTGCCCTTCGCTTATTTTTTTATCAATGATTATACACTGTTATATTTTTCATACAAATTTTCATGCGGTTTTCTTCCGAAAATTTTTTTCATTTTTTTAAGGATAGCCATTTTTCTCTGCGGTTATCCGCAATTATCGCAGCGTGTATCGCCCCCGTACCGGGCATTGGATTTGACTAAATTTCGCTTTTTTATTAAATAGACTTTTTCATAATAATCCGTTATGGTTATCAATATCCTATTTTTTATGAGGCAAACATGAGCACTTTGGACGAAAAAGAAAAAGCCGGCACTGACTTTATCCGCACAAGAATCAATCAGGACAATGAAAACGGACGTTTCAACGCCCGTGTCCATACTCGTTTTCCGCCGGAACCGAACGGATATCTGCATATCGGACATGCGAAATCCATTTGTCTGAATTTTGGAATTGCCAAAGATTATAATGGATTATGCAATTTGCGCTTTGACGACACCAATCCGGTCAAAGAAGATACCGAATACGTCGATTCAATACAGGAAGATGTGAAATGGCTCGGCTTCAGCTGGGCGGGCGACATCCATTACGCTTCCGATTATTTTGACAGGCTGTATGAACTTGCCGAAGAGCTGATCAAACGGGGCAAAGCCTATGTTTGTGAACTGAACGCCGACCAAATCCGCGAATACCGCGGCACGCTTACCGAGCCCGGCAAAGAAAGCCCTTACCGCAACCGCTCCGTTGAGGAAAACCTCGACCTTTTCAGACGTATGAAGGCAGGGGAATTTGCCGACGGACAAATGGTTTTGCGGGCTAAAATAGATATGGCTTCCCCGAACATCATCATGCGCGACCCCGCCCTTTACCGCATACGTCATGCTCACCACCACAAAACCGGCGATAAATGGCATATTTATCCCATGTATGATTTCACCCACTGCATTTCAGACAGCATTGAAAACATCACTCATTCCATTTGTACCCTGGAATTTGAAAACAACCGCGAATTGTACGATTGGGTCTTGGACGCTTTGGAGCTTTACCATCCTCAGCAAATAGAGTTCGCACGGTTAAACCTTACCCATGTCATGCTTTCCAAGCGCAAACTCATTCACTTGGTGCAAAACAATTTCGTGAGCGGCTGGGACGACCCCCGCATGCCTACTATTTCCGGACTGCGCCGCCGCGGGTACACGCCGGAATCCATCCGCAATTTCTGTGCGAAAATCGGTGTCGCACGGGCTGCCGACAGCATGGTCGACTATAATTTGCTTGAATTTTGCGTGCGTGAGCATCTGAACGCCGTTACCCCGCGCCTTATGGCTGTGCTCGACCCTATAAAAGTGATTATTGAAAATTACGACGAGCATAAGGAAGAAATTTTTGACTGCCCGCTGCACCCGGAAGACGAGCGGTACGGAACAAGGCAGGTGCCTTTCAGCCGTGAACTGTACATTGAACGTGACGATTTTATGGAAAATCCGCCTAAGAAATATTTTCGTCTTTCACCGGGCAGCGAGGTCCGTTTGCGTTATGCCTATTACATCACGTGCAAAGAGGTTGTGAAAGACGGACACGGCAGCATCAAAGAACTTATCTGCATCCATGACCCTGAAAGCAAGGGCGGAAAATCACCCGACGGCAGAAAAGTCAGAGGAACCATTCATTGGGTGAGCGCAAGACATGCCAAACCCATTGAAGCGCGCTTGTACGACCACCTTTTTGCCATGGACAATCCCGCAGGCGAAGACACGGAAGATTTTACAAGCCTTATCAACAAAGACAGCCTCAAAGTCGTTGAAGCGTTTGCGGAACCTTATCTTGCGGCGCTTCCGGTCGGTGAAAAAGTGCAGTTTGAACGTTTGGCGTATTTTTGCGTGGACAAGGACAGCACAAAAGAAAAACCGGTTTTCAACCGCACCGTGACGCTGAAAGACAGCTGGGCGAAAGAAAATAAGGCATGATTGTATAAACAACCGAAGCCGATATAAACGGTTATCCGATTACGCCCACCTTTTTGCCATGGACAATCCCGCAGGCGAGAACACGGAAGATTTCACAAGCCTTATCGACAAAGACAGCCTCAAAGTCGTTGACGCGTTTGCGGAACCTTATCCTGCGGCGCTTCCGGTCGGTGAAAAAGAGGAATAACAAATGCACGGATAAACGAAGATAACGCAACCATCGTATTTGCCGAATTTTTTTTATTGATGTTGCCATTGTTTTTATACACAGTCTTGGATTTGCTTTGGCGCGGCATTTGTCTGTTCTCTGGTTACTGTTTTTATTCCGGTTTTAAATTTACTTTTAATGCTTATCTTGAGCATATGTTAGGGAGTAATCGCTTATTCAATCGGAACCTTATTTCAACATCCGCTTCGGTTATTTTAGCGATTATCGCATTTTTAGCAGGCTGCGGCGTTCATTTTTCCGCCTTGACCTCCATGAGCGACATTGACTAACACTCTGATTTTTTTATTTTATTTCATACCCATGGCATATTGACAGGGTATTTTTTATTTCTATTTTTTCAAATGTTTCACGTGAAACAATTTCCATTGTGATTTTTATAAAAAAATGTTTCACGTGAAACATCGCTTGCAAAAAATATGAATTTCGCCTATTTTGCTTTTTGCAAGGAGTGAAAAATGGCAAGAATAATCGCGATAGCAAACCAAAAAGGCGGTGTCGGCAAAACGACAACCTCCGTGAATCTTTCCGCTTCTTTGGCTCTTATGGAAAAAAAAGTGCTGCTCGTCGACTGCGACCCGCAGGCTAATTCAACCAGCGCACTCGGAATGGACGGAAAAAATGCCGGATATGACCTCTATACGTCCTTGGTCGATAATGAAAATCTGTCATCGTCAATTCTGAAAACCGACATCGATTATTTGGACCTGCTTCCGGCGACAACGGATTTGGCAGCTTTGGAACTTGAATTGGTGGATAAGGAAAAAAGGGAATATTTCTTTAAAGAATTGCTCAGTCCTTTGGCAGACGAATACGATTATATCATTTTGGACTGCCCTCCGTCCCTCGGTCTTATCACCCTCAATTCCCTTTGTTTTGCGGAAGAACTTGTCATTCCGCTGCAATGCGAATTTTTCGCCCTCGAAGGCATAGTCAAGCTTTTACAAACATATGAAACGGTAAAGAAAAAACTCAATCCCGATATTAATGTGCTCGGCGTTATCTTAACCATGTATGATTCAAGAAACAAATTGGCGAAACAGGTTAAAGCCGAAACGGAACGCTGTTTTCCGAAACTTGTGTTCAAAACCATCATTCCGCGCAATGTCCGCCTTTCCGAAGCGCCAAGCTTTGGAAAAACCATTTTGCATTACGACATAAAATCAAAGGGCGCGGAAGCTTATCTGGCTCTGGCAAAAGAAGTTGAAGCAAGAAAAATCGTAAAATAATTTAAAAACCGGCATACGCATAATTGAGAACGATATGAAAAAAAATACAGGATTGGGGCGGGGCTTGGACCATTTGTTCAGCAGAGATGAAACCCAAATTTCAGCCGAAGAAAAAAAGAATGAAGTCCTGCTTGTGAAAATAGACCGGATTAAGGCGAATGTTCATCAACCGCGAAAGCAATTCAACGATGAAAGTTTGAAAGAACTTTCCGTATCAATTAAAAATCAAGGCGTCGTACAGCCGCTTATCGTGCGCAAACTCGAAAAAGACGGCGATTATGAAATCGTCGCGGGCGAAAGACGGTACAGAGCGGCAAAACTTGTCGGAATGGAAGAACTGCCTGTCATTGTGCGCAATTACAACAATATCGAGGCGATGACCATAGCCCTTGTCGAAAATTTGCAGCGTGAAGATTTAAACAGCATTGACGAAGCAAAAGCTTTGAACGAACTTAAAAACGCGCATAACCTCTCCCAAGAGGAACTTGCGGAAAAAATCGGCAAAAGCCGTTCCAATGTAGCCAATACCTTACGTCTTTTGGCACTTCCGGAATATATCAAAACCATGATAGCCGAAGACGCAATCAAGGCGGGACACGGCAGGGCTTTGCTTTCCGTAACCAATCAAAAAGACCAGGAAATCTTGGCAAAAAGAATTGTTGAAAATCAACTTTCCGTCAGAGAAACGGAAACCATTCTGGAATACTGGAAAAAATTCGGAACCCTGCCCAAGGAATTATCGGAACGTGAAGCGGATAAAACCGGAAAAACAACGGCTCAAGAGCAATTCCTGCCGGAAAAATTACAGCATATCGACAATAAATTGAAAGATATTTTCCATAAGAAAGCCTCTATCAAGGGAACGGAAGACAAAGGCAGCATAAAAATACAATATAGGAACAAAGACGAACTGTTGTATATCCTGAGCGTATTTTCCATTGACAGCAAGGAAATAAAATAATGCAAAACGATATTTTCAAGCTTGAACAAGCAAAAGTATTGGTTATCGGCGATATAATGCTTGACGCGTATTACGAGGGTGACGCAAACAGAATTTCACCCGAAGCCCCGGTCCCGGTTGTGAAAATTGAAAAAAAGCGCAATTTGCTCGGCGGTGCGGGAAACGTTGCCAGAAACATAAGCTCGCTTGGAGCGGATTGCACGATTTTGTCTGTCGTGGGAAATGATTATCATGCGCAAACCATAAAAAATTTATTGAAAAACGAGCATGTCAATTTTGAGCTCATTCAGGACAGCCAAAGACCGACAACCGTAAAATCCCGTATTTTCGCAAGAAACCAACAAATCATACGCTACGACGAGGAAATGATAAAACCGGTATCGAAAACCATTCGGGCTGCATTGAAACATAATCTTGAAAAATATTTGGAACAACATAATGCGGTTATTTTGTCCGATTACGGAAAAGGGCTTTTATATCAAAATCTGATAGAAGATATTTACGAAACTGCGAAAAAAATGAAATGTGCGGCTCCGAAAATATTCATTGACCCGAAACCGCAAAACAAAAGCTTTTATAAAAATGCTTTCTTATTGACTCCGAACGCCAAAGAAACGCAGGAACTCGCGGGCGTTTGCATGAAAACGAGCAAAGAAATCAAAAAAACAGCCAAAATGCTGCTCAAAGAGCTGAAAGCCGAAAACCTGCTCATCACTTTGGGGGCGGAAGGCATGGTGTATTTTTCAAAAAAAGAAAAACAAGGATACCATATTAAAAGTTCCGCAAAACAAGTTTTTGACGTCACAGGAGCGGGCGATACGGTCATTGCCGCAATGGCGGTCTGCGAGGCTGTCGGTTTTGAAAAGGAAAAAGCCTGCAATATCGCAACATTGGCGGCGGGTCTTGTGGTTGAAAAGGTCGGTTCCGCAACAGTCACTCAGGAGGAACTCATTCAAAGAGCCTTGACCACGAAAATCCAAACCGAAATTTGGTAAGAATGGTATTTATCCGACATATCGGCAATAAAAACATATGGCAAACAAAACGGATAAGACATTCAAAACAAGCGTTTTCAGGTTCTGCTTCGCATTTAAAAATATCGCGCACAATCATGCGGCACCATAAAAAAAACGGCAGGAAAAACGGCTTTTAAATATGATGATATTAAGACCATAGGACAACTCATATTCCATTCTGGCAAGCTGCCAAATCCATAACTAACGCATGCGCAAAACAAAACGGATAAGACAAATAAGAATTTCAAAACAATCGGTGCGCAAGCCGTTCTGCTTCCCATCCAAAAAAGACGGCGGATAATCAGAGACCCCCCTATAACGAAACCGTTTTTAAATGCGCCGATATTGAAGCTGGTATTGAAACGGCAGGACAATTCACATCATACGCATTGCACCCGCCGAAAAATATCCACCGCTGACATATTCAGTATCTTCCTTTCCCGTATCCTGCCGTATTCTGCATAAGCATGGTTGACTTCCATACAAAATACGATTCAAAGACCAAATCAAACCCGAAACATTTCCGAAAAAAGCAAAAAAATACTTTTTTATTTTTTAATGTATAAACAAGTGGTTAATACATTATTTTTAAAAAAAGCAAATACACGCCAAAATATAAAGCCTCAAAACAGCCTATTTCAGCTTTTTAAAATTTTCATGTAGGGGGATAAAGCTTATAAAAAAAACTTGTCAATACGGCATATTTTTGCTATAAAAGCTTTATACGGAAAAAAGGTGAAATTCGCAAAGCGGATTTTCCGCAAAAACCTCAATCATGAAAATAAGTATGGCGGAGAAGAATAATTGCAAAAAGAACAATTTTTTTCAGAAGTTCTTTTAAACCAAAAAAATTCTGAAATCATGCGATTATTGACCGATATTTGCGATTATCTGGAAAATAAGAAAAATTTTTCGTTCAATCCGCTTTTGATAAACGGAAAAACGGAAACAGGCAAAAGCCATATCATGACGGTTTTGCAAAAAACATATCCCCGCAATATCACTGCTATACAAAGCGGCGATTTGCTGTTCCAAACAAAAGAAGAACTGAAAACACGGCTCAATCGGCTGATACGGCATGCGGAACAGGGCGGCATACCGCAGCAGCTGCTGATAATAGATGATATTCAACGGCTGCGGGAGGACGCTTTCGTTCAGGAACAGCTTTTGTACTGCATGGAAAAACTGCTTAAAAAACAGCTCATCCTTTTTTTGCGCAATACGGATACCGATTTGCCCATGCCCAAAATTTTTGAAACGGCGGTCAGCCAGGGTCTGACATTCACCCTGCAGGAACCGGATTTGGGCATCAAAGTACAGTATACGCAAAAACAGGCGGACGAACAGGAACTGGAACTCGGCAAAGAGCAATGTCTGTACATAGCGCGCAGAAGTTCCGGATTTCGCAATATCCAGAATATGTTAAACCATATCAGGCTTTATAAGGAACAAATGGGCGCAATGCCCTCCCTGCAGGACATAAAACTTATCGTAAGCGAAAAAGGACGGGTGTTTACGCTAAATCCGGAGAGTATCATCGCAACGGTTGCGGAGCATTACGGTTTCAGCATAAAGGAAATCAAAGGCAGGAAACGCTATCCGAGAATAGCGGAAGCGAGGCATTTGTCCATATACCTGTGCCGCACCCTCTTAGGGGAAACATATATGGAAATCGGAAAAATTTTTGGAGGAAAAGACCACTCGACAATAGTGTATTCCATTAAAAAAATTGAAGAAATGAGAGTTACGAACAAAGTTATGAACAATTTGGTAACAGAAGTGACAATGAAGTGTCAAAAAAGCATAAAACATGCGAAACAAACATGAAATTGTTCCTTATGTTCCTGGCTGTTCCTTAAAATGTTCGTAATTTATATAATGAAAACAAGAAGATAATCGAGTTATAAACAAAGTGACAAACACTTAATTAAAATTGTTAAAAAATATTATAAAGGATATATTGATTATGTTGGTAACAATTACGAAAGAAGAAGTGATCAACGGGCTTATCAAAGCCGCTTCCATCATTCCCGTGAAAGCCGGGGCGCAATATCTCCGTTCCGTTTGGATTCAGGCGAAGCAGGACAATACCATTACCATTATGGCAACGGACGTGAATATTGAATTTACAGGCACATACGCCGCAAAAGTGGAAGAAAGCGGGCAAATAGGCATAAACGGCAAGGCACTTGTGGAACTTATCCGCCGTTTGCCCGGCGGGGAGATTGTTTTGCGGCTCGATACCGAAACCAATAATCTTATCGTGGAACAAGGGCGCCGTTCCTATAAGCTTCCCGTATCCGATCCCGTATGGTTCCAAGTGCTGCCGCCGTTTCCGGAAGAAGGGGCTGTTCTTTGGGCGGGCGATTATTTCCAGGAACTTATCGACCGCGTCGGTTTCTGTATCAGCGACGATCAGGAAGTTCTCTCCTGTCTGTATATGAAAGCCGTGGAAAACGACAAGGTGAACGTCTGCGGTTTAAACGGACATCAATTTGCAATCACCAGTTTTGTCAATGACGAAATAGCGAAAAAAATCGGTGAGGAAGGTTTGCTGCTGCAAAAGAAATACATCATGGAAATTAAAAAATGGCTCGGTGAAGATGAGATTTATTTCAATTTCACGGAAAGACGCTTCCATATCAAAAATAAGGACGGTTCCGAGCATATAAGCGTTCCGCGGACCCTTGCCGCCTATCCCGATTACAAATTGTTCATCAATAAGCTCAATGCCGAAGACGCGTCAAAACTTACCGTAAACAAGAAAGAAACAATGGAAGCGCTTGACCGTATCCTTATTTTCAATAACGATAACGACCGCTGCACGTATTTCAATTTGTCAGCCAATACCGCCGTATTGTCCGCACAAGCGCAGGAAACCGGATCGGCCAGCGAAGAACTTGATTTGACCTATGACGGAAAAATCGAACAAATCGCTTTTCCGACCAAACATCTGATAGAGCTTCTGGGACATTTCCAATCAGCCGACCTTGAATGGACGCTTACGACGGCGGAAGGTCCCTGCGGTATCACGGGAAGCGAAGATCCGGAATACATGGTTCTCATCATGCCTATGAAAATCGCCCAGACAAGCTATTACGATTAAAAATCCATATTGAGGACAAAATGAGTCAAGATACTTTAATGAATACCAAATCGACATCGAATTATGATGCGTCAGCCATCACCATTTTGGAGGGATTGGCTGCGGTCCGCAAACGTCCCGCCATGTACATAGGCAGTACGGACATACGCGGTTTGCATCACCTTGTTTACGAGGTTGTGGATAACTCCATTGACGAGGCGATGGCGGGATACTGCGATAAAATAGAAGTCATTCTCCATGTTGACAACAGCGTGACCGTACGCGACAACGGCAGGGGCATTCCGGTCGATATCCACCCGAAAGAGGGAATACCGGCTGTGCAGGTCGTCATGACCAAACTGCATGCGGGCGGCAAATTCGATAACAATGCGTATAAGGTTTCCGGCGGTTTGCACGGCGTGGGCGTATCATGCGTGAACGCTTTGTCCGAATGGCTCGAAGTGACCATAAGACGGGACGGAAAACGCTACCGGCAGCGTTATGAACGCGGAACGCCGGTAACGGAAGTCATTGAAGTGGGGGAAGCCGAAGGACACGGCACGCGCGTGCATTTTCTTCCTGATGACCAAATCTTTGAAACCAATGAATTTTCCTTTGATATTTTAGCCAAGCGTTTTGAAGAATTGGCGTATCTGAATAAAGGCATCGAAATAGAATGCACCGACGAACGCACCAATGAAGTTCATGTTTATAAGGCGGAAGGCGGCATTTATCAGTTCGTGCAGGATTTGAACAGCGAAAAACAGCCGCTGCACCGCATTATCGAAAAAGAAGGCGTGCAGGACGGGGTCAGCGTCGAGTTCGCCTTGCAGTATAACGCCACATACAAAGAAAATGTGCATACCTTCGCAAACAATATCCGCACGGTTGAAGGCGGAACGCATTTGGCTGGTTTTAAAACAGCCCTTACGCGCGCAATCAACGCGTATATTAAAGAACAGCCCGATTTGACAAAAAAGATGAAAGGCGAAAGCCTGACCGGCGATGATGTGCGCGAGGGATTGACCGCCATTGTCAGCGTGAAATTGCCTCAGCCGCAGTTTGAAGGGCAGACCAAAACAAAACTGGGCAACAGCGAAGTGACCGGCATTGTCCAAGGCATCGTGTATTCTTCCTTAAGTGAATTTTTCGGTGAAAATCCGAAAGAAGCACGCCTTATCATCGACAAGGCGGTGGACGCGAGCCGCGCGCGCGAAGCCGCAAGACGGGCAAAAGACCTGGTGCGCCGCAAAGGTTTGCTTTCTGAAAACTCGCTTCCGGGCAAATTGGCTGACTGTCAAAGCAAAGATGCCGCGGAATGTGAAATTTTCATTGTCGAAGGTGATTCCGCGGGCGGTTCCGCAAAATCCGGAAGAAACCCGAATACGCAGGCTATTTTGCCTTTGCGCGGAAAAATTCTGAATACGGAAAGAACCCGCTTCGACAGAATGCTGACCAGTCAGGAAATTAAAAACATGATAACCGCCATGGGCATAGGAATTGGCGACGATACCGATTACAACAAGCTCCGCTATCATAAGATAATCATCATGACCGACGCGGACGTGGACGGTTCCCATATCCGCACTTTGATGCTGACGTTCTTTTTCCGCCAATACGAGGAACTGATCCGCCGCGGTCATTTGTACATAGCCCAGCCGCCCTTGTTCAGGGTTGCGAAAAAAGCCGCCAAATTTGAAAAATATCTCAAAGACGAAAAAGCTCTTGACGATTTCTTATTTGAACGGCTTTCAACGGGAGTCCGTCTTGAAAACGCGGAAGGCAAAAGTTTCGCGGGCAATGATTTGATCAATATTCTGCAAAGTATCGACTTTTTACAGGCACGCATGATTGAGGCGGAAAATTCAGGCATTGAGCGCTCCTTGTTCCTTTCTTTGCTGAATGTAAAAGAAGAAAATCCGGAAGAGGAAATTGCGCGGAACAAATCAATTCCGGAAGCGGTTTCGGAGTATATGCGAAACTGCGGTTATGCCGTGAATCTTGAAATTGAAGAGCATGAGGAAGAGGAAAGGATATTCGTTGTTTTTGAAAACAAGTCAGGACACAGAACACGCCTCGCCTTGGAATTTTTCCATGCGAAAATGTATAAGACCGCGAAACAAACCATACAGGCGCTGAAGAACGAATGCGGTTCTTTTCCTTTCAAACTGGAAGGCGGCGAAAGCACCGTTGAAGTGGTCGATTATTTTGATTTGAGGGAAAAAGCCTTTACTGAAGCCAGAAAAGGATATCAGATTCAGCGCTATAAAGGTTTGGGCGAAATGAACCCCGACCAACTTTGGACCACAACCATGAACCCGGAAAACCGGACCCTTCTGCAAGTGAATATCGAAAATGCGGAATCGGCTTCCAATGCTTTCGAGGAACTCATGGGCGACAGGGTCGAACCAAGACGCGATTATATCATCAGAAATGCCCTGCAGGCAGGCGAACTTGATATTTAATATCCTTTTTTACAGGAAAAAATTATGGAACATACAGAACATACGGAATTATTTCCGCAACTCGATATTGAAAAGGAATTGCGCCAATCGTATCTGGACTATTCCTTAAGCGTCATTGTGGGACGCGCCATTCCCGATGCGCGTGACGGCTTGAAACCCGTGCACAGGCGTATCCTGTTCGCCCAGTCCATTTTGAACAACACCTACCGCAACGCCCATAAGAAATGCGCGCGTATCGTCGGCGACGTCATCGGTAAATATCACCCTCACGGGGACAGTTCCGTGTACGACGCCCTTGTGCGTATGGCGCAGGATTTCAATATGCGCGACCCGCTGGAAGACGGTCAGGGCAACTTCGGTTCCATTGACGGCGACAGCGCCGCTGCCATGCGTTACACCGAAGTGAGAATGAGCCGTTTGGCAGGGGAATTTTTGGCTGATATTGAAAAAGAAACGGTTGATTTCAGGGATAACTACGACGGCAGCGAGCAGGAACCGACTGTTTTGCCGACGAAAATCCCCAATCTTCTGGTCAACGGTTCTTCCGGTATCGCGGTCGGCATGGCGACGAATATTCCTCCCCATAATTTGGGGGAACTTTGCGACGCGCTGCTGCTTTTGATCAATGACCCGGATACGGGCGTCGACGAACTCATGCAATTTGTCAAAGGCCCTGATTTTCCGACAGGCGGGCAGGTCTATGCGGGACAAGGACTTGTGGATGCCTACCGCACGGGACGGGGTATTGTTAAAATGCGCGGACGCATGGAAGTCAAGGAACGGGGAAAAAATACGCAGTCTATTGTCATTACTGAAATTCCTTATGCCGTGAACAAGTCCGGTTTGGTGGAAAAAATCGCCGCCCTTGTCAATGACAGACGCATTGAAGGCGTTTCCGATCTTAAGGACCTGTCCGACAGAAACGGCATACGCATCGAAGTGGAACTCAAACGGGGCACCATTCCCGATTTGGTCATCAATGCCTTGTATAAATATACGCCGATGGAATCTTCTTTCGGTATCAACATGCTGGCTGTTTTGAACAACAGACCGGTGCTGTTCAATTTAAAATCGGCGCTGACCTGCTTTTTGGACCATAGGCGGGAAGTCATCATCCGCCGTTCCCGTTTTGATTTGAATAAGGCGGAAGCGCGGGCGCATATTGTTGAGGGCTTATTAAAAGCTCTTGACATTATTGATGAAATTGTCGCTTTAATCAAAGCGAGCGAAACCCCGCAAATTGCGAAGCAGGGACTTGCGGACACGTTCGGATTTACGGAAATTCAGGCACAGAGCATTCTTGACATGCGTTTGCAGCGTCTTACCGGTCTTGAACACGACAAACTGCAGGAAGAATTTGACGAGCTCATGAAACTTATCGCCTATCTCAAGTCCGTTTTGGAAGACAGCGAAGTTCTGCGCGGCGTCATGCGCGATGAAATGGTCATGGTGAAAGAAAACTACGCCACGGAACGCAAAACCGAAGTTGTGGGTGAAGCGCTTTCCGGCATTGACATCGAAGACTTGATTCCCGACGAGGAAGTCGTGATCACCCTTTCCCGCCGCGGTTATATCAAACGCACCACCCTGGGCAATTATCAGCAGCAGAAACGGGGCGGCAAAGGCATTGCGGGCTTGAACACCGGGGACGACGATTTCGTGCAGGATTTCATTACCACCACAAATCACCAATACTTATGCCTCTTCACCAATAAGGGCAGAATGTACCAACTGAAAGTCTATCAGGTTCCGGAAGGAAGCAGAACGGCGAAAGGCATGCATATAGCCAACCTCCTGCCTTTGGAGAAAGAGGAGTTTGTCGCGAATGTGCTTACGGTTCGCGAGTTTGCGGAAAATCAGCATTTCTTCTTCGCAACCCGTTCCGGCATGGTGAAAAAATCAAGCGCCGCCCTTTATGAAAAATGCCGTAAAAGCGGCTTGATAGCCTTGAGTATCAAGGATGATGACGAACTTATCGCCGTGCACCAGGTGGAAGAAAGCGATACCATTGTTCTTGCCACGAAAATGGGCATGGCGATACGTTTTTCCTGTCAGGACGTGCGCAGCATGGGACGCGGCGCGTCCGGCGTGAAAGGTATCAGCCTGCGTAAGAATGATGAAGTCGTCAGCTGCCTGCCCATAAAAGATGATGACAACACGACCGAAATCATGAGCATATCCGAACTGGGCTATGGAAAGCGGACCTGCGTCGAGCTTTACCGCAGGCAAAACCGCGGCGGTATCGGCATTATCAATTTCAAGGTAAGCCCCAAAACCGGAAATGTGATCGGCTCCATTCCCGTAACGGACGAAGACAGCCTTATCCTGCTCACTTCCACCAACAAGATTATCCGCTTGGGCGTAAAGGAAATCAGTTCCTACGGACGCGCAACCATGGGTATACGCCTTGTGAGCCTTGACGATAATGCGACTGTTGTGGGTTACGATACGGTGCCGACGGGCAAAGGCGATGAAGACGGCGCGGATACCGAATAATAAACTATTTACGAAAAAAACATAGTTTGCTAAGATAAAGGGGAACAAAACGCTCCCCTTTTTTTAGGATTGCATCATATGAAAAAATGTTTGATATTCTGCCTGATTTTTTTCGTTCTTACGCTTTTTAACATTCAAATCCATGACGTGCAGGCGAACGAATACGATTTTAAAGAAGAAATTCAAAGTGATATAAAAACACAGCTGCTGTTCGGAGATTTCAGAGAAGCTGTCATGGAGCTGAAACGGATTACGGTAAGCAACGCCTTTTCTCCCGAAGAAAAACTCGCGATTTTGGAAAAGAATTTTCTGATTTGCAAAAATGCCGCAAAATACCGTGAAGCGGGGGAAGTTCTGGAACTGGCATATTTGATCGCTCCCGCCAAGGAAGAAATTTTAGAGCAGGTGCATGATAAGCTGACAACGTTTTATGCCGGCATTAAGAATTGGGACAAATGCGTCAACAGCCATTTTTATTATCTGCAAAACGTGAAAGTGGACGAAGAAAAGAAAAAAGTCGTTTTTTTTGAAATAGTGCAGGCGTATCAGCAAATGCGCCAATATGAAAAAGCGAAGCTCGTGCTCGGGGAATTATTGCTTTTATGCAAAACCGATGCGGATTTCGCTTATGTTTATTTTTATCAGGCAAGGGGAAGTTTCAATAAAAACGAGTATGAAAAAGCCATAAAACTTTATGAAAAAGCATTGAGTTTTGAAGCCCTGCCCGATAAGGAAACAGGAACGGCGTTATATCAGACGGGTTTTTGCCATGAAATTTTGGGTGAAAAGAAAAACGCGCTGCAATATTATGAAAAGGCGCTGCCCCTTTACGGCAACGGGCAGGTTGTGAAAAAACGCATGGAACGTTTGCAGGCTACCGGAAACAAGAGCGGAATATGAAGTCTTCACGCCTGCTTATCATCATAAAAAACAGTTTTAACAACAGCTGGCTGTTCAAAAGAAAAGTCAGTCAGCAAACCTTGGGGCTTGCGCAGCTTTTTTCCTGGATTTCTTTTGTCGTCATCATTCTTTTCAGTATTTTCCTGTCCGTGTTCATCGCCTCGAACACAAGAAGCAGTCTGATCAACAGTCAGGAATCCTATGCGCTTCTTCTTGCGGAAAATATGAACAGGCAAATTTTCCGGCGTTTCACCCTGCCCGTCGCCTATGCCTCAGGGCGCGTGACCCTTTCCGAGCCTGATCAGTACCGCCTTCTCGACGAAGTGGTCAATTCCCTCATGCACGGTCTGCGCATTGAATCCATACGCATTTTCGATATGAATGAAATGGTCGCGTATTCCACCGACAAGGAAGAACTGCAAAATACGGACCTTTCCACCCAAGGGGTGAAAAATGTCTTTGAACAAAAAGGGCACAGCTTTGAAGTCACGTCAAAAATGAGTTTCTTGCAGGCGCTGTTCACGCCTAATTTGCCCGATGAAACGTTCACGCTCCGCACCGTGTATCCTTTGACCATCGATTATGATCTGGCTCCGTTCAGAAATATCAGCGAAGAGGAAAAACCCGTGCTCGGAGCGCTCGAAATCATGCAGGACGTCACGGATCTTTATAAAATCGCCATCCGCTCGCAGTGGACCATATTATTCGGTTTCACGCTTTCCGTTTTGATTTTGTTCGTGCTTTTGCAAATCATCGCCAAGCTTGCGGAACGTATCATTTCCGAGCGTATCAAGCGCACGAAACAGCTTGAGGCGGAACTCAACCAAAGCGAAAAACTGGCGAGCATGGGACGCATGGTTTCGAGCATTGCCCATGAAATCCGCAATCCTTTGGGTATCATCAAATCAAGCTCCGAATATTTGATCGGCCGCGGAAATATGGATAAGACGGGCACCCAGCTGATCAAGGCGATTTATGACGAATCAAAACGTCTCAGCAATACGGTTTCGGACTTTTTGGACTATGCGAAACCGCGCAAGGCGGGCGAGGATGAAGTCAACCTTACGGAAATTGTGGAAAAGGTTCTGGCGTTTTTAAAACCTTCGTTTACGGAAAAAAATATCGCCGTTCATGTTTTGCTTCCCGAAAGGCTCTGTATCCGCGGGGACGCCGATTTGCTGTACAGAGCCGTATACAATGTTTTTGTGAATGCGGAGCAGGCTATGAAAAAAGACGGGAAGCTGACGGTACGGGGCGAACAGAAATACGATTTCGTTTATTTGAGTTTCACCGACAGCGGAACCGGGTTTAAAGGCGATGTTTCGCAATTCCTCGACCCTTTTTACACGACGAAAGATACGGGAACGGGACTCGGACTGCCTATCGTGCAAAGCATAATCAAAGCCCACAACGGAAATCTGGCTTTGCGCAATGCGGAGGAAAACGGCGCTGTCCTTGGCGCCTGCGTCGAATTTGTCCTGCCGGTTTCCCATGAAAGCACGGAAGAAAAAAACGACGGAAAACTATATTTTTAGGTGAGGAAGGATTATGGCGAACGGCCGCGTATTGATCATAGATGATGAAAAAAACTATTTGCTTATCTTGCAAGCTATTTTGGAAGATGAGGGATATGAAGTGACGACGATCAACGACCCTGAAATGGTCATGCCCTATTTGGAGGATTCCGAAGTCGACGTTGTGATTACCGATATGAAGATGCCGAAAATCACGGGAAAGGAACTGCTCGAACACGTGAAGAAGAATTATCCGCGCCTGCCCGTGCTCATCATGACGGCTTTCGGCAGTATCGAAAGCGCGGTCGAAGTCATGCGGCACGGCGCCTTCGATTACATAACAAAACCTTTCGCCAACGATGAACTTCTGCTTTCTTTGCACAATGCCATGGAATTGTCCAAAACCCACAGGCAATACCAAATCTTGCGCGAAAGCTTGGAAGAACGCTTCAGCTCCCATCAGATCATCGGCAAATCCAAAGCCATATTGGAAACCCTCGCCCTTGTGGACAGGGTTGCGCAGTCGAAATCTTCCGTTTTGATCTGCGGTGAAGCGGGAACCGGCAAATCTTCCATAGCGAGGGCTTTGCACTTCGCTTCCCCACGCAAGGACATGCCTTTCGTGGCTGTCAACTGCAAGGCGTTCACGATAGAAAGCCTCGATGTGGAGCTTTTCGGGCAGGAAAGTTCCGGGGTGAACGATACGGTCGCCATGAAGCGCGGACGTATCGAACTGGCGGACCAGGGAACCTTGTATTTGAGTGAAATCGGGGCTTTGTCCATGGAATTGCAAGTGAAACTTTTAAGGGTTTTGCAGGACAAGAATATCGAACGCGTGGGCGGAACGGAGCCCATTCCCGTTGATGTGCGCATTGTGGTGAGCACGGCGGAAGATTTGAACCAGTTCGTTTTACAGGGAAAATTTCGGGAAGATTTGCTTTACCGGCTCAATGTGGTGAAAATCAACATGCCGCCTTTGCGGGAACGGCGTGAGGACATTCCGCTTTTGGTCGCCCATTTCATCAATAAGATTTGCGCGGAAAACAATATGCCGCAAAAATACGTGAGCAACGAGGCGCTTAACTATCTCAACGGGTACGAATGGCAGGGCAATATCCGCCAGCTGCAGAACGTGGTCGAGCGCTGCGTGATCATGGTCGCCCATAAGGAAATAGGCGTTGAAGATCTGCCGCCGGAAATCAAGGACGAAGACGCGCAGTTCAAAAGCGCGGTGGATTTGCTGCCGCCGACCATGGATTTGGCTGAAACTTTGGATAAAATCGAAGGAGCGGTTATCCGCCGCGCCCTTGTGCGGGCTGATTTCGTGCAGTCACGCGCCGCCGAAATGCTCGGCATTTCCCGCAGCCTCATGCAGTACAAACTCAAAAAATACAATATCACAGGACATTGATGTTTTCTTTCCGAAGAGGAAACTGACGGGGAATGCTCCTTTGCCCGTCCTTTTATTGTATAGTTATCCGTAATTTTATTTGCTGTAACGGCTAGTTAACATAATTTTTATGCGGGGGAAGAAACGTTTTCAAAAATTTTTTTCCTGCACCCCTTTACAAAAATTTTTATACCAATTTTCTGCATATTTTTAACATTACATACTATTATGAATATCATGCGGAAATACTCTAAAGAATGAATACTTGCAAGGTCTTCCCCTCTTGGACCTAAATTAAAGAGGGAAATTTTTTTTAATTCACACTGTTACGGCAAAGAGCCGGTGTTCCCGCCTCCAAAGGGTGAAAACAGCCAAGCTCAAAAATCCTGCCTGCTTTTTGGCTGTACGCCGTCATTCATTCTTCATATGCCAAGCGGACAAATGGATTTTTCAAAGAAACGGAAAAAGAGGAATACCGCTTGACGGCGGATAAACGCCTGTGGTTTGGAATTGCTTTGCAGGATTTTGCCGGCAGGGCTTTCGTACTATCAGCAGCCGTGTATTAAAAATAAAAACTCTTATGACGGCAAGGGGTTTTGGAAAAAGAAGCCGGTTTTGAAAACTAGCTGATTATCTCTTTGATTTTGTTTTTTATCTTTGTTGAAAGTTTTTGTTCTTTTTTTTCAAAAAGCGTATCAAGGGCTTTGAGCAGTTCGGTTTGGTCAGCGGACAGGTCTGTCGGGGTTTCGACAATCACTTCGATTAAAAGATCGCCGGTGCGTTTTTCCCCGGGGTACGGAAGCCCTTTGCCTTTGACTTGGTATATCGCGCCGCTTTGCGTTCCTTTCGGCACTTCAAATTCAATTTCTTCGTCAAGGGTGGGAACTTTTATTTTTGCGCCGAGAGCCGCTTTGGTGAAAGGAATTTTCGTGCTGTAAATAAGGTTTTGCCCTTCGCGGTCGAAAACTTTGTCCGCTTCGATATGAATGACGACATATAAATCGCCGTTCGGACCGCCGTTGGTGCCCGCTTCGCCCTCGCCGCGCAGGCGCAGTCTCGCCCCGTCGTAAACCCCGGCGGGAATATGTACGGTAAGTTCACGTTTTTCCTGAATATGTCCGTCACCTTTGCAGCGGGGGCAAGGCTTGGAAACAGTCGTGCCTTTACCGTGGCATTTTGGGCAGGTGCTTGCAAAACGGAACGGTCCCTGCTGTACGAAAACTTGTCCCATGCCTTTGCACTGCGTGCATTGTTCCTGTTTGCTGTCTTTGGCTGCGCCTGTGCCGCCGCAGTCGGGGCAGGAGGCCGTGCGCGGAATGGTCAGGCGCACGTCATCGCCTTTTGCCGCCTGGCGGAACGTTATTTTTAAATTGTAGCGCAGATCATCGCCGACCGTGGGGCGGTTTTGGGAACGGGAACCCCCTCCGCCGAAGCCGAAAAGATTTTCAAAAATATCCCCGAATTGCGAAAAGATATCTTCATTGGAGAATCCGCCGAAACCGGCGCCGAAATCGCTGTGTCCGAACCTGTCGTAATGCGCCCTTTTCTCATTGTCGCGTAAAACATCGTAGGCTTCAGCCGCTTCTTTAAAACGCGCTTCGGCTTCCTTGTTGCCCGGATTTCTGTCCGGATGGTTTTCAAAAGCAATTTTGCGGTAGGCTTTTTTGATTTCTTCGGCACCGGCGGAACGGTCCACCCCGAGAACTTCGTAATAATCTCTTTTGCTCATAATAATGCTGGGTAAGGTTGAGGTCTGGACAAAACAATGCCGACTTTGTTTGCACGCAGTCGACATCATATATTGCAAAAGCAATTATGCATTGGACTATCCAATACATATAAGCATTGTTTTTTAATCGTCAATAAGATTTTTTTGCAAATCTTCGCCTTCGCGGACAGGGGTGAAGTAATCCATATTTTCAGGAAGTATCTTGCCTGCGGCGATTTCACGCAAAGCAGTCACGCATTCCTTATTTTTTGTCGATACAAGCGGTTCATAGCCTTGACGGAATTGATGCACACGTTTGATTGCCATTTGCACAAGCAAAAAACGGTTGTTGATACGTTCCTGACAGTCTTCGATGGTAATGCGAGCCATGTTTTCCTCACTTTTTGCAAGAGGTTTATTTCCGCCCTTAAAAAGGGGTATTCTTCAATAAAGAAAAAAATTATTATGCTTAATGGTTCTTTTGTCAAGTTAAGTTTTTAAGGGCGTTCCCGATGTTTCAAGGGGCGTTTCAATGAATGACTTTACGGGGCTTGGAACCGGAACGGGCTTCGATATAGCCGTCCTGCTCCAATTTGTCGATAATGCGGCCGGCGCGGCTGAACCCGAGCCTGAATTTCCGCTGAAGCATGGAAATGGAAACAACGTCTTGGTCCGTGAGCCAGTCGAGAATGACATCATACATTTCATCGTACCCGCCGTCGTCTTCGTCGAAGTTCGGTTCAAGGGCTGTATCGCCGTATTTGCTGAAATCGACCTTGTAATCGGGACTGCCTTGTTTTTTCCAGAAATCAACGACAGCGCGGACCTCTTCTTCCGTGACGAAAGCGCCGTGTATGCGCTGGAGTCCCCCGGAACGGGGTTTATAGAGCATGTCGCCTTTGCCGAGCAGCGCTTCCGCCCCCGCGCTGTCCAAAATGGTGCGGGAGTCTATGGAGCCGGAAACTTGGAACGCTATGCGGGCGGGGAAATTATTTTTGATAAGCCCTGTGATGACATCGACACTGGGGCGCTGTGTCGCAAGGATGATGTGCATGCCGGCGGCCCGCGCCAGCTGTCCGAGCCGCGCGATTTGCCCTTCAACTTCTTTGCCTTTTTGCATCATGAGGTCCGCCAATTCGTCAACAATGATCACGATGAAAGGCAATTCCTGCAAGGAGGCGTTTTCAACGGCTTTAAGGCGTTCCGCCAAGGTTCCGTCCGCTTCCTTATCCTTGTTTTTGCGGACAAAAGCGTTGTATTCCGTGATGTTGCGCATGCCGAACGTTTCAAAAAGCTTATAGCGCTGGTCCATTTCATCGACAGCCCAAAGCAGCGCGTTGCGCGCCAAATCCATATCCGTCACCACGGGGTGCACAAGGTGGGGCAAGCCGTTATACATGGAAAGTTCCACCCGTTTCGGGTCGATCAGCAGCATTTGCACTTCATGGGGCTGCGCCTTGTAGAGTATGCTCAAAATAATGGAATTGAGGCACACGCTTTTTCCCGCGCCCGTCGCTCCCGCCACGAGCAAATGGGGCATATCGTCCATTTTTATGCTGACAGGCGTTCCGAAAATATCTTTGCCGAGCCCCAAGGTCAGCTTGGACTGCGATTCCGTGAACGCGGAATTTTGGATGATTTCTTTAAAACTGACAATCTGGCGTTTGTCGTTCGGCACTTCGACACCGACGGTATCCGTTCCCGGAATGGGGGCTTGTATGCGGACAGCCACGGCTTTGATAGCCATGGCTATATCTTTCGCCAGCGCCTCGAAGCGTTTGACTTTCACCCCGCGTTCCGGACGTATCTCATACATGGTGACCACAGGTCCGGGCAAAATTTCCGCAAGCTTGCCCATAACGCCGAAATCCGCAAGACATTCGATGAGTTTTTTGCCTTTTTCATCGAGGCTTTTTTGATTGGGAGCGTCTTTTTGTTCCGCAACAGGGGATAAAAGGTCCGCGGGAGGCAAATCCTTATTTTCAGGTTCTTCCTTATCGTCGGAAAAAAACGACCAAAAGCTTTTTTTCTTCAATTTTTCTTCTTTCGCTTTTTCGCCGTTTTCCTTGTTTTCTTTTTTGTCCTCTTTCGTTTCTTCTTCGGTTTCGTCATTGTCCGCGAAAGAAAGGGGCGAGCTTTTCAGTCCCAAAGGATCGTCTTCGCTCAGCTCGTAATCCGTATCGTCCTCGTCTTCGTCATAAACGGAAAGAAGGGGCGGGGGGGCGCTATCGTCGGCTTTTTCTTTTTTGAAAGGGTTTTTAAAGGATATTTTAAAAAAGTTTCCCGATTTTTCTTCGGTTTTTTCTTCATAATTAAAAACCGTATCGCCGCTTTTGCTGTTGTTTTTCACGCGCAGGACGAATTGGATGATTTTGCCGAAAAGATTGACCCATGAAATATGGAAGCATAATTCCATGCCCGCCATAAGGCAGAAAAGCCAGATGAAAGCGCTGCCGATAGGATTGAAATAAAGATGGAAGGTGGCATAAAGCCATGCGCCGCAAAATCCCCCTCCCTGCACGTCCCCGATGCCGATGCCGGTCGCTTCCGCAAAAGAAATGAAGCAAAGGGTTAAAATAAGGCAGCCGAGCATGCTGTACCATGGAATGATGACCCAGCGCACAATGAAGCCCAAACCCATTCCGAAAAAGAAAAGCACCCAGACATAGGAGGCTATTCCGAAAAAATCGTTGAGAAAACCGGATAAATACGCTCCGAACGTGCCGGCATAGTTTTTCACTTCATAGGACGAGCTGATAGACTGGTTCAGCGTGGGGTCGTTGATATTGTGGCTCCAGAGGCTGATCCCTATAAGCAGGCTTAAAAATAAAAAGAGCAAGCCCAAAAGCTCGCGTACATGTCTTGTGTTACGCGTAAGAACTCCGAAAAAGGAAAGGGGGTATCCCTTTCCTGAAACTGTATTTTTTATTCACGTCCGAGGTATTCGTCGTTTTCGGTATTGACTTTCACTTTGTCCCCGACTTTGACGAAAGCGGGAACCTGAATGACGACGCCGGTTTCAAGCTTTGCGGGTTTGGTGATGTTGTTGACGGTATCGCCTTTTGCGACTTCTTCCGTTTCGATGACGGCAAGAATGAGGGAAAGGGGAATTTCAATATCGATAGGTTCGCCGTTGTAAAGAAGAACGGAAACCTGCTGCGCTTCTTTCAGATAGCGTTCTTTGCCGCCGCAGAAATCCGCTTTCAGGTGGAGCTGTTCATAGGTGACCATATCCATAAAGACAAGATCGGTACCTTCTTGGTAAAGATATTGCATGTCACGCTGTTCAAGGTCGGGACGTCCGACTTTTTCGCCGGAACGGAACGTATTGTCTACAACGCGGCCGTTCAGGATATTGCGGAGTTTGGTACGCACCATCGCGCCGCCTTTTCCGGGTTTGAAATGCTGAAATTCAACAATTTCATAAGGTGTGCCGTCAAGTTCGATTTTTAAGCCGCGTTTGAAATCCGTAGTGGAATACATAATTGCTCCTTGATTCAATGTTTAGTTTTTAGCGTTATAACGTATTAGGGCGTCAACTGCAAGCAAATATGAATCAAGCCCGAAACCGGCGATAAGCCCGATGGAGGAAGAGGCTATCAGACTTTTGCCGCGCAAGCCGTCCGCCTCTGATTTCGCATTGCCGGAACGGGTCAGAATATTGCTGATATGCACTTCGACATAAGGGACCTTTATCCAGGAAAGACAATCGGCGAGCGCAAGGGAGGTATGGGTGAACGCTCCCGCGTTAAGCACGATGCCGGGAATTTCCCGGTTTAAAAATTCCGTGCGGGCTTCTTCCAGCCTGTCAATGAGCCGTCCCTCGTGATTGGATTGGAAATAAAGCGCTTCCAGCCCTTTTTTTCGCAGTTCCTCAAAAACGTATTCCATGCCCTGTCCGCCGTAAATGTGCGTTTCGCGTTTGCCGAGATGTCCGAGGTTCGGTCCGTTGATAATCAAAACTTTTTCAGGCATAAAATCTTCCTTGTGTTTTCTTTTGAAATGGTGTATAAAAATTATACAAATATGAACGGTTTTGTTTAAAATTACAAAGAGATAATCACACACATCTTTGCTGTTACCAGTATTTTATAACAAATGGGAACAATATGGGCAATATTAATTTTGAAGACTTTAAATTCCCCCGCCTTGTGCTGGAAGAAACGCTTTATACGCTCGGTCAGCTGAAAAACGCCGCTCCCGATTTTCCGCATATAGCCCTTGCGGGGCGTTCCAATGTGGGAAAATCTTCACTTATCAATGCGCTGGGGCGCAGGAAACAGCTTGCGAAAGTAAGTTCCACTCCCGGAAAAACCCGTTCCGTCAATTTATACAAAGTCGAACCGCACGGTTTTTATCTGACGGATCTGCCGGGATACGGGTATGCGAAACGCTCCAAGTCCGAACGGGAATTGTGGGCGGATTTGATTGAGAAATATCTTGTGGAATGTGAGAATTTAGCCGCAATGGCTATTTTGCTCGACTGCCGTTTGGAGCCGCAGGAGGCGGACAAGATGATGGTGCGGTTCGCCTTGGCGCATGCCGTGCCTGTTATTCCGATTTTGACAAAAGCCGACAAATGCACGCAAAAAGAACGCAGTGAGCGCATAAACCAATGGACGGTGCTTATTCCCAAAGGCGAGCCTGTCGCTGTTTCTTCGCAGACGGGTTTCGGTTTGGAAGCCGTATGGAAAAAACTTATCGGTGCTGCCGGACAATCGCGCTTTGTCGGTTCTCATGCGGAAGAAAGCGCCGGGCAGGAAGAAAAGAGCGCGGGCGTATATGAAGTTGTCGGAGTATCGATAGAAATACTTTCCGAAGAACCAAAAGAACAAAACGGGCAGGCGGGACTTCGGGAAGAGCGGCAGGCGGAAACAGCCGGACCCTTTGCCCGAGACCCTGAAAAACCCAAAAAAATCCGTACCAAGCGGGGGGCGGCGGCAAGGGAACGGGAAGCTTTGAAAAAAGCCCGGGCGGAAAAAGCGCGCATACGGGCGAAAGCGGAAAAATCAAGAGCGAAGCACAGGAAAAAAGAAAAGGAAAAATAATGCCGGACTTATCTCTTTTAAATTCAGCGCAGTATCAGGCCGTGACGGCGGGGAACAATCCTTTGCTCGTCATTGCGGGGGCGGGCAGCGGAAAAACCCGCACCATAGTATACAGGCTCGCCTATTTGGCGGAACGGGGCGTTGACCCCTATTCCATTCTGCTTTTGACGTTTACCAAAAAAGCCGCCCAGGAAATGCTGCACAGGGCGGCTTCCCTGCTCGGCTCCGATTTAATGGGCGTGCAGGGCGGAACATTCCACGCTTTTTCCTATGCGCTTTTGCGGCAGTTTCCCCCTTCCTGGGCGAAATCGAATTTGAGTATTCTGGACGGCGCCGACTGCACGGCAATTATCGGGCACTGCAAGGATGAAAAAAAGATAGGCAAGGGGGACAGGTCTTTTCCGAAAAATGCGACCGTTCACGGGCTTATCAGCAAGGCACGCAACAAAGAGCTGCCTCTTGAGGAAATTTTGCGCCGTGAAAGCCAGCACCTGCTCCCGCATGCGGAAGCCCTCTGCGAGCTTGAAACGCTGTATCACGCTTACAGGCGTGAGCATAACGTGCTTGATTATGATGATTTGCTTTTTGAACTGGAAGCAGGCTTAAAAGAGAACCCTGCGCTTTTGAAACGCATGCATGAACGCTTCCGCCATGTCATGGTGGATGAATATCAGGATACCAACATGGTGCAGGCTCGGCTCGTGCGTCTTTTGACCGGCGGGGATACGGCTGTCATGGCTGTCGGCGACGACGCCCAGTCGATTTACGCGTTCCGCGGGGCGAACGTGCAAAATATTTTGGAATTTCCGAAGCTTTTCCCCTGCTGTGAAATTGTGCGTCTGGAAGAAAATTACCGCTCCGTTCAGCCTATTTTGGATATTGCCAACGCTGTTTTGGAAAACGCGCCCGTCGGGTATCAAAAGCATTTGTTTTCTAAGCGCGGCTGTGAGGAAAACACGGTAAGCGTGCAGGTTGTGCGTCCTTTCAGCGACATAACGCAGGCGCGTATTGCAGCCCGCATGATAGACGGGCTTCTGCATACGGAGCAGGGGGCGGATATCGCCGTGCTTTTTCGGGCGGGGTATCAGTCTTATCATTTGGAAATCGAGCTGAACAAGCTCGGCATCGGTTTTAAGAAATACGGCGGGGTGAAATATACGGAAGCTTCCCATATCAAAGACGTGCTCTCTTATCTGCGTTTGCTCCTGAACCCCATGGATTTGCCGGCTTTTGAACGTATGGCGGGCTTGTGTAAGGGAATAGGCGCCAAAACAGCCCGCAAGCTTTTTGGTCTCGCCATGCAGGAGGATAAGGAAGCTTTGCGGAAAGCCTGTAAGAAATATCCTGATTTTTGGGCGGATTTGCAGCTTCTTATGGAAATGCGGAAAAACAGCGTTTCCCCCGAAAAGATGCTGCGTGCCGTGATCGATCAGTATCAGCCGCGTATGGAACTTCTTTATCCGGACGATTGGCCGCGCCGTCAGCAAGGTTTGGAAGAGCTTGCCGGCATTGCCTCAAGTTATGCGGACTTGGCGGTTTTCATGGCTGACTTGTCTTTGGAAAATCCGGACGAGGCGGAAGACGGGGACGACAGCAGGCAAAAAGTGGTCTTATCGACAGTCCATTCCGCCAAGGGCTTGGAATGGAAGCATGTTTTCATTCTCGATTTGGTGGAAGACAGGTTTCCCTCCCGCCATGCGATGGTCAGTGCGGAAGATTATGAGGAAGAACGGCGGCTTTTGTATGTTGCCTGCACACGGGCGAAGGACAGTCTGCGTTTGTTTGTTCCGCAAAATATTTTGCAGCGCGGGCAGGGTTTTGAGGAAAGGGCGGTGCCGAGCCCCTTTATTAAAGAAATCCCCCCCCGTTTATACGAAGAAGTGATTGAGCAATACGGCGGGGTGTTGGTTAAGCAGGGGCTGCAAAAAAGCCCTTTGCAAACCATGAAGCCTGACATCAATATTTTCGACAGTTTTAAAAACGCCATGGCTGAAAGCGGAGAGGAAACGGCGGGCGGACAGCGGGAAACGGATTCTGTTTTCTGCGCTGCGAAACCGAAAAGCGCAAACCCGGCGGTAAAACTCGGCTATTGCAGGCATAAGGTTTTTGGACGCGGCAAAATCATTGAAGAAGTCGATTCCGAAAAAGTGCGGGTGAATTTTACGGGTATCGGGCTGAAAGTGATTATGAAAGCCTATCTGACTTTTGAAGACTGAAACCGAGGCGGGATGTATGAGCGAAAAACGAAGCGGCGAAGACGGCATATTGGATTTAATTGCAAAATATTTTCCCAACCGGCACCCCCACATGCTCTTGGGGCGCGGCGACGACTGCGCCTTAATGACAGTGCCGCAGGCTGCCGCGCTCGGCAATTCGGCGCTTTTTGCCGTAACGTCCGATATTTTTGCGGAAAACGCCCATTTCCGCACATCGTATTTTACGGCTTCGGACATCGGGCATAAGGCGTTAGCCGTGAATATCAGCGATTTAGCCTCGAACGGTGCCAAGCCCTGCGCCTTTTCTTTCAATTTGACCCTCACCGAAAGGCAGGATCATGCGTGGCTTGAAGAATGCTTCCAAAGTATGGCGGACCTTGCAAATCGATACGATATGGTGCTGTGCGGAGGAGATTTGACCAAAGTTCCTCTGACCCGTACCAAGGAGAAAACGCAGGAAGGGCTCGACCCTCTGACGTTAGGCGGATTGAATATCGGCATTACCGCCTGGGGGACGTATGAACATGGTGGCGTTCCCCTCATGCGTCACCGTGCGTATGCAAAAAACCTTGCTGCGGAAAAAAATGCGGGGCGAAGCGTGCAGGCGGACCGTCCCGTGCAGGCAGGCGCATGCATGCGGGAGGGGGATATTCTTTTTCGTATCGGAGAAATCGGGCTTGCGCGGCTCGGACTTTTTTTGCTTGAAGAAACGCAGGACAAAGCGAAATGCGCGGAGAAATATCCCCATGCCGTCAATGCTCATCTGCGTCCTTCGCCCCTTGTGCGGGAAGGGCTTTTGCTTTCGCGGTTCGCAAAGGAATTTCCTTTGTTCGTCATGGATATTTCAGACGGGCTCATGCGGGATATTCCGCGTCTGCTTGCGCGCCAGGGGCTTGTTTTCGCAGATGAAAAGGCGTTCGGAGCCGACATTGTCCTGACGGAAGACACGCTTTCTTCCGAAGTGAGGGAATATTGCGGAAAAAACGGGCTCGACCCTTGTCTTTTCGCCTATAAGGGCGGTGAGGATTACGGACTGGCGGGCGTTTGCGCAAAAGAGGGATTTCCCGCTTTGCAGGCGTTTTGCAAAAAACACGCGGTGGAACATTTCCATGCGCTCGGTGCCGTCACAAACGGTGCGGTAACGTTCAACCGGCAAATTGCGGAGGAAGCGGGTTTTGACCATTTCCAATGAAAACAATGAAGCCCTTGCCGAAGTGATGAAAGATCTGCGCCCTTCTTTCTGGCGTCCTTTTTTGATCACTTCCTTACTGCTTTTGCTCGTGGTGGCGTTTATCACCGATTACAATATCCGCCAGTCCGAAGAAGTGCTCGGCGAACAAATGGCGGACAAGGGCATTCGCGCCATATGGCTTTTTGAAAATGTCCTTATGGATAAAATTCAGTTTAAAAGTACGGAAGTGCGCAATGAGTATATCCGCCATCTGGGCACGCAGGACGATTTTTCTTTTCTTGCCGTGACCGATAGCGAGGGGCGCTTTTTGGCGCACAGCGACATGAAAAAAATCGGTTCGTATCTGACTGTTTTCGATGCCGGGGAAGAAAGCGGTTTTTGGGAACGGGTGGAACATATTTTGCCGAGAACCGATGCGCAGGGCACGGCTTGGGGTTTTGTGAGCATCGGCAATGAACGGCTTTTTTTGGTTCACAGGATTTACGGCGAAAACTTCCGTCAGGGGAATTTGCGGTATCTGCATCCTGAAATTACGGACTTTATCAATAAAGATGAAGTCAGGCATGTTTTCGCCGCAATAAATTCCAAAACCCTGCAAAAAGACATCGCCGTGTACAGACGCAAGGCGTTCACCGTCGCTCTTTGGATTTTGGGGCTTTCTTCCGTTTCCATGTGGATGGTTTCCCTTGTCAATAAATTGGTCAGCAACAGGAAAGCCATACGCATAGCGGAAAAAACCATCGCTTCCATGCGGCGTGAAGTGCTTGAGCTTGAAGAAGAAGTCATTAAACGTGAAAAACTCGCCGCCATCGGGAATTTAGCCGCCGGCGTCGCCCATGAGATACGCAATCCCTTAAGTTCAATCAAGGGTTATGCCACGTATTTTTCAGGATATTTTCCGAAAGAAAGCAATGAATATAAGGCGGCGCAAATCATGGTGCAGGAAGCGGAACGCCTGAACCGTGTCGTGGGTGAACTGCTGGGAGTTTCCCGTCCTACCGATGTTAAAAAAGCGGAAATTCCCATTGACGGGGTATTGGATACGTGTATCGCCATTTTGCAGGCGGACGCGAAACAGCTTGGCATTGAGTTTCGGGTTTTCGGCAGGGGCAAGGTGCTGAATATCGACCCTGACCGTATCAAGCAGGCGGTTTTGAATATCTGTTTAAACGCCGTCGAGGCTATCCGCGATGAAAAGAAAACCCTGCGAAAGGAAAAGCGCTATCATATCGATATGACGGTAACGGAACAGGAAAAAAATTTTTGTCTGACCATAAAGGATAACGGTCCCGGAATTGACGCGGAACTTTTAAGCAGGATTTTCGACCCGTATTTCACGACGAAGAATGAGGGGACAGGTCTCGGTTTGAGCAATGTGCGGAAAATTTTGGAGGCGCACGGCGGTTCCATAGAGGCGGAAAGCCAGAAGGGGTTCGGAACCGTGTTCAATCTGTATTTGCCGAAGAGAGGATGAAAATATGCAAAAATCAACGCTGCTTATTGTTGATGATGATTACGCGCATAGGAACATGCTGAAACTTATGCTTGAAAATTGGCATTACCGCACTTTTGAAGTGGAAACCGGGGAAGACGCCGTGGACTTCGTGAAAAAGCAGGCTGTCGATTTGGTGCTGTGCGACGTGAGAATGACCAATATGGACGGGTTCGCCACGTTGCTCGCCATTCATGAGTGGAACCCCGCCATTCCGGTTGTTTTGATGACAGCATATTCTTCCGTGGAAAAAGCGGTCGAAGCAATGAAAATGGGGGCGTATTCCTATGTGACGAAGCCTTTGGATTTTGAAGTGCTTAAGGCCACGCTTTACAATGCGTTGGAACATACCCGCCTGAAAGAGGAAAACACGCAGCTGAAGCAAGCCCTCGGCATTGCGCAGACCATGCCTTTGGGAAAAAGCGCGCTTATGCGTTCTTTGCAGGAAATGATTGAAACCGTCGCTCCGAGTGAGGCGACGGTGCTTATCACCGGAGAATCCGGCACGGGAAAAGAGCTTGTCGCAAAAGCGATTCAAGCGAACAGTCTGAGAAAAAACCAAGCCTTTGTAACAATCAACTGCGCCGCCCTTGCGGAAAATTTGTTGGAATCGGAACTTTTCGGGCATGAGAAAGGCGCGTTCACCGGAGCGGACAAAATGCGCGAAGGGCGTTTTGTGCAGGCGGATAACGGCACGCTTTTTCTCGATGAAATCGGCGAAATGCCGCTCGCCCTGCAAGTCAAGCTTTTGCGGGTTTTGCAAAACGGCGAAATCCAGCGTGTGGGCAGCGATAAGGTGAAAATCGTCGATGTGCGGATTATTGCCGCCACCAACAGGAATTTGCAAAAAGAAGTGGAAGCCGGGCGTTTCAGGGAAGATCTGTACTACCGTTTGAATGTCATCGCTCTGGAAGTTCCGGCTTTGCGCGAGCGTAAGGATGATATTCCTTTACTTGCGCAGAAATTTGTGGAAAACTTTGCGCGTGCGAACAGGAAATCCATAAAAGGGTTCAGCCCTCAGGCCATGGACATGCTTATGCGGTATGATTGGCCCGGCAATGTGCGGGAATTGGAAAACGCCATGGAACGGGCTGTCATTCTCACTGTGGGCGAATACGTCACGGAAAGGAGTTTGCCTCTCGCCATTCAGCAGATGACGGGAAACACGGCAGCCGTGCCAAGCGGCATTCTTGCCAACAAATCCTTGGATGATATCGAAAAAGAAGCCATTTCCGCAACATTGGCGGAAACGGCGGATAATAAGAGCGAGGCGGCAAGACGTTTGGGAATCACCCGTGCGACCTTGCACAGCAAATTGAAAAAATATAACTTAGAATAGGGGTCCTTATGCTTTTGTTGGAAGGAAAAAGTGTTTCAAAGGCGCTGCGCGCGAAAGTGAAGGAAGAAATAGCCGCGCTTAGTTCCGCAGTCAAACGTGTTCCGGGGCTTGCCGTGATTTTGGTGGGGGAGGACCCTGCGTCCCAAGTGTATGTCCGCAATAAGGAAAAAGCTTGCGAAGAAGTGGGGATCACGTCCTATTCCTACCGTTTGCCCCATGACATAGGGCAGGAAAACCTGATAAAACTGATCAGGGAACTGAACGCCGATGATAGGGTCGACGGCATTTTGCTGCAGCTTCCCTTGCCTGAGGGGCTGAATACGCAAGCCTGCCTGCAAGCCATCGATCCCCGCAAGGATGTCGACGGTCTGCACCCTGAAAACCAAGGCAGGCTCGCTTTGGGGCTCAAGGCTCTTCGTCCGTGCACACCGGCGGGAACGCTTTTTTTGCTTGATTATTATAAATACGATTTGGAGGGCAAGAACTGCGTCGTGCTTGGCAGAAGCCATTTGGTGGGACGTCCCCTCGCCATGATGCTGAATGATAAGACCATGAATGCGACAGTGACCATGTGCCATTCAAAAACCAGAAATTTAAAAGAGATTTGCCGGCAAGCCGATTTTATTTTTTTGGCGATCGGCAGACCCCGTTTTCTCACTCCCGATATGGTCAAGGAAGACGCCGTGATTATCGACATAGGCATCAACCGCACGGAAGACGGGCTTTGCGGCGACGCGGACTTCAAAGCGTTGGAGGGAAAAGTCGCCGCCATGACGCCGGTTCCGGGAGGAATCGGGCTCATGACCATTTCCCAGCTTCTTGAGAACACCATGCAGGCATGGAAATACGCAATGGGTTTAATTCGGCTTGAAGATTTGGCATAAGGATATGTTGCCGTAAAAAAGACGGTATTTAAAAAAGGGCATTTGCTATGGCACGGAAAAAATCTTTGGCGTTTCGCAGGGAACAGGCGCGAAAAATTCAGGAGGGGCTGCAAAAACGGTATCCTGAGCCGGAAACGCATTTGCACCATGAAAACGCATGGGAGCTTTTGATTGCGACCGTGCTTTCCGCCCAGTGCACGGACGCGCGGGTGAATATGGTGACGCCGAAACTTTTTGCAAAATGGAAAGACCCGTTCAGTCTTGCGCGGGCAAATATCGCCGATGTGGAAGAGATAATACGGTCTACCGGTTTTTATCACAACAAGGCGAAAAATATCGTGGCGGCGGCAAAGCTTCTTGCTGAAAAATATCAGGGTGAAGTGCCGCGGACCATGGAAGAGCTGGTCAGGGTTCCCGGCGTGGCGCGCAAGACCGCCAATGTTGTTTTATATACGGCTTTCGGAATCAATGAGGGGTTGGCTGTCGATACTCATGTGAAACGTATCAGTCACAGGCTCGGGCTTACGGCTTCCCAAGACCCCGTGCAGGTGGAAAAAGATTTGATGGAAATTTTTCCGCGGGAGGAATGGGGCAATGTCAATCACCGTCTTGTGTGGTTTGGAAGGCAAGTTTGCGATGCAAGAAATCCGAAATGTGCGGAATGTGAATTTGATACGCTTTGCCCGAAATACGAACCGAAAAAAACAGGCTGAACAGCTTGCTTTTTGTTTCATTGTCACCGTATGGGTTCTGCGGCTGTCTTCTGAATTTGCTGCCGTAAAAGGTGAAATTGCGTACAGAGAAAGCTGTCTTCAGTATCATAGTTAATGATATGGAGCGGTTCCGTTTAGCATGCACAAGGTTTTATACGACCTTGATTTAACCCGATTTGAAGATTTGTTTTTATTTTCGGAAAAAACAGTTTTTTTTATCTCAGGGAATAATTCCGAATGCCTGCAAATACACAGGTTGTTTTTTATCGGTATGCCCCGTCCTTTTCTAAGTATAATCACATAATGAGATATGAAATATCTTTTTGACAAAAGCGGTTAGCCGTTCTACGTCAGCAGTACGGCAAAAATGCGTCTTGGAGAGAAAAAAGATACACTGTGCCGAAAATCGGCAATATGCTCAATGCTGCGAACTCTCAAAAACAGACAGCGAAAGCTGTTTCGTTTTTTAAAAGAGAGCAAAAAATATGGGAGAGCGATACAAAGGGGGAACGTCCGTTCCCCCTTTAATAGAGCGTATCTTTATAAGCGTTCAATGACTTTATCAGTTATTTCAATGGTATTGCACAGGGTTTTGCCCTCTTCCATGATATCGCCGGTCCTGAATCCGTCCTGCAATGTTTTGCGGACGGCATTTTCAATGCACAGGGCTTCTTTTTCGAGGTCGAATTCATGAAGAAGCATCATGGATACCGATAAAATCGTCGCAAGGGGATTGGCTTTGTTTTGTCCTGCGATATCGGGGGCGGAACCGTGGATTGGTTCGTAAAGCCCCGCATATTCGCTGCCGAGGCTGGCGGAGGCGAGCATGCCGATGGAGCCGGTGATGACGGCGGCTTCGTCGGAAAGGATGTCGCCGAAAAGATTGCTCGTGACAATGACGTCAAACTGGCTCGGGTCGCGCACAAGCTGCATGGCGGCATTGTCCACATACATGTGGCTGAGGCTGACTTCCGGGTATTCTTTGGAAACCTCGATGACCACTTCGCGCCATAAGCGGCTCACGTCAAGCACATTCGCCTTATCGACGGAGCAAACTTTTTTCCTGCGTTTCATGGCTGCTTTGAATGCGATATGGGCTATGCGGCGTATTTCGTCTTCATCGTAAATCATGGTATTGAAGCCTGTGCGTTTGCCGCCGCGGACTTCAACGCCGGCAGGCTTGCCGAAATAAATGCCTCCGGTCAGCTCACGGACAACCATGACGTCCAGTCCCTTGTCCACAATGTCTTTGCGCAAAAGGCACGCGCCGGACAGTTCGGGGAAAAGGCGGGCGGGGCGGAGATTCGCAAACAGTCCCAAAGCCTTGCGGATTCCGAGCAAGCCTTTTTCAGGACGGATTTCAGGGGCGATGGTGTCCCACTTGGGTCCTCCCACGGCTCCGAGCAAAACGGCGTCCGCTTTCCTGCACGCTTCAACGGTCGCTTCCGGAAGCGGAGAGCCCGTTTCATCTATGGCGATACCTCCGATAAGCACATGTTCCGTGCTGAATTCATGGTTGAATTTCCGTGCCGCCGCGTCAAGGACCCGAAGCGCCTGTCCGACGATTTCAGGTCCGATTCCGTCACCTGCCATTACTGCGATGTGTTTTTTCATAAATGCCTCTATTTTTCAATTCGTTTTAGCAGTTTGTCAAGGATTTGTATGAAATGACCGAGTTCTTGCTCGCTGATGGTGAGGGCGGGAAGCAAACGCAAAACTGTTCCTTGGGTAAGATTTATGACAATGCCTTCTTCAATGAGGCTGTTCCAAAGGGTTTTGGCGCTTTCTTCGGAACAGGTGAGCTGAATGCCCCGCAGCAGTCCGAAGCCGCGCACCTCTTTTATCCACGGGCTTTTCAGCGCCATGATGTTTGTTTCAAGATAGTTGCCGAGGTGTTCGGCGCGTTCCGCCAATTTGTCCCGTTCCATGATTTCAAGAACTTTTGCGCCGGCTTTCGTCACCAGCGCGCCGCCTCCGAAAGTTGTGGCATGGGAACCGGGAACGAAAGCTTTGGCTATTTCGTCCGTCGTCATCATGCAGCCGAGGGGAAGCCCGTTGGCAAGGGCTTTTGCATTGGTAATGACATCGGGCCTGACATCGTAGTGCTGGAAAGCCCACCATTTGCCGGAGCGGCAAAGCCCTGCCTGCACTTCGTCAACCATGAAGAGAATACCGTTTTTACGGCAAAGTTCCTGCACTTGTTCCACATATTCCGGGCTAAGACAGTTCACCCCGCCCTCGCCTTGGATGATTTCGATAAGCACCGCGGCTGTTTTATCGGTAACCGCCTTTTTGAGGGCTTCGATATCATGCCATGCGGCCTGCACGAAACCGTCGGTTCTGGGGCTGAAACCGTCCAGATATTTTTCCTGTCCCGTGGCGGCGAGGGTCGCAAGGGTGCGTCCGTGGAAAGCGTGGCTGAACGTGATGATTTCATAGCGTTCCGTGTTTTTTACCCGCTGCTGGTAACGCCGTGCGATTTTGATCGCCGCTTCATTGGCTTCCGCTCCGGAATTGCAGAAAAACACCTTGTCCATGTGGCACGTTTTCAAGAGGCGTTCCGCCAAGTCAAGCTGTTCTTCCTGATAAAACAGGTTGCTGACGTGGATAAGCTTTTTTGCCTGTTCGCCGATGACTTCCGCAAGTTCTTCGTTGCAATGCCCGAGGGCTGTCACGGCTATGCCTGATAAAAGGTCGAGATATTCCTTGCCGTCGACATCCCACATCTTGCTTCCTTTCGCACGGGAAACACTGACGGGGTAACGACCGTAGGTCCTGCACAAGAGTTTTTCCTCTCTTGCTTTCAACGCTTCAAAACGTGTCATTTCACAGCTCCGTTTTTACAGTTCGATTTAGAAATTCAAGCGTTCAATGTTTTTTTGAAAGCCTGAGCCATTGCGTCAATGGTTTGGGTGAAGACCAAACTTTCTCCGGTGTATACTGACAAATCCGCGTTCGCTTCGCCCACTTCGCCGATTTGGTAGCAGTGGTTTTCAAAAAGCTTTTCAAATTCAGCGCACTTGCCTGGCTCGACTTCCGCAAGGAAACGGCTTGCGCTTTCGCTGTATAGGATTTCCATTGTGGTCATATCTTCTTCCTTGCCCGCTTTTTCAAGGTCGACTTTTGCGCCGAAAAGACCGCCTATGCACATTTCCGCAAGGGCGACGGCAAGTCCGCCGTCCGAAAGGTCATGGCAGGCTTTGACGAGCTTCTGTTCCGCCGCTTTGTGGAAAGCGCGGTAACGGGCGAGGGCGGAACCGGAGTCGACTTGGGGGACGCGTCCGCCTTTAATGCCGAGTTCGTCGAACGCTTCGCTGCCCGCCATTTCGTTTTTCGTATAGCCGAGCAGATAGATTTTATTGCCTGCGGCTTTGAAATCACTGGTCACCGCATTGTTGACATTGCCGATTTTGGCAAGAACGCTGAATAAGACCGTGGGCGGAATGGAAATTTTCTTGCCGTCGCCGATATAGTCGTTTTTCATGGAATCCTTGCCGGAAATGCAGGGCACTCCGTAATCCAGGCAATATTTGCCAAGGGCTTCGCAGGCGCGCACAAGCTGGGCGAGTTTGTATTCGCCGTCCGGTGTTTTTTCCGATTGGATAGGGTCGCACCAGCAGAAATTGTCACAGCCCGCCATATGGTCGGGGTCTGCGCCCGCGGCGACGGCGTTGCGGACGGCTTCGTCAAGGGCGTTCGCCATCATGTGGTAGGTATCGTAATCGCTGAATTTCGGACAAATACCGTTGGAAATGACAATGCCCGCCTCATCTTCGAGCACGGGGCGCAGGACAGCCGCGTCGGCGGGAGCGTCCTGCTTTTTGCCGACAAACGGTTTGACGACGCTTCCACCTTTCACTTCGTGGTCGTATTGTCGGACAATGTTTTCTTTGCTGCAAATATTGAGGCGTCCGAGCATTTTAAGTAAAAATTCCGCTTTGTCGTTGGTATCTGGCATTGCCACTTGGTTTTGCATTTGGGTTTGTTCCGCTTTCCAAACCGCTTTCAGCCGCATTTGAGGCAGACCGTTGTGCATGAAGTCCATAGGCAGGTTCGCAACGGGTTTTTTGCCGTAAAAGACTTGGAAATAGCCGGTATCGGTAAATTCGCCGAGGCATGTCGCTTCAACGTCCATATGTTCCGCCAAGGCTAAAAATTCCTGCAATTTATCCTGAGGAACCGCCAGGGTCATACGCTCCTGGGCTTCGGAAAGAAGAATTTCCCAAGGCTGAAGTCCGTCGTATTTCAACGGGGCTTTGGATAAATCCAAACGGCAGCCGCCTGTGGCTTCGCTCATTTCGCCGACGGAAGAAGAGAGCCCTCCGGCGCCGTTGTCGGTAATCGCGTGGTAAAGTCCCAAATCCCTTGCGCGGATAATGAAATCGTACATTTTTCTTTGGGTTATGGGGTCGCCTATTTGTACGGCGGTCGCCGGGCTTTCCTCATGCAGTTCTTCGGAAGAGAATGTCGCCCCGTGTATGCCGTCTTTGCCGATACGTCCGCCGGTCATCACAATGGCGTCGCCGGCTGCCGGGATTTTTTCAAACCCGTTCATGCCGTGGAGCCTGCGGGGCATAAGTCCGACAGTGCCGCAATAGACAAGGGGTTTGCCAAGATAGCGTTCGTCAAAGACAATGGCTCCGTTCACAGTCGGTATGCCGGATTTGTTTCCTCCGTCTTCAACTCCTTTGCGCACCCCTTCCATGACGCGGCGGGGATGCAGGAGGCGGGAGGGCATTTTGTCCGCATGGAAAGGCGAAGCGAAACAAAAAACATCGGTATTGCAAATAAGTTCCGCTCCCATGCCTGTTCCCATAGGGTCGCGGTTCACGCCCACGATGCCGGTCAACGCTCCGCCGTACGGGTCGAGGGCGGAGGGGCTGTTGTGGGTTTCAACTTTGATGCAGACGTCGTAATCGTCATTGAAAGCCATGACTCCCGCGTTGTCACTGAAAACGGAACGGCAGAAATCATTGTCGCCAAGGCGTTTTCTGATAGTGGCTGTCGGGGTTTTGATATAGGTTTTGTAAAGGCTGTCGATATGTTGGGTCTTGCCGGTTTCCGTGTTCACATATTCTATTTTGGCGGCAAAAATCTTATGTTTGCAGTGTTCGGACCATGTTTGGGCGAGCACTTCCAGTTCCGCGTCCGTTGGATTTTCGGGCAAACCGAACTGCGCCCTGTCTTTTTTGGTTTCGTCTTTTGCGTAAAAATTCTTGATGATAAGCATTTCTTCCAGCGTGAGCGCGAGGGTGTTTTTACGGCTGTAATCGATAAGTTCCGCGTCACTCATGCCGAGGAGCGGAATAATGCGGACCGTATCCGAAGCCTTTCCGGTGACTTTTGAAGCCTGCGCTTCAAAGCCCGCTTCTTTCGCCCATTCTTCCCTGCTTTTTATGCGCAGGCGTTCGATAAGTTCGTTGGCAAGCAGATCCCTGCCGATTTTTTCCGCTTCGGCTCGGGTTATTTTGCCCCACAGATGGTATTGCTTGGCGGTGTAAACCTTGAGGGTGTCCCTTTCTTTTCCGAGCACGAGGGCGGCGGTGTTCCTTGCCGTGTTGCCTTCATTGTCCGTTACGCCGGGACGGAAGCTTACCTCAAGTATGAAATCGGCGTCGGACGGGCTCGGCTGAAGGCTTGCGCTTTGCAGAACCGGGTCGTGCATAACGGCTTTTTCAAGGAGCAAACCCGCTTCTTCTTCGCCGATACCGTCAAAAGTAAGAACTTTCACCATACGTACGGTATCGATATTGAAGCCGAGCGCTTCTTTTATTTCTTCCGCAACTCTGCGTCCTACCGGGTCCTGTTGATTTTCCTTGACACGAATTTCCAAACGTAAAAGACTCATAATCCACCTTTTTGGGTTTATGCCTTGCGGCTATTTCTTTCTTTCTTTTATATAGGTTATCGCTTCCGCTAACATGGTTTTGTATGTTCCCGAAAAGCCCTGCAAATGTTTTTCCGCTTCGTCCAAATAGGTTTGGGCGAGTTCGCGGGTTTTTTGCGGATAGCCCGCGTCAATGATTTTTTGCGCGATGGTTTGCAGTTCCTGCTCGCTGAATGTTTTTCCTTCGGTTTTCGGGATGTTTCGCCCTGCAAAAACGGGGTTGGAAATATTTTGAAATTTTTGGATGAAATCGGCTCGTTCGCTTTCAGTGAGGCTTTGCAGATACATATGGACAGGAGGCGTGCATTTTCTTTCCCTGAGGTCGCCGCCGGAAGGTTTGCCTATTATTTCTTCGGGAGAAAAATCAAGGGCGTCGTCCACAATCTGAAACGCCATGCCGAGATTTAAACCGAAATCACGGGCGGCGGCGACATCTTTCGGGGCGGCACCCGCCATAACGGCGCCCACTTCGCAGGCGGAGCGGATGATCCAAGCCGTTTTTCCTTCGATGACGGCAAGATATTCTTCGGCATTGTCCGGAATTTTTCCGGTAAGATTGATTTCTTCGATTTCGCCGTTTGCCGTTTTGAGCAATGCGTCGGAAATGATACTCATAAGCGCCGTGTTTTGAAATTCCGCCATTTGCTTGTTGCCCATGGCGAGCAAGGCGTCTCCCGCCAAAAGGCAGGGGCGGACGCCGAATTTCACGTGGCTTGCGGTTTTGCCGCGTCTCAGTTCCGCATTGTCAAGCACGTCGTCATGCAGAAGGCTTGCGACATGGAACATTTCCAGAACAACGGACGCATCGTATACGGAGAGCTCCGGATGGGTTATTTTTTGTTCCGTTTCAAGAAGATTGTACCATAAGAGCGTCAAGACGGGGCGGAGTCTTTTTCCGCCGGATAAAAAAGCGTAGCTTGCGATCTCCCGCACGGAAGAGGGCAGTTTTTTCGTCACGTTTTCCAATGCGTTCGCAATGCCGTTTTGTTCCTGCGCGATAAACCGGGTAAATTCTTTCATGTGCCGCCTGATCAAACCAAAGGTATTTTTTGTTTCCAAGGAGCGAGAATAGCATAAAGCCCTTTATTTCGCAAGCAAAACAAAGGGCTGTAATTAAAATATGTCAAAGGGGGTTCATTTAAAAAGCGTTGAGCAGATCTTATGTTTTTTCACGGTGTTTCGCGCGGCATTTTTCGCAGATACCGAGCAGGATATGCCGGTGGTCCAGGAGGGTGAAGCCGTTTTTTTCCGCAATTTCTTTTTGGTATTTTTCAATTTCCGGCAGGTGAAATTCTATTGTTTTTCCGCAGGCTGTGCAGACCAAATGGTCGTGGTGCTGTTTTCCTATGCAAACTTCGTAGCGGGCGAAGTTTTCCCCCACATGCAGTTCTTCCGCAAGCCCCACTTCGCACATGAGCTTGATTGTGCGGTAAACGGTCGTCTGTCCTATGCCCGGATATGTTTTGCGCACTTCCTGGCAGATTTCTTCCAAAGAATGATGACCCTGCATGCAAAAAAATATTTTTGCGATATTGACACGCTGTTTCGTGGTGTTTAAGCCCCGCTGGCTCATAAGCGCAAGAAAATGATTCAAGTCATTTTCCATTACGGGATCATGGGTGTTTTTTCCGATATTTTTTTGCATGGCTTGTTTTAACCGGTCGTGCCTGATAAAATGTGTTTTTTTTGTTTATAAGATTTTTAAAATAGTGTCAAACCGAGGGGGAAGATTAAAAAATAACGGTTAATGGCTGCGCTGCCGCTTGCTTTTTGGGCGGGAGGCATTATAGTATTATCAATGTTCGGCAAAATTGTTCTTTTTGCTGAAAAAAAACAGACGGTTTGCAATATATTTTAAAAACGAAAAAAGAGGATATGGATATGAAGATCGCAGCGACCTATCAAAACGGCATGATTTTCCAACATTTCGGACATTCCGAGCAATTCAAGCTTTACGATGTTGAAAACGGAAAAATAACGGACAGCCGCGTTGTCGATACCAACGGGCAGGGACACGGGGCTTTGGCTGATTTTTTGGCAAAATCCGGCGTGAACGTGCTGATTTGCGGCGGTATCGGCGCAGGAGCCCAAAATGCTTTGGCAGAAGCCGGCATACAGCTTTTCGGAGGGGTTTCGGGCATGGCTGATGAAGCGGTTGACGCGTATCTTGCGGGCTCGCTGAAATTCAATGCCGCTGTTTGCTGTTCTCATCACGATCATGGGCACGGGCATTCCTGCGGAACGCACCTGTGCGGGGCGGATAAGCACGGTTGCTCCGGAAACAGCTGATCCCGCATGATGCTTTTTTGACAGCTTTTCACCGTATTCATGAAAGAGGATAAAAGCGTTTGTTTTTTATCCTCTTTTTCTTTTTTACGCTTTTTCTTTTGACAGAACGCGTTTTTAATTTTAGAAAATCCTCTTAACTTTTGCATATTTTTTTATTTTAGGAACAGAAACGATACTTATGATTTCTCAAAATACGTTTAAAGCCCATGCCAAAAGTCTGCTGCATTTGGGTATGCCCATTTTACTGGGGCAGCTCGCGCAAATGTCCATGAATTTCGTAGACACCGTCGTGGCGGGCATGGCGGGAACGGCGCACATGGCAGGCGTTTCCATCGGCGGGGCGATATGGACACCGCTTTTGCTTTTCGGGCAGGGAATCCTTATTCCTATCGGTCCGCTTGTGGCGCAAGGGCTTGGCGCGGGAAAAAAGGAAAGTTTGAACCGTTTTTGGCGGAACGGCATTTGGATAGCGTTTTTGCTTTCCGCCTTTTTGATTGCGCTTTTCACGCTCGCTTCTTATTTTTATGTGCGATCTGCGAAAATCGACAAGGAAATGGCGCAGATCGCTTCTGAATATTTATTTTACATAAAATGGGGCATGCCGGCTTTCCTGCTTTTTTTTGTGACCCGTTTTTTTATGGAAGCGAAGTCATATACGCGTCCCGCCATGATTGCGGGTTTTGCGGCTTTATTTTGCAATATTCCGCTGAATATGATTTTTGTGTTCGGATATTTCGGTTTTCCCGCCCTCGGCGGAGCCGGCTGCGGGCTTGCGACGGCGGTTGTTTGCTGGATAATGTTTTTCATCATGTTTTATTATTTGAAAAAATACAGTCCCGGCACGTTTAAAATCGTCAGGCCCAACATGGTCGTCATGAAACGGGTGGTGCGTCTGGGGCTTCCCATCGCGTTCGCCCTGCTTTTGGAGGTTTCGTCTTTCTCGCTCATTTCCTTATTGATTTCCCCCTTGGGCAAAGTTACGGTTTCAGGACATCAGGCAGCCATGACGACAAGCGGCTTGCTTTTCATGTTTCCCCTTTCCCTTGGCACCGCAACCAGTATTTTGATCGGCAGGCACGTGGGGGCGGGCGATTTGGTTAAAGCCAAAGAAACACGGCAGTCGAGCGTGCTTATCGGGGTTCTTATCGGTTTTGTCAGTTTATGCGGCATGGTTTTGTTCCGGGAAGAGATTGCGAAACTTTATTCCCAAGACCCTATGGTGATAGCGCTTGCAGGCAGCATTCTGATTTTTACGGCGATATACCAGATTCCGGACTGCGTGCAAATGGTTGTTTTGTCCGTTTTGCGCGGTTATAACGACACCAAGGCTATTTTTTACATTTGCTGTTTCTCGTACTGGGGCTTGTCCGTGCCGATCGGGTATGCGCTCTGCTACACTGATTTCATTGTCAAACCGTTGGGCGTGTATGGGTTTTGGATTGCCCTCATTTTAGGTTTGCTTTGTGTTTGCTTATTGGTGAATTTGCGGGTGCGCCATTTGGAAGGACTGACTTTGGAACAGGTGAAAGCGAAAATCAGCAGATGACGCATATGAGATGACGCGTTATGATTTGATAAGGGTATAAGGGAATTTTTGCGTTTTATTTTGCCCGCCAATATAAGATGTTGTCCAGGATAACCGGTTCGAGAGCGTCTTCGTCATAAAGCCATGACAGATAGGAACGGAGCACGGAACCTGTGACCGTGTATTGGGCGAACGTCATATTCAGTCCGTAATGGTTGAAAACGCCTTGCAAAAGCATGTCAAAATGTTGCGGCGTTTTGCAGAGCGTTATGATCAGCCTGCAAACGTCAAGCACGGATTTGCGGTTTATTGCGGCAAGCTCTCGTATATCGGCGAAAGGTTCGCCGTGGGCGGGCACAAAAAGTTTCGCTTCCAGCCGTTCCGCTGTTTCAAGGCTTTTGAAATAGCCTTCCAGACAGTAATTATAGCCGATGCCGTATTTTTCCAAAATATGCGGAGGACAAAGTTCGTCGGCGGTAAACACGATATTGTCGGGCGTGCGCAGTCCGATCATGAAAAGGCTGTGCCCGGAAAAGGGGATGATTTCAAAATCCTGAGGCAGGGGAGCGTTTTGTATCGGGGTGACTTTGCTGTTTTCCGCCGTGAAAAAGACGCCTTGCAAAGCCCTTGGCGGATACGCCCCCCAAAGCGCCATGCTTGAAAGCAGCGTGTTTTCAATGAACATGCAATCCATGCCGTTGGCATAAACAGGAATGTCGAATTGTTTTTGCAGCCACGCGTTGGCGCCGATATGGTCGGCATGGCAATGCGTGTTGATGACAGCTTTCGGCTTCCAATTGTTTTCTTCGAGGCGTTTCGCAATTTTTTTGCCTGCGCGGGTGTCGATTCCGGTATCGATGATCCATGCTTCGCCATTTTCAACATATAAGCCGGTATTGCTGGGGCTTGCGATATAGTAGGTGTTTTCAGCCACTTGTATACATTCATACATAAGAAAATCCTTTTTCGGGAATATTAACAAAAAATAAGCACTATGTAAAATAGTGCTTATCGGCAAAAGATGAAGAACAAAAGGATTAAGGATATGAAAGGAAAGGGAAATTTAGTTTGTTTGCAGTTTTGTCATGGCTTTTGAAAGGCGTGCGGCTTGGAGAGGGTCCATGTATGAAAAGATTTCGCCGGACTGTTTGCTTTTCATGCCGTTCAGAATGCGTACGGCGATTTTTTCATCAAGAGTTGAAAGGGCTTCCGCCGCTTTTCTCGGTTTCATGGCCGCATAGGTTGCGATAAGGTGGGTGTATTTGGTATCTTCCACGCTGTTTGCTTCCTGCACCATGTTGCCCAGTTTGTTTTCCAGCTGGTTGAGTTCCTGCATGCGGGAATTCATTTGTTCCTGCAAGGAAAGGAGTTCTTCTTCCTTTTGGTTGAGCTCCGCTTCTTTGTAGCTCAAAACATCAGGGGAATCATAGGGCTTTTCCACTTTCGGGGTGGGAATCATCGTTGTTGTCTGGCGTTGGTCGGGACGCAGATACTCGCCCGCATTCGGTTCTTCGGCATGGGCTGTGCCTACCAAACTGAAAGAAAAGGTTTTTTCCTGCTTATAGTTCGGTTTTGCGCTTTCAAGGGATTCGTTCAGCTCTTTTTTCGCTTCTTCGCTTGGTTCCTGAATGGAGCTTTCAAGCAAAGCATGGCGGGTTTGGCTTTGTTTCGCTCCGATGGTCGCCATGGAAGCCTGCACAAGCATATCGGCTTTCACGCCGTCGGCGTTGTCGGCGAGATAACGGGCTTTTGCTTTGTTTTGATTGTTGATTGCGGCAATGGTTTTATTTTCTGATGACTGCGTCGCGCTGTCGGAAACCTGACTGTCTGCGGGCGTGTCAATTTTTTGAGAAACAATGATTTCCTGATTGGCTTTTTTTAGAGCGAGGCGCTGCTGTTCCCTTGCCTTTGCGAGGGCTTCCGCTTTCGGGTCGGCGGGGTGTTTTACGCTTTCAAAGCTGAAAAGGGTTCCGCCTGCAAGAATGTATGCGCCAAAAACTAATTTCACAAGACCGAGACCTACGACAAAGCAACAAATATTAGTAAGTCTGCGTTTTGAATCGAATGCTTGCAATTTCATCTAAGTTCCTCTGCTCTTTTAGTTGTTCTTCTTTTTTGTAAAGCTCAAAGTGTTTTTCTTTGAGTTTTTCCATAACTTTTCTGTCTTTTGCTTTTTCCGCCAGCTCGATACGGGTTTGTTCAATTCTGGTATCAAGCAGGGCGATGTTTTTTTGCGTTTGCTGTATGTCTTGACGTATCGCCTTGATATAGTTGTCAATAAGCCAACGCTCACCCGTTTCATGAACCGGGGTTTTGCTGAGTTTTTGTTCTTGGAAAAGCTCATCTTGTTTCAAGCCTGCGAGGCGGTTTTCCGACATTTGCTTTTTTGCGCCAAGGTCGGCAAGTTTGGCTTTCACCTCGTTCTCAAGCTGTTCCTTGTATTGGAGAACTTTTTCCAATGCGAATTTGAACCCTGCCATGTTTTTTCCTTTATCCTTGCCTTTGATATAGCATATTGAGTGCCAAAAAATAAAAATCATTATATTTCAAATAGATAAATATAAAAAAATAAAAAGGAAAGGCAAATGAAAAACAAATTCCGTCCAAAAACTGACAGGAAACGGGGAAATGTTTTTTAAGTTGACAGCGTATGCTTAGAATGCTTTTAGGTCTTCATACCAGCTTCTTGCTTCCATGTTTGAAGATTGATAGGATCTTTCAAAATGCGGGTACAATTCTTTATAGGTCAGCTCATTTTGGATAATTGTTTTTAAGTCGCTTGTTTCAAGTGGAATAATTTTTAGACCTTGAACAAAATGACTATTATCTGAGTTATCATACCATGTATAAAATTTACGCAAACGAAAATCAGAAATAACATTAATATAAAGTTTATTGCTGACAAATACGGAATAAGATTTTAAGTTGTTATTTCTCAAAATGTGTTGTCCAAGATGTCTTGTAACGGGTTCAAGTTCCATTGCTCTTTGTGAATTAGCATTGGCAAGTGTGGCTTCCAACAGCAGACTATGGGAAGGATAATGGGGTGTTTCCTGATATTCATAGACAATATCAGCTTCACCGCCCCCTGCATGCGTTTTGGGCAATAAATCTGCTTCCAATGACAATTTCATATAATCTAAAATCTTTCCTTGCCGTTCACATACTTTATACCATATTATACCAAGAATATATTCAAAAATTGTAGGAATATCGGCGTTGTCTGTTACATATTCATTAATTTTTTCGTCTTCTCTGTTTTCAAAATATTCTAACAGCTGAATAAGATTTTCATTGCTGAATTTCTCATCAATCATTTTATTGAATTTTTTATATCTATATTGCTCTACTGCCGATTGGGCTTCACTTACTGTTTCCGCATCAATATGTAATTCTTCATTAACCGCTGAAATAAAGTCTTGCTCATTAAAAGAAAGTTCCGGAAAAATATTGTTTAAAGGAATATTATCATGCAGCGTATTTGTTTTAGTAAAAGCATATCGCAATAAATCAGATTCAAGATTTTTAAAAATATGTTTGGGAATAATATCCAGTTTAACCGTACTGTCTTCAAAAAGGACAATATCCGTATTTTTTATATAACGTCTATTTAAATCAAAATAGTCCGCAAGAGTTGCTTTTGCTTTAAATAAATGCATGAATCGGAAAAAGAGCTTTTTTAATTCTGTTTCATTTTGCACAGAAGTAAAAACAGTATCATTCAAAAGTTCCCGTCCACTACTTTTTATTGCCCTTTCGCTTTGGCTTGAAAATAAAAAAGACCGCCAATATTTCCCTATTGTTATGTCTTTTGTAGCTTTATAAAGAGGAAAAATATCTTCCTTGCCCAAAAGAAAAACTTTTTTTAACTCCAAATAAAAAGGATAATATGCTTTGTCATAAGTTCTGCTTTTTCGGTTAATTCCAACAACACAAATAAGTTCTTTGTTTACAGGGGTATTTAAAAACAATGTTTGCGCTTCGAGATAGTTATCCATTGAAAACAGTATTTCAATAATAAGGTCGTCAATAGTTTTTTGATTATTTCTAATTTGTATAATACCTTCTGCTATTTTTTCTGTTGAAAATTGATTTATGCAAAGTGGAAGTAGGAATGTAAATTCTTCATAAGTCAAATATTCGAATTTTGACAATAAAAATAATAAAACAAAATAAGGACGAACATATTCCCCCTCAAATTCGTTGTATGTTTTTAGCATTTGCATAAAATAAATATAACTGTCTTGCGGAATACTTAAAATATTATCAGCCGTAAAGTCGTTATTTTTACTGATTTCAAGCAGTTTTTTGCCGACTTTGGACAGTTTTCGGTTTTGAGTAATTAATCCAATGTCTGCAAGTCCCGAAGTCTTTTCTCTGGCATCTTTAGCCTTGCGTTCTGCATCTCCTGTCAAAAATTTATGTTCTTTCATAAAATCATAAAATGAACTTTGCAAATGCTGATTGCCTTTCCAATCTTGATTTACATTTTCGGGATGTTTCCAAAAATCATCAAGCAGCAGCAATAATGTTTCAATTTTTTGGCTGAAGTTTTTAGTTCTGAAGCTTGTTGTTCCAAAACTCCAACAATAACTTTTATATGCTATATTTGGATAAGGCATAATTGCTCCCCTAATAATTGATAATCAAAACTTCTTCACAGTTGCCGCTTTTGTCCTTGGTATGATAATTTGAATTTGCGTAAGTATACTGCAATGGAATTGTTTGGATATGTTTATGTTCTTTAAGCCAATCGCAAAGCAATGTATTTTCTTTTCCTTTATTTCTTAATACATTAGAAAGAGCGAAACGAATACCTCGTGTATCAAGTTTTTCTAAAAATAAAAGAAGTTCTTTTTCATTTTGTTCTGTCCATCCGCCATTTTCGTTATAGCTTGCACAGGAGATAAGGTAGGGAGGGTCAACATAAACAAAATCATCTTTGGTCAGACATGAAATATCAAAGTCAAGAAAAGAGTATGTTGTAAAAGAACAGTCTTTTTTTTGAACTGCCTGCATAAAATCAACAAGTTTTTTCTGAATTTTTTTATTAAAATCACGCTTTCCGACAGGTAAATTAAATTGTCCTTTACTATTAAAACGTATCTGATGATTAAATGAATAAACAATTAAAACAAAAAGCATTATATAATAGTGATAATCTTTTTGCTGTAACAAGTTAAAATCTGTTCTTAATCTATTGAATGCTTCTTTGTTATATTTTCCCAGACCTGAGCTGCTGTCACAACCATAATGAGCATATCCATATGAAGCGGAGCTTGAAAGTCCGTATTGATTGATAATATTAATAACGGAAGTTAAAATTTGTTGTATTGGAGTTTTTTGAAGTATGGAATACAATCCCATAATTTCTTGATTGCTGTCATTAAAAATATATTGTTCGGCAGTTACGTTTATGCCAACATTACAGCCGCCGCAGAACAAATCAACAAAAGTATGAATTTTTTTAGGAAATAACGGTAAAATTTGGGACAGCAGCTTAAATTTTCCGCCCGTATAATTCATGGGAGAAGCTATCTTTTTTTGCTCAAAACAGATACAAAGAAAAAGTCGTTCAGCATTTTCTTGAATGTTTGACTTTCCTGTTGTAAAAGCCCTATAATTTTCCGTAAAAACTTTTACTGTTCCCTTTTTTTGCAATATACGTAAAATATCTTCATCAGAAATTTTTGCATTAGAGCGGTCATTTCCTTTGCTTGCCATATTGTTATACGAAAACAAAATATATTTGGCATTAATGTTTTCTATAAGTTCTTCCAATATCTTTGCCGCATTTTGTGTGCAATACTCGCTTTTTAAATGGCTTCTATCCATTTTTTTCGCAACGCCAAAAACTTCAGGCTTTTCCCATTTGGCAACATTCTCCAATAAGTGGTAAGTATCACAATATTGTCTTGAATTATAAGGCGGGTCGATATAAACAAGGTCAGCATATATTTCTTTTACAAGTAGATTGGCATCTTTATTATAGCATTGATTATTTTTATTATTGCATGAAGAAACTTCAGGAACGGCAAGCTCCAACTCTTTAGAAAAATTACCATCTTTTATATATGCGTCATAATGCCCGCAGGTATTTGCTATTCTGTCCATAGCATAAAGTAATGAAGTGATAAGAATTGCACGTTCCCTTTCATTAATAATGCCAATATGATAATTTTTTTCAATATGTTCTCTAATATAACCAATTTTAGCACAAATTTCATGGCTAAAATAGGTATCAGAAAAATTTTGCGTCATATAATTTTCTTCTGTTGGCTGAATAGAATTATAATATTGTATAAATTCAATAATTCTTTTTTTATTAAATTCTTGATTGCTAAACCATGCTATATTGCTAATATAATTACTATATAATAAATCATTAGTGATAATTTGTTTATCCATAAATGCAGAGGCGACAACTCCGGTTCCTGTGAAAATATCTGCAACAGAGTTTATTGAAAAACATTCTTTTTTTACAATATGTTTAATGGTTGGTAACAGTTTGTATTTATTACCTAAATAGCGCCGATTATGAATTTGCGTTGTTTTATATATTTTTTGATTTTCTAATAAACTCAACATATATTATACGATAATTTTTCCTAGTTAACTTACTTTATAAAATAAATTTATAATAATATACTGCAAAAGACAAGTTTCATGTGCTGGCTTTTGGAGAATAATTTTTTCTTGACAATGATTAGATGTCGAATTATTGTAGATGCATGAGTACGGAAAACAGAAACAGTTTATCCACGATTTCAAGAATCAGGGAAAGCGCAAACCGTTTTATCATGGATCGGCTCGCCCGAAACGGCGCGGAGGGGCTCGCACCAAGCCACGGTGATGTTTTGGCTGTGCTGTACCGCTATGAAGATGTGACCATGAAAGATATTGCGGATACAATCCGCCGCACCAAGCCGACGGTTACGGTTTTAACCGATAAGCTTGAAAGGCTCGGTTTCGTGTACCGGGAAAAGTCGCGGAACGACAGCAGGATTACTTATATCCGGCTTACCGAACAAGGGAAACGGTTTGAACCGGTGTTTGAGAACATATCAAAAGAATTGAATGAACTTCTCTGCCAAGGTTTTACGGCGGAAGAAACGGGCATATTAGACGCGCTGCTGAAAAAAATGGAGAACAATCTCTCTTAGGAGCAAATTGTCGGTGAAATGGCACGGGCTATGCCGTTTTCCATACAAATAGTTAGATATCAAACTAAAAAGGAGTATATGGTATGAAACAGTACGAAACAACGGAATTGGGAAAACTTGATGAACTCATCGGGCTTGAAAACGGAAAAGTGTTTTTGCATGATACACTTGCGCTGACAGGGTGTGAAATTTCCGTCAACAGTGTTCCGAAAGGTTTTAAAGTTCCTTTTAACCACAAGCACAAAGAAAACGAGGAAGTTTACATCGTTCTGAAAGGAAATGGCATATTGACGGTCGATAACGAAAAAATCCGCGTGAAAGAGGGCAGCGCGGTGAAAGTCATGCCGGAGGCTGTTCGGACGCTTGAAAATGCTTCCGAAGAGGATTTCCGGTTTATTTGTATCCAAACAAAAACAAATTCCCTCACGCAGTTTGGACTTGGCGACGCCGAGCTTTGCTGAAACCGCCATTGAAAGGAAAGCGGAAAACAGCGGAAAAACGAAGCGGTTTTTAACCTTTACAAGCGGAAAATTGTTTTATATATCATGCGGACTTGACATAATACGATTGCTTGCGCGCTGAAAATCCTTCAACGGTTTATCGACAGTCAGTATGCATAACGGACAAATTCATACGGTAAAATAAGGTAACACATGAAAAACAGAAAGCCTTTTTCTTCGCGGGAAAAGTTTGCAAACAGCATGAAAAACGCATTGCTTCCGCTTCTGCTTGTTGCGTGCATGGTTTCCTGCGCCGTGTGGGTTTACATTGAGGCAGGCGACGGTTACGCGTGGCAATGGGCAAGGAGCTGGCGTTATCTTGGCGTTTGGACTGCCGGGGGATTTAGGGCGGGTCCTCTTTTACAGGGACTGGGCATAACGGTTTTGCTTGCGTTTTGCAGCATGTTTCTTGCGTTATTTTTTGCCTTTTCGCTTGTGTTCATGTGTTTGGGGCAATCTCCCGTGCTTGCTTTCGCCGGGCGGGCTTTGATTTCATTGATCCGCAACACGCCTTTGCTGATTCAGCTTTTTTTGTTTTATTTTGTCATTGCGGGCGTGCTTCGGCTCAATCCGTTCATGACGGCTGTTTTCTGTCTGGCTTTGTTCGAGGGCGTGTATTTGGCGGAAATACTGCGGGGCGGCATTCTCGCTCTTCCCCATGCCCAATGGGAAGCCGCTTTCAGCCTTGGCATGTCGCTTCCGAAAACGCTGCGGTATGTCATTTTGCCCCAAGTTTTCCGCAATGTTTTGCCAAGCCTCGCAGGACAGCTTATTTCCCTGATAAAGGATACGTCGCTTGTCAGTGCGATTGCTGCTGCGGATTTGACTTTGCAGGCGCGCAATGTTATTTCCGAAACCTATTTATCCTTTGAAATATGGATAATTGTTGCAGTCTTATATTTTTTGCTGACGCTTTTCGTCAGTGTGCCGGCATTGATTTTTGCTCAAAAACGATGAAAAAGGAGTTTTTATGAAATATCTTGTAAAAATATTGGCTGTCATGCTTGTTCTGCCGTTTTTCTTGGCGAATGCGGCACGGGCGGAGTCAACGATTGACGCCGTTATGGAAAGGGGGGTGCTGCGGGTCGGATTTTCAACGTTTGTGCCTTGGGCTATGCAGGATAAGAATGGGGAATACATCGGCTTTGAAATAGATGTCGCCAAAAAGCTTGCCGAAGATTTGGGCGTGGAACTGCAGCTTGTTCCTACCAGCTGGGACGGCATTATTCCCGCACTTTTGGCAAATAAGTTTGATGTGATCATCGGAGGCATGGGAGTGACCACAAAACGCAATTTAACCGTGAACTTCACCGTGCCGTATGATTACAACGCAATGGACATCACGGCGAATAAGGAAAAGGCGGGCGGACTTAAAAGCCTTGCGGATTTTAATAACAAAGCCGTGGTTGTCGCGGTGCGCAACGGTTCGGCAGGAGCGACATTCGCAAAGAAGTTTTTGCCGGAAGCGACAGTGCGTTTTTTCAATGAGGAAGCGCCCGCCATTCAGGAGGTTTTGTCAGGGCGCGCTTTTGCCTTTGTTTCTTCCCGTCCTTTGCCGACACTGGAAATCGCCAAAAATCCGGACAAGCTTTTCCGTCCCTTTGAAATTGCCGAATATAAGGAACCTATCGGCTTTGCCGTGCGCAAAGGAGATTTTGACACCCTCAATGTCTTTGACAATTGGATTTTGACTATGCACGGTTCGGGCTGGCTCAAAGAAAGGGCGGAATATTGGTTCATGGGAACCGAATGGCAGGAGCTGATCCCCGGCGATTAGCCGCCGGCATTGGAAACAGGGCGTAAAAATGGCATATATTTTAGGTACGCAAAAACGAACGTTTGGCACCATGAACAATGCGGATAAACTTTTCCTGCTTATTTTCGGGGTTTTGTTTTTGTTCGTACTGCATGCTGTTTTCGCCTCTGTGCAGGATTTCAGTTTTAAACGCCTTTTTTCGTATTTGATAAGAGCGGACGAAAACGGAAATTGGCATGCGGGCGTTTTGCTGCAAGGCGTGGGCATGACCCTGCGGTTAAGTTTGTGGTCCTTGGCGCTCGCTTTTTTGACAGGTTCGTTCGTGGGCATCGTTTCCGCCCATAAAAGCGGTGTTTCGGCTTTGCCGGGCAGGCTGTACGTGCTTGTTCTCCGCAATATGCCGCCGCTTGTTTTGCTTTTCCTGGTTTTTTTCTTCGCTTCTTCCGTGCTTACGGAATTTTGGGGCAATGCGGAAAACAGCCTTGCGAAATCGGAATATAAGGGCTTGTTCTATGTTTTGGCCGCTCCGGAGGGGCAGCTTGACAGAATGGCTGCCTGCGTGCTGACCCTCGGGCTTTATGAGGGGGCGTACATTGCGGAAATCGTGCGCGCCGGCATTGAAAGCGTACCCTGCGGGCAATGGGAAGCCGCTAGGGCGAGCGGACTTACGGCATGGCAAATCCGCCGCCATATCATTATTCCGCAGGCTATGCGCCAAAGCCTCGCCCCCCTTGCGGGGCAAAGCATAAGCACCATGAAAGACAGCGCCATCGCCTCCATTATTTCGCTGCAGGAACTCACGTTCCAAAGCATGGAACTTATGAATGTGACGGGAAGGACCGTTGAAATTTGGATACTGACGGCTCTGCTCTATTATTGTTTGTGCGTTTTTTTGGAAAAACTGAGCAAAAAATGGGAATGTTCCATAAAATGGAAGCCGTTGCAGTAAATAACTATTGACATTAATAAAAGTTTATATATCCTGTGATTAGTTTTACATGTTAATGTAAAAAAGGTAGAACTAATAAAAGGAGTATGCTTATGTCATTGGAAACAATCATATACAGACAATTTGATATAGCAAACAATAACGCAGTTGAAATAGAATTGCCTAAATACAAAATTTATGCGATGTGCAATCTTCGAGGAGGAATTGGCAAGACGACATTGTCATTTAATTTAAGCTACCTAGCTGATGACTTGTTAGCGGTGGACACCTGTCCGCAAGGAAACTTGTCTTATTTTTATGATAAGGATTATTATGCAGGCAATCAAACAAATGTAAAAGATATGTTATTGCCTTATTTAGTTCCCGGTTTAGGAAAAGCAACAAGGGTAGCTTCATTTATCGGAGCTACGAATGAGTATTTTTCTGACAAAAACAATTTTTATATTCCTTCTTCAGAGGAATTGTATTTATTGCCGTCACAGTTGATTACCGCAATTAATCAAACTGCCGGATTACAACAATCACAAAAACAATTGGCATTAAAAAGTATTCTTTATTCCTTAGAAACTGAAATTAAGCGTGAACTTTCAGAAAATTCGTTAGATAAATGCATAATTGACACGTCCCCTTTTTTTGCGGGAGCAACACAACTTGCATGGTATGCTGCGGACGCTCTCGTAATACCTGTTCGTACGGATCAACAATCTATAAAATCGTTAGAATTATTGATTAATATTTTAACCAACCCGCAAAGTGAATTTAGAAAATATTTACCTGAAAATGATATGAATGTTCCAAAAATACAAATGGTAGTATTAACACATTGCGGTTGGTCGACAGTGGCAGGGGCAAGAAATGAACCAAACCAACAAACAAAACTTTATTTAAAAAAGGTATATGATATCTTATCAAAAAATAGAACTTTGCTTTCCACAAGAAATCCGGAAAATCATTTATTCATGCTTGATGATTTCTTAGGTTCAGGCCGTATTTCTTCTTTTGAATCTAAGCCTATGGAATTATTGAAAGAAGGGGAAACCAAGGTTATTGACAGATTAAGAGTAAGTGTCAACAAATCAGTAGATAAATGCAAAAATCAATTAAAATTTATTTCAAACCAATTATGGTAGTTTTTAATATCATAATAGTTAACTAAGGTATCTTTCTGAATTGTTCGGAACCATATAATCAACGTATAGCATACCCTTGGTTGGGTTCAACAGGTGAAAATTTTTGTAAGTATTTATTGTATCCTATGAAAAATAAAAAATTTTCAAACAAAAAGTATTAAATTGAATTAATTTGGAAGATATCCGAGTGATCGTAATATCTTAATATAAGAATTATGAAACTAAGTTCCTTACCGATAACACAAAATATGCCGTGGCTCGCTCCTCTTGCCGGCTGGTCCGATTTGCCTTTCCGCCTGCTTTGCCGTGAACACGGGGCTGATGTCGCCTGTACGGAAATGGTCAGTGCGAAGGGGTTGGTTTATAACGGGAAAAATACCTGTGATTTATTGCGGACGCAGGCGAAAGACAGTCCTTTGATTGTGCAGGTTTTCGGTGCGGAGCATGATTTCATGCGAAAAGCCGTACAAATTTTAAAAGAGGACGGTTTTTGTTTTTTTGATGTGAATGTCGGCTGTTCCGTTCCGAAGGTGGCGAAAACCGGAGCGGGGGCGGCAATGCTCAAAGATTTGCCAAACCTATACAAGGTTGCGGAAAGCGTTATTTCCGAAGTGCATAAGGATAAGGGGCGTAAAATCGGCTTTAAAATCCGTTTGGGTTATTATTTTGACGAAAATGTTTATGAAGAGGCGGCTCTGCGTTTACAGGATTTGGGGGCGGACTGGATAACCCTGCACCCCCGTTATGCGCGGCAGGGCTTCAGCGGCACGCCTTGCTACGAAGCCCTTGCGCGGCTTAAGGAACTTCTTGAAATTCCGGTTGTCGCAAGCGGGGATTTGTTTACGGCGCGCGACGGCGTGCGGGTTTTGCTTGAAACGGGAGCCGATGCCGTCATGTATGCCAGAGGGGCGATGAGCAATCCCCGTATTTTTGCCGAGCATAAAATTCTGTGGCGTCATGTGCGGGAAAACGGTCTTGTTTCTTCGCAAATTCCGGAATATGAGGAATTGTTTCCCAAAAGCCCCGAACAGATAAAAACGGATTTGCACGCGCTTATCATGAAGCATTTGGCGTATGCGAAAGAATATTGTCCCGAGCGGGCGGTCTTGCAAATGCGGACCATTGTTCCGCGTTATGTCCGGCATTTGGAAAATGCGAAGCTCCTGCGCCAAGCCCTGATACAGTGCAGGAGCTTTGAGGATTTGGACAGTGTTATTCAGGAATATTTCGCATAAGTTTCGGCTTTTGATTGTTCTCATGGTTTCCGATTATTTTCTCCATCCAAATCATACTGTACCAGCGGTTGAATTTATACCCGCAGTTCCGGAATATTCCGACTCTTTCAAAGCCTAGGCGGGCATGAGAATCAGCACTGCCGGTGCTTAGAAATTCATCGTTCCGTTCAGGGTACGCAATGCAGGCATATACATTCAATATGCCCGTTTCCTGCAATTTTTTTTTCAAGCGCTTCATAGCGTTTTCGCCCATACCCTTGTCTTTGCACGGTACGGTCAAGATAAATGCTTGTTTCGCAAGACCACGCGTAGGCTGCCCGTCCGACAAAAACGCCCGCATAGGCATATCCGTAAACCGCATTTTCGCTTTCCAAAACAAGATAGGGATATTGTTCAACGTTGTTCGGATACGGTTTTGAAACGCTTCAAGACTCGGAACGGCATATTCAAAGGAAATCGCCGTATTTTTCACATAATAGGCGTAAATCGCCAATAATTGTTCGGCATCGGCGGTTTGAGCGGGGCGGATATGCATGGAATTTCCCCGTATTTCTTAATATGCTTAGAGGGTATTGAGAAAATCGGCTTGTTTGGAAAGAGTTTCCGGAATATGTTTTTGCCAGAAATTCCAGTTATGTATGCCGTCCGCTTCAATGTATTCCATGCTGAAGCCCCGTTTTTGAAATGATTTTTGGGCGCTGCGGTTTTCTTCCAGCACAAGTTTGTCCTTGTTTCCCGTAACGACGATGATTTGCCGTGGCGAGGTGGCGGGCCATTTTTTATTGATAAGCTCCAGTACAGAATTGTCGTCCCAAATTTTTTGGTTCTCCGGTGTGAGTTCGCCCAAGAGGTTTTTTATTTTCCAATTGTTTTTATGCATGCGGATATCAAGCACGCCGCTTATGCTTGCCATGGACTGGAAAAGGTTTTTGTTGCGGAAACCGAGGAGCAGTGCGCCGTGCCCTCCCATACTCAATCCTGTGATCGCCCGTTTTTTTGTTGTGGGATAAAGACTGTCGATATGGGGAACAAGTTCTTTCGTGATAAAGCCCGCAATCTGATTTTCGGAAACTATCGGGCTGTCCACATACCAGCCGTAAGGCTCGCAGCTGGGGGCGACGATAATCGTTTGTTTGCTGTTTGCAAGCTCCTGCAATTCTTTTCCCAGCATTTCGACATATTCTTTTCCGGAATTGGTTGCGCCGTGCAAAAGATAAAGCACGGGATAACGCTTGCCGCCCTGCTGTTCCGCAATGAGTTTCGGAACATCGGGATATTTGTTCCGCCCCTTTTTCTTTTCGTTATCGGCGGTCTGATTGTTCGGAGGTTCCGGAAGCATTGTCTGGGTTTCCGGCAGCCATATGTAATATTCCGCTTGTTTTTGGCGCAAGCCGGATGTGAATGTCACGCGGTTCGCCATGCCTGCTACGGGCGGATAGCAGAAAGGCGTTTCTTCCGCGTAAAGTTCCGCAAGTTCGGCATCCACATAGGGCAAAACGTAATCGGTCAGAATTTCTCCGCCCTCTGTGCTGACATGGATTAAATCCTGTGAGCGCAACCGTATGCTTTGATTGTTTTTTCCCTTGTAAAAGGTCGTATATTTTCCGTTTTCCGTGAGCAAGTGCTCAATATTGACAAATTGCGCGAGGGGAACGTCTTTGCTCGCTTCTTCCTGCAATTTGGAAATACGTTTTGTGCGCGTGAAATACGGTTCTTTGCCCATGACAGGCAGACTGACCCAAAGAATGCGCCTTTTGCCGTTATCCGCCAAGGCGATGAAATCTTTGGAGCGCTGTAAATAAATTTCCTCCCATGGTTTTGTGTCGATAAAATATCGTTTCCTGTCGATGACAATATCCTGCGTATCGTTTGCGCCAAGGCTTATGACGAGCAAATCGGGCTGATAGGCTTCAAGCATGGGGGGGAGGCTGTCAAACCAGTTGAAAAAGTCCGGACGGCTCAGCCCGGAAGAATATTTTCCTTCGCGGTGCACGGTTAAATTATCCCGCTTGCGCAGGCGGGCGTGCAGGGTTGGTCCCAAGCCTTCCATCATCATGGAATCGCCGACCAAAAGCACATTCTTTTTTTTGCCGTAATCGGGGATATGCGCGGCATAGCCTGCGATACCGCTTTTTGTTTCGGGGATTCGCACCAGTTCGGCATTGAAAGGATAATTATAAATATTGTACCGGTATTTTTCCTGGTCCGTATTTTGGATAGTTTCTTTTTGGGGGACCGGGCTTATCGGTTCTTGGAATGAGGCGCTGTTTTGCGTATCGGCTTGCTGATCTATTGGCAAATCGGCTGTCAGATCGGATTGCGTATCTTCGCTTGTTCGCATAACGGATTGTGCGGGATTTTCCGCATTGGCGGTACTGTCAGTAAGCGGGGGTTCGCTGTCCGTATTTTTGGCGGGCAGTTTTTCCGTTTGTTTTGCGGAGGGAGCTGGAGCCGGCAAGGTTTGGCTTGAAAGCATGGTTTGCCACCGGGCTTTTAGTGTCGGAGTGACATTCTGCATGTCACGGAAAAGGCTGTGCTTGGCTATATAATCAAATTCGTCATGCAGTCTTGCGCTTAAATCATAAATTTTTGTTTTTATGCCGATTTCATGCAGGCAGCGGTTGACGGTCAGCAAAACAGGATACTCGGCTCCCGTTCTTTCAAGCACGGGGCTGAGTCTTTGCCCCTCGAACAGAAGCATGAGGAAGAATATAATCATGTATGACAAAAGGCTTTTTCTTGCTATCTTAGAAAATTTCATATTCCGCTCTAAAATTGAAAATAAATAAAGGGTAAAACGCCGTCAGGACCTAATTTTAAAATGATCGCGCAAATCAAGGCGATAAGCGCTGCCTTGAAAGGAAAGCACAGCTTTTCAAGTATAAAGGCGAAGCCGCTGAAACAATGTTTGCCGATGACCTGCATAAGCATTGTCAATAAAACCGCTATGGGAACAAGCAGAGGGTAGCCGTCGCCCTCTTCGGTGAAAGCGAGGATTTTCGTTATCATGGCAAACGCCGTCTGCGTATTGCCGGCACGGAAAAAAAGCCATAAAACGCAAACGGCGTGAAAAGTGAGAAACCATGAGAAAAAGGCATATGTTTTTGCAAAAAAGCCATTTTTAAGCATTGCCTTGCAAGGATTGTACCTTGTCCATGCATGATTGAAAACAAGTCCCAATCCATGCGCCATTCCCCAGATGAGGAAGCGCAGATGCGAACCGTGCCAAAGCCCCCCAAGAGTCATGGTAATAAACAGGTTTATGTATTTATTGCCTTTTCTGTTTCCTCCGAGGCTGAAATACACATAATCGCGCAGCCATGCTGAAAGACTGATATGCCACCGGTGCCAAAATTCTTTAAGGCTTGTGGCAAGATAGGGAGCATTGAAGTTTTGCGGAATTTTAAAGCCGATGAGCCGTCCGATACCGATGGCTATATCCGTATAGCCCGAAAAATCGCAGAAAATCTGCATCGCATAGGCATACATGGCGACAAGCACGGTTTCGGAGCTGTAAAATTCCGGGCTTTGAAAAACATCGCGCACGATGTGTTCGGACAAATAGCTCGCCAGCACAACTTTTTTGAACAGACCGCTTAAAATGTAACTGAATCCCTCGGCAATATCCCGATTGATAAGTTTTTTTTCGAGTTGTTCGTATTCCTCGTCACTCCCTGCCGGACTGTCTTCCATAAGCTGCGGAAAAAACTGGCTGCTCCGCATAATGGGACCTGAAAGGACAACGGGAAAAAAGGAAACAAAAAGAAGCACATCAAGAAAAGTCATGGGTTTCAGGGCGGTATCCCTGTATCTGTCAATGGCATAGGACATGCCCTGGAAAATATAAAAGCTCAGCCCCACGGGCAGCAATATGTCCATGTCGGGCAAAAGAAAAATCAGGCTTATCTGCAATCCCGCGGAATTGATCAGCTGTTCCGCGCTTAAAATTAAAAATTCATAATATTTGAAAAAGCCTAAAATCAGTATTTGCAGAAGAACGGCAATACCGATGACGCCGCGGCGGAAGGCGTGTTTTTTGAGAGGGTGGGAATTGGTCAGGACAGCGGAATAATAATTGATGAACGCGACAATGAGGAGCAAGGGCAGAAATTGCACGCCGGCAAAAGAATAAAAAGCGATATTGATACCCAACAGAAGCGTTTTATGGGTTTTGAGGGTATTGATACGCAAACTGAGCAGTATCAGTACGAATAAGAAGAAAATCGCAAATTGGAACGTTACAAAATTCATGGTCTGCCTTGTTAAATTTTTTTCTTTTGTAGGGTACTTTGCATGGAAAGGCAAGCAAAATGAGGCGTTATTCCCTTATGGGCAAACAGCGCAAAATAACCGCCACGAAACAAAGAAAAATGCTCATGGCGATAAAAACGAACGGTAAGCCGAGAGTATGGGCGATAAAACCCATAATGGCGAGACCTGCCAGCAAAGAAAAAGCAAGCGATATAATAGGTGCGGCAGCCGAATTTATTTGTGAGCGCACCGGCGACGGGCATGGAAACCGTTGCCCCGAAGCCGAGGCAAAGGAGCAGGAGTCCGAGCTCCGCTTCGTTGACTTGCAGGCGTTCCATGGCGAAAGGAATAAGACTTGCCCGCACCGCCATCGCAACTCCGAGGCTGAGATAGGCGAAACGCCCCGCCATAATGCTTTTCGGCACGGATTTTAATGCGAAACATTCCGCGTTGTCTTGCGGTTCAGCATGATTTTCCGCGGAAGTTTCCTTATCGGTATCCATTTTTCTTCTTTTTGGCAAGTTTGAGCAGTTTTTCAATAAGTTCGCCGAAGCTGAGCCCGATTTCTTTCGCTTCTTTCGGAACAAGGCTGGCGGAAGTCATTCCGGGAAGCGTGTTCACTTCCAAAATGTAAGGAATACCTTCTTTTGTCAGAATGAAATCGGAACGGCTGTAATCGGAAAGCCCCAATGCGTTATGGGCTTTGAGCGCCATTTCCTGTATCTTCCGGGTCGCTTCCGCTCCGATGGGAGCCGGGCAGATTTCCGCCGCGCCGTCTGCGGAATACTTATTGGTGTAGTCGAAAAATTCCGCTTTTGATTCAATCAGAACGGGAGGCAGCGCTTTGCCGTCAAGCACGCCGCAGGTCACTTCCTTTCCTTCGGCAAGTTCTTCGATTAAAATTTCCAAACCGATGCCGAACATGGTTTCAAGGGCGTTTTTCAGCTCCTGCCTGTCGGTGACGCGGTATAAATGTATGCTTGAACCGCCGTTGTTGGATTTTACGAACATGGGATAGGAGAGTTTCGCTTCGATTTCTTCCAAATTTTCAGGCATGGCAGGTAAAAACATGCCTTTTACCGTGTTCAGCCCGTGGGCTTGGAATAAACTTTTGGCGGCGTATTTGTGCAAAGCCAGAAAAGAGCCTTCGGCATTTGAACCTTGATACGGGCAATTCAGGCGGGATAGAAGCGCTTGCACGAGTCCGTCTTCTCCGGGAGAACCGTGTAGATTGATAAAGGCGACTTCCGCTTTTTCCGCAAGGGGGATAAGGGCTTCAAATCCGTCTGAAAGGTTGAAAAACGTTACGGTGTGCCCGCGTTCCGATAAGACTTTTTCAATGCCTTTCGCCCCGAGCAGGGAAATTTCACGTTCCGGTGACCAACCGCCTGCGATAAGCAATACATCCATTTTCTTCTCCTTATGTTCAGCGTTCCGTGCCGCCGTATTGTCCTGTTTCATTTATTTTTTGCGTTTCGTATTTTGTACCCGCACCAAGCGGCTTTGTTCCAATTCTATATCCACTCCGGAGCGGATCAGCGCGTCTTCGATTTTTTGGCTTTGCGCATAATTCATGTTGATCAGGCGAATTTTTTCCTCACTTGTGCCGTAGCGTTTTAAAAGGTCCTGAAAGCGGTCGGAAAGGCTGACGACCTTATCATGCCGGACCCGTTTGTCCGCATAGGAAATCAAATTCGGAAGCGTGCAGGGATTGTTTTCAATGGCTTGTCCGCCTTCGTCGAAAAACCAGATGACATGGGCGAGGACAGCTTGGGCGATGGCGGGGTTCTGCGTTTCCTGCATAACCCACGCGGCTCCCAAAAGGGCATGGTCGCCGCCGAAATAAATGGTGTAACTTTTGGCTATGTCGTGAAGAAGCGCGGAGGCGAGCACCATATCCTCGCGCAAAGGGTATCCCGCAGTGCCGAAACGTTTCGCAAGCGTCAAAGCGACTTGCGCAACGGTAAGGCAATGTTCCCTGATGTGGTGCATCATTTGGTATTTTTCCCAAATACGGTAACATTCCCTTATGGTCGGCACGTTCCATTCTTCTTTGTAAGGAAATGCAATATTCGGTTTCAATTGCATGGGCAGCATTATTCCGCTCCTTATCGTGTTTGTCCGTATCCTGAAAATTTATTTTTTTCCCGTATGTCCGTAGCCCCCGCAGCCCCGTTCCGTGGGAGAAAGCTCCTCCGCCTCTTCAAGGCTTATGGGAAAATAGGGCTGGAAGACAAGCTGGGCTATCCTGTCCCCTTGCTCGACGGTTACGGAATTTTGGGAAGTATTCAGCATGTAAGCGATTATTTCTCCGCGGTAATCAGGGTCGATAACGCCGACGCCCTGAGCGACGGCAAGTCCTGTTTTCGCCCCCAATCCGCTGCGGGAATAAAGAAAAGCGGCGGTATTTTCCTGACAAATCTCAAGGGCTATGCCCGTGGGAACAGGATGACGTCCGCCTGCCGGAATTTCTATGCTTTTTTCCGGGAAAGCCGCCCGCAGGTCCATGCCGCAGGACCGGCTTGTTGCGGGGCAAGCGCCTTTTTCACCGTATACTGTTTTGCTGTCGCGCAAATATTGGATTTTTGCAAGCGCCATTTGTTTTCTCCGTTTGCTTCTTATTCGTTTTCCTCTGTTTCCCGCAAAGCCCGCTCTTCTTTTTGGCGTTTGCTTTTTGCTTGGCGTTCCGCGATAAAGGAGCTCAAATCAAGCTGTTCTTCCGGTTTTAAAAGATGTTTTTGCAGCTGCCAGCGGATTATGCCTTGGTAAACATTGCGTCTGCCGTTTTGGCTTTCTTTGCAGAATTCGTCAAGCTTAACCAATAGGTCCGTGCGTTTTGTCGTGTTGGCGGAGGGGCAGGGATTGGAAAAAATCGGCAGTTCCCAAAGCTTGGCGGCTTTTATGATATGCTGTTTCTCCACCATGGCGAGAGGGCGGATCACTGTGAGCAAGCCCCCGAAAAACGGTTCGCACATGCTCATTCCGTCAATGCGTCCCGTCTGCACGAGATTAAGCAAAAACGTGGACACAAGGTCGTCGGCATTATGTCCGAAAGCCAAATGGCTCAGATTGTGTTCCCTGCAAAGTTCAAACAAACGTTTCCGCCGTAAAAAAGCGCAGTAGTAGCAGGGCGATTTCGTGCGGTTTTCTTCGGAATGGGCAAGGAGCCCATGCTCTGTGACTTCCGCATGGTAAGGAATGTTTTCCTTTTCAAGCCATGCGGCGAGCGGGGCATGGCAAAGGGGATCGAAGCCCGCATTGATGTGTATCGCCATGATTTCAAAGGGAAAAGGGGTGATTTGCCTGCGCAGCTGCATGACTTTGAGCAGAACAAAGGAATCCACTCCTCCGGAAACGGCAATTCCCACGCGGGCGTAGGGTTTGAGCATGCCCGTGTTCTGCATGAGCTTGCCGGCGGAGCGTACGCACTGCTCTTGCGAATAATGAAGCTTTTTTCCCATGCCTATTCCATGAAACTCAAATCAACAAGGGTGCGGACGCCAAAACCGGTTGCGCCTTTCGGATTGAGGGTGTTGTCGGCATTGTCTGCGGCTGCCATGTCGATATGCACCCAAGCCTGCTCTTCCCCTACGAATTCTTTGAGGAAAAGGGCTGCCGTCAAAGAGCCGCCGTAACGGGAACCGGCATTTTTTATATCGGCAACATTGCTTTTCAGCTCTTTCATCAAATGCTTCCAAACGGGGAGCTGCCAAGAGCGTTCAAAAAGAGCGCTGCCGCGCTCCGCAACGTTTCGGGCAAGGTTGTCGTCAGGGCTGAAAACGCCTGCGGCACCCTCGCCGAGAGCAACGGCGCAGGCACCTGTAAGGGTTGCGATGTCAACAATCATGTGAGGTTGGTATTTTTCTTCCGCATACGCAAGGGCGTCTGCCAAAATCAGTCTGCCCTCGGCATCGGTATTGATAATTTCAATGCTTTTTCCTGTTTTGGCAAAAACGATGTCACCGGGTTTTACGGCGGTTCCGCTTGGCATATTCTCGCACAAAGGCATGACGCCGATAACGGGACGTTTCGGGAAAATTCCGCTCATGCCGAGCCTGCCGAGGGTTTCAAAGGCTCCGAGCACGGCGGCGGCTCCGCTCATGTCCCCTTTCATCTCTTCCATGCCGGCGCTCGGTTTCAGGCAAATGCCTCCGGAGTCAAAGGTTATGCCCTTGCCCACAAGGACAAGGGGGTTCATTTCCTTATCCGCGGTATGGGGGCGGTATTCCAAAATCACGAAACGCGGTTCCTGGGCGGAGCCTTTCGCCACAGCCAAGAATGCGCGCATGTTTTCGTTTTCTATTTCTTCTTTTTTGAGCACGGTGCATTGAAAATTATGATAAAGGGCGGTTTCTTCCGCTTTTTGGGCGAAATAATCCGGTGTTGCGGCATTGGCGGGAGCGTTGGCAAGGTCGCGGGCGAGGTAAATGCCAAGGGCTTCGGCTTCCGCATAGCGTACCGCCTTTTTCAGGCTGTCGTCACAAAAATCGTCGTCCAGCAGGAAGAAAAGCTTGCGGAGCGTCGGCTTTTCCGTTTTTTTCTTGAAAGCGGTGTAGGAATACAAGGCGAGCTTGGCTGCAAGGGCGAGTTCTTTTGCCATATCGTCACGGGTTACGCCAAGTTTCGCTCCGATCCGCGCCATGGAAACAATATCGATGCCGATGTGTTCCAAGCCTAAATCCTGACAGGCGGTTACGGCTTTTGCAAAGGAAAAGCGCATGTCTTCCAAGGTTAAATCCTTTGTTTCCCCAAGTCCGAGCACCATACAGCGGGAAATTTCCATGGCGGGAGGACCGTACAAAACAATGCGTTCGTCTTTTTTTCCTTTAAAATCACGCCACTGGGGGGCTATGCTCAGCCATGGGGCGGCATTTTGGGTAAAATGGCAGGCATCGTCGACACCCTCGCCTTCAAAGGCGAACGCAAGAGCCAAATCTGTTTTCCATTGACCTTGGATTTGAAATTCTATATCGAGGTTTGCGTCATCTGTTTTCTGCATATGGGTATTCTCCTTATTTTTTCATATGTTCCGATATGTTTTTTTATTCTGTTAAACCGACAAGCCGCCGTAAATCCCGCAGTTCCCCGGCTGTCAGTCCGCGGACTTCGCCTTTTGGCAAATCTCCCAAAAGGAGCGGACCTTGCTGCACGCGTTTCAGGGTCAGTATCGTTAAATCCGTATCGCGGCACATGCGCCGGATTTGTCTGTTTATACCTTGGGACAAAGTAAATTCAAGCCAGAGTTCACGTTTTTCCTGTTCGCTTTTCGGCGTTTTGAGAAGACGGACCCGCACAGGGGCGAGCTCTTCCCCCTCTGCCAGTTTCATGCCTTTTTCCATAAGGTTCACGGTTTTTTGCAAATCATATCCTTTATCGGGAAGTCTCACCTTCACGTGATAAACGCGGGGCATGTGCCAGCGCGGGTGCATAAGCCTGTTGGCAAGTTCTCCGTCGTCGGTCAAAAGCAAGAGCCCTTCGGAAAAAAAGTCCAGCCGTCCCACGGGGTATATGCGTCTTGTCTTATAGGCGGGAGGAAGAAAATCGAGTACGGTTTTGCGTCCTTCCGGGTCTTTGACCGTGCTGACGACGCTCACGGGCTTATGCAGCATAAGGACGCACGTTTTTTTCCGTGCTGAGAAAAAAACTTTTCTCCCTTGGCAAAGGACAATATCGTTTTTCGTGTCGATACGCAAAGCCGGCGTGTCCGCTTTTTGCCCGTTCACGGTGACAAGACCTGCGAAAATAAGCTCATCGGCTTTTCTGCGCGAACAAATTCCGGCATCGGCAAGGGCTTTGTTGAGGCGTACTTTTTTATCTTCCATTTTTCCATTCTTTTTTGTTGCGTTTTGCGTAGGGGCATAATATACTTTATACATTCAATCGTCTAGCTTTTTTGCAGTTGAAAAATCCGTATTCCGACAAATTGGGACCATGATAGAAAAATCAAAACAAATCATTAAAAATAAAGCGGGAAATTTGCGCCGGAAAATCCGCGACTTGTTCAGAACTTCTGATTTTTGCGTTGATTTGCTCGTGCGTTTTTACAAGGTGTTTTGCAAGTCTTTGCGGTATGACGAAAAAACACGCGTAAAAATCGCCGAGCAGGACGATGTGGCGGCAAGACGGAAACAAGGCGAAGATGTCAAGGGGACGCCGGTCGTTCTTTGTCTTTGGCATGACGAACTGTTTCCGCTTATCTATTTGCGGAAGGATTTGGATATCGTCTGCATTGTGAGCAGCAGCAAAGACGGTGCGATTTTAGAAAAATTCATGCGGAAACTGGGTTTGCGCACGGCGGCGGGTTCCAGCAGACGCGGAGGGCTGAAAGCTCTTTTGCATGCCGCAAAACTTATGAAAGACGGCACTGTTCATGCCTGTATCACTGTTGACGGTCCGATGGGTCCGCGCCACAAGGCGAAAGACGGCGCTTTTTTGCTCGCCCAAAAAGCGAGCGCGAAAATAATGCCCGTGCGTCTTAATATGGAAAATTCCTATGCGTTCCCCAGTTGGGATAAGTTTCAAATTCCTTTGCCTTTCAGCAAAGTGGAGGTTTTTTTCGGGGAAGGTTTTTTTGTGACGGAAGAATTGACGGAAGAATATTTGGCTGTATGCCGGAAACGTCTTGAAGAAGAGCTGACGGGACTTTTGCCGCAAAAACCGTGAGACGGAACGGTAATCATAAACAAATACAAAACAATGAGGATATGATGATAGCCTATCTTGAGGGGAAATTTTTACAAAAGACAGCGCAAAGCATAATTATCGCAACCCGTTACGGCATAGGCTATGAAGTTTTCATTCCGCAGGGCATGGCGCTGCCCGCCGCGGGCGAAGAGCTCGCCCTGTATACGGCTTTCGTGGTGCGTGAGGACGCCCAGGAGCTTTTTGGCTTCGCCACCTTTGAAGAGCGCGAAACCTTTAAAATGCTTACGACCATAAACAGGGTCGGCGCGAGAACGGCTCTTGCGATTTTATCCGTGTACAGACCTGACGATTTGCGGCGGATCGTGGCGCAGGACGATGTCAACGCCCTTACCAGGGTTTCAGGTATCGGCAAGCAGACAGGACAGAAGATTTTTCTGGAATTGAAATATAAATTCAAAGCCGATACCCAATTAAGCGCCGTAATGCGTCCTGCCGCAAACTCCGGTGTTTACAGCGACGCTTTGACAGGGCTTCTCAATCTTGGTTATGATGCGCAAAGTGCCGGCGAAGTGCTGGCGGAAGTTTTGCAGAAAGAACCCGACCTTGCCGTGGGCGAAGCTTTGAGGGCGGCTCTCAAAACCATGGCTAAAAAGAAATGATGTGTTTAAACAAATGGATATGATTGAAATATGAACGGAAAGTTTGGAAAACAAAAATCTTTTTCTTCCGCGTTCGGGCATTTTGACGAAGAGCGGGACGAAGATTTTTACGATGACGGCGGTTTTGAAGAAGAAACCGGATATGCCGGAAAAACGGACGGGGAAAACAACGGATTTTTTTCTTTGCAGGAAAGTCTTGAAAAAATGGACGAATCCGTGCGCCCCAGACGCTTGGCTGAATTTGTCGGACAAAGCGAATTGCGGAAAAATCTGCAGGTTTATTTGGACGCCGCCAAAAAACGCGGACGGGCTATGGACCACTTGCTTTTTTATGGCAATCCCGGACTCGGAAAAACCACGCTCGCCCATATCATCGCTTCGGAACTCGGTGTCAACATTGTTTCCACTTCCGGTCCCGCTCTTATGCGCGGAGGGGATTTAGCCTCCATTTTGTCCAATTTGCAAGCCAATGATGTTTTTTTTATCGATGAAATACACCGTATGCCCATGCAGGTTGAAGAAGTGCTTTATCCCGCCATGGAGGATTTCAAGCTCGATCTTGTGATAGGGCAGGGACCCGCCGCCAAAACCATTAAGATTGATGTCGAGCCTTTTACTCTGGTGGGGGCGACCACGCGGCTCGGACTTCTGTCCGCACCGCTTCGTGACCGTTTCGGCATTATCAGCCGTTTGGAGTTTTACACGCCTCAGGAGTTGTCGGAAGTCGTTCTGCGTGCGGGAAAAATTCTAGGGGTGAAAATCAATGGGGACGCCGCCATGGAAATCGGCAAACGTTCGCGGGGCACTCCGCGTATCGCCAACAGACTGCTTCGGCGCGTGCGTGATTTCGCCAGCGTTTTCGGAGAGGGCTCCATTGACGAAGAGCAGACCAGACACGCCCTTTCCCGTCTTGATGTGGATGAAATGGGGCTTGATGAAATGGACAGAAAAATTTTGTCCATTCTTATCGAACATTATGACGGCGGACCCGTCGGTCTGAAAACCCTTGCCGTCGCCTGTTCCGAAGAAATGCGGACCATTGAGGAAATTTACGAGCCTTATCTCATCCAATGCGGGCTGATCAAACGAACCCCCCAAGGCAGGGTGGTGACGGCGCGTGCTTACAAGCATATGGGACATTTGGGATAATTTTTTTAATACATCATGTACATACGATAAAAGGAACCATTATGCCGCAAGCTCATTTACAAGTGAAAATACTCGCCCATACTCCCGACCCCCTTTCCGTCATTTATGCCTCTTTTCGGCAATGTTATCATCAAGGCTATGTGGGCGATATGTGGGAACGCCTGCAAAACGGGGAAATCAGCACGGAAAAGCAAGCGGAATTCGTGCGCAATATCATTACGTCCGGGCACGAAAGCCCCATTGAGCATGTGACGTTCACGTTCGCCCTTTCAGGGGTTTCGCGCGCTTTGACGCACCAGCTCGTGCGTCACCGCATAGCTTCGTATTCACAGCAAAGCCAGCGTTATGTGGACGCCGGCGGCATGGAGTACATTTTGCCTCCGAGCATAAAAAGAAACCCTGAAATATTAGCCCGTTACGAGGATTTTATGGAGGAAGTCGGCAAGGCGTACCATGACATAAAAACCATGCTTGAAGAGGACGGCAGGGGAAGCTTGGCAAAGGAAGACGCCCGCATGGTTTTGCCGCAGGCCGCCGCAAGCAATATCGTCGTGACAATGAACTGCCGTTCCCTGCTCAATTTTTTCGAACACCGCTGCTGCACGAGGGCGCAATGGGAAATCAGGGATTGCGCCAATAAAATGCTTTTGGAGTGCCGCAAGGTTTTGCCGGAAATTTTCAAGAGCGCGGGGGCGAAATGCGAACGGCTCGGCTATTGCCCGGAAGGCGAGAAATTTTGCTGCGGGCGTTATCCCGTCCGGCATTCGGACAAAGCATGACAAAAGGACGAAAGTCCTTTTCGTATCATAATTCATAGAGGAAAACAATGTCATTAACATTCAGGCGCGCACAGCCCGAAGATATGGGCTTGCTTCTTTCGCTCATCAAAGAACTTGCCAGGTATGAACACCTTGAGCGTGAAGTGACGGCGACGGAAGAAATTTTATCCGAATGGCTTTTTGCCAAAAAGAAAGCGGAAGTGATTTTTCCCATGCTTGAAAATGAAGCAATCGGGTATGTTTTGTATTTTTATAATTTTTCCACGTTCTTAGGCAAAGCGGGCATCTATGTTGAAGATTTGTTCATCAGACCGGAATTCCGGCATAAGGGCCACGGCAAAGCGCTTTTGCGGCATATCGCCCGAAAAGCCGAAGCCGAGGGGCTGGGCAGGGTGGAATGGGCTTGCCTTGATTGGAATGAACCGAGCATAGCGTTTTATTTGTCCTTAGGGGCTGTATCTATGCAAGGTTGGTCGGCGTACCGTTTGACCGGTCAAAAACTTACGGCGTTTGCCCAAACAAGAGATGAATAACCATGCGAAATTCTTGTTCACTAACCTTGGCAAACCTTGAAGATACGGAAAAATTCGCGCAAATGGCGGCAAAAACCCTGCTTGATTTGAAAGAAAAAGGCAGATTATTGCAGACCGTTTATCTGCTTGGTGAAATGGGAGTCGGCAAAACCGCTTTCACCCGCGCTTTTGTCGGTTCGCTTCCCAATGCCGAAAATGCCGAAGTCGCAAGCCCGAGCTTTACGCTTTGCCATGAATATCCCACAAATCCGGAAATTTATCACGCCGATTTATATCGTCTGCCCGACTGCGCCGATTTGCCGGAAGAACTGCAAAATATCGGCAAAAATGCCGTGCTGCTGCTGGAATGGGCGGAACGTCTGCACCCCGGAGCAAAAGCCGGAAACCGCTTGGAAATTCTTTTTGCAAAAGAAAATTTAAACCCGGCGCAAAAAAATGCCTCTCAAAATATAGACAATTTTGTGAATGTGTGCGAATTAAAAAGGCATGTTAATATTGTAGCCCATGGGGATATTGCGTCAGAGTTTCTTCAGCTCCTGACAAAAAAATTACAAAATTGTTTTTTTATTTCCTGAACGGGGAAATCATCCGAAACTGTTTTGTAATGTGTTGATTTTATTATTTTATCGCATAAGGTGACTTGTGCGGAATAGGAAAAAGCATGAAAGTATTGGTTCAAAAATTTGGCGGTTCATCTGTGGCTGACCTTGAGTGCATGAAAAAAGTGCGCGCAAAGGTTTTGGACGCAGTGGCACAGGGGTATAAAGTTGTTGTCGTTCTCTCTGCCCGTGCGGGACAAACCAATAAGCTTGTGGAAATGGCATATCAATGGTCCGATGAACCGAATCCGGCGGAATATGATGCGCTGCTCGCGACGGGGGAACAGGAGTCCATCGCCCTTTTCAGTATGCTTTTGAATGATGCGGGCGTGAAGGCGCGTTCCATGGTAGGCTATCAAGTGCCTGTTTTGACGGATAATTCTTATGGCTCCGCGCGTATCATTTCCATAGAAGCCGGACATTTCCTTTCCGAACTGGAACGGTTCGACGTTGTCGTCATGGCAGGTTTCCAGGGGTATAGCATGGAAAACAGAATCACAACCTTGGGACGGGGCGGCTCCGACACTTCCGCCGTCGCCATTGCGGCAGCCCTCAGCGCTGAAATCGGAACCGTCGATTGCCACATTTATACCGATGTGGACGGTGTTTACACCACCGACCCGCGCATGGTGCCGAAAGCGACGAAAATTCCTAAAATTTCCTATGACGAAATGCTGGAAATGGCTTCCATGGGGGCGAAGGTTCTGCAAATCCGTTCTGTGGAATTTGCGAAAAAATATAAGGTGCCGGTTTGGGTACGTTCAACTTTTACCAATGATGAAGGGACGCTTGTAACGCAGGAGGATGAATCTATGATGGAATCAGTTATGGTTTCCGGGGTGGCTTTTGACAAAGACCAAGTACGTATAACTATTTTGGGCGTACCGGACCAGCCGGGTGTTTCTGCCGCCTTGTTCGCACCTCTTGCGGACCATGAGATTCTTGTGGATATGATTGTTCAAAAAGCGAGCCGCGAAGGCATTACCGACATGACATACACGGTATCCCATAAGGATTTGAAACGCGCTTTGGTCTATACGGAAAAAGTTGCCGAAGAAATCGGCGCCCAAGGCATTGAATACGATGACCAAGTCGCCAAGGTTTCCGTTATCGGCGTCGGTATGCGCAACCACAGCGGGGTTGCTGCAATCGCTTTTTCCGCCCTTCATAAGGCGAATATCAATATTTTGATGATCAGCACCTCCGAAATTAAGATTTCCTGCCTCATCCATGCGAATGAACTGGAAAAAGCGGTGCGAACCCTGCATACAACTTTCGGACTTGACGGCGAATGATGGATTTCTATATTTACGATACGAGCCTTAGGGACGGCGCGCAAAGCGAAGATGTGCAGCTTAGCATGCCCGATAAGATTAAAATCGCCCTGCGGCTTGATAATTTCGGTATCCAGTGCATTGAGGGGGGATGGCCGGGGGCCAATCCCGTCGACAATGACTTTTTTGCGGAAATTAAACAATATTCATTGAAAAATGCGAAGATTTCCGCATTTGGCAGCACACACCATGCAAGTTTCAGGGCTGAGGACGATCCGACAATGAAAGCCCTTGTCGCTTCAAGAATGCCGATTATGACCATTTTCGGCAAATCAAGCGAGAAACACGCTCTTGACGCCTTGCGGGTCAGCCCAGCGCAAAACCTTGAGCTTATCCATAATTCCATTGCTTTTTTGACCCGGCATGCCGAAAAAGTCTTTTTTGACGCCGAACACTTTTTTGACGGATTTAAAGCAAATAAGGATTATGCCTTGGAAGTTTTGAAAAACGCTCACAAGGCGGGGGCGGACACGCTTGTCTTGTGCGATTCCAACGGCGGCACACTGCCCTCCGAAGTTTCGCAAATCGTGCGGATCTGCAAAAAAGAATTGCCCGAAGCGGCGTTCGGCATTCACGCCCATAACGACTGCGAACTTGCCGTCGCCAATTCTCTCGCCGCCCTGGAGGCGGGAGCTACGCACATTCAGGGCACGATGAACGGCGTCGGCGAGCGGTGCGGCAATGCCAATCTTTGTTCCATCATTCCCATTATCGAAGTGAAACTGGGTAAAAAATGTCTGCCCGGCGATATGCTCAGGCAGATTACCGCGACTTCCGCGTATGTGTATGAAGTAATGAATATGAAACCGTTTGCGCGGCAGGCTTTTGTGGGCAAATCCGCTTTCGCCCATAAGGGCGGTGTCCATGTCAGCGCGATCAATCGTGACGCGAGCCTTTATGAGCATATCAAGCCTGAAGAAGTCGGCAACAGTCAGCGCGTGCTTATTACCGAACTTGCGGGACGAAGCAATATCGTAAGTCTTGCGCGGCGTTTCGGTTTTCATTTGGATAAGGACGAGCCTGTTGTCAAAGGGCTTTTCCATGAGCTTAAGACAAAGGCGAGCCTTGGTTATGATTATGCCGCGGCGGAAGCGAGCATGGAACTTTTGCTTTTGCGTAAACTTGCGCGGCGCGGGGTGCGTAATTTCTTCACCTTGAAAAGTTTGCGGGTTTTTGAAACAAAAGACGAAGCGGGGCAGCCGTTGGCGGAAGCGACGGTCGCCGTCGAGGTCGAGGGCGTTGTGGAACATACCGCAGCCACGGGGCAGGGACCGGTCAATGCCATGGATATCGCTTTGCGCAAGGCCTTATCCTCTTTTTATCCCAAAATTTCGGAATTGAGTTTACGTGACTTCAAAGTGCGTGTGCTTACTATCGGACAGGAAGAAACAAGTCGGAACCATGATTTGTTCAGCCCTGAAAATGAAAAAATCCCCGCCCGAAACGGGGGCACGGCAAGTGTCGTCAGGGTGCTGATCGAAAGCGCCGATATGCGGGGCGCATGGGTGACCGTGGGGGTTTCTTACGATATTATCGAAGCCAGCTGGCAGGCTCTTGCCGACAGCGTGACCTATAAACTGTATCGCGATGAATGGCAAAGCCATAACAACACGGATAATGAATAGTTTTTAAAAATAAAGAAAACAGAGATGTTATTCGGGATAAAGCCGTGCCGGTTTACGCAGTGCGGCTTTTTTCCTGTTTTTTTGCTCATTTTATAAAGCGTAAAGTAATACAACTGAGTAAAAGAGAAGAGAATAAAGCAAGCCGGAGTATTTCCGCAGTATATTCATATAAATTTATAACAATAACTTAACTGTTTTTTTATGCGATAAAAAAACAGTTTTTAAAAATCACCTCTGCCGGCGTTAAAAATCGGCTCAAATCTTGCGGTTGTAATTTTAGAGCATTTCCGTTTAACATGGGGAATTTTTCATGCAGGGGAAAAACTTTTATCGCTGCTGTCGCTGTCCGTAACGCCCGTAAACCCGATGACGGCTGCCGCAAAGCTCACAAGTTCGCTAACAGCTAAAGAGAGAAACTCCCCCCTCTGCACCCGTTACAAAATTTTTTATCATGATTTTCTGAATACTTTTAAGATTACACAGCATTATGAATATCATGCGGAACTGCTCCAATATATACGGGAATTGAGACATTTCCTTACTTCTTACTGCCGCATTTCGGTTTGCAAGTAACGGCATGTCAATCTGATTTTTTAAATATTTTATTGAAATTTGTGGGGCAAAGTTGATATGTGTCAATTAAATCAAGATGTTTGACCATATGTAAGGTTTCTTCTTTATATTTTTTGAAATGGGGTGACGCAATATGATTTTCGTATGCTTTTTGATTTCTGTAAATTTCTAATATTCTTATTTGCGTATCATGTTTAATCAGCTGCATGGGGTAAATTGAAATGACGTCTTTTTCCTTTTCAACGGAAATTTGGGCGACTTCTGCCGCATGGTTTAAATATTCATCTAAATATTCCTGATATACTTCAATTTCTGATATTCTGACAATCATTCCGTTGTTATTGTCTTGTATTGGTTCTTTTGCCCAAATTGCAGTTTTTCCCATAGGTATCATTGTTATCAGCATAATGAGCACTTTTATCATGTTACTCATATTATGTTTCTCCTATAAAAAACGCTAGGTGTAGTATAATCGGCCGGTCGTTACAGTTATAGATATGATAGTGGAAAAAAGTTGCCTGATTTTATCTCAAAAATATGGGTAAGAACCAACTGACATTTTTATTTTTAACCATTCCACTGAAAAGATTATGCTCAAAGTAAATGACGTTCAATGCGTTAATATGGAACAAGCAAACTGCCAATCAAACGGAGAAATGCCTTATTTGATATAATGGGCATAAAAAAAGGGAACTTGCGTTCCCTTTTCATATTTTCACTTCAAAAGACTATTAGTCTTCTTCTTTCTTACCTGAGCCTTTCAAGCCGTACATGGTGGTAGAACCTGAAGACCAGTACATGAGCTTTTCATCAGCGATAAGAGCTGAAAGAACGTCTTTGACTTTACGCGGGCTTGCACCTTCGAAAAGTTCAAGGAAGTTGTTGAAGTAGAATTTGGTTTTTGAGCCGCTTTTGCTTTCGAGGAAGTCGATAACTTTCTTCTTATCGTCTTCGGTAACGGCAGCGTGAGCGGCAGCAGCGTGAGCGGCAGCGCCTTCATAAGCGTGGAGAGCAGCATCGGTAAATTTGAACTGAGTGCTTTGACGCCATGTGTAGTAAGCCGGGTCACGGAAATCGTCGATGAGGTGATGGGTAAATTCCAAGTCGCAAAGTTCGAAGAATTTTTCCCAGCCGATACGTTCTGCCCATTCGCCGAGGCGTTCGTATTTGCGGGCATGCTGTGCATAAACGTCGATGATATGCTTGATTGTTTTGGTAAGTGTAGGCCAGCGTGGAGTTTCGTTAGGAATGTAGTGAACCACAACCTTTGAGAACTTAGGCATGCTGATACGGTTGGATACCTTGCCGCCAACCATGATAACGACACCATCGCCGCCTTGACCGTCAGAAATCGGAAGAGCAGGGCACATGGTGTAGCAGTTGCCGCAGTACATGCAACGTTCGCTCTTGATAGCGATGGAGTTGACTTTTTGTCCGTTGAAGTCTTCTTTTGAAGGACGGACAGCGGCAACAGGGCAAGCTGCAACAGCGAGAGGAATTTCGCAAAGTTGGTCAACCCATTCATGGTCGATCATAGGAGGTTTGCGGTGGATACCTACGATACCGATATCGGAGCAGTGAACAGCGCCGCACATGTTGAGGCAGCAGGCAAGAGAAATACGGACAGGTGCAGGCAAACGCATGTTTTGGAAGTCGGAGAAAACTTCGTCCATAACAGCTTTAACAGGACCTGAAGCGTCAGTTGCCGGAGTATGGCAGTGAACCCAGCCTTGGGTGTGAACGATGTTGGTAACACCCGCACCGGTACCGCCGATAGGGAATTTGTAGGAACCTTTATCATATTTACGGGAAGAAAGGTCAGCTTTGAGAGCTTTTAAGGTTTCTTCGTCAGTAACCATGAATTCAACGTTGTTACGTGTGGTGAAACGAAGGTGTCCGCCACAGTATTTGTCTGCGATTTCGCAGCATTCACGAATGTAAACGGTGGAAACGGTACGTGCTGCGCCGCAGCGGACGGTGTAAACTTTGTCGCCGCTTTCCGCAACGTGCATCAATACGCCCGGTTCGAGAATTTCGTGATAAAGCCATTTGCCAAAGTTATTTTTAATAACCGGAGGAAAGAAGTTATCATATGGACGTGGTCCAATATCTGAATTACGACCTTCCATTGGGTTTGCTGGATTATATCCGGAAGAAATGAAAGCCATATTTGCTCTCCTCCTAAATTAACGTTGGTGTCTTTTGCGGTATGCAACGATGTCACGGTTCCAGCCGCCGGGAACTTCTTCTTCTTTGAAGAAGATGTACGGGTTGGAACGAGGAGCGACAACATGCTGTGCAACTGCGGGGATTTCGGTAACTTCGAGAAGTTTTTGGAATGAAAGACGTTTAATGGTTTCACCTACGCGTTCACGGTTTTTACCTTCTTCCATCCACCAGTCCCAAATCTTTTCGATTACGCCTTTGATTTCATCAAATGGTTCGTCGGCAGGGATAAACGGAACAAGCAGGGAGCCCATTTGAGCACCGTCAAGAATAGGAGCTTTTGCGCCGAGCAAGATGGATGCGCCGCGTTCGTCACCGATGTGGAGAGCGCGTGGCATTGTGTTGATACAGTGCATGCAACGTACGCATTCTTTGGTGTCGATGGAAAGTTTGGAGCCGTCCCATTTCATGCATTGGCTTGGGCAGCGGTCCACAACTTCGGCTTGAATATCGAATTTGCCCCAATCGCGTCCGGCGTGAGCGCCTGCGTTTGGTTTAAATTCGCCGCCGACATACGCTTTCACTGCTTCCTGGTCGATTTTGATGTCGTCTTTCCATGTACCGATGACAGAGAAGTCGGAACGGGCGATGGAAGCTACGCAGCCGTTAGGGCAGGCGTCGAATTTGAATTTGAATTTGTAAGGGAATGCAGGACGGTGCAATTCGTCTTGGTAATCCATTGTCAATTGGTAGCAAGCTAATTGTGAGTTGTAGCAGGCATATTCGCAACGGGATTGTCCCAAGCAGGATTCAGGGGTACGAAGGTTGGAACCGGAACCGCCAAGGTCGGTAGGATATTTTTCGTCGTGGGTGAGTTCGTAGAAAATTTCTTCCAATTGTGGGGTTTGGGTACCTAAAAGAACGATATCGCCGGTTGCACCGTGCAGGTTGGTAAGACCGGAGCCACGCAAATCCCAAATATCACAGAGGTGTCTCAAGAAATCGGAGTGATAATATTTACCGGCAGGTTGGTTAACACGGATTGTGTGGAAGTGCGCTACGCCTGGGAATTGTTCAGGTTGGTCGCAGTAACGGCCGATAACGCCGCCGCCGTAACCGAAAACGCCAACGATACCGCCGTGTTTCCAGTGAGTTTCACCGTCGTTATAGGACAGTTCAAGAATGCCAAGGAGATCTTCAGGTGCATCAACTGGAATTTGATAGTCAAGACCTTTTGGATTCTTAGCACGTTCAGCAGCAGCCTGTTTAATGTCAGATACGAAACTTGGCCATGGACCTGATTCAAGTTGATCTAACAGAGGGGTTGCATGTTTCGCCATTGCCATACCTCCAGATGGGTTAATGAATCTATCGGATAAGTTTCCGATTTAATTTTGTTTTTACGATAAAAACATTTGCAGAAAAGAAAATGTGTTTCTACAATACCTTAACGTACGAATACCATACAGTATTAATAGTTTAATTTCAACCATTTTAAATTAATTTGTTAAAAATTTTTTTAAGATGCATTAAAAGTTTGAATTTTAGGGCGTTAGGGAATTATTGGCGAATAATTTCAATTTCCCTTTGCAGCGTGTCGTCAAAAACAAATTTTTCCAAAGGAAGAAGTTCGGCGTATATGTTTTTGTGCCGGTTTTTTGTGCCGAAAAAACAGCCTTGATACCGTGCCGGAATGAGGATTTTATGAATCGCATGGGCGGAAGCGGGCAAGGGAGATTTTGAATTTTGTAGCCAGGAAGTTTTCAAATCGGAAACGGCTTTTTTAATTAAGATATATAACGCAAAGCTCAGAATATCGCTGCCGAGGGCGGGGTGGCGCGGACCTGCGAGAAGATTTTCGTCAAACGCCTGCTCCGGGGCGACGGTTAAACGGATAACGGGAATTTTCGCGAGCCATGCTTCATGAAGAGCCGTGCCGAGAGTTTCAATGCACATTTCATTGGTCCACGGAACATATTCTTTTCTTTGGAAAAGCGCTGCCAAGCCCGTGCCGCCTGGGACAAGGCAGGGATAATAGCGCAGGCAGCGGGGGGTCAGGTCCAAGGCTTTTCGCACGTCATTTAAAAAGATGTTTTGGTCTTGTGCCGGCAAGCCCGCCATGAGCTGGATACCGAGTTTGAAACCGAGGCCAAGAACCTGCCGGCAGGCGAAAGCGGCTTGCTTTGCGCAATAGCCCCGTTTGCTTTTTAAAAGGACGGTATCGTCAAAGCTTTGTATGCCAAGCTCGATAAGGTCTATACCCGCATTTTTCAATTGTTCCAAACGTTCGGGGGCGAGAGCGTCGGGGCGGGTCGAACAGCGTCCCGAAACCGTGACGGCATGGTTTTGCGCAAGTTTTTTGCAGGACCTGAAAAAATCCAAACACAAGGCGAAGTCTTGTTCCGGAACGGCTGTGAATGTTCCGCCGTAAAAGGCGATGTCAATCACGTTTTCCTGCGTTTCGTCCTTTCGGGAAGCTTTTACCTGTTCCAAAAAAATCGGAAAATCTTTTTCAGCCTTTTTTATAGCCGTGAAGACGCTTTGCTCCCCTTTGCCCGTTTGGGTTTCCTGGGAACAAAAAATGCACTGGAAAGGACAGCCTGCGAAAGGGATGAAAACAGGAAAAATTTTTCCTCTGTTCAGTTTTGCATCAAAGCTTTTTCTGTAAAAATCCATTTTAAAATTTCTTAAAAAAGAACTGTATTAATATGTTGTTTTGTGGTATGGAATTTTTTAAGCCTATGCCGTATGGAGGAAATATGCAAGAAAAAGATTGTTTGTTTTGCCGCATTGTTCGGGGAGAAATTCCAAGTTCCAAGGTTTATGAAGATGAACATGTGTACGCTTTTTTAGACATAGCTCCCAGTTTTTACGGGCATTGCCTCGTTGTTCCCAAAAATCATTATAAAAATATTTTGGATATCGATATGAAGGAAATCTGTGCCGTTTTCGCCGCTGTTCAAAAAATCGCTCCTGCGGTGATGAAAGCGACGGGCGCGGAAGGGTTCCATGTTATACAGAACAATAATGAGGCGGCAGGACAAACGGTTTTTCACACCCATTTCCATATCGTTCCGAGAAAAACGGGGGACGGCATGGTGCTTTGGACTTCCAAGGCTTATGAAAATATGGAAAAAATGCTTGAAATGGCGCAAAAAATTCAAGCGGAGATTAACTAACCCGAACCGGTCATGATTTTTTTGGAAAGTTGTAAAATTTAACTTGCAAAATAAGATTGTTATGCGTATTAAAGAAAAGCAATTCGGAGGTGCACATGAATAAAGCTTTAACCAAAGCGGATATTGTCGAATCAATTTATGCTCAAA